>Ga0068856_100000067_pt1 | contig 98357 bp, 85 predicted proteins | sample KBSCornC62_FD_66595 | JGI IMG/M metagenome (GOLD analysis project Ga0068856, IMG submission 66595) | Corn rhizosphere microbial communities from Kellogg Biological Station, Michigan, USA - KBS Corn C6-2 | ecosystem: Host-associated > Plants > Roots > Rhizosphere > Soil ...
CAGGACGGCAAGCTCGTCACCGCGCGCCACATCTGGGACCGCCTCGTCCGCGAAATCCGCACGAACGTCGCCCTCCGCATCAAGCAGACCAGCGACCCGAAGGTGTTTGCTGTTTCCGGTCGTGGCGAAATGCAGATCGCCATTCTCGTCGAACAGATGCGCCGCGAAGGTTACGAAGTGCTCGTTTCCCGCCCGGAAGTGCTCTGGAAAAAAGGCCCGAACGGCGAATTGCTGGAGCCGATCGAAAAATTGTTCGTGGAAATCCCGAGCGAAAACCTCGGCAACATCATGGAAAATCTTTCCGCCCGCAAGGCGCAGATCACGAACATGAACCACGTCGGCAACCAGGTCTCCGTCGAGGCGCTCGTCCCGATGCGCGGCTTGATCGGCTTTGAGACCGACCTCGTCAACTCCACGAAGGGCATGGGCGTCATGAGCCATCTCTTCCACGAATACGGCGAAGACCGTGGCGAAATCGCCGCGCGCAAGAACGGTTCCCTCGTTTCCATGGATGCCGGCGAAGCCACCAGCTACGCCCTCAACATGGTGCAGGAACGCGGCCGCTTGATGATCGAAGCTGGCGACCACGTTTACGTCGGCATGATCGTCGGCGAAAACGCCCGCGAAAACGACATCCCCGTGAATCCGGTGAAGGAAAAACGCCTCACGAACATGCGCTCGCAGGGCGACGGCAAGGGCATCCAGCTCGCGCCGCCCCTCAAACTCTCGCTTGAACGCGCCTTGGAATACATTGACGTGGACGAATTCGTGGAAGCCACGCCGAAGAACCTCCGTCTGCGCAAAAAGGAACTGGACGAGAACAAGCGCAAGCGCGGCGAGAAATCCCGCAGCATCAAGTTCGTGCAGGAATAAGTCACGAAGCACTTTCACGCCGCCCGGATGGTTAAAACCCTCCGGGCGGTTTTGTTTTGGGGGGACGAAGCTGTCGCGACTGGCTCGTTACCGGTTTTTACGGGCGGTGGACGGTTGAATTTGCTTCCACCGGCAGGGCGTGTTTGTTAGATAAACGGCGTGCGCAAAATTCTTTTTCTATTCGCTTTGTATCTCTCCGTGGCCCTAAGGGTGGCGACGGCGGAAACCTTGACGATGACGGACGGTGCCGAGTTCACCGGCGACATCGTGAAGTTCGACGACAACGGTCTTCTGCTGCGGTCAGGTGAGACTTATACCAACCTGCCGTGGGGCAAGTTTTCGCAGGAATCCCTGAAGCAACTGACGGCCAATCCTAAAATCAAACCGCTGGTGGAAGTCTTTATCGAGCCCGACCCGGCGCTGCGTCCCGCCAAGGCGGAAATCCAGGTAAACCCGGTCACGCGCATGGAGCGCCCGGCGAACCCCTCGATCTTCGGCGGCCTTTTCAAATCGTCGCTGGGGCTATTCATGCTGCTGGTGCTTTACGCGGCAAATCTTTACGCGGCGTTTGAAGTGTCGGTCATCCGCGGCCGTCCGGCGTTGCAGGTGATGGGCTTGTCCGCCGTTTTGCCGGTGCTGGGGCCGGTCATTTTTCTGATGCTGCCGATTCCGGTGGAAAAACCGCCGGAGGAGGAAGTTCTGGACCCCATGGGCACGCCGCCCCCGACCATCAAAGGCCCGGCGGAAGTCCAGATCAGCGAATCTTCTTGGAAACAGGAAGAGGTGAAAAAAAACGAGCCGCAAGTATTTGCGCGCGGCAAATTCACCTTCAACAAGCGGTTCGTCGAGACGAAATTCGCCGGTTACATCGGCGTGCCCAAGGGCGACGCGCTCAAGAACACGATGGAACTCAAGACGTCCAAAGGCGTGTTCACGGTCGAGCGCATCGCGCAGGTCGAGGCGACGGAGGTGATTTTTGAAACGGTCCAGAGCGGGCAGATCACGGTGCCGCTCGCGGACATTCAGGAAATCAAACTCATCCTCAAACCCGCTTGAAATATCGCTGCATCCTCCTGTTTGGCGCACCCGGCGCCGGCAAGGGCACCCAAGGCAAGATTTTCGGGGCCATCCCGCATTTTTTCCACTGTGCCTGCGGGGATGTCTTCCGCAACCTGCGCACGGACAGTCCGCTCGGAAAAGTTTTTGTCCATTATTCCAGCCTCGGCCAACTTGTCCCGGACGGCCCGACCATCAAGCTCTGGAAGCAAAGCATCAAGGACTGCACCCGGATCGGCCGTTATCATCCCAAGCAGGACTTGCTCGTTCTGGACGGCATCCCGCGCAACCTGAACCAGGTGAAAATTCTCCGCGACACCCTTGATGTCGTCGGCGTGTTCTACCTCAAGAGCGCCAATGAGCAAAAGCTCATCGAGCGCATCCAGCGCCGCGCCATCAAGGAAAACCGTCTCGATGACGCCAACCTCGAAGTCATCCGCCAGCGCCTCAAGACTTACGAAGACGAGACCAAGCCCGTGTTGAAATACTACGGACGCAAGCTCGTCCACCAGATCAACGCCGACCAGTCGCCGGCCAAGGTGCTGGCCGATATCCTGCACTTTGCCGTGCAGAAGTAAGCGCGCCCCATGACGCCGCTGCGAATCATCTTCATGGGCACGGCGGAACTTTCCTGCGCCAGCCTGGAAAAACTTTCAAGCGATAAACAGTTTCAAGTCGTCGCGGTTGTCACGCAGCCGGACAAACCTAAAGGCCGCGAACTCAAGCTGACGCCTTCGCCAGTCAAAATTCTCGCGCAGAAACTCAACCTCCCCGTCCTCCAGCCGCTCAAGGCGCGGGATGAGCAATTCATTGCCGAACTGCGCGAGTTGAAGCCGGACTTGATGGTGGTCGTGGCCTACGGACAGATTCTGCCGCAAGCGATGCTGGATTTGCCGCCGCATGGTTGCCTCAATGTCCACACCTCGCTCCTGCCGAAATATCGCGGGGCCGCCCCGATCCAATGGGCCATCGCCGACGGCAACGCCGAGACGGGCGTAACGATCATGAAGATGGACGCCGGCCTCGACACCGGGCCGATTCTGTCCACGCGTCGCACGCCGATTTTGCCGACGGATGATTCGCAAATTCTCCACGACCGTCTGGCGCAACTCGGCGCGGAACTGCTGGTGGAGACGATTCCCGGTTACGTCGCCGGCAAAATCCGGCCACAGCCGCAGCCGGCCGAAGGTTCCACTTACGCTGCGAAAATCAAAAAGGAAGACGCGCACATTGACTGGAATCTGCCCGCTGAAACCATCTGGAACCGGCTTCGTGCGTTCACGCCGTGGCCGGGCGCGTTCACGTTTATCCAGAGCCAAACGCCGGCGGGGCGAGCGTCCTCGCGCGCCGAGGCTGATATTTCCAAAATGGAACGGCTCGCGGGGACGCTCGCCCCACCAGTGCTTTTGAAAATTTGGAAAACCGAAGTCGTTGAAGGCCATGGCCAGCCCGGCACCATCTTGTCTGCTGATAAAACCGGCATCGTCGTTGGTTGCGGATTGGGTGCGTTGCGGATATTGGAATTGCAGCGCGAAGGCGGGAAGCGCCTGACCGCCGAGCCGTTTCTGCTGGGCTTTCCCCTGAAAGCCGGCGGGAGATTTGAATAGTCAGCTGCTTTAACCCGATCGTCGCAGCCATTCCAGCGCGCCGCGTGCCGCGTGCGTGCCGGTGGCAAAACAGCCCTGCATCAGATAGCCGCCCGTTGGCGCGTCCCAGTCAATCATTTCGCCGGCGACAAAAATTCCCGGCAACCGCCGCAGCATGAGCGCGTCGTCCAGTTCGCGCCAGCGCACGCCGCCGGCGGAGGAAATCGCCTCAGCCAGCGGACGCGGGCCGGTGAGTTTCAAAGCGCAACCTTTCACGGTCGTGGCGAGCGCTTCGGCGGAGGCGAACGGCGTGCGGCCCGGCAGGTTTTCCAGGATTGCAAAGGCCGCGTCGCTCAAACGCCAGCGAGAACGCGCTTCGGGGAGAAAATTGCGCGGACAGTTGCCCAGTTTTTTCACAAGCTGCTCGACGGTGTGGGCGGGTTTGAAATCAATGACGATTTCCGGCTCCGTCATCGCGCGCAGCGCCGGGCCGAGCTGGTAGATCACGCCGCCCTCCAACCCTGTTTTCGTCACGAGCAGTTCACCCGTGGCCGTCGCTTCACCGGCGCGAGCCTTGATGTTCTTCAGCGGCTGGCCTTCCACTTGCGCGAGCAGGGCGAGCGGCCAGGCGATTTCCCAACCGCAATTGGACGCTGTGAGTGGTGCCACCGCCACGCCCAGCTTTTCCAGAACGGAAATCCACGCGCTATCGGAACCCGTCTCCGGCCAGGAGCCGCCGCCGAGCGCGAGAATCACGGCGTCTGCCTGAAAAGTGCGCAGCTCGCCTTCAACTTCAAAATCAATGTTCCACAATGCACCCGGTCGCAGACCGGTCCAGCGATGGCGCAACGCGAAGCTCACTCCCATTCCACGCAGTCGCTGCACCCAGCGACGGAGCAGCGGCGCGGCCTTGAGTTCGCGCGGATACACGCGGCCGCTCGTCGCCGTGAAGGTTTCCACGCCAAGGTCCGCCGCCCATCGCCGCAGCGCCTCGGCGCCGAATGCCGTAAGGAGCGACGCCCAAAATTCGGGCGGTTGATCCGGTCCAGAGTAGCGCGTGGCAAAGCGCTCGCGGGGCTCGGCGTGCGTGAGGTTCAGTCCGCCGCGACCGGCGACTAGAAATTTCCGGCCCACCGACGGCTTGGCATCGAACAGCGTCACCGCCGCGCCGCCGGCCGCCGCAACTTCCGCCGCACGCAGTCCAGCCGGTCCGCCGCCGATGATCGCAATGGTTTTGATGCCGGATTGAAACAGTATCCCGCCCGCCACGCAACGGCGTTTGGCGGAGAATCAGTCACGTGTCACGCTGCCGGGTTTTTTACAGGTTGAAAAAATTCCGCCATGGAAATGGCCGCGTCGCCGACGGCTGGCATTGGACCCTGATTTGTAACATTCAAAAATCGCCTTGAAACATGAGGCGATGGTCTGGCTCGACCAACAAAGTCTTAAAGCAGAGGGCCGGTTGGCATCGCCAAAGCTTTCAGTAAAAGCATGGTGTCAATCGCTGAAGCCCCCAAGGAGGCCGCCCCAAACGCTGGCGCGACGGAGAACGTGAGCGTCTGGCTGGTGGATGACAACGATCAATTGCGGACGCTGGTCGCCGAGATTCTTGGCAATCATGGCGGCATCATTTGTGCGCGGCAATTTTCGTCCCCGGATGCGCTGTTGAGCACGCTGGCCAGCAAGCCCGGGCCGGATGTCATTCTGCTGGACGTGCAGATGGGTGATCGCAACGGTCTGGACGCTGTGCGCCCGATCAAATCGCTCACCCGCTCGACCCGCGTCCTGATGTTCACCACCTGCTTCAATCGTGAATGGCGTGAACGTGCGCTCGGCGATGGGGCGTCCGATTACCTGCTGAAATCCGACGCCATGGAAAAAGTCGCCGCGCGGATTCGCTGCCCGGCCAATGACCCCGTGCCCAATCTTAATGCTCGTCGCCGTTTCCGCCGCGCGACGGATTGCGCTGTAGCCGTTCAATCCAGCCAGCCCGGCGCCGATAAATCCCGGCGCCTGTTGAGTCGCACGCTGGAAAGGCTGCGGGCTTTCTGGAATTGACGGGCAGCGGTTTCCTACCGGGCAGAGTTCGCATCACGTAAACCGGCCGCATAGGCCTCGAATACGCGCCGCATCTCGTCGCGGACGGTGCGGAAACAGTTCAAGATTTCCTCCTCACTGCCGGTGGCTTTGGCCGGATCAAAGAACGGCCAGTGATGACGATTCAACTGTCCGGGAAAGATCGGGCAGGCCTGGTCGGCATTGCCGCAAACGGTGATAACCGTGTTGACGGACTGCTCCAAAAATTCCTTCAAATGCTTCGAGTGATGGCCGGAAATATCAATGCCCACTTCGGCCATGACCTTGATGGCGAGCGGATGGACATAACCCGCCGGATTCGAGCCGGCGCTCTGGACATTGGCGAGGTCGCCGAGGACGGCGCGCAAAAAACCTTCGCCGATATGGCTGCGGCAGGAATTGCCGGTGCAGAGGATGAGGATGGTTGGTTTCATAATTTGTTTGCAGGAGACGATGTGAGGAATCTCAAATGAATAGTCGGGCTAGATTGATGTTCAGTTAGAGACTCGTCAACTCGTCTCCTACCTTGATTTTTTGCTGATACCAGCCGCGCGACTGGTTGCAGATTTTGCAGACGGACAGCATCACCGGCACTTCGACGAGCACGCCGACCACGGTGGCCAGCGCCGCGCCGGAACTTGCGCCGAACAGCGTGATGGCCACAGCCACCGCGAGTTCAAAGAAGTTGCTCGCGCCAATCAGTGCGCCCGGCGAGGCGACGTTGTGCGGCACGCGCAGTTTGCGCATGAGCAAATAGGCTAGCGAGGAATTGAAGTAAACCTGCAACGTGATCGGCACCGCCAGCAGCAGCACCGCCAGCCAGCGCGTGGTGAGGTTTTCCGCCTGAAACGCAAAGATCAACACGAGCGTCAGCAACAACGAAAAAATGGTCACGGGATGAAACTTTGGCAAAAACTTCTGCTCGAACCAGTCCTTGCCGTGCGATTTCAGCAAAATGGTTCGCGTCAGCCAGCCCGCCGCGAGCGGGATGACGATGAACACCACGACGCTGGTGATGAGCACCTTCGATGGCACGACGACATTCGCCACGCCGCACAGGAACATCACAATGGGCGCGAAGGCGACGAGCATGATGAGATCGTTCACCGCCACCTGCACGAGCGTATAAACCGGGTCGCCATCGGTGAGATAGCTCCACACGAACACCATCGCCGTGCACGGCGCAGCGGCAAGGATGATCAGGCCAGCGGTGTATTCCTTCGCCAACTCCGGCGAAATCCACGCGCTGAAAACGTGCGACATGAACAGCCAGCCGAGGAACGCCATGCTGAACGGTTTCACCAGCCAGTTGATGAACAGCGTGACCGCGAGTCCCTTGGGCCGCTTCGCCACGCCGCCGATGGCGCTGAAATCCACCTTGAGCATCATCGGATAAATCATCAGCCAGATCAGCACGGCGATGGGGGCATTGACATGCGAGCCGCTGACGAATTCCAATTTACTCAACGACGCCGTAAAGCCGGGAGTAATCTTGCCGAGCGCCACGCCGACCACCATGCACAGGAAAACCCACACGGTCAGGTAGCGCTCGAAGAACGCCAGACGTTTGGGAGAGGATTGATCGCTCATGGTCCTGGCAGTCTTCACCCGCAGCACTTCGTCACGGGCAGCGTTTCTTTGAAATTAAATTTAAGCGGGCTGAATTCCGATGGCGCGGGAGCGGGCGGCAGGCATTTGTCCATCGCGAGACAGGCGGTGCGGCGCTCGGTCAGGTGAAAAATTACTTCGCCATTCGCCATTTCGACAGAACCGAGCGAGAATTGCGTGATGTAACCGACCTCGTGTTCGACATCCACATCCAGGTCGTCGGTCAGCAATACATTTTCCGCCAACGTGAAAATTTTTGCGAGTTTGCCGGCTGTCAGCCGATGGTCAATATCGTCGGTAAACCACGTTTGCAAACGGCACAGCGCTTCCGTGCGCAGGGTGCCGCCGCAGTCAATAAACCGCTTGTCAATGCGTGCGACTTCGGTGACGTGCGCGTGCGCGGGAACAAACTCGCCGTTGGGCAGTTGGATGCGCACCAAAGCCGCCGGCTGTTGGACCAGAATTGATTTCAGTTCGTGCAGTTTCATGGCTCAGCAGCATTTCTGCCGGCGGCAGATGACGGCAAGATCGGTTTTGAGAATGATTTTGAGTTTCTTGACGTCGGCTGCCGCTTCATCCGTCTTGGCGAGCGACTTGTGAACCCAGTCCAGCGCCTCGCGCACCACAATGGAAGCAGTTTTGTCCGGCAGCCGGTAATAGACCCAGCGCTCGGACTTGCGCGAGCGGATCAGCCCGGCGTGATGCAAAATGGACAGATGCTTGGAGACGGTGGACGGCGCAAAGCCGAATAGTTCGGTGATCTGGCAGACACAGAGTTCGCCGCGCCGGAGCGCAAGGAGAACCCGCACCCGGTTCGGATCAGACAACGCTTTGGTAATGGCCATGAAATCACGCATAAAGTCGTTTCGTCAAACAGCGAAATAAGTATGGCCCGCCCCGGCACCGATGACAAGCGGTCTTTTAGGTAACCCTGCATCCCGTTCCGGGGCATTCGCCGCAACCCGGCAAGGAAAAACAGTGTCTCCAGACATCCGTCCGCGACCGCGACCGTTACGCTGACCGAGAAAATTCTGATTTACTCTGGTTGGTTGACACATACCCCTACTGGGTATTTACTACGACCAAGACAGGTTTATTTTATGGCCCACACCATCAAAGACAAAAAGAAGTTGCTGCATCGCGTCCGCCGCCTGCGCGGACAATTGAATGCCATTGAGAAAGCGCTCGATGCAGAACACGACTGTTCAACGGTCTTGCTGACGCTAGCCGCGTGCCGGGGAGCGATGGATGCGCTGATGGGGGAAATCATCGAAGGGCATATTCGCTTTCATATTCTTGACCCCAAACAAAAGCCGACAGCCGAGCAGACCGAAGCCGCGCAAGAAGTCATTACGGTGATTCGGCGTTACCTGAAATAGCTGCCCCGCGTTAAGCATATTACCCCCTTAAATCATGACGACATTCAACGAATACCTGGCCCATGGCCATGGCTGGCTTTTCATTCCCGCCGCAATTCTGCTGGGCGCGCTGCATGGTTTGGAACCGGGACATTCCAAAACCATGATGGCAGCATTCATCGTCGCCATCCGCGGGACGATCGGACAAGCGGTGATGCTGGGCTTATCCGCCGCCATTTCGCATTCATTCATCATTTGGATTCTTGCCGCCACCGCGCTGCATTACGGCGACAAGTGGAATGCGGAAACCGTCGAGCCCTATCTGCAACTCGGCTCCGCCGTGTTGATCCTCGGGCTGGCGGGCTGGATGTTTTGGCGCACGCGCCGGGATTTGCGCGCCGCCGCCGACCATAATCATGGGCATGACCACGCGCATGGTGAATCCTTCACCCTCGACCTCGGCCACGGCAAACTGGAGTTGAGCGTGTTTGAAACGGGCGTGCCGCCGGTGTTTCGATTGCGCGCACCGAAAGGCGGGCATTTGCCGTCCGCTCGGGACGTAATGCTGGAAACCGTGCGGTCTGACGGGACGCGGCAGGTGTTTCAGTTCGCCGCCCGGCAAGATTTTCTGGAATCCACCGCGGACATTCCCGAACCTCACGCGTTTGAAGCGATTGTCACCGTTGGCCACGGCGGACATAGTCACACTGGCCGCGTGGCGTTCCGCGAGGACGAACACCATCATCACCACCATGGCGCGGACGACGGCAGCCAAGAGTTTCAGGATGCGCATGAGCTCGCGCACGCACAAGACATCGCCCGGCGTTTTGCGGGACGGACGGTCACCACGCCGCAAATAATACTGTTTGGCGTCACGGGCGGATTGATGCCATGCCCCGCGGCTTTCACCGTGCTGCTCGTCTGCCTGCAATTGAAAAAGGTGTCGCTCGGCTTCGCGATTGTCGGCGCCTTCAGCTTTGGCCTGGCGTTGACGATGGTAACGACGGGTGCCCTAGCCGCATGGAGCGTGCGGCACGCGGAAAAGCGGTTCAAGGGATTCGGCGAAGTGATGCGCCGCGCGCCTTATTTTTCCTGCATTCTGCTGATAGCGCTGGCCAGTTTCATGGCTTGGCACGGTTGGCGCGGGCTGCCCCGATAATTTTTGGGAGTCGCGCTGAAATGCCGCGCTGTCAGTAAACCCAAGGAATGAATCGCCGCACGCGCGATTCGTAATTCGCGTAATCCGGGAATTGCTGCCGTAACCAGCACTCCTCGTGCCGGGCTTTGGCGTCGAAGAAAATCCCCAGTCCCACAGAAGCAATCAAACCCAGCCAACTTTGAAAGACGAGTGCCGACCCGACGGCAGCGCAAAAAACGGAAGCGTAAAGCGGATGCCGGATGAAGGCGTAAATCCCATGCTTCACAAGTGCTGTCTTTGCCGACGGCTTGGGAAACGGGGTCAGGTTTCGCCCCAGCACCAGCAACCCGGCGATGCTGACGATCGCCGAGATCGCGATCAGGACCAGACCGCCAACAAACAGGGGCAGCGGCCTTGTTGCCACGTGACCGGTGAGGTCCAGACCAGCAATGGTCAACAGCAGGAGGAATTGTCCTGCCACCCACCAACCGCCGCGCTGAATAAAGCTATTTTTCATCAAGCCGTGTAGATCAGCCACACTCCACCCAGAATAACGAGGATGCCGCAGATGACTTTGACGACGGCCAAGCCCTTGGATCGCTCGTTCCAATTCAGAAAGCGTTGCACGAGTTCCGTGGAAGTGCCTGCGGCGACGATGACCGCGCAATGCCCCACGCCATACGCGAGCAAGAGCGATGCGCCATAAAGTGGAACGGTTTTCGCCAGCTTGAACGTGACACCGAGCATCGGTGCCATATAAGCAAACGTGCAGGGGCCGAGCGCGATGCCGAACACAAGGCCGAGAATGAACGCGGCCAGATAACCCTTTCGTTTCATGCCCACAGAACCCGCGCCGGACAACGGCAGCGGGATCACACCGATCAGATGCAGCCCAACCGCGAAGAAGATGACCGCCACAAAATAATTTCCGTAGCGGCCCACATCGCCCAGCATCCGCCCCGCTGCCGCCGTGATCACGCCAATGGCCGCGATAGTGATGAGGATGCCCACGGCAAAGAGCGTGGAAGTCCAGAACGCACGTTTCGTCGTCACCCGGCCCTGCTCGCTGATGAAACCCACGATGAGCGGGATGCTCGCGAGATGGCAGGGACTCAAAACGATGCTAAGAACACCCCACACAACTGCCGCCGCCAGCGCGACGAGCGGCGCACCTTCGACGGCATGGTTCAGGGCGGTGAAGAGTTGTTCCATGACGAATGCAGCCGTGATTATTTGGCGATCTTCAAGTCCACGCCCAGTTCCTTCCACTTGGCGAGAATGTCGTCTTTGCCATAGAAGCCGGTGTGCCGAAAGAGTTCCTTGCCGCTGGCGTCGAAAAAGATTTGCGTGGGAATCATCTGAATTTCATAGGGCTTGCCGGCATCGGGATTTTTCCAGACGTCAATGAACTCGACTTCGAGCTTGCCGGCATATTCCTTCTTCAATTCCTCCAGGATGGGGACCATGGCCTTGCAGGGAACGCACCTGTTCGCGCCGAGGTCCAGCAGCTTGGGCAGCGGCGGCTTCGCCGGAGTCGTGGCCGGAGCATTGGTGGCAGGGATATTGGTTTGAGCGGTTGCCAGCGTAACGCTGATGGCGATCCAAAAAATGGCCACCAGCGTGAAGGTTGATAGTTTTTTCATAATCGTTTTTAAAATCTTGTAGGAGCCAAGGTGACGAGGCTCAAATGCCTTTCATCGGTTATTGCAACAGCACCTTGATCTCGTCCACTGACGGCACTTTGCCGCTGACCTTCACCTTGCCGTCCACGACCAGCGCGGGAGTGGTCATCACTCCGAATTCCATGATGCGTTTCAAGTCAGTGACCTTTTCGAGCTCATACGGGAGTCCGAGTGATTGCGCGGCTTGTTCAGTGGCGTGCGTCAATGTGTTGCACTTGGCGCAACCGGTGCCGAGGATTTGGATCTTCATAATCGTTTTCGTTTCATGGTTCCGAGATTTACATGAGCAGATTGAACAAATAGCCGACGAGCAGAATCCCCAGCGCCACGACGCCGAAGAACGTCGCGATCAGCCGGGGTTTGAGAACTTTCCGCAGAATGATGGCTTCGGGCAGCGACAGCGCGATGACCGACATCATGAACGCCAGCACCGTGCCAAGCGCCGCGCCTTTGCCGAGCAGGGCTTGCACGATGGGGATGATGCCCGCCGCGTTCGAATACATTGGCACGCCGAGCAGCACCGCCAATGGCACCGACCACCACGCGTCTTTGCCCATGATGGACGCCATGAAATTTTCCGGCACGTAACCGTGGATACCCGCGCCCACCGCGATGCCTAGCAAGACATAAGCCCACACGCGTCCGATGATGTCCTTTACGGCGTCCCAGCCGGCGCGAATTCGCGCGGGCCAGTCCAAATTTTCCGCCGCGCCCGCTTCGCCGGTCTTCGTGGCATAAACCCAATCCTCGACATGTTTTTCCATCCGCAGCTGGCCGATGATCCAGCCGGCGACGATGGCGATGACCAAACCGGTCACGAGATACAAGCCCGCCACTTTCCAGCCGAACAAACCAAACAGCAACACCAGGGCAACCTCATTTACCATCGGCGCGGAAATGAGAAAGGAAAACGTGACGCCCAACGGCACGCCCGTGGCCACAAAACCGATGAACAGCGGCACCGCCGAGCAGGAACAGAACGGCGTCACGATGCCGAGCAACGCACCCAGCACGTTGCCGGCGGATTCGCGCCGGCCCGATAGAATCCGCCGCGTCCGTTCCGGCGTGAAAAATGACCGCACGATGCCGACACCGAAAACGATCAGCGCGAGCAGCAGCAAAACCTTGGGCGATTCATAAACAAAAAACTCCACTGCCGACGCCAGATGCGAGCCGCGCGTCAGCGGCAGCAACGAATAGGTGAACCATGCCGCGAATGGCGCGAGGCTGAGATAGACCAGCCACCAGATCGCCAAGCTGGCGAGGCCGCGCAGCAGATAGCTACGCCAGCCGGATGGATGCGGCGGCGCCGGCGTGCCGTCGTCGGTGCGGATGGTTTTTGTGGCGGGAGATTTCATGCTGTCATCTCCCGCTGTTTTTTGACTGCACCGCCTCCACGCATTTAAAAAAGTTCAGGACGCACGGCACGCGCAACCGGTAAAACACCTGTGCACCGCGCTTCTCGTCCTCCAGGATGCCGGCGTGTTTGAGCTGGCTTAAATGCCGGGACACCGTGGGCATTTCCGCATCAATCAGGTCGGTGAGTTCGCACACGCAGCGTTCGCCGTGCGCCAATTCATCCACGATGAACAGACGGGTGGGATGAGCGAGGGCCTTGAGGATCCGGGCCTGCGCCCGGTAATTGGTCTGGTTGGTGGCAGTCATGGTGACTGCTTACACATTTCGCCAAATGGCTAACTGTTGCTCACCATTGCTTGCCAACTACTGAACGCGACGCGGGTTTATGGCGGCACCCTGTGTCGCCATTTTAAACCGGTTTGGTTGGTGCGACACCCTGGTTCTTGATGCCGGTGTGGCGGATGTCCTGCGCTTCCCAGAGAAAAACGACGTCCTCGGCGATGTTGGTGGCGTGGTCGGCGATGCGTTCGAGGCTCTTGGCGGCGACCATCCAGTGCAGGCAGCGGCTGATGGCGTCGGGATTTTCCACCATGTGCTGGACGAGCGCGGCGTGGATCTGCTTGTTGAGGGCGTCCACCTGCTTGTCGCATGGGATGACCTCGCGAGCGGCGGCGGGAGCGTGTTGGACAAAAGCGTCCAGCGCCGCCTTGAGCATGGCGAGGGCGCGGGCGGCCATCAATGGCAGGTCGAGCTGGATTTTCACCGGCGGTTCCTGGGACAGGTCGCGCGCGCGCTTGGCGATTTTGGAAGCCTCGTCGCCGATGCGCTCAAGGTCCTGCGAAATTTTCATGGCCACGGTGACCAACCGCAGATTGGTGGCCAGCGGCGCCTTGGTGAGCAACTGGATGGCCAGCTCGTCAATCTCCACTTCGCAGCGGTCAATGACGTCGTCGTCGGCCTTGACGCGCAGGGCGAGGTCGTAGTCGCGCTGCATGAGCGCCTGAACGGCCTGATTGACGGCGGTTTCGGTATGGCTGGCCATCAGCAGCAATTTATGCCGCAGGCTGTCGAGTCCGGATTCAAAATGATTGTCCATATTCTGAAGATAAATTAGTTCAACCGAAACGTCCCGTCACATAATCTTCGGTGCGTTTTTGCGACGGGTTGGTGAAGATTTTCTTGGTCGGGCCGAACTCCACCAGTTCGCCGAGATAAAAGAAAGCGGTGAAATCCGACACCCGCGCGGCCTGCTGCATGTTATGGGTCACGATGACGATGGTGTAATCTTTCTTCAACTCGATGATCAAGTCTTCAATTTTCTGGGTGGCCAGCGGATCGAGCGCGGAGGCCGGCTCGTCCATCAGCAATACCTCCGGCTGCACCGCGAGGGCGCGGGCGATGCAGAGGCGCTGCTGCTGGCCGCCAGACAGGCTGATGGCCGGCGCGTGCAAACGGTCCTTCACCTCGTCCCAGAGCGCGGCCATCTGCAAGGATTGTTCGGTGCGCTCGGTGAGAAGTTTTTTGTCGCGCAGGCCGTTCAGCCGCAGGCCGACGGTGACGTTCTCGGCGATGGACATGGTGGGAAACGGATTCGATTTCTGGAACACCATGCCGACGCGGCGACGGACGATGACGGGTTCGACGTTCCGCTCATAAATGTCATCGCCAAACAGACGGATGTCGCCGGTCATGCGCGCCTCGGGCACGAGTTCGTGCATGCGGTTGAGGGAGCGGAGGAAGGTGGATTTGCCGCAGCCGCTGGGGCCGATGATGGCGGTGACGGCCTTGGCGGCGATGTCTATGGAGACGTTCTTGAGCACCTGATGACTGCCAAAGAACACCGCCAGATCGCGAGCCGTGAGCGCCGGCGTCAAAGTTGAGGTTGAGTCAGTGGGCATGAGAGTTAATGGTTGCGCGCGCCAAACCGGTCGCGGGTGAGAAAGCGCACGCCAACATTGATGGACAAAACGAGCAGGAGCAGCACGAGCGCCCCGGCCCACGCCTGCCGGTGCCAGTCGTCGTAGGGCGAGATGGCGTAGTTGAAAATCTGCAACGGCATCGCGGAGATAGGTTCGTTCAGCTTGTGCGACCAGTGCTGGTTGCCGAGCGCGGTAAAGAGCAGCGGAGCCGTTTCGCCGGCGACGCGCGCCAGTGCGAGCAGGACGCCGGTGACGATGCCCTTGAGCGCAGTGCGGATGACGATTTGCACGATGGTTTTCCATTTGGCAATGCCCAGCGCAAGCGCGGCTTCGCGGTAGCCGCCGGGCACCAGTTGCAAAACTTCCTCGGTGGTGCGCATCACGAGCGGAATCATCATCATGCCCAGCACCACGCCGCCGGCGAGCGCGGAAAAGCCTTTCATCGGCACGACCATCAACGCATAGACCACGATGCCCCAGGTAATGGAGGGAACGCCGTTGAGAATGTCGGCGGCGAAGCGGATCGCCCAGTTCAATTTGCTGCCGCCGAATTCGGAAAGGAACACACCGCCGAGCACGCCGACCGGCACGCCGAGCAACGCCGCCTGCGCCAGCACGACGAAGGTGCCGACGATGGCATTGCCCATGCCGCCGCCAGGTTCGCCAACGGGTTTGGGCAACTGGGTGAAGAACGCCCAGTTGATGGCGCTGAAGCCTTCCTTGATCAAATGGTAAAACACGAGCACCAGCGGTGCCACGACCAGCAGCGCGCATACCAGCGCCAGCGCCTGCATGAAGACGTTCTTGAACTTGCGCCAGCTGTGATTGGGGGCGGTCATTTCAATGTTGCGGTTTGACGCTGGGGCCGGCGAAGGTTTTCAGCAGCAGCTGGGCAAAGATGTTGACCAGCACGGTCACGCCGAGCAGCACGAGGCCGATTTCAAACAGCGCGCTCGGATACATGTCGCCGCTCGCCTCGTTGAATTCATTCGCGATCACGCTGGCCAGCGTGTAGCCGGGAGCGAACAGCGATTTGACGACTTGGGGCGTATTGCCGATGACCATGGTGACAGCCATGGTTTCGCCGAGCGCGCGGCCAAGGCCGAGGATGACCGCGCCGAACAAGCCCTTTTTCGCATAGCTCAACACGGCGATGCGCGTCACTTCCCAGCGCGTCGCGCCGAGGGCGTAGGCGGCCTCGCGTTGCAGTCCGGGGACGGAGCGCAAAATTTCGCGGGAAACGGACGTGATGATGGGAATGATCATGATGGCCACGATGATGCCGCCCGCCAACATACTGACGCCGTAGATCGGGCCTTGGAACAGCGGCAGAAAGCCGAAGTATTTCTGGAGCCACGGGAACAGAGCGACGCGGAGCCAAGGCACCATGACGAAAATGCCCCACAAACCAAGGATGACGCTGGGCACGGCGGCGAGGAGTTCGATGAACATGGTGAGCGGCTGCCGCAGCCATTGCGGCGCGAGTTCGGTGAGATAGACGGCGGTGGCAACGCTGATGGGCACAGCGATGACCAGGGCGATGACCGAGGAAACCACCGTGCCGAAGATGAACGGCCAGGCGCCGTATTCATCGTTGACCGGATCCCATTCGCTGCTGGTGAGAAAGTGCCAGCCGAACTTTTGCAAGGCCAGGTGCGAGCCTTTGAACAACTCGTAGCCGATCAGGGCAATGAGGACAAACACCGCCAAAGCCATGGCCAGTGTCAGCCATTTGAAGGCGGTGTCACCAAATTGCTGGCCGCCGTTCGCGGTCGGTTGTTTGTCCGGCTGGTTCACAGTTTTTCGGGTCACGCAATAAAATCAGAAGGACGAGAAGCGGGAGGAGCGCTCCTCGTCCAACTGGCCCGATAAAATATCGGGCGGCGGCACGAAGTCAGTATTTAATTGTGTCGAGCAGCTTCAATTCGCGCTGCTGCACGTTTTCGGGCAACGGAGCGTAGTCGAGGTCGGCCGAAAGTTTTTGGCCTTCCGTGACGGCCCATTTCAAGAATGCCACCAACTGTTTGCCGTTCGCGGCGTTCTTTTGTTTCGCATAGACGAGCACCCAGCTCGGACCGGCGATGGGATAGGCTTTTTCACCCGGCGCATTGACCATCGAGAAGCGGAAGTCATCCGGAATCTTCGCCGTGGCGAGCGCGGCGCTGACGGAAGCCGGATCAGGCGAAATGAAGTTGCCCGATGAATTCTTCATGTCGGCGAACGGGATCTTGTTCTGGTTGGCGTAGGCGAGTTCCGCGTAGCCGATGGCGCCGGGGAGCTGCTTGACCTGGCCGGCCACGCCTTCGCTGCCCTTGGCGGCGAGACCGATGCCGGCGGGCCACTTCACGGAGGCGCCCTTGCCCACGGTGTTTGCCCAGGCCGGGTTCACGCTGCTCAGGTAATCGGTGAAGATGAAGCTCGTGCCGCTGCCGTCCGCGCGGTGAACCGGAATGATGCTCGTGTCCGGCAACGTCAATCCGGGATTGAGCGCGGCGATCTTGGCATCATTCCACTTGGTGATGTTGCCGAGGTAGATGCCCGCGAGGGTTTCGCCGTCGAGCTTGAGCTTCGGATTGCCCGGCAGGTTGTAGATGATGGCGACGCCGCCGGCGACGATGGGCAGGTGCAGGATTTTGCCCGGGGCTTTGGCGAGATCTTCATCCTTCATGGGAGCGTCGGACGCGCCGAAATCCACCGTCTGGTTCATCAGGTTCTTGATGCCGCCACCGGAACCGATGGACTGGTAGTTGAAACGGACGTTGGAATCCGTTTTGCCGTAGGCTTCAAACCATTTGGTCAGGGCCGGATAGTCAAACGTGGAACCCGCGCCGGTGATGGAGATTTGGGCCTGAGCCGAGTTTTGGGCGACGAGCAAGCTCGCGCCGCCGAGAAGAGAGAGGATCAATTTTTTCATGTGCAAAGAGAGTTAATCAGTTTTTTTGAATTGTTCACGTTACGTTGGCGTTACGATGCGGTAACATCAGAATTTCCACATGATGTCAGCCATCACGTGGACAGCGGTGCTGTTGGGTTCGTTGACGCCGTTATAAACAGGATTATTGATAAGGTCGTTGATGTAGCCCGTGATCGAGAAGGTCAGGGAATCGGTGATGGAGTAATTCAGGATTACCTTGTGGCCCTTGACGTTGGTGCCCCCGAAGGCGCCGACACCATTTCCCGCGGGTGCGCCGGTGGGTGCGTTTTGATAATAAGCTACGTTGTCATCATCCACCACCTGGTCATACCAGGCATCGGCTTCGAGGTATTCGTAGCGATAGGACAAATCCCACGTGTTCTTCTTGCCGGATTTACCGAACGTCACACCTACCCAGTAGCCGTTGTTGTTCTGGCCGGCACCGGGATTGTTGATGAATTCGCCCCCGACCTTGATGGGAAACGCGCCGTGGTAGAGCGGGAAGCTGTCGAGCGTGTAGGTCGCGCTCGCGTCGGCAATGATCGGGTTGTAATTATTCAACAAGACACCGGCGGCGTCGCGGGTATTGCCCTGGTTTTGATAAGGCACATTCCCGGTGGTGAGCTTGGCCGGACTTCCGATTTGCAGGAAACCAACGCCAATACTGCTAGACAATTTCGGCGTCCACTTGGAGTTCAACAAAAGCTGGCCGCCATAAAAAAACGGATCCTGCGTGGAGCCGGATAATTCATCCAGCACAAAGGCCGCGCCCGTGAAGGCCAGAGAATGCCGGTCGTTGATGGTGTAGCCGCCGGTGATGGCCCCGCCTTCCGGATCGTAGTCGGCGTCAATGACCATGGGCGTGAACGCGAACGGATTGTCCATCTTGCCGATGGTGACCGCGAGCAGCCAGTCGCCATTGTTGATGGCCGTCCATTTGGCGTAGGCGGCGTCAATATAAATGGTCTTGCGCGTGCCGTTGTTTTGCAGCGTGGTGTTGGCCGAAAGCGAATTACCCTGGCCGGAGTTGCCCTGCGCGGGGTCGCCGCTGGCCAGCCGGAAACCGACCTCCATGTTGTCCACGATGTTGGCGACAATCCCGAAACGCAGCCGGTAGCGGAAACGGGTGCGGTCCACGAAATGGGCGTTGTCGGTGGTGTTGAACTGTTCATAGCGGCCGCGGAAATCGCCGCCGATCTTGTAGCCAGTCACCCAGTCCGGCATCTTCATTTTGGCATCATATTGGCGTTTGAAATCCGCAGCGGATTCCTGCTGGTTTTCCGCCTTCAATGCGTTGGCCTCGTCCACAGTGAGGATGCCTTTTTGCTCCAGCTTGTTGAGCAGGGAATCCACCGAGGTTTGGGCGTGGGTTTGCGGAGTGAACGCGGCCAGGGCGGCGGCCCCGGCGAACAGTGCAAGTTTGGTTGTGTTTTTTTTCTGTCTGGTTTTCATGGTGTGTGTTGTCGGAAAACGCGGACAGAATGCAACCGTTCCGTTACAGCAATACGTCGGGAATGTTACAATCGTGTGACAACGCCACGCCCGAGAACCGAGGGAGGCAAATTCCGACCGGATTTCGGGTGGAAAAATCTATCGCCGCGGTAAATACAGGAAGGATATGAAGGTTTTGGAGAGCTTCGGGCTTGGGCCGGCCAAATCACCGCGTCTGCGCGGAAAGGCAGGCGTTTTACCGCGTAATCACAGCTTGGATAACAGCCGCCGTCAACTGTGCCAGCCCACAATTTCCCCGTCGGGCAGGTGGACCAGCTCTTGCGCGGGCGCATGAGCCAGAAAAGTGCCGTCCCGGTCAAGATGAACACTGGTGATCAGGTCACCTTGGATGACGACCGGCACACGCACACGCCCATAAGCAGCAGACTCCGCTACGATGACGTATCGGCCGGCTGGCAGCGGCACGCAGGTTGGGGACTCATCCATATCGCCAATATGGTTCACGACAAATCGCAAACATTTGCCGGATTCCGAATAAATGCCATAAGGCTTATGCGGATAGAAGAAGGTGTTGCGGCCGATTTCGTGAGTTTCGGTATCACTATAGACCTTGAGAAAACCAGTTCCCCCCAAGGCTTGCGCACTGGCCGGCCTCGGACCGACCGGGGCGATTGCTACGGGCTTCGTGGCGCAGCCGGCCAGAACGGGAATCATGGCCGCGCCCACCACGCTCATTATTTGCGCTTTCATAATGACCCAACTTAACCGGCAAAAATTAAAACCGTCTGAACGGCACATTAAAATTGCCGTCCAAGCCCGCTACCATGTCACCGCAACACGCCGGTCTGATAATTCAAGTTGGCCTCTTGCCGCAGCAACTCGTAGCGCGCGCTGGCTTCCGCAATTTGCGCGGACGTCAGGCTCAACTGCGCCTGGCTCAACTCGACGATCGAACTGCTGCCGATCTTGTAACGCGCCTCCGCCAGATCGTAAGCCTCGGCCGCATTGAGCCGCAATTGCTCCGTCGTGCGCAGTTGCTCGAGGGCGTTGTTCACGTTCAACCACGCCAGATGCACGTCGCGGATGATGCTGTTCTCCGCCGCGCGCAGTAGTTCATTGTCCGCTTGCGCCTTCAATTCCGCCTCGTGCTGGCGGGCCAGATAAAGTCCGCCGGCGAATAGGGGAAAGCTCAATTGAATCCCGCCCGCCGCATAATTGTCGGGCAGATGGCTGTCATGCGACAGCGCGGCGCCGGTCACCCCCACCGCCTGCAGGCTGGGCAACCGGGCGTCGCGTTGCGCCTTGGCGAAATGCAGCGCGGCTTCCTGCGAATCTTGCAAGCCGGCTAATTCCGGACGCTGGGCGAGCGCCGTGGCGACCAGTAGTGAAACGTCGTTCGTCGCAGCCCCGGGCGTTTCGGTCTGCTCCAGCAGTTGGAATTCGCGCGGTTCCCGGTAGCCGAGCGCGGTGGCCAGCGAGGTCATCGCGGCGCTGCGGTTGTTCTGCGCGGTTTGCAACAAGAGCCGGCCCTGCTCCAGCGCCACCCGCGCAAAGCTGACATCCAGTTCGGATTTCATCTTGTTCGACGACAGCAAGGTGACCTGGTCGAGCAACAGCTGCCGCGTGTCAAACGTCTGCTGGGCGACGTGCAAAACCGCCTGAGCCTCCAGCGCCGCGAGATAACTGACGTTGACCTGCAACAAAACCTGTTCGCGCGTGAGGTTGGCGTTTTCCGTTTCCGCCTTGGCCTGAAATTTGGAACTGGAGGTGAGATTGGCGGTGCGTCCGAAATCCGTGAGGAGCTGGTTGACGGCCAGCCCGCCGGCCGTGCGGTCATACACGCTGGGATTGTTCAGCCCGCCGGCCATGATGCGCGTGCCTTCCTCGTTCGCCCCGACCATGTTGCCGAACAGATTGGCCGTGGGGAAAAAACCGGCGCGGGTTTCCTTGACCGCTTCTTGCGCGGCCAGCGCACGGTAATTCGCCGCCGCCACCTGCGGATGATTTTGCAGCGCGATCTTTTCCGCGTCCGGCAGCGTCAGGACGGCGGGCGCGTTTGAATTTGTCTGCGCACGGCCGGTCACGGCCAGGGCCAGGGAAACCAGTATCAGGGAACCAAGCGTAGTTTTCATTATTCAATCGGGGAGGAGACAGTTGCCGTTTGCGTTGCCGCTGGCGGCCGGGTGGATTTGCCATACACCAGCAGATAGGCCGCCGGCACGATAAAAATGGTCAGCACGAACGAGGCGGTGAGGCCGCCGATGATGGCCAGCGCCAGGGGCGCATACGCCTCGCTGCCGGTGCCGAGCTTGGCCGCCATCGGCAGCAGGCCGACGAGCGTCGCCAGCGAGGTGATCAATACCGGCCGCATCCGCACGCGGCAAGCCTCGCGAACGGCCTGTTCGACGGGCACACCCTCCGCCCGCAGGCGTTGGATGAATTCGAGAATCAAAATGCTGTTCGACGCCACGATGCCCACCACCATGACGATGCCCATCAATGACATCACGTTGAGCGTAGTGTGGGTCAGAAACAAAATGACCAGCACGCCCGCCAGCCCCGCCGGCACGGCCAGTAGAATGATCAGCGGGTCAACGAAGGAACGGAATTGTGCGAGCAGAATCAGATAGACCAACAACACCGCGAGAATCAGGCCGAAGCCGAAACTCGTGAACGAGACGCGCATGCCCTGCACCACCCCGCGCAGGTTGATGCGGACGCCGTCCGGCAAGGTGGTTTGGGCGATGATTTGCTCCACGGATTTCGTCAGCCGCCCGAGATCTTCACCCACGGGCGAGACGTAAATATCAATAACGCGCCGCAATTGGTAATGGTCCACTTCCGTGGGCGAACCCCGGTGATGGATGGTGCTGACGGTGTCGAGCCGGGTGGAGCGTTGATGCGCCTGACCGCGCAATGGGATGTCCGAGAGATCCGCGAGATTTTTCACGGAGTTCTCCCGATACTGCACGGTCAGCAGATAATCGTTGCCGGTTTTGGGATCCACCCAATAGCTCGGCGCGATCATCTGGTCGGAGGCCAGCGCGGTGATCACGTTTTGCACAACTTCCTTCGAGGTCAGGCCGAGTTCGCTGGCGCGCAGGCGGTCCACGTCCAGTTGCAGCGCGGGATAGTCAATATCCTGTGGCACGAGCACGTCGCTCACACCGTGGAGCTGGCGGATTTTCTGCGCGATTTCCTGTGCAATCGCGTGATCTTTTTCCAAGCTGGAGCCGCTGACTTGAATGTCAATCGGCGACGGGAAACCGAGATTGATGACGGCATCCACCAGCCCGCCGGATTGGAAGTAAGCGCTCAACTGCGGCAGTTCCTTGCGGACGCGCGCCCGGACGCGGGCCATGTAGGCGTCGCTGCTGATGCGGTGGCCGGGTTTCAGGCTGGCCTGGACGGTGGCGGTGTGCTCGGCGGAATTGCTGGTATAAATCGAGGAAAATCCGGGCGTGACGCCGATGTTGGAAAGCACCACGTCGAGTTCATTCGTCGGCACTTCCTCCCGGATGATTTCTTCGACTTGCTGCACGAGTTGCTCGGTCGCTTCCAGCCGCGTGCCGGTGGGCGCCTTGAGGTTGATGACGAACTGCCCCGGATCGGTCTTCGGAAAATAGGAAACGCCCGTGAACGGATACAGCGCCAGGCTCAACGCGCAGATCCCGAGGATCACCAGCACCGTGGCTTTCGGCCGTTTGAGGCACCAATCCAACCGCCGCTCGTAGCGTTCCAGAAATCGCGCAAATCCGGCATTGAATCCGTTGTAAAACCGGCTCATCACCGAAGGCTTAGTCGGCTGGCCGCCGCGATCGGCGGGCTTTTTCGCCCGGATCAGTTTCGCGCAAAACAACGGCACGACCGTCATCGCGATGACATACGAGGCCGCCAGCGCCAGCACCACGGCAATGGCCAGCGCGGTGAACAGAAATTTGCTGACGCCGTAAAGAAAGACGACGGGGAAAAAGACCACGGCGGTCGCCAGCGTGGCCGCCAGCACGGGCAAGGCGACTTCGTTGCCGCCCTTTTCCGCCGCCATTTCCGGCGGTTCGCCCATTTCGAGATGGCGGAAAATGTTTTCCAGCACGACGACGGAATTGTTGATGAGCCGGGAGAACGCCAGCGCCAGGCCACCAAGAATCATGACGTTGATCGTATTGTCACCGAGGGCCAGCGCCACAAACGCCGCCAGCACCGACAGCGGAACCGAGAGCAGCACGGCCATCGTTGCGCGAAGATTGCCGAAGAAAACCATGATCAGCACGGCAGTGAGCGCCAGGCCGATGACGCCGATCATCACTAGATTTTTGATCGCGTTTTTGACGAAGATGGACTGGTCAAACACGACTTTCGTGACGAGTTGCGCCGGCACGTCGAGCAGGTGACTCACCGCGTCCTTAATGCCTTTGACCACGGAAATGGTGCTGCCGCCTTGTTTCAGCACGGGCAAATACACCGACGGCTGGCCATCCACGCGCACCTTGCTGTATTGGATTTGCGATGCATCCTTCGATTCGCCGACATCCGCCACCATGACGGAGGCGTTGTGTTCCGTCTTGAGCGGCAGTTGATTGATCTCGTCAATGTCATTGAGCTGGCTGTTGGCGTAGATGTTGTAATCAAACGGCCCGATGCGCACGTCGCCGGCGGGCAGAATCAAATTGGAATCGTTCACCTTGCGCACCACGTCCATCACGCTCAGGTGATAGGCCTCCAATTTCAGCGGGTCCACATAGACCATGATCTGGCGGTAGCGGCCGCCGAACGGCTGCGGCACGGAGGCGCCCGGAACATTCGCCACTTGATTGCGCACGCCATACTGGCCAAGGTCGCGCAACTCGGCTTCATTCATGCCTTGCCCTTTCAGCGTGATCAAGCAAACCGGTAAACTGGACGAATCGAATTTCAAAACCACCGGCGGCAGCGTGCCGGGCGGCAGGCGGCGCAAATTAGCCGCCGCCAGATTGGCAATCGTCGTCACGGCAGAATCCGGGTCGGTGCCGGGCTGGAAATAAACCTTGATGAGGCTGACGCCCGGCAGCGAGCGCGATTCGATGTGGTCAATGCCGCTGCCCAAGGTGAAGAACCGTTCGAAGCGACCGGTGATGTCGTTCTCGATCTGTTCCGGCGGCATGCCGGAATAGAACGTCGCCACGACCACCACCGGAATGCGGATGGCCGGAAACAAATCCACCGGCAGGCGCACCAGACTGGTGACGCCCACCACGCACGTGATCAGGCATAACACCACGATCAAGTAAGGATAGCGGATGGCAAAGCGCGGCATAACAGGTTACAAATCGGAAAGGCTGGTTTTATGTTTCCGACGTTTCATGCGGCGGGCGGAGCTGACGGGGCCACGTCCAGTTTGGCCGCCTTTTTTTCTTTCCGCTCATACACCAGCAGATACGCCGCCGGCACGATGTAAACCGTCAGCAGCACGGACACCGCCAGCCCGCCAATGATGGCGCGGGCCAGGGGCGCATAGGCTTCGCTGCCGGTGCCGAGTTTCATCGCCATTGGGATCAGTCCGATGAGCGTCGCCAGCGACGTCATTAGCACCGGACGCAAGCGCACGCGGCACGCCAGTGCCACGGCCTCGCGGAGCGGCCGGCCTTCCTCGCGCAACCGGTGCGTGAACTCGACGATCAAGATGCTATTCGACACCACGATGCCCACCATCATCACCACGCCCATGAGCGACATCACGTTCAGCGTCGTGCCGGTGAGGAACAAAATAAGCAGCACGCCCGCCAGCCCCGTCGGCACCGCCAGCAGGATCAGCAGCGGGTCAATGAACGAATGGAATTGCGCGACCAGAATCAGGTAAACCAGGATCACCGAAAGGATCAGGCCGAAGCCGAAGCTCGTGAACGACGCCTGCATGCCCTGCACCGAGCCGCGCAGATTCACGCGCACGCCCTTGGGCAGTTGCATGCCGTTGATGATTTTGTTCACGCCCTTGAGCACGCCGCCCAGATCTTCTCCCGACGGCGCAACGTAAATATCAATCACGCGGCGCAACTGGTAATGATCCACCTCGGTCGGCGCGTGAATGTGGTGGATCGTGCTGACCGTGGACAATTCCGTAGGCAACGGCGACTGCGCGGCCCGCAGCGGAATCGAGCCGAGGTCGGCGATGTTTTTCACATAATTCTCCGGATACTGCACGGTCATCATGTAATCGTTGCCGCTTTTGGGATCCACCCAGTAGCTCGGCGCGATCATCTGGTCGGAGGTCAGCGCGGTGATGACGTTGTCCACGACTTCCTTTTCGTTCAGCCCGAGTTCGCTGGCGCGGACGCGGTTGATGTCAATTTTCAACGCCGGAAAATCCACGTCCTGCGGCACCAGCACGTCGCTGACGCCCGGCAACGCGCGGACCTGCTGCGCAATTTTCACGGCCGTGGCGTGCGCCTCTTCGATGTCTGAGCCGCTCACCTGAATGTCCATCGGCGCGGGCATGCCGAGATTCAGGATGGCGTCCACGAGCCCGCCGGTTTGGAAATAGGCGGTGACCTGCGGCAATTCCTTTTGCAAGCGCGCCCGCACCCGGTCCATGTAAGCAAAGCTGCTGGCCTGGCGCTTGTCCTGCAAGCCGACCTGCACGAACGCGGTATGCTGGCCGGAGTTGGGCGTGTAGATGGACGAGAAGCCGGGCGTCACGCCGATATTGGAAACGACGATCTTCAAATCATTGGTCGGCACGACTTCGCGCACGATTTGCTCCACTTGCTCCACCAACTGGCCGGTCATCTCCAACCGTGTGCCGGTCGGCGCCTTGAGGTTGATGACGAACTGGCCCGGATCAGTGCGCGGGAAATACGCCACGCCCGTGAGCGGGTAAAGTCCGAGGCTCAAAATGAAAATGCCGGTGATGCCCAGCACGGTCGCCATCGGTCTCAGCAGGGCGAATTTCACCGAGCGATCATAGCCATCCAACATGCCGTTGAACTTGCCGTTGAACCACGCGTTGAACCGTCCGCCGAAGCCCTTCGGCTTTTCGTCCGCACCGTGCTCGTGATGGCCCTTGATGAATTTGGCGCAGAACAACGGCACCACGGTCATCGCCACGAAATACGAGGCGAACAGCGAGAGCACGACCGACAGCGCGAGCGCCGTGAAGAGAAACCGGCTGACGCCGTAGAGAAACGTCACCGGAAAGAAAACCACGACCGTGGCGAGCGTCGCCGCCAGCACCGGCAGAGCGACCTCGCGCCCGCCGCGTTCCGCCGCGACTTCCGGCTTCTCGCCTAGTTCGATGTGGCGGAAAATGTTTTCCAGCACGACGACGGAATTGTCAATCAACCGGGAAAACGCCAGCGCCAAGCCGCCGAGCACCATGGCGTTGACCGTGTTGTCGCCGGCGGAGAGCGCGATAAACGCCGCGAGCGCGGAGAGCGGAATGGAAAGGAAGACCGCGACGGTCGCCCGCATGCTGCCGAGAAAAATCAGGATCATCGCGCCGGTGAGCAGCAGCCCGATGGCGCCTTCGTGAATCAGGTTTTCAATGGCGTTCTTCACGAAGACGGACTGGTCGAAGACGACTTTCGTGACGAGTTGCTTCGGCACGTCGAGCAGATGTGCGACGGCGCTCTTGATGCCGCTCACGACGGAGATGGTGTTGGCGTCGCCGCCTTGTTTCAGCACCGGCAGATACACGGACGGCTGGCCGTCAATGCGCACGGTGTTGTATTGGATCTGCGAAGCGTCCTTGGCCTGGCCCACGTCGGCCACGAGCACGGAGGCATTGCCCACCGTTTTCAACGGCAGTTGGTTGATGTCCTTGATGTCGTTGATCTGGCTGTTGGCGTAAAGGTTGTAATCGAACGGCCCGATCTTCACGTCGCCGGCCGGCAGAATTAGGTTGGCCTCGTTGACGGAGCGGACGACATCCATGACGCTCAACTGGTGCGCCTCCAGTTTCAGCGGGTCCACGTAAACCATGATCTGGCGATAGCGGCCGCCGAACGGCTGCGGCACGGAGGCACCCGGCACATTGGCGACCTGATTGCGCACGTTGTATTGGCCGAGGTCTCGGAGCTGGGCTTCGTTCAAGCCGAAACCTTTCAAAGTGATGAGGCAAACAGGCAGACTCGACGCGTCGAATTTCAGCACGACGGGCGGCAATGTGCCCGGTGGCAGGCGGCGCAGGTTCGCCATCGCGAGATTGGCGATGGTGGTGACGGCGGAATCGGGATTCACACCGGGTTGAAAATAAACCTTGATGAGGCTCACGCCCGGCAACGAGCGGGATTCGATGTGGTCAATGCCCGCGCCGAGCGTGAAGAAACGTTCGAAGCGCCCGGTGATGTCGTTTTCGATCTGTTCCGGCGGCATTCCGGAAAAGAACGTGGCGACGACCACGACGGGAATTTTGATTGGCGGAAACAAGTCCACCGGCATACGAACCAGGCTGGTCACCCCGACTACGCAGGTGATGAGACAGATGACGATAATGAGATACGGATACCGAATGGCGAAGCGTGACATGAGCAGGAAGTGGATTTAGGCGCGTTTGGGGGCCACGGCGGCACGCAATTTTTCCACCGTAAAATCCTTGGACTGGCAGAGCGTGATAATGGCCTGTTCCTCGGCGACAATTTCCGCGGCGGCGGCGGGAATTTTACCGACCAGCTCGGCGGGAATGGACTGGACGCCATGTTGATCACCGTGCAGCAGGTCGCCAGATTTAATCTTCAAGCCGCCGATCTCGACCGGCGTGCCGAACTCCACGATATGCACGTAGGCGTGCGAGACGGAAATGCTGCCGGCGAAAAGCTGGAAGCCTAGTTTTTCCGCCGCCGGCAAGTCGCGCACGGCGCCATTGGTCACCGCGCCCGCGCAGCCAAGCGCGGAGAGAATATTGACATGCACCGCCCCCAGCAGCGAACCCAGGCCGACTTTGGTGGCCACATCTTGAATCACTACGACGCGCGGCCCGGGCAGCGAGAGGATGTAATCCCACCAATCCGTGCGGTCGGCAAAACCCGTCCCGGCCGTCGGCGGCTCAGATCCCCGAATCTTCACCGTGGCCGCATGGCCCAGCATCGGCGGCAGCTTGGGGAACTGGCAGCGCACAGAATTATCGGCGAAGCCTTCATTGCGGAGTCGCTGGTGGAACGTCTCGATGGCGTTGGCGAGCGTGGTGGCGTCCAACCGCCGCAGGATTTCAAAAGGTTCGTGTGTCAAAGGCGTGTTCATGGCTCAAAGAATTTCCGGTCGAACCGGCATTTTTGGAGATTGGGCAACGGGCACAAATGGTTTGGCGACCGCCACCGCATTGGGTCGTTTCGCCGGCTGCAGGGACAGGATGGGCGTATGAAATCGGACGCCGGTTTGGAACGGGCGAATTTTAATTTTCATTGCGCATGGAAAGCTGGATGAGCTTTGGTTCGACTTTTTCGCCGCGCTGAAAGGCCGAGTGATTCCCGATGACCACGAGGTCGCCTTCCTGCAAGCCGGAGAGGACTTCATATTTCTGCGGCGTTTCCAGGCCCAGCTTGACTGGGCGCTCCTCGATTTGATGATTGGAGTTGACGACGAAGACGACCGGGGATTTCTCGCCGGAAATGGCTTCCGTGGGCACGGCGAGAACTTGGGAGCGCTTTTCCACATTCAACGCCACGGCGGCATACATGCCCGGCATGAGCGCCAGATCCGGATTGGGCAACTCAATTTCCGTGATCATCGTGCGGGTGTTGTCATCCACGATGCCGGATGACCGGGAAATCTTGCCGGTCAACGTTTTATTGTTCAGCGAATCCACGCGCACGGTCACGGTGTCGCCCACATGGACGTTTTTCACGTAATCCACCGTGACGGGGAAATCCAGCCGCAGGCGGTAGTTGTTCGAGACGCGCACGAGCGGCCGGGCCTGCGTGTCGGATGAGGTGCCGGCCTGGATGAGTTCGCCCGGATCGGCAGAGCGCCGGGTGACCACGCCATCAAACGGCGCGGTGATCTTGGTGTAAGCGATGAGCGTCTGGTATTTTTCCACGCCGGCGTGCGCGGCGGCCACGGCGGCGGCCGTGGTGTGGGCGTTGGCTTCGGCGGTGTCGAGCTCCTGCTCCGCGACGAGGTTGGGATGCGCTTCGTTGACCGATTTGAGGCGGTTGTAAATCAGGCTGGCGTTTGTGTAATCCGCCTCGGCTTTTTGGGCCGTCGCGAGGGCGCTGTCCAATTGATCCTTCAACTCCGGCACTTCCAGTTCGGCGAGCAGTTGTCCGGCTTTCACCTTGTCGCCGATGTCCACGGTGATGTCCTTGACGTAGCCGGAAACCTTGGCGTGCAATTCCACTTCTTCATACGGCCGAAACTCGGCGGAAATGGTGACTTGTTTGAACAGGTCTTCGCGGGTGACTTTGGCGACGCCGGCGGTGGGCGCCGCGGCATCAACGACCGCAGCGGGTTCCGCGTCCGAATGTCGCGCAGCCCACAGCACGCCAAAGGTGACAGCCAGCGCGGCGGCGGAAATCATCCGGGTGCGCGGTTGGAGGCGAAGCGGGAATGCTTGGAGTTTTAATTTCATGGGATTGAATATTTTTCAGTTTTTAAAGAGAGGCAGCACGACGCGGAAACGACTGCCGACACTGGGCACGCTGACCGCCTCGACTTCCGCGCTGTGCGCGATGCAAATGGCTTTGACGATGGAGAGGCCCAGGCCGGTGCCTTTGCCATCGGCCGAGCTGCTCTGGTCGGCGCGATAAAAGCGGTCGAACACGTGCGGCAACGCCTGCCGGGCAATGCCCACGCCGTTATCCTCCACTTCCAAAACCGCGTCGCGGTTGACGGCGTGAACGCTCAATTTGATCGCGCCCTTTTGCGGTGTGTATTTGATGGCGTTGTCGAGCAGGTTGACGACGACTTGCTTCAACCGCACGCGGTCGCCTTCCACCGGCACCGGCTGGCCGGCTTCACACACGAGGGAAATATCTTTGTCCTCGGCCAGCAGGCTCATCTGCTCGGCCGTGGTTTTGGCGAGGTCGGCCAGGTCCAGCGCGGCCCAATCCGATTGCGCCTCGCCGGCGTCTAGGCGGGATAGCGTCAACAGTTGTTCCACGATCTTGCTCAGATGAATGGCTTCCTCCAGCAGGCTGGCCACGCGTTCGGACAATTCGGGATTGAGGTGGGGTGTTTCCGCGAGAGTTTCCAGTTCACCGCGCAGAATGGTCAGCGGCGTGCGCAATTCATGAGAGGCATCGGCCACGAACCGCTTGGAATTTTTGAAAGCGTCATCCAGCCGGGCGATCATGCGGTTGAGCGCCGTGGAAAGTCGTTCCAGTTCATCGCCGGTGCGCGCCACGGGCAGACGCTCGCTCAAATTATGCAGCGTGATGCTTTCGGCAGCGCGGGTGATCTGTTCCACCGGCGCCAGCGCGCGGCGGACCAGCAAAAAGCCGCCAACCGTGATGATGCCGACGGCCAGCGGCAGTCCCAAGGCCAGTTGCAAAAAGAGGCGGTCCAACATGGCCTCCACAGGGTCGAGCAATTCACCAAACTCCACGAGGTAACCCGGGTTGCCGGCGGATTTAAAATTTAACGCCGCATCAATGAGGGTTTTGCCATTGGACAGATCGAGTTTCCGGTAAAATTCCGCATGCGACTCGGCAGGCAGCGGCGGCACTTCGGCGGGATCAAAACTGCCATCCTTGGGCGCGCCGGAGACGTAAACCAAAGAGCCATCGGCCCGCGTGATGCGAATGAATCGGTCGCTGATTTCCGGCTCATACCAGTCCTTCGTTTGGCTCGCGACATACGCTTCGCCGGTTTGTTTGACGTGAATCAGCAACGTGTTCGCGATCTGCCGGGCGCGCCGGGCCTGGGCCTGCCGGCGATCGTTCTCGAGAAAATGCCGCAGGTCCAGATAGAGCAGCGCGCAGAGGAGCACGAAGATGGCGGCCAGCGAGCCGGCATACCAAGCTACGAGTCGAAAGGTGATGGAACGCGAATTCAAGCCGGCACCTCATCACTCAGGCTGTAACCCACACCGCGCACGGTGCGGAGCAGTTTGGTGGTAAAAGGATCGTCCACTTTTTCGCGCAGATGCCGCACGTAAACGTCCACGATGTTGGTCAGGCCCTGAAAACTTTGATCCCAGACGTGCTCAATGATCATGGTGCGGGAAAAAACGCGGCCGGGATGCGTGGCCAGATATTCGAGCAGTCCGTATTCCTTGGCGGTGAGTTCAATCTTCTTACCCGCGCGCCGGACGTTTTGGGAAAGGCGGTCAATCTCCAGATCGCCCACGCGCAGCAAGCTGGAGCGATTCACCGGCCCGCGACGCAACAGGGCCTTGACGCGCACCAGCAGTTCGGCGAAGGCGAAGGGCTTGGTCAGGTAATCGTCGGCCCCGCTCTCGAAATTTTTCACCTTGTCCGCCATCCCGTCGCGCGCCGTGAGGATCAAGATGGGCACCGACTGGTTTTTGCGGCGGACTTTTTCCAGGATTTCCGTGCCGCTCATTTCCGGCAGCATCAAGTCCAGAATCAGAAGGTCGTAATCATACGTGTTGGCCATCTGCCAGCCGTCGCGTCCGTTATGGCAGATATCCACGGCAAAGCGCTCGGCTTTCAAGCCGCGCTCAATGATATCAGCCACTTTCTTTTCATCTTCGACCAGCAGGATTCTCATAATGGACTTTCGACAAGGAAGGAGACCATACGTTTATTAAAATGTCCCCAAAGGCTCATTAAAATTCATTCAGAAGCCCGGTTGTGTGCAGTCCGGCGGATTTTAATTCGCCGTTCAGAGGAATTTAATCTTGGGGCTGTCCATTATAACGAATGGTAGAGCGTTCATGACGCGACCGTTCCGCCAACCGAAGGTTGGTTGAAACTGAAAGGACCATGGATATGCCCAAGACCAAAAAACGGCGGGAACCAGTGGCGCAAGCAAGCTCGACGAACTGCCGCCCTGCGGAAGTTGAATTCGTCCTGGACGCCGGTGGCGTGGAGCACGCTTACGTCTGCGGAGATTTTAACAACTGGCAGCCCACCAGTCTGCGGATGATCGGCAACCCGGATGCGGGCTTGTGGGAAAAACGGCTGACGCTGCCGCCCGGACGTTATGAATACAAATTTTTCGTGGATGGAAACTGGCTCCACGATCCCGACGCCATGGAAAATGTGCCCAACCAATTCGGCACGCTCAACTCGGTGCTGGAGGTCCGGCCCAAATAACGCCCTGCCCCTCCGCCAAAACATCAAAATCAAGGAATGAATATGCACACCAGTCACAAATGGAAAGAAACCAACAACGAAAAAATATTTTTTATGAATACCACCGCTGAAAAAAACCGCACAACTTACTCCGCCCGAAACTCCATCAAATCCGTCAACTTTTTTTGCGCGGCACCGCACGCCAAATCCGTTGAACTGACGGGAGATTTTAACCAATGGCAGACCTTCCCCATGCAGCGATCGTTTGATGGCTGGTGGTTCGCCCAGGTTCAATTGTGCCATGGCCACCATCAGTATCGGTTTCTCGTGGATGGCCAGGCGATGCTGGATCCGCAAGCCACTGGGATCGCGCGTGACGAGCACGGTGAACGAGCATCGCTTATCGCCGTGAGCTAAAGCGTGGCGCGCCGTTAGCGCCCGCCGCCCGCCGAATTTAATGTCCGCGCCTCGCTTGGGCCGGACTGCCCCGACCATCAAATTCTCGCGGCTAACAAAAACAGTGACGGCGGATCTGCAACTACCCCGGTGCGGCCCGGCCGGAGCCGGCGGGCGTGGAACTGGGTGCCGGGAAAAATTGCATCATCGCGCCCGCGAATGGCTATGGCTGCGTAATCATTCCATTCCCGCGATTGCGGCGGCGAGGCGGGGCGCCAGCTTGCACCTCGAGGGAGATGGGGGGGTGGCCGGACGAATTATCGGTTTCAAAAGCCCTCTTGGGTGGTAATTTCATAACCGGCTTGAATCTTCAGTCGCGCATTCCCGTGGAGCCGGCGCGTTCCCGGCTTGCGCTCGGAGCAAAAATTTGCAAAATCCGTGCGGCTGAATCATTCCCATTTGTCAAAATCACCAGATCATTATGTTTTCATTCCAGCAACTCTTCAGCAAAGGCGACCGTTTCCAGGAACTGCTCGAAGCTGCGGCCCAGGAATCCCACGAAAGCGTCCGTCTCGTCATTGAGATGATTAAATCTCCGCGCAACACGCAGAATTTTGACGACCTGGTGATCGCGCGCCGCAAGGAAAAGAAGATTTCCGAGCAGATCAGCACCGAGCTGGTAAAGACCTTTGTCACCGGCCTGGAGCGTGAAGACATTGAAGCGCTGGCCCGCGGGCTTTACCGCATTCCCAAGGCCGCCGAGAAGCTCGCCGAACGGCTGGTGATCGCCAGTCCGCACATGGACGGCGTGGATTTTTCCAAGCAGGCCGACATGATGGCCAAAGCCACCGATGCCGTGCATGAAATGATCAAGCAGTTGCGGAACATGAAGGAGATCGAAAAGATCAAGCTGCTCAACGACCGCCTCCAATACGTCGAGGGCGAGGCCGACAAATACATGAACGAACTGCTGCGCGACCTTTACGCCGGCAAGTTCGACCCCCTGCGCGCCATGGTCATCCGCGACGTCTATGAGCTGATGGAAAAGGTCGTTGACCGCTGCCACGACACCGGCAATGTCGTCATGCAAATCGTTTTGAAAAATTCCTGACGGCCATGCTCCTGGTATTCACCGTCATATTCGTGGCGCTGCTGTTCACTTATACGAACGGCTTTCATGATACCGCCAACGCCATCGCCACCGTCGTCGGCACCAAGGTGCTCACGCCGCGGCAGGCCATCATCCTCGCCACCATCACCAATCTCCTCGGCGCGATGGTCGGGGCTGCCGTCGCCCAAACCATCGCCTCCGGCTTGGTGGATTCCCATCTGATCCCGGCGGATTTCGCCTCGCCCATGCTCATCTGCGCGCTGCTCGCCGCCATTTCCTGGAACCTAATCACCTGGTATTTCGGCATGCCGTCCAGTTCCAGCCACGCGCTGGTCGGCGGACTGGTCGGCGCAGCCATCGCCGCCGCCCACGGCAACTGGAGCGCGGTGATCTGGACCAAGGCACCCGCCGCCGGCGCGCACTGGTGGACCGGCGGCGGCATTCTCTACAAAGTCGTCATGCCGATGATCATCTCGCCGGTGCTCGGCTTTCTCATCGCCTTCTTCCTCATGGGCGGGCTGTATCTGCTGCTGCGCAAGTCCCGGCCGGTTACCGTTTCGAGAAATTTCGGCATCCTGCAGTTGGGCAGTTCGGCCTACATGGGTTTCAGTCACGGCACCAACGACGCGCAAAAGACCATGGGCATCATCGCCCTCGCGCTGGTCGCCGCCACCAAGTCCGGCACTTTTGATCAATTGCCCGCGTGGCTTGATTTTCTCAAAACGCCTGATGCCTCGCCCGGAAAACCCCTTGAAATCGCCCTTTGGATCAAGGTGCTATGCGCGCTGACCATGGCCGCCGGCACCGCGCTGGGTGGTTGGCGCATCATCAAGACGCTCGGCCACAAACTCGTCAAACTTCAACCCGTCCACGGTTTCGCCGCCGAAACGGCAGGCGCCACGGTCCTGCTCGGCACCGCAATGCTGGGCATGCCTGTCTCGACGACGCACGTGATCACGTCTTCTATCATGGGCGTCGGCGCGGCCAAGCGGTTTAGCGCGCTGAAATGGCCGGTGATTGAACGCATCATCTGGGCATGGATCCTCACGCTGCCCATCACCGCCGTGATCGCTTGCGCCCTCGTGAAACTGGTGCAGATGTTCTGAAGTGGCTGGAAACTGAAACCCGGCGGCTCGTTCGGGCAAGCGGGGATAAAACTTTTTCGTGGGCCGACCGGTATCTTCCGTCTGCGGATTCAACTTATCTTGACCGCCCGCTCAAACTGACCGGTGCGCAGAAAACAAATCGTCTGCCGGATAACCGCTTGGTTGCGCATGAGAAACGGGTGGTTTGCGTGGATCACAATGTGATCAGCCATGCCTTCCAACTTTGTCCGTTCAACCGAAACCTTTCCATCGTCGCGGCCGGGAATGAGCGCGCTGTTGATCCAATTGAGCGAGCGGTCGCCGGCAATCACGCCGACGCAAAAATTCGCCGGGCCGAGTTGATTCGGAGTGGAGTTTTTGTCCGTGCCCAATTCATTTCCCACCGGGCCGTTGAGCTTTTTGAAAAGCCACCACACGCCCAGCTTGTCCACAACTTCGCTGCCTTGATTGGGCGGGCCGAGCATCACTACGCGGCCAAGATTCGCAATGCTGTGCCGTGCCAGATAACTGCGGACCAAAATCCCTCCGAGCGAGTGCGTGACAAAATGAATCTGCGTCGCGCCATTTCGCTCGCAATCACTGACCGCCCGGCCAATCACGTCGTCACTCAATTTCTCGATCACTGCGGAACGGGACGGATAATCCATATTCACCACTTGATAGCCCGCCGCCGACAACGCCTTTTCCATGGGAGCCATTGACCGGTCGGTGCGGCAAAGCCCGTGCAGCAGGATGACGCATTCGTTATTTTCGGTTGCGGATGAAAGCAGCGGAAGAATAGCCATGGCAATAATAAGGCTAAACTGCATTGATCAAATCAACCGGCGTTCTCAAGCGGTCGCGCCGAAATCTCCAGCATCCGTTCAATCGGTAGGCGGGCGCGTTGGATGATTTCCGGCGGCAATTCCACGCGCGGCGCGAGGTTCTTCATGCAGTCGCGCACCTTTTCAAGCGTGTTCATCTTCATGAATTTGCATTCGCTGCAGCGGCAGCCGTCCGTCGGCAGCTTCATGGGATTGAACACCGGCGCACATAGAAATTTCTTGTCCGGACATTCCTTCTGCATCCGATGAATGATACCCGACTCGGTGACGATGACAAAACGCTTCGCCGGACTCGTCTTGCAGTAGGTGATCATCTTTTCCGTCGAGCAAACCGCATCGGCCAGATCGCGCACTTCGCGCAGGCTTTCCGGGTGAACGATGATTTTCGCGTCGGGAAACTGTTGCTTCGCCGCGAGCACCCGCTCGCGTTGAAACTCGACATGGGCATAGCAGTTGCCTTTCCACAACGTCATCGGGCGGCCCGTCTGCTCCATCACCCACTGGCCGAGATTTTCGTCCGGCACGAACAGCAGATCCTTGTCCTTGGGCGCGGCATTGACGATGCGCTCCGCGTTGCCGCTGGTCACGATGACGTCGCACAACGCCTTCACCGCCGCGCTGCAATTGATGTAGGCAATCGTCCAGAAATTCGGATTCGTCGCCTGTAACTTCGCCAGCTCCGGCGCGGGGCAGCTTTCTTCCAATGAACAGCCGGCGTCCTTGTCCGGCAGCACGACGATTTTATTCGGATTCAAAATCTTCGCCGTTTCCGCCATGAAATGCACGCCACAGAATACGATGACATCCGCATCCGTCTTGGCCGCCTGTTGCGCGAGGCCGAGCGAATCGCCCACGAAATCCGCCACGTCCTGAATTTCCGGCACCTGATAATTGTGCGCGAGGATGACGGCATTAAGCTGTTTCTTGAGCGTGAAAATTTCCTTCGCCAGCGGTTCAAACTTAGCCTTGGCCATCGCGCCGCGCGGCTGGATTTCTGCGATATCAATCATGGTTAAAAGTTACTTGCCGCTGACGGCTTCGTCAAACTGCGAACCGGCAACGATGTCCTGTCCGCTAGCGCGATTGACTTGTCGAAACAGAGCGATTTAACTATGGCCATGCTGACGACGAACAACTTTAGGCGGAATGTTTTCCAACCTGTGCCGCGTTGCCCACAACCTTAGTCATTCGTCCGACTTTCCCCGCCACCATGCAAAAAATCTTCGTCACCGGTGCCGCCGGTTTCATTGGCAGCACGCTCGCCGACCGCCTGCTTGCAGACGGCAAGACCGTCTTCGGCTGGGATAATTTTTCCACCGGCCAGCGCAAATTTCTCGAAGGCGCACTGAAGCAGCCAAATTTCAAACTGATCGAAGGCGACAACCTCGATCTTCCCTCGCTTACCCAGGCGATGGCTGGCTGCGACACGGTGTTTCACCTCGCTGCCAATGCCGATGTCCGCTTCGGCCTGAATCATCCCTCGAAAGATTTGCAGCAAAACACCACCGCCACCTTCCACGTGCTGGAAGCCATGCGCGCCAACGACATCAAGCGCATCGCGTTCAGTTCCACCGGCAGCGTCTATGGCGAGGCGGCGGTGATTCCCACGCCGGAAGACGCGCCGTTCCCGATCCAGACCTCGCTCTACGCCGCGTCCAAAGTGTCCGGCGAAGGCATGATTTCCTCCTACTGCGAGGGGTTCAAATTCGAGGGCTACATCTTTCGCTTCGTCTCGATCCTCGGCGAACGCTACACCCATGGCCACATTTTTGATTTCTACAAGCAATTGCTCGATCACCCCGATCATTTGAAAGTTCTCGGCGACGGCTTGCAGCGTAAAAGTTATCTCTATGTCCAGGACTGTGTCAGCGCCATGCTTCACGTCATCGGTCAAGGCACGGCGCTCAACGCCAAGCATAATGTGCAAATCTATAATCTGGGCACGGCAGAATACGTGCAGGTGAACGACTCTATCCGCTATATCTGCGGCGCGCTTGGCTTGAAGCCGAAGTTGGAATACACCGGCGGCGCGCGGGGCTGGGTCGGCGACAACCCGTTCATCTTCCTCGACACCAAAAAAATCCAAGGCACGGGCTGGAAAACGTCGTTGACCATTGAGCAAGGCATCAAGCGCACGTTGGCATGGCTCCAGCAAAACCAGTGGGTTTACGAAACGCGCAAATGAACGTCACCGTCCTCGGCCTCTGGCATCTTGGCAGCGTCACGGCAGCGTGCTGCGCAAAGCACTTTGATGTCATCGGACTCGACTTCGACGCAGCGAACATTGCGAAACTGAATTCCGGCCAAGCTCCGTTGCTCGAACCCGGCTTGAACGAACTCATCGCCGTTGGACTCGCCACAAAAAAACTTTCGTTCACCACCGATCCGAAAACCGCCTGTGCCAACGCCGACGTCCTTTGGCTGACTTACGACACGCCCGTCAACGACAACGACGAATCGGATGTTGAACTGGTTCTCGGCAATTTGCGCCGCGCGTTGCCATCCTTGCCCGGTGGTGCTCTGGTTTTGATTTCCGCGCAACTACCCGTCGGCACCTGCGCCAAACTGGAAAAGGAATTCCCGCAGTTTCACTTCGCCTGCTCGCCGGAAAATCTCCGGCTGGGCAAAGCAATTGACGCGTTTGAGAAAGCCGAGCGCGCTATTGTTGGTATCCGCAACGAAGCAAAGAAGACGTTGCTCGAAGAATTGTTCAAACCTTTCGCCACGCAGACAATTTTCATGCGCACGGAATCAGCCGAGATGGTCAAGCACGCGCTGAATTCCTTTCTCGCGCTGTCCATTACCTTCATCAACGAAGTCGCCCGGCTTTGTGAGCACACGGGCGCGGATGCGAAGGAGGTTTCCGTCGGTCTCAAGAGCGAGGCGCGCATCGGGCCGAAGGCATATCTCGGACCGGGTGGCCCGTTCGCCGGCGGCACGCTGGCTCGCGACGTGGTCACGCTTTCCAAGCTGGCCGAGGCCAACGGCGAGAAAATTTCTGTCATCCCAGCCATCAAGCAAAGCAACGACCTGCATCGCGGCTGGGCCTTTCGCCGCCTGCAAGCACGTCTTGGCGATCTGCGCGGAAAAAAGATTGCCGTGCTGGGCCTGACTTACACGACGAACACCGATACGCTCCGCCGCAGCGCCGCCGTCGAGCTTTGCCAGCAACTTCTTGCTGCTGGCGCAAAAGTTTCCGCCTTTGATCCGGCGGTAAAAAAATTGCCGTCAGAATTAAACTTCGTTTCGCTCGCCGCCGATGTTTCTGCCGCGCTGGCTGGCGCGGAAGCCGCTGCCATCTGCACCGAGTGGCCGCAATTCCGGCAGGCGGACTGGACAAAAATTGTTCCACTCATGCGGCAACCGGTGTTCGTGGACGCCAATCGGTTTCTCGAAAAGGAATTGAAAACCGTTGTCGGCGTGGAGCATCTTTCCGTCGGACGTGCCTGACATGAAACTCAAAAACCTCAACGCGCTCATCACCGGCGGCAGCCAGGGACTTGGTAAAACCATCGCCGAACATTTCCTGCGCGAAGGCGCGAACGTCGTCCTCTGCGCCCGCAGTGAAAAAGAGTTGTCAGCCACGCGCGATGAACTTGCCAAGAAATTTCCCGCGCAAAAAATTTCTGCCAGGACTTGTGACGTCTCCAACGAATCGCAGGTGAACGAACTGGTCGCCTTCGCCCTTCACGAACTCGGTTCGCTCGACGCACTCGTGCTCAACGCCGGCATTTACGGGCCGATGGGACCGACGGAATCCGTCCCGCTCGACGAATGGCGGCGGGCGATTGAAATCAATCTATTCGGCGTGTTGCTGCCGTGCCGCGCGGTCATTCCGCATTTCAAGAAGGCCGGGCGCGGCAAGATCGTTGTCCTGAGCGGCGGCGGCGCGACGAATCCACTGCCGAACATCAGCTCCTACGCTGCTTCGAAAGCCGCTGTTGTCCGTCTCATGGAAACACTGGCCGAGGAATTGAAACCGTTTCATGTGGACGTGAATGCCATTGCCCCCGGCGCGCTCGCAACGCGGCTGGTGGACGAAGTTCTCGCGGCCGGCCCGGATAAAGTCGGCGCGGCGTTTTTCGAGAAGAACAAAGGCTGGAAGGAAAAAGGCGCGGTGCCGCTGGAGCTTGGCGCGAATCTCGCCGTCTGTCTCGCCAGCGCGGAAAGCGACGGCATCACCGGCAAACTCATCAGCGCGCAATGGGATCCGTGGAAGGAGTTGCAAACACACCGCGAAGAGTTAGCGAAGTCGGACATCTACTGTCTCCGCCGCATCGTGCCGGAAGATCGTGGCAAGAAATGGAATTGATATGAATTTACGCGTCGCCCTCATCGGTTGCGGCCTCATCGGCCAAAAGCGTTTGAATCTGCTGCCGCCGGGTAGCGTCACCTTCGCGTGCGACACGCAGCTTGAGCGCGCGAAGAAAATCGCCGCGCAAAGTCCCGGCTGCATCGCCACGGAATCTTTTGAGGCTGCCGTGAGTTCGCCAAACGTGGATGTGGTGATGATCGCCACGATCAATTCCGCGCTCGCGCCGATTGCTTTGGCGGCGGTCAAAGCTGGTAAACATGTGCTCGTCGAAAAACCGGCGGCGATTTCCGTAAAAGAGCTGGATGAACTCGAAGCTGCCACCAGGCAAACCGGGGCGCTCGTCCGTGTCGGCTACAACCACCGCTATCATCCGGCGTGCTTGAAGGCGCTGGAGTTGTTCCGCAGCGGCGCGCTCGGTCCGATGATGTTCGTGCGTGGACGCTACGGTCAGGGCGGTCGTATCGGTTACGAAAAAGAATGGCGCGCGGATGCGGCACTTTCGGGCGGCGGCGAGCTGATTGACCAAGGCGTTCACCTGATTGATCTCGCGGGAATTTTTCTTGGCGAATTCACCACGGTGGAAGGCCACGCCGCCACGTATTTCTGGAAAATGCCGGTGGATGACAATGCGTTTCTCTCGCTGCGCAACGCCGCTGGCAACACCGCATGGCTGCACGTCAGTTGCAGTGAGTGGAAAAATTTGTTCAGCCTCGAAATCTACGGTCGGGACGCCAAGTTGCACTGGGAAGGACTTGGCGGTAGCTACGGCATCGAACGGCTGACCTACTACAAAATGCTGCCACAGATGGGCCCGCCGGAGACGACGATCTGGGAATTCCCGCGCGGCGACGAGTCGTGGAAAATCGAGATGGCAGAGTTCTTCGAGGACATCAAACTGAAGCGAACGCCCGCGCCCGGCTTGAAAGAGGCGAAAGCAGCGCTGGCCGTCGTTGAAAAAATCTATCAGAAGTGACCTATGATTATAGCAAGATCTCCTTTGCGCATTTCCCTCGGCGGCGGCGGCACGGATTTGCCGTCGTATTACGAAAAATTTGGCGGCTTTCTCATTGCTGGCGCCATTGACCGCTACGTCTATATCACGCTGCACGAGACCTTCGTGCCGGATTTGATCGTGAAGTATTCGGAGCTGGAACGCGTGCCGGATGCTTCCAAGTTAAAACATCCAATCATTCGCGAGGCGTTCTCGCTGGTTGGACTCGACGGGCAATCACTGGAATTGACCTCGATGGCGGATATTCCTTCAGGAACCGGCCTGGGTTCGTCCGGCAGCTTCACGACGGCGCTGCTGAAGGCCTTGCATGCGCACAAAAAGAATCTCGTTCACCCCGCCGAACTCGCCGAACAGGCGTGCGACATCGAGTTGAACCGCCTGAAGGAGCCCATCGGTAAACAGGATCAATACATCGCCGCTTACGGCGGCCTGACGTGCTTCAACTTTCTGCCGAACGGGAAAGTGGAAGCGTGGCCGCTGAAGGCTTCCGATGAAACGCGCGACAATCTCGAAGACAATCTGCTGTTGTTCTTCACCGGCTATTCACGCAGCGCGTCGGCCATCTTGAAGGAGCAGGACGTGAAGTCGAAATCGGACGACAAGTCCATGATCGAGAACTTGCACTTCGTAAAAGACCTCGGCTTGCAGAGCCAGGCGGCGCTGGAACGCGGCGACCTGCACGAGTTCGCGCGGTTGATGGACGTGCATTGGCAGCGCAAGAAGCAGCGCAGCGGCGGCATGAGCAATCCCAAGATCAACGAGTGGTATGACCTCGCGATGACCAGCGGCGCGCTCGGCGGCAAGCTCATCGGCGCGGGCGGCGGCGGCTTCCTGATGTTTTACGCGGAGGACAAGGCCAAGCTGCGCCACGCCATGCGCACGGCGGGCTTGAAGGAAGTGCGCTTCCGGTTCGATTTTGAGGGGACGAAACTCGTTATTTCGTGAACGGTTTCAATGAGCGAATTTCTCAAATGTGAGTGTTCGCACTGTGGGCAGAGAATCGAATTTCCTGCTACTGGAATTGGACAAACTGTTCCGTGCCCGACGTGTGACAAATCCATAACGTTAGCAGCGACAATTCCCAAACAAGCCAATAACAACGAAGTTAGTGTTCCTCGCACCCGAAGCGAGCCAGCCACAGAAAGGCAGAAGACAAAATTGCGTTGGTTTGGTTATCCAATCGCCGATGGAATGACGAAATGCGAGGCTAGTAATGCCATTGATGAGTGCGTTCGGCAAAACCCTCAAAAAGACAGGCAATATTACGACCGTCCAGCAACCAAGGAGCAAATAGCTCAGTTACGGGAATATGCCAAAACAGATAAAGACTTACGTGTTCAGCTAAAGAAACTCAAAGAAGATGATTTTGACTTAACTTACGGAGAAGCAAAAGACTTGTTGCGAAAATGCGAGCGGGAAGCTGAACTAAGAGAGTTTGATAAATTCAGCGATCCTGCCAACAACGCCCAGCGTAAACAGTTAAAAGCATTAGGCTTCAAACTGGATGCAAAGCTTACAATTGCAGACGCAGATGAAATTCTCATGTTAAAAGGAGCACCGCCTAGAGGAATAGATTTGAATTTATTTGAACAACATGGAATCACTTCTTTTCAAGGAGATGGACTCGGTGCGTTTGCGCTTTCAGATTTAATCAGGAGCTTTGGTGGTTCTGCCCAATCTCACAATCGTAAAAATATAAATTACGTAGCCGCTTGTCTGGCCGCAATAAATGACCCAGCTTATCAAAACCCTAAATTAACGTATGATTGGGAAGGGTTCGTTGCGTTTGCTTGGCCAAAAAGTAAAATACGAGAATGGCTTTGTGCGGCAAAAGCCTACTGACTATTTTATGAATCTAGAGCTTTCCCAAATTCCCGTCGCCATCCTCGCCGGCGGACTCGCCACGCGGCTGCGGCCTATCACGGAAAAGATTCCCAAGTCACTCGTGCCCGTCGCGGGTCGGCCGATTCTGGCGCATCAACTGGAAATGATTCATGCGCGCGGTATCCGCCACGCCGTGCTTTGCATCGGTTTTCTTGGGGAGATGATCCAACGTGAATTCGGCAGCGAAGCCTACGGCATCAAGCTGGATTACTCATTCGACGGCGAAAAGCTGCTCGGCACCGGCGGCGCCATTAAACGCGCGTTGCCGAAGCTGGGCGAGGAGTTTTTCATCCTCTACGGCGATTCGTATCTGCCGATTCCCTACGCGCCGGTCGCAAAATTCTTCCATCGCAGCGGCAAACCCGGCCTGATGACGGTCTATCGCAACGAAGGGCTTTACGACACGAGCAACGTCGTCTTCCGCGACGGTGAGATTGTGGTCTATGACAAAAAAGCAAAATTGCCGGAGATGCGGCACATTGACTACGGCTTGAGCCTGTTTAAATCGTCCGTGTTCGAGGCATATCCGGCGGACGAGAAATTCGATCTCGCCGAGGTCATGGGCAAACTCGTCCGCGAAAAGCAGCTTGCCGGCTATGAGGTGCCGGAGCGCTTTTACGAAATGGGTTCGCCTGCGGGCTTGGCAGAGTTGGAGGCGTTGCTACAATCCAAGCACTCATGAGTTTCACCAAACAGTTTCTCGCCGAAGTCCAGCAGGTCACGGCGCAGTTGAACGAAGCCGCCATTGAAAAATGCGCGGATGAACTGGCCTCCATCCGCGAGCGGGGCGGACGCCTCTTCATCCTCGGCGTCGGAGGCAGCGCGGGCAACGCCGGTCATGCCGTGAACGATTTTCGCAAGATCTGCGGCTTCGAAGCCTATGCACCAACGGACAACGTTTCCGAGCTCACCGCGCGCACGAACGACGAAGGCTGGGCGACAGTTTTCTCTGAATGGCTGAAAGGCAGCCGCATCAGCGCGAAGGACGGTCTGCTGATTTTCTCGGTTGGTGGCGGCAATCTGGAAAAAAACGTCAGCCCGAATCTCGTCAGTGCGATTCAAGTCGCCAAATCCGTCGGCGCCTCGGTGATCGGCATCGTCGGCCGTAATGGTGGTTACACCGCGCAGCAAGCGACGGCGTGTGTCATCGTGCCAACGGTGAATCCCACGCACGTCACGCCGCATAGCGAGGCGTTTCAGGGAATCGTCTGGCACTTGCTCGTGTCGCATCCCAAGCTCAAAGTCGCGCAGACCAAATGGGAAAGCACGAAGTGAGTCCTTGCGGACGGCCACCATGGGAAACCCAATGAATCGTGCTGTATTTCTTGACCGCGACGGTGTCATCAACCGCGCCATCACGCGCGACGGCTTGCCGTTTCCGCCGATGAGTTTGAGCGATTTCGAAATTCTCCCCGGTGTTCCCGAAGCGTGCGCGAAATTGAAGGCCGCCGGTTTTCTGCTCGTCGTAGCTACCAACCAGCCGGATGTCGGCCGCGGCGTCGTTCCACGCGAACTCGTGGAAGCTATGAATGCGCAGATGCAAAAGGTAATTCAGTTGGATGGCATCGAGATTTGTTTTCATCCGGGCCGAGGCGCGTCGGATTGTGATTGCCGCAAGCCTAAACCGGGGATGCTGCTGCACGCGGCCAAGGAGTTGGACATTGACCTGAAACAGAGCTGGATGGTCGGCGACCGCTGGCGTGATGTGGATTGCGGTCATGCCGCGGGCTGCCGAACGATTTTTATCGAGGGCAACTATGCCGAGGCTTTGCGGCAGAAACCTGATTTTTCCGCTCGCAATCTGGGGGAGGCAGCGGACATTATCTTGCGCGAATCAAAAATTTTATGAAGCGAACGCTAAAAGACCTGTCGGTGAAAATCTTTGCCGATGGCGCGGACAAAAAAGGCATGTTGGAACTCAACGCCAATCCGCTCATCCAGGGTCTGACCACGAACCCGACACTCATGCGCAAGGCTGGCCTGACGGATTTTGAGGCGTTTGCACGCGACATCCTGCAGACCATCACGGTCAAGCCGCTCTCGCTTGAAGTGTTCTCCGATGATTTTCCCGAGATGAAGCGTCAGGCGCTCAAGATCAACGCCTGGGGCAAGAATGTTTACGTCAAGATTCCCATCACCAACACGCGCAACGAATCCTCGCTGCCGCTCATCAAGGAACTCGCGAGCGAAGGCGTGAAGCTGAATGTCACCGCGATTCTTACGCTGGCGCAGGTGGAAGGCGTGACAACAGCATTGAATCCCAAGGTTCCGGCGGTTGTTTCCGTTTTTGCCGGCCGCATCGCAGACACGGGCGTGGATCCGGTCAGCATCATGTCGCAAAGCAAAAATGTTTTGAAAGACCTGCCGCAAGCGGAACTGCTCTGGGCCAGCGTGCGCGAAGTGCTGAATATTTTCACCGCCAACGATTGCGGCGCGCACATCGTCACCGTGCCGCACGATATTCTTGGCAAGGCGATCAAGATGGCTGGGATGGATCTGGGCGAACTGTCGCTTGATACCGTGAAGATGTTTGCCAACGACGCGAAGGCGGCGGGTTTTATGTTGTGATGATGAAGCCAGCCGCGCGGCGACTGGCTGACGAGTCGAAGCGCGACTTGTCCCACCTTCAAATCAACCTCGTCACCGTCGCGAAAACGTCCGTAATTTTTACCGACTCCATGCACGCGACCAGTTCGTTGCGCGTGCCCTTGATGTCGCCGCCGTCATAGCGATAGAAATCCAGCCCGCGCCCGTTCACTATGGGATTCGGCACGAGGGTGAATGGATTGCCATAAGGCCAGTTCGTCACATTCAAGGTCGGCGCTTCGATGACGATTTGGTTGGGAACTTTTAGCGCCGCCGCGATGTGCATCAACGCCGTGTCCACGCTCAGGAACGCGCTGCAACGTTTCATTAAGGTCGCTGTCTCGCGCAAGTTTTTCGTCTTCGCCTCTTGTGTCAGCTCGCGGTTTGATTGCGCCAGAACGATTTCATGGGCTTTCGCCTCCTCCGGGCCGCCGAACAGCAGCACGCGGATGTCCGGGCGCTCGTGGTTCAATTTCCGCACCAGTCCGGCGTAATGCTTCACCGGCCAGCGTTTCAGCGGCAGGTTCTTTGTCCCACCCGAACCGACGTGAATGCCGAGGACCTTGTGGTCGGTCAAATGGGCTTTCGCCCAGAATTCATCCGCGAACTTTTCCTCCGCAGGCGTCAGGAAAAATTCCATTTCATGCGCCGCCAGCTGCTTTTGTGCACCGATGAGCGGCAGCACGTCGAAATTATTTTCAATCGAATGCCGTGTGTAATCCTGCGGCAATGTGCCGGTGACGAGCCAGCGGTCGAGCCAGGAGAAACAATCGTATTCGTGGCTGATACGAACTTGGGCGCCAGCCAACCACGCGGCGATGCGATAATGAATCCGGCTTTGCGGATGAGTGTTGATGGAGAGCTGATATTTCTCGCGCCGGAGCGACCAGAGAAATTGCACCGCTTCCAGTTTGCCGCACTTGATAAGGTTTTTCTGGAAGACGCGGTTCACATGCGGATTGTGCTCCAGCAGATCCTTCGATCCGGGCCACATCGCCAGCACGTCAATCGTCGCGGCGGGGAAATTGGCGCGCAACTCGTGGATCAACGGCGTGGCGATCAGCGTGTCGCCGATGCCGGCCATGGAGATGACAAGAATTTTCATGCGGCTTTAACCATGAAGGGCACGAGCCACACGAATGGACCACCTTGCTAATAATTTGAGAACTTTTCCTCCCCGACCCTCTCCCCAAGGAGAGGGAATAGCCACTGGCTGCGCCGGTAAAACGTGTGAGTCTTGAACCAGAAGTCCGTTAAGGCTGCGCCGAAAAGCTGGGAGCGTTTCTCCCCCTCCCTTGGGGAGAGGGCCGGAGTGAGGGAGGTCAATGCAACCAAACATGATGACTCCTCAGAGTTTTGAAATCTTTTCCAGTAGGCCGGTCGTGGATTTGCCGGGAACGAAGGGGACCAGAACGATTTTCCCACCCGCCGATTCCACCGCGCGCCGCTCGTCCTGGTTCAGGGTTTCCAACGTGTAATCTCCACCCTTGACGTAGATGTCCGGCCGGGCGGCGGCGAGGAATTTGGTGGCGGTCGTGTCGGTGAAGATGCAGACGCCGTCCACGCTTTGCAGCGCGGCCAGCACCAAAGCGCGGTCGGTTTCGGAATTCACGGGGCGGTTGGGGCCTTTCAAGCCGCGCACCGCCGCGTCGCTGTTCACGCCGAGGAGCAGGGCGTCGCCGAAATTGCGGGCGTTCTCCAGATAGGTGACGTGTCCGAGGTGCAGCAGATCAAAGCAGCCATTGGTGACGACAAGTTTTTTGCCGCTGGCGCGAATCTGATTTCGCCACGCCAGCAACTGGTCCCACGCGATGAGTTTGTCGCGGAAATTCATACCGTCATTTTGCCCGTGCCGGAAAGAATGGCAACGCTGTAAATCCGAACGAACTTTTCAGTTCGAAACGTTCATAGCGTTTGTTTGCTGCTTTAAGTCACTGAGTGGAATGCGGTGTCCGTTTTTATCAAACCACTCTGGATGATCGAAGAACTGATGCATGTGTTCGTTGTAGCCATCAACATATGCTTGCTGGATTTCCAAATGGCCTTTTGGAAAACCTTCATCCACTAAATAATAAAAGATTTGAAACCGGCCCTCAGTTTTGTCGGAAAATTTTATATCGCCGTTGCTAGGCACGGTTCCAGAATCGTCAGCGCCAAATTTGAACCGTTTGATTTCATATAACCAAATATGGCCGCGAACGAAATTACGCGTTGCCTGTTCAAAGCCTGCGCTGGCAGCAAATTGTTTGGCTTCCAATTTCAAACAATAATTACGGACCAGAACCACTGTCAAATACCCAAGGCAAATTATCAGCAGAATAGATTGGCCTACTATAATTAACGTGGAGATGCGCGGCCTTTTCATATCCTACAAATTCACCACTGCCGGGTCGCCGTAGAGCGTGAAGGAGCCGGTGCGTTCGATCTTCACGTCCATGAGCTGGCTCTGATGGCGGGCGCTGCCGTCGAACAGCACGATGCGGTTGCAGCGCGTGCGGCCGGTGTAGCGCGCCGCGTTTTTCTTGCTGGGTCCTTCGACGAGAATTTCCACCTGCTTGCCGATGAAGGTGTCGTATTTGCGCGCGGCGATTTCGTTGACGAGGTTCAGTAGGCGATGATTGCGTTCCTCGCGGATTTCTTGCGGCACTTGGTCGGGCATGTCGGCGGCGGGCGTGTCACGGCGCGGCGAGTATTTGAAGATGTAGGCGTTGTCGAACTGCACTTCGCGGCAGAGCGACATGGTTTGCTCGAAGTCTTCCTCGGTCTCGCCGGGAAAGCCAACAATGATGTCGGTGGTGATGCCGATGCCCGGTTTGGCGCGACGGAGTTTTTCGACGATGCCGAGAAAGCGTTCGCGAGTGTAGCCACGGTGCATGAGCTTGAGCAGCCGGTCGCTGCCGCTTTGCAGCGGAATGTGGGCGCTCTCGCAGAGTTTTGGAAGTCGAGCGTAGGCTTCGACAAGGTCGTCGCCGTAGCCTTTCGGATGCGGCGAGGTGAAGCGGATGCGCTCCAAGCCTTCAATCTCGTGGACGGCGTCGAGCAGTTGGACGAAAGCGGATTTGCCGTCGAGCAGCGGATAGTCGCGCTTGCCGAAGCTTGTGACGATCTGGCCGAGCAGGGTGATTTCCCGCACGCCGCGCGCGACGAGCTCACGGCATTCGGAGACGATGTCGGGGATGGTGCGGCTGCGTTCCTCGCCGCGCGTGCTGGGGACGATGCAGAAGGTGCAATGCTGGTTGCAGCCTTGCATGATGCTGACGAACGCGGACACGGAAGTCTTGGCGCTGCCGTTGAGCAGATGCTCGCGGATGGTGGCTTCGCTTTTCGCCTCGGCGTCGGTGTCCACGATTTTGGTGCGACCTTTGCCGGCGAGGAGTTCGTCAATGTATTCCGCCGCGCGATGAAATTTTTGCGTGCCGAGGACGAGGTCCACGTCCGGCAGTTTATCAATGAGTTCCTTGCCGCGACTCTGCGCCATGCAACCGAGGAAGCCGACGATCTGGTCGCGCTTCTCGCTGCGGGCGGTGCCGACGAGGTTCTTCATCTTGTTGATGGCCTTCTGTTCGGCCATGTCGCGGACGCTGCAGGTGTTCAGCAGGACGACATCGGCCGCGCCCTCGGACTTGGCGAGGGAATAGCCCTTGGCGACGAGCTGGGCGGCGACGGCTTCGCTGTCGCGCTCGTTCATCTGGCAACCGTAAGTCTTGATAAAAACACTCGGCATAGTTCGAGAATGACGGGAAATTTAATCTATCTACGTGTGCTTGGAAAGGCGGCAGTGCACCCGGATTTGAAATAATTTTCCGTCAGCCGGTGCCGCTTCACGGCAAAAACAAAGCCCGCGTCTTGCGACGCGGGCTTTGTTGGTTACGGATGGAATGTCAGTTATTTGGGCGAAATGACGCGGTAAAAGCGTGCGCCGGCATCTTGAGCGCCCTGATCGTCGAATTCAAACGTGTCGTCGCTCGATTGGGTCGCCACGCCAACCGGCGTCCAGTCCACCATGTTGGTCGAGGTTTCGATGACGTGGACGCGGCCTTTGATGCCCTTGATCTTCAGGTGAGCCTTGCCGTGATGATCCGGAGTGAGCGAGGTGATTTCCACCGAGGCCACGGCGACGCTGGTGCCGCCGTTCAAGGCGTCAATGATGGCTTGCGCATCAGCAATGAGCTGCGCGGCAAGCACGGGGTCCGAAGGTTCGAGCTGGACGTGAACCTTGTTGATGAAGGCTTCAAGCTGGTTGATGGCCACCGCCGGCTGGCTGCGGTCAATGGCGGCCAATGCGGCACGCAAGGACGCGACCAACGGCTGGGTGTTGCCCGAGCCGGATTGCACCAGTGCGATCAGACGATCCAGGGCCTGTGACGTCGTGATCACTTCAATGGCGATGCTCTGGGAGTTCCAAGCCATGCCGTCATTCACGGTTAAGATGACTTGATTGGTGCCCACCGGGAGTGATTCCATGGCCACAATGCTGGTCGCAAATGCATTCGTGTCACCAAAATTAAACCACGTATAGGTAAGCGCATCGCCGTCCGGATCGCTGGAACGCGAGCCGTCGAGCACGACGACGGCGTTGGTGCCGTTCGGCGAAATGGCGAGGGTGTCCGTAGCGCTGGCATCCGCAATCGGCGCGCGATTGACGCGGAGCAGGACGTTTGAGCTGGTGTCCATGCCGCCCGGGTTAGAGACGACAACGGCGTAGTTGCCGGCCTGGGCATAGACCACGTTGCTCAAGGTGAGCGTCGCGTTGGTGGCGCCAGCGATGTCCGAGCCATTCTGCTGCCACTGGTAGGTCAATACAGGCGAACCCACAGCGGTGACCGTATAGCTGACGGTGGAACCTTCGTTCACATACCAATTCGTCGGGGTCACGCTCAGCACCGTCGGTGGCAACGGACATTTGCCGGCACCGCGCGCGGCGTAGATGGCGGCGATTTCAGCTTGCGAGAGGGCTCGGTTGTAAATGGACGGCTCGTCCATCAGCCCGGCAAAGCTGCCAGCCTCATTGCTCGGTGCCTGACGCCGGCCAAGATAGAGATTATAAGTGGTCAGTGGAGTAAAACTACCCAGAGTTGTTTGGCTGACAATCTGACCATTCCGATAGATTTTGGCGACACCTGAAGCCTTATCATAAGTCAAGGCGACATGCTGAAAGACATTGGAGGCAACAACTCCACTGGGCGAACCCAGTTGATGCCAGCCGCCGGCACTATCCACGATGTTTGCGTAAAGCTGACCAGGGCCTGCCGGGCCAGACGAACCATAGGTTGGCTGGCCGGGAGCGATGAAGAAATGCACTCCCCACCAAGTTGAATCATTCCATTCAAACAAGGCATGCGTCTGGGCGACATCGGTTGGATTAATCCAAGCTTCAAGCGTAAAGCCATTACCAGCACCAATGTTGAGGTTCGGACTGGCAGGTATAACCACGGCGGAATTGGTCTTATTAAACACGAAACCCTGTCCTACCTTGCCGGTAGCGAAGTTGATTCCTGCTTGCAGCGTTCCGTGGTTGGTGCTGGCAGCATCCAAGGCGCTTGCCTCCCCGGGCCACCAACTTACGAGTCCTGTCGGGGGTTCGGTGCAAACCGGCACGTTCACGGTCAACGTCGCGTTGGAACTTAGCACGGAACCGGCAGCATTGGCCACGGTCACAGAATAATCACCCGCTTGTGACAGTTGTGCTTCCGGCAAGACCAGTGAGTTATTGGTTGCCCCGGCAATGGCATCGCCATTGAAACGCCATTGGTAGGAGAAGGGCGACGTGCCGGTTGCCAAGACGTTGAACATCACCCAGTCACCCAACACCACCGACTGAGTGGTCGGCTGTTGCGTGATTGTCGGCGGAAGGGAGCCGAGATTCCGGTAGATGGAAATGTTGTTGTCGTAGGAGTTGGCCACGAGGATATCCGGGCGACTGTCGCCGTCCAGATCGCCGACGGATGAACCCCAGACGTTATATCCGCCCGGCAAATCCACCCGGGCAGCAAACGAGCCGCTCGTGAAACTTCCAGGCACGCCGAGATTTTGAAACACGCAGACGCGATCCGGGATTTCGCAGTCCACGACCACATCGGGTTTCGAATCACCGTTCAGATCTCCGATGGAGATAGTGTGGCCGCGCGCGCCCAGGGCAAATTCCACGCGGGGGGCGAAAGAAAGAGGTGTCAATGTTCCCGGAGTGGCACGGTTAAGGTAAACGGAAACGCTCTGGCCGATGTAGGATGTCAGGATTAATTCCAGCTTTCCATCGCCATCAAGGTCGGCGGCACGGAGAAAATGCGGATAAGTCGGCCCTGCCAGAACAACGGCCGGGGCGAAGGAAGCGGACGTAAGCGATCCGGGAGTCGCAAGGTTTCGCAGGAGGGAAATCGTGTTGGCTGCGGCATTGGCCGTGGCTATATCCGGTTTGCCGTCGCCGTCCAGATCCGCCAACGCCAAGCCATGTGTGCCGCTGCCGGTGGGCAAATCAAGCCGAGGCGCGAACGAATTGCTCGAGATCTGACCAGGCGAACTGACGTTTCGCAGAATGGAAACCGTCGAACTGCCGTAGTTCGCCGACACAATTTCCGGGCGGCCATCACCGTCCAAATCCGCCACCGCCAGTGCGCGCGGCCCGCTGCCCACTAAAAAGGAAACACGGGGCGCAAAGGAATTTGAGCTCAGACTGCCCGGCGTGGCCAAATTGCGAAACACCGAAACCAGGTTTGCGGACACCTCGGTGGTGACGAGATCCAGTCGGCCGTCCCCGTCCACATCCGCCGCCACAATCAAATATGGCGTCGTGGTGCCAACCACACCCGGCAAGACTACCCGCGGTCCGAATGATCCCGGGGTCAATGTTCCATTAGTGCTGATATTTCGATAGATTGAAATGGTATGGCTGTTGCCATCAGCAATGGCCATGTCCGGTTTACCATCCCCATCCAAGTCCGCGATTATGGTGCCGACTGGCCCGTTGCCCGATGTTAAATTGAAGCGTGGCGCAAAATTCGCGGCGTTAATCAAGCCGCTGCCCGCGAAGGTGGGCGTGAATGAGTTTTTGGCCGTTCCAGTTAATCCACCCACGGTCACTGTTGGTGGCGCGAACGTAGCACCAACGGGCAAGTTGAGCTGCAAGTTGGTAGGCGATGCAAATCCGACCGCAGCACGCACGGCGCCGAAATACACGATGTTGCTAGCAGCCACCGGGCTGAAGTTGGTGCCGGTCAATTGAACGGTTTCACCCGCTTTAGCTGAAAGTGGCGAGACACTTGTTATGACCGGAACCATCGGTAGCGGCAGAACTGTGAGCGTTGCCGGGGCGCTATTGGTGGTGCCAAAGGGATTGGCGACCACGACGCGGTATGCGCCTGCGTGATTGGTTTGCACGGCTGTAATGGCGTAATTGCTGTTAGTGGCTCCTGCAATCGGGTTGCCATTAAACTGCCATTGATAAGAAATCGGAGCCGACCCTGACGCCACCACCGAGAAGACAACTGGCAAACCGACCGTGATGGTTTGATTGGTTGGTTGCCGGGTGATGACTGGCAGGGCTGGTGTGAAACATTTACCCGCGCTGCCGGCCGCATAGATGGCTTGGATTTCAGTCGAAGAAAGCCCGCGATTATAAATGGAAAGCTCGTCAATGTTGCCGTAAAACGTATTGCCGCCACCATCGCCGCGCGATCCGATTGCGGCGGAGGTAGTAAATTGAAAAGTATCGGAGTATGGGCTTGGTGCCGGCAACAATGTCCCATCCACGTAGAATACCACGTTGGATCCGGATTTTGTGACGGCTACATGATGCCAGTTGGTATCCGTGACGGCTGGTGACACATGAATGTCACCGTATGAATTTTTGGTCAAGCCCACTTCCCCAGCATCTAGAAGAAACAGGCCGTAACCACCAACTCCGTAGCCAAAAATGTAGGCTCCGTTCCCGGCGATTGAACCATCGGCAAAATTATCATCTAACGAAACGACCGTGGCGCTGGATCGTTTGATCCAAGCTTCAATGGTAAAATTCTGCAACTGGAGGTTGGCCGGATTTCCAATATCCACCCGATCTCGGTGTGTTCCATCAAAAACAAAAGACGTTCCCACAATTCCAGCTGCATATGCGTTTAGACTGCCAAATCCGGCCCAAGTCCCATTATTAACGCCAGCAATGTCATTTCCGGCGCCTTCACCCGGCCACCAACTTACTATACCAGATGGCGATGATGTGCAATTAGGCTGTGATGGTGTGTATTTACCCGTGCTGCCGGCCGCGTAGATAGCGGCGATTTCGTTGGTGGAAAGGGCGCGATTGTAAAGGCTAAGCTCGTCAATCAACCCGTTGAAGAACGACGTTGGATTCGGGTTTTGCAAGGTGCAACCAATAACCAGCGGGTTATGATTCTCGGCAAAGATGCCCTGCGTCCATGGAGTCGAGCCTGCAAACTGACCGTTGACATAGATTTTAACCATACTGCCATCGTAGGTTCCTGCCAGATGCGTCCATTGATTGGTCAGGATGGTCGAGGAGCTGTAAACGACGGCGTAAGAACTGCCATCGGATACGATAAAATATGCCTTTTGGCTTAGCGGATCGATGGAGAAAGTATAGCTTCCAGGATCCGAATTTGGCCCGCCAATTTTGGAGACGATTTCACGGGAGTTGACACCGCTGAAAGTTCTTAAATTGACCCACGCCTCGACGGTCATGGCATTAGAGAAATGCAGCGACGGCGCATCAGGAACCTGCACATAGCTTGTCCCATTAAAATTGAAAGCTTGGCCCACCTCACCGGCGCCATATCGAGGTGCACCCAGCCAGACGCCATGATTAGTTCCAACGGAGTCCAAGGCATTGGTTTCAGCCTTCCACCAGCTAACCGCACCAGCTGGCAACAGGCTTGGTTGCGCCGGAGCAATCTCAACCACGCCAAACATGTAAGGGCGGTTGTCTGCGCCCGACACGGGATTATAGCCGCTATCCGGTTGATCATTCCACGTTCCGTCCGCAAACGTCGGGTAGCCGATATAGGCGTAATTTTCGTTGCCGCCGTAATTGTTGGGTTCGCCGCTGGACCAATTACGGTAAGCGGCTGCATCTCCGGAAATCCAGGTGAACGTTCCTTCCGACGCGGCATCGTTCAAACCAATCCATAACGCCCTCGTGCCGCCAGCCCCGAAGGTGGACAACACCCAAGCGTTTTCCGAGGCGTCATTGATCGTCACCAAATGCCCTCCCAAAGCCACCGCCTTGGCTTCGGCTTCCGTCCACGAGCTGCCGCCGAGCAGATAATAACTGTGGCCGTTGGCCGAATTGGTGATCGGCCCGGAGATGACAACCGGTGTTGCTGGAAGACATTTCCCCGAGCTGCCAGCCGCATAGATGGCGGCGATTTCGTTGGTGGAAAGGGCACGGTTGTAGAGGCTGACCTCGTCTAAACCGCCCACGAAGCTCGTAGCGTCCGCAGTTGGCTCAGGACGGTTACCAAGATAAAAATCATAACTAGTGCGTAACGATAAGACTCCTATGTTTTGCTGCTTAACCAATACACCGTTGCAATACATACACGCAATGCCTGTAGCATGATCATAGCTCAACGCAACGTGTTGCCAGACATTCGACTGAACCACCCCGTCAACTGACTGCATAACATGATTATTGCCGCTTGTATCAACCAGATTGGCATAAAGCGTCCCCGGTCCCGCAAATTCACCTTTCCAGAAATGGACCCCCATCGCACCCGCCCCATTGTTCCATTCCACTATTGGGCCAAGCTTCAGGTCAATTGGATTAATCCAACATTCAATAGTCAATCCGTTGCCCAGCCCCACGTTCAAAGCAGCATTCGCCGGAATGCGCACGCCAGTCGCGTTGGTCGCACATACAAGCCCACCAGCCACCTTGCCAGTCCCAAAAAAAACCCCCCCACCCAAAATCCCGCGATTTGTATTCACACTATCCTCTACATTTCCGTTCACCCGCCACCACCCCACCAAGCCACTGGGCGGCGTAGTGCAATCAGGGATCATTATTGTCAATGCAGCGTTGGAACTGGTTACCGACCCGTATGAATTCGAAACAACAACCGAATAATTTCCCGCATCACCAATTTGGATATTATTCAACAACAGGGTCGCATTAGTTGCGCCCGGAATGTTTATTGTATTTCGGCTCCATTGATAGCTAAACGGCATGGTGCCATTAGCGGTTACAGTGAAGGCGATGTTGTCACCAATATTATTTGTCTGACTTTGAGGGGCAACAACGATTGATGGAGCGGTTCCTGCAGCCGCCGAGTAATTAAATGTGCCGGCTGCAAAATTGTTAGGTGCCGGGGCATTTTCAACAATGTTGGGGAATGCGTCTCCCGTTCCCATCAAGGAATGACGCCCCATGCCGACAAATGAAAGCAAGCCACCGCCATTATTCGTGGTCCAATTGCCCGAGCCCGCTCTCAAATTGCCGTCGGGTTCAAGGCTAGTTGTGCCAAGATAGGCAACACTGCAAACACCGTGGAATCCCGTAGGCAGAGTGATTGGACTGGGCAAATTCTTGAATCGGCTGCCGCCCGCCAGCATTCCTGGATCGCTGGAGGTGAAGATCAGACTGGCGACGGATACTTGCGTATCACGGTTATAAATCCGCGCAATCAATGTTCCTACCAGACCATCTCCGCCACTGTCGAATACACCCAAAGAGGAAATTGTAATGGGTGATACGACATCAAAGTCGTTCCCCATACTTTGCGTCTGACTGACCGGTAACGTCTGATTACCGATAGTTCCACTTGGAACAATGTAGGCGGTGATCGATCCCGGCATTGAAGCGCATTTCCCTGCGCTGCCAGCCGCATAAATCGCGGCGATTTCGTTGGTGGAAAGAGCGCGATTGTAGAGCGAAACCTCATCAATCAACCCTTTAAAAAAGGAGTTATAGCCAGAATCCATGTGGTTGCCGATGCGTAGCGGGCCGGGATTGGTGAGGTCCCCCATTTTCCCCGTCGGATCGAAAGTCAATACCACTTGGCCATCCACATACAAATGGCCTCCCGTAGTTGAATTCCGAACCACGGTAACCGCCACATGATGGAAATTTCCATCCGTCAATACCGGTCCAGCCGGACCATAGCCAAGACCTGTCGAATCGGAGAGACGGCAGTGTATCCGGTTGTTATCGAGGTTGAATTCATAGCCCACATCATTGCCGCTCACATAAGCCCGTTTATCTACAATTGACATGACATTCCCGGTTGTCACCGCGGATTCCGGCTTGATCCACGCCTCAATCGAAAAATCTTGGTTGGCGCCAAAGTTTAGCGTGGATGAATCAGAAACTAAAATCCGGTTGGCGCCTCCGTCAAAGCTAAAACCTTGATTCACTTCCGCTGTCGCATAGGTGACCGTTCCAGCGGTGACCACGCCATTATTCGTGCCGATCAAATCCATGGCACTGCCCTCCCCCGGCCACCACGCCACCAAACCTGCCGGCGGCGGCGTGCAATCGGCCAGAAGATTGGGCGCACTGCTGATGACTGAGCCCACAGTGGCGACCAGCAACATTGCCGAGGTGATAATACGACCGAATTTCGTTGAACATCCCTGTTTCATACGCTTTATGAGTTTGGTGGTTGAAGCGCCGGAGGTGAGCAATACCCTAGTAATTCCCATCCAGCTACTGCTGTCTTTTTATCAGACACTCGGTTTAAGGCAAGCACTTAAACGCAAGGAAATCATTTTTAAATTATTTTCATAACCCAGATGAAGCAGAATGCAAAAGCTTTATCTTATTTTTTGACAATCATCCACTGGGAACCCACCGGTTTGTTAAAAAAATTTCCAGCAGAAGCCTGCCGATGATATCGAAGCACGATTAAAGCCAGAACGAGCACCGTTTCTAAATCCATTCGCCCGTGATTTGGCAAGGCCAAATATTTTCGACGCCCAGCATCACGCTTGCGGCTGGACGCCAAAGTAGTATTTTCGTCCGACTGGAGCGGCATGGTAACCACCCCTCTTAAAATTTTGTTGATCAGCGGCGATGATTCCATCGCCCGCCGCATTGCGGAATTGTTTTCCGCTGCCGCCGCCGAAGTGGATTTGACCGTGGAACCCAGCGCCGACGCCGGCCTCGCCATGGTGGCGACGAATCTCTTTCACGCCATTTTGTTTGAGATTCCGCACGCGAACGCCGCCGCGCTGTTCCAGATCACCTCGCTCACCACCAAGGTGCCGCAATTGCCCGTGCTCGTCGTCGGGCCGAACGACGACGAAAATTTTCTCGCCGAAGCCGTGTTCAGTGGCGCGCAGGATTATCTCAGCCGCGATCAACTGGCGGCCTCCATGCTGCGACACGCGATTCATTGCTCGATGGCGCGACAGCAGGAGCGGCTCGCCCTGGTGGAGGAGAAAAATAATTACTACGGCATCTTCGATCATCTTGTGGAAGGCATTTTCCGCACGACTGTGAACGGCCACTACCTCCTGGCGAACATCGCGCTCGCGCGGATTTACGGCTACGACTCGCCGGTGGAACTGATGGCGAGCATCAAGGACATCGCCGGCAGTCTTTACGTCGAGCACGGCCGCCGCGAGGAATTCATCCGTCTCATGCAGGAGAACGACACCTTGAGCGGCTTCGAGTCGAAGATCTACCGCAAGGACGGCGCCATCATCTGGATCGCCGAAAACTGCCGCGCCGTTCGCGATGCGCAGGGGAAACTGCTTTACTACGAAGGCACCGTCGAAGACATCACCGAGCGCAAACGTTCCGAGGAACAAATCCGCCGCGCCACCGGCGAACTTTCCCGCAGCCGCGAGGAACTGCGCGCCAAAAATTCACTCATGGAGGAAAGCCTCCGCACCGCGCGCGAAATCCAGCTCACGATGCTGCCGCAATCGTATCCGGTTTTCCCCGCGCACGCCCCGGCGGAACAGAGCGCCTTCCAATTCGTCCATCGTTACGAGCCGGCGGAATCCGTCAGCGGCGATTTCTTCAGCGTCTCGCCGATTTCCGAAACCGAGGTGGGTGTGTTCATCTGCGACGTCACCGGCCACGGCGTGCGCGCCGCGCTCGTCACCGCGATGATTCGTGCGCTGGCGGAGGAATTAAAGCCGCTCGCGAAGGAACCGGGGGAATTTCTGCGCAAACTGAACCACGACCTCTGCAACATTCTCAAAAGCACGGGTTCGCCCATGCTCACCACGGGTTTCTATGCCGTGGCCGATTGCCGCACTGGTCTTTTGCGCTATGCCAATGCCGGACATCCCAAGCCCGTCGTCATCCGCCGTTCGCTGAGCCGTATCGAACCGCTCGCCAACGCCAGCGGACGCGGCCAGCCGGCGCTCGGACTGTTCGAAGACCCGCCGTATCAAACCTCGGAAACCACGCTGACGCCCGGCGATTTCCTGATGCTGTTCACGGACGGACTTTACGAAGTTCAGGGCCAGAACGAGGAACTTTACTCGCAGGAACGCCTGATGCTGGACATGCAAGGCTTCCTAAACCACCCGCCCGGAATTCTGTTTGATGAACTGCTGAACATCGTCCGCACCTTTGCCGTCAGCGGCGGCTTTGATGACGACGTCTGCCTCGTGGGCATGGATTACCTCGGGATGCCGCCGGTGAAACCGTAAGGCCAAGCGGCCATTCGCCGCCGGTGGCCGGATTGTCCATTTTCCATTGGTGGCAGCGGGTGAAATGATTTTGCGTTTGCCGCTTTGGTTGCAGTCTTGAGCGTTATGAGTTTTGCGATTACCAGCCGGCGGATTGCGACGGTCGTCCGGTCAGTTGCGACGCCTTCCCGCCGACTTGCGACGGGCTTTCGGCCAGTTGCGACGGCTATCCGACTTTCTGCGAATGGTTTACGGCGCTACCACCCCGCCGCAACATTGTTGCCGCTGACCGTTCCGTAGCGGTCGTAATTCCAACTGACAATGCCCGGCGCGCCAACCGGTGTCGCCGCACGCGCAGCGGAATTGGGCGATTCCTCTCCGCCGATGATGACGGAGACCGCGTAGTAGTATGTCGTGCCGTTTTGGGCGGCGAGATCGGTGTAAGAAATACCCGTCACGCCATTCGCGATGGTTTGGTAAGCGCCGGTCTCGGAGGTGGCGCGCTTGACAGAATAGGAACTCGCGCCGCCGATGCCTTCCCACGAAAGCGTCACCCGATTGGTGCCGGCGACCGCATTGGTGATCCACGGCACTGGAATCGCCGGGCCGGACAGCCGGTAAAGCCCGGCGCGATGCGACGCGATGGATGGCGAGAACGTGCCGCTGAAGGAGCCCAAATTCACGCCATCCCAAAGCGAACGGATGGCGCAGGCATTGGTGAAGCCCAGGGAAACCAAACTGACCGGGACGGCGGCCGTGCTGCCAGTGGCGTTGAACACGGCGAGATATTTGTTGGTGGAACCTTCGGCGTCGGCAGTCCACGCGATCAGGTTGTTGGTGCTGAAAAGCTGGCGGTTGTGCAGGCTGTATTGGTTGACGGCGATGACCTCGTCATTCGTCAGCAACGAAAGCGTGAATGAATCCATCTGCGTCATGTCCGCGCCAAGAATGAGCGGCGAGCGGGCGATAGCCCAAAGGCTCATCAAGGTGTATTGCTCGTTGGCGGTGAAATAGGTCGAGCGCCCGACGGCGTTGGTATTGCCGCCTTGAACTTTTCCGAGCGGCAGCATGTCGGCGTCGGGAAAGTGGCCGGGGCCGCGATACGGCGTCCAGTTGTGCAGGCGCAGAAATTGTTCGTAGAGCGCGTTCCAGTTGTCCCAGAAATCATCGCTGATGCGCCATTGGTTGGCGTGCTGCATGACATGCGCGCCCATGCCCACGGGCGTGGCGCCCGGCGACGTGCTGAAGACGATGGCGCGGCCGGTTTTGTCAATCGCTTTGCGGATCGCCTCGATCTCCGGCAAATGATACGGCCGGCTCAAGTCGTCAATCTTCACAAAGTCCACATCCCACGACGCGACGAGGGCCATGATGGAATCGTAATACGCCTGCGCGCCAGGCTTGGACATGTCCAAGCCATACATGTCGGAGTTCCACGAACAGGTGCTGGCCGTGTCAGCGATCTGGCTGGCGGTATTCGTGGTGCCGAGAACAGGCGTGTTTTGGGCAACAGCCTGGCGCGGAATGCCGCGCATCATGTGGATGCCGAATTTCAGTCCTTTGGAATGGACATAATCGGCGAGCGGTTTAAAACCCACGCCGCCGACCGCGGACGGAAAACGATTCGTCGCGGGCGTCAGGCGGCCATACTCGTCCATCGTAAGCGCCGCGCCATTGATGTAATTAAATCCAGTGGCCGTTGGCTGATACCACTGGATGTCCACCGTCATCAGGCTCCAGCCGTGACTCAAAAGATTGGCGGCCTGATAGTCCGTCTGGGCCTTGGTGCGGGCTTCATCAATGGACGTGCCATAGAAATCCCAACTGTTCCAGCCCATCACCGGCCGAGCGGCCCAATTCCAAAATGCGGGTGATCCCCCAAAGGATTTCACGGCGACGAGCGACAGGCTGCACACCATGCCGAACCGGAACAGACGATGAACAAATTTAGTCATTGGTTATGAAATAGACGGAATCGCGAGCCGGTTCACAGGCTACCCGGAACCGGCCCGCGTTGCTGTAATTAAATTTTAGAGTTTAGGCGCAATTTTATCAAGGCTGGCGCAGGCGATAGAACGCCGCCGGCACCGTGGGGATGATGGTGATGTTGGTCGAGGTGACCGCATCCGAGCCGACCACATCCACCCAGTTGGTCGAAAGGCCGGAGGTCAGCGCGTTGGTCTGGCTTTGCAAAATCCAGCCTTGATGCGTCGCCGGCCGAGATGGCTTCCAGCATCAAGGTGATGTCGCTCATGGTTTCGGAAAAAACATAGGATACTCCGGTCCGGCTGACGACTTTGAAATTTGGCGAATGCCCGGCAACGCACCCATGGCCCGCGAAGATTGGTGGGAACGCGTGAAATGCTTTTCCGTATATAGCCTTTATTGCAGCCTTTGCTGGAAAGAAATAAGCGGTCATCGTGTTCAAATAAATCTGCTGAACTGCAACATGCATCCGCCGCAACCTCAAATCCATGAAACAGGATAACCTGCTGACAGGGTGTAAACCTTAGCCCTCGATTTCACCGCTTGCCGGATAATGCGCGATTGAGTTCGCAGAGCAAACGCTGTTATGCTGTGCCTTTATGAGCAAACCTGCCTGCCCGATGTGTGAGATGAACGACGTTTTGGAATTTCCCGACAAATGGGAATGCGTTACCTGCGGTCACGAATGGCCGCGCGAAGCCGCCCCCGAAGCTCCGGACGCGCCGCGCGTGGTGAAGGACGCACACGGCAACGTGCTTGCCGATGGCGACTGCGTCATCCTCATTAAAGATTTGAAACTCGGCGGCTCCTCGGTGCTCAAAGGCGGCTCGAAATCCAAGCCCATCCGCCTCGTGGACGGCGACCACGAAATCTCCTGCAAAGTGGACGGCATCGCCGTCGGCCTGAAAGCCTGCTTCGTGAAGAAGGCGTAAAGCTGCGTTACTGCTCGCCGCCATCCAATTCCGCCTGCAACCTCTCCGCCTCCTTCAACAGGCGGAGAAATTTTTTCCCGAAGCCCGATAGCTGATACTCCACGCGCGGCGGAATCTCCGGATAGACCACCCGCTCAAAAATCCCCGCCCTCGTGAAATGCTTCAGCCGGTCGCCGAGCACCTTGGGACTGATGCCGTCAATGTAACGCTCCAGCGCGCCCGGACGCCGCACGCCCGTGGATACCGCGCGCAACACACTGATCGTCCAGCGGCAGCCGAGCACGTCTTCCAGCAGCATGTCCACGCGCCCAGAGTTCAGTTTGGGCATGATTTTCAGAAATTTTTTATCACTCGCTGTCATAAATTTACACCGATTTGTGGGTAGCCCACGTTTTTATGCCCGCTATTCAGTTTCATGAAAACAGTTCATTGTCTCGAACGTCGCCACGATCAATAGCGATACGACAATAACAACAATCAAAACCAAACTGAAAATGAAAATCGCCATCATCATCCTGTCCGATCCCAAAGCCGGTGAAGAAGCGCTTGGCCGCACGTTCAACGCCCTTGCCCTCGCCGACGAAGCCCTTCGCGCGGGCGACGAAGTGGAAGTCGTCTTCAACGGCGCCGGCACGCGCTGGCCCGAGGAACTCACCAAGGTCACGCATCCTGCCAACGGCCTCTACAACGCCGTGCGTGAAACGGTCAAAGGCGCATCGTGCGGCTGCGCGGCGGTATTCGGTGCGACGAAGAGCGTCGAAGCGTGCGGTCTGCCGTTGATCAAGGACAAGGCGCTCGCCGGCACGCCCGGCATTTCCAATCTCCGGCGCTACCTCGCCGAGGGCTGGCAGACGTTGGTGTTTTGAGCTGCCACAAATTTTGGTGGGGCGAGGATGCTCGCCCCTCCGACAAACCATCAACCATCAACCAACCATGGCAGAAAAATTTCTCGAGCTGCTCATCACGCCCTCCGTCGCCAAGGCGCAGGCGCAATACTTTGGTCATTCACAGGCGATGCCCGGCGGTGCGCGACGCGATGCGCTCACGGATGACGAAGCTCAGTTCATCGCCACCCGCGACAGCTTCTACATGGCCACGGTGAGCGAGTCCGGCTGGCCCTACATGCAGCATCGCGGCGGCAAGCCGGGTTTCTTACACGTCGTCAATCCGACGACTCTGGCGTTCGCTGATTACAAGGGCAACCGCCAGATGCTTTCCACCGGGAACCTGGCCGCGAATGACCGCGTGTGCTTGTTCCTCATGGATTACCCGCAACGCACGCGATTGAAAATTCTCGGCCACGCGCGCGTTGAAGACACGCGGCAACATCCCGAGTTGGTCGCGAAATTCGCCACGCCCGACGTGCAACGCATCGTCGAGCGCATCTTTTTGATTGATGTAGTTTCGTTCGATTGGAACTGTCCGAAATACATCACCCCGCGCTACACTGTCGCGGAGATCGAAGCGCTGGTTGAACCGTTGAAGCAGCGCATCGCCGAACTTGAAAACCAACCCAAATCTGGAAACTGATATGAACCCTCGCCCGCCATTACCGCCATTCACCGAAGAAACCGCGCGCCAAAAAGTCCAGGCCGCCGAAGACGCTTGGAACAGTTGCGATCCCGAGCGTGTGTCGCTCGCTTACACCGAGGACACGCACTGGCGCAACCGCGCCGAGTTCGTGAACGGCCGCGCGCAAGTCGTCGAGTTTCTCCGGCGCAAATGGAATCGCGAGCTGGATTATCGCCTGAAGAAGGAACTCTGGACGTTCGGCGGCAACCGCATCGCCGTGCGGTTTGAGTATGAATATCACGATGACTCCGGCCAATGGTTCCGCGCCTACGGCAACGAGAACTGGGAATTCGACGATCTCGGCTACATGAAATTTCGCTACGCCAGCATCAATGATTTACCGATCAAGGAAGCCGACCGCAAATTCCGCTGGGAACGGAAGGCTTGATCACGACACGAAAAATTGGGCTACGGATTGCCATTCTTTTTCAAATGCGATCCGAAGCCCAAAACCATCTGCCTGATGGCAAGCGCTGTCGCCATCAAGGCGACAACAGCTAAATTCTTACTTGGTCTGCGTGTCCGTGGTCGTCGTGGAAATGGGACCAGGAATCGTGGTTTGTTGCGACGTAGTGGTCGTGCTATGAGTGCCATCCGAGGCGCAACCCGAAATCAAGGCAAGGGTCACGACGGCGAGGCAGGAGACGATAATTTTTTTCATGAGGAATGTTGGTTTGATGGTTAACTGACACCTCATGATGCCGTCATCCCCTGCTCCGGGCCATGGGGTGTAACCCTACTTAGCCCGGCAGCACGCAGCCGGGTTGGCTTTAGTTTTTAACCGCAGCAGCGGACGCCTCCGTCCACGCCGGCAGATGAACGGTGAACGTCGAACCGTTGCCCAAGGAGCTCTGGCAGGTCACCGAACCGCCCATCGCCTCGGCGAGTCGTTTCACGATGGACAGACCCAAACCGTTGGAGGATTCGCCGCCCGTCGGCTTCGCGCTCAGGCGGGTGAATTTGCGAAAGAGCTTTTGCTGATCCTCGGCGCTCAAGCCCGGTCCTTCATCCGTGATGGCGACGGAAACTTGGCCATCCAAGGCCGCCGCTCGCAGCCAGACGGCGGATTTGTAGGGCGAATACTTGATGGCGTTGGAAATGAAGTTGTCGAGGATCTGCATCGTGGCAGTGCGGTCGGCCCGCGCCCAGACTTCGCCGTCGGCAGCGACCTCCAGGGCAATTTCTTTGCGCGCGGCGGCAGGGCCGTTGTGCTCGACGCATTGCGCCAGCAGGGCACCGAGATCACAGCGTTCCAGATTGGAGGTGAAGCGGCCTTCCTCGATGGCATTCGCATCCAGCAGATTCGTGATCAGATCGCGCATCCGCGTGCTGGCGTTGAGAATGGTGTCGGCCAGTTTCGGGGTGCGTTCCGGATTATTCGTCATGCGCAACATCTCCGCGCCGAGAATGATCGTCGTGAGCGGATTCTTCAGGTCGTGCGCCGCGATGCCGAGGAATTCATTCTTTTCGTTGTTCAAATTGACGAGTTGTTCGTTGGAAGCTTCCAGCCGGCCGAGCGCTTCCTGCATTTTATTGAAAGCTCGTTCACGCCCGCTTTCGAAAATCATGCCCAGGCAAAACATGAACAAGATCAACGCAAGATAGCCCGTGGCCGAAACCAGCATCTGCCAGCGCGGCGGAATGGTGTCGCGCAATTCCACGCCGGCCAAGGCCATGGCGATGATGGCGCTGGCGGTAACGAAACAAATCAGCAGCCACCATTTCGCCGGCTCCTTGCCCACGAGCAACAAGGCGCACAGTGGCACCACCACCAGCCACGCGATGGCGTGACCGGACAAGCCGCCCTCCACGCTGCACAGTGCGGCAAAACCCGCCGTCATAATCGCCGCCAGCAGATTACCGGCAAAAGTTAGCGAGCGCGTGGCCCGCATCAGAAACGGCGTCGCCACGAAACCAAGGCTGCAAACGGCCACAATCCGGGTGCCCCAGTAATGACCGATCAATAGGTAAAACACGGCGAACATCAGCCCGAATAAAAACCCCAGCAACCCAAACCGGGAGATGAGCCGCGCCCGCCGGCCGAGTTCGGGATCGGTCAAACACGCTCCGAATAAAAACGAATCGGCAAATTCTCGCGCCCGGCCGATGATTCGATCCAGTGGCCGCTTCATGGGAGATTCAAGCACGCGGTTTCGCCGGCTTTGCGGTTAGGCGGCAGCTTGACGGGACGGAATTGCGAAGGGTCGCCACGAAGGTGAAGGCGGCGCGTGATGTGGCGCGAATACTCATTACCGATTTGGTTTGGCATGATAAACGGGTTAAAAGTTTGGACACAGTCGCCCATAATCCGAAAAAATCCACTGCCTTTTGCCGGGGTTATTGGCCGTCTTAGTGATTGACGGACAGCTAATTTTTAAAAGCTGGCGGGTGGCCGACGCTGGATTGCGGTTGGCAGCCGCCGACCAAACACGGCCAGAAACCCAAGGTGATGTCATCCTTATCAAGCAATGGTTGGCAATCGCTGGAACGGGTGTAGATTGGCGGTGGATGAATGACGATTTCACCACTTTCATCACCTATATTTGGCAGCACCAGCCCATCATCGTTGTGCTGCTAATTGGTGGCCTCATCATGTTCACCCTGCTGGTCATTGACACTCATCGGCACCGGAAAAAATCGAAGAAAACCCGGCACCGGATCAAACACAACAACCGTCACCATTGATTTCTCCGGCCCGACCGTGAGCTGGAGAAATGGTCCATGGGAAATTGGCTGAGAAATTGGCTGATTGCCATAACTCCGGCTTTGCATTTTTAACGACGTGTCGTAGTGTGATTTTTCGTTTAGACGAGAAATTCACAAACATGAGCAAGGAATTCATCCGTATCGGTGGCGCACGCGAGCACAACCTCAAGAACCTCACGCTGCAGATCCCGCGCGACAAGCTGGTCGTCGTCACCGGCCTGAGCGGCAGCGGCAAATCGTCGCTCGCCTTCGACACGATCTATGCCGAGGGCCAGCGCAAATACGTCGAATCGCTTTCCGCCTACGCCCGCCAGTTCCTCGACCAGATGCAGAAGCCGGACGTGGATTATATCGAGGGCCTTTCGCCGGCCATCGCGATTGAACAGCGCAGCTCCGGCAGCAGCCCGCGCTCGATCATTGCCACGACAACGGAAATTTACGATCACCTCCGTCTGCTTTACGCGCATATCGGCCAGGCGCATTGCCCGGAAACCGGCGTGCCCATCTCCACGCAAAGCACCACCGACATCGTGGACAAAATTCTTTTGCTGCCGCCGAAGACCAAAGTCATGCTGCTCGCTCCGGTCATCCGCCGACAGAAAGGCGAGTTCCGCGATGTATTTGAACGGCTCGGTCGCGAAGGCTTTGTCCGCGTGCGCGTGGACGGCGAAATGATGGAACTCGGCGAGAACATCGCCCGCATCAAGCTCGACAAAAAGAAATTCCACAACATCGAGGCCATCGTGGATCGCCTTGTGATTGACGACAAAATCCGCGTCCGCCTCGGCGATTCCACCGAAACTGCGCTGCGGCTCGGCGAAGGCGTGATGTTCGCCCTGCACCAATTGCCGGGTGCTGACGCCACGACTTGGATCGAAACCCTGCACTCGAACAAGATGTGTTCGCCGGCGACCGGCAAGAGCTACGATCCGCCGACGCCGAAACATTTTTCGTTCAACGCCCCCGCCGGGGCATGTCCGGTCTGTCACGGCCTCGGCCAGAAGATGATTTTCGACGAGGCGCTGGTGGTGCCGGACATGGACCAGCCGCTCGAAAGCGCCATCCAGCCGTGGCGTCGCGCGGGCAAGCGGATGAACATTTATTACAAAGCCATGCTGCGCTCGGTAGCCGGGCATTTTGAGATTCCGCTCGAAACGCCTTACAAGAATTTGCCGGAGGATTTTCGCAAGCTGCTGATGAACGGATCGGGCGAGAATAACGTGGAGTTCAAATTCTGGCGCGGAGGCAAGGTGAGCAGCATCGATCGTCCGTTCGAGGGCGTGCTCGTGAACTTGGAACGCCTCGCAACAGAAAGCGAAAGCGAGTTCATGCGCAACCGGCTCAAGGCCTACATGAGCCCGCAGTTCTGCGATGTCTGCGGCGGCAAGCGGTTGAAGCCGGAAATCCTCGCGGTCACGCTGGGCGGCGAGGAATACACGTCGCAGTTCAAGCACAAGCGGTCGAAGATCAAGATCCCCGGCCTGTCCATCATGGACGTCTGCGCGTTGTCGGTGGAGAAGGCGGATGAATTTTTCACCAATCTTAAGCTCACGGAGTTTCAGCAGAAAATCGCTGGCGAAGTCATCAAGGAAATCCGCGCCCGGCTCGGTTTCCTGAAAAATGTCGGTCTCGGCTACCTCACGCTCGACCGCGAGAGTGGCACGCTTTCCGGCGGCGAAGCCCAACGCATCCGGCTGGCCACGCAAATCGGCGCGGCGCTCGTCGGCGTGCTTTATGTTTTGGACGAACCGAGCATCGGCCTGCACCAGCGCGATAACGACCGCCTGCTCGCCACGCTGAAAGGTTTGCGCGATTTGGGCAACACCGTGCTGGTCGTGGAGCATGACGCGGACACGATTCGCGCGGCGGATTACATTTTGGATCTCGGACCGGGCGCGGGCGTTCACGGCGGAGAACTGGTGGCGGCGGGCACGTTGCCGGAAATTCTCGCGCACAAAAACTCGCTCACCGGGCAATACCTGACGGGCGAACTGGAAATCAAAGTTCCCAAGAAACGCAACGTGCCGTCAGAAGAAAAGGGCTGGATCGAAGTGCTGGGCTGCAAAGAGAACAATCTCCAGAACATTGACGTGCGGATTCCGCTCGGCACGTTCACCTGCGTGACCGGTGTGAGCGGTTCCGGCAAGAGCACGCTGGTCAGCGACATTTTACAGCGCGCGCTGTTTCGCAAGTTTTATGGTTCAAAGGAACGACCCGGCGAACACAAGTCGCTGAAAGGTTTTGAGAGCCTCGACAAGGTTATCGTGATTGATCAGTCGCCGATCGGCCGCACGCCACGCAGCAATCCGGCGACCTACACCGGGATGTTCAACCAGATCCGCGATCTGTTTGCGCGGATTCCGGCGGCCAAGGTGCGCGGCTATGAGCCGGGCCGTTTCAGTTTCAACGTCAAGGGCGGCCGCTGCGAGAAGTGCGAAGGCGACGGCATCCTGAAGATTGAGATGAATTTCCTGCCGCCGGTTTACGTCACGTGCGAGGCGTGCAACGGCAAACGCTACAACCGCGAGACACTGGAGATTTCCTACAAGGGCAAAAACATTGCCGATGTGCTCGATATGACGGTGGATGAAGGGGTGGATTTCTTCCGCGCCGTGCCAAAGATTTCCGCGCCGCTCGAGACGCTCGCGCAGGTCGGTCTGGGTTACATCCGGCTCGGCCAGCAGGCGACGACCTTGAGCGGCGGCGAGGCGCAGCGCGTCAAGCTGGCGACGGAACTCGCGCGCCGGGCCACGGGCAGCACGCTTTACATTTTGGACGAACCGACGACCGGCCTGCATTTCCACGATGTGGCCAAGCTGCTGGAAGTTCTCTTCAAGTTGCGCGACACCGGCAACACGCTCGTCATCATCGAACACAATCTGGACGTGATCAAAACGGCGGACTGGATCATTGACCTTGGTCCCGAAGGCGGTTCGCGCGGTGGAAAGATCGTGGCGGAAGGTCCACCGGAAAAGATCATCCACGTTCCCGAGAGCCACACGGGGCATTATTTGAAGAGCGTGCTGGCGTGAGCGGTTTTAAATAATCCTCCCGCAAAAACTTATTTGCGGTTAGCTTCATCCGAGACACGCTTAAAGCGAAGTTGATTTTTTCCTATGATGCGCTGGGCAATTCTGTTGGGTTTGGTCGGGCTGGCGGTCGCGACCGGACTCATCGTCTGGAGCGGCTATGACCAGGTATTGCAGGCGCTGTCGGTCGCTGGCTGGGGCATTCTGTGGACCACTCTGGCTCATCTCATTTCGATGTTTTTTTGCATCATCGGCTGGCAGGCATTGTTGGGCCGCGGCCGTCCCAGCAAAGGTTTTTTCCTATATGTGCTTTGGATTCGCGCGGCGATCAACAACCTGATGCCGGTGGCGCGAATCGGCGGCGAGGTGGTCTCGGTGCGTTTGCTGATGCGTCATGGCGTGCGTAAAACCCAGGCAGTGGCCTGCACGGTGGTGGAGACGACGCTTTCCGTGTTGGCAGTGTTTTTATTCAGCGTCATCGGCATTGCGCTGTTCACCTTGCGGGTCAGCGATCAGCATCTGATCTGGAAACTCATCATGGGCGTGCTGTTGTCACTGCCGCTGCTGGTCGGGTTTGTGGTGGTGCAGCGCATCGGCGCCTTTGGGCTGCTGACGAAACTGTTCTCTTCCATGTTCAGCGGAACCTGGCAAAAATTTGCCGGCAACACGAAGCATCTGGATCAGGCCGTGCGCAACCTGTATCGCCGGCGGGGCCGCGTTTTGACGTGTCTGTTCTGGCAGTTTGTTTCGTGGTGTTCCGGCACAATTGAAATCTGGCTGGCGCTGTATTTTCTAGGGCACACGCTGCCGGTTTCCGAAGCGTTCATGATTGAAGCCCTGATTCAGGCGACCAGCAGCGCGGCGTTTGTAGTGCCGGGGGCGCTCGGCGTGCAAGAGGCGGGCTTTTTGCTATTCGGTCACTTGCTGGGACTGAAGCCGGAGGTGGCGGCCGCCTTGGCGGTGATCCGTCGTTGCCGCGACTTGTTGATCTATGTGCCGGGCCTGATTTTCTGGCAGTTGCAGGAGGGGCGCCTGTTGCTCAAGAAACCCGCGGCGACTCCATGAAACGCGTGATCGCCTGACACACTTCCAGCGGATTCGTGAAATCCACGCGCGGATGGCGAAACGGCACCCACTGGAAGCGGGCATACCACAACGTGCCGTCATGCGGCGGCCGGCGATAATCATATCTGGCCAGCGGACGAAAACATTCGCGCTCGGTTTTGACGTAGCCCAAGTTGCCGCGCTCGGACTGGTAGATTTCCAGAGCTTGTTTTTTCAATTCGCGTTCGGCTTCCGTCAACTGGATTACTTGTTCAGAACCATTAAGCGCTGGAAACTCCTGGGAATGGGCACGACCGCCGGCGAAATTATATTCGGCGAATTCCAGCACGCTCACCGCTGGAGCCAACCGGCTGACAAGCGCGCTCACCACGTCATGATCGGCATTGCCGCCTTCGTAAGCCGGCGTCCAGATCTGATCAATCTGATGTTCCGCCACGGCCTTGGTGATGTCCGCGCTCACCGCCGGCAGGTGTTGCCATAAACTGCGTGCGGGACGCGAGGACCAGCCTGCCGGGATCAGCATCAGTAACTTGGCGGCGCGCATGGCCTCATCACGCCGCCGGGCGACATGCCAATCATGCTTGCTGCGATCCCACGGCCAGCGCACGTCCGGCGCGATGCAACCGTGGGTCAAATAAAGCGCATGAACTTTTGCACCTTCGGCTTGGGCGCGGCCGATCGCGGCGCAACCGGCCACGACTTCATCATCCGCGTGGGGAACGAGGAGAAGTATGTTTCGGCCAAATGAACTGGGCATTTTACGGATTTGTCACGATGCCAAGGCCAGCTCCGTTTTCGCTTTGCCGGCCGCTGCACGCCAGACGGCAAATAAATCTTCGGCCAGAACATCGGCCCAACTGGCCAGATGCTTTTCACTGTAAGCCAAGGCTTCGGCGCGCATAGACTGGCGCAATTCGGGCCGGGTGGCAATTTCCCGCAAGGCATTTGTCCAAGGCTCCACGCCGCCGGTCACGACTTTCATGGCCGGGGTGTGATTGAACAGCGGGGCCACGCCGCTCTTTTCCGCCACCAAAACCGGGCAGCCGGAGACCATCGCCTCGACCCCCGCCATGCTGCGGATCTCCACTTCGGACGAGATCGCCAGCACATCGGCGCTGGCATAGAGCCGCGCCAAGTCGTTCGGCTCGACGAATCCCGGCACCGAGACGTTGGCGCCCAACCGCTGTTTTAAATCCGCTTCCGCCGGGCCAATGCCGGCGGCGATGAGGTGCAGCGGCACTCCTTCCGCGTGCAATCTTTCCATTGCCGTCATCAGTGTGTAAATATTTTTTCCCACGTCCAACCGACCGACGAACAAAACCAAGACGTGATGCGCCGGAATGCCATATTCAAATTCCACTTGAGCGCGTTGCCTGCGGTGCGGGCCAAAAATCGCGCGATCAATACCCAGCCGAAGCTGATCCACCCGCTCGGGGCCCAGCAGCGAGGCGGCAAACTCAGCATCCTCCGGACGCGTGACCAGCACGTGTTGGCAAGCCTGCACATGCCTGGATAAACGCCGCACCATGTCCTCGCGTTTTTTTTGCGGGATGCGCCAATGATTCAGCAGCATGTGGCTCAATGGATTTGATTTGCCGATCAGGCGTTCAATGGTGTGACGAGTAAATATCTCGGTATAGGAAGGTGTGTCGGTGTGAAACGAAGTCACCAGCGGAATTTTATGGAGGCGGCTGATGCGCTCGGCGGTGCGGGCAAAGGCAAAAAATCCGTCCGTGGTGTGCAGGAGATCATAGCGCGGCAATTCGCGCGCCAGCCGCGGATGATACGGAGCCAGATCGGTGTGATCCGGCAAATACGGCAGAAACTTTAACTGCGACGTGCTGAAAACCGGCGGCAATTGCTTGATCCGGGCGCGCGGCCCCAAAATTTCAGAAGTTTCGCGACCGGAAAAATACACCGTTAAATCCAGCGGCAAATCGCTGTGCGCGGCGGCGTGTGCCAGGCGCTCCCAGCATTTCACATGGCCGCCCGATTTCGATGAGCGCGGCAGGTCAATCAGTGCCGCAACGCGCAGAGGATCGCGGTGGTTTGTCATGAGGCAATTTTGTGGGCGGTTTGATTTAGTCCAGAATTTGCAACCGTGACCCCGCTGATCAGTCTGGCATGCCGGCGGGCAGATGTCTCCAAAGCTGCAGCCGCTTCCGTTGTTATGCGGATGACCGGGAGCGGCAACGTTTGAGAATACATTCCGAAAGAAGTATTCACCACGTGTGTTAACGGCTAATGAACGAATCATTAATCATTTTTAACGATACGTTAATTTAAGCCGCTGCCGATCGTTCCACGATGGTAATTATTCGTCCGTCGGGCGCGTTTCCGGCCATACTTCACCCGGCTTTCGCCGGCAAAGTCGGTCCGGCTTCAGGGATTTCCCGCTTTTGTCGCTTCGCAAGGTCGTTTAGATTCCGCGCATGGCTTTTTGTCGGCAATGGTTTCTGATGCTGTCGCTGCTCGTCTTGGGCGGCGGGCCGGTGTTCGCGGCGGCTTCGCGTGAGGACCGGGCTTATGCGGCGGCGGTGGCCGCGCTGAGCGACGGCATTTACGATCGCGCCGAAACGGAGTTCGCTCAATTCATTCAGCGCTATCCCCAGTCCAGTCATGCGGCCGAGGCGGTGCTCTTGCAGGCGCAGGCGCAGTTCAAGCTGGGCAAATACTCGGAAGTCATCGCGCAGTTGTCCACCCCGCCGGCCAACCCCGACCTCGCCGACCGCTACGCCTACTGGCTGGGCGAAGCCCAATTTGCCCGGGGCGATTTTCCGGCTGCATCCGAAACCTTCACTTCGCTGGCCAAAAATTTCCCGGCCTCGCTGTTCCGCCTGACCGCCGTGGTCGAGGCCGCCGCCGCGTATGAACGACTGGGCGACTGGCCGCGTCTGATTACTTTGTTGACCGAACCGAATGGCGTGTTCAGGAGTGCGGCGGAACTGGACAGCACCAATAAACTGGTGTCGCGCGGGCGGCTGCTGCTGGCGCAGGCACAATTGGCACAGGAGAATTATGCGGCGGCGAAAGCCACGTTGCTGCTGTTAGATCCTTCGGCGCTCTCGCCGGACTTGGAATGGCAGCGGGCCAATCTGCTATGCCGCGTGGAAGTGGGCGCGGGCGATCTCGAAGCGGCGCTGGCCACGACCACCAATCTGTTGCAGCTCTCGCGAACGCAGGATGCCAGCCGTCTGGCGGACAGCGTGGCGTGGCATGGCACGGTGCTCGAGCGGATGGGCCGCTGGGCGGAAGCCGGCCTGGCGTGGTCGGAAAATCTCACCAACGCCGCGCCGGCCGAATGGCAGCGGCAATCCGTTCTCAAAATGGCGGAAACCGCCATGGCCCAGAATAAATTCACCGCGGCCGCGGCGGCGTTGGAGGAATTCCGCAAACGGTTTCCCGATTCACCGACGACGCCGCTGGCAACGCTCACGCTGGGGGAATTGAATTTACGGCAATTCGTCACCGCCCCGGCGGAAACGAACCAGCTCGCCTCCGCCCTGGAAAAGTTCGATGAATTGCTGAACACCTCCACCAATCCGGCCGCCGCTGAGCTCGCGGGCAAAGCCCATCTGGATCGCGGCTGGTGCTACTGGCTGGCGGGAACGAACGAGCCGGCGCTGGCGGATTTTCGTGCGGCGAGCGGCCAGTTGCCGCTGTCCGAGGATCTGGCGGTGGCCAAATTCAAAACGGGCGATGCGCAGTTCGCGTTGGGCGATTTTTCCGGCGCGCGGGAAAGTTATCAATCGGTGCTGAAGGAATTCGCCGGCTGGACGCGCGTCATGCAAGCGCTTGGCGACCGCTCGCTTTACCAGCTGGCCCGGGCGAATTTGGAATTGAAGGACAGCGCCGGAGCGGAACAGGCCATGCGGCGGTTGCTCGAACAATTCCCCAAAAGCGAGCTGGCGGACAACGGCCTGCTGTTGCTGGGCGAGGGGCTGGCCGATTTTGGGTCCCCGACGAATGCGGTGAGCGTCCTCCGTGATTTTGAACAGCGCTTTCCCGAATCGCCGTTGCGGCCGCAGGTGGAGCTGGCCCTCGCGCAAACCTTCGAGCGCGTCCAGGACTGGCCCTCGGCGGTGGCCAGCTACGAGCAGTGGCTGCGGAATTTTCCCACCAACGCCCTGCGGCCACAGGTGTCATACGCGCTGGGTTGCGCGGATTTTCAGGCGGGGAACGAGACCAACGCCCTCGTGCGCTTCACTGATTTCGTGACGGAATTCCCGACGAACGCCCTCGCGCCCCGCGCGCAGTGGTGGATCGCGGATTATTTTTTCCGGTCCGGCGCCTATGTCGGGGCGGAGACCAACTACGAGGTGATTTTTCAGACGCCCGCCTGGAAAGGTTCCGAGCTGTATTATCCGGCGCAACTGATGGCGGGGCGCGCGGCCGCCGGGCGGCTGGGTTTTTCCGACGCGGCGCGTTATTTCACCACCATGACGGCAGATACTAACTGCCCCCCCGCCCTGGCGACGCAAGCAATGTTTGTCTATGGTGGCGTGCTGATGCAGTGGGTTCCGCCGGACACCAACCGGCCCTTTGCCAATTTCGAACTGGCCACGAATGTCTTCGCGCAACTGGCCCAAACCAATCCGACCAACGATCTTGGCGCGCTGGCGTGGAGCGAGCTGGGCGATTGCAACCTGCAGCTCGGCGCGTTTGACGCGGCGACGAACGCGTTCACGCAGGTGGTGAATTCACCGTATGCCAGCGCGGGTTTGCGCTGTCGGGCGCAGATCGGCATGGGCCGGGTGCTGGAGAAAATGGCCGAACTCGCGCCGGTCGGCGAACGCAAGCCGTTGCTCGCCGCCGCCCGGGATAGTTATCTGGACGCCTACAATACCGGACGGGGAAATGCCCTGCGTGATGGCGAGTCGGCGGATGCGTTCTGGGTGAAAAAGGCCGGCCTGTTCGCGCTGCAGCAATTATCCAGCGGCGACAATTATGCCACCAATTTTTTTGCCGACATGGAAAGCTTGCTGCCTCCGTTGAAGGATACGCTCGAAAAGAAACGCGCGGCACTGGCAGCCCCCAAGGAATGACCCGCGACCGTCAACCTGCCACCCCGCTACTATCGTGATCGGAAACCTGCTCGCTCCCGAACTGAAAGAGCTGATCCATCGGCGCGACTTCGCGCAGCTGCGGGACATCCTGTGCAATTTTCCGGCGGCGGATGTGGCGGAAATTTTTTACGATCTGCCGCCGGGCGACGAGGCCGTGTTGCTGCGCTTGTTGCCGCGCCAGTTGGCCGCCGAGGTCTTTGAATATCTCCCGCATGGTGATCAGGAAAATCTGCTCCACGCCCTGGGCAGCGAGCAGGTCGCGCAGATTCTCAACGACATCGCACCGGACGACCGCACGGCGTTGCTGGAGGAACTGCCCGCCGCCGCGACGCAGAAATTATTAAACTTGTTGTCGCCGGAAGAACGCAAGGTGGCGACGGCGCTGCTCGGCTATCCGAAAAATTCCATCGGCCGGCGCATGACGCCGCGCTACGTCGCCATCCAGCAGAACTGGACCGTGGCCGAAGTGCTCGCCGAACTGCGCCGGCAGGAACACAAGCGCGACGCGATGAACCAGCTTTATGTCACGGACAGCAAAGGCCGGCTGGTAGATTTCGTGCGCCTGCGCGACATCGTTGTCGTGCCACCGCAGACGTCCGTGCTGGAAGTGTTGGAGAACCAGCAGATTTTTCTGCGCGCCACCGACGACCAGGAAACCGCCGTCGCCGCCTTCAAGAAATATGACGTGACGATGCTGCCCGTCGTGGACTCGAACGACGTGCTGGTCGGGGTCGTGACGGTGGACGATGTGCTCGATGTCGCGGAAAAGGAAGCGACCGAAGATATCCAGAAGCTCGGTGGTGTCGCTGCGCTCGAAGCCTCGTATCTCAAGACGGGGATTTTCGAGATGGTGAAAAAACGCGCGCCGTGGCTGGCGGTGTTGTTCATCGGCGAAATGTTCACCTCCGTGGCAATGCAAAATTACGGCGGCGAAATCCAGGAAGTCGTCGTGCTCGCTTTTTTCGTGCCGCTGATCTTGTCGAGCGGCGGCAATTCCGGTTCGCAGGCCACCTCGCTCATCATCCGCGCGATGGCGTTGCAGGATGTTTTGTTGCGCGATTGGTGGAAAGTCTTGCGCCGTGAACTGGCGACGGGCGCTCTGCTTGGCGGCATTCTAGCCGCCGTCGGCATGGCGCGCGTGTTCCTCTGGCAATTTCTTGGACTTGCCGGCCCGAACGGCTACGGAGCGAATTATCCCATGCTGGCGCTGACGATCGGCATCAGCCTCGTCTGCGTCGTGCTCTGGGGCAGTCTCGTCGGCGCGATGCTGCCGATGTTCCTGCGCTTGATCCGGCTGGACCCGGCGGTGTGTTCCGCGCCGTTCGTCGCCACGCTGGTGGATGTGACGGGCATCGTCATTTTCTTCAACGTCGCCAAATACGTTTTGCACCTCTGAATTACGGGAAGCGCGGCTTGACGCTGTGGCCCGTTCGCCCTAGCCTTGTCAGAGATGGGGAGCCAACCGGCCGTCCACGGGGACGACGAAGGCTGAGAGTTCGGCGCGGAACGCCGGAGACCCGAAAAACTGATCCAGGTAATGCTGGCGTAGAAGCTCCTTGCGGAGGGCCACCGAGGCCAATGGGGCAACTTCTTCAAAAGCATTTCCAAAATCAACCGAGTGCGCTTTGTGTTCCCCAGAACCCAGACGCCAGACCCAAGAACCAAAGCTAAATTTATGATTGCGACCAAAGACTCATTCGAACCGCACAGCAGCGAACAACTGCCCAATTCCAAACGCGTTTACGTCGCGGGCGAATTGCATCCCGAGATCCGCGTCCCGATGCGCGAGATTACCGTGGGCGACACCAAGTCTTACACCGGCGCGATCGAGAAGAACGCCCCCGTGCGCGTTTATGATTGCAGCGGACCGTGGGGCGACCCCGCGTTCACCGGCACGTCCGAGGAAGGCCTGCCCGCCTTGCGCCGCGACTGGATTCTCAAGCGCGGCGACGTCGAGGAATACGACGGCCGCGAAGTGAAGCCGCAGGACAACGGCTATCTCTCCGGCAAGCACGCCGAGTTCGCCAGCCAGGCGGAAAAGAACCGTCTCGTGGAATTCCCCGGCCTCAAGAGCCAGCGTCGCCGCACACTGCGCGCGAAGGCGGGCAAGGTCGTCACGCAGTTGCAATACGCCCGCGCCGGTATCATCACGCCGGAGATGGAATTCATCGCCATCCGCGAGAACATGGGCCTCGCCAAGATTGCCGAGATGTCGCAGGACATCATCCGCAACCAGCTCGACAAACAGCACGCCGGTTCGCAGCAGCTCGCGGACAGCGAATTCACACCGTCCGTCTTCCGCAAATTTCCGCAGCGCATTCCCAAGCAGATCACGGCTGAGTTCGTCCGCAGCGAAGTTGCTGCTGGTCGCGCCATCATTCCGGTGAACATCAACCATCCGGAGAACGAGCCGATGATCATCGGCCGCAATTTCCTCGTGAAGATCAACTCGAATATCGGCAACAGCGCCGTCGCATCGAGCATCGAAGAAGAAGTCGAGAAGATGCGCTGGTCCATCAAGTGGGGCGCGGACACCGTCATGGATTTGTCCACTGGCAAGAACATCCACGCCACGCGCGAATGGATTTTGCGCAACTCGCCCGTGCCCATCGGCACCGTGCCGATCTATCAGGCGCTCGAAAAGGTCAACGGCCGCGCCGAGGACCTCACGTGGGAACTCTTCCGCGACACGCTCATCGAACAGGCCGAGCAAGGCGTGGATTACTTCACCATTCACGCCGGCGTGCTGCTGCGTTTCGTGCCGATGACCGCGAGCCGCATGACCGGCATCGTTTCGCGCGGCGGCAGCATCATGGCCAAGTGGTGCCTCGCCCATCACCAGGAGAATTTCCTCTACACGCACTGGGACGACATCTGCGACATCATGGCCGCGTATGACGTTTCGTTCTCCATCGGCGACGGACTTCGCCCCGGCTCAATTGCCGACGCGAACGACCGCGCACAGTTCGGCGAACTCGAAACGCAGGGCGAACTCACCAAACGCGCGTGGGCCAAGGGCGTGCAGGTCATGAACGAAGGCCCGGGCCACGTGCCCATGCACCTCATCGAGGAGAACATGCACAAGCAGCTTGAGTGGTGCGGCGAAGCGCCGTTCTACACGCTCGGACCGCTCACCACCGACATCGCGCCCGGCTACGACCACATCACCAGCGGCATCGGCGCGGCGATGATCGGCTGGTATGGCTGCGCGATGCTTTGTTACGTCACGCCCAAGGAACACCTCGGCCTGCCGAACAAGAAGGACGTGAAAGACGGCGTCATCACCTACAAGATCGCCGCGCACGCCGCCGACCTCGCCAAAGGCCATCCCGGGGCGCAATACCGCGATAACGCGTTGAGCAAAGCGCGCTTTGAATTCCGCTGGGAAGATCAATTCAACCTCAGCCTCGACCCTGTCACTGCGCGCGAATTCCACGACGAGACGTTGCCGCAGGAAGGTGCCAAGACCGCGCACTTCTGCTCCATGTGCGGCCCGCACTTCTGCTCGATGAAGATCACCGAAGACGTCCGCAAATACGCCGCCGAACAAGGCATTGCTGAGGAAGAGGCGCTGAAGAAGGGGATGGAAGAAAAGAGCAAGGAGTTCGTGGAAAAGGGCGCGGAGGTTTACGCGAAAGCGTAATTAATTTGATGTGGAACTGCCGGCGTCATTGTTCAAATACTGCCCGCCCGAGCGAGTCGACATACTCGAAGGGTTGAAGATTAGATTTTCGCAACCAGCGGTGTTCAATGACATTTTCGAATGTCTTCCTGGTTCAGATCGCGAAACGAATTTTGATGCCGCATTTCTAAGCTTTGCACGTGGATTGCAAAGCCAAATAGATTCTCATCCGGAGTGGGATCGGAAAACGAGACGGGCGCTTGAACGAGAGGAGGCTCGAAAGTTTGAGAAGTGGTGCAAACGAGAAAAAGAAAAAGGTCATCACTATCGGTTGTGCGAAGAAGGTCAGTTACGAAGCAGTGCAATAATGGGCATTCTCTGTCTCAGCGGTAAGTGGGACAACGTTTTGATGTGGTCACATTATACAGATGAACACAAAGGGTTTGTGATTGAGTTTGCGAGTAGTGATCCATTTTTTGGTCCAACGGTTTCAAAAGTAAAATACTCCCAAGAGCGCCCGCTGCTAGGAAATCGGTCTGATGGATGGAATGATCCCGCTCTATTTGAGACGAAAAGCAAGGACTGGGAATACGAAGATGAATACAGAAAATTTGAGTATTTTGGTAAGAAGCGACAACTTCCCAATGGAAACATGTTAGTTGAATTTCCTGATGCGACCGCCATCGATACGAGAAATTGGCCTGTTAGATTGCTCGATATCCCGCCCTTGGCGATCCGCAGAATTATTCTTGGATTTCGAATTGCAGATGAAACTAAGACTCGCCTCTTTGGTGCGCTAAAACGAGAGCAGTTGAAGCATGTGGAGTGTTCGCAAGCCACACCTCATCGAAACCAATTTTTGATGGAACAGACGCCTATCAAAGGCTGAGGTGTCCACCAACCGGCGGCAAGTTTGGGCGGCGCGGCAGCGCCGCCCTACCGTGATTTAATTTTGGTGGGGCAGAGCTGCCGCTCTGCCCATTTTAATTCCCAACGCGTCCATTCCAAAAAACTTTCCCATTCGTCTGCGATACGTTAAAAAATCGCCATGAGCGAAACCCCTTTCCGCGAACCGGGTCGTCACACACCGGCCAAAGGGGTTCACGTTTCGCTCGGCGGACCGAACTGGGTTTTTCTCACCGTTTGCACCGAGAAACGCGAACTCTGGCTGGCACAAACTTCCGTCCAACGCGCCTTGCACGATATTTGGGAACATACGGCGGCGGCGTGGTTGGTGAGAGATTATCTCCTGATGCCAGATCATCTGCATCTGTTCTGCGCGCCGCATGATTTGAAGTTCACCATCGAACGCTGGATGGGTTTCTGGAAAGACCGGCTGGCCAAATCACTTCCCGACGCGGGGAAATTTCAGGCCGGCGGTTTTCATCACCGTTTACGTGGTGGCGAAAGTTACGCGCAGAAGTGGCAATACGTTCGCGAGAATCCGGTGCGGGCTGGATTGGTGACGCGGCCGGAGGATTGGCCGTATTTCGGCCGTGTGCATGAGATTTGTTTTTCGGCGGAGTGAAAATTGGGGCGGAGCGGCAGCTCCGCCCTACCATGGATTGATTTGGTAGGGCAAAGCTGCCGCTTTGCCCATTGTCGCAAATTGGTTTATTCTGCCAACGGCCATCTAAATTATGACCACCATGAAGAACAACAAAAAGGAGTTGTCCCCTAAACAGCGCGACGAGTTGCTGGCCGCGTTGAAAGCGCGGTTTGACGCGAACAAGGCCCGTCACCCAGATTTGGTGTGGGCCAAGGTGCAGGCGCGGTTGGAGGCCAGGCCGGAAAAGCTGTGGTCGCTCGCGGAAATGGAACGCACCGGCGGCGAACCGGATGTGGTGGGGGTCAAGTCGGGCGAATTCGTTTTCATGGATTGCGCGTCGGAAAGTCCGGCCGGCCGTCGCAGCGTGTGTTACGACCGCGAAGGTTGGTTGTCGCGGAAAGAGGCGCGGCCCAAAACCACGGCGATGGAACTAGCGACGGAAATGGGCATCGCGCTGTTGACGGAGGAGGAATATCTCGCGCTGCAAAAGCTGGGCGAGTTCGACAAAAAGACGTCGAGTTGGATCGCTACCCCGGCGGATTTTCGCGGGCAGGGCGGCGCGCTCTGGGGCGGCCGGAGTTACGGTCGCGTCTTCATCGGTTGTAACGGCGCGCAGTCGTATTACGCGGTGCGGGGATTTCGCGGGGTGGTGAGGGTTTGAATTGGTCGGCGGCAGCACCGTCATCGAACGAAAACTGGGGGATGACAACACTGCGGAATTGGACCATCATCACCGTAACGGTGGAAATGAATTGTGCATCATAAAAATCGACCGCCGCAAATATGCCGACCAGCAACGGTCCGTTTTTTGACTCCGGCGCAAAATTCTATCATCCACCAAAGCGCATGACCCGCTCCAGCGATGGCAGGCGACTATGAAATCCGCCAATGATTCCACCTACATTCTGGGGATATCGGCCTTTTACCATGACAGCGCGGCTGCATTGCTCAAGGACGGTCGGATTGTGGCGGCCGCTCAGGAAGAACGTTTCACCCGCAAAAAACACGACCACACATTCCCGACCCACGCGGTCCGTTATTGTCTCACGGAAGCGGGAATTAATGAGAGCCAGCTGGACCATGTGGTGTTTTATGAGAAGCCCCTTCTGCGATTCGAACGGATTCTCGAGACCTACGTCTGTTATGCTCCGAAAGGTTTCAAGCAGTTCTTGATGAGCGTGCCGATTTGGTTGCGGCAGAAATTGCATCTGCCGCGCGAATTCGATGAAGCGCTGAATCATCAATACCAAGGCCGCTATCTTTTTTGCGGTCATCATGAATCGCATGCCGCCAGCGCCTTCCTGCCTTCACCGTTCGAGGAGGCGGCGATCCTCACGATTGATGGTGTGGGCGAATGGGCCACGGCGAGCATCGGCGTCGGTCGGGGCAACAACATTGAGATACTGCAGGAACTGCGGTTTCCCCATTCCCTGGGACTGCTGTATTCAGCGTTCACTTATTATAGCGGTTTTCGGGTCAACTCGGGCGAATACAAGCTGATGGGATTGGCGCCCTATGGCCAGCCGGTTTACTACGACAAAATCATGTCGGAAATGCTGGATCTCCGGGACGACGGCTCGTTCCGGCTGAACATGGATTATTTTGCGTATTGCTATTCGGATGTGATGATCAGCGAAAAGTTTGAGCAGTTCTTTGGCCTGCCGCGGCGCAGTCCGGAAACACCTCTGACCCAGCAACACATGGATATCGCCGCATCCATCCAGAAAGTCACCGAGGAGATCATGCTGCGGATGGTGCGCCATGCACATCGGCTCACAGGGCAGCAGAACCTGGTGCTCGCCGGCGGGGTGGCGCTCAATTGCGTGGGCAATGGCCGCATCCAACGGGAGGGGCCGTTCAAGAATATTTGGATCCAGCCCGCGGCCGGGGATGCGGGCGGCGCGCTTGGTGCGGCGTTGTTTGTTTGGCATCAGCTCTTGGAAAATCCGCGCACCGTCACCCGGACCGATTTGCAAAGTGGTTCCTTGCTGGGGCCTGCCTATTCCAACAAACAGATCAGGGAATTTCTGGATTCGGCGGGGGCAATTTACCAGTTCCATGAAGATGAAGCCGCGCTGCTCGACGTGGTGGCGGATGCCATCCTGAAAGAACGGGTAATCGGATGGTTCCACGGCCGGATGGAATTCGGTCCGCGCGCGCTGGGCTCACGCAGCATCATCGGCGATGCCCGAAGCCTGGAGATGCAGTCGAGAATGAACCTGAAGATCAAGTATCGCGAATCTTTCCGTCCGTTTGCTCCCAGTGTTCTGGCGGAACGGGCCGGAGATTATTTTGGTTTGGGCGAGAATGTCACCAGCCCTTACATGCTGCTGGTGGCACCGGTCGCGGAAAGCCGGCGGATGACGTTGACGGCAGAACAAGCGGCGTTGAAGGGAATTGATTTGCTGAAAGTCAGACGCAGTTCCGTGCCCGGCGTCACGCACGTGGATTATTCGGCGCGCGTCCAGACGGTGGACCTGGAACGACACGGTCGCTATTACCGGCTGATCAAACGGTTCGAGGAAAAGAGCGGTTGTCCGTTGATCATCAACACCAGTTTCAACATCCGCGGCGAGCCGATCGTTTGCACGCCGGAAAATGCCTATCACAGTTTTTTGGCCACGGATATGGATGTGCTGGTGATGGAGAATTGCGTGTTGCTGAAAGAGGAGCAGCCGCGGATAGCGGCGCAGGAAGTGAAACGATATCTTTCGCAATTTGAATTGGATTGATGGGAGCACGAGATGGCAATGATACAACTAGACTTTAATCCGTCGTCGAAGAAGCTGCAGCAGTTCGGCTGGATCACTCCGATCATGCTGCTGGTGATCGGATCGGTGCTCCGGTGGCGTGTCGGTCTGCCGATGACCGGCGTTGCGGGATTGTGCATCGCGGGCATTCTGGTTTTCATCGCCAGCCGGGTATCGCCCAAGCTCGTTCGGCCGGTCTATGTGGGATTGATGATCCTGGGTTTTCCTGTCGGCTGGGTCATTAGTCACTTGCTGATGATTTTCTTCTATTTTGGGATCATTACTCCAGTGGCGCTGATCTTTCGACTGATAGGCCGTGATGTGCTGCATCGCCGGTGGAATCGCCAACGTGAAACCTACTGGACCGAACATCCGCGGTGCGATAACGTCGAACGATATTTCAGACAATTTTAACCCATGGAGCCATGGGAAAGAGCAATATGTCCAAACCGTCAAGGCAATCGCAAAAAAACCAATTTCTGGACCAGGCCGGACAAAAACGCGGTCACATCATACGTGAATTCTTGGACTTCCTGCGGCACAACAAGAAATGGTGGCTGCTGCCCATCGTATTGATCCTGCTACTTTTGGGATTGCTTGTCTTGTTGAGCGGCACTGCGATTGCGCCGTTCCTCTATCCGTTGTTCTAATTACAGTTGAGCTTGTCCCGTGACTAGAAAAAGAAAGAGCGACACAAAGCCCCCCGCTTCTCCAAAACCAGAACTGGGGCGAGGGAAAAAATGGGCATTTCGAATCATTGCCCTGGTAGTCATACCCCTCCTGCTTTTTGGCGGATTGGAGGCTGGCTTGCGAATTGTCGGCTTCGGCTATCCCACGAAGGCGCTGATTGAACGCGATTTCAACGGCAAACGAATGTGCTTCCCCAACGCGCAGTTTTCGTGGCGCTTTTTTCCGCATCAAATGGCGCGGGATTTTGATGACGGCCTGGCCTTCGAGAAAAAGAAAGCGCCGGGAACATTCCGGATATTTGTTCTGGGCGGTTCGGCGGCGCGAGGCACACCAGATGATGCGTTCAATTTTGGACGTCTTCTGGAAGCGATGTTGGGAGACATGTATCCGGACATTCATTTTGAGGTATTCAATGCTGCCTTGACGGCAATCAATTCGCATGTCGTGCTCGAAATTACCAAGGATTGTGCGGAGTATGACCCCGATCTGTTCATCATCTATCTCGGAAACAACGAGGTGGTTGGACCATTCGGGCCAGGAACCGTCTTAACGCCCACGCCTCCGACCCTGCCGATGATCCGGGCCAACATCGCGGTCAAATCAACCCGCACCGGGCAATTGCTCGACACCCTGATGGAGTCGGTATCCACTCACGGAAAAGCCCCGAAACAATGGGAAGGCATGGCCATGTTTCTGGACAAGCAGGTGCGCCCCGATTCCCATGCACTGGAGCTGGTTTACCGTCATTTTGAAAAGAATCTGCAGGACATCTACGGCGCCGCGCGGCGCTCGGGCGCGAAGGTGATTGTTTCCAGCGTGGGAGCCAACCTCCGGGATTGCCCTCCGTTCGGCTCTCTACACCGGGAGAACTTAAGCGAACCGGAAAAGCAGAAGTGGGAGGCGATTTATCAGGAAGGAGCGGCTCTTGAAACGAAGGAACTCTACGGGCAGGCCATCGAACGCTACACGGCGGCCGCGGCGATTGATGACACGTTTGCGGAACTTCAGTTCCGGCTGGGGCGTTGCTATTGGGAAGCCGGCGATTATACGAATGCGCGAACTCATTATCAATCGGCCCTGCAGGACGATACTCTTCGATTTCGATCCGACAAAAAGATCAATGACACCATTCGCAAGACGGCCCAAGGTCGCACGGATGAAGGGATTTTTTTCGCCGATAGCGCTGCGGCCTTCGAGGAAGACAGCCCGCATCAAGTTCCCGGATCCGGACAGTTCTATGAACACGTTCATCTGAACTTTCACGGCAACTACGTTCTTGCTCGGACTATCTTCGCCTCCGTTCAGCAGATGCTGCCTTCACCAGCAAAGCCGGGGAGCGATGTATTAACCGAAAGTCAGGTTGCGCACCGCATCGCGTATACCGCATTCGACGAAACGTCGGATCTGAACACCATGTATCGGGACTATTTGAATAAGCCCCCGTTCACGCATCAGCTCTATCACGATGACTCAATGAAGAAAATGAAGTCCATGGTGGAACAGATGCGCAACAGCGTGGACCTGCAACGATGCCTGGAGCAATACGATCAAGCCATAAAGGAAAATTCGAACGACTGGCGCTTATTGCTCAAGCGATACGAGTTGATGTATGCGGTCCAAGGGGAAAGCGATTTGAAGGCGCTGGAAATGCAATTGAGACAAATCGCAAATCTCCATCCCTACGACGATGTTTTCCACACACTGGGGAGGATACTGCTTCTGGAAGGGCGCTTTGATGAATCGGAGGACGCACTTAATCGGGCGTTGTTCATAAACCCAGCTTCGGGCAAAGTCCATTTTTCCTTGGCCGTCCTATTCTTGAAACGTGGCGACCGGGAGGATGCCATTCGCCATCTTCGGCAGGGCATCGCGTTGGCGCCAGCGGTTGACATCCAACCGTATCGCCTGCTGGCTACGCAGTATGACAACTTGGGAAAAACGGATAGAGCAATTCGGATACTCCAAGGGGCCATTGATATTTTCCCCAAAGACCAGGCGGCCATGCTGCATTGCCATGTAGGCGAACTGTTGAACAAACAAGGGCGGCGCAAAGAGGCGCTGGAACATATGGAGATGGCACTGGGGATTAATCCGGAACTCGCAAAAGACGAGGCATTTAAATATCAGTATGCCCTCATAAAAGGACAGTGATGTTGGATTCCTGGAAGCAACATCTAACCAAAAGTGTCATTATGGATTTGACGGTGGCTTGTGATATCGTGGCTTTTGACAGAGGAGCGTTATTTTGCGCTGCAGAAGCTGGGCGAGTTCGACACGAAGTCGTCGAGCTGGCTGCGGACGCCGGCGGAGATCCGCGAACTCGGCGGCGCGATCTATGGGGATCGCCGTTACAACCGCGTCTTCATCGGCCACAACGGCGCGGACTCATACTACAGCGGGCGGGGTTTCCGTGGCTCGCTCAAGGTCTAAGCGCAGACACGAATTAACCCGGATACCATGAATCCAATTTTCATCTGCTTGCTGGTGACTGTGGTGATTTTTGTGGTCACCATCCTTTTGGGGTTTAAGCTGGGAAGCTCTCCAAAGCCCTACCCGAAAATTTTGTTAATCACCCACATGGTGATGTTCTTCGTGATCGCCTATGGCATCGGTGAATGTCTGACGCGGATGCAGGGGGCGACAACGGACAGGTCGCTGGCGAAATTCGCGCTGCTGGTCGCACTGGGGTCGCTGTGGGCGAGCCTGGCGAGCGGCATCGTGATGCTCTGCCTCAAGAAAAAGCATCGCGGATGGATTTTAGCCCACAAGCTGACAATGTTCCTCATGGCGCTGGCGTTTGTGGCCGCCGGCATTTTCCTGATGGTGAAACGGTGAGTGGCGAAAACCCCGAAATCTGTCAAACCCATCCAAGGTTATCCGCTCAGCAAGCCGGACGACTTCTACCGGCAGTTGGCCCTGCCTTGAATCCCATTACTATTCACTCCACACTGGCGGGAATGAAGCCCATGCAAAATCACCTTATCAGTCTGCGCCTGCTCTTGGCGGCGATGTTTTTTGGAACGCTGGCTTTTTCGGCCACGGCAATCGCGCAGAGCGATTCAGCCAGACCGGATTCCAGAAGCTCGTTCCCCGCCCTGCCGCTGGAACGATCGGCGAGCCGCGGCATCGTCACGCGCGATCCTTCAAGCATCGTGCAATGCAAGGATGAATACTGGGTCTTCTATACGGGCCGCGGCGTGCCGTCGTATCATTCCAAGGACCTGGTGAAATGGGAACGCGGGCCGGCCGTGTTCAACACGGCACCTGAATGGATTGCCGGAACCGTTCCGGAAAACCGGAACCTGTCCTATTGGGCTCCCGACATCATGAAGGTGGGCGGCCGGTATCTGCTGTATTATTCGGTTTCCTCCATGGGCAAAATGACCTCGGCCATCGGCCTGGCCACCAATCCCACCCTGGACCCGAGCGATCCGGCGTATCATTGGACCGATCACGGTGTCGTGGTGCGGACGCAGGAAGGTCAGGCAGGCGCTGCTTACAATGCCATTGACCCGTCCGTTTTTCAGGACGACGACGGCAGCCTGTGGTTGACGTTTGGCTCTTATTGGAGCGGAATCAAATTGATTCAACTGGATCCAAAAACTGGAAAGCGGATGGCGCCGGATTCGAAAATTTATTCGCTCGCTTACAATGACTCGATCGAGGCGTCCTATCTCTGCAAGCACGACGACTATTATTATCTGTTTGTGAATTGGAACGGCTGCTGCCAGGGCACCAACAGCACTTACAACATTCGCGTCGGACGCAGCCAAACGATCACCGGACCGTATCTGGACAAGGTCGGTTCAGACATGCTGCACAGCGGCGGCTCAGTCTTTCTGGCGACAAAGAACGGTCCACTGATCGGCCCGGGACACGCGGGGACTTTGAACGCGGAAGGCAAGCATTGGTTCACTTCGGATTTCGAAGGCGACGTTCGGATGCGTGGCCGGGCAACCCTGGCGATCATGCCGCTGCACTGGAATGCCGATGGCTGGCCGGAGGCGACGGTGAATGACATTCAATCTTTCCCGTCCGCGAAACCGATGACGAAATAAATGAACACCATGCAAGAATACACCCCCCTCATCACAGCAGGCGACCTGCACCCGCAGACCAAAATGGACGCGCGGCTTCGGCGTGGGAGGTCCTGTGCGTCGTTGTTGAGTTTGATTGCTTGGATTGGCGGCGCTTTATTGTTTCTCGCCGCGCCGTGCCGTGCGGCCAGCAATGAAACTGGATTTGCTCTCAAGGATGGTGACACGGTGGTGTTCCTGGGCGACAGCATCACCGCCGCGCGCGGTTACACCAAGATCGTGGAGCTTTACACCCTGATGCGGCATCCGGAGATGCGGGTGCGGTTTTGGAATGCGGGCAAAGGCGGCGATACGGCGTCCGGCGCCGTCGAGCGGCTGGAGAAAGATGTATTTGCGCACGGCGCCACGGTGGTGACCGTGGCGTTTGGCGTGAATGACATCGGCTGGGGCACCAAAGCGGACCAGGAACACAAGCAGCGCTATCTCGATGGCATCCGCCGCATCGTGACCGAGTGTCAGAAACGCGGGGTGCGGGTTTACATCTGTTCCCCGGCGGTGTTGCACCAGGATCCGGATGAAGGTGAAAACGGCTTTCTCCAGAAGATGGCGGATGAAGGCATGGCGCTGGCGAAATCGCTCGGAGCGGGAACGATTGATATCTCGCGCGGGATGCGGGAAGTGCAGCGCAAAGTGGTGGCCGCGAATGCCCAGGAGAAAGATCCCAAAAATCTCACCCGGCTCCATGTGGAGGACGGCGTGCATCTGAATGATCTCGGCCAGCTGGCGATGGCGTGGGCAATGCTGAAAGGACTCGGCGCGGAGGCGGACGTTTCCGACGCGGTCGTGGACGCTGCGACCGGAAAAGCCGTCCGCATGACGAACTGCAAAATCTCAGGGGTCAAGAAGCTGCCGGATGGCGTGACGTTCGTGCGGACCGACGCCGGGCTGCCGATGAATCTCGGAATTTTGAGTGCGCTGCAATATCGCTTCGTTCCGGTGCCGGAAACGTTGAACGGATATCGTTTGACCGTGAAGGGGCTCGCCGAAGGACGGTATAATGTCCGCGCCGAGAGACGGTTGCTCGGCACTTGGGACGCCAAGCAACTGGCCGAAGGCATGAACATCGCCTCGGCGACCGCAGATGGTTGGGTGCCGGGCGGCCCGTGGGATGCGCAATCCGACGTCGTGAAGGAGTTGGTGGATGCCCGGGACAAATTGTGGATGGGCGGACAGTTTCGCGCGCAGTATAACGACACCAATCCCAACGCGAAGACCCTGGCGAAGAATTTCACCCGGCTGGACGAACAGCTCACCGAGTTGGCGCGCGCCCAGGCCAGGCCTTATGCCTACCGGTTTGAAATCCGCGCCGCGCCGTAAACGGCTTCCACGCACACGCTACAATCTGCGACCACCCGCGCAGTTCGTGATGAACGTTTGGCCCCTGAAAACGTTTTAAGAATTTCCGCTCGTCACCGCCGGTGATCGGCCTTGGTGGCTGTTCAATCTGGTAAAAATCCCGAACGTGCATGCTTTGAAGTGAATGCCGCAATAGGGGCGTTTACCCGCCGAATGCCCAGCGTCCCAGCCAGTCATATTGAGTTGCTCCCACTTCGCTGCGGACAAGGACCATTTCTGTGGCTGTCCAACCTACTGGGCCGACCGGTCTGGGAGCCAGTTCTTGCTTGTCGTAGAGGAGCGTCAGGTGCGGCACAAATTGGGGAGCTGAAGCTCGCCAGGGAAAATGTTTGGCGAATTCGGCGTTGAGGCATCCAAGCAGATTCCTTGCCCTGGTGTTTACCTGGTCATCACCAACCAGAACCAACGGATGATTTCCTGGTCGCCCGCGAAAGCTCAGCACCTGATTGAACTTGATTTCAAACGGACTTGTGACTGCGGCGACGGTTTGGCACACACGACCGATGACCTCAACGATTTTTTCCGGCACGACCATCGTGCCGCCGAGAAAGAGCAAGGAGACGTGCAGGTGACTAACCGGGCGCAATCTGCCATGCATTCCCAGCGTTTGGCGAAGGGCGCTTCCGAGCTCGATGATTGTCCGCACCGTGCGGTCGTCCGGGAAGATGGCGAGGAACACGTTGTATTTAGGCAGCGACGGGCGCGGGGTTTCGAAGAGTGAAAATTGTTTAGCCATAGCTCAACTGGAACTCGCGATAATGCTTCCGCCTCAGTTTAGCACAATACCCGCAGGCTAAGGTAAAAGTCTAGCCGGCCTTGACGCAATCGAACTGTGATTGCGGTTCAAACGTCGGTTGTTGTAGATTCACCTGCGATTGAATCATCGCAGTTGAAGCCCATCCCATGAAAGCCATCCAAGGTTATCATCTCATCACGCCGGACGACCTCCATTGGCGTCCGTCGAACCTGATGAAGATTCCGAACGCGGATTATCTGGAGCGCACCGGCAGCGAAAACCTCGGCGCGCGCCTCTGGCGGTTGCCGCCGAAAAGCGCGAACACGCTGCACCAGCACATCCGCGCGGAGGAATTCTATTTCGTGCTGGAAGGCACGGGCCGGATGCGCGTGGGCGAGGAGACGTTGACCGTGCCGCGCTACGGCGGCGTGCTGGTCGGGCCGGATCAATTGCGCCAGGTGTTCAACGACACGGACGCCGAGGTGCTCTGGCTCATCATCGGCGCGCCGGAGGAATTGGAATTTCTCCAAGGCTCAAAATCGCAGATGGACCTCTCGCTTATTTACCCGACCGACCCGACGCAGTTGCCCAAGGAACTCGCCGGCGTGGAGTGGCCGCCGCAGGGTTGAATTATTCGGCGCAACTCGTAATCATCCTTGGCCGATGAAGCCTGTCGTCTATCTCATCCTCTTCCGCGGTGTTGGCGGAAAGACGAAACTACCAGTCCAGGCGCTCCGCAAAAAACTCACCGCGGCGGGCTTTGAAAATGTGGCCACTTACATCAACAGCGGCAACGCCATCGTCCGCAGCCCGCTGAACCGGAAGCAAGTCATCGCCACGATCGCGGAACTGTGCCGCAAACATTTCGGTTTCGACAAGGCGATCTTCGCGCCGACGCTGGCGGAATGGGACGAGCTGATCGCGCACAATCCCTTTGCCAATGCCGCCGCCAACGCGCCGACGACAGTCCACGCCGCGCTGCTCGAAAACGCGCCGCATCTGGAGAACGTCGAACGCGTGCGCGCCTGCGCGGTGAAAGGTGAGGAAATCGAAATCGTTGGCAGCGTCGCCTACCTGCATACGCCGCACGGCTTCGGGACCAGCAAGCTGGCCGCGAAATTCGACGCCTGGATCGGCGTGACGAACACCGCGCGAAATTGGAACACCGTGCGCAAGCTCACCGAGCTCGGGCACGCGTTGGAAAACTGAACTAAAACCGCCGCCAAAGCTCAGGCCCAGGCCGCCAGAATCGCTTCCGCTTGCACGACTTGTTCGGGGGAACCGGTGAAGTTGTATCGGTATTTCCCCGCCCGGCGGGTGACGAGGACCTTGATGGTATCCAGGCCGCTGTTCTTCATCGCGAAGCGCAGTTGTTTGTAGATTTCTGCGAAACCGTGTTGTTGGAGGCTTTTGCTCATGTTGGAGCTTGGGTGCACGCCGGCCACATAGCAATGTAATACGCCGGTTATTTTGACGCCGGCCAGGCCTGCGCTCCCGGGAAATCCAACACCGCCAAATCTTGCGACTGTCCGCAGCCGTTTTAAATGTGAACTTTAATGACCGTTTTTCGGACCTCAGTGCTGCCTCCGTATTCCAAGCCCGGAGCGTGGCCGTCTTCGGGAAAGAAGATGGTGAAGTCGCCGGCGCGAAGCCGGATGGGCGTCACGTGCGACGGGGTGGCATAGAACGCAACGTCCCGCTCGGCGTCATACGGCTGGAGGATTTCCGTCAGCGCGGCCAACGGCGTCCAAAGGATGGTTTCGCGGCCCGCTTGGATGAACTGGATATCAATGTATTTCCGGTGGGCCTCGAACTTCGCTTCTGCCATCGGCTTCGCGGCATAGGACTGCACGAGGGCAAAGCAATCATCGCCAGCCAGCGGATAGCGGCCGGCGGGCTGGTCGGCGGGCAGTTGTTCCAAAAATTGGAAAGCCGCGGCAAAGCGCGGCGAAAGCCCCGCGTAACGACTGCACTGGGTCAGGGTATCAGCGATCATCCGCGCGAGGGTATCACCGCAGACTTTCGGGTGGCAAGCGACACCATTGCCAGATCGCGATCTAAAAACCGTCGGTGCAGCGGGGCTGACGTTAACTACGGCTGCAGGATCAGTTGGTAGAACTTCATCAACAGCGGCGCGTTCGTATCCACGAAGGTGAATACGCCGGTAGTCGAAGTGATGAATTGCGGGAACACCGTCCAACTGGGCGGCGCGAGATTGGTGGTCCATTGCACTTGGAAGACGTCATTCGTCGGCGCAAGCCAGCTCAAGGTGGTATTGGTGGAAGTCGTCACCACGTTGGTGATGGTCGGGAACGGCGACACGAACACGGTGAACGTGTTGCTGGCGGTCAACGACGGCGAGTTGTTGTCGGTCACAATGGTGGTGAACCGCGCCGCGAGCCCGGCGGGCGTGGCGTTGGTCCACGTGATGATGCCATTGGTGATCGTAGCTCCAGCCGGCGCATTCAGGAGACTGTAGCTCAAAATGGCATTCGTATTGGAATCCGTCGCGATGTTCGTGACCGTGATGGAACTGCCCGCGGCCGCCACCAGATTGCTCTGCGCAGGCAACGTCAATGTGTTCGTCGTTGCTGCCGTCAACAGGATCAGGCGATAGAACCGCATCGGGCCGAACCCGCCGGTCTGCGAGCCGTCGTCGAAGAAGTTGAATTGTGCGTTCGGCGGAATTCCGGGCGCATTGGTGTTGTAACTGATGATGTTGGTGAACGTTTGCCAGTTGGCGGGCAACAGGCTGTCGGTCCACTGCACTTGGAACAGGTCATTGCTCGGCGCGAACCACGTCAGGAGGAAGCCGTTCGATCCGCCAATGTTCGTGTAAATGATGCTGGCAATGGGAACGGTATTGGTCAACGCGGGCGGCGGATTGGTGCTGACCAGATGGAAATCCACCCCGATGGCATAATTCACCGCGAAGTTGTTGGTGTTTTGAACCCCGAGATAATACGTGCCGCCCGGCACGATGTTGGTCGGCGCGCTGGTCGTGCTCAGCACGGTGGAAACGGCCACGCCGTTCGTGGCACCGCTGAACAAGAAGTTCGCCGCCGCCAAGGAAGGCGGTGAATTGGTGGTGAACCAGACATTCAACTGCCCGTTCAACGAATAGAACAGTGTGTTCGTGGCGAGGTCGGCATTCGTCGGCACCTCAATCTGGTAATACGTCGTGGCGCCCGCCGCAATGGTGTTGGTCACAGCCACGCCATTGGTGAGACTAAACACAAACGCGTTGGTCAAACTGGACAGCGACTGCGGGGTCAGCGCCAGGTTATGCAAATACCCGCTGGAGATGGCCACGACGTTGGTCAATCCAGTGGTCAAAGTCGTCTGGCCGGCGCTGTTATCACCCCAAGCCACCACGCTGCCATCCTGCCGCAAGGCCAGGCTGTGGAAGCCGCCGGCAGCAATCGCCACGACATTGGTCAGGCCGGCTGGCACATTCGTCTGCCCGGAATTATTATAGCCCCAGGCCACCACCGTGCCGTCATACTTCAGCGCGAGGCTGTGGAAACCACCGGCGGCGATGGCGGCCACGTTTTTCAAACCGGGCGGCACATCAGTCTGGCCGACCGAATTGTCGCCCCAAGCCGTCACCGTGCCATTGTTGATGAGGGCAAGGTTATGGTAATTCCCGCCGGCAACGGCCACCACATTGGTCACCCCGGCCGGCACCGTCGCCAAGCCAAAGAAATTGGCCCCCCAATTTGTGACCGTTCCGTTGTTCTGAAGCGCCAGGCTGACATACCGTCCGGCGGCGATGGAAACAACAGTATTCAATCCCGCCGGAACATTGGTCTGGTTGGGAAAGAGGTTGGAACCCCAGGCGGCCACCGTCCCGTCACTTTTCAAGCCGACGCTAAAATATTCCCCGCCCGCCACCGCCACCAAATTGCTCAATCCCGCCGGCACCGTCGCCTGACCGGCAGAGTTTTCACCCCACCCCACGGCGGTGCCGCTGGAGTTCAGGGCCAAGCTATGATTATAAGCACCGGCGACCGCCACCACGTTGCTCAAGCCGGCAGGCACATTCAACTGGCCGAGGAAGTTGGCGCCCCACGCCACCACGTTCGCCTGATCCAGCACTTGATCGAAACCATACGTCACGGCTTGGGAATTACTGACCACGAGCCGGAAATGATAGGCCACATTCTTGAGCAAATTGGTGATGGCGGCGTTGGTGTAAACGACCGTAAAACCATTCGGCACGCTCACCGCCGGCGTCAGGTTGCCGTAGGTCGCATTGGTTCCCCACTCGAACCACGCCGAGGTGGGCAGCGTGCTGGCGTTGGGCGTGGCGAAGCCGTTCAATTGCGCGTTCGTGCCGCTCACCAACGTCGCCGGCAGGGTCTGGGCATACGGCACCGGCGTGGTGAAGAACGTCAGGTCATTGCCATAATTGGTGCCCACGCTGTTCGTGGCCACCGCGCGGAAGTGATACGTCGTATTGGACAACAGATTCGTCACCCCGATGCCGATCACCTGGGCAATATTGAAATTGTTCGTGATATCAAACGTGGTGGAGAACGAGCCGTAGTTCGTATCCAACCCGTATTCAAAATACACCGTGGCGAAGGTGTAGCCCGGATGCACCCGCGCCTGCAGCGTCGCCGAGGTTAGGTCAATGTTGGTCGCGGGCAACGTGATCACCGTGGGCGCCACCGCCAGGTAATGGAAGAAGACGTTCAGCGCATAAAAAGCGCCGGCCACATTGGTGTTCTGCACCCCCAGATAATAATGGCCGCCGGGCGTGATGAAGGCCGGCGTCGTATTGGTGCCGAGGACGGAGGAACCGCCGGTGGAATTGGTCAGCAATTGCACGTCAGTGGTGTTGGTGAGCGTGGGCGGCTCGTTGGTGCTCCACCAGAGTTGGAGCGGCAGCGAGGCGAAGAGCAGCGTGTTCGTGGCCCAATCCGCGTTGGTCGGCACGTCAATGAAGAACCATTGTGTGGCGCCGCCGGCGATATAATTCGTCCCGCCCAGATTGGTGCTGATGGTCGAGGTGATATTGGTATTGGCAAAGGTGAACTGCAACTGCCAGCTCACGAGCGTGGCGTTGTTGGTTGCCCCGGCGCGGTTGTCAAGAATCTCCAATTGCCACAAGCCATAGGCGCTGGTGCCGAGCAGATTGTCGATGGACTGCTCGGGCTGGTAAAAGATGTTTTCCGACTGGGTAATGATATTGGTGGCCACGTCCGTCAACCGCATATCCATGGCGTCAAGCAAAACACCGCTCAGCCCGCCGGTCAGCGAATCAAACTCGATCGGGGTCAGCGTCGAAGTTGCGGTGAACACCACCGAGGTGGTGGCCCATTGCAAGTCGGACCATGTGTTTAGCGTGGCCGGAGCCACCACGGCGGCAGGGCTGCCGTTGATGGACAACTGCGCGGAAGGCGTGCTGCCGGCATCAGGATTTTTTGCGTAGGCAAAAGTGAGCGTATAGCTGCCACCAATCACTGTGGGCACATTGGTTACAATTGAGCCAGGGTTGTTGCCGTTCAGATCAATATAATAATTTCCGTCATAGGGCGTGGCACCAAAATCTCCGGTCTTCAACCAATCCACCGTCCCCGAAGTGACCTGCCATCCCTCGGCGAAGATCGTCCCGGCAAACAGCGTGGAACTGATCGTGCCGCCTTCAAACGAACTACGCCAGACAGTGGAGACATTGGTCACAACCGCTGCCGTGGAATTGGTGGAAGGCACAAACGGCGGCACCGCGTATTTGATCGGCGTTGTCGTCAGGTTGGTATCCTCGGTGAAGGTCAGATAATAATTATTCGTGATCACGCCGCCCGCGGTATAGGTCCAGGCCGTGCCGTTGGTATTGCCAAATTGGTTGATGACAATGGTCAGATAAGTGGAATCGGCCGGCACACCCGCTGGCGGAAAACTCACAAGGACTGTGGTGGGTAAGGTGTTTTGCGGGCCGGGGGGCAAACTCGGATCGGCCGGGTTGTTGGTGAATCCCGTATCAAAAATCAGATTGGCCGGAACCACATTCGTCCCGTAATAAACCGTCATTTGATCCGGCACCGTGTAAAAATTGTAAGTGATGGGGAACGTGCCGGAGGTCAGGCCGGTGTTGATGAAATTGGTGCTCGCCTGCGAACCGCCGGTCGCCGTGACATTCACAATGTTCGTGGTGACGACCGTGACGCCGCAACCGTTGGTGCTCTGGCCGCCGCGATTTTCCATCAGCAGATACCGCGTGTTGTCCGGGCTGATCAAGGTGAACACCAGGTCCGAAATGCGCGGATGATCCACCCGCAGGCCGATGTTGATGCCCTGGATCAAATCTTTGTTCGTCACGATGGTGTAGTCATAATTCACCGCGTCATCCTTCAACGGGACCGGACCGGTGCCCTCGTAATTCACCGTGCTGATCGCCGCGGCGTCGAAGGCGAGAAACGCGCCGATCAAAACATCATGGGAAATCACGTCGGGATTGAACAAGCCAACCCAATACGTATCCGGCTTCAATGGTGGACCGTAGGAAATGGAATTGCCCGGCGGCACGCCGTTGGTCAGCTCCACCCGCGCCAGATAGTTCGAAAAATCCGGCTCGTTCGTTTCGTTGAGATACATCTGGAGGGGCGGAATGGACGTCGGCGGCAGATTCGTCGCCACGACCAGCAGGTTGGTGTAGCCCACGGGCACCTTCACATACCCATACCACCAGGAGCCCGCCGGAACGGTGACCGTGACCAAACCATGCGTCAGATCCTTGTGCGGCTGGATGTTCAGCGTCAGGCCGTTGACGGTGCCGCTGGCCGTGGCCGAGTCATCCACCTCGGTCAGCAACCACGGGCCGATCGCCTCGGACTTGCGGAAATCCTTCAACGACCCCGGCCCGTCCGTTCCCATCGTGCCCGGCAGTCCATCGTCATTGTAAACCGCCGTGTAATTCGTCACCGGTCCCCCTACCCCGCTATGGTTGTTCAGCACCGCGAAATCGGTGCCATGCGTCAGGGCGCCGACCAGGTCGCCAAAATTTTCGTGCGAGATGGTGTTGGTTACCGTCACGCCGCCGACCTCCATCGGATACAGGGCCAGGGCGAAGACATACGCCACCCCGGCGTGCCGGTTGTTCCCATCGGGAATGGCCGCCGGCAACAGCAGTCCGTTCACCGTCTGGCTGCCGTCTGGATTCAAGCTGCTGAACGGATTCTCGCTGAAGATCGGCAGGAATCCGTATTCGCCAGCCATCTGGTCCTGGCATTGCACGCCGATGACATAGACCTGGCCCAAGTGCGAGTTGTTATAGGCGATGAACTTCGTGCCACCGCGCGCCAGCGACGCCTGATCGCCATTCGCCGTGTAGAGACAGTTGGAAATCACCGTCTGGTCGAGGTTCGTCAACTGGAGCGCGTTCGCATCCGGCTCGCTCGCCACGAGGAGGTTCAAGTCCGCCTCGGGTCGCGTGGAGTTGTCAGTGGAATCTTCAAAGACGCCCATGCGCGGCGTGGCCTTGGTCGCCGGCAGGAAGATGATGAACGCCGCGTTGGTGAAGCTCGTCGTGTTGGTGACGATGTAGAAATGCCACTGGTTCGTCTGCCCGATGTAGAAACTGCCGTTCGTGCCGATGCCGTAATTCGTGCCCAGCGGAATTGCGTTGGTGCTCAACCACGGCGCGTTCGCCCCGGCGATCTGGTTGAAATAAATCCCGTTCGTGTAGCTCTGCACCAGCGTCACCACCGGGACCGTGCTCGGCACGGGGGCCGGCGTCGTGGGCGCGGCGGCAACCTGGATGCCGGCCGGGTTCAAGGCGTCGCCGCAGGAAATCACCAGCGCGTAATCCTGCACGATGTTCGTCTGCTCGGCGGTGACGGCATTGACCGTCACGTTGCGGCCGATGACCGTGACCGAGTAATTCGTGCCGAGCGGCTCGGGCAACCAGATGTTTTCCACGTTGTTGATGGCGTCCGGCACCGAGTTGGAATCCGCCTGCACCGTGATCGGCGTCGAGGCGCCGATGAAATTATTGCCGTAGTAAACCGCGCCCGAATCTTTGTTCGTCACCACGAGATCCAGGTTGTTGACGAGTTTGATGCCGGCGGCGGGGTTGCCGGGCGGATCCGTCCACGCCAGGGTCAGGCGCAGCTTTTGGTTCCGCGCCTGCTGGGTCGGGACCGTGACGGTGAACGTCCGGCTGTCGCCCGTGGCCAGCACGTT
>Ga0068856_100000072_pt1 | contig 95094 bp, 79 predicted proteins | sample KBSCornC62_FD_66595 | JGI IMG/M metagenome (GOLD analysis project Ga0068856, IMG submission 66595) | Corn rhizosphere microbial communities from Kellogg Biological Station, Michigan, USA - KBS Corn C6-2 | ecosystem: Host-associated > Plants > Roots > Rhizosphere > Soil ...
GGTGATTAAACATGGTGATACCCGAAATCCTCTATGCTAGTATAGACGCAAGGATTCGCAATTGGGATGTTTTGCCAAGCTCCCAGGAGTCACTCCTCTTTGGCAACGTGATCACAGTTGTTGGTCTGGATCTAAGTTCTTGGACTCTTTGGCGGGTCCTGTCGGGGCTTTAAATGAGAAAAGTGGCTCTTCCGCTCCTCGTCCTAGGTGTATCCCTACTCAGTTCAGTCCTCCTTGCGCAAACTTCGCAGCCCACTATCCCGGTGAGTGACATTCACCCCGGCATGCGCGGGGTCGCGTACACAGTATTCCAGGGAGTCAAGCCGGAACCGATGGACGTAGAAGTGTTGGGCGTTTTGCATGGCATGAACGGGCCAAAGAGCAACATCATTTTGGTGCGGCTGCATGGGCAAAAGGTCGAATACACGGGAGTGGTTGCGGGCATGAGCGGTAGCCCGGTGTATCTGGATGGCAAACTCGCAGGCGCGCTGGCATTTCGGATTGGGGAATTCTCCAAAGAGCCGATCGCGGGAGTCACCCCGATTGCCGACATGCTGGAAATTAATGCCTTCGACAAGTCGCCAGCTGAAGAAGCTTCGGCAGCTAAGCCAGCCGTCTCCAATGCGGCAGGGAAAACCGCAACTCCCGGTGAGGGGACCACCCTTGCAGGGGGAACGCAGAATTTCGCGCAGTATCTGAAGCCAATCGATACTCCTCTCGTTTTCAATGGCTTTTCAGAGGACGCCGTCCGTCAATTTGCTCCACAATTCGGAGCCGCCGGGATCGTTCCGGTAATGGGCGCTGGTTCGGTTTCGGAGGAGAAACAACCCGAACCGCTGGAGGCGGGATCGGCGGTCAGCGCGATTCTGGTTCGCGGCGACATGGACATCGCAGCGACTTGTACTGTTACTTACATCGACCCTCAGCGTCTGTTGGCCTGCGGCCATCCCTTGCTCCAGTTCGGTTCGGTTGACCTGCCCATGAATAAGGCGCAGGTACTCGCGACTCTGCCTTCACCTTTGAACGCTTTTAAGATCGTCAACACCACAGAGCGCGCTGGAGCCTTCGTACAGGACCGGCACACCGGAATTCTGGGGGTTTTCGGCAAGCAACCCGACATGATTCCGGTTACGCTGACTATTCACGGTGGCAGCAGTGCCAAGGAATTTCACTACGAAGTGCTGAACAACCCGCGCCTCAGTCCGGTAGCGATGATGGCCACCGTTTTCAACGCGCTCCATGGCGTCAATGAGTTTGGCGAAGAGATTACATACCGGCTGAATGGCACGATTGATGTGAAGGGCTTCCCGGAGGTCGGCCTGCGCAACATGTTCGTTCCCGCCGATAACGGGCAGCCGGCTGCCATGGCAGCGGCTCTCTCGCTGGGCGAGCGTTTTGGCCGGATCTATGACAATCCGTACAACGCTCCCGCCGTCAAGAGCGTGAAGCTCGATTTCGATCTGGTACGCGAGCGGCGCTGGGCACGCCTGGAGAGTGCCCGCACGGATGTGACTGAAGCCAGGCCCGGCGATCAAATCACTGTGGAAACTGTGCTGGCTCCTTATCGTGGCGAACGGGTGGTCCGACAGATCCCTGTGAAAATTCCGACCTCGGCGAGCAAGGGAAACCTCCGCATTTTGGTCAGCGACGGCGACACTCTGGATCGAGTCAACCGTACAAATCCGGCGTTCGGCCGCAAGCTCGACCTGGCATCAACCATCGCCCTGCTGAATAAAGAGCATTCCAACAATCGCCTCTACGTTTCTTTGCTGGAAGCCGATCCCGAGGCGCGAGTCGCCGACAAAGTGATGCCCACTCTTCCCATCAGTGTCATGAATGTAATGGAAGGCATGCGCGGGAACCAGGAGATGATCGTCAGCGGCGAATCGAATGTGGATGAAACTGCCACCCCGTCCCTCGATTACGTGGTCAGCGGAGCGCAATTACTCACAATCACTATCAAGTAGTGCGTTTTAAAGTCTCGGGGAGCGCTAAGTTCCTTCCTCGTTCAGCGCGCGATCCAGGCTCTGCAGCAGCATCGTCCGGGTGAATGGCTTCTCGAGGAGACGCAAACCATTACCTGGCTGGTTTGTGACTAACTCTCCGGTATAGCCGGACATGTAAACGATTTTCATGTTCGGATAGGATTCGATCACCTTCAGAACCAAGTCAGGGCCGGTCATCCCTTTCATGACGACATCGGTCAGCAGCAGGTCTACTTTCGTAGCGGCGGAGGAAATCACCTTCATGGCTGCGTTTCCGTCCTCGGCCTCAAGTACCCGGTAACCGTGCTCTTCAAGCATTTTGCGCGTCAGGCGCCGCATGACGGCATCATCTTCGACTAACAGGACCGTGACACCATCGCGTCGAGGCGGGAGAACGTCCTCTGCTTCTTGGGTTCCCGGAACCAACTTTTTCTCGGCGCTTGGCAAATAGATCTTGAAGGTGGTGCCATGTCCCACTTCGCTGTAAACCCAGATGTGCCCTCCGCTCTGCTGCACGATGCCGTAAACCGTCGCCAGGCCAAGCCCCGTCCCCTTTCCGATCTCTTTGGTCGTGAAAAACGGCTCGAATATCCGGATGCGAGTGGCCTCGTCCATGCCAATACCATTGTCACTGATCGCCAGCATCACATAGCGACCCGCGTTCATGCCGGGATGCTCACGGGCGAAAGTTTCATCGAAATCGAACACACCCGTTTCAATGATAAGTTTGCCGCCTCGAGGCATGGCATCGCGCGCATTCACCGCCAGATTCAAGATGATCTGGTCGATCTGTCCAGGATCCGCCTCAACGATTGCGGTCCTTGACCTCGGAAGGTCAACAAGTTCTACGTCATCGCCCATCAGAGGAGTGAGCAGTTTTCGGACTTCTTTGAGGCGCTGGTTCAAGTCCAGCAACTGCCGCTGAACCGGCTGCGTCCGGCTGAAAGCAAGTAATTGCCGGGTAAAGGCGGCGCCGCGCTTGGCTGCCTCGCGGATATTGTCAAGGTACTCGGCATTCTCCGGACCCGAGATTCTGCTGCGCAGCAGTTCGGAGCACGCGGTCACGATTCCGAGCAGGTTGTTAAAGTCGTGAGACAAACCTCCTGCCAGCCGCCCAATCGCTTCCATCTTCTGCGATTGCCGCAGCTGTTCCTCGGTTTTTTTTTGCGCCGTGATGTTGCGGGCGATGGTCGACGCTCCCACAACTTTTCCCTGCTCATCGTAAATGGGAGAGACGGAGATGGACATGTTGAGTTTCCGCTTATCCTTGGTAACCCGCACCGATTCGAAATATCCGACTCGCTCCCCCTTGCGAATGTGCTGCAAGATTTCGTCGATTTCATGAGCCCGATCTTCAGGGGCCAGCATGGACACGTGACGCCCAATCATCTCTTCCGCCGTGTAGCCGTAAATCTCTTCTGCACCTTTGTTCCAGTGGGTCACGATGCCCTGAAGACTCTTTCCGATGATTGCGTCCTGGGAAGAGTCGACGATGAGAGCAAGGCGGTTTTGCGAATCGCGCAACTCGCGGCTCTTTCGCTTATCCAGCTCTTCGTTGGCGCGACGCAGCTCTGCCTCGATCCGCTTCCGGTCCGAGATATCTCGAATTGCACTTAGAACCATCAGCCCATTGCCGGTTTGAACCGGGCTGAGGCTGATTTCTACCGGGAATTCCGAGCCGTCCCGCCGTCGGCCGTTGAGATCCAAACCGGATCCCATGCGCCGGATTCTTGGTTCAGAATGGAAGCGCTCTCGATGGCTGTCGTGCTGTTTGCGCTGGCGCTCGGGGATGAGGATCTCGATGCTCTGCCCGATCAATTCATCCCGGGTGTATCCGAACATGGCTTCGGTTTGCGCATTGACCTGAACAATGATGCCTTGCCGATTCACTGCAGCAACAGCGTCGGGAACCGCCTCCAAAATGGACGGTGACAACAATGCCGCGGCGACCTGTTGCGGATTAGACAACATTTCCTTTCATCAGACGAAGGACCCCCAATGCATCCACAGTTTCGCTAAATATACTTGAAAAGGCGCCGGCAGTTGGCAGACGTGCTGCAAATTTTGTGAAATCCGGAACTACTGCAGGAAGAGCATAGCCAGTGCTTTCGGCATGTGGGTGAATCCCCGAGTGGCAACCAGCGCGATGAGCATCTCAGTCCCGTTATAGGCGACATGTACAAGAAAGCTTGCGCCCACCGACTTGGTAAGGGCCCGCACGCTTCCGCAGACGATACCCACCATCAAAACGACCAGGAATGCCACCCAAGCATAGCCATATTGCTGCAGGTGCAACAGGGCAAACGGCAAGGCCGACAGCAAGACTCCCCAAACCATGCCCCAGCGTCGAGCAAGCACTGGATACAGGAGACCTCGAAAGAACAGCTCTTCCAGAAGCGGCCCCAGCGTGACCGCAATAAATCCGATCAAATATGCATCCCGGGGCCGATCCAACAGATGCTCGAAGGGAGTGTCCTTCGGCGCAGGAAGCAGGTTCTCCATAACAGTAAGAACCAAAAGCATTGCCGCGCCTATCGTTATCATCTTCCAAATCGAGCGCGGCCAATTCCAGTAGACTGCCTGCCAAAAAGATGTCTGATACTTTCCTTCGATCAGCGCAATCATACTGAGAGCGACCGGTACATACAGAACACATTGCGAGATGATCAAGACAATGGGTTTCTGAAAGGTCTCGCGCCAGCTGTCATTTGGAAACCAGAACCTGTGCGCTACGGTCGTCACGCCGAATTGCGACACAATCATGCTCAAGAACGTCAAAGCTGCAATGAGGAGAACGTCCCAGCCGTTCCATATGGGATTTTCAACGGGCGCTGGACGATCAGTCAGAGTTGATACTGGCGCCTCTTCAGAGCTCGCCAGCATGGTGCCTGGCTCCGAGTTAGCTGCGGGCTGGGGCTCGGGTTGCGGATTGTCGGAAGAAGCCAAAAAGTGTGATTTCCTTAGCTGAAAACCGGCGTCTGGGAAGCACGAACTGGCTTTGCGAAATAGGCGGCGAGCGCCTGACCGGTGTACGATTTTTTCACTCCCGCCACTTGCTCCGGCGTGCCCTGAGCGATCATGCGGCCACCATTTTCGCCGCCCTCCGGACCCAGATCGAGGATCCAATCCGCATTTCGTATGACATCCAGATTGTGTTCGATGATGATAATCGAGTTGCCCAAGTCGGTTAGACGATGCAAGACATCGAGAAGCTTCTTAACGTCATCGAAGTGAAGACCCGTAGTCGGCTCGTCCAGTAAGTACAGAGTCTTCCCGGTTTGACGCTTGCTAAGTTCCCGCGCCAGCTTAATGCGTTGCGCTTCGCCCCCCGAGAGTGTGACTGCTGATTGTCCCAGATGGATGTAGCCCAAGCCAACATCCACCAGCGTTTGCAGCTTCTGTTTCACTTGCGGGATATTTTCCAGAATCGGCAGCGCATCTGCGACCGGCATTTCCAGCAGATCAGCGATCGAGTAGCCATTGTATTTGACCGCCAAAGTTTCCAAGTTATATCGCCGCCCGCCGCAAACCTCGCATAACACGTAGACGTCGGGCAGAAAATTCATCTCAATGCGGCGTTGCCCTTCACCCTGACAGGCCTCGCAGCGGCCACCAGACACGTTGAATGAGAATCGACCCGCCTTGTACCCTCGTTCGCGGGACTCGGGCAGCATGGCATAAAGATCGCGTATAGCGGTAAACACACCGGTATAGGTTGCGGGATTCGAGCGCGGCGTGCGCCCGATCGGCGATTGATCAATGCGGATGACCTTGTCGATATTTTCCGCTCCGGAGATTGCCTTGTGCTCACCAGCTTTCTCACGCGAGCGATAGAGTTGTCTGGCCAGAGCGCGATAAAGAATGTCATTCACCAAGGTTGACTTGCCGGACCCGGAGACTCCCGTCACCACTGTCATGACACCTAATGGAAAGGTGACATCGAGATTCTTAAGATTATTTTCCCTGGCCCCAAGAATGGTGAGCGCAGCGCCATTTTTCTGCCGACGCTCCGGGCGCATGTCAATCGACGTACGGCCTGAGATGTAAGCGCCGGTAAGCGAATTCGGCTCTTGCATGATCTCTTGGGGTGTGCCTTGGGCTACAAGGCTGCCACCGTGCCGCCCCGCGCCTGGCCCGAGGTCCACTACGTAGTCCGCACGAAGAATTGTTTCCTCGTCGTGCTCGACGACGAGAACCGTGTTTCCGAGATCGCGCAGATTTTCGAGCGCATTGAGCAAACGCCCATTATCGCGATGATGCAATCCGATGGAGGGTTCGTCGAGCACATATAGAACCCCACGCAGTTTGGACCCGATTTGTGTGGCCAGGCGAATGCGCTGTCCCTCTCCGCCCGACAAAGTGGCCGCCGAACGATGCAGCGAGATATAACCCAGACCAACGGCATTCAGGAACTGCAAGCGCTCGACAACTTCATGCATCACGCGACCGGCAATCGCCGCCTCGCGGCCGGCCAGATGGATGCCCTGCGCCACTTCCAGCGCTCGGGAGACGGGCATTGCGGTAAAATCCGCGATCGACATCCCGTTCACCTTCACGGCCAAGCTTTCCGGCCGTAACCGTCTTCCCTGGCACGCCGGACATTCCGTGGCCGACATATGATCCATCAACCAGTCGCGATAGCCTTCTGAGGTTGACTCCTCAAGATTCTGTTTGAGATATCCGAAGATGCCGTGAAATCCCGTGCGGCCTCCGCGTCCCTGCTCGCCATTCAGCAAGAAGTCCTGCGTTTTCTCCGGAAGTTTTTCGAATGGTGCACTTAAGTTGATTCCGCAAGCGGCTGCAACGATCTGCAACTGGTGAATCAGATTCTGCGATGCCGATCCCGGTCCCAAGCCCCCCTCGAGCAGAGGTTTGGACCAGTCCGAGATCACCTTGGCCGGATCGAAATCATACTTGCTGCCCAAGCCGTGGCATTCAGGACATGCGCCATAGAGGCTGTTGAACGAAAATGACCGGGGCTCAAGTTGTGGAACGTTGATGCCGCAGTCCGGGCAAGCTAACTTCTCTGAATAGAGTTGCTCTTCACCGCCAATCACCGCGACCAACACTAATCCACCCGCCAATTTCATAGATTGCTTGACGGACTGTTCCAGTCGATGCTCGATGCCTGCTCTGACGAGCAGCCGATCGATGACCACTTCGATCGTATGATTCTTTCGTTTATCGAGAGCGATGTCGTCCTCAAGATTGACCAACTCGCCATCAATTCGCGCCCGCGTGAATCCGTGCTGGAGAAGCGTCTCCATTTCTTTCTTGAATTCACCTTTGCGCCCGCGGACAATTGGGGCCATCACCATGACCCGGTCCTCGGGCGTCAACGCCATGACCCGTTGCACAATCTGATCTGCTGATTGTCGGCTGATAGCCCGCCCGCACTTAGGACAATGGGGCGCCCCGATCGAAGCGAATAAAAGACGAAGGTAATCGTAGATTTCCGTGATCGTTCCCACCGTCGAACGGGGACTCCGGCTTGTGGTCTTTTGCTCGATTGAGATGGACGGGCTAAGTCCATCGATGCCATCAACATCCGGGCGCTCCATCTGATCGAGGAATTGCCGCGCATAAGCGGAGAGGGTCTCCACGTAACGCCGCTGGCCCTCGGCGTAGATCGTGTCGAATGCCAGGGAAGACTTGCCCGACCCACTCAGGCCGGTAACCACAGTGAGGGTATTCCGTGGGATTTCAACGCTTATGTTCTTGAGATTGTGCTGCCGGGCGCCCCGGACAGAGATTTTGGTAATCGCCATTATTCGCCTAGGCGCTGGCCCTTCCGTAACGTCGACAGAGCCCCAGAATTGTTCGAAAGTAGGAATGCACAGCTCTACTCCGTATCTTAGTCGTCAACAGCGGGGAGCGTCAACGCGGGTAGATTGAAAGAGTTACGCGCCGCTGAGGAAAAGACTGGGTATACGGTTCGCTGAGCGCTGCATCAGATAACAGCTTCGAGGTGGTCGGCCGTGAATTCGTTGATGATGCCCGTGATCCTTTGTTTCACCGTGCTGGCCTCAGTTGGCGTAGGCATTCTCGCCGCCTACGCAGTCGTATTTTCAATCCTATCCACGTTCCGCCATCCTGCTTCGCCAGAACCGGCACGTCCACGACTGGTGCTGGTCGCCACGCAAACTCACGCCAGCGGGGATTGAGCGGGCCCGCATACCCGACCTTCTGCATTTGCGATTTGCTTTACTTCGTTGCCTCCACGAAAACTGCGGTTCCATATGCCAGCACTTCGGTGACGCCTTGCATGATTTCCGTAGCGTCATAACGAGCTCCCACCACGGCGTTTGCGCCGAGCTCCGCAGCATGCTGCAGCATCAGATCGAATGCCTCCTGACGCGTCTTCTCGCATAGATTCGTCAACAAGGTAATGTTTCCACCCACCAGCGTCTGCAAACCGGCGCCAATTGTTCCGAAGATGGAACGCGAGCGCACCACGATACCGCGCACAACACCCAACGTGCGAATGACTCGGAAACCATCGAGATCGAACTGGGTGGTCACCATATTGTGAGCCACCATCCTGCCAGTGGAATAACCAGTCGCCATCAACGCCTCCCGTGGAAAATGGAGTTTTGCCGCGCGCAATAGAATATCGCGCCCTGGCATATCCTCAAGCTCTATTCCAATTCCGAGCTAATCAAGAATTCACCGGCGGTGGCATCATACTCGATGCGCAAAACGTTCGGCTTGCAACATATCTGGCAATCTTCCACATAAGTTTGGCGACGGCCTGCTGATTCGTCAACCGAGGTTACATTCCATTCTCCACAGGCGGCGCACTGGAAACCTGATTCCATAATGATCAAGCCATAGCGTACAGCAGGCCCCTATAATGTCCGCACTAACTCTCTTTCTCCTTGGAGGCTGAATGATCTCGCGGCGCAGATTTCTGGAGGCGGGCAGCATTGCTGCAGTTGCGGCGGCGTCCAGCACGCAACTGACAGCGGAGGCAGCAGAATGCGCAGGAGACAAACTACCGCCCGCAATCGCAGCCCTGAAATCGCGCAAAGAAGAAGCGAAGCCCATCACGCGTGAGGAACGCGCTCAGCGCTGGGAACGCGCCCGGCAACTCATGGCCGAGAACGCCCTCGACGCCATTCTCCTGATGGAAGGCACATCACTGAAGTATTTCACCGGAATCCGTTGGTGGGGCGGCGAGCGAACTTTCGCCTTGGTTCTTCCCCAGAGGGGGTCGCCATTTTACGTTTGCCCTGCGTTCGAAGAAGGACGCGCTCGTGAACAGATTTCCAATGCTCCCGAAGGAACAGAGCCCGATGTGCGCATCTGGAATGAGGATCAGAGCCCATACGAACGCATTGCGCAGGGATTGAGGGACCGAAGCATAGCGACCGGCAAGATTGGTATCGAGGAGACTGTTCGATTCGTCTTCGCAGACGCGATCACCAAAGCAGCGTCACAAGCCACCATCACCAGTGCCACTCCAGTCACGGCTGGGTGCCGCATGATCAAAAGCCCTCATGAAATCGCGTTGATGCGATTGGCTGCGCAGGTGACGCTCGCCGCCTATGAAGCTGCCTACCGGGCGCTAAAAGACGGCATGACTCAGCCGCAAGTCGAAGAATCAGTTCGCAAGGCACATGAGCAACTGGGATTCACCGGCGGCGCCGACGTGCAGGTTGGGGAATTTTCTGCGTTTCCACATGGCTCGGTGGTCCCTCAGGTAGTGCACGAAGGGACCATCGTTCTCATGGACGGTGGGTGCACGGTGGAAGGCTATGCCTCCGATATCACACGAACCTACGTGCTCGGCAAAGCCAGTGACAAAATGAAAAGCGTTTTTGATATTGTGCATCGGGCGCAGTCGGCGGCTCTGGCTGCGGCGCGGCCCGGGGTCGAATGCGGGGCCATCGATGCTGCGGCTCGCAAAGTGGTCACGGATGGCGGGTACGGTCCCGCCTACAAGTACTTTACGCATCGTCTTGGGCACGGCATGGGTATGGATGGACACGAGTGGCCGTACCTGGTTCGCGGCAATAAAACGAAGCTGCAGCCGAACATGACTACCAGCGACGAGCCAGGCATTTATATTCGAGGCGAGTTCGGCATCCGCCTGGAAGACGACATGCATATCACCGATAACGGCGCCGAATTGTTTACGGCCCAGAGTCCATCACTCGAAGATCCGTTCGGAAAAGGCTGAACCAGACATGTGATCTGTTCAGCGGGATAATCGGATCGTCCAATCCGACGCTCCCGGTCCATCAAACGCGATGAATTTCCGGTTCGCTTCGCCAGCCGGCAAATACGAATTTGTAGACATATCCCTTGCGCACGTTGGTTACCAGCACGGGCCGAAAACACGCAAGGCAAGTTCCGCCGCGGCGTCGCACGCTGGGATAAACGATCCCGCCTGAACCAACTTCTAGCAACTGTGCCGCCAGCGCTTGAGAGGCTGCATAGCTGGTCGGAGAGAGACACTCACGGTGCTCCGCGGAATTCCGCAAATCATGAAAGTCCGCACGGAAGTCCGCCAGGTAGTCTAAATAGTCCGAGTCGTCCTCCTCGTCCCAGGCGGTTTCCTGTAGCCATATCCTCCGGTGGTAAGAGACCTCCGCCTGCGATGTCCGGAATTCGAACGATGCGTACCAAGCGCCCCGATCGGCAGAATTGAATCGTGATCCGCCGGGCGCGGGATGGCAGTACGCGGCGTTGATGATGCGGTAGGAAGGAATCCCAAAAACCAGTTCCCTCTCATCGATCCCTGGCAGCAGACGCGATTCCGCAAGCAGCCGGTCGTTGGTAGCGTTGTCGAGTTCGAAGATACCTTCGAGCGTATCGGAATCATCCGTCAGGCGAGACAGTACGGATACACCGCCATCGGCAAATTGGGCCGGAATGAGCCGGTGCGTACCGCGCTGATCAATGGGAGTAATAGGAAGCACATCGACCTTCTGGGTTCGTGGCCCGAGGAACTATCTTCCGCCGCGACGGCTATCGAGCAAGCGCCGAACGCCCATCATGGCTGGAACTCCACCGCGTGTTAAGTAGTGCAGAGGCGGCGCCCCGTTGAACATGGGATTTGAATTCGGCCGCGAGGACCACTGATTCGCCAGGCGCTGCCCAAATAGAATGTTCAGCGCTTTGAAAATGCCGATCAGCAGCGAAATGCGCGTGAGTTCATCCTGTGAAAGCACGCCTTTGCGATTCTTCTTCAATTCAAAATAACGCCCGTGCGACGCGCCCCCCAGCAGAGCCATACCGTCTTCGTTTCTCAGTTCCCATTTATCGACAATGGCAAAAAACGCAGCGATAGCCGCCGGGCTCAACCGGGACCGAGTGGCCGGATCAGCCAGGTCCGGAAGCTTGCGCAGATCAAGTCCAAGATCGGGAACTGCAGCTAGCGCATTCACCCGACGTTCTCCATATCTGGATACTATTATATCCTTTTTTGGAGTACTGGCAAGAAGAGAAGATCGTCTGTTTTGTGAAACTTGCAGCCGTTTCATTCGCCGGGAACCGGAGGACAGCCAGGAAACTCCCTCACGAAAGTATTTCCCACGTAACCGAGATAGTTGATTCCAATCTCACTGGTAAAAAAACCGTCCGCGGTCAGCTTGCGCAGAAAGCTGAAGAACTCGATTCCCTGTCCCAGGCTCGGGTCTTTCTTCTCGTTCTTGCGAAACGCGATCAGATCCAGGATCTCTTTCTGCTGCTCGGGCGAGCAATCGAGAAAGACCCTCTCGTAACGATCGATGCAGGTGTTATCCAACCACATCAGGCCCCCGCCGAGAGAGACCTGATAATCCTTGTTCTCGCTCGTAATCAGGTCGATAAACTCCGGCGCTCCCGCCTCAATCGCTCCTTTCGCCTCATCGTCGGAGGGAATAATGGTCTGGCAAAGATTCTGCAGCGTCTTATACGCGCGGGGAGAGAAGAACTTGGGAGTGTACGTGTTGCTCTGCGCCGCCTTCTCCGTTTTCACCATGCGATGGGCATATTCCGCGGCCTGGAGAGGGATCACTCGCAGTACCGAGCCAGTGACCGCGGTCATGGTGAGCGATTTGAGAATGTCCCGCCGCGAGATGGACACTACAGATTCCCTTTCTTCGCCTGATCGAGCAGGTAGTCCGACGCACGCCATGTCAGCGCCATAATCGTGAGCGTGGGATTCTTGTCGGCATTGGTTACAAAACTTGCACCATCTGTCACGAAAAGGTTCTTCACGTCGTGAGCCTGGCAATAGCCATTCAACGCCGAGGTTGCCGGACGTTCGCCCATGCGCACAGTCCCGACTTCATGGATGATGACGCCGCCGTCGGCAATTCCATAAGGATGGTCGGGGCATAACTGCGTAGGGGGCATGTAAACTCCGCCGGCAGTCTCCACGATCTCGCGATAGGTCTCTTGCATATCCTTCGCCATCTTCAGTTCGTTGTCGCTCCACTTCCAGTGAAAACGCAGCACCGGGATTCCCCACTGATCCACCATGTCAGGATCGATTTCGCAGTAGCAATTTTCATTAGGGATCATCTCGCCGCGTCCGGCGAATCCGATGTAGGTGCCGTATTTCTTCTTGCACTCGCGCTTCAGCGAAACGCCGTAGCCTTCAACCGAGTCACAAAGCTCGTCATAGTCGCCGACGCCGGGCATGCCGCGTCCGCCGCCGAACTCGGTGTGGTAGCCGCGCAGAAATTCGTTCTTGCGATCGAATTTCCACCAGGGAAGATACATGTGCATTCCGCCTACCCCGTCGTGGTTATGCGCCGGCATTCTTTCCAACTGTGGGAAGTATCCGCCGCCGTCGCTGCCGACGGTATCCATCAAATTGCGGCCAACAACTCCAGAGGAATTCGCCAAACCATCCGGGAATGGCGCGGACCTGGAATTCAGCAGAAGCCTGGCGGATTCGCAGGCGCTGGCTGCGACGATGAAAGCTCGCGCATGGACGCGTCGTTCTTCGCGCGTCGCCTTCTCGATGTACGATACGGCCGCAACTTTGCCATCCTTACCAACAATCAGTTCCCGCGCCATGGCGCCGGTAATCAGCGTGAAGCGGCCTGTCTTCTCCGCCGGAGGAATCATCACCTGACTGGAACTGAAATTGGATGCGGTAATGCAGCCGCGACCGCACTGCGCGCAGTAATGGCACGCCGGTCTGCCGTTCAGCGGCTTAGTCAGAATTGCCAGCCGCGAAGGAATGCACAAGATGCTCAGCTTATCGCAAGCTCTCTTGATGATGGTTTCCGTGCAGCGTGGCTTCGGAGGCGGCTGGAAAACTCCATCGGGAGCACTCGGGATGTTTTCTTTCGTCCCGAACACTCCGATATAGCCTTCGACCTTATCGTAGTAGGGTGCCACATCCTCGTAGCCGATGGGCCAGTCATCACCCATGCCATCGCGCGAGCGCACTTTGAAATCTACAGGCGCCATTCGCAAGGCGATGCGTCCCCAGTGATTCGTTCGTCCCCCGACTATGCGCGAACGAAACCAGCGGAACTTGGATCCGGGAGCCGCGACGTACGGCTCACCCTCAATCTCCCATGCGCCATTCGGAGCCAGGAACTCATCATCCAGTCCCTCCCGTGCCCGCCCACCCACTCCAGCTCCACGATGGGGAAGATCGTAAGGCCACACGTGCTCCTTGTAGTCGCGCGCCGGAACCAGCGGAGGTCCCGCCTCAAGCAGGGCAACACTTAATCCGCCTTCCGTGAGCACCTTGGCGGCAGTGCCTCCTGAAGCCCCGGAGCCGATTACGCAAACATCATAAGTTTTTGGAGTGCGCCGAACCTGCATGAACCCCGATCTTCCCCCCAGAAGAATTGCCGCCGCCGAAGCGGCGGCACCGTTCTCAACAATTTACCAGCGCAAGTTCGACAAATACTGGTAACTCTTCGTGATGCTCTCGATGGGCTGCTTCGGATGGTCGTGCTCGACAATGTAGTGCTTGATCCCGGCTTGCTGCGAATGCGCGAAAATCTTTTTCCAATCGATGATGCCGCTGCCCACTTCGGTCAGGTCCACTGTGTCGCCATAATTCTGTGCCCCGCCGCTGGTCACATTAGGTTTCGTTTTCAAATCTTTGACGTGGACGAGCGGAAATCGTCCCGGATACTTTTCGAAGTACTTCACCGGCTCGCCGCCTGCGGCAATGATCCAGCAAAGGTCCATCTCCATCTTCACCAGGCTGGCGTCGCAGTCTTTGAGCAGCTCGTCGTAAGGCAGTTTGCCGTCGATTGGAAGGAATTCAAACCAGTGGTTGTGATAACCAAACTGCATGCCTGCTTTTTTGGTCTGCTCGCCGCATTTGTTGAATTTTTCGGAAGCCTGTTTCCATATGTCAGGAGACTTGCGTACGTCTTCAGGAATCCACGGACAAATGATGTAGCTCATGCCTACAGTCTTGGAGAATTCGATCACCGATGGGAACTTGTCATCGAGTTCGTCATATTGGACATGCGTTGAGGGAGCGGTCAAACCGTTCTTCGTCAGGATGTCTTTGACCTGCTGAGCAGTGCGGCCGAAGTATCCTGCGAATTCCACTTCCTTGTACCCGATCTGCGCGACTTTGGCGATGGTGCCTTCGAAATCGTCCTTCATCAAGTCCCGCACCGTGTAGAGCTGGACGGCGACCTTATTGATCTTGTGCTCGCCGGCTGCCCATCCGAAGCGACTGCTGAACAGGGTGGCTGCGCTGATGGTCGCTGCGGTTTCCAGAAAGGTGCGGCGATTCATGGCATGGAAACTCATGATTGCGTTCCTCCAAGGGACTCCGCTGAAGCGGAAACTAAATCCGCCAGCATTATACGCGCTAGGCGAAACCCGCGTACTAAAACGTTATTGTAGGCTTGGGAAAACCCATTCCGGCAAGAATAAAGGGGACGCCGGAGCGTCCCCCAAGATTCCGATTGCGTTAGGGCTTCTCTACTCGAAGATTGTTGGTGACCTGGAAGATTCCTGGAACCGTTTTGGCCTGGATGCCCGCGACATTCTTGTCAGATTCGCTGTCCACTACACCTTCTAAAGTCACGCGGCCGCTCTTCACAATGATGCGAATCGGTTTCTGAACTCCCAACGCATACCTTTGCAACGACGGATATTGGTAGATCGCGCGAAACAGTGCGATGCGGAGTGCGTCATCCTGGGAAGAAGGTGGCAGCACCTCGATCTGATTGTCGACCCGCTCAACGCCTTCAATGCGTTTTATCGAATTCTCCGCGTCAGATTTGAGAGAGGGCCGCACGACCTGCCCCAACAGAGTCACCGTTCCGCCGTTTACCTTGAAGGCTATATTGTCGAATACGCCGAAGTAGGGCAGCATCAGCAATTCGTGGCGAACCTCTCGAGTAATCCGGTCTTCCGATTTCGCGGACGTGGCGTTCTGGCCAAGAGCACTCCACGACAGCAGGAAGAGCATGACACTTACGACCAGCAGCTTGGGTTTCATTTTGCATTCTCCTTACAGTCCCTTTCGGAACTCATAAGTGGATGCAATTGCGGGGCAAGTAGTTGGAAGAAAGCACCGACTCCAGGAGGAATCGTCCCCAACAATACTCAGAGGTATGCGTGAATCTTCCTCACGGTAAGGTGATATCAGCAGGATTAGCGCTCTCACTCCGCCTTCAACCCTAGCGTCAATCCCTTTTCTTGGCGCAGCAAGCGGACGTCCGCACAAGAACTCAGAACCCAATTGGCCCCTGCCTGCCGCAGATTGACGGCTTCTACCGTGGTCGTGAACGCAATCACCCTTGCACCGGCCATCTTTCCCGACTGCACGCCTGCCGGAACATCCTCCACCACTACGCATTCGGAGGCACGAAATCCCAACTTCGCGGCACCTTTCAGGTAAGGGTCCGGATGAGGTTTCCCGTTCGTGATGTCGTTGGACGTGATCAGCGTTCTTGGTAGGGGAAGCCCTGCTGCGCGGATGCGCACTTCCGCCAAGGAACGAGTGCACGACGTCACGATTGTCCAGCGATCCAGGGGAAGGCTGGCCAGCAACTCCAGGGCGCCGGGCAGTGGAACTACTCCTTCCAGATCTTCAATTTCCCGCCGTTCCACCTCTCGGTTTTCCACCTCATGGTTGGCGTGAGGGAGATACTCTTTGACGGTGGTCAGGCTTGGCCGGCCGTGAGCGCGTTCGACGACTTCCTCAGGGTTAAATCCGCGTTCGATCGCCCAGCGCCTCCATACGCGTGCAACTGCTGGAGTGGAGTTAATGAGAACTCCATCCATATCGAACAGCAGGGCTTCACATTGAATCTGGCTCATGCCGGACTAACGAGTCCTCCGGTGCACCAGCGGATTATGACGCACGTCGGCCGGGTGCTCACCATGCAATATAAAAGGAAAGTCGTTCGCCGTCAGGACCAGAGGTGCCGGCAAAGGTTGGTTGAGACAGCTTTTAAGCTGTCCCAACCCGGCTCAGGACTGCACAATTTTTTCCAAAGCAGGTCGATTTCGAATCAGCAGCGTCGACCCTTTCAACTGCAGCAACTGCCTTTTCTTGAATTCGGAAAACAACCGGCTCACGGTTTCGCGCGTGGTCCCGATGATCTCCGCAATTTCTTCGTGGGTGAGCGTGAGCTTCACCTGCGAAGAACCGTCCCCTTGCGTCGTCTTCGTTGACCATGACAATAAGAGCTTGGCAAACTTTTCCGACGGCGAGGTGGCCAGACCCAACGTGCGGATCTCTTCGTACGCCGTGTAATAGTTGCGGCTCAACTGTTCAGCGACCCGCAGCGCGACTTCCCCATGGTCCTTCAGAAACTGCACCAAAGACTCCCGAGGAATGAAATTCGCCTGCCCCGGTTCCATCATCTCCGCCGAAACTTCGTATGGCCGGTTGGAGACCACGGAGTTCAGACCTAGCACATCGCCCGCATCGGAAAGTTTGGTGATGATCGTCTTGCCTTCCCGAGACGAGGTTGAGAGTTTGGCCTTCCCGGCGCACAGCACAAAAACTCCGCGCGGTTGCTGCCCTTCAATGAAGAGCATGGCACCCTTGGGATAGACCGCAGTAGATTTGATTTCGTTGAGACGCTGTCCGGCGTGCACAGAAAGGTTACAGAAAATGTGTTCTTCGCGAACCGGACAGGTGAGGCAATTATCAAGAATATTTAGGCCGTAAGGGGCGCGCATGGCAGCAGCACCTCTCTTTCATTCAAATTGTACATCGCAAAATCGCCATGTGATCGGCATCACCAGTACCCGTGATCATGGTCATAGTGTGATCACAGACACACGCGCCAAACTCTGCAATGATGGGGGATGTGTGTTGCGCGCGATTCTTAATTACCCCGGCCGTCTACTTATGAAAAAATGATCGCATCGCGCTTCCCGGGAGATTGGTGTGAGCCAGTTGTCGAGTGCCTCAGCTAAACCATTGTCAGCACTGCTTGGAAAGAAGGCTACCCCGCGCCCCGGCTTGGAAGCGCTGTTCCTTCCTCGCACCATCGCGGTCATCGGGGCAACCGACCGGCATGGCACCGTTGGGCGTACCGTTACTGCTAATCTCCTGGAAAGTAAGTTTCCAAAAAAAATATTTCTGGTGAATCCGGGGCACTCGGAAGTACTCGGGATCAAGACTCAGAAGCACATCGCCGACATTCCCCACCCGCTGGACCTCGTGTTGGTTATGACCCCCGCGCCAACCGTGCCGCAGATCATCAGCGATTGTGTCGACGCGGGGGTAAAGTCGGCCGTCGTGATCTCAGCTGGATTTCGCGAGCAAGGTGCAGCGGGCACGGCGCTGGAAGAGGAGATCCAAAATCATTTACACCGGGGTTCGCTTCGATTGTTAGGGCCCAACTGCATGGGATTCATGAATCCCAGCGTAGATCTGAACGCAACCTTTGCCAAGTCCGTCTCCACCAAAGGCAGCGTTGCTTTCCTCAGCCAGAGCGGGGCGCTGCAAACGGCAATTCTCGACTGGAGCGCGAAAGAGCAAGTCGCCTTTAGCGCGATCGTTTCCACCGGCTCGATGCTCGATATTGGCTGGGGTGATCTCATTTATCACTTCGGGGATGACCCGTACACCAAGAGCATTCTGATTTACATGGAGTCGGTAGGCGATGCGCGCTCCTTTCTTTCGGCGGCGCGAGAGATCGCGCTTGCGAAACCGATCATCGTAATCAAAGCTGGCCGCTCGGAAGCCGCCTCCCGCGCCGCGGCCTCGCACACCGGCGCCCTCACTGGAAGCGATGAAGTTCTCGAGGCTGCCTTCCGGCGCTGCGGTGTCTTGCGAGTGCAGAACATCGCCGACCTTTTTTACATGGCCGAAGCGTTAAGCAAACAGCCTCGGCCCCGCGGTCCACATTTGAGCATCGTCACCAATGCTGGCGGACCGGGTGTTCTTGCAACCGACGCGCTGATGGCCACAGGCGGCGAGCTGACCGTGCTCTCACCCGACACCATTCACGCTTTGGACGATCTTCTTTCGCCCAACTGGAGTCGCAGCAATCCCGTCGATGTGCTCGCGGATGCCGATGCAAACCGTTATGCGAAAACCATTGGCGTTGTCTCCAAAGATGCTGGAAGCGACGGACTGCTGGCCATCATTGCCCCGCAGGGGCTTGCTGATCCCACACAAGTGGCGATGCAAATCAGCCAGTACGCCCACAGCACCACCAAACCGCTGATTGCCAGCTGGATGGGCGGAGAACGGGTTGCTGAAGGGACTGCAATTCTGAATGCGGCCGGTATCCCCACATTTTCCTATCCCGACACTGCCGCTCGCGCCTTCACTTACATGTGGCGCTACACCTACAACCTGCGTGGCTTGTACGAAACACCCGCGCTGGTCGAGGGGCCTGATTTTTCCGATGACGCCCGCCAGCAAGCGGAGGACATCGTTCATCGCATCCGCCAGTCGGGCCGCACCCTGCTGAATGAGTTTGAATCGAAGCAGCTGTTGGCAGCCTACGGAATTCCGGTAGTCGAGACGCGCGTGGCAGAAACCGAAGATGAAGCCGCCTCGTGCTCTCGAAAGATCGGATATCCCGTAGTCCTGAAGCTTCTCTCCAACACGATCGCTCATAAGACCGATGTGGATGGTGTGTACCTGGGACTGCAAAATACCGACCAGGTAAGAACCGCCTTTCGCTCAATCCGCGCCTCGGTAACCGAAAAGGCGGGAGCAGAACATTTCATCGGCGTGACCGTACAGCCGATGATCCGTCGCGAGGGATATGAACTTATCCTCGGCAGTAGCATTGATGCCCAGTTTGGCCCGGTGATTTTGTTCGGCTCAGGCGGAGTGATGGTTGAGGTCTATCGTGATCATGCTCTGGCCTTGCCTCCACTGAACACAACCCTCGCCCAGCGCATGATGGAGCAGACCCGGATATTTTCTGCCCTGCAGGGCGTCCGCGGACGCAAGCCAGTCAACCTGCCCGCTCTCGAGCAACTGCTGGTTCGTTTCAGTCAACTCGTGCTGCAATTGCCCTGGATCAAAGAGATCGATATCAACCCGTTGCTCGCGACCCCGGAGCGCTTGCTCGCGCTGGATGCACGCATTGTCGTATTCGACGCCGCTGTTCGGCCGGAACAGTTGCCTCGTCCATCCATTCGTCCTTATCCAGCGCAGTACATACATCAATGCCAACTCAAGGACGGAACCCCGGTCACGATTCGCCCCATTCGCCCAGAGGACGAACCGCTGATGGTGCGATTTCACACCACGCTTTCAGAACGCAGCGTTTATCTGCGCTATTTCTGCTCGCTGAGTCTAAGCACGCGCGTAGAACACGAGCGTTTAGTGCGCATCTGTTTCGCAAGCTATGATCGCGGATTCGCTTTGGTGGCGGAGCGCAAGAATCCTGATACGAGCCAACCGGAGGTCTTGGGTGTGGGCCGTTTCAGCTCGATCACTCCGCTCGAAGCTGAGGCTGCCGTACTCGTCTCGGATCAGTGGCAGGGGCGAGGGCTTGGCACCGAATTGCTGGCGAGCGTGGCCCGGGTAGCGCGCGCGGAGAGATTCAAGAAGCTCTGTGGAGAAATCCTTCGCGACAATCTCGCCACCCAGGCCATCTTCAAGAAGGCAGGATTCAAACTCCAGGTGATGGACGACCCTTCGTCCGTTTCCGCCACACTGGACCTGTGATCCAGTCAGGCGATCGAGGCCGGCCGGGTAATTTCCAGCTGCGGCTCGAATTTCAACGTAGTTCCCATGGCTCGTGAGACCAGGCAGAGTTTCTCTGCCCGCTTCAGAAGTTCCAACGCCTTGTCCCGCTCCTCCGAAGAAGCAATTTTGAGATTCGGACGCACCGTGATCTGCGTGAAGCTGTAACCCGACTCCACTTTTCTCACGGTCCCGCTAGCTTCTACCTGCAGGTCCGTAAAATCGAACTGCGCTCCGCCCGCAATGGCGCGCACCGTCGTCGTATAGCATCCGGCGATGGCCGCCAGCAGGAGTTCCTCCGGAGTCCACCGTCCTTCTAAACCGCCAAATTCTGTGGGTGCCGTGAAATGGATCGCGTTCGGCGCGGAATCTGATTTCGCCAGGCCCGTCCGCCCCGACGTCCACCATGCTGCTACTCGATATGCATGTTCGTCACTCATAGTCCCTCACATCTCCATGGAAGTTTTTGTATTGCACAACACGATGATGCACGGCGCTCATTTTTCTCCTCACGCTGGCAAAACTGCTCTAAGCCGCACCTTCCGTGCCACGAATGCCACGTTCTCGTTCAATCCTCGCGATCTGGGCGCGCAGCCAGCCGGCCAAGGCCTGCTCGATCTCTACTTGATTCCCCGTGCGATACAAATCTTCCAGTGTCTGTCCATCATTGGTAAGCGCAACGAACCGGCAGGGAACCGCATCGCTTCGTTGCTCCTGGGGAACGAATTGCGCCAGCAGGCAGCTCTCACAGGGATGGGCGTGCGTCGCATCGCAAAAATTTGGGCAAATCGGAGAGTCCTCGAAAATCGCAGGTGCCCGCCAGGGCGACCGGGGAGAACGACCGTAACCTCCATCCAACAGGAAATTCAATTCGAATTTAAGAACTTCCAGAATGTCGCGACCGTCTTGCGCCATAGGTCACCTCGATGCATGGCAGGATGCCAGAAGTTCGCCGACCACTCCGTGTACTTCATCACCGGGGAGAGTGATTCTGATCACACCCGAGCAGCCCGCCTACCCCAGTCACACTTGTAAGTGCCGTAGTCCTGAGAAGTTCCGCAAATCAGCCATGTGAGTGAAGTCACTTCAGACTGTGAGCGCCGTTACGAACGCCCCTTCCGCCTGCAACGTGGTTAGCAGATGCATTCAGGACGCATCTTCTCGGCCGTATTCACCCGCCCGCAGCTAAGAGCCTTGCTGAGAGCTCTTGTTAGCCCTCCGCAACGGACCAGATTGCCACGCCTGGAACGCGGGAGATCACAGGTCGCAGTGATCAAACACACAATATCTCGATAATGTAGAAAGCCCGACTCACCAATTGCAAAGGCGCATGTCCGGCCGCCCTCGTCCGGGGTTGCGCGCAAAGCGCGCAATTAAAGATGCCTGATACACAGATCGCTGATCAGTGCCGCTAAGGCACGCGCGCTGCGCGCGCGGGGCGGACGAGGCGTCCGCCCCTACACAGGCGTCGCGCCTTCCGCGCAGGGCCTGGGCGTTGCGGTTGATTGGCCTCTGGATTTATCTCTTCGGAAAGCGAAGAGCCCGCCCATCTCGGAATCAATGGTTGCTCCAAAAACAACTACACTTCATAGGCACAGGTGGGTTCTGCGGCGAACAAGTCGCCAGTGACGGCGTACGCGCGGGCTCGCGATCCACCACAAATGCCCCGCACCGGGCAGCGGCAGCACCTCCCTTTCAGGCGCGATCCCTCCCTCAAGCAGCTGAATAATGACGAGTTGCAGTACAGATCGGAGAGGGCCTGCTCAGTGACATTGCCGGCGGACAGCGGCAAGAATCGGCTCGGATACACTTCGCCGCTGGAGTCCACAAAAACAAATCCTCGGCTGTCGTTCACGCCTTGCGGGGCGTAACGCACCGCATCTAATTCCAGAAAACGGGTCTTCGATTCACGCGCAAGTTGCTGCAGAATATAGCGCTGATAATGCGGCGCTTCCGTAGTCTTAACCTGAAAATGCACCCTGCCGGAACCGCGGTAGATCGTGCCGAAAGCCTGCTCCGTCTCCTGCACTGTCAGCATCTCGTCTCGCTCACCAGCATTCGCAGGGACAAAGAAGAAAACGTTCCATGCGGCTACATCCAATCGCGTCAGCACGTCGAGCATGGGGTCAATGTCCTGCGTGTTGCTCCGCGCAACAGTCGTATTCACGTGCACGGGAAGCTGCACTTCGTGGCATCGCTCGATGATCTCCAGCGTCCGCCGGTAAGAGCCGTCAATTTTCGAGTAGCGGTCATGCAGCGCCGCTGTTGAACCGTGCAGCCATACCCCGATGCGCATCAGCCCCAGTTCTTTCAGTGCGGTGATCGCGTTGTCATCCACTTTGGGCGTTGGCAGCAACGTCAACGACATTCGCACCGAGCGCCTGCACGCGAACTCTATCACCGGAAACAGGTCGGAACGGCAAAGCGGGTCGCCGCCAGTCAGAGCCAGTAACGGGACGTGCATCGCGGCAACCTGGTCGATCAGGTGAAACGCCTCGGCCGTGGATATCTCCCTGCGCGTGCGACGAGTACGCCGCACAGCCTTTGGCGACACCGGCTTCCACTCGCAAGCCTGCGTCATCTGCCACGTGACCTGCAAAGGACGCAGCCTGAAATCACTTCCTTTCAGCGGCAACCTGCTGTCTGAGCCACCACTTGCTCTCCGGCGATTACCATTGTCTAAAATCGGCGCAGGACTGCTCAGCAGATCCTCGATGACAGACATGGGCTGATGCTAGGTTTCGGCAATGTCCACTACAGTGCGGCTCCGCACGCGGGTCGGTGATAACCCTCACAATCCAGTGGAGAAAGACTTGTGATCTGGATCACAGGGCCGGGTGACGTATGACATAGGGCCTCTGCGTTACGCATGCGAACCTACCCTTGCGAGTGAGTTCTCAGGAGTGCACGACGAAAGCACGGTCCGATGCAGTCCTGATTCGCGGGATTGTGGCGAGCAGTCGGAGGCCAATCCCTGCTCTGTGATATCGTGCAAACGAATTTCTTCCTCAGGAGGGAGCAACAAATGAATCGTTCTTTTCGTAGGGGACTGGTCGTTCTACTGGCATGCGGACTGATCGCAGTATGCGCATCTCCGGCCATCGCGCAAGACGCAGCCGCCACTTATAAAGCCAAATGCGCCATGTGCCATGGCCCGGATGGTAAGGGCGGGAAGATGGGCACCAAGGATTTCGCTGCACCCGAAGTTCAGAAGGAAAGTGATGCGGATCTGGCTGCAGTCATCACTAACGGCAAAGGCAAAATGCCGAAATATGCCGAAAAGCTGAAAGAAGGCGAAATCAAGGACTTGGTCACCTACATCCGTGGTCTCGCGAAGAAGTAACTGAGCTTTGAACCGGGCCGACTACGGCCATTGGAGAGCCAAATTCCGAGGAATTGGCAGGTGAGGGCATGTCCATGCGAAGCTTACGGAATCTTTTTGCGCCTGGAGTTGCCCTCACCATTTTTCTAAGCGCAGCCTCCCTGTCCGCTGCCGGGAAAAAGGAACCTCCCAAACCCACCGCCGATGAGTGCTTCGCCTGTCACAGCGACGCCACGCTGAGCCATGAGGTCAATGGCAAGCCGGTTAGCCTGCATGTGGATCCGGAAGCGTTCAAGAATTCCATCCATGGCAGCATGTTCACCTGCGTGGATTGCCACACCGACGTAAAGAGCGCCGCGCACGAAACCACTCCCAAAAAGATCAGCTGCGCCACTTGTCACGCCGATCAGCAAGCCGCCTATGATCGCAGTCATCACGCCAAAGCGATTCAAGGCGGGAACGCGAACGCCGCCACCTGCGTCGACTGCCACGGCAGCCCACACGAACTGCTTCCGGCCGCAGATCCGAAATCCCGCGTGAGTCACGCCAACATTCCTGCTACCTGCGGCGCATGCCACGGCCAGAAGTTTGTAATGGCCGACGGGGGTCAGAGCGCGCAAATGGTCGCTTCCTATGAGCAGAGCGTTCACGGACATGCCGTGGCGAATGGCTCAGCCAAAGCCGCCGTCTGCACCGATTGCCATGGCACGCATGAAATTCTTGACGCAAAAGATTCCAAGTCTCCCATCTTCAAATTTAATGTCCCGTTCACTTGCGGCAAGTGCCACGAAACCATCTCCAGCGAATTCCAGCAAAGTATTCACGGAACAGCGGTGGCGCAGGGCAATTGGCAAGCTCCGGTGTGCACCGACTGCCACGGCATTCACTCCATCAAGGCACACACTGATCCAAATTCGCCGGTTTCGGCTCAGAATGTGGCCCAGGCCACATGTGCTCGCTGTCACGAGGGAGTACGGCTCTCGCAGGAGTTCGGGGTGGCCGGCCGCCGCGAGACAACTTACCTGGCCAGCTATCACGGTCTGGCATCAAAACTGGGCTCGCAGGTCGTCGCCAACTGCGCCAGTTGTCACGGGACGCACAGCATCTTTCCCTCAACCGATCCTCGCTCCACGATTCACCGTAGCCGCCTGGCGCAGACGTGCGGGCAATGCCATCCGGGGGTGACCGAGAAATTCGCTTCCGCCAAAGTACACGTCGACGCCCCACTCTCAGCAGACATCGGCAGCAAAGCCGTTCGTTGGATTCGCAAGTTTTATCTCGGCATGATCTTCGCCGTGATTGGCGGCATGCTGCTGCACAATTTTATCCTCTGGCGCTCCAAGGTCATCGCCCGTCGCAAACTGCAGCAGACATTCGTCACGCGCATGCCGCTGCGTTTCCGAATCCAGCACGCCGCGTTGCTGACGAGTTTCTTTTTGCTGGTTCTTACCGGCTTCGCGCTCAAGTTCCCTGACTCATGGTTCGCCTCCATGCTTACTCTGGGCGAGCACATGCGCGGCTTGTTGCACCGCATCGCGGCCGTGGTTCTGATAGCCGTAAGCGTCTATCACTTGTTCGATATCGTAATCACGCGCGAAGGACGTCGTCTGGCGCGCGATCTGTTCCCCGCACTGGACGATATGCGGGGCGCGTGGCAGAATCTCTCCTACTATCTCGGCCTCACGTCCCAGAAGCCGGAGTTTGCACGCTTCAACTACGCCGAGAAAGCCGAATACTGGGCCCTCGTCTGGGGAATGTTCGTGATGGCCGGTACGGGCATCATGCTGTGGGCCAAGGTTGTTGTAGGAAATCATTTACCGCGTTGGTGGCTTGATATCGCTACCGCCATTCATTTTTACGAAGCGGTGCTGGCCACTCTCGCGATTGTTGTTTGGCATTTCTATCAGGTGTTCTTTGACCCAGATGTCTACCCCATGAATTGGGCGTGGTGGGATGGCAAAATGACGCTGCACCACTATCGCGAAGAGCACGGCCTGGATGAAACTCCGCTCATCGAGATCTCCCCTTCAGTGCCTGAAGCAAGCGAAACTGAGATCGAAGGCGAAGCGGAACCCGAGACGACTGAGGTCAAGCATGGACAGTGAGCAAGTCTCACCTTCTGAACCTGAGCCGAGGCATGGGTTGCGCATGTTGCTGCGCAACCCGGTCAGCCTGGCCGGAATCGCGTTATCCATTGTCAGCCTGGCCAACATTTTCCTATTCGTCCTCATTGATCTGATCGCTACCAGGCCCGGCCCCTACATCGGCATCCTGGCGTACATGGTATCGCCAGCATTTTTTGTGCTGGGCTTGCTGCTCATCCTGGTTGGCCTCCTGCTCGAACGCCGCAAGAAGGTCACTCCAACGGAGTTCTATCCGGTCATCGACTTGAACGACCGTACGCAACGCAGCGCCGTTATCTCGTTCTCGACATTCTTAATTGTCTTCGTCATCGTAAGCTCGGCGGGCAGCTACAAAGCTTACGAGTTCACGGAATCTGTGGCGTTCTGCGGGCAGCTGTGCCACACGGTCATGAACCCCGAGTTCACCGCGTACTCTCTCTCTCCTCATGCCCGGGTCGGCTGCGTCGATTGCCACGTCGGGCAAGGCGCCACCTGGTTTGTAAAGTCAAAACTTTCCGGCACCCGCCAGGTCTTTGCCGCCGCCTTCAATACATTCCCGCGCCCGATTCCGACGCCTGTACACAACTTGCGCCCTGCACAAGATACTTGCGAGCAATGCCACTGGCCGAAAAAGTTCTATGGCGGACAGCTCAAGGTCTTCACCCATTACGCCAGCGATGAGAAAAGCACCCTGCGCCAGGTTCGCATGCTGATCAAAACCGGCGGAGGCGATCCCGCTACCGGTGCTCCTGAAGGCATTCACTGGCACATGAACATCGGCAACAAGATTGAGTACGTCACCAGCGACGAGAAACGCCAGGTAATTCCCTACGTTCATGTGCAAGATCTGCAAGGCCGCGTGACCGAGTACTTTGCGAAAGACTCCACGCTGACCAAGGATCAAATCGCCAAAGCCTCGCGCCACCACATGGATTGCGTGGACTGCCACAACCGCCCCACCCATATTTACGTTCCGCCTGATCAATCGGTGGATCAGGCTTTGGCCGCGCGCCGCCTCGATGCCTCGCTGCCGTTCATTAAGCAGCAAGCAGTAACGGTTTTAACCGGTACCTATGCGACCACCGATGCTGCCCTGCAGGGGATCGCAAAGGGCATCGACGATTTCTACGAAAGCAAATATCCCGGCATCGCTAAAGCCAAGCAGCTGGAAATCCGTAATGCCGTCGCCGAACTCCAGCAGATCTTCCAGCACACCACCTTCCCCGAGATGAAACTCAACTGGCAGACTCATCCTAATAATCTCGGCCACTATTATTTCAATGGCTGCTTCCGCTGCCACGACGGCCAGCATGTGAGCAGCGACGGCAGGGTCATTGGCAGAGATTGCAACCAGTGCCACACGGTAATGAACGACTCCCAAAGCGCCTCGGCCAGTGCCGGCCCACCCATGTTCCAGCATCCGGTCGATATAGGAGACATGACCCAGGTCAACTGCGCCGATTGCCACACCGGCGGCGTCGGTCCGTAAACGAGCAGCCTTTCACATTCCTCCAAAAAATTCCGCTCGCGTTCTTTTCGAACGAAGCTCCTTAGCGAAATCTGGCAAGCATCACTCCGACGGTTACTCCAAAGATCTGGCCTTAATCGAAATAACCCGTAAGCTGGCGCAACAAATTGTCATGCTAGGGAAAGGAATCGTAACCAAACCGGCGGAACAGGCTGCTGGTGGCGCGATTTGGCGCTTCGTTGGCTTTGCCGTACAGGTTACTCTGTAGCCAAGTTAGTTCGGGTAAGGTCAACCCTTCAGAACCGAGGTCCCAGCCGTGACAAACCATTTCTCGCTTCGCATTCCCGTCGCTATTCCCCCATGTCCACCCGACCCACGACCTTTCTGCCCGATCTGCGATCTTCCTATTTCGCTCGAGAGCGCGAACACGGACGAAAGAGGCAGCGCCATTCACGAAGATTGCTACGTCATGAAGCTGGCGTTAATGCGGGTGACTGCTCCCTGACAGTATTTCGTTACAAGCGAACCCTCGCGCATGCGCGAGAGGGTGGAGACGTTGACTTCCGTCTCGAAGCGGCGCAAGCCGTCCGCCATACGCGAATGTTCGGAAAGATAGAGGGCTGAAACAGCATCAAAACAGAGGGTTTCCTGTCACTCTGTGATTCAAATCACACCCCCGTGTGAACCCACGTCCCGACATCCACATACCTTCATCCTTATTCTGAACTCATCGCAGAGCCACACCAGTGGCACCGTCGAGATTTCGAATGGGGGATTACATGAAGCGCAAGTTCAAGACCATGGACGCCAACGAGGCGGTCGCGCACGTTGCCTATCGCGTCAACGAAGTCATCGCTATCTACCCCATCACTCCCTCCTCGGCAATGGGCGAGTGGGCGGACCAGTGGGCCTCCGAGAATGTGCCGAACATTTGGGGCAGCGTGCCCCACGTGGTCGAGATGCAGAGCGAGGGCGGCGCTGCGGGTGCCGTACACGGTGCCTTACAGACTGGCTCGCTATCCACGACCTTCACGGCCTCGCAGGGCTTGCTCCTGATGATCCCGAACATGAACAAGATTGCCGGCGAGCTGACTCCCACTGCATTCCATGTCTCGGCACGCACACTGGCCACGCATGCACTCTCTATTTTCGGGGATCACTCGGATGTGATGTCCTGCCGCAGTACCGGATGGGCCATGCTCTGCTCCAACTCGGTGCAGGAAGCCATGGACCTTGCCTTGATCGCGCATGCGGCCGCGCTTGAGACGCGCATTCCTTTCCTGCATTTCTTCGACGGCTTCCGCACGTCGCACGAAGTCAACAAGGTCGAAATGCTGAACGAAGACGACATGCGCGCCCTCATCAACATGGATCGCGTCATCGATCACCGCCAGCGCGCGCTCTCTCCCGATCACCCCGTTTTGCGCGGCACAGCCCAGAATCCCGACGTGTTCTTCCAGATTCGGGAGACCGCAAATTGTTTCTATAGTGCTGCGCCTGCCAAAGTACAGGCGGTGATGAATCGGTTCGCCGAAGTCGTTGGGCGTAGTTATCGCTTGTTCGACTATGTCGGCGCACCGGATGCCGAGCGCGTCATCGTGATCATGGGATCGGGCGCCGAAGTTGCGGATGAAACTGTCGCCTACCTGAATGCTCGCGGCGAAAACGTTGGGCTGCTGAAAATTCGACTCTACCGCCCGTTCTCCGTGAAGTCGTTCATCGAAGCCCTTCCCAAAACAGTTCGCCACATCGCAGTTCTAGATCGCACAAAGGAATCGGGAGCGATAGCCGAGCCACTCTACCAGGATGTGGTGAATGCTTTGCACGAATCAAAACGCGTAGCCCCGGATGCCCTCGTCCGGGGCGCGGACTCAGTCCGCGTCGTAGGCGGCCGCTACGGCCTCTCCTCCAAAGAATTCACCCCGGCGATGGTGAAAGCCGTTTACGACAACCTGAAGAATCCCGAACCAAAAGATCATTTCACGGTAGGCATCAACGACGACGTGACCCACACGAGTCTCGACTACGATGGCTCCTTCTCAACCGAGCCCGATAGCGTAGTTCGTGCCATGTTCTACGGCTTGGGCGCGGACGGCACCGTGGGAGCCAACAAGAACTCGATCAAGATCATCGGCGAGAACACCGACAACTACGCCCAGGGGTACTTCGTCTACGACTCGAAGAAATCCGGGGCAATGACCGTGTCGCACCTGCGCTTCGGGCCGCAGCCCATCAAGTCCAGCTATCTCGTTGCCAAGGCGAATTTCGTCGCCTGTCACCAGTGGATATTTCTCGAGCGCTACGACATGCTGAGCGCGCTGGTGGATGGCGGAGTCTTCCTGGTAAACAGTCCCTTCGGTCCGGATGAAGTCTGGAAGCACCTGCCCCGCGAAGTACAAACCCAGCTCATCGCAAAGCGAGCCAAGTTCTACGTGATCGACGCCTACCAAGTCGCGCGCGATACGGGCATGGGCTCGCGCATGAACACCATCATGCAAGTCTGCTTCTTCGCGATCTCGAAGGTCCTGCCGCGCGAGGAAGCCATTGCGGCCATTCGCGAATCGATCCGTTACACCTACGGGCGCAAGGGTGAGGACGTCGTCCAGAAGAATATGAAGGCTGTGGACGAGACGCTCGCCCATCTGCACGAGGTGAAACTTCCGCAGACCGCAACCAGCAAGAGCGAAATCCCTGCCGCATTTCCCGGCTCCCCGAAATTCGAGCACGACGTGCTGGGCGTCATTTACGCCGGAAAGGGCGACGAACTTCCCGTGAGCGCCTTCTCTTGCGACGGCACTTTCCCCACGGGCACCGCAAAATGGGAGAAGCGCAATCTGGCTCTGGAAATTCCCGCGTGGGATTCCAAAATCTGTATCCAGTGCGGCAAGTGCGCGATGGTCTGCCCGCATGCCGTGATCCGCATCAAGGTTTACGACAGCAAGGAACTGGAAAACGCGCCCAGGACTTTCAAGTCCTGTGACGCGCGCGATAAGGAATGGGCCGGCATGAAGTACACGATCCAAGTCGCGCCTGAAGACTGCACCGGCTGCGGCGTTTGCGTTGATATCTGCCCGGTCAAGAATAAACAGGAAACTCGCCTGAAGGCCATCAATATGGTTCCGCAGCCTCCGCTGCGCGCGCCCGAGAGCGACAACTGGGAATTCTTCCTCAAGATTCCGGAACTCGATCGCAGAAAGATCAAAGTTGGCACCATCCGCCAGCAACAAGTGCAAGAGCCTCTGTTTGAGTTCTCCGGCGCATGCTCGGGATGTGGTGAAACTCCTTATCTGAAGCTGGTCTCGCAGCTCTTCGGAGACCGCGCGGTGGTTGCTAATGCGACGGGTTGCTCTTCTATTTACGGCGGCAACTTGCCCACCACACCATGGAGCAAGAACAGCGACGGCCGCGGGCCCGCCTGGTCGAACTCGCTGTTCGAAGACAACGCCGAATTCGGGCTGGGTTTCCGCGTCTCCATCGATAAACAAACCGAATTCGCCCGCGAACTCCTGCTGCGTTTGGCAAAGAACGTTGGTGAAGATCTTGCCGCAACCATCGCCAACGCGAAACAAAAGGACGAAGCCGATATTTACGAGCAGCGGCAGCGCGTGGACATCCTAAAAGAGAAACTGCGCATGATGACCTCAGCAGAAGCCAAGCAACTTCTCTCGCTCGCTGACATGCTGGTGAAAAAGAGCGTGTGGATTGTTGGTGGCGATGGCTGGGCATATGACATCGGTTACGGCGGCCTCGATCACGTTTTGGCCAGCGGACGCAACGTCAACATACTCGTGCTCGATACCGAGGTTTACTCCAACACTGGCGGCCAGGCGTCGAAATCCACGCCCCGCGCGGCGGTCGCGAAGTTTGCCGCGGGCGGCAAGCCCGCCCCCAAGAAGGATCTCGGGCTGATGGCGATGACTTACGGCAACGTGTACGTCGCTAGCGTCGCCATGGGCGCGAAGGATGAGCACACGTTGAAAGCATTCCTGGAAGCAGAAGCGTACGACGGGCCCAGCATCATCATTGCCTATTCGCACTGCATTGCTCACGGCATCGACATGACCACTGCCATGAGTGATCAGAAGGTGGCTGTCGATTCCGGCCAGTGGCTGCTGTATCGTTACAGCCCGGAACGCGCGGCGCTTGGCGAGAATCCCCTGGCGCTTGATTCCCGCGCTCCGACGCGCAAAGTTCAGGATTTTCTGCTACAGCAGACTCGTTTCAAAATGCTGACCAAGAGCAAGCCGGAAGAAGCCGACCGCCTGTGGAAGCTGGCGCAGAAAGACGTAGAAAACCGCTTCCGCATGTACGAGTACCTGGCCAGCCGCAAGACAGAAGCCGAGCCTGCTGCGAAAGAATCAGCCGCAGCCCCCGCGGCAAAGCAAAAAGAAAGTCTAGCAACATCGAAATAACAGGGTGCCCCAACCTTGTCGCGTTTTAAGCGACAGGGTGGGGATGTTGACTCGGCTTAGCAGCTAAGAGGAGAACGCAATGATCGATCTCAAGACGACTTACTTAGGCTTGAAGCTGCCTACCCCGCTGGTGGCCTCAGCGTCGCCGCTATCCCGCGACGTGGATGGCATCCGCCGACTCGAAGATGCCGGCGCTTCTGCGGTGGTGCTCTACTCTTTGTTCGAAGAGCAGTTGCGCCAGGAGGAGATGGACCTTGACTACCATCTCAACGCCGGCACTGAAAGTTTCGCCGAATCCATCACCTACTTCCCGCAGGCCAGCGAGTTCCACACCGGCCCTGAAGGCTACCTGAAGCACATCCGCAAGGCCAAAGCTTCGGTAACAATACCGATCATCGCGAGCCTCAACGGCGCCACGCTGGGCGGCTGGACGAAATTCGCAGCAGAGATAGAGAATGCTGGCGCGGATGCGATCGAGTGCAACATCTATTCGATCGCCACAGACGCCAGCCTGACCGCGGCCGAGATCGAGAAGAACTATCTCGAGATCGTGCAGGCTGTAAGAGAGACAGTCCGCATTCCTGTGGCAGTCAAGCTGAGCCCGTTCTTCAGCAATCTGGCGAACATGGCGCAGCGGCTGGATCGGGCAGGTGCGGACGCCCTCGTGCTCTTCAACCGCTTCTATCAACCGGACATCAATCTGGAAGAACTTGAGATCCAGCCCAACGTGTTATTGAGCACCCCACAATCGCTGCGCTTGCCGTTGACCTGGATTGGCATTCTTTTCGGACGGCTGAAGGCGAACCTGGCGGCCACTGGGGGCGTGCACAGCGCCGATGATGTGGTGAAACTGCTGATGGTAGGCGCGGATGTGACCATGCTCTGCTCCTCGCTGATGCGCCACGGCGTGAATCATCTGCGCCACGTGGAGCGCGAACTGCGGGAGTGGATGGAAGAGCACGAATACGAATCAGTCAAGCAGATGCAAGGCAGCATGAGCCAGCAACGCTGCCCCGATCCGGGCGCCTTTGAACGGGCGCAGTACATGCGCGCGGTGAAAGGCATGCAACACATTCATATGGCAGGGTGGCGATAATGTTGACCAAGACCCACGTGGAAGCAGAGACCCTGTGGAGAGAGCCTCGTTCGGCTGCCCAATCCCAAGCACATGAGGTGGACGCGGTGCACGACGCCGCGGTGGAGAAAGCACGCCGCGAACGCAATCGCGCGCTCATGGTACCGCGAGAGCACGGCGCCTGGGGACTGTTACTCGTGCCGATGGTCACGGCGGCCGGCGTTGCGCTTCGCCAGGGCGGAAACGTGTTCCCGTTTGTCCTGTTGCTCACCGCGGCGTTGGCATTGTTCTGGCTGAGAACTCCTCTGGAGAGCCTGCTGGGAATCTCGGCCATACGGGCCGAAACGAAGGAGGAACGCAGTTCAGTGACTTTCGTGGTCGCTTACCTCGCGATTGTTGCCGCGCTGGCGTTGAGCATGCTGTTGTGGGCTGGGCAGAATCCGTTGCTGTGGGCGATTGGAATTGCGGCTGCGATCGCTTTCGTCGGGCAAGCGCTGCTCAGAAAAATGGGACGCCGCACCCGGATGCTCTCTGAAATGGTGGGCACGATGGGCCTGACGTCTTCGGCGCCTGCGGTCTACTACGTGATCACCGGAGAATTCGGCGTCACTGCGTGGATGCTCTGGCTGGCGAACTTGATTTTTGCCGGAAATCAGATTCATTACGTCCAGATCAGAATTCACAGCGCCAAACTGGTGGGAATGCGCGCGAAGCTGGCGCGGGCCTGGGCTTTCGCGGCAGGACAATTTGTGATGGCAGCTGTACTTGCCGCCGCTTGCCTGCTGGGCTGGATGCCTTGGGTAGCCCTGATTGCTTTTGGGCCGTTGCTATTCCGGGGCGTGTATTACTTTGTGCAAAAGCCTGCGCCGCTGCAGGTCCGGCGACTGGGCTGGAATGAACTCGCGCAAGCCATCATCTTCTGTCTGATATTCATCACAACGTTCAATTTGAGCATTTAGTCGTCGGCTGGCCCACTCCGCGGGTAAGTCCTTTCAACTCAGCAGCGCTACTGTAAAAAGTGTTCCTGCAGGAACATTTACATGTACAGTTTTGTATGTACATGAAGGGACGATTTCTGAACCCAGGGCGGACGAGGCGTCCGCCCCTACACAAACTAACGAGACTCACGGCACCAGGACCGCGGCGCCATCCACAGCATCATTCTTTACTGCCATGAGCGCCTCGTTGGCCTGATCCAGCGAGAACACGGTCACCTTGGGTCGTAACCCGATCTCCGCAGCCAGTGCCAGAAAATCGCGCGCATCGGCTCGGGTCATGTTGGCGACGCTGCGGATCTGGCGCTCTCCCCAAAGCAGACGGTCATAATCGAACTCTGGAATGCGATCCAGATGAATGGCATTGATCGCCACCACGCCAGCTTTCCGCAAGCTTGCCAGTGCGGCGATCACCACATCTCCACTCGGGGCAAAGGTCAACGCGCGATCCAGTTCGACTGGCGGCTTATCGGTTTCGGACCCGACCCAGTTAGCACCCAGCGATTCCGCCAGCGCGCGATGGGAGTTGCCTCGGGTAGAGACGTACACCTCGCACTTCCACGCCTGCAACACAGCGATGGCAAGATGCGCGGACGCTCCGAAGCCAAACAGCCCCACGCGCTCGCCCGGTTCAACACCGGCCACGCGCAAGCTGCGGAATCCGATGATGCCGGCGCAGAGCAGGGGGGCGGCATGTAAATCATCGAGCGCAGAAGGAAGCGGAAAGACGAAATCGTTGCGGGCGAAGGCGTATTCTGCGTATCCGCCTGCCACGGTGTAGCCGGTGAATGTGGGTGAATCGCAAAGATTCTCGAGACCGCGCTGGCAATAGGAACAAGTTCCGTCCGTTCCGCCAAGCCATGAGACGCCCACGCGTGAGCCAAGCGGAATCTGATCGGTGGCGCCATCGATCACCTCCCCCACTATCTGGTGGCCGGGTATGAGGCGCAGCTGCTTTGTCGGCAGTTCCCCTTCGACAATATGGAGATCGGTGCGGCAGACGCCACAAGCGCGTACCCGCAGCAACACGTGCCCAGACCTCAGGCGTGGGTTTGCAACCTCAACAATGCGCAGCGGACGTTCGGAAACAGCGTGCGGACACGACAGAAGAGCGGCTTTCATGGGGGGTTCTTGCCGCGGGTATGATGCCAGAGATCTTACGGTTGTTACCATCCTCATTGGTATGCAACCCGTCAACAGCAACCGGAAAAAGCGAGTATCCGGATAAGCACGAGTACGATGCACTTGGCGTAATAGAAAGTGAGGGTCGTAAGCACCGTGCGAGCCAGGGGGAGGAAGAGCAGTCCCACACCTTAACGGGCTTCAATTCTCCTGCGATTTGACTTGACTTCGGTCACAAACGAAAGTAATAGTGTTGACTCGTAATGATATGAAACTAGGGGAGGCTGCTATGCGTGTCGACCACCGCCGCTCACCGATGTGGGCGTTGCTGTTTACCGTCTTATCTTTAGGGGCAATTCCTGCCGCGGGGCAAGCCAGCTACACCGCCCAGATACGAGGTGTCGTGAAGGACGCCAGCGGAGCCATGGTGCCGAAGGCGAATATCAGCATTACCAACGACGCGACCGGGATTTCCACCACGGCCCACACGGACGACAACGGACTGTACATCCTCACGGGCCTTCGTCCTGCGGTGTACACCATTCGAGCCGACGCTGCAGGTTTTCGCGCGTCGGAACAGAAGAACGTGGTGCTGCAAGTGGATCAACAGACATCGATCGACTTCACGCTGCACCCGTTAGGCGTGATCACGACGGTGGAGGTGACGGAAGCGGCTCCGCTGCTGGACACAGAGAGCGCGGCGATCGGTACCAATGTGACTAACCAGTATGTGCGCGACATTCCACTGTACGGCCGCAACCCGTTTGCTCTGGTATTTCTCGCGGGCGGCGTGACGGAGACCACGGGTGCCGATCTCGGCTATCCCGCCGGCACCAACTTTGTCTCCAACGGCCAGCGTAACGCGACTGCCCAGATTAGCCTCGACGGCAGTCCTCTCAGTGCGCCGGAACAGGGCGAGGGAGGCAACTCCAACGTCTACTACCAGCCCTCGGTCGAAATCGTGCAGGAGTTCAAAGTTCAGAACAACAGCTTTTCGGCAGAATTTGGGAACAACGGCGGCACCATCGTGAACATGGTGCTCAAGCAAGGTTCGAATGCTTTTCATGGTAGCGGTTGGTGGTACGGGCAACGATCGAATTTTGATGCTCGCGATTTCTTCAATACCGGCGAAAGACCCGACCACGTCCGAGATCAGTATGGCTTCGCGGTCGGCGGGCCCATCATAAAGAACAAGACATTTTTCTTTGTGGATTTCGAGAAGATTCGCCAGCAGGATCCGGGCAACCTGGAGGGAATCGTTCCTACAGATTTGGAGCGCACCGGCGACTTTTCGCAGAGCCCGGCCAACCTGTCAGATGATCCTACGAATCCTGACATGGCCCAAGCTGGGATTTATGACCCGTGTGCTGGAAACCAACTAGATCCCAGCCCTTGTTCGCACACTCAATTTCCAAACAACGTAATTCCACCAGACAAGATCGATGCCATCGGCCAGGCGATTCTGAATTTGTATCCCCACGCGAACATACCCGGCGCCGTCTATCCGAATCCCAACTGGCGCCAGGTCATCGTTGGAACCGCTCCGGCGTGGCAGTTCGATGTCAAGTTAGATCATCAGTTCACAACCAATCACAGAATTGGCGGACGCTACAGCCGCCACCACGACGAGTCCATCGCACCCACCGTTGTGGGGAACGACGGGGATGGCACTATCTACATAACGAACGTGCAGAACGGTGGCTTGGAGTACAACTGGTCCGTCACGCCAACAGCACTGTGGACCAACCGCTTCAGCGTGGACCGCGTGCACGCCCCCGGCATCAGCAATCATTATCCCACGCTCAGTGACGTGGGGCTGTCGGGGGACCTGGCAGCCAACGGGCTCACCCGCATGCCGACGATCGAAGTCGATGACCCGTTTCTGCAACTGTTTAACCAATGCTGCGTGGATACCCATTTCGCGCACACGCTGGTCAGCTACTCTTCAGGTCTGCAATGGGTAAAAGGGAGACATTCCATCAAGTTCGGTGGCGAGCAGCGCGTGTTCTTCAATTACTTCTGGCAGCCCGACAATCCCACCGGTATCTTCAACTTCTCGCGCGACGTAACGACCTCGCAGCCGAACAACGGCCTGGGAGACGACGATCACAGGCAGGGAAATCCTTTCGCCTCGATTTTGTTGGGATATGCCCAAGATGCCTCGTTGCATCTGGTGCCCGCAGTGGCGGACAAGTCGGCAGAGACTGCTTTTTACGTGCAGGATGACTGGAAGGTAACGCCCCGGCTCACGGTGAATATCGGTTTGCGCTATGAGTGGAGCACGCCTTACAGCGAACGCTACAACCGTCTTCAGTTCAACGATTTCAGTGCTGATGCCGGAATCAGCATTCCTGTGGACCGCGATCAGCAGGGATTGTTTCCTCAGTTTGGGCAGATTGGGGAACTCAGGGGGATTTCGCGATTTCCAACGTCTGGCCATCGCAACTCACCTGTCGACCGAAACAACTTTGCTCCACGTCTCGGCTTTGCCTATCAACTGACGTCCAATACCGTGCTGCGTGGTGGCGCGGGTGTCTTCTACGGAATGAATGTGGCGACCAACTTCCAGTACGCCGGGCCCGCATTCGCAAAGACAGCGAACATCTTTTTCAGTAAGGACAATTTCGAACACCAATTTGCCTGCCTGGGGCCTTCGAATATTCAAACGAATTGCAGCAGTCCATTCCCCGGCGGCTTGGCTCCTCCGCAAGGAACAAAGTACGGTAAGTTGGCGCAGTGGGGCTTTGGAAACTCCAGCGACCTGGACACGGGGACCGCGCGCAATGCCGAGATCTATCAATGGAACCTGGGAATCCAGCACCTTTTGCCAGGACAAATCGTTATCGGCGTTGACTACTCCGCAAATCACAGCACGCACTTGCCTTGGGCTGGCGCGGGCGGCATTTCCACCCGCAACCGCAATTTCCTGCCTTCATCGGTTCGTAACGCGCTGGTAGCGACCCTTAATCCGACTCACGACCCCGCCAGCACAGCGGTTTCGGATTATCTCAATGCGGAAGTAGCGAATCCGTTCCAGTGCTTCTTTACCACACCAGCGGCGCTGACTGGATCCTGGTGTCCGGCAAGCCCGATTTTCAGCGCGGCCGATGTGGCCGATTCCCGTTACGTCGATCCCACGATTCCACAACAATTGCTGCTCGAACCATACCCGCAATTCGATGGCGGGTTCGAGGGGCTACCGACTCTCAACGCAAACTCCTGGTACCACTCTTTGCAAATTCGATTCCAGAAGCGCGCCAGCCATTACATCAGCTTCGAAGGTAACTACACCTTCTCCAAATCTACGGATGATTCCTCTGCCGGGCGAAACGCCTGGCTGGGTAACCTTCAGTACGACAACCCGCAACTGCTCGACGATCTGAAAGCGGAGCATTCCATCAGTTCCAATGACACGCCGCATCGCCTGACGGCTGCCATCATTTTCGACCTTCCATTCGGAAGAGACCGCTGGATTGGGCGTGGGATGAACCCGGTGCTGGATGCGTTTGTCGGTGGCTGGGCGCTGAACAATGTCCTGACCTTGCAATCCGGGCAGCCGTTGACTGTCTACAATTCCGCCGGGTTGTTGGTGGACGGCAATCAGCGACCGAACGTACTCTGCCCCCAAATTTCCACGGGGCTGAGCTACCGCGACGCGGCTACGTCTGGAGGAAGCGTGATCAATCAGGATTGTTTTGGCGATCCTGGCGATAACATTGCGGGCAACTCACCCCGCTACTTCTCCAATTTACGCGGCGACGGCATTCACAATCTGGATACGTCGCTCTCCAAAGAATTCAAGATCCGCGAAAACAAGCTGCTCCAGGTGCGAGCAGAGATGTTTAATGCCTTCAATCATCAACGCTTTGCCTTCCCGGACTTAGGATCGGGAGACGGCGCTTTGGGACAAGTCACGTCCACGACTAACAACTTCCGCAGAATGCAATTCGGAGCGCGTTTCCAGTTCTGAGAACAGACGGTGGGGTGGACCTGTTGGTCTGCCCCGCCAAACGCAAGCGGGTAACGCATCCGGAGCTATAAGGCCAGATGCTGTGGCAGGGGTGTGTCCATGACGACGGCAGTTTGACGCTGCGTCCGGACTGCATCTGGGCCAGGAAGATCAGACCGGTGGCGTTCCAACCACGTCATAAATGCATTCTCCAGAACACCGATCGAGAGGTACCATGAAACGAAACGTCGTTTTTGGATTTTTCTTTCTTCTGCTGTTCGCCTTCTGCCTTGCAGCTGCTCCCGAAGCTCACAAACAGGATTGGACCAACTATGTTCGCATCGGTGCCTACGGGCTTAAGGGCGGCGATGCCCAGCAGATTGTGCACCAGGCGCAGGCCAGCAATGTGTCCGGCATCGAAGTGGATAACGACATTCCCGGGCGTTACGAGAGCTTCCTACATCCCGAGGCGAAGCTGAAAGCGATTCGAGATGTAGCTGAGGCGGCGCATAAGGCCGGCAATCACGCGTTTGTGTATATCGCCGGAACCGAGTGCATCACGGCAAATGGCGATCAAACACCACACACCATGGCTAAAGACCATCCTGACTGGTTGCAGCGGAAGATCACTGGAGAGCCGGCAATTTTTGGAGGCGGCACGGCATTCTGGATCCGAAAAGGGGATGAAGATGTGTGGATCAGCCCATACGCGTCCGAGTGGCGGAAGATCTACATGGAGCGCGTGCGGCAAATCGCGCAGACTGGGATAGACGGGATTTACATCGATATTCCTTACTGGATGACGCATTTCGAAGGGTGGGAAAAGTCGTGGGCCAGTTTTGACGACTACACGGTCGCGGCGTTCAAGCAGCAGAGTGGATTGGACGCGAAACACGATGTGAAGCTAGGGGATTTTTCCGATCCAGGATTCCGCAAATGGGTGGGGTTTCGGCTTCAGACGTTCACAGACTTTCTGCACGAGATTGATCAGACCGCAAAGGCTGTGAACCCGGAGATCAAGACAATCCCTGAAATTTATCCCGGCATTGAAGAGGAAGCGGTGCGGGTTGGAACTGATGTTTACAGCATCTATGCCGTGGTCGACGCGATTGCGCATGAATATGAATTCGGCAGTGGGGATCACATGGCATCGGGTCGCAAGCCGCTCGATTGGTTCAACTACCAGGTAGGCATGCACTCCTTCCGCGCCTTCGCGGAGGGCAAGCCCACGTGGATTCTGAATTACTCGTGGGATGGCGACAAGAAGGTGGACAAGCGTGAGGCGATGAAGAACCTGGCTATGTCGCAGGTGATGGCCGGAGCTAACTTCTGGGACGCGCCCGGTCATTCCATGGCGGGATCGAACGATCTTGCTACCCGCAAGGTTATCTTTGACTGGATTCGCCAGCATGAGAAGACGTTTTATCTGCCGCGGAGCCCGATCGATCCCATTGGAGTCTATTTTTCGCCGGAGACGCGAAATTACTATGCTGACGAATTCATTGGTGGGTATCGAGGGATTCTGATCCTACTGATGCAGAAGCATCTTGAGTTTCAGATTGTCACTCCACGGACGTTAACCGAGTTTCAGGGCCGCACCATCGTCCTGCCGGATGTACGCATACTGAGCGAAAGCGAGAAGAAAACGCTGCAGGATTTTGCGCATGCAGGCCGCAAAGTCGTGCTTACAGGGCCAAACGCGGTTGACCTGCCGGAGTCAGAGAATGTTATCCATATCGCGGAATCAGCGGGCAAATCGTATGACGCCGCACTCGAGAAAGATTTCGACAGTGTATCGCCGGACAGTGAAAAGGACTTGCTCGACAAACTGGCGGGCGGTGATTCGGTGAAGATCAAGGCCGGAACCCATATCGCGACATCGATTGCGCGAACCTCTGACGGGCATACGAATGTTTACTTTGCCAATTTTGCAGGATTGCGCGGTGGATCAAATCCGGTGCAGACGCCGCAAACGGGAGTGGAGGTCAGCGTCACTTCCAATTCGGAAGGCCGCGGATTCTTTCTGCCCTTTCTTGGAGAAGCGCAACCGATCGAAGGAGTGCGGAGTGGAAACGCGATCACCTTCCCATTGCCTGCGATCACGAAAGGGGCAGTGTTCTGGTACGAACCGTAGGAGAGGTTCAGAGCGCTGCTTTTGTGCTGATTCGTTTTCGGGTGGCATCAGGCGCCGGACTGCCAACCTTTAGAACGAGAGACGGCCTCATCCCAGCGCGCGCGTAGGGTTTGCGCCTGCGACGCAGGTATCTGCGGCTCGAAGCGGCGATCAATATTTCCGGCATCGTTCTGCCCATCTGGCCAGAATCCGACGGCACGGCCAGCCAGCAAAGCCGCTCCTAACGCGGTCGTCTCGGTGACGGCGGGGCGAACTACCGGAACCCGCAGGATGTCGGCTTGAAATTGCATGAGACTGTCATTGACGGTCGCACCGCCATCCACTCGGAGTTCCTGTACGGAGTCGCCGGAATCTCGCTGCATCGCATCGAGCAGGTCCGCAACCTGATAAGCGATACTCTCAATAGCGGCGCGGGCAATGTGTCCTGCAGTAGAACCGCGAGTGAGACCGAAGATCGAGCCACGGGCATAGGAGTCCCAGTGCGGCGCTCCCAAGCCTACGAACGCGGGCACAAAATAAACGCCGCCGTTGTCGGACACTGATGTTGCGAGCGCCTCCACTTCTTCCGATTTGTGAATCAGGCCGAGCCCATCGCGTAGCCACTGCACTACCGCCCCGCCAATGAAGACGCTGCCTTCGAGCGCGTATTCCGTTGTGTCTCCCACTTTCCATGCGACCGTTGTTACCAGGCGATTGGAGGACGGAACTGCGCGCCTGCCCGTGTTCTGCAGCATGAAGCATCCGGTGCCATAAGTGTTCTTCGTCATTCCGGGCTCCAAGCATCGCTGGCCGAAGAGGGCAGCTTGCTGGTCGCCAGCGATTCCGGCAATCGGAATCCCATCCAGGCCCTTGACGCCATTCACCTCACCAAAAATCTCGCTGGAGGAGCGAACCTCAGACAACATGGAGATGGGCACGCCAAACATTCTGCAGAGCTCTTCATCCCATTCGCGAGTGTGGATATTGAAGAGCATGGTTCGCGAGGCATTGCTGATATCTGTCGCATGGATTCGGCCCTGGCTGAGCTTGTACAGCAGCCAGGTATCGACCGTTCCAAACATCAGTTTTCCGTCATCGGCCAGCTTTCGGGCGGTGGGAACGTTCTGGAGTATCCACGAAACTTTGCTGGCGGAGAAATAGGAATCGATGAGAAGGCCGGTGCGCTGCTGAATGGGTCCGCCATGCCCTTGCCTCACCAACTGCTCACAGTAATCGGCCGTGCGACGATCCTGCCAGACAATGGCGTTGTGAACAGGTTCACCAGTATCGCGATTCCATAGGACAGCGGTCTCCCGCTGATTAGCAATGCCGATGGCGGCCACATCCGCTGCTTTGATCGCAGCTGACTCCAGAGCTTGCAAGGCTACGGCGATCTGGGAAGACACGATCTGTTCAGGATCGTGCTCGACCCAGCCTGGCTGGGGAAAAATTTGATCGAACTCACGTTGGGCAACGGCGCGGACAGCGCCAGCTTCATCGAACAATAGGGCTCGTGAGTTTGTTGTGCCCTGATCCAGTGCCAAGATGTATTTCACGAATCCCTCTTTCGTCGCGATATCGGCAGAGACGTTGCGAGCAACGTCTCTACGACTTCAGAAAACGGCGAATGCCAAAATCGTAGACCGCGGCTCCGGCCAGGCCACCAAATAAGGGTGCGAGCACCGGAATCCACCAGACGCGAGTGCCATCGCTGATGCCATTGTTCCGAAATCCCGCAAGCACCGCGAACAGCCGGGGGCCAAAGTCGCGTGCCGGATTGATTGCATAACCGTGCATACCCCCGAAGCTCATGCCAATCGCTACGACGACCAGTCCGATCATCAGCGGCGCCAGATTCGCGCCCGGTGGAACATTGAATTCATCCACAATGGCGAAAACCAGGAGCACCAGCAGCCCAGTGCCAATGAATTGATCCAGAAATCCTGCTTGTGGAAGGCCGGGAAATGCGGGAAAGGTGGTAAACACTCCGGCGGTGCGCTCGAGATTTGGATCGACCTGCAGAAAAGCAGGATGATAGTTCCAAAACACGACAGCAGCCGCGGCAAACGCCCCCGCCGTCTGGGCCAACGAGTACGGAATGACTTTCGCCCATGGAAAGTTCCGAAATATCGCCAGAGCCAATGTCACCGCGGGATTCAGATGCGCTCCTGAAATTTTTCCCGCAACGTAAATGCCCATGGTGACGCCAAGTCCCCACCCTAGGGTGATGTTGGTAAAGCCGCCGTGAATGGTCTCTCCCGCATTATGCGTGGGAAACAACACCACCATAGCGACGACTCCGGTACCGAAAAGAATAAGAACGAATGTGCCGAGGAATTCTGCGATGAGTTGTGCGGCCAGAGTTGGTTTCGAGTTCATCCATTCTCCCGTATGCGTCCGCGACAGACGTTGCAAGCAACGTCTCTACGAAGCTGCATGTGACTCTGCAATCGGGGAGTAGTCTACCAAGCCATTTGCCGCCGGGTCGTACTTTTCAGCCAATCACGGCTGTCGGGGGAGTTTGAAAAGTTAAGTAAACGCCGGTCTTTCGGCTTGACATTTCCGGGAAGCTCCGTAAGATAAAAAATATTTATTCACTTTTGTGAATAAATATTCATTATGAATAAAAGCTTGCGGCAGCGCGCGGTTCTGGACGTTTTGAAACATGGGTCGGTCGCCAGCCAGGAAGACCTGCAGCGGCATTTGCGGCGGCGGGGCTTCAAGGTGGGGCAGGCCACGCTCTCGCGCGATATCCACGATCTGAATCTCAGCAAGACTCCGCAGGGTTATACCCTCCCCCAAGGTGAAAATGGCGCCGGAGTCGCGCTCCCCCCGGTTTCGCGGCTGGTGCGGGAATTCGTACTCGACATCCGTTCGGCGCAAAACCTGCTCGTCGTGAAGACCATCGTTGGTAGCGCGCAGCCGGTGGCGGCCGCGCTCGATGAGGCGGACTGGTCAGAAATGGTGGGCACGATTGCGGGAGACGACACGATCCTGATTGTGTGCCCTGATAAAGAGCAAGCGCGCACGCTGGCGGGACGCATCGAGGAAATGCTGGGATAATGGCAGGCAAACTAAAAACTGCAGTACTGGGAGCCACGGGATATTCCGGCCTGGAATTGACGCGCATTCTCCTGCGCCATCCCCGCACTGAGAAACCGATTCTGTTGCGGCGCGCGGGCGACAATGGCGGGCCGGGAGATCTGGCAGAAATATTCCCGGCTCTCTCCGGGAACGGGGGATATCCGCTGCACTCGCTTTCCTGGTCAAGCCTGCAACAACAAGGAGTCGGACTGCTGTTCCTGGCTACACCTCATGAAGTATCGCGATCGCTGGTACCGCAGGCCATCGCGCACGGGCTGCGAGTAGTCGATCTGAGCGGCGCCTGGCGGCTCAAACAGGAAGATAACCGAGCGATTTATGGATTTCAGGATTCGGATGGACGTGTGGCGGCAGAACTCACGCACCGAGCCGTCTATGGATTGCCCGAACTCAATGCCGATCGCATTGCGAGCGCCGCGCTGGTCGCTAACCCGGGATGCTACGCGACGTCGGTCATCCTTGCGCTCGCACCGCTCATCAAGTCAGGAGTCGTCGATCGGAAGCGCGGCATTATCGCGGATTCGAAATCCGGAGTTTCCGGAGCGGGCAAAGAACCTACTGCGAAGACGCATTTTGTTTCTGTAGCCGACAATTTTTCGGCCTATTCGGTTTTCAATCACCGGCACCTGGGGGAAATTCTCGAGCAACTGCAGCTTGAAAGGCCAGAGGTGGTTTTCACGCCCCACTTGCTGCCGATTCCTCGCGGAATTCTCTCCACGGTTTACGTTCAGCTCAACCGTACGATGAGCCCGCTCGAAGTGGAATCATGCTTCCGGAATTTCTATTCCGGAAAGCGATGGGTGCGGATTTTTCAGACGCCTAAACTGCCGCAGGTGCAGTTCTCAGTGCATACGAACTATTGCGATCTGGGATTCTGCCTGGCAGATGACGGCCAGCGGCTGGTTCTGATCTCTTGCATTGACAACTTGCTCAAAGGCGCAGCGGGGCAGGCGGTGCAGAACATGAATTTGATGTACGGGTGGAGCGAGGAAGAGGGACTGCAGTGACGATTGTGATCAAAATCGGCGGCGCGGCGCTTGACGACACAGTCACGTTGCGTAAGTGCGCACGGGCCATCGCAGAACTGGCACAGGACGGCCACCGTGTCGCCGTCGTGCATGGCGGCGGCAGTGCTCTGACTCGTGTTCTGAAACAGCTCGGCAAGCAAAGCGAGTTTGTCAGCGGGCTGCGCGTGACTGATGCCGAGACCCGCGACGTCGCGCTGATGGTTCTGGGTGGCATGGTCAACAAGAAGTTGGTGGCCGCCATTCAGGCCGCGGGCATGCCTGCGCTTGGATTCTGCGGTGGAGATGGCATGAGCTTTCGCGCCCGCCGCAAACACGTTGCGGGAAACGATCTGGGATATGTTGGTGAAATCTGCTTTGCCGAGCCTTGTTGGATTGAAGCGCTCTGGCAGCAGGGTGGCATCCCAGTTCTAGCGTCGTTGGCGCTGGGCGCGGATGGCGAGTATTACAACGTGAATGCGGACGAGATGGCCGCCGCATGCGCAGCTGTATGTCATGCGAATGCCCTGATCTTTCTCACCGACGTCCCCGGCGTGAAAGATGCCTCCGGGGCAGTGATTCCCTGGCTGAGCACAAGAGAAGCACAGGATCTTGCCGCCGGCTCGGTCATCAGCGGAGGCATGCTGCCGAAATTGGCCGCGTGTACACAGGCGCTGAAGCAGGGAGTGGGACGCGTGAGGATTTTGCCGGCTGCTGAAGCAGGGGCCCTCCCGCAGTTTTATCTGACGAAACTCAATTGCGGAACAGAAGTGACGTGCGCATAGTTTGTCAGTTATTTCGAATATCGACGGGAATAAGGAAAGAGGACATACGTTGAACACTCAGATTCAAAATAGAGCATCGGTCGCGCCGCAGACGTTTCCCGGCGTGTTTTGGTGTTCCGACCTGATTTCCACGCGTGATCTCGGACCGGAAGGGGTCGAAGCCGTTTTACACCTGGCGGAGCTGATGAAGGCTCGGCCATCCGTGTTTCAGCGCGCGCTGGCTGGAAAACAGATGGTGATGTTCTTTGAAAAGCCCTCGCTCAGGACGCGTCTGACATTCGAATCGGGCATGGTGAGCCTCGGCGGAACAGCCATGTTCGTGGACCAATCGCGCAGCCGGCTGGACGCGCGGGAGAGACTCAGCGACATCGCACAGAATCTGGAACGTTGGATCGATGTGATTGTGTTGCGGACGTTTGCCCACGAAACCATTGAAGGTATGGCTCGTCACGCCTCGGTTCCCGTGATCAATGCGCTGAGCGATGTGGAGCATCCCTGCCAGGCGCTAGCCGATTACCTCACCTTGCGGGAGCGGTTCGGAGATTTCAAAAACGTCACGCTGGCGTATGTCGGAGATGGAAACAATGTGGCGCATTCTCTGCTGTTGACTTGCGCCTGCCTGGGGTCTTCGATACGTATCGCAACGCCAAAGGGGTACGGGTGCAGTCCTCAGATTATGGCGGACGCAAAGAAGATCGCGAAGCAGACGGGGGCGCAACTCGAGTTCCTCACCGATCCACATGTTGCGGTGACCGGGGCCGATGCGGTGTACACGGATGCCTGGGCCAGCATGGGGCAGGAGCACGAAGCCGCGCAGCGGGCGGAACTTTTCCAGCCCTACCAGGTGAACCGGAAATTGATGGCCGAGGCCGCACCTCATGCGGTGTTCATGCACTGCCTTCCGGCCCATCGAGGCGAGGAAGTCACGGACGAAGTTATGGATTCGGAGAACTCCGTGATCTTCGACCAGGCGGAAAATCGGCTTCATGTTCAAAAATCCATTCTTTATTTACTGCTGGGCGGCGCGGTTCGCCTGCCCGCGAGGAGCGCTCATGCCTGAGAAAGTCGTTCTTGCGTATTCCGGTGGACTCGACACCTCGATCATCATTCCATGGTTGAAGGAGAACTACTCGTATGAAGTGATCGCCATGGTCGGCGATGTGGGCCAGGGCGACGACATCGAGGTGGTGGTCGATAAAGCCTATGCGACCGGAGCCAGCAAGGTGATCGTGGAAGATTTGCGCGAAGAGTTCCTGACGGGATATGTGTTTCCTGCCCTGAAAGCGGGCGCCGTTTACGAACACAAGTACCTTCTGGGAACGTCGCTTGCCCGCCCTGTCATTGCCAAGCACCAGGTTGAAGTGGCTTTACGGGAAGGCGCCACTGCGGTCGCACACGGTTGCACCGGAAAAGGCAACGATCAGGTGCGTTTCGAATTGACCTACCAGGCACTGGCCCCGGAGTTAAAGATTATTGCGCCGTGGCGCGAGTGGAAGCTGAAATCGCGCGAAGACTGCCTGGACTACGCCGAGCAGCATGGAATTCCCGTGGCGGCGAGTCGCGAAAAGATTCACAGCAGAGATAGAAATCTATGGCACATCAGCCATGAAGGTGGAGAACTGGAGGATGCGGGGAATGCGCCATTGGCAACGACATGGCAGATCACTCGTTCTCCCCAAGATGCGCCCGATCAGGACGAGCAGGTGGAGATCGGATTCGCGCAGGGGATTCCGATTTCGGTGAATGGGATGGAAATGGATCCCGTGTCACTGGTGGAACTGCTGAACGAGATCGGCGCACGCAACGCGGTAGGACGCATCGATCTGGTGGAGAACCGCTTCGTCGGCATCAAGTCTCGGGGATGCTACGAGACTCCCGGCGGCACGCTGCTGATCACAGCTCACCGTGAATTGGAGGCTCTGTGCCTGGAGCGCGACGTCGCGCATTTCAAGCAGCACATTGGGCTGAAGTACGCGGAACTTGTGTATTTCGGACTGTGGTTCACGCCTTTGCGCGAGGCTCTGGATGCATTCGTCAACCAGACGCAAACGCAGATGACAGGCAATGTGACGTTGTCACTGTATAAAGGAAATGTTTCCGTCGTAAGCCGTCACTCGGAGCACTCCCTCTATCGAACCGATCTCTCCTCATTCACGATGGACGACAGCTACGACCAGAAGGACGCAGCGGGGTTCATCCGTATTCTCGGTTTGCCCTCGCGGTCGAGAGCCCGCGCCAGAGTGGAGGTGGCGCGATGAAGATGTGGTCGGGGAGATTCCGGCAGCCGCTTGACCCTGACTTCGAGCGCTGGCAAAGATCGTTCGATTTCGACCGGCGATTGCTGCGTTATGAACTCGCGGCAAGCGAAGCGCATGCCCGTGCGTTGCGGGATGCCGAGATCTTGTCCGCCGATGAACTGATCAGGATATTGCAAGGCTTACAGCAGATTGGCGAGCGAGCTTCGGTTTCGCCGGAGTTCCTAGAAGACAGCGAAGCTGAAGACGTTCACCATTTCGTCGAGAAGCAACTGGTCGCTTCGATCGGCGACGCCGGATACAAACTGCACAGTGGCCGCAGCCGCAACGAGCAAATCGCGACCGACTTGCGGCTGTATACAAGGGCTGCGATTGATCAGCTGCGGGGCGAACTAGCTGAGCTATGCGCAGCTTTCGTCGCGCGCGCCGAGGATGCCGGGGAGACGGCCGTACCGTCGTACACACACTTGCAGCGAGCCGAGCCGGTGCTGGTCGCCCATTGGCTTTTGGCTTACGTGGAGATGTTTCTGCGGGATGTGGATCGACTGGCGGACTGCCGCAAGCGGCTGAACGCCTGCCCGCTAGGATCCGGGGCGGTCGCCGGTGCAACTTTGCCGCTGGACCGTTCGATGATGAGTGAACAACTCGGGTTCGACGCGCCTACGGGCAACAGCATTGATGCTACGAGCGATCGGGATTTCATCCTCGAGTTCGTCAATACTTTGTCGCTACTTGCGTTGCATCTGAGCCGATGGGCCGAAGAGATGATTCTCTTCTCTACCCAGGAATACGGCTTCGTTGCATTGCCCGAGTCCTACTCCACCGGAAGCAGCGCCATGCCGCAAAAGAAAAATCCCGACCTGCTGGAGCTTGTGCGCGGCAAGACGGGACGGGTGTCAGGTCATGCCATTGCGCTGATGGTCTCGATCAAAGGATTGCCCCTTGCGTACAACAAAGATTTGCAGGAAACGCAGGAGCCACTGTTCGACAGCGCGGACACAGTCATGCAGTTGCTGCCGCTGGTGACTGGCTGGATGAAAGCTGTGGAGTTCAATTACGAGCGAATGCAGCAAGCGGCGCAGTCGGGATTCATGAACGCGTGGGCGGCGGCGACTTACCTGGTGAAGCGCTGCGTGCCTAGCCGCCTGGCACATGAACGTGTCGGGAAGGCAGTGCAAATGTGCCTCGAACGAGGTTGCGAGTTGCGGGATTTGACGCTGGAGGAACTGCGATCACTCAGTCCGGCGTTCGATGAAAACTTCTATAGAGCCCTGTCACTCCCCTCTGTGTTGGCGATGCACGACGTACAGGGAGGCACCGCTCCCGCTCGGGTGACGCAGGCAATTGGGGCAGCCAGAAAATCCATCGAGTCTCTTCGCGAGGAGGCCCATGCACACGCGTAAAGCGATTCTTCCTGACGCAAAGCAGATTCACGAACTCATCGCCGCTTACTCCGGGGATGGCACTCTGCTTCCGCGAACCCTGCCGGAGATCTGCGAGAACGTAAGAGACTTCGTAGTTCTCGAAGAGGATGGCCGGATCATGGGCTGCGGAGCGCTGCACCTCTATGGAACGCACTTGGCAGAGATTCGGTCCATCACCGTTGCTCCCTGGGCTCAGGGCAAAGGCGGAGGTGGGCGCCTGGTGAAAGCCTTGCTGGCAGAAGCGAAGCGACACAAAGTGGACTGCATCTGCTTGTTTACGCGCAAGCCGGACTTCTTTGCCGGGCAAGGGTTCTCAGTGGCACAACGGGAGGATCTGCCTGACAAGATTTATAAGGATTGTCACGCGTGCCCGCGATTCCACTGCTGCGATGAAGTAGCCATGGTCCGCGGTGAACTGCCCAAGTTCGCGATTCTTCCCGAGCCGGAGAATTGGCTCGTGAAGTTGCAGGGATGGGCACCCAACAACGACCAGGCTAGTTCAAGCTGATCTCTTGTGCTCCGTTTTCGGCGCGGCAGGGATAGACTTGCGGATTGATCCCGGTAAGTTTCTGGTAGCGTTCGGCGATTCGAGCGGCGAACGCTGGGGCGCTTTCCTCACGCACAAGATTGACCGTGCAGCCTCCGAATCCGCCGCCGGTCATGCGTCCCCCAATGAAGCCCGGTAATCCTTGGGCCGCATCCACCATAGCGTCCAATTCGCTGCAACTGACCTCGTAGAGATCGCGCAGGCTGTCGTGGGACTCGCGCATTAGCGTGCCTACACGCGGAAGGTCCCCGTCCATTAGAGCCCGCGCCGCATCCAGAGTCCGCTGATTCTCCTGGATCACGTGCGTGCAGCGTTTCCGAATGGTGGCAGGAAGCTGACGGCCGGTCTGCTGAAGCAATTCGGGAGACACATCTCTCAACGCGCGGATGAAAGGGTCTGTTTGGGCGAAAAAACGAACTGCCTGCTCACATTCTTCGCGCCGCTGGTTGTAAGCACCGGTCGCGAGATCGTGCTTGACCATGGTGTTGCAGACCACGAGCTCAATCCCGCGGGGGAGGGGAGCGAACTTAAATTCGAGAGAGCGGCAATCCAGCAGCAGCGCGTGCCCGGCCTTGCCCATACAAGATACGAACTGATCCATAATGCCGACTCGGGCGCCCACAAATTCGTTCTCAGCCTGGCGGCAAAGTTTTGCGACCTGCGGCAGGGGCAACTTCTTGCTATCCAGACTCATGAAGGCAAGAGCCGAAGCGACCTCAATGGCAGCCGATGAACTCAAGCCCGCACCGATGGGTACATCTCCGTGGATGAGCAGGTTCGCGGGCTGTAACTTACCGCCGTGCTGACGAAAAACGGAAGCAACACCCAAAACGTAGTCGCACCAGGAACTAGTGCGGCGGTCCGGAAACCTATCGAGATCAAATTCGAAGTTCCCGGGAAGTTCTTCTGATTGAACCACGAGTTTGCGGTCGTGACGCGGCGACACCCCCACGAAAGTGGAAAACTCGACTGCGGCCGGCATGACGAATCCGTCATTGTAGTCGGTGTGCTCGCCGATCAAGTTCACGCGCCCAGGCGCGCGAAAGATTCTTGGCCTGTTTCCGAAACGTGCCTCAAAATTCTGCGCCAGTTCGCGCGAGTTCATCGATTCGGCTTTCCTTTTGTGAGCGGTGACTTCGGTGATTTGTGGCCCTGCATGATCACGAGCGAATCCCCCAACAAAAAGGATCTCTGGGATCAAGCACCAGTTCGGATTCCGCGTTCACGAAGGCTGATCCTTTTATACTGGGATACACCTTACCGTCGCGAACTGAAATACTGCCCTCGAAAACGCTGCCGACAATGCTTTCCTGTCTCCAGACCTGGCCTTCGTGAATCTTGCCATCCGCATAAAGGCAAGCCAGTTTGGCGCTGGTCCCGGTACCGCAGGGAGAACGATCATAGGCTTTACCCGGACATAGCACGAAATTCTTGCTGTCGGTTTCTGCTATCTCAGACGGCCCAAATAGTTCAATGTGATCGATCTCCTGATTGTTCTCTCCGGTAATTCCCTGCTCGCGAAGCGCCAATCGGATCGCCCAGGTAAAAACCGTGAGTTCCTCGACGTTTTTCAATGACAGGTCCATCGTGTGCTCCCGTACCAGGAAGAACCAATTACCTCCCCAGGCTACGTCTCCGTGCACCGTTCCATAGCTCGCAACCTTAACGGGAATGTTGTGCTTCAGGCGATAGCTGGGCACATTGTTCACCGTTACTTGACCGTCCGTATCAAGAATAGCGGTTACTTCCCCGACGGGTGTTTCAACACGGTGTTCGCCAGCCGCGATCCGTCCCATGAAATGAAGAGTAGCGATCAAGCCAATGGTCCCGTGCCCACACATTCCCAGATAGCCGACGTTATTGAAGTAGATCACGCCCGCAGCGCACGCTGAGTTCACCGGTTCGCACAACAGCGCACCAACAACAACGTCAGAGCCGCGAGGTTCGTTCACCACCGCCGAGCGAAAAGCATCGTGCTCGTTGCGGAATCGGCACAACCGTTCGGATAAACTGCCGTTTCCAAGGTCGGGGGCGCCAGCAATCACAAGGCGGGTAGGCTCGCCTCCTGTATGCGAGTCGATGACGCGCACTCGCCGAACTGGAGTAGTGTTCACCGAATGGGGTCCCCTGAAACAAGAGAATGCTTATTGTACGAATTTTGATCCGCTCTGTGGCGTAAGAGATAAGGAATTTCTTGAGAAGAGGCTGGGCGGACTGATCTCGGAACTGATGCGGCGGGACGAAGCTTTTGCCGTCTACTGAAGGGCTTCGCCGCCCGAATCAAACCGAACGCCGGCCATGGACTCGCCCGAGGCCAAGATCTCGCGGACTCGTGCGCGGTTGGGGCCGGCCTTTTCTATTGCAGCCGACAGGCAATCCAAGGCCTGATTCAGCGTGATCTTGTCGGGCAAGCGGAAGATCCAGGGGATGTTGGTACTGGTTAGAGCGCGATCCGATGAAATGGCAATCACTGGGATGAAGGACTTCACTGCGATCTGCTCGGCAAGATGACTCGACGTCCGGTCAAGAGCGACCAGAGCTACGACATGTTCCTCATATACGGCTTTGACCAGATCAGTGGACGCTTTGCCCCACGATGTGCCCGACTCGATGGGAATGATGGAGTATGGCTTGCTCTCGGGCTTGCTGGAACTATGCTCTTCAAGCGATCGCACCAACTCGTTTGCGTGCGGACCGAAAATTCCGATTTTAAGATTCTCTACATCGTTAGTGGGAGGACCTGAATATTGCACACCATCCTCTCCGACTCGAGCATATAGCCTCTCCATTGTGATGAGCCGGTATGCAATCTCGCCGTTGCGCACGTGAGCCAGGAACAGGGGCGAGATATTTTTGCAGTTTGGGTCAAAAGTCATCTGCTGCGTAACACCCTTGTAGCTGGTCAGGGCTGTCAGCGCGTCTCGGATACGCCCCTTGTTGAGCCCCGCGCGGCAGATGGCATCGAGGAGAATTCGCATCTGATCGTAAGCCAACGCCGCAAAGTGGTCGGGCTTTTCATGATACCGAGCTTCGTATCGTGCGATGAAGTCACGCCATTGCGCATCCTTGCGACTGGGATCGTAAGGATAGACAGCCTCGAAGCTTTCAGCGGCAGTTCCTGCAAGCTTGATGAGTTCGTCACCAATGGTGCGATGACTCCCAAATACTCGTTGCTTCATTCCCAGTTCCTGCATTTGCTGGAGGATCATGGCAGCCTGGGGAATATCAGTCCAAAGGACGATCGCATCCACACGGGAATCTTCGATCACCTGCAACTGACGTCGAAAATCTGTATCGCCGCGCAGGAATTTCTGTTCGATGACGACCGGATGCCCGAGGCGACGCGAGGCATCACGAAATTTGATCACTCCAAATCGACCGTAGCGATCGTTGACACGCAACAGAGCAACTCGTTTCAGGCCCAGTTCGGTGTAGATGTGGCGAGCCAGCGTATACCCCTGCACACGATCGTCTTGAATATCGGTGAAGTACCAGGGAATGATAGTTTCGGGAATCGTAGGGTCAGTGGAGGCACTGTTCACTAATGGAGTTTCGGCCTTCAGCGCCAGTCGAAGCGCGATGTGGGTTGACTCCGAACTGATGGACCCAAACATGGCCCAGACTTTGTCGTCATAAATCATCCGCACTGCATCGTTCGATGCCGCCCCCCAAATCGCGGAATCTCTGGATACGCCCGTCACCCCGGAATTGCTGTTCTGCCAGTTGTCGTAGTCGTTATGGGTGATGAGATGGAATGGCTTGCCTCCATACCCTCCGGCAGTATTGGCTTCGTCGATGGCCATTTGTGCGCCGTTCAGCATGCGGGCGCCGCGCACCTGGTCGGGATGGTCATAGAGTGGAGCAAGAAAACCGATACGAACCTCAGTCAAGTCCTTCATATCCCGATCAGGAGTCTGGCGCGCCGCGCCATTGTATTCAATAAGGTCCTGATAGTGCTCGTAGTACGGAGTTGTGAATTTGGAGAATGGACGCAGGTCATCAGGCGCGGCGGTGTATGGCTTCAGCGATCGCGAGGCGGGCGGGCCAGGAGCATTCTTGCCACAAGCACAGGGCGTCGTGGTCTGGGCCCACGCTACGCCCACCAAGGTAGCCGCGATCACAGCAACAGAGACGAGTCGCATGGGAGCCACTCCTGATTACTCCTTTGATGATTCCTGCCGGAACATTGCGATCGCTTCAATTTCAACCAGAAGATCGGGGCGACACAGAATCGCTTGGATGCCGGTGGAAGCCGGCAGAGGATCAAGACCCTGCGCTTTAAAGAACGCGGTGCGCTCCTCATTGAAGGCTTGATAATCGCGCTCAATATCGCGCAAGTAACAGGTGGTGCGAACAATGTCGTGCCAGGTCGCTCCTTCGGAATCCAGCAGCCGGGTGATGTTTTCGTAAGTGCGGCGAAGTTGTGCGCGGAAGTCGCCGACGTGAACTGTACGTCCCTTCTCATCGATGCTGGCGGTTCCCGAAATCAACAGGATGGTGAGTCCATTGAGATCGATGCGCAACCCGCGAGAAAACGCGCTGCCGTAATCGTAGGCCTCATTCAATGTGGCGTGATTGGTAATAGCGCGTTTTAGGACCGGCGCTGTTGCTACTTCTGCGAGTAGTTCTTGAACATTCATATGGATGACTCCTGAGAGTACGGATTTCTTCCTTTCACTTGGTCGGCTTAACAACGCTTGAGATCACAACTGAATCCTTTTCACGAATGCCATGGCTGAGCCCATGAGCGGTAGCGACCCAGATGTCTTCTCCCTGAAAATCAACGGCGAGAATGTAGTTGTGCGATGGCGCACTGCGCACGGGAATATTTGTGACATTCCCGTTAGCATCGCGGACCACCATCTCCGGCATATGCGTGTTCAAGGCTGGCCGATAAACGGCCCAGTTCGTGCCGTCGTAATAGGCCAGTCCTTTATCGGTCGACAACCAGGCGCGATTGGCGTCGACTGCCTTGATCTGGCTTAGAAAGTTGCTGGGCAAGCCGCTGTCCTTCTGCAGGAAGTTATGCCAATAGCGACCGTCGTAGCGGCTGGCACCGAAGTACGTCGCAACCCAGAGGATCTTGTCCACGTAGCTGACCGAAGTCGTGATTTCGTGAATCAGTCCTTGATCTTTCATCAGGACCATCTCGGTCTCGCCGTCGGGATCGTTGTAGTCTTTCCAGCGCTCGGTTTTCTGGTCGTACTCGAGCACTCCCCCGCCCCAGACGGCGTAGTAGACCTTGTCCTCCGCCGGGGTTACGGCATAGGTCCAGATTTCGAACATGGGAGTATTACGTTCATTGAACAGCGCCCATTCCCCGGTTCGGAGATTCAGCCGGCTTGCACCTGCCGCGGTCGCGGTCCATACGAAATCACCTTGCACGCCCACTCCGTACACGACGTCATTGCTCAGCCCGGAATTGAGTTGGGTAAACGTGTCGATGCGGCCCGCTGAGATGCGGCTCAGACCGCCCATGGTGCCAACCCACAGGTCGCCCGTGTGCTTATCGAGAGCCAGCGAGAGCACCGCCTGATGAGCTAATCCGTCAGCGGGACGAAAGACTTTCCAGGAGCCCTTCACGTATAGACCCAAACCGTTATCTGTGCCCGCCCAGATGCGCTGACCATCCACGAGAACGCAGTAAACATGGTTGTCGGGAAGGCCATTTGCCGCGGTGAAGTTTTCCCAGCGAAACATCGGCACGGTCTGGGCTGACACAGCTGATGTAATCACCAGCATTGCAATCTGCGCGAGCCGTAGTTTATTTTTCATAACGTCTTCAGGTACTCGATCAGATCGTTCAACTCATCTTTGGTTAAGTCATTGGTAACGCCGTGAGTATCTTTAGGGTTGAACACGGTCCAAATTTCTTCCAGGGAGCGCGCGGACCCATCGTGTAAATAGGGGGCGGAATAGGCAACATTGGAGAGTTGCGGTACGTCCACAACTCGGGAGCGGTCAGTCGCTTTTCCCGAACCGATATCGAGCTGTTTTTGGTTCGTGTATTTCGGTCCGCTGTGGCAGTAAGTACACTGATTTGCTTCTGCAATGGCAGCGCCGCCTTTTGATTTTGTTCGCTCTAAGATAGCTTTCCCGCGTTCCTGAGCCGGAGTTAGCTCTCCCGTGGCCATCCGGTAGCGGTTTGGACGGTAAGGAAGCGAAAGGACAAAGGTCACCAGGTCCGTTAGCTGCTGCTGATTGAAACTCTGCGAGCGGAAAAAGAATTTTTCGGTCCGAGGCCCGCACTCGGTGGGCATATCCGGATTCCCGCCGTTCCACTTGAACGGTTCGGTTCCCGCCAGATTCTCCAGCGAGCGGTTATCAACGATGTCCTTACCGAAACCGTCCGGCTCGAGATCCCATTGCAGTCCATCGATAGTGGAGTCGATGTGGCAGTTGGAACAGCCAAATCCACCTTGGAAGGCAAACTCCGCAGTGTAGAAAAGACGTTCGCCCCGGCGCAGGGCGTCGATGTTTCTGGGACCTCCCAAGTCCAGTGTGGCGACGACGCTTTCACTCGCAGTATCAATTACCGAAATGCTGTCATCCAGACGATTGGCTACGTACAAGCGCTTACCGTCAGGAGAAGATGCCACGCCACGCGGGTTGTGCCCCACGGCAATTCTGGACGAAACGTATTCCGCCGAGGCGGAGAGGTCATTGACAAACGGCCGCCGATGCGCGCGAACGCTCTTCAGTACACGTGATACGTCGAGCACGGTGACGCTTTGCGATCCTGCAGTGGTGAGAAAAATCTTTGATTTGTCGGGCGCAATGGCTACGCCCCAAGGGAGAGCGTAGTAATGGTCGAGTTCGTCGAGAGGGATCTGAACCCATCCGCCCACATCCGATCCAAACAAGGTAAGCGTGTCGCCGAACGCCCAGCCGTGCTCCACATGGGCAAGGGGAAGCAGATTCTTCGGCCTGAGTTGAGCGATAACGCCGAGTTTGCCGTCGCTCGAGAGGGCGGTGTGGAACACTCCCGCGACGTTGCTCAGCGTCTTGCGTTCGACGACAGTCTGGGTGTTTGTGTCGATGACGGTGATTTCCGATATGGGTGGATCGCGGAATCGCCTCGGCTCGGGATAGATATGCGTGCAGTAGATCAATTTGCCATCGGGAGAGGTGGTCAAATAACTTGCACCGCGGCCCGCCAGAAGGCGCTTGGTCTCGCGCCCCGTGTTGAGGTCGATGACCGAGACGTCGTTAGTGAGCCGGTTGGCGACGTACAGTGTCCTCTCAGTGCCATCGAGAGCAGCGCCGCTTGGCTCAAATCCAGCGGGCAACGTCTTAACCACCTCAAGACTTTTTGCGTCGATCACCGAGACATTGTCCGACCAGGCATTCGTGACGTAGAGAGTGTCTCCGCCGCGTGTAATCGCGATTCCACGTGGCATATGGCCTACGGCAACGCTTTTGACCACCTTGCCCGTAGCCGTGTCGATTACCCTTAGCTCATCGCGGTCCTGGCACACGACGTAGAGCAAGCGTCCATCAGGCGACACAGCGATTTCTACCGGAGATAAATATGGTTCTCTCAGCAGGGCTGAAGGTTGTTTCGGAGCAGGCTGCGCAGCGATAGCCAGCAAAGCGACCGCAAACACGCCGGCAAGCCGGACCATGGTTGGAACGCTCGCATGATTTGGACGAGCTCCCATCTAGGGTTCCTCCACGGTGAGCACCCGGTCGGCCGCAACGTTGTCGAGGACCTGCTCCTGGCCACTGGGCCAGCGAATGGTGAGCTTCTCGATTTTGATTGCTGAACCCAGCCCGAAGTGAACGCGTCCGTCGTCCTGCGACAAGTATCCGGAGCCGGCAGTGCGCTCTGCGACGTATTTGCGACCCCGGGCGAGTACTTCGAGGTGCGCCCCAATCCCATCCCGGTTGCTTCTCTTCCCTACTAACTTCAACGAGAGCCAGTGATTGTTGTTCTGCGTGGTGTTGTGGAGCACAGTGGCGGGTGCGCCCAGATTTACGAGGAAGGCATCGAGCTTGCCATCATTGTCGTAATCGGCAAAGCAAGCGCCCCGCGAGACCGTCTTCACATCGAGCACTGGGCCGGCTTCGCGCGAGACATCACCGAATTTGCCATCACCGAGGCCACGAAACAATGACTGCTCTTGTGTCACAAGGTGAACCAGGCCGCCATGAAAGACCATGATGTCGATAGCGCCGTCATTATCGAAATCGTAGACACCACTGCCCCAACTGGTGTATTGAGCGTTGGCCTGAGAGACGCCAGATGCCGGGCCGATGTCTTCGAATCCGTTCGCGCCGGTGTTCCTCATCAGCCGGTTGTACTTGGAGTCCGTCACCCAGAGATCAACGCGGCCATCGCCATCTACGTCGGCCAACACGGGCCCCATTGCGGAAGTACTCTCGCCATTCTGCCCGTAGGCGACTCCTAGATCGCCTGCGACTTCCTCGAATGTTCCGTCGCGCTTGTTATGAAACAAAAAGTTCTCGGTCTTGTCATTCGCGACGTAAATATCGGGATATCCATCTCCGTCATAATCCGCAGCCGTGACGCCCATGGTGCGTCCTTTGTAAGCGCCCACTGTGGACTTGACGCTCACATCAATGAATGTGCCGTCGCAGTTGTTGTGGTAAAGGCGATTCGTATCCGCCGCATAGTCGAGAGGTCCGGGATAGTTGTCGGCGGCGTAGAAATTGCGATACTTGGGATCGAACTTCACATAGCGGCCGACAAACAGGTCCACGCAACCATCGCGATCGTAATCGAGCCATGTGGAACTGATGGACCAGCCCTCGACCTGAATGCCCGCTTTAGCGCTCACATCTGTAAACGTCCCGTTGCCGTTGTTGTGATAGAGAATTGCCTTGCCATAGCTCGTAACGAATAAATCGACGAACCCATCATTGTCGTAGTCCGCCGCGACCGCGGCGGTGCCGAAGACGTTCGCCGCCACTCCTGCACGATCCGTAACATCCGAAAATGTCCCGTCCCCTTTGTTGAGATAGAAGTGATTGTGCGGAGGCATCGCAGGGGCTTGTTTCAGAGGATACGGATGCATCCCCTCCTCCAGCGGTCTCCCGCTTGCAACATAAAGATCAGGGAATCCGTCGTTATTGAAATCGAACCAGACGCATCCGGAGCCTGTGCTTTCTAGCAGCGATCCGAGCTTTTGTGCCCCGAAACTGTGAGTGAAGGCGATTCCTGATTTTTCCGTTGCGTCTTCAAATCGCATGGAGCTCACAGGAGCGGCTTGTGGCGTCTGCGCAAATATCGTGGAGGCAAGCAATATCGGACTTAGAAAGAATGCCTTCACCCTAGTGTCCTCCCGACGCGTTTTGCGTATTACCAGTCAGGTCAGCCGGAGTAGTGGATTTCAGCAGGGTGAGCGGCACTGCATTTTCGGGCGCAGTTTCCGGCCCTGCGTGGCATCCAACACACCCGCGCTGCTCTCCGCGACGCATCCAGAAAAATCCAGCCTCTCGTTTCAGGGTCTTGCCGGCTGCGTCCAGCAACTCGATCTGCAGCGGCCGCTCAGGGGGAACTTGTACGAAAAACGATCCGTCCCGCTCGACCGAAGCGCTACCCAGCAATTTGGGACTGCCCTCGAGATCACGTGTATAGAGACGAACACTGTGAATGGATCCCGCTGGAAAGGGATATTTGGACGTGTAGGCGTTCAGGCACAGCAGGTTGGCATTAGGCCAATCGTGCAATCCCGATGGATGCCGGTTCGGCACGCGTCGCGGAATAATCAGAGCCGGCTGAATGACATTGACTTCTGGCTTGATGATTGCCGGCTGCAGTGCTGCACTTCCCTGCTTCCACTGCATCAATTGAAATGTCGCATCCCCGTGTGGGCGCCACGACAGCAACCATTCGCTTGCGCCCGTCTCTGCGAAGTCGCCGCCGTATTCCCCCGCGGGAACGGAAAAACGCAACTCCCGGGCCCCCGCCGAAGTGAATCGTGCCAAAGTCGTCTCAGACGCGAAGAGCAGTTCGCCGGAACTGGCTTGCGTTGCCGGGTAGCGCGCATGGCCGTGATCGCAGCGGTACGATTCGACCCCGCTGCCGTCGGAGTAAACGGTGTAGATCTCAGGGGCAGCTCCGGTCCCGAGCGGATATGCGGCGCTAAATAGAATTCGACCGTCGTGAAGAATACCGGTAGGCAGCGCGCTGCCCGGGACATATGTAACTACCAGCGGCTTCCCTTCTGCGTCCCTTATCTCTATGACGAAGCGACCCTCAATCTTGCGCGCATACACGATGCGATCATCTGGTAGATAAAAAGGACGAATACAGTCTTCCTGGCTAGCTGTGATGCGCCGGGCCGCCCCACCCGCCAGCGCAATCTCCCAGATCTGCCAAGCGTCTGTCGCGTGAGCTTTCCCTGCAAACAACACGCGCTCTCCGTCAAAGGAGACCACCGGATCGGCTGAAGCGGCGAAATCCGGCAGCAATGCGCGCTCTGCATTCGCGCTCTTAACAAAAATGGCCGCGCCCGAGGGGAGACGATCCTCTCCTCGCATCCAGGCTAGAGGTTCGTAGGATTTTGCAACCGTGTACAAGAAGACGGGAAGCTGCCGACGGGCGCTGTCATCCGTGACCGGACGGGCAGGCCCGGTCGCGAGGAGAACGAGACAGCAAGGAAGGATGCAGCGCGCCAGCACTAATCGACTCCTCTGGCGGCAAGAAGTTGGTCCCGAGCATGCTGCGTTCGTTGCAGCAGATCCAGGTAGGGCTGGAGATCAAGCATCATTCTGCGAAACTCTCGAAAGCTCAGCGACTGGTTCCCATCGCTCAGGGCTTGCTCAGGGCACGGATGCACTTCCACCAGCAGGCCGTCGGATCCAACCACAGTCGCTGCTCGCGCCAGCGCAGGCAAAAGACTGCGCACACCCGCGGCATGACTCGGATCGACAATGACAGGCAGGTGTGACACCGTCTTCAGTACCGGCACAGCAGCAATGTCGAGGGTGTTGCGCGTAGCGGTTTCGAAGGTGCGAATGCCGCGTTCACAGAGGATGATGTCAGGGTTGCCTGCATCCGCGAGCACTTGAGCAGAGCGCATGAGTTCTTCAATGGTCGCCGTCATGCCCCGCTTCAGTAAAACCGGTCTCCCACAGTCTCCCAGCGCCTTCAGCAGTGAATAATTCTCCATGCTGCGTGTGCCGACCTGCATGATGTCGGCGTATTCGGCAATTACCTCGACATCTTCTTCACTTATCACTTCTGTGACGATTGCCAAGCCTGTCTGTTCGCGAGCCTTGCGCAGCAGCTTAAGGCCTTCCACGCCCAGACCCTGGAACGCATACGGCGAGGATCGGGGCTTGTATGCTCCCCCCCGCAAAATGCGCGCACCAGCGCCGGCAACGGCTTCCGCGGTTTGCAATATTTGAGCCTCTGACTCAACTGCGCACGGACCTGCCATGACCACAAACTCGCCGCCGCCAATTTCGAGGTCGCGTACCCGCACCACTGTGCGCGAACCTGCGTCGGTTTTGGCGACCAGATCGAAACAAGAAAACTGGCCATTCCACTTGGGGTCCATGGTCGCAGCCATTCTAGTAACCGGTTCGCATGCAATCACTACTCGGAATCTGCTAGCGCCATTAAAGGCAGCATCCAATTGAGAGCTCCGACTTCCATAAGTTGTTTCTAACCAGCTACAACGAGCTTGTGTGTGATCTAAATCACGTCTGTACGAGACGGTACGCACACCTCCGCAGGAAACTATGCAAGCGTGTTGGCGTTTCCTACGACGACCGTAGGAAATCCCTACATTCCGATCATCAGATCTCGCGCAAGCTATTGATTCCACATGATGGCCGCTGAAATGCATTCCTATTTTCAGCCGATGTCTGGATCGGCGAGGAGGTCACCTTCTTATGGCTGGCGAGAATTGGACTATGTGGCTCAACATTACGAATTTTGCTTTGGGGATTGTGACTTTGATCGCTCTGCTGGTGGTCTTCTTCGCGGTCGGGTGGGACCTGCTGGTTCGCAAAATCGCTCGAACTCCCGAGGTGGATCTGCACGGCATAGATGCCGATCTGAAAGCGCTATTGCGCGGCGGGTCGCACAGTTTTTCTGTTCCAGAACTTGGATTGACGATGGCCGACGGCGGCGAGCGCATCGGGCCTCCGAACAAGAAGGCCAATGACAAAAAGAAGGAGTAGCGCCATGTCTTGCCCTTTTCTTCGCGAAGGCCGCGCACGTTATTGTCACGCTGCCCCGGTTCGAAAACTGATTCTCGATGGCCCGGGGGCAACGGACGGCGGACGCTGCGCCTCGGCACGATATGTCGACTGTGTACTCGCCTTGAAAAGCGAAAGCCCGTGCGAACGCTGCCCGCATCTGGAAGAAATCCGCGTGCAGTATTGCGGTGTTTCTCCGATTCCGAAGCTTGTGCCGTTCAGCGATTCGGAATTATCAAGTTGCGCCAGCAACACGTATCGATATTGCGATTCCTATCTGCATATTGCCCAGCCACACGTCTCCACTCCCGCGCCCAGTCTGCTGTACAGCCAAAACCATTTCTGGCTCGATGCCGAAGATTCAGGTCTTTGCCACATCGGCATCGACGCATTCGTGGCCGAAATCGCCGGCACCGTGGATGGCATCACCTTCGTTTCCTCGCGCGGCACTCATTGTCCAGCTGTGGCTCTCAAGGTCCACGGGGTTGAATGGCCGATGAACTTTCCAAATCCGGTCATGGTCCAGAAGGTAAATGGGCGTCTTCGCAGCGATCCGGCCCGGCTCACGGCAGATCCTTATGGAGCGGGCTGGCTGTTTGAGGGCTGGGAGGTTCCGGGACGTACGCGGGCCGGTCTCATTTCCGGTCCACAGGCAGCCGCTTGGCAGAGCAACGAAGAGGAGCGCCTGGCACGCGAAATTCATGAGGCTCATGCGCCGGGCGGGGATGGTGGCACGCCGGTGCGGGGCGTAGCGCAGTTCTTGTCGCGAGAAGATCTCGTGCGCCTGTTTCAGCATTTCTTCTGTAAGACAGATTGGAGCGTTGAGCTATGAGGCGCTGGCGTAATCCCCTGGTCTTCGCTTTCGGTGTGGCGGTGGCCTTGTTCTTGGGCTGGGTGGCATTTCCGCGCGTGCTCTATTCGCAAAAGCACCAGCCGCTTGACTTCCTTCACAAGACGCACGCCGAAAAATCTGGCCTCACGGACTGTGCCGAGTGCCATGTTATCCGCGAGGACGGCATCTTCGCGGGACTGCCCGCAACGGAAAAGTGTGCCGGATGCCATTCCGAGCGCATCGGTGAAAGCAAAGCCGAAGCCATCCTGGTAGACAGCTATATCAAACCGGCCCAGGAAACGCCGTGGCTGGTTTATTCGCGACAACCGGCAAACGTGTGGTTTTCACACGCGATTCACGTGAAGCGGGCAAACCTGTCGTGCGCCGAATGCCATTCTTCGTATGGCGAACAGGATTCCGTTCGCATGTACCAGGTCAACCGGATCAGCGGTTACAGCCGTGATCTTTGGGGGCACTCGATGTCACGCCTGCGCAATGGTCCGCACGAAGGCATGAAGATGAGTGACTGCGAGAAATGTCACCGGCAACGCAATGTAGAGGTTGGCTGTCTCGGCTGTCACCAATGAGAGGAGAGCAATGAAGCTCAGTCGGCGAGATCTGCTGGTATGGAGCGCGGGAGCCGCGGCAGGTCTTCTGGCGACTCCGGTCCCGTGGAAGATCCTGGACGACACTTCGATTTGGTCCCAGAATTGGCCTTGGATTCCGCAGCCGGCGCGTTGCCCGGTCGAGACCAGGCAATCCGTTTGTACCCTCTGCCCTAAAGGATGTGGGCTGCGCGTCCGTATGGCTGGAGGATGGGCCGTTGGTGTCGCGGGATTGAATACGCATCCTCTCAGCCGGGGGGCTCTCTGCCCGCTGGCATATGCGGCACATCAACTGAACTGGCATCCACAACGACTTCGCGTTGTGCAACACCGGACAAATCCATCCTCATGGGAGCAAGCGCGAGCAGCGTTTGCAAAAGCCAGCAAGGAAGGGCCGGTCGTCATCATTGATGGCTATCCGGGTCGTGCTGCGTCGGCATTATTCGAGACCTACACCGAGGGGCGAGATGGCAACTACTGCGTGGTTCCCAGTCCAGAGATTCGGGCCCTGACTCCTTACGAATCCTGGACCGGAGTTCCCGCTCATTGTCTCGGGTACGATCTCGAAAACACGCGAACCATCGTCAGCTTCGGCGCTCCTCTGCTGGATGGGTGGGGCACTCCCGGACGCTTCACGCGAATTTGGGCCGACCGCGCCGCGGGGAGATCTGATCCAGAACTCCGCCTGATCCAGATCGATTCCTCTCTGTCTCGGACCGCCGCACGAGCATGGCGATGGGTGAGGAGTCGAGAAGGTACGCACGCTGCTTTGGCCTCGGGACTGGCTCGTGCCCTGCTGGAACAGAACCTGGTTCCGGCGCACGGGCCAATTCCCGCGACAACACTCGCCGAGAGCGCCGTTCAATGCGACATCAGTATGGAAGCAATTCTGGAACTGGGGCGGAGCCTGGTCGCGAAATCACCCACGTTGGTGATTGCCCGTGACGACTCCCCGGCAATTGCCGCCCTGAATGTCCTGCTGGGCTCCGTGGGAGCGCGCGGCGGAGTCGTGCGTCATTCGCAGCACTCAAATCTGCGCAGCTACACAGGTTCTGACGTACAGAATGCGCGCGCGGTGCTCATCGATTCCTCGGTGCCGTGGAACTTCATGCCGCAAACTGATGCCGAAGTATTCCGGTTCGCCGCCTGGCACGGCGCGTCCACGAAGGCAGACTGGCTGCTTCCCGCCCCAGGTTTTCTCGAGGAGTTGACCGATGTGCCGACGCCTCCGGCATCATCGCTGGCGAGCTACGCTGTGGCGCCGCCACTCGTGAAGAGCGCCACTGAAGTGCACAGTGCCGCACAGTTCCTTAGCAGCATCGACGCCAGGTTAATCCCCACAGAAAAGATGATTTACACCCGATGCGAAGATCTCTTCCGCCGGCGAGCAGGAACCGTACACGCTCATAGCGCCATACCAATTTCGGAGCTCGCCTCCGTTCAAAAGCTGGTAGAGCAACTCTGGCAAGGAGCAGTGTGGGTAGGAGAACCGTCGCCGGACAAGTTGCGATGCCGATTGCAAGAATGGCCTTCTGCCACTCGTTCAAGCCCCCCTGATGATGGCATAACTGATTGGATCCCTCCAGTAATGCCGGCGCTGGCTTCCAAGCTCTACGTTGAGTCCACATTGCGAGAAGCTGCCGAGAGGAGGAAGGCATGGGCGCCCGCTACGGCATGGTGATCGACCTCGACCGCTGCACCGGCTGCGGCTCGTGCATGATCGCTTGCGCATCCGAAAACAATGTTCCGGCACTTCCGCAGGCAAGCCCTCGCACCGGACTCACGCCCGTTCTCGTCCGCAAAGTATCCAATGGCCAGAGCGGCGCCGGACGCCGCGAAACATTCATTCCTATCATGTGCATGCATTGCGAGCACGAGACGCCCTGCGTGAAGGTTTGCCCGCAACAGGCGGTCGAACTCGATAAAGCCACGGGGATTGTCATGCAAATGCCGCAACGATGCCTGGGTTGCCGCTACTGCATGACGGCTTGTCCGTATCACGCCCGGTTCTTTAACTGGTGGGATCCAGCATGGCCACAGGGGATGGAGAAGAGCCTCAACCCGGGAGTCGCCGTGCGCATGCGCGGAGTCGTCGAGAAGTGCAACCTGTGTCATGCACGGCTGCATGCGGCCAAAGAAAAAGCGGCGGCAGCCGGCAAACGCGACATCGATTCCAGCGATTATGTTCCGGCGTGTGTTGAGGCTTGTCCTACGAATGCAATCCATTTCGGCAACCTTGCGGACCCGAACGATCCGGTAAGCAAGGAAGCTCGTTCGCCGCAGGCTTTCCGTCTGCTGGCCCGTCTCGGCACGGAGCCAAAGGTGTATTACAAATCGACGGAGAACTGGGTGAGAAACCTTGCAGAACCGAACTCAGCGCAAGGTTCGGAGGTGCAGCATGGCTAGCACGGCTCTCAGCGATGCGCGCTGGATCGACCGCGGTGAAGAACGCACTTCCCTGCCGCGATTCCTGTTGTGGCTGAGTCCGTGGGCGCTGTTGCTGGCGGTGGGAGTGTATGCCTCAGGATTGTGCCTTTACTACGGCCTGAACCAGACGAACATGGACAACCGCTTCGCCTTCGGCCTGTGGATTTTTCTGGATCTCGGCATCATCGCGCTCGGTGCGGGAGCGTTCTTCACGGGATTTCTGGTGTACATCCTGAAGCGAGCCGAGTTGAAACCCATCCTGAATACTGCTGTCGTGGTGGGCCTTATCTGCTACAGCGGCGCAGTAGCAATCCTGATGATCGACGTCGGCCAACCACTGCGGGCATGGTTCACCTTCTGGCATCCGAATACCCACTCCATGCTGACGGAGGTCACGTTCTGCATCTCGTGCTACTTGCTGGTCCTAAGCCTGGAATACATCCCGATTCTCTTGCGCAATCGCCAATTGCGGAGAATCCCATCTTTCCTGGTATTCGAGCATCAGCTGCATAAAGTCGTTCCGGTTCTTGCCGCGGTGGGCACATTGCTCTCTTTCTTTCACCAGGGATCGTTAGGTGGACTATACGGCGTTCTGCGCGGACGCCCTTTCGCGTTCCGTAGCGGGGTTCTGATCTGGCCCTCCACCTTCTTTCTTTTTATTCTGTCGGCCATTGCATCGGGACCAAGTTTCCTTTTGCTGATAACCGCCATAGTCGAAAAGGTAACCGGCCGCAAACTTGTGGCGGAGGAAGTATACCGGCGACTGGCATTTATTTCTGGCGTGCTACTTGCTACTTATGTTGCAGCGAAGTCCATCGATACCTTGATCTGGCTGAACTATACCTCGCCAGCAGCCGGATTCGCGCCTTGGCAGTATTACCAGCACAAGCCGTTTGGAACGCCCATCCTCTTCGGCGAGATCGTGCTTTTCGGGTTGGTTCCTGCACTCCTGCTGACCTTCCGTAAGACCGCATCCAGCCGCGGGTTGCTTCTGACCGCCGCCGCAATGGCCTGCACAGGCGTGCTACTGAATCGCTTCGTATTGACGGTGCAGACTCTGGCTGTTCCAACTCTGCCCTTTGATGAATTTCTGCACTACACCCCAAGTTGGCAGGAAGTGGCCAGCTTTGCTGGAGTGATCGCGTACGGAGTCATCCTCTATTCCTTGTCATATCGTTACTTGCCGCTGTTTCCACCTCGTCAGGGAAAGGACTCACATGTTTCCGGGAATTGATGGTTTTCACTGGAGCTTCGGACACGTTGTGTTCCTCTCATTATTTTTTGCCGTGGTGCTGACGATCCTGGTCACGATCGCATCCTCGGCATGGCGCGCTACGCAGGACTTTCGCAATCATCGGGCAATCGATCTGTGGTGGCGCTCCCAATTCGCGGAATTACCCTTGGCTGATCGCCGCTGCCGGCATGAACTTGCGGGAAGAGTTATTTCCCGGACGTGCGACAATGCCTTTGATTGCCGCCATTGCGACAAGTACTCACAATTCGCGGTGCTGCCATCCACAGGCAATGTGAGTTCTACTGGGCTTGAGTACTGGCGCGATCGTTACTACCATCGTGGACACACCTGGGTGGAAACGGCGCAAGATGGAACCGTCACAGTCGGACTCGATGAGCTCGCTGACCATCTGGTTGGAACTCCCGATTCCGTTGCCCTGCCGGAAGTAGGTGAGGAGGTCGAACTGAATCAAACGGCGTGGCGGATGAACAAGAACGGGCGCGAAATTCGGGTCCGTGCGCCGATCGAGGGTACCGTGCTGGCCATTGGAGGCGCGCAAGAAGGCTGGTATCTCAAGATGCGTCCCCGCCTGGATCTGCGTGAGCCTGGCACCTTGCGTCATCTGCTACGGGGTCCCGAAGTACAAGGCTGGTTCACCCGGGAACTGGAGCGACTGCAACTCCAATTGCGTGCGCCCAGTACCCCTGCGGCCTTGGCGGACGGTGGCGTGCTGCTGCCAGACCTGATGAATGTTCTCCCGGAAGCAGACTGGGACACTGTCCTCGCGGATACATTCCTGGAAGCTTGAGATCTGCCGTTCAATGCGAGATCTCGTAGCGCTTCAGCTTGTCATACAGCGTAGAGCGGTCAATGCCCAGGGCGGTCGAGGCTTCCTTCACATTGCCATGCTTTCGCTCCAACGCAGCAACAATGGCTCGCCGCTCCAATTCCCCGAGAGGAACGTCGGGCACTTCCCAATTCTTCGAGTGCCCCCCCGAGCTTTGCAACCATGAGAAATCTGCTCCTTCGAGACTGCCATTGCGGCACGTCACAATGGCGCGCTCGATCACATTCTCGAGTTCGCGGACGTTGCCCGGCCAGTCGTAAGCGATCAGCACCTTCAGCGCCTCCGCCGAGATGCCGCTCATATCCTTTCCTAACTCGGACGAGATGCGCTGGACAAAGTGCTCAGCGAGCAAAGGGATGTCTTCGCGCCTTTCGCGTAAAGGTGGAAGCTTGATTTCAATCACGTTGAGCCGGTAGTACAAATCCTCGCGGAATCTTCCCTGCTGCACTTCCTCGGCAAGGTTCTTATTGGTGGCTGCAATGATGCGTACATCCACCTCGACTTCCTGGGTGCCGCCGACGCGGTAAAAACGACGCTCCTGCAGAACGCGGAGTAAATCAGCCTGTAACTTTGGCGAAATGTCACCAATCTCGTCCAGAAAGATGGTCCCGGCATCCGCCAATTCAAACTTCCCTTTGGCCTGGCCGGCCGCCCCGGTGAAAGCCCCTTTTTCGTACCCGAACAGTTCGCTCTCGAGGAGAGTTTCCGTAAGTGCCGCACAACTCACGGCGATGAAAGGCTTCTCCGCGCGATTCCCGGAAAAATGCACGGCTCTCGCCACCAACTCCTTGCCAGTACCGCTTTCGCCGCGGATCAGCACCGTACTGCGCAGGCTGGCAATATCCTGCGTCAACTCCAGAATCTCTTGCATGCGGGGATTCTTCGTAATGATGTCGTGATGCTTGTACTGCCGGGTCAGCTTCTTGCGGAGGATTGCGTTCTCGCTTTGCAATTTTTTAAGCTTCAGGATGCGGGATACGAGCATGGAAATCTCTTGCGGATTGCAGGGCTTAACGATGTACTCCTGCGCTCCTTCTTTCATAGCCTGGATCGCTGTGTCGACTGTGGCATAGGCAGTGATAATGATGATCGAGGCTTCCGGCCGAACGCGGTGAATCTCCATCATCGTCTCGATTCCATCCATGCCCCCCGGCATCTTCAGATCGACAAAGCAGATCGCATAATCCGTGGCGCGCGCCTGCTCCACCGCCTTTTGGCCATTGGACGCAGTATCGACGTGGTATCCATCTTCGCGGAGCCACGCTGCCATCGATTCGCACATGACCTCTTCGTCGTCCACCACCAGAATGGGCCAATGTTTTTTCATGTTCCTCCATTTCGCGCGAATCTCTGAACTAACTGGCTTCCACATCGCGCGCAGTATTTTTCGCTCTTGGAGTCAACCAGCTCGATATGCGTCGCCAGGCTCATGGCACAATTCGGGTCGGAACAGTGGACCAATCCGAAGGTATGTCCCAACTCGTGCAACGTCTCCTTCACCGTGCGCTCCCGCAGCAATTTCTCCTGTGCCGGCAGCCCATAAAATTCCTGGTGCAATCTGCACAAGGACACGATGGCCACCGGGCCATCAAACTGCGCTTGCCCAAACAGAAAGCTGAGCATCGGGATTGCAAGGTCCACGTCCGTCACTCCGAGAACTCGGGATGCATCGCGCGGCGCGGAGCGAGCCAGCAGTTTCATAATTTCGACCGACTGATACTGCTGCCGCTTCGCATCGTAAGCACCTTCCGGCACCGCAAGAGCTGGCAGCCGCCGGATGGGCAATGGAAACCACTCTGCCGCCGCATTCTCGATCCACTCCATAACGTTTGGAGAGACGTCGCCGATGGGCACCAGGCAAAGATCGCTCACACACCTTGTACCTGCACTTCCCTCGCCTCCACGTTCTTCGCGCTAGACTTCAGCGGGAGCGTAATCGTAAACGTGGTGCCTTCACTGCGCTGGCTCGCCACTTCAACTTCTCCTTCATGCGCTTTGACAATGCCATACAAAACTGCAAGCCCCAGTCCGACACCTTTGCCCTCCGGTTTCGTCGTAAAAAATGGGTCAAAGATCTTTGACATATTTTCGGGAGCAATTCCTTCACCCGTGTCCTGCACAATGAGCTCCACGCTCTGCTCTTGCGGAATCAGCCGCGTGCGTACCGTCAGTTTCCCTCCCCCGCGCGGCTGCATGGCCTGCGCGCCATTCAGCACCAGGTTCACGATCACTTGCTGCATCTGGGATGAATCACACTCGACCAGCGGCAGGTTCTCCTGCAAATCCAAAACAATTTCGGCGCTGATAAGCTTGAGCTTGTGATCCGCCAGCCCCATGGTTGTGCGCACCAGCTTGTTCAGGTCAGCGGGAGCACGCTGAGGCTTGGAGCGGCGTGAGAATGCCAACAGATCGGAAACGATGCGCCCGACCCGCGCCGTCTCCGTCGAAATCATGCTCAGGTATTTTCGGAAATCCGCTTCGCGGCCTGGAGGAAATGATCCATTCACCATTAACCGCTCCAGCAGCATAGACAAATTCAGCACGCCGGAAACCGGATTGTTGATCTCGTGCGCCACGCTTGCCGCAAGCTGGCCCAGGGTCGCCAGCCGGTCTGATTGCACCAACTTCTTCTGGGTGGCCTTGAGCTGCTGCGTGCGTTCCTCCACTTTGCTCTCGAGCGTCGCCTGCATGTCATTCAGTTCGGCGACTGCAACCTTCAGGCGCTCCCGCATTCGATTAAACGAATCAACCAATTCATCCACTTCCTGGCTGCGGCGCGCCGTTCCGATGGTGATGGGACGATCGAGTTCCATCTCGCTGACCGCTTTCGTGCCTGCAATCAATTCTCGAATGGGATTCGCGACGAAGCGCTTGGTAAACAAAATGACGAACGCAGCGCCAATCACTACTTCCAGGATCGTCCAGCCGATAGTCTGCAGAGTGATCGCGCGCGTTTGCCTTTGCACCGGATCTAAACGCAAACCTACATCCACAACACCCAGCACCTTCGTGGACGCGCGATGGGCATGGCAAGCCGCGTTGCTGCACGACGGCTCGTTATATATCGGCGCGACCATGTTGATAGTCTTAATGCCCTCCGGAGATTTGGCGTAGCGGACGCGGGCATCTTCGGTGGGGCTATCCCGTATGGCGTCTTTATTGTGGCAACTGGCGCAAACCTCGTTATTCGACTTCGCCACGGTATGCTGTTCGCGCGGATCCGTCGAAAACACCATGTACCCTTCGCGGTTGTACATCCGTATGCGGTCTACACCCTGTTTATCCGCAATGACCTGCATGATCTGGTAGGCGGCCCTGCGGTCGTCGTCGAGCATGGCGTGCCAAGTCGCGCTCGTAATGCTGCGCGAAAGCTGGTCCGCGCCCAGGATCATGGTTTCGACTAACTGCTTCTTCTGAGTGCGAAGATTCAGATATCCACTGATGCCGCTGATGGCGACAATCAGGATCGTGAGCGAAAGAATCAGCTTCGGGCCGAGTTTTCGGGGCATTCGAGGGCCGTTCACAGGCTGCCTGCCATCGTGGCACTCCGGCCGGAAGCCGATCTCAAGCCGGAAACTCCTCATTTAGCGTATCTGGCTGGCTTGGGGGGACTCCGTGATTTGCAGCGCCCCCACCCGTGATTTAGATCACGCTGCAAGGTCCTTGTGATGTACGCATTTAGAGTTGGGTCAGGGTAAGCGACACTCCTGCGGGACCTCCCGTCAGGAAAACATTCCCGCCGCCTGGATTTCTTCCCCGAAGAAAGATGGAGTCGCAATCACTGAATTTTGGTTGCTCAGTTCAGGAGGATTCGCCGTAAAATTATCTGCTTCATCCAACTCCCATTTCGGAGGATACGTGTGAAAAATCCGCTTCATTCGACTCATACGTCGGCGGCCGTTAACCGCCGCGATTTTATGGCGAAGACCGCGACGGCAGCGCTTGGATTTTCCATTGTGCCGCGACATGTTCTGGGCGGCCCTGGTTACGTTCCTCCCAGCGATAAAGTCAATATCGCGTTCATCGGCGTAGGAGCACAGGGGTTGCGAGTCATGCTTCGCTTTTTGCGTGAGAAAGATGTCCAGGGAGTTGCCGTTTGCGATGTCGCGAAAACAGGCGACCAGTATCCGCAGTGGGCTGACAGCGAATTTTGCAAGTCTGTCCGTAACTTGCTGGGCGTAGACTCCGGTTGGGAATGGCTGAGTCCCGACAAGCCGTTGCAGCTGAGTCACACACTGAAAGTCACAAGCGGGGTGGCTGGTCGCGAGCCGGCTCAACAAGTGGTGAACGCGCTCTATGCGTCTCAACAGCGTTCCGGCCAGTATCACGGCTGTGCCGCGTACACCGATTTCCGCGAGCTCCTGGAAAAAGATCACGATATGGATGCGGTCGTGGTCTGCACCACGGACCACCTGCACGCCGCAGTTTCGGCCGCCGCCATGAAGAAACGCAAACACGTTTTCTGCCAGAAGCCGCTGACACATACCATTTATGAGGCTCGCCGCATCGCCGAAATCGCCCGGGAAACCGGGGTCGCTACTCAGATCGCCGTCGCTAACCAGGCCTCGGAAGACACTCGCCTGCTCTGCGAGTGGATTTGGGCTGGAGCGATCGGGCCCGTGCGCGAAGTGTTTAACTGGTCCAGCCGACCGTTTTGGCCGCAAGGCGTGGAACGCCCCAAAGACACTGATCCGCTTCCTGGCGGTCTCGATTGGGACTTATGGCTCGGGCCAGCTCCAGAGCGCCCCTTCAATCACGCCTATCTGCCGTTCGTATGGCGGGGATGGGGCGATTTCGGCTGCGGCGCCTTAGGCGACATGGGTTCTTATAGCTTCGACACAATCTTCCGCGTACTGAAACTCGAGGCTCCGGTGAGCGTTGAAGCCAGTACCACCGACCGCTATGACGAGACCTATCCGCAGGCGTCCATCATCCATTACGATTTCGCGGCGCGCGGAGATATGCCCCCGGTCAAGTTCACATGGTATGACGGTGGACTCAAACCACCTCGCCCCGACGAATTGGAACCGGACCGCCCATTTAAAATCCCGGAAGAAGAAGAGGAAGAGGGCCTTCTGTTCGTGGGAGACCGTGGCAAGATACTCTGCGGATTCAACGGATCTCATCCCAGGCTCATTCCGCAATCGCGCATGGACGCGTACCAGCAACCGCCGAAGACTCTCCCTCGTTCACCCGGAAACGAACGTGAATGGCTCGACGCCTGCAAAGGGGGGAATGTAAAGACGGGTGGAAATTTCGACTTTGAAGGCATGGTGACTGAGACCCTGCTGTTGGGGAATGTCGCGATTCGCACAGGCCAGAGATTCACATGGGATCGCAGTTCCATGAAAGCCAACAACTCGGATTTGGCACAGAACTACATCCATCCTGAACGGCGTAAGGGATGGGAACTTTAATAGACCGAACAATCATCACTGATCGAGGAGGCATTCATGTTTTCATTCTCCAGACGAGAATTCTGCAAAATTGCAGGCACACAAGCTGCAGCGCTAGGCTTGCTCACTACGGGCGCACTGAAGCTTCGGGCCAACCCGCTGGGCATGCCGATTGGCTGCCAGACCTGGCCCGTCCGCGACATGATCGCGAAAGACTTTCCCGGCACCCTAAAGCACTTGGCGGCTGCAGGGTTCAAGAGCATTGAACTGTGTTCGCCAGTGGGATACTCCGACAATGGCTTCGGTGGTCTCGCCAAATACAAGGGATCCGAGCTCAAGCAGATGATCTCCGATGCCGGCCTTTCGTGCGTGAGTTCGCATTTTGGCATCGACGAGCTCAGAAAAAATCAGGAAGACCGCATTGCCTGGGCGAAGGACGTCGGCCTCACGCAAATGCTTGTACCCAGCTTGGATGGTCCCAAGACTCCCACGATGGATGACGTGAAACGAGCAGCCGAGGAATACAACAAGATGGGAGAACGCGCCGCCCAAGCCGGTATCCAGCAGGGCCTCCATAACGAAGAGTTCGAGCTTTCCAAGGTCGATGGTAAGCGAACCTACGATGTACTCTTAGAACTTCTCGATCCGAAGCTGGTGAAGTTCCAGTTTCAGGTATCAACGGTCAGCGAGGGCTACGACGCGGCAGAGTACTTCACCAAGTATCCCGGACGATTCGTCTCGATGCACGTGCAAGGCTGGGACGCATCCACCAAGAAGATCGTGGCCGTCGGGAAAGGCACGCTCGACTGGCAAAAGATCTTCAGCACAGCCAAAACTGGGGGCATTAAAAACTACTTCGTCGAAATGAACCTCGACATGATGAAGGCAAGTGTGCCATATCTTCGCAATCTGAAAGTCTAAGCTCTGTGATGACTGGCGACCGTGGGGAGCCTCGTGCCGAACGCTTCATCGTGTCAACAGCTACGCCACACTCCGAAGAGACGTTGCTTCGCCAACGTCTCTTCTTGTCGCGGGGCAAAGTTTGCGGCCTCTGGCGCATCCTAGCGTAGGCTTCCAAACATGCACGAGTGGAGATATGCGACTTGGCCACCCAGATCCGCAGTACTTCGGCGCGCACAACGCTTCTGGATCAAAGTAGATCTCCGAAATTCGTCTCCAAAACGCACCTGCTCACTGCGATTGTTGTCTTCACAAATGTAGTTGGAAATATCTGCCTGAGCCATGGCATGCAGCAAGTAGGCACGATTGTTTCCGCTTCTCCGGCAGACTACCTTCGAGCTCTCCTCAATCCCTGGGTTCTTGCTGGTACCTGCACGCTGGCAGTCTGGATGATCAGCGATTTGGCCTTGTTGAGCCGGGCGGATCTCACGTTCGTCCTGCCGGTTACCGCAAGCGCCTACGTGTTTATCGCCATCGCGGGGCATTTCTTATTGGGAGATCACATTTCTTGGCAGCGATGGCTCGGCATTGTTGTGATCAGCCTGGGAGTAATCCTGGCTGAAGAGACCCCGTCACTTACATCTGCCGCCGAGTACCGGGAGTCCCCGCGATGAAATGGCTCCTGGTGGCAATCATCGCGCTTTCCAACACTGCGGGAGATCTCCTGAACACTGCTGGCATGAAGCGCATCGGCCCTGTGGAAGATCTGAGTCTTCGCACTTACTTGCTGTTATGCCTTGCCATCGTGCGCAGCCCCATGGTCTTGGCCGGTATAGCAGCGTTAGCTATTGGCTTCTTCGCAATCATGTCGCTACTTTCAATTGCGACTGTCAGTTTTGCGATTCCGGCCACCGCCAGCAGCTACCTGGTCGAAACCTTGCTGGCGAAATACCTGCTAAAAGAAGATGTGCGCTGGCGCCGTTGGGCAGCTGCCGGACTCGTCGTCATTGGTGTGATCTTGTTGCGCTGGTAAGAGATCAATCCTTTCCCATCCTTCTTTTGGCGCTGTGTGTTGACGGCAACCACCTGACAACCCAAGCCATCTCAACTTTGCGCCTGCATTCCGGGACAAGCACGAAAACAATGCCGCCAAACGGCACCCGGTGCAATTAACTTTAGGAGTGTGTGATGACAGTAGCAGATATGATCGTTGAGCGGCTCATCGACTGGGGAGTCGAAGTCATCTTCGGATTGCCCGGAGACGGTGTGGATGGAATGTTCGAGGCGCTTCGAACCCATCGAGACAAGTTGAAGTTCATTCAGGTTCGGCACGAAGAGGCCGCAGCCTTTGCTGCCTGCGGTTACGCAAAATACACGGGCCGCTTGGGAGTCTGCATCGCCACCTCCGGGCCCGGCGGCATTCACCTCCTCAACGGCTTGTACGACGCCAAGTGTGACGGCCAGCCTGTGCTGGCGATTACAGGTCACACGTTCCACGATCTCATCGGAACCAACTTCCAGCAGGATGTCGATCTGGATAAGCTGTACATGGATGTCGCTGCCTATAACCAGCGCATCATGGGCCCGGCTCACGTTGATAATGTGATGGACGAGGCCATTCGTACCGCGCTGGCGCGTCGAACAGTTTCCCACGTCACGATTCCTAAAGACATTCAGGAATGGAAATCTTCCGATGCACAACGCTCCGAGATGAATGTGAAGGAGCACAGCAGGAATATTTATGTTGCGTCGCATCCCCATCCTCCGCAGCAACTGCTGCAACAAGCGGCTGACATTCTGAATGACGGCTCGAAAGTCGCGATCCTCGTGGGACGTGGCGCGTTAGGCTGCGCGAAAGAAGTAACGGAACTTGCCGACCTTATTGGCGCACCAGTGATCAAGGCACTGCTGGGAAAAGCTGTTCTGCCCGACGACAGCCCGTTCACTACTGGCGGCATCGGACTGCTCGGGACGGCGCCTTCTCAGGACGCAATGCAGGAGTGCGACACGCTCTTAATTGTTGGCAGCAGCTTCCCTTATCTCGATTTTTATCCCAAGCCGCACAAAGCCAGATGCGTGCAGATCGATCTCGACAGCACCCGTATCGGCTTGCGATACCCGGCTGACGTGGGTCTGGTCGGCGGCTCGCAGGCAGTGCTCAGGGAACTGATTCCGCTGCTCAAGCGACAGCAGAAAAGAAATTTCCTCGAGACCGCGCAGAAGCGAATGGAGAAGTGGCGCCAGTTGATGAACGAGCGTGGCACGCGCATGGATATGCCCATGAAACCCCAGGTGGTGACGTACCACCTGAACCGATTGCTCGATGACAACGCGATCATCTCTTCCGACAGCGGCACCATCGCGACATGGGCCGCGCGATACATCGACATCCGCGGCGATATGAAGTTTTCTCTCTCCGGCACACTCGCCACCATGGCGAATGGCCTGCCTTACAGCATCGGGGCTGCCGTTGCTTACCCGGGACGCCAGGTGGTCTGCGTAGTTGGAGATGGTGGATTCACTATGTTAATGGGGGAAATGGCAACTCTGGTGAAATACAAGTTGCCGGTGAAGGTCATCATCATCAAGAACAATTCTCTCGGGCAGATTAAATGGGAGCAGATGGTCCTGGATGCCAATCCCGAGTTCGGCGTTGACCTTCAACCAATAGACTTCGCCAAATTCGCGGAGGCCACGGGTGCGGCGGGCTTCACCATCCGCGATCCAAAAGAGGCGGAGGGTGTTCTTCGCCAGGCCCTTCAGCACAATGGTCCTGTGGTCGTCGAAGCCGTTGTAGACAAGAATGAGCCACCACTGCCTGGCCAGATAAAACTGGAACAAGCACTCCACTTCGCCGAAGCACTGATACGAGGGGAAAAAGATGCGAAGAAAATCGTGAAGACAATTATCGAGGACAAGATTCGCGAAGTAATCTGAAGGCATCTTTGCTCTGACCCATAAAAACGTTTCGCGGCTCTTTTGGGAGAGACGAATAGCACAGAGCGTCTTTTGATGGGAACTCGTCTTTCTGCAGATCTTCACCTGCGGAACGGGATGGGCCACTCGCGCGTGGCATACTAGAACGCATCTTCTTGTTACAACTGAACTGACATGAAGTTAGATCGTCCGCTCCTTCAATCTTTGCCGAAAGTGCTCTTGCATGAGCACCTGGATGGAGTGCTAAGAACTCAAACCGTCGTTGAACTGGCGAAGGACGCGGGCTATACAGGGCTTCCAACCAACGATCCGGCGCAACTGGCGCAATGGTTTCATCAAGGCGCGAATCAAGGAAGCCTCGCAAAATACCTGGAAGGTTTCGAGCACACAATTGCAGTGATGCAGACTGAGGAGGCTTTGGAACGCATCGCCTATGAGCAGGCTGAAGACCTTAGCCGGGACGGAGTGGTTTACTACGAGACTCGCTTTGCACCGCTGTTTCATACCGCGAGGGGATTGACGCACCAGCAGGTTGTCACAGCGGTGCTCAAGGGAATGGCCCGAGGCAAGCAAGATTTTGGAGTACAGTCCGGTTTGATTATTTGCGCCATGCGCAGTATGAACGTGTCGCTCGAAATGGCTGAACTGGCGGTGGATTTTCGCGCGCGGGGCGTTGTGGGATTCGATCTGGCGGGCGAAGAAGGCGGATTCCCTCCCAAGAAGCACGTCGATGCCTTTCATTACATTCAGCGCGAAAACTTCAACATTACGATTCACGCGGGCGAGGGATTCGGAAAAGAATCAATCTGGCAAGCTATTCAGTATTGTGGCGCGCACCGCATCGGCCACGGAACAAGGTTGATCGAAGATATAGCGGTGGCGGATGGTAGGGCGGTGAAGTTGGGAGATCTCGCTCAGTATGTGCTCGACAAACGGATTCCACTGGAAATTTGTCTGATTAGCAACGTTCACACGGGGGCAACGCCCCAGCCTGGAGCAGCATCCTTTCAAGATCCTATATCAGGAGAAATTCCGGGTTACTTTGAACACAGATAATCGCCTGATGAGTGATACGAGCATGACGAAGGAGTTCGAAGCGGCGGCACGAACCTTCGGCCTGACAGTCGAAGATTTCGAGAAACTCACAATCAATGCAATGAAGAGTGCATTCTTGCCGTATGCCAGCCGGTGTCACCTGATTTACAACACCATCAAGCCAGGTTATGCACGCATTCGGCAGGCCGTGAGTCAATGAGCCAGGTAGCCGAGAACGTGCCGAATCGTTTTATGGCGCGCGCCATTCAACTCTCGCTGCAAAACGTTCTCGGAGGGCAGGGCGGACCCTTCGGCGCGGTTATCGTCAGAGATGGCAAGATCATTGCGGAAGGCGTGAATCGGGTTACAGCAAACAATGATCCTACCGCGCACGCCGAGGTAAACGCGATTCGGGAAGCATGCGCGAGATCGCGTGCCTTTGCCCTTCCCGATTGCGACATCTATGCGTCCTGCGAGCCTGTCCCATGTGCCTCGCTGCAATCTATTGGGCGCGATTGCCCCGCGTTTTCTTCGGCAACCTTGCAACGGATGCGACCAGGATCGGCTTCGACGATTCATTTATCTATCGAGAAATTGCGAAGGCACTCCCTCACCGTTCCATCGCTATGATTCCCCTGATGCGCGAACAAGCATTGGAAGCATTTCGCGCATGGGAACAGAAGCCCGACAAGACCATGTATTGAGCAAGTTGCAAGGCCTGCTATTTCTTCTGTCGTGCTTCCGCTTCGGCCAGCCATCCTCGGCGCAACTTTTCGGGCGGGACATTCGACAAATACGGCTTGATATCGAGAATTGGCGTTCCGTCGAGCATGTCCAGTCCTCGAACATTGAGACGGGGCCCTTCTCGCCGGAGCAGTTCGACAATACTCAGCCCAATGGGATTTGGCCGGCGAGGAGAGCGAGTCGCGAACACTCCGTGCGAGCGGTTGTCAGATGGAGGGTTTGCAAGCAAGTCGAAGCCCTCGATCCGATCGAACACCCAAAGCACAATGATGTGAGAGAACCCGTCGATATCGGCGAGTCCCGGTTGGAACTGCGGCAGAATTTCAAGAATCCCTTCAGCTTCGTGCTTTGCGCCCAGGCCTTTAGGCACCTGGTGACTCTCGCTGTACGGGCTGCGAACGTATCCGATGGCTTGTGGAGAGAACATGATTAAAGTTTATCTCCAAGCGTACGGGGCAGTCGTTAATCGTGAGTCAAAATTTTCTTATCGGATTTCTGAGCTACCGGTTCTTTCCGTTTCTCGTCTGACTCGACTGAATAAAGCATGAAGTGATCAAAGCTGTGCCGCCGGTAGTAATGGTGCTTGCGGAAATCGAAATAGATTTCCGCGGTTTTGGGCAGCCATAGCGTCGTGTTCTTCTTCGGGAACGGGACGGGTCCGTACTCAACTACCTGATGCTCGCTGATCAGTTGAATCTCAGGCATCGGCTGAAGCATTTCGGCCTCGATGCGCACGATTTGAAACTTGTCAGCGGTGATCCATGCTCTTCCTTTCAAGGGCACCGCATGGATCTGATTCCCAACTTTGTAGGCGTGCATATGGTTGGGGCGGTTTTCGCGCTGCTGAAAATGCACCAGCCACGTGGCTTGACCGTGCCAATCACCCTGCCCTTCGCACAACATCTCGAACTCCTCGCGCCTGTGAGGATGGAAAACGAGCGCGAGCGCCGCAAACCCCTGGCTCGCAATCTGGTCCGGATACCCCTGGAGCGAAAGCTTTTCGGCTCGATATTCGTCAACATTCAAAATGCCAGGGCTCGGCTCCGAGATGGACGCAACATAGTTATATTTGCGCATTTCCGTGCGAATCGGGATGCCGTAATCATCCAGGCGCTGATGGAACAAATCCTCGACCGCGGCAAAGCGATCGATGTCGCTCATCAGTTCCTGAACCCGCTTGCCAGATTCCTCAATCACCTGCTCAGAGGGGCACGTAATACCAGGCGCTGTGGAGAGTTTCAGTTCATCAATCCCAGGCGGCTGCCAGGCCTTCGTGGGTAGCCCCGGCTCCGGAAGCGCCCCGAGCGGATCGATGACGGAAATCTTGAGCCCAGAGTTAGTGGGCGTTGCGGTTGTTGCGCTTGAGGGGTGATCCTTCAGTGCGGCGATCAGCTTGCGAACGTCATTTGCCATCGGGTGATGCGGCGATGCCTCTAGAAATGAATTCAAAACTTGCGTAGCTTCCTGATCGCGGCCGAGTCCGATCAGCGATTCTCCCAGAACAAGCTGCATCGAACCCGCGGCATCCTTTCCTTTCTTAAGTGCGATTTGCGCTTCTTCATGCGCTTTATCGTAATCTCGCTCATGCAAATAGGTGTCGGCAAGCAAGCCGTGTGGCAGCCAATTCTCTGCATCGGCCATCACGGCTTCCTCCAATGCCGAGCGCGCTGCCGGATAATCTTGCCGCTCGAGTTTCGTCCGTCCGAGGAGAGCGAGTGTTTGAGGATTATGAGGACTCAATTTTGCCGCGGTGTCCAGATACACACCGGCTTGTGCCAGATCTTTCTTCTGGTAGTACAAGTAGCCGAAAAGGAAATTCAAATCTGGACTGCCGGGAGCCAACTTGAACGCTTCATCCAACTGCTTCTGCGCTTTGGGCAGATTGCGTGATTTCAGCAGCGAAATTGCACGCTTGGCTTGTTTTCGCGCCTTCGGAGACATGATGGCATCCGAGACATCAAGATTGATCGCAGATGGATCTCGCTGAAGAACAATCTCGATCTCCGACGGCCGGAGTGTATCCATTACCGCCAGTTCTTTATGTGCAGTCAAATAACCGACGGCGCTTACGTCCACCTGGTAACTTCCCAATCGAACATTAGTGAGCACGCCTTTCGCATTGTCCTCGGTAGTCGTCCACGTCGCCGATTGGTCGGCAAGGTTGACCAGGGTAAGTAATGCTTGCCGATCAAGCCGGGAACGTGCTTTCTCTCCGAAAACATTGAAGACGAGTATGGCTGTACCAGGGTCGGTGCGGTATGTCGTCACGGTCTCGACGATCTTGCCTGGCTCCGCCGTAGGATCCGGTGTCCTTTGTGCAAAGGCCGAGGCGGCCAGCGAAAAGACAAGGGAAAAAACACCGCAAAATCGCTTTCCTGAACGGTGGATCGTCAGGCTTCGGAGCATAACCGGGTCCGTCGAGCAGTGTGGCACAGCCCTTGCGGGTGGTCAATCGCGGCACTGGCTGAAACTAGTGTGCGGTGTTAGGTTTCGCGGGTTCAGGAATGGAAGTCGCAGACTCTGACTCTGATTCAGGTTTTGCCACCGGTTGATCGCCATCAAGATTTTTAACGATGTATTGCACGACCAGTGAAATGCGGCGATTCGCGGGGTCCAGCGGAGCTTTCTCCTTGCGCAAACGCTGATCGGCGAAGCCGCGAACCTGAATGATCTGGTCCGCGCGGATTCCGCGAGCTTGCATGACCCGACGAGCTGCATTAGCGCGATCGGCCGAGAGTTCCCAATTGCCGTACGCCGCCGATGGTGCATACGGCTGCGAGTCGGTATGGCCCTCGATCGACAATTTATTCGGCAGGCTTCCTAATTCTTTAGCCAATGTGCTCAGCAGTTCGGCCCCGTCGAGCTTGAGTTTGGCGCTTCCTGTATCAAAGAATGTCCCGCTGGCGGATTCAGAAAGTTCAATTCGCAGCCCTTCGCTGGTCACCGTCATCTCGATATGGCTCTTGAGTTTTTCGAAATCTGACATCTGGCGCATTGCCGTTTGCAGCTGCTCTTTCAATTTCGGCATGTTGTCGCGGGTGAGTGTGAAGTTTTCTCCAGAGCCCTCCATATTCGAACCGACTTTTTTTGATGTGCCCGTCGGATCTTTGAAATAACCGCCCACCGCCTCCTGGACTTGCTTGCTGCTGTTCATAAGCCAGAGAACGATGAACAGCGCCATCATTGCAGTAACGAAATCGGCATAGGCAACTTTCCACGCTCCCCCATGATGGCCGCCATGGGCAGCGGTTCTCTTGACGATAATGAAAGGACGCTTTTCGTCCATGCTGTTCGCCGCCTGAGTTATGAAGCTGCCGCTGCCGACGCCGCAGCCGGCGCGCCTCCACCGCGGCAGGCCTGCTCCAATTCGGTGAAGGACGGACGCACGTGACCCGGGACCGCCCGTCGTGCTACTTCCACCGCCATAATCGGTGCCGTTCCTTTCAGGAAAGAAACCATGAGCACCCGCATGACATAGAGAAAAGCGTGCTCTTCTTCGGCGGCCTTCGTCATGTTGGCTGCCAGTGGCCCAACCAGGCCGTAGCACAGCAGGATGCCCAGAAAAGTTCCAACCAGCGCAGCGCCCACCTTCTGTCCAATCTCTTCTGGAGGCCCGCCGAGCGCTCCCATCGTGATCACAACTCCGAGAACCGCAGCGACAATACCCAGCCCGGGAAGAGAATCGGCCATGCTGCTGAGAGCGGCGGTAGGTTGAGCGGCATCGTGATGCTGAACTTCCAGATCGAGATCCAGCATTTGATCCAGATCGAAGGCATCGACTCCAGTGATTGCCATACGCAACGAGTCGCATACAAACGAGCGAACGTGGTGGTTCTTGAGAAATGCAGGATTCTTAGAAAAAATCGGGCTCTTTTCAGGTTCCTCCACATCGCTTTCCAGCGCCATCAGGCCGTCTTTCCGGGCTTTGTTGAGCAATTCATACATCATCTTGAGTGCGTCGATATACGTCTGCTTGACGAACTTGGATCCGCCGAAGACCCCACCTACCCCGGCTGCGATTTGCTTGATAATGTGCAGCGGATTAGCGACGAGTACCGTGCCCACGGCGGCACCGCCAATGATGAGCAACTCCGCTGGCTGAATCAGCACTCGGATGTTGCCGTGCTCCATCAGGTAGCCCGCCAGAATGCAGCCGAACACCACAACGATGCCGATAATTGCAAACATTCTTTATTCCCCGGCATAGCAGCTGGCACGCAGTCACTCTCTGCACACCCGAAACGCCGTTCAAAGCAAAAAGCCGCGTCGAGGCAAACTCCGCGCCTGCCGCTCTGACTTGTCATCGGCGGAAATCCACAATTCCTTCAGATACCCGGCGGTAGCATCGCATCGCGATCTCGAGCCATCTGCTTACATTGCAATTACATGCATGCTGCCACTTTTGGCTGGAGAACTCCGCGCGCGACCGCCATTCGACGAATCCGGGGCGCACTTATTTGGAAACCGTTGAAGGGGTTAAATCAGAGACAAATCAGTTGGTCGAAATGGTGAAGTTGACTGTAATCTTCGCCTGGGTTTCAACCGGCTCGGCGCCCAGCAAGTGCGGTCTAAAATGCCATTGCTTCACCGCTTCCCGGGCCGCACCCGCCAGAATCGGCGGGCCACTCACTACCTGTAACCCTTGAATCTGCCCGTCGCGGCCGATCACCGCCTGCAGAACGACTGAGCCCTGAACTCTCATCTGCCGGGCCAGAGTCGGATACGCCGGCGTTACCGAATGAGTGACGAGACGCGCTGCGTCGGACGAAATTTCAACTCGTTCCGACGCGGCACTGGTTACCTTGGCCGCTGTCGGTACTGGGTCCGCGGCAATGCTGGGTGTTGCCCGCGATGGCGACCCGCGCTCCAGATCCACTTGCACCGTGTTGCTTGGAGGTCGCAGCTTGTGATGTGTGTCCCCCGCTATGACTTCCACTTCCAGGGGCGGCAACACCGTTCGCGTGGTCGTAACACCTGGCGGCGCGTCTTGCTCCACCTCGGAATGGGCCACCATGGGCGATGCAGACTTGTCTTTACTCTTACTTTGAGTACTTTTACTTTGAGGCTTCTCAGATGTCTCTTTGGGCTGAACCGCTGTCGCAGCAGCCATGGCCGAAGAGTCCTGCTGCGGCTGGGCTTGTTGTTGCTCTTGTTCTTGCACTTGCATTTGCCGCTCATCAGGAAACCAGAAATCTCGCTCACGATAGAGAATCGCGACGAGGGTAACCAAGAGCAGAATCAAGGCAGCTGCCATTAATTGCTGCTGCTTTCGAGCGTTCGCGACAGGCGTTCTCGTCACGTTCAGTACGCGGTTGTTATGCGGAATCGGCTTGGTCTCTAGCATGGTGTGCCGGTGCGGCCTGATAAAAATCAGGCAGAAATTATGCCCTGATCTGACCACAAAAACCAGCAAAAAGCCAGAGTTTGTGCCGCTTTTCACGGAATGCCTCTTACAGCCGAATTTCGTGGTATGGTTTCGTAACTTCCCACGGAGATGTGAATCACATAGCCAATACCTTGCCGGAGGCAGGCAGAAATGGATCCCAAAGAGGCCGAGACAGGATCGAGGGAACGAGTTGAAAGCAAGGCACTTTCCCACGACTCTAAGCCTGAGCCTGAGACCTCAGAGCAGTCCTCGGAACCGCAAGTTCTTGCAACACCGAAGCTGGATGTGGAGAGCTTCACGCGCCTGTCACGCCGTGAACTCCTGAAAGTCGCGCCCGTTCTGGCGTTGGGCGTCTTTGCCGTTCCGACGGTCCAGGAGTTTCTCCTTAAAAAGGGCCTTGGATTCAGTGATTGGGCTTCTGCCCTTCTGTTTAGGCGAGGCCACGCTGCGCCTGTCTTCGCCGATGCCGACCTCACTCCATTTGAAAAATTTCCGATCAACGACTATGACGTGGATGATCCCGGCGTCATTTTCGAGAATTGGAGTCTGAGCGTGAGCGGCGCGGTGCAAAAGCCCGGAGAGTACAAACTGGAGCAGATTCAAGCCTTGCGCCCCTACCGGCAGAATACGCGCCATGTTTGTGTCGAAGGATGGGACGTGATTGGCAGGTTCGGCGGCGCACGTTTGTCGGATTTCCTGACCATGATTGGCGCGGACACTTCCGCGCAATACATCACCGTGCGCTGCGCAGATGACTATTACGAGTCCCTGGATATGGCGACCGCGCTCCACTCGCAAACGCTGCTTTGCTACGAGATGTACGACCGGCCTCTTACGCGCGAGCACGGCGCACCGCTGCGGCTGAACGTGCCCACCAAGATCGGTTACAAGCAGGCGAAGTATCTGACGGAACTGAGCGTCACAAATGTTTTGGAGAAGGTTGGCTACTGGGAGGACCAGGGATATTCGTCTTTTTACGGTCTATGAAAGCATCGGGCGTGCAAAATAGAAGCCTCGCTCCAGGCGCTTTCAGTGAAGAATGATTACGAAATTTTTATATCGAGCATGAACACCACAATCGTTGAAATCGTCCGTACGAAGGGCGAGCAAGCCGAGTCCGCAGGTCGCGCTGCCTACGAACATCCTCTTGTCGTGCGCTGGTGCCACTGGGCCAATGCCATTTCACTCTTCGTCCTGGTAGGCAGCGGCCTGCAGATCTTTCGTGCCTTCCCCAGTTTTGGGGACAAGATCCCGCAGAAAGATCTGCTGAACTGGCCAAAGGCATTTGCCATCGGCGGATGGCTGGGCGGCGCCTTGCAGTGGCATCTCACGTTCATGTGGATTTATCTCGCGAGCGGCCTGATCTATGTCGGATATCAGATCTTCACCGGCAACTACCGTCAGGTGTTGTTCACCCATCGTGATATTCCCGGCGTGTGGCCAATGGTCAAACACTACTTCTTCTTCGGAACAAAGCCAGAGACGAAAGAGGCTTACAACCCGCTGCAGAAGCACGCATACACAACCGCGATCGGACTCGGTTTACTTTCCGTGCTCACAGGTCTGGCAATCTGGAAGCCGGTGCAACTCTCCGCGCTGGCTTGGCTGATGGGCGGATTTCATTGGGCCCGCTTGTGGCACTTCGTCGTGATGTGGGCAATGCTGGCGTTTGTGTTCGGACATTTGATTATGGTGGTTCTGCACGGTTGGAACAATTTTGTTTCCATGCTGACGGGTTGGAAGAAAGATCCAGAGTACTGACCGGCGGGGGAGATGGCGGAAGCCAATGTGGTCTTGAACAACCCGATGCAACCGGCTAGCCGGGAGCAGGAGTTAATCGGCCGCGTGCAGCGCGGCGAGAACGAATTGTTCTATGAACTCGTCAAGCCCTACGAGCGGCGTGTGTACGCCGCGGCGCTCGCCATCCTGCGAAATGACGCGGATGCGGAAGACGTCGCACAGGAAGCGATGCTGAAGGCGCTCCGCGGTATCCGCCAATTTCGCGCCGAGGCGCGCTTTAGCACCTGGCTGATTCAGATCACGGTAAACGAGGCCCTGATGCGGCGGCGCAGAGAGCGAAACGGAATCATGGAAGCCATCGATGATCAGCGCGACCAGGACGGCGAATACACTCCGCGGGACTTCGCTGACTGGCGCGAAATTCCATCTGAAGCGCTGGAGCGTGAGGAGGTCCGGCAGAAGCTGGCGCAGGCTTTGGCGTCCCTTGACCGCAAATACCGGGAAGTATTTGTGCTCAGAGATATGGAACAACTGAACATCCAGGAAACAGCGGAGGCCCTGGGGATCTCGATTGCAGCGGTGAAAACGCGTCTGTTGCGGGCCCGTCTGATGTTACGCGACTTGCTCGCGGGGGGCTGGGAGCAGGGCTGGTTCAGCCGCCTGCCTTTTGCGAAGGGGACCAAACCATGGTGAATGACAAACCCGTGAACTGCGAACTGGTGTGGCGCGAGATTTCGAATTATCTGGAGGGGGATATTGATGCCACCTTGCATTCCGCCATGGACGGACATTTCCGCACCTGCTCGCGATGCAGGTCGGTACTCGAAGGAACGCAAAATGTGATCCAGTTGTTTGGTGACGAACGGATGATTGAAGTTCCGTCCGGATACTCGCGGCGATTGGAACGAAGGCTGACTCAGAGTGTGCGCGCCCCAGGAAGGAGTTGGTCTCCATGGTCAGCCTGGCTGGTGCCCGTGGCCGCTCTGCTCTTAATTACTGGTGGAGTCAGAATCGCGAGTTCTCGAACCGTCGCTCATCCGTTGCTCTCCGAGCATGCACAGCCGGCGCATGGAATTCCTTCCGATATGGTCGTCGTCGTGTCAGCCGGTGCCAAAGAATTTCATGTGCGGGGCTGCGAATTCATTCACAACAAGGACAACGAAAGGACTCTGACCGCCAAAGAAGCTGTACAGCAGGGATATGTTCCGTGCGTGCGATGCATGCGGAAATACCTACTGACCGCGAATGCGGGGCGCACTGCTCTGGAATTGGAAGCTGATTCGCAAATCGATAGCGAGGAACCGAGGTCGGGTGGAGGCGGGTAAGAGGTCGATGCCGGAATGGGATTTTATTCTGCGAGTCAAAATCCCCACCCTCCCGCTAAAAACGCGGGAAGGGTGGGGTCCCCTGTTGCTTCAACGGTCCCCTAGTTATTCTTCATCTCATCTTTCTTGGTGTCATCCTTCTTCATGTCGTCATGCTTCATCTCGTCTTTCTTCATCGCATCTTTCTTGGCCGCCTTCTTGCTTTTCTTGTCCTTCTTCGTCTGATCGTTCTTCATGCTGTCGTGCTGAGGATCGTTCTTCTTCATCTCATCTTGCTTCATCTGATCCTGAGCAAAGCTGGCCATAGAAAGCGCAAGAACACACCCCATCGCCAAACCGCTGAAAACCTTCTTCATAGTTCTCCTTAAATGAGTCACAATCTGCGGCAGATCTCTACAACCTGCAGGCGGATATGGGATGAGTCATGGAGAGGAAAGTTACAAGTCGGAGGGGCGGCGTACTAGCAAGCCAACTGATCACGGCTCAGTTTCAGGCCGTTGAGATTCCCCAAAGCGGTTACTGCCACCGATTCGGTCTTGAAAAACTCATTCGCCAGGTTGGTCAGGTCTTCGGTTGTAACCGCTTCGATTCTGGCAATCAACTCGTCGAGATCATAGAAGCGATCAAAATACATCTCCTGACGCGCGAGATTTGACATGCGCGATGTGCTCGACTCCAGGGACAGCATGAGGCTGCCCTTCAGCTGAGCCTTGGACCGGCGCAACTCCTCTTCCGGCACCGGTTCGTTCTTCAACTTGCGGAATTCGCTAACCACCGACTGCACCACCTTCGACGCCGACGCCAGCGATGTTCCCACATAAACAGCCAGACAACCCGTATCGCGATAGGGGTTGAGATCGCTATAAATCGAGTAAGCCAATCCCTGGCGCTCGCGAATGTTTTGAAACAGCCGGGAACTCATTCCACCGCCCAGCAGAGTATTCAGAATGTAGCCGGCATGGCGCTTTTCGTGAGCAATGGGATGAGCCGGAACGCCGATACACAACTGCACCTGCTCCAGCGCTTTCTTGTTGCGCAAGGTAATGCGGGAGACGATCTTGGGGGCCGAGGAATGGAAGCCATTGTTCATCGGCTTCATGTGCTCGAAGTGTTTGGTCACGAGTTGCACGAACTGGTCGTGATCCAGATTGCCAGCCGCCGAGACGATAATATTGCCCGGCGCGAAACGATGTGCATAAGCGTCGAACACCGCCTCGCGCTCAAAACGCTTCACCGTTTCCTTCGTGCCCAGGATTGGCTTGCCTAATGGATGGTCTTTCCAGAAATTCTGCGTGAAGATCTCGTGCACCAGGTAGTCGGGATTATCTTCATCCATCTTGATTTCTTCGATGATGACGCCACGCTCACGGGCAATGTCGCTGCCGTCGAATACAGGGTTCAGAACCAGGTCGCTGAGAATGTCCAAAGCGGTCGGGACGTGTTCGTCCAGGACCTTTACGTTGAAGCAAATGCATTCCTTAGCGGTGAAGGCATCCATGTTGCCGCCGATGGAGTCGACCTGGCGGGCGATTTCCTCCGCCGTGCGGTGCTTGGTCCCCTTGAAAACCATGTGCTCGATGAAGTGTGAGATCCCATTCCACTGTGCATCTTCGTCCCGGGAACCGGTCTGCAGCCACACCCCAATCGACGCCGAACGGATGTGCTGCATCTGTTCTGTGATGATCGTCAGTCCATTGGGCAGCTTTTGACGACGAATGTTGCGCACTTCCTGAGCCATGATTGAGGATCCCGCCATCCAAACTAATTGGGTAAACTCCGAAGAACGCGCTGCGCAGAGCCTGATCTATTCTGACATAGCATGACAGCGTGTGCGAGAATAGTTAATGCCCCTAGAATCAGCAACTTACTCGCTTGGCGCAACGCATCGATCCAGCCGCGGGATGCCGCGCCCGGGTAGCAAGACCTCAGAAAAAAGCATGCAATCATGACACATCTTCCGGAAATCTCGCTCTTGGGGATGGATCGAGCCGAACTGGCTTCCTTGGTAGACAGCTTGGGTGAACCGGCTTACCGCGCGAGCCAACTTCTGGAGGCGGTGTACCGGCAGCGCGTTGACTCCATCGAGAATATCTCAACCCTCCCGCTCCCATTGCGCGCGAAGCTGGCCGAACGCGGACTATCTGTGGGCCTGCCCCGGATCGAAAGCCGGTTTGTATCGGTGGACGGAACGGTGCGCTACCTCATCGCATGTGCCGACGGGCAGACTGTGGAGACGGTCTGGATGCCAGAGGGAGATGGCGGCGAATCGGATGATGCAACCGAGGCCAGCGCGATACAAGAGGTCGGGCGTGGGTGGAATCGGGCGACGATCTGTGTCTCGAATCAAGTGGGGTGCGCCGTCGATTGCCAGTTTTGTTTGACTGCTTTGCTGGGTATCAAACGAAACCTGAGCGCGGGTGAAATTGCCGGGCAGGTATTGGCAGTGCTCAACGATCAAAAAGCTTCACCCCAGCACGATCGAGTCAATCTCGTATTCATGGGCATGGGCGAGCCTTTCCTGAACTACGACAACTTCATGAAAGCTGTCAGATTGCTGGTGCAGGAAGTTGGCCTTGCCGAATCGCGGATGACGGTTTCAACCGCCGGGATCGTCCCCCGAATCTCTGATTTCGGACGAGAACCTATTCGCCCCCGACTTGCCATTTCTCTGAACGCCTCCAGCGACGATCTGCGGACACGGTTAATGCCCCTTAATAAGAAATGGAATCTGGAGATGCTAATGCAGGCTGCGCGTGACTTTCCGCTGCGCAGTCGCGAGCGTGTCACGTTTGAATACGTGCTGCTGGACGGCGTCAATGACTCGCGGGAAAACGCTAGGCAGATAGTCGAGCTACTGCGTGGACTCCGGGCAAGGGTGAATCTGATTGCGCTGAATCCCGGGCCGGGGATTGCATTTCAAACTCCCGCGGATGAGAGCGTAGCGGTATTCCAGCAAGTTCTGAGGGATGCCGGCATTCTGACCTTTGTGCGGCGTCCGCGTGGACGGGACATCTTTGCGGCGTGCGGTCAACTCAAGCGTACGGTCGAGATTGCCACAGCACCGGCACCGTAGCATCCTTCGGCTTCGGGGGCGTGGAGTCTGCAGCCGGCAATTCCACCAGCAACTGAACGGATCCGTTTGGCCCGGCTTCGAGAGAGATGTGGCCCCGGTGTTCTTGCAGAATTCCCTGACATGCGCTTAGAGCGAGCGTGTTCTCAGGCAGTTCTACAGTCTCGGGCAGTGACTCGGTAGCGATTCGCACCATGCATACCGCCTCGCGACGCTCCGTACTAATAGTCACGATCCGTCCGCCTCTCTCGGTCAATACATGCAGGCAGTTGGCCAACGATTGCAGGCAGACCTGGAGCAACTGATTGGAGTCTCCCAGGACTTTTGGCAACTCCGGATCCAGTTGAGTCCGCACTTCAACCTGCAGCCCCTCCCACTGGGGTTGGGTGAGTTTCACCGCGGTACGGGCCAGCGTATTCAGATCCACGGGACCCTTTGCCAGCGGACCCTGCCGGGAAAAGCTGATCAAGCTGGCCACCAGCGACCGGGTGCGCCGGACATGCTGCCCGATTTTTGCAGCCACTGGACGCTGCTCACCATTGAGAGAAGTGTTCAACAACAAGTCGGAATATCCGAGCATGGCGGTAATGGGATTGTTAAGTTCGTGTGCCGCCCCCCCGACCAGTTGGCCTATCGATGCCAATTTTTCCGACTGCAGTATCTGTGCTTGCAGCCGTTTCAGGTTGTCGAATGAATGTCGTGAATGGCTGAGCAAGCTCACCAATTCGCGGTCGAGTAACTGTTGGCGCACAAAAACCATGACTCCGAGAAAAAATGCGGCTACAAAGGTGAGCACCAAACGAAAGAAGCGGATTTTTACCGGCAGGTCCGCAGCCGTCATGGACCATGTGGCGAATAAAGGAAGCGAGAAAACCGCAATCATACTGCAGCGCGCTACCCACACTCCGTAGGCCGTAAGCGCCTGCGGCATCTCGGTCGCGGACTTGTCCGCCTTTGTTTGTAGGCCAATCCAGGTGAGACTCGCCATGGCGGCGAACAGCGGAATGTCGTAGAAGCTGCCGGTGTAATACGTTCTGCGGGCAATCGCCCAGTTCGCAAGAGTGGATGCCGCCGAATAGCACAGGGTTACGCCGAACAAACTGGCGTAGAGATGTCGCCACGCCCGCTTGCTGGTGGCGCAGCACACAAGTAGTGCGGCCAATACCACCAACTTCTCGGCATTGTAAACGCCATTCAGATTGCGGTTGTACGCCGCAATATCAGGCACAGCGTATTGCCATGGCATGACGATCAGGACGTACAAATAGAACCACCATACGAACAGGAGAGCGAAATCAAGCCTGCCCACGCGCGCAGCATAGTCATCTCGCGCAACATGGGGCCGCAGGGCAATCGCTGCCATCAGTGGTACGAAATGCAGGAACAGGACGGCATCCCACGCGCACAAATCGGGCACATCCCGCCGCAGCAAGACTTCGTAGTAGGTCCAGAAAACCTGGTAGCAAAACCAGAGTGCCGCTCCAGCGCTGATAAGCACCCAGAATAGCCGCAGCCGCCCCTGAGAACGCCGGGCCGCAGGAACAAATGCGAGAGTGCCAGATAGCAATAAAATGCACTGAACAACGTCGCTCAATGCTGTCAGGAAAAAGGAGCGAGGCATCAGCAAGGCGCAACCAATCGCTGTCGCCAGAATAAAGGCTGTTGCGGCCAGCCACAGCTTGAACCTGTTGTCCACAGGACACCCCTTGGCCACTCATTCTAGAAGGAAATGCGGTACCCGAATGGTTACCCAAGTAACCTGACAACGAGCTATGATGAGACCTCGCTTCAAACCAATGACCACTGTGCTCAGCTTGGCTACTTGCCTCTGATGCATTGCTTTCAATACTATGCAAACTAACCGCCATCCCCGTGGAGAGCGGAATCATTGAATTTTCACTTACAACGCTACCGACAATCCTGGCGATCGAGGGTCCCTCCTGATCCGGGGGAGATACGCCGCATCGAGCGCTGGCTCGCCACCGCGCGCGTGTTTCTGGCCGTTTCGACCCTGGTTGCCATCCGGATGGACCCGACAGAGTTGGGACACTCCTGGGCAGCATACGGGCTGTTCGTCTTCTATATGGCGAACGGCATCCTGATTCTGATGCTGCTGCGGCGACGGCAGCAATCCACCGCGGCCTTTCGTTTCCTCGTGCATGCCGGCGATATCGTTTGGCCTGCCCTCATTTCCGTTTTTGCGGAAGGCCCCCGCACTCCATTCTTTTTGTTCTTCTTTTTTGTGTTAGCTGCCGCCGCGTATCGCTGGGGCTTATGGGAGACGTTAGCCACGGCTGCGGCTGAGGCGGCCTTGCTCTGGATTGAAAGTTTCGTGCTTTTGCATGTCTGGCCCTCCGGTTCGGCTCCCCTGCGGGCTTTGACTGGTCTACAAATCAATGTCACTGAATTCCAGCCGAAACGCCTGTTCATGCTGTCGGTTTACCTGATCGTGATGGGGCTGCTGCTGGGCTATCTCGCAAAACAACAGAAGCAGTTGCGAGCAGAAAAGGCACTGCTCACCGGGATCCTATCCCGAGTGCGGGTTGAGGCTGGGCTCACCGGAACCATGGAACAGATCTTCCAGGAAGTCCTGTCCATGTATGGCGCCTCGCGGCTGATCGTCGCATCGCAAGAAATTCACAGCAAACGCATGTTCCTCGGCGAGTTGGAGAGCGCGCCGGAAAACGGCCATTCTGAGTTCCGCTGGCTCGAGTCCGCACTGCGGGACTCGAAGACATACCTGGATGACTACCCCGGGCAGGTCTGTTACGCAACGTTCGAAAAAGATCACTGGACGACATTGGCGTTGGATTACTCAGGGCACGCCGTGGACGTCCCAAATTTGGCCGCACTTTCCCAGTTGCGACAACTGCAACCGTTCGAGTCGGTTGTTACCGTCTCTTTTCTTCTCTCCGGAACAGAATGGCGGGGCCGGGTATTCATTTTCAACCCCTCCTGGAACGGCGAAAAAAACGAGCAGCTCCGCTTTCTGCTCGACCTTGTGCGACAGGTGGGTCCCGCGGTCTACAACGTCTATCTATTGCATCGCCTGAGGCGTCGCGCTTATGCCGCCGAGCGAGCGCGGGTCGCGCGGGAATTGCACGACGGTGCGGTGCAATCCTTGATCGCCGTGGAGATGCAGGTGGACGTCTTGCGCCGGCAGGCCGAGGCGAATCGGCCGATTGATAAAGAACTGGAAAGGATTCAGGGCTTGCTGCGCGAGGAGGTTCTGAAATTGCGTGAACTCATGCAGCAGATGAAAGCCATTGATGTCGATTCCCAGAGGCTGCTCCCGGTGCTGAGAGATGCGGTGGAGCGGTTCCAGCGAGAGACAGGCATCAATGCGCGTTTCGTCAGCGACATCCAGCAACCCGATATGCCGCAACGCGTGTGCCGCGAGTTTCTCAGGATTGCGCAGGAGGGACTCGTGAACGTCCGCAAACACAGTGGTGCGCGTCAAGCCCTGATCCGCATGGCTTCCGATGCCGATAAATGGAGTCTCACGGTGGAAGATGATGGCAAAGGCTTTTCTTTTGCGGGTCGCTACAATGAACGGCAAATGCAAGAAGCGGGAATTGGGCCGATGATTATCCGAGAACGTGTACGATTGATCGCGGGTGAACTCACGGTAGAATCAAATCCGGGACAGGGAACGCGGATCGAGGTCATTGTGCCTAGGAACGGGGAAGCACCGCATGAACTTTAGAGAAGGTCACCAAGTGCGTCTGGTAATCGCTGACGACCATCCGATTTTCCGCGATGGCTTGCGGCGCCTTTTGGAAGCGGAGGCACACTTCAAAGTACTCGGAGAGGCGTCCGACGGAGCCGAAGCGGTCAAACTGGTCCGGCAACTCAAGCCCGACATCCTCCTGCTCGACCTGGCCATGCCCAAACATCCGGGCCTGGAGGCGCTTCGTGATTTGAGCACCCCGGGCAGTATAACGCCGGTGCGAGTGATTCTACTGACCGCCGCGGCGGAGAAGAGCCAGATCGTCGAAGCCCTGCAGCTCGGTGCGCGCGGAGTGGTGCTGAAAGACTCTGCTACGCAATTGCTTTTAAAGGCCATTCAAACGGTAATGGCTGGCGAATACTGGGTCGGGCGGGAGAGCGTCTCGAACCTGGTTCAATACCTGCGTACTCTTATGCAGTCCTCGCATGACGAAGCCCGGCAGAGGAAGTTTGGATTGACCCCGCGTGAACTCGAGATTGTTTCTGCCGTTGTGGCTGGCTACTCCAATAAAGAGATTGCCGAGTACTTTAAGATCAGCGAAGACACCGTAAAACATCATTTGAGTAACATTTTCGATAAGCTCGGGGTCTCTACGCGGTTGGAATTGGCGCTGTTTGCTGTAAATCAATCACTCCCCTTAAAGAGTATTGCCTAAGCCTAAGAAAACACGCGACTAATACCAATCTTTCAGATGTGGCACTTCCGTGCCATTGGCCCGGGTCCCACCTTAGGACTAGACTCAATCCAGGTAAGGGTCTGGGGCCGTGTTTTGGGGAACAGCGTAGGACACGTCCTGTTGAGACAGGCTACAATCCATGCATTTTTGAGCAAAGAGGAGCCCTGTGGCAAACCTTGTACAACGACTCTGGAATGACGAACAAGGCCAGGACATCGCGGAATACGCGGTTATGTTGGCCGTCATTCTTGTCAT
>Ga0068856_100000073_pt1 | contig 95021 bp, 81 predicted proteins | sample KBSCornC62_FD_66595 | JGI IMG/M metagenome (GOLD analysis project Ga0068856, IMG submission 66595) | Corn rhizosphere microbial communities from Kellogg Biological Station, Michigan, USA - KBS Corn C6-2 | ecosystem: Host-associated > Plants > Roots > Rhizosphere > Soil ...
TACAGGACTTACAAGCCTGAGCGTGATGGTTTATTCTGCGAGCGTATTTTTGGTCCGGTTAAAGATTACGAATGCCATTGCGGCAAGTACAAGCGTATCCGTTACAAGGGTATTGTGTGCGACCGCTGCGGTGTTGAGGTAACGGAAAAGAAAGTGCGCCGTGAGCGTATGGGCCACATCAACCTGGTGGTACCCGTTGCGCATATCTGGTATTTCCGTTCATTGCCTAATAAAATCGGCTACCTGCTTGGTTTACCAACTAAAAGGCTCGACCTGATCATTTACTACGAACGCTATGTAGTAATACAGGCCGGTGTTAAGGAAGCCGATGGCATTAACGCGATGGACTTTTTGACTGAAGAGGAATATCTTGACGTATTGGATACCCTGCCAAAGGAAAACCAGTACCTCGACGATAAAGACCCTCAGAAATTTGTTGCCAAAATGGGCGCTGAAGCTCTTGAAGAATTGTTAAAACGCCTTGATTTGGATGAGCTGTCTTTCAGCTTGCGTCACCAGGCGGCAAATGAAACCTCGCAGCAACGCAAAAACGAAGCTTTAAAACGCCTGCAGGTGGTTGAAGCTTTCCGCGATGCAAAAACCAGGATCGAGAACAACCCTGAGTGGATGATCGTGAAGATCGTTCCGGTTATTCCGCCTGAATTGCGTCCGTTAGTTCCGTTGGAAGGCGGCCGTTTCGCCACTTCGGATTTGAACGACTTATACCGTCGTGTCATCATCCGCAACAACCGTTTGAAAAGACTGATCGAGATAAAAGCACCTGAGGTGATCTTGCGTAACGAAAAACGTATGTTGCAGGAAGCAGTTGACTCGTTGTTTGATAACTCGCGTAAGGTTAACGCGGTGAAAACCGAAGGTAACCGGGCCTTGAAATCGCTTTCAGACATCCTGAAAGGTAAACAAGGCCGTTTCCGCCAGAACCTTTTGGGTAAACGTGTCGACTATTCTGCGCGTTCGGTAATTGTTGTAGGTCCTAACCTCAAACTGCATGAGTGCGGTTTGCCAAAAGATATGGCAGCCGAACTGTTCAAACCATTTATCATCCGCAAGATGATTGAGCGCGGTGTGGTTAAAACTGTAAAATCAGCCAAAAAAATAGTGGACCGTAAGGACCCGTTGGTTTGGGATATTTTGGAAAACGTGCTGAAAGGCCACCCCGTGTTACTAAACCGTGCGCCAACGCTGCACAGGTTGGGTATCCAGGCTTTCCAGCCGAAACTGGTTGAAGGTAAGGCCATCCAACTGCACCCCTTAACCTGTACCGCGTTCAACGCCGACTTTGACGGTGACCAGATGGCTGTTCACGTACCACTTGGTAACGCGGCAATTTTGGAAGCCCAGGTGTTGATGCTTGCATCGCACAACATCCTTAACCCTGCCAACGGTACGCCTATTACTGTACCATCGCAGGACATGGTGCTTGGTTTGTACTACATAACCAAAGGCCGTAAAACGGATGCCGGCCGCACCGTAAAGGGTGAGGGGTTGACTTTTTACTCTTCGGAAGAAGTGATCATCGCCTACAACGAAAAAATGATCGACCTGCATGCCTTTATCAAGGTTAAGGTTGACGTTAAGGAAAGGGATGGTAACATTGTAAATAAAATTATCGACACCACCGTAGGCCGCGTGCTGTTTAACCAGCATGTACCACGCGAAGTGGGTTATATAAATGAACTGCTTACCAAAAAATCACTGCGTGATATTATCGGCGAAGTAGTAAAGATCACCGGTATGGCCCGGGCCGCGCAATTCCTTGACGATATTAAGGAATTAGGTTTCAAAATGGCATTCCAGGGTGGTTTATCGTTTAACCTTAAGGATATTAATATTCCTGCCGAAAAAGTTACCCTGATCGAAACCGCTTCCAAACAAGTGGAGGAGGTTATGGGCAACTATAATATGGGTTTCATTACCAATAACGAGCGTTACAACCAGATCATCGATATCTGGACCCGTATCAACAACCGCTTAACCGCGAATGTGATGGAGATCCTGTCGACCGATAACCAGGGCTTCAACTCTGTTTATATGATGCTGGATTCAGGCGCCCGTGGTTCGAAAGAACAGATCCGTCAGCTGGCAGGTATGCGTGGTTTGATGGCAAAGCCTCAAAAATCAGGTTCAGGTGGTGAAATTATCGAAAACCCTATCCTCTCCAACTTTAAGGAAGGTTTGTCGGTTTTGGAGTACTTCATCTCTACCCACGGTGCACGTAAAGGTTTGGCGGATACAGCGTTAAAGACAGCTGATGCGGGTTACTTAACCCGTCGTTTGCATGACGTGGCGCAGGATATGATCGTAGGCGAAACAGATTGCGGAACGTTAAGAGGTATTTACACAACTGCCCTTAAAGATAATGAGGACATTGTAGAGCCATTACACGAGCGTATTTTGGGCCGTACCTCGCTATACGATGTTTATGATCCGATCACCAATGAACTGTTGGTATCTGCAGGTCAGGACATTGAGGAGGATATTGCCAAGGCGATAGAAAACTCGCCGCTGGAAGGCATCGAGATCCGGTCAGTACTGACCTGCGAAAGCAAACGTGGTGTTTGCGCATTATGCTACGGACGTAACCTGGCAAGCGGCAAACGTGTGCAAAAGGGCGAGGCTGTGGGTGTAATTGCCGCACAGTCCATCGGCGAGCCGGGTACACAGTTAACCTTGCGTACATTCCACGTAGGTGGTACGGCATCTAACATCGCCGCTGAGTCGCAGATCAATGCAAGGTTTGACGGTGTTATCGAATTTGAAAACGTTCGTACCGTTGAATTCACTACTGAAGAAGGTAAAGTTGATGTGGTGCTGGGCCGTTCGGGCGAGTTCCGTATCCTTGAGCCGGGCACTAACAAGGTTATTGTTACCAATAACATCCCCTACGGCTCATACCTGTATGTAAAAGACGGCAGCAAGATCAGTCGTGGTGACCGTATCTGTTCATGGGATCCGTACAACGCGGTAATTATTTCCGAGTTTGCGGGTGTTGCTAAGTTTGAGGCAGTGCTGGAAGGTATCACTTTCCGCGAAGAGTCGGACGAGCAAACTGGCCACCGTGAGAAAGTGATCATCGACACCCGCGACAAATCTAAAAACCCGGTTATCCAGGTTGCGGACGGAAAAGGGAACATCATTAAGGGCTACAATATTCCTGTTGGCGCGCACATCGCTGTTGATGAAGGCGAGAAATTGCAAACAGGGCAGGTTATTGCCAAAATACCGCGTTCAACCGGTAAAACCCGCGACATCACCGGTGGCTTGCCACGCGTAACGGAGCTGTTTGAAGCACGTAATCCATCCAACCCTGCTGTAGTAACCGAGATTGACGGCGTGGTAACGCTTGGCGGCGTTAAACGTGGTAACCGCGAGATCACTATCGAGTCGAAAGACGGGCAGATCAAAAAATACCTTGTTCCGCTGTCAAAACATATCCTTGTTCAGGATAACGACTTTGTAAAAGCAGGCATGCCGCTTTCCGACGGTTCTATTTCGCCATCCGACATCCTGGCCATCAAAGGCCCGGCTGCAGTGCAGGAATACCTGGTGAATGGTATACAGGAAGTTTACCGCTTGCAGGGTGTGAAGATCAACGACAAACACTTTGAAGTGATTGTACACCAGATGATGCAAAAGGTCGCTATTGAAGACGCTGGCGACACCCGTTTCCTTGAAAGGGAAGCCGTTGACAGCTGGGACTTTATGATAGAGAACGACGAAATATTTGACAAAAAGGTGATTGTTGATCCGGGTGATTCGGAGAACCTGAAACCGGGTCAGATCGTTTCGGTAAGGAGGCTGCGCGACGAAAATTCAATTTTGAAACGCAAGGATCAAAAATTGGCTGAAGTTCGCGATGCTATCCCGGCAACATCAAGCCCGATACTGCAAGGTATCACCAGGGCATCGTTGGGTACCAAGTCGTTCATCTCGGCAGCATCGTTCCAGGAAACTACAAAAGTACTGAACGAAGCAGCCATAGCAGGTAAAAAAGACTTGATGCTTGGCCTGAAAGAGAACGTTATCGTTGGTCACTTAATCCCATCCGGAACCGGTCTGCGCGAGTATGAAAATATCCGCGTAGGGTCGCAGGAAGAGTTCGACCGTCTGATGGCTTCGAAAGCTGAAGAGCTGGAGGCGTAATCGTGTCTTAAATATTAAATCTATAAAGCCTTCGCTGTAAAGCGGGAGGCTTTTTTGCTTAACCGGTTTACAGATTTTAATAGTTCGACATGAATGCAAGTCAATTATACGCCTTGCCTGCTAAATAATCGTCGACACTCCAACGGTAACGGTTGAGCCCTGAAAGCACTAAACCTGAACCGGTGAACACAAAAACGGGGTAATTAAATGGTGCTCCAATGCTTACAAATATGGCCATGCACAGGCCAAAGCATAGGGTTAGCATTGCGACACCTAAGGCAACTTGTTTGACCTTTAAGCCAATAATCAGGCATATTGCAAATGTTGTTTCTGCAACTGTTGCAAGTATAGCTAAAAAATTTGCGATAGGTCTGCTCACAAAAGGCACCAATGTATTCGTATAATCTACAAAGTGCTTCCAGTCGCCCCACGATACGTCTTTGACACCAGGCGCTCCAAGCCAGCCAAATCTGTCCATTACAGCCATTATAAATATAATGGCAAGGGCTAATCTTAAAAATAGCTGGGGTACTCCGGTAACATTTTTCATATACAAATATTCTATTAATAGCTGATAGGCAACAAACTGTGCTCATTGGGATTTAAAAATACGATAGTTAGATCCGGAATGCAAAAAAGCCGTAAAATCAGCAGTCTGTTACCGGTCAGCGGGGCATGGTTATCCTCGCGCTTTTGAGCCACAGTGGCACGCGCAACAGAATTGGGGGCAATGAAACAAACAGTAAAGAGCGTGTGCAAGGTCCACGTGGTTTAAAACTCTGATTGTGGGATAAGATCATTTAATTGTAAATACTGTTTCCTGGCTTTACGGCGCCCTGATTGTAAATAAAAATTAAAAGGGGTAGATTGCGGCCCCCAAATAAAGATGCCGAATGAAAAAATTTGATTTAAAGGCTGCCAGGATTGCCGTGATCGGTTTAGGATATGTTGGCCTGCCTTTGTCTATCGAATTTGCCAAAAAGTATAAAGTTTTAGGCTTTGATATCAATACCACAAGGATAAATGATTTGTTGCGTGGAAACGACAGTACCGGCGAGGCGGACGTTAATGCGTTAAAAAAAGTATTAAGCATAACTGACGAAACCGGGCTAACGTTTTCGTCAAATGTGGGGGATTTAAGGTCGTGCAACATTTTTATCGTTACTGTTCCTACACCGGTCGATCATTTTAAATCGCCTGATCTGAAACCGCTGTTGTCTGCTTCCGGGATCATAGGGTCGGTACTCAAAAAAAATGATATTGTAATTTATGAATCAACCGTGTACCCCGGTTGTACCGAAGAGGATTGCGTTCCTGTATTGGAAGCTCATTCAGGGATGGTGTTTAACGTGGATTTCTTTTGCGGGTATTCGCCTGAGCGCATAAATCCGGGCGACAAAATAAACACATTAACTAAAATTATAAAAGTAACGTCAGGTTCAACGCCGGCTATTGCCGATTTCGTCGACCAATTGTATGGTTCTATCATTGAAGCCGGGACTTACAAAGCGCCCAGCATAAAAGTGGCCGAAGCGTCGAAGGCAATAGAAAATGCCCAACGCGATGTAAATATCTCTTTTGTAAACGAACTAGCACTCATTTTCGATCTGATTGGCGTCGATACAAATGATGTTTTGGCTGCTGCCGCCACCAAATGGAATTTCTTAAAATATAAACCCGGGTTGGTCGGCGGCCATTGTATAGGCGTTGACCCGTATTACCTAGCACATAAGGCGGAATCGCTGGGTTATCAACCACAGGTAATTCTATCCGGCAGGCGCGTTAATGATAATATGGGGGTTTTTGTTGCCAATAAAGTGATAAAGATGCTCATCAAAAAAGGCCACGACATTGTTGGTTCCAGGGCGTTAATACTGGGTGTAACCTTTAAAGAAAATTGTCCCGACATCCGCAACTCGCAGGTTATTGATATTTATAATGAATTGACCCAGTTTGGATTGGATGTAGATATTTACGATCCATGGGCCAGTAAGGAAGAGGTAAAGTCCCAATTTGGGATCGAGCTGACTGATTTACGCTCCTTAGAAACCGGCAAACAATATAACGCAATAATATTAGCGGTGGCTCACAATGAGTTTACACACTTCGATCTCGGCAAACTGATAATGCCGGCAACAGTTGTTTTTGACACGAAGGCCATTTTAGACCGGGACATAGTTGATGGCAGACTATAATTTAACCAATAGAAAATATCTTTAAATATAGTCGTTTTATATTTAGCTATATAGAAATATTTTGTAAAGCTTTCGTTCAAGTCCGAAGGCTTTGCTATTTTAGCGCGATGGAAGAGCAAAATGAAAATCAGTTGAATATTGAGCTCTCTGAGGAAATGGCAGAGGGTATTTATTCCAATCTGGCCATAATTACTCATTCGAGCTCAGAGTTTGTTCTGGATTTTATAAGGATTATGCCCGGAGTTCCCAAGGCCAAAGTAAAATCGAGGATAATTCTGACGCCGGAGCATGCAAAGCGTTTATCTATCGCTTTACAGGATAATTTGGAAAAGTTTGAAACGGCAAACGGACGCGTAAAAATTCAGCAGGAACCAACTGGGTTCCCAATGAACTTTGGGGGTACGATGGGCCAGGCATAGATAAATCCATACATTAATAAAAAATTATATGTTAATAAATCCTTCTTAGTAATATTAAATTTTTAAGCGGAATAAAAAAAACTTATGATTTTTGCATTTTTATTTCTATTTTAGCTTTGTTTTTGTAAAAACGTTAAAAAAAACTTAACCACCATCTACCTATGGAGTTAAATTTACGACTAGCTGTGCTTGCCGCTATCAGAGCAGGCGATGAAATACTAAAAGTATACCGCGAAGATGAGCACGGAATTGAGTTTAAGGCCGACCAATCACCACTGACGAAGGCGGACAGGAATTCACACATGGTGATCGTGGAAGGTTTGAAGATGTCGGGATTACCCGTTTTGAGTGAAGAGGGAAAAACGGTACCTTACAACGACAGATCAAAGTGGGAGTTATTCTGGCTGATCGATCCGCTTGACGGGACGAAAGAATTTATTAAAAAGAACGGCGAATTTACCGTCAACATAGCGTTAATTGCGCTGGATACGCCGGTTATTGGCGTTGTATACGTTCCGGTTACCAGGGTTCTGTATTTTGCTTCCGAGAAGATAGGCAGCTTTAAGGTTAATATTGAAGAAGATTTTGACGAAAGTGATATAAATGCGCTTTTTGAGCGGGCGGAGTCATTAACTGACAGTCAGTATCCAACAATATTTACTATAGTTGCCAGCCGCTCACATTCAACCAAAGAAACTGAAGAGTTCGTAAGTAAAAAGCAGGAAGAACTTGGGGACGTGAATCTGATAAGTTCAGGAAGTTCAATTAAGTTATGCCTGGTAGCTGAACGAAAGGCACATGTTTATCCACGACTGGCGCCAACAATGGAATGGGATACAGCGGCGGCCCATGCAATTGCCCATTATTCAGCCTGTCGGGTTTATGACTACACAACCGGGCGTGAATTAAAATATAATAAAGAAAATATGCTGAATCCATGGTTTGTGGTTTCTGGGCAATATTAAAAATGACGAGTTAAATAATCGGAGTGCTGCTTAGGTAATGAGAGGATTTCCAAACCGTTTCGCAATAAAAGTAAAAATGTTTCAATGAAAGAGAAACTCCACATTGTCGAGCATTCATACAAGTTAAAACGGGCTGACCGGGAGAAGGCCAATGGCCACAAAGCAATATGCCTTTGGTTTACCGGACTTTCGGGTTCAGGAAAAAGCACCATTGCCAATATTATTGAGCAGGAATTGTTTGAACGTGATATAAAAACGTTTATACTGGACGGCGATAATATCAGGAAGGGACTTTGCAATGATTTGTCGTTTACAGAAGAGGATCGCGCTGAGAATTTGAGAAGGATAGGTGAAGTGGTTAAATTAATTTGTGACGCGGGTTTAGTGGCAATCGCTACTTTTATTTCGCCGTACCGGCGCGACCGGCAATGGTTGCGCAATTTGCTGGGCGAGTCGTTTATTGAGATATTTGTTGACACGCCGCTGGATGTCTGCGAGCAGCGGGATGTGAAAGGGTTATATCAAAAAGCAAGAAATGGTGAGATCAGTAACTTCACCGGAATAAGTTCTCCGTTTGAAGCCCCAACTTCTGCCGAAATTTATATTAACACCGCTACCCAACCTTTGGAGCAATCAGTAAATTCAATTTTGGAATACATCATGCCTAAGCTCAAGGCAGAAAATTAATTTTATGCTTAATAAATATTATCTTACCAGCCTCCAGGAGCTTGAATCGGAAGCCATTTTCGTCATCAGGGAAGTCGTGGCGCAATTTGACAGACCGGCAATATTGTTTTCTGGTGGAAAAGACTCAATTGTTGTCACTCATTTAGCAAAAAAAGCATTTTGGCCGGCCAAAATACCGATGCCGTTAATTCATATCGACACCGGGCATAACTTTATCGAAACTATTGAATTCCGTGATAAGTTGGTAGCGGACCTTGGTGTGCAACTCATCGTCGGCTCTGTTCAAGAGGCGATAGATAAAGGACGGGCTACTGAAGAAATGGGTATAAATGCAAGCCGCAATGAACTGCAGATAGTCACTTTGCTTGATGCTATTGAACAGCATAAGATAGATGCTGCGATCGGTGGCGCGCGCCGTGATGAAGAGAAGGCCAGGGCTAAAGAAAGATTTTTTAGCCACAGGGACGAGTTTGGTCAGTGGGACCCTAAAAATCAACGGCCCGAGCTATGGAATATTTTTAATGGCCGCAAGCGAATGGGTGAGCATTTTAGGGTTTTTCCTATCAGCAATTGGACAGAAATGGACGTTTGGAACTATATAGCACAGGAAAAGATCGAAATCCCGTCATTATATTTTGCCCATCATCGGGAAGCGGTTTTTCGTGATGGGTCCTGGCTTCCGAATTCAGAATTTTTGGCTTTAAGAGAAGGGGAGAAACTGGAATTAAAATATATGCGTTTTCGCACGCTCGGCGATATTACTATAACCGGAGGTATTGAGTCAGAAGCCGATACGATCGAAAAAATCGTGATGGAGGTATCTGCCACGCGAAGTACCGAGCGCGGAAACCGCAGCGACGATAAACGCTCGGACACTTCGATGGAAGACCGCAAGCGGCAGGGTTATTTTTAAATGTGGAATAAATAAAAAGATAATATAATGGGAATTGCCCCTGGGTTACTCCTAACGGGAAATTAAAATAATATCAATATATTCGCCGGAAACTATATGGAATTACTTCGCTTTACGACTGCAGGCAGTGTCGATGATGGAAAAAGCACGTTAATCGGGCGCTTATTATATGATTCAAAATCAATTTTTGAAGACCAGATGGCGGCTGTAAAGCAATCCAGTGCGAGAAAGGGCCTTCAGCATGTTGATCTTTCATTGCTTACCGACGGTTTGCGGTCTGAGAGAGAACAGGGAATCACCATTGATGTTGCTTACCGGTATTTCGCGACGCCTAAACGTAAATTTATCATTGCCGACACACCGGGCCACATCCAGTACACGCGTAATATGGTTACGGGGGCGTCAACCGCAAATGTGGCGCTTTTGCTTATTGACGCCCGACACGGGGTGATAGAACAAACCTGTCGACACTCCTTTATTGCCTCGCTTCTAAAAATTCCACATATAATTGTTTGTATCAACAAGATGGATCTGGTTGAATATTCCGAAGAAACATTCAACAAAGTAGTGGAAGAATATCATGAATTTGCGAGCAAACTGGATATTAAAGATATACGATACATCCCAATTAGCGCGTTAAATGGCGATAATGTGGTAAACCGGTCAGCAGAAATGGATTGGTACCGTGGTGCAAGTTTGCTGGATACACTTGAAACGTTGCATATTGGCAGTGATCAGAATCACCTGGATGCGCGCTTTCCCGTTCAGACAATAATTCGTCCCCATGCGGAAAAATATCATGATTATCGGGGGTATGCCGGCCGGCTGGCAGGTGGAATTTTCAGGAAAGGTGATAATGTAACGATTCTGCCTTCTGGATTAACCTCAAAAATAAAATCGATTGACACGTACCAGGGTGAAATTGAAGAGGCCTTTGCGCCAATGTCCGTTACAATTTGCCTGGAAGACGACGTAGATGTGAGCCGCGGCGATATGATCGTTAAAAACAATAATCGACCTGAGGTTGGGCAGGATATCGACGCATTGATCTGCTGGATGTCGGTCAAACCGCCCCGTCCCGGTGCCAAATATTTTTTAAAAAGCACCACTCGCGAGGTAATGGCAATAATAAGAGAAGTGGTTTATAAAATCGACATAAATACAATGCAACGGCTTGAACAGGATAATGATATCAAAATGAACGATATGGCAAGGGTTAGAATGCGTACAACAAATCCATTAATTTTCGATGAATATCGCAAAAATCGTGTTACCGGATCATTGATACTTATCGATGAATCAACAAATGAAACTGTTGCAGCGGGAACGATTCACTCTTGAATAAATTTTGTTAACACCATCAAAAATATGAGCAAATACTGGAAATATTTACCGCAAATTTTAATTGCTTTTAGTATAATAATGTCCCTGCCTTCCTGCACCTCGTTAAAAAACGTGCCTTATTTTCAAGATATACCGGATAGCACTACACGGAAATTGGTGTCGGATGCCCCTTACGCAGACCCGATTATCAGACCCGATGATATTCTCTCTGTAACAATTGTAACAATTGATCCTACTACTGCAGCAGCGGTAAACCAGGCCTCCGTAGTACCTGTTGCCGCATCGAATATCAGCGTCCCTCAACTCGTTCCTGGTCTGCAGGTTGATAAAAACGGTAATATTTCTTTTCCCATAATTGGCGATGTTCACGTAGCTGGTTTAACTTCATACCAAGCAAAAGAGTTAATTAAGAGTAAAGCCGACAAGTATTACAAAGACACGGATGTGCAGTTGAGGTTTGCTAATTTTCAAATAACTGTTTTGGGTGAAGTGGTGCATCCTTCCACTTTTACAGTTCCTAACGAAAAAGTGTCGGTCCTTGATGCATTAGGCATGGCGGGCGACCTGACAATTTACGGCCGCCGTGAAAACGTTTTGGTCATTCGGGAAAATAATGGGAAAAAGGAACTTTGCCGGCTGAATTTAAACAGCGCTGACTTGTTTAAATCGCCTTATTTTTATCTTCGGCAAAATGACGTTGTTTATGTCGAGCCTAACAGGTCAAAAGCAATTCAGGCTGATGCAGAGCAGACGAGGGTAATTACTATCGCTGCATCAATTTTAACTGGTTTATTCTTGTATTTACGATTGGCTAAATAAGGAATATTTTAAAATTTTTATCACTTAATTATGATTAAAAAATCCAACATAAGTAGCAACAAACCATTTGATATTGGTGATGATGAGGAAAGCTTTGATATAAAAGGGTTTCTCGGAAAGCTAATCGCTAGCTGGTGGGTATTCTTAATTAGCTTCATTGTTTGCGGTTTACTAGCAGCATTAGTTATGTATTACAAAGCCCCCGCTTATAATATAACAAGCGAGATTTTAATAGACGACGGAAGCAGCAATGCGAGTTCAATTGCCAGCTCAAGCAGTTCGATGTTAGACTTGAGCTCGTTGCTGAATCTAAAGAATAACGTTGATAATGAAGCCCAGATGCTTCAGACCAGACATTTAATGGAGAGTGTCGTTCGCGATATGAATCTAAATATTATTTATTATCAGCGGCGTTTAGTAACAGACCTCGAAATAAACCGAAACCCTGTGACAGTTTCGATACTTAAACCCGTCGATACAATAGAAACCACTAAATTCAAAGTGGATTACATTGACAATAAAAAAGTTGCCCTTAAATACAAGGAAACATTCCCGGATCTGAGTACCCATAAAGTTGATACCGTTGTAAATTATGACAAGCCGTTTTTTGTAGCCGGAGTTGGGATAATTAACATATCATTAAATTCTCCATTTTCCTTCGGGAATGATAGTTACCGATTTGACATTGAGTCGGTGGATCAAAGAGTTTATGATCTTCAGCAAATCTTAACCATTACGGTAACCAGTACCACGGTTTCAACTATTGACCTGGTTTTTGATTATCCAATTCCACGCGAAGGAGAAAATATATTAAACGATTTAATAAGGACCTACCAACGACAAAACGTCCGGCTGAAAAATCAAGTTGCTGATAGCACTATTAGTTTTATCGACGGCCGGCTTCGGGTTGTTGGAAGAAATCTGGAAGGTATTGAAACAAATGTTCAGAATTTCAAGCAAAAAAATACACTTCTGGGAGACTTGACTGAACAAGGTAAGCTGTTAGTTGATAATACAGCCGTTTATTCAGACCAAATGGCTAAAAATGCAATCGTATTGTCAGTTACCCAATCCTTACTCGACTATCTAAATGATGAGAAGAACAACAAAACGGTGGTTCCTAATGCAATTGTCCCTGGCGATTTAATACTAGCTGGATTAATATCAAACTATAATGGTTTGATTGCCGAACGTGACAGGCAGGGGCTATCTGTTACTGCCGATAACCCGTATATGAAAAACCTTGAAGAGCGGATAGTTACGCTGAGAAAGGACATGATAAAATATCTGAACAATACTGAAAAATCACTCCAGATTACTGACGCACATCTAAAACAAAGAACGGGTCAATTCACAAACCAGATAACAAACGTTCCACCAAAGGAAAAAATTTACCTGGACTTGGAAAGGCAGCAGGCAATTCAACAAACTATTTATACCTATTTACTTCAAACCAAAGAGGAAACGGAAATTTCGAAAACATCCAATATATCTATTGCAACAATTGTCGATCCTCCTAAGTCCGATTACAAACCTTATAGCCCTAACCCAATATTGGTTGCAGCCGGAGCGGTAATATTAGCATTAGCGTTTCCCGTGGCCAGGATTTTTGTTAAGGATAGTTTAAATACGAAGATATTAACACGCGAAGACATTACCAAAAATACGGAGGTGCCGATCAGTGGCGAGGTTAGTCACGATAAAACTGCGCAAAGCATGGTTGTTTTAAATTCAACCCGATCTGCTATTGCTGAGCAGTTCAGGGCGCTGCGCACCAATCTTCAATTCTTTATAAATAAAGCGGATGAAAAAGTTATTTTGGTTACATCCAGCATGTCAGGTGAGGGTAAATCGTTCACCACGATAAATCTCGCCGGAGCGCTCGCAATTTCAGGCAAAAGGGTATTACTAATGGAGTTGGACATGCGTAAGCCCAAAATTTCCACTTATTTCGGACTCGACAATAATAATGGTTTTTCAAACTACATCATTTCAGCTGAAATGTCAAGGAAGTCAATAATAAAGCCGTCAGGCTTACACGAAAGCCTTTTCGTTATTTCATCAGGTCCTATTCCGCCTAATCCTTCCGAATTAATTCTGAATGAGCGGACCGATGATTTGCTGTTGAAATTAAGGGATGAGTTTGATTACATCCTGGTTGACGCCCCGCCCGTTGGCTTGGTTACGGATGCTCAACTAATGAACCGCTTTTCGGATATGACGTTGTATATAGTACGACAGAACTATACTTTGAAGGATCAACTCAACATCCCTCAAGATCTTTATGCTAATAATAAGATGAAGAAAATAAGTATAGTAGTTAATGATATAGAAGTTAAAAACGGCTATGGTTATGGCTACGGCTACGGCTACGGCTATGGCTATGGCTACGGCTACGGTTATGGTTATTATCAAAGCGAAACCGACGAAGACAAAGGTTTTAAAGGGAAATTAAAAAAGACCTTTAGCCGCAAAAAAAAGACGGATTAATAACCGGTATTTAATTTAAAAAAATTTGGTTTTTTTGATATCTGAAAAAGTGATATTCTATAAATCTAAAAATTAAATTCCGTTAACAAGGGGGTTATTAACAAGTGGCGATGAGTCTATTCTCAAATTTCTTTTCAAAGTTACGGAGTAAGATTGGGGCTGATAAAGATTTAAAAGAAATAGCACGGGGCGGGCTAACAGCGTTCATAGTCAATCTGGCAGGTTTAGGTGTAGGATATTTATTCGTTTTTCTTATCTCCGTCATTTATAAAACTTCTACTGCTGAAATATATGGCGAGTATATTATTGTAACCCTTTTTATACGTGTAGGCAGTATTATTACCCGTTTTGGAACAGATACAACTATGCTTCAGCTTACCGCTGCCTTTTCTTCCGAAAAACTTTGGGGCAATATACTCCAGGTAAATAAGAGGCTTTTGGGTTTATTGCTCTTAATCGGAACGATTGTGACTGTTGTAAGTATCGGCTTGTGCAAGCCGCTGGGTATATTGCTAAAACTGTCCAGTAAATCTGTCGTAATTTCCAGCGTTTTTATTATCCCCATGGCATTGGGTTTATATTATTCCCAGTCATTACGGGGATTAAAAAGAATCGGCATGTCTACGTTTTTGCGCAGTTCAGCTCTCCCGATCCTGAATTTTATTCTGTTGCCGTTATTTTTGGTTTTTGTTCATAAGAATTCGAAAGAATTTTCGGAGCTTCCGGAGTATACCTTTTTTCTGTCAACCATCATAACCGTGGTGATCGGTTATATTTACTGGAATAAAGCATCATCAGCATCCGGCCAGGGCGAGCTATTATACGATGAAAAACACAACAAGTCAACAAAAGAACTTTTTTATAAATCGTACCCGCTTTTGCTGGCGGAGTCTGCCATCTTTATTGGCACATGGGTTGATCAATTACTTTTGGGTATTTTAGGAAACACCGCAGATGTGGGGATATTCAATATTTGCGTAAAATATGCGATGGTAGCATCATTATCTCTCCAGGCAGTTAATACAATATCGGCTGCAAAATTTTCAGAGTATTATTTTAAAGGCGATTATGTCAGCCTTTCACAGAATGTACAAAAAACTACCAAAACAATTTTTTTTACTACACTTCCTATAGTTATTATTTACTTGTTATTCCCCAAGTTTTTGCTAAGTATTTTCGGAGCCGAATTTGCGACCGGGTGGATAGCATTTATGATTTTAACTTTTGGCGCGCTGGTGAATGTGTTTACCGGTTCGGTAGGGGTGCTCCTGCAAATGACCGGCCACCAAAAAACTGTTCAGAATATTTTGTTGGGCGTAATAACGATACAGATTATCCTGAATTTGTTGTTGATTCCGCGCTATGGTGTTACGGGCGCTGCTATTGCCACAACCTTTTGCTGGTGCTTACAGAATTTTACGATGGTTTTTTATGTAAAAAAATATTTTGGATTTAGCAGTTTACCAAATCTGCTTGGATAGAAGGTACTCCTGCTGCCAGGCGTGCATATGAGTGCATGTTTTCGCTGATGATTTTGAAACTAAAAGGTTTTAGTTTTGAAGGCGGCTTTAGTTAGTTGAGATTTAACAATTAGGAGAATGTCGAAAGTATTGATGATTTTAGGAATGCATCGGTCTGGTACGTCCATGTTAACGCAATGGTTAAGTGCGTGCGGGCTAAATGTTGGAGAAAGGTTGATGGGAGAGGATACTTCAAATAAATTTGGTCATTTTGAGGATTACGATTTTTTTAATTTTCATGAGCAGATATTAAAAGCCAACCATTGTACATATGTAACCTCATTAGAACAAAAGCTCGTTATATCCGACAAAATGATAAAAAAAGCGGAGAAGATACTTGAGGACCGTAAGGATTTGCCTCAATGGGGTTGGAAGGAGCCAAGGACATGCTTGTTTATGTCCCTGTGGGATAAACTTTTGCCTGATGGATACGCTATAGTAATCTACAGGCATTACGATGAAGTAGTTGATTCATTGTACCGGCGCGAATCTGCATTAAGAAAGGCTGTCAAAAAGGTGTATATCCCGGCAAGAATAATTGAACTAATATCGTACCGGATAAACAAAACATATCATTATAATAAATTCCTTGAAGCCTGGATCAGATATAACAATGATCTGTTTGAATATATCCAAAAAAAGAAAGGCTCGAAAAAGATACTTATTTTTAGCGTGGGGGACTTATTAAAAGATTTTGATCTTATTTATGACACAATAACCCGTGACTGGGGCTTTAGGTTAAAAAAGATTTCCATGGAAAATGTTTTTTCTAACGAGTCGATGAAAGGCAGGAATGCCCAGGTGTTCAATTACAAAAGTTCATTGCGCAAAAAAGCCGATGAGGTGTTAGAAAAGTTTGAGACATTGAAAACTACTTTAGAATAAGCAAAGGCGGGCAAGCTTGCAGGTAGCTGCTTTGTGAAGACAAACTAAAGCAGGATTTGGTTTTGAATGAAGGTTAAATGTAAATGGCCGGAACGGTAAGTGTTTAACCTCGAATATGGATATGTTCTGAATTTTTAACTGCATTTATCCGGCACAGTAACTTTATTAAAAGATGATATTAGCAATTTTACCATTAGTAATTTTTTTTGTACTACTATTCGTTAATGAAAAGTATGCAGTAATGGTACTCACTTTTATTTGCATTTTTATTCCAAGTGCTGTGCAACTGGGCAGTTTACCGATCCGTACCGTTGCGATAGTTATATTTTCTGTGTATTTCATTGGCAGGTTAGTGCTTTTTAAAAGCGAACGAAAAAATATCGTGAAATTGCCAATTAAGGGAATCCTGATATTTTTATTGGTTGTTTTGCTTTTAGTTACTTTCCTGAACGCCGGGGTGGGGTTTTACAAGTTGCTGGTTGAAATGATCTCAAAGTTTTTTTTAGGTCTGATAGTTTGGGTTACGTTTAAAAAGGAAAAGGATACGAGGTTTGCTTTTCGCTATTTACTGCGTTTTTTTTATGCCATTTGCATTTACGGTTTTTTTTGCCTTTTTACTAATAGCAATCCCTATATTGAGTTTGTAGGCAGCCACTTTCAAGATACGGAAAACATCCAGTTAATTTTTAATTATAACCAGGAGACCCATCGCGGCGACACACGATCGAGAGACCAATCTGTATTTAACCACCCTATAAGATATGGCGGCCATTTGGCAATGGTCGCTCCATTTTTGATCTGGCTTATTTTTAATTCAAAAAAGAAACGAAACTATTACCTGATTCTGTTGGGTATGGTGGTCGTCAATATTGTTTTATCCAATTCGCGATCGGGGATGCTCGAACTGCTCGTCTCCTCGGTCATCATGTTTTTATTGTTTAAACCGCGGCATAAAATTGTCACGGTTCTGTCTCTCTGTGTTCTATTCTTTCTTGCGATATGGGCCTCACCGTTATTTTCTGATTACAGTCAAACATTAGCGTCCGTCTTCCAAACGCTTAGCGGGCAAACCACGACGGCCGTTGGCGGAAGTTCAATAAGCCTTCGGCTCGCCCAGCTGGCCACCACATACCTGATATTCATTCAATCGCCGTACTTTGGACATGGTATAGGCTATACTGCTTCATTGGTTATCTCAGGATCAGTAACCGGTCTGCACGGAGCCGAGAGTTTTCTTTTCCAACTAATGATGGATGCAGGTATAATTGGTATCTGCGGATACATTTTGTTCTTTTTTTTCCTGGTTAGATATTTTTTCAAACTGCGGAAAGCGCCTGCTTTCAAACAATATGGCTATTTAATTAACAGCACGATAGCAATGATCGGAGGGTACATTATTTTCATATTGGCCACGGGGGAGCTGGATACGTTTTATTTCTTTTTCTTCCTGGTCGCTTTGTCTATCCGAACCCTTGTAAATGAAAACTTTAGGGATCAATTTAACTTGTTTAAGTATAACGAAACGGTCCAGAATGCATAATACTGCAGTAATATTAGTAAATTTTAATACAAACAATGATACCATCGAATTTACAAACTCGACTGAAAAACCAAGTAATGCATTTATAATTATTGCTGATAACAATTCAACCGAAGAAATACTTTACCCCCATTCTGTATACAGTGATATCGAAATAATTAAATAGCATTAGTTAATAACATCTTAAAATTATATTTTAACAATGGCACCAACAGTAGTGATAATCTTAATTAATACTAACGGATATGCTGACACCAGTGCTTGTTTACAAAGCATTTTGGATACAGGGGAAGAGCTACCGTTCGTGGTGGTAGTTGACAACGCTTCATCTGAAAAGATAGATGTGAACACCCTGCACGACATTTATCCAAAATTGAAAATCGTCAAAAACGAAACTAATATAGGTTTCGGCAAAGCAAATAATGCCGGCATTCAATGGGCGTTTGAAAACATTGATTTTGATTATTTATTAATATTAAACAATGATACGATCGTTACTAAAGATTCATTGAAATACTTGGTTGACGCTTTTGAAATAGACCCGAAAATAGGAATAACAACATCGAAAATAATGTATGACTACAACCGTGACCTGGTTTGGTATGGCGGTGGAGAAATCAATTACAGAAAATGCTGGCCCAAAATTTATGATTATGATAAAAACCCTACAGCAGAAGGGGCGGATAAATCAAAATATGTAAATTATGTATGCGGTTGCGTGATGATGTTTTCACGTGCTTGTATTGAAAAGATAAAAGGTTTTGACGATGACTACTTCATCTACTGCGAAGATTTGGAACTTTCTATGCGGATGATAGACACTGGTTTAAAGATGTATTACGAATCCCGTAGCGTTATATACCACAAAGTACAGGGATCAGCAAAAAGAAAGGAGGGACAAGATTTTGGTATGAAAGCAGGAAATCCGAAATTGGAATTTGTATTTTACCATATGAAATCGAACCAATGGATAACAGCGAAAAAGAGATATTCAAAGAGACAGTTTTTTTCTTTTAGCAGTTATTACTGGCCCGCATTCATTTACCAAAGCGTTAGGTTATTGTTAAAAGGGCGTTGGGATATGTTCAGGATTGGGTCTAAAACAATTGGGAGGATCATTCACTTTGCCAAACAAACCTGATCTTTTCAGTAATATAGAGATCATTGAAAGACTACCGCCAATATGGATAGAATCTTAAAATCGAACATGAAATTGGGCAGACAAAAAAAAATAGACGATCAGCAGCGAAGCAATTGAAGAAGCAACCAAAAAGAGCAGGCTGGTCGTGTTCGCCGGTGGTTGCGCTGATGTTTAGAGTGGATTTTAAAAAATTAAGGGTTTTAATAAGCAGCTATTTTATGAATGTGGAAGATACTGAGCATTCGGCTTACCAAGGCAGGATTTAATTTGGTACCTGATGAATTAGGTATCCCAAAAGGTACGCGGCGGCGGCAAAAGTCAGAAAAGAAATCACCTGACGCATCCGGATAAGCCCCCTTGCATTTTGCACTTGCGACACGGTTAAACACATTATTGACAACGCATAACTATTTAAAAGGTCCTGAATGGTATCTCGTTAAGATCAATTACGCTGCAATGTTCTATAGGAATTTACCATATCTCTGTAAAGGCGGATTAGAAGGAATGAGGGTATACTTTCAAGCCGTCGCATATTTTAATGGAAAAATAGTTGTGATAAATGGATATCGTTTATAAATATGGATAAAAAGGCAAATTTTTTTATTGTCGGTACCCCCAAAGCCGGAACCACATCTTTATATTATTATCTCGAAGAGCACCCTGAAATTTATATGTCTCCGATTAAAGAGACCAATCACTTTTCGTACAAAGAGATTAAGGAACAGGGCTTGTATTATAACGTCGATTACGTAATCACGCCGGAGGCATATCAGGATCAATTTTCAGGTTTAACAAATGAAAAAGCTGTTGGCGAGGCGAGTGTATCCTATTTGTTTTACGCGTCGGTTCCCGCCCAAATAAAGGCTTACAACCCCGAAGCGCGCATTATAATAGTATTGCGGAACCCGGTTGACCGGGGCTTTTCGCATTATCTGATGGATAAAAGGTTGGGCTTTGTAAGTAACACATTAGAGGAGATTGTTGATACCGGTCACGACAAAAACTCGCAGCTGAACTTATTTTACCAACAATTCATTAGTTTGGGGTGCTACTACGAACAAGTCAAAAGATACCTCGATACGTTTGGGAAGAATCAGGTAAGGGTTTTTCTTTATGAAGATATTCAAAGTGATATTGACGAGGTAGTAAAACAGATTTATACTTTTTTATCCGTCAACGATAAATATCAGCCCGCCACCGATCGGAAACATAATGTTTTCCTGGCCCCCAAGGGTCTGTTTATCAAAAAACTATATACCTTTAAGCCGGTCCGCAAGGTGGTTAAAAAATTATTCGGCGGCCCGCTGCAGGATAAAATAAAACAAGTATTTTTCGAAAGAGAAAAAAAACCAATTCTTTCCCCGGCCTTAAAAGTAAAGATGCAAGCGATTTTCAAAGATGATATAACTAAAACTGCTCAGTTGATCAATAGAGATCTGAGCCACTGGCTTAAATAATTCAGCGAAGTGACCCCGCCGCTACCACCTTGCTATACTATAGGGAGGCAATTCAATAGTATTATTTGTCACCTCTTTTCTTGCATGATCGTAATCATTCCAGTTGTTTATGGTTTTATTCTTATCAGCATAATTTAGCTCGTAATATTTTTCGCTGCCCGCTATTGCAGATACATCGATTTTAACGGGATCGGACGTGAAGTTTACAATGAGGTTTGTTTTGCCCTTATCACCTTTGAATTGCCAGCCTAATACTTCAAAATCCTTTGAATTGCCGCCATTTGACTGCTTAAAAGTAATTTGAGTCATCGAGGTTTTGTTTTCGCTGGCCCTGCACCATTCCCTAAAGCCGATTCCGTTAGGCAATATTACAACCTTGTTATTAAACATATCAACTGCTGCGAATCCACGCCAACCGGCAATATTATGGTCCAATACCATTTCCGGCGCTTTAGTAGGAAGTGTGGTAGATAAGGAGGTCATCAATATAGTTGATAACGCCTGCCCCCAGGTAAACGCGTATTTTAGATGATCATCCTTGGTTTGAGGATAGATCCACTGTATATTGTATTCAGTGTTCCATATCACCTTATTCAGGCCGTTGAAACCCTTTGCCTCAAAATCTTCTCTGTAAGCATTATCGAGGCTTTCAAAATTTATCCCGTTGTCGTCAACAACTTTGTTCCAAAAAGGATAAAAATGCCCGTTTATTGCATCAGCACCCGGCACTTTTCTTAAGATGTCTTTATTCCAGTTCCGCACATCGCTGGCGTAAGGTCTGTTTCCACCAATAACTGCTACTTTTGCATCCGGAAAATTTTCTTTAAGCGCTTTTAACCAGGTACGGCAGGCACTTGCATATTCATCTAACGTCGCAAACTTCTTTCTTCCCAAATCCCCATTATTATTATATTCATTACCCAACTCGATCCATTTTACTGGTATGCCTTTCGACTGAGCGTATTTTAACATTTCAATTTGATCGTCCAGGGTTCTGGTTATCATGTTTAAATTAAATACCACCGCGGCATCGGTTTTTGTAAGCACACCTTTAATATCCTTTAACCCCGACGGCAAATACCGATTTCGTTTGAACCTTGTTAAATTTTCAGATAGAGTTGAAGTCATCTCGGGTCTGTCTGATGAAGAGGTGTTGGCATCATCGATAAGCCATCCCTTTTTCCAATCCCAATAGTCACCTATAATGCCGCCGGGATATCTGAGAATTTTAAAACGTAATGACACCACCGAGTCACTAAAGGCAGGGTCGGACCAGGTTGACCCCGAAATTTTATTGTCATTAAAACCATACAACGGCAGCGGCCTGGATGGCTTTTCCAAAACAGCTTTTAAAGAATGATCTTTTAGTGAACTGTTGTGATTTTTTTTTCTTGCGATGGCAAATAATAATAGGGGCCCGATGACCAAAAGTACCAGGATAATTTTTTTATTACTCATATTTTTCATCAGTTATGTTTAAGTCAAAAATACATTAAAATAAATAACAGGTATACAAGGAAGACCTTAAATATGGTCAGGTATTAAGTAAAACGCTTTAATGATCAAAAAATTACGATTCGGGATTTAACGGTCCAACTTGAATAACCTCGAAACGGTTCTTATTGTTTAAGCGCAGCCGGAGGTGGCGCAAGTATCTTCCTCTCGTTTGCCTGCCGGGTGTAAAATGCGAGACCGTCCTGCAAATTGAAAATGCGCCATCCACTAAGCCAATTGCAGCATCGCCAAATTAACCAGGGATGCCATTCGGATTGTTTCATAAACGTGTTTTTTGTTTAACAACCGTATATGAGCTCAAATTATCTGAGTTTTTTATACTGTGCATCCTATCAAATAAGCCAAAACAGGTGTAATTTCATTTTCGATGATCGAAGATTTATTGTATAATTGCCGCAGCTTCACTAATTGAGATGTCCGCAACAGGTACATTTAATGATCGAGTTAATATAGCATTTATTTATGACCATTAGTATTATCGAGCCTGTTGGCGGCCATGGCGCGATGGACTATTATGACTATGGCCTGGCTCAGGGATTAGCAGAGAATGGTGTGAATGTTTTGTTGTATACAAGCGATGAAACGACAGTAAGGACATATAAAAATGTACAAAGCAAACTGATTTTTAAGGGCCTTTGGGCCTCTCCTTTTTTAAAGAAGACATGGCTTTATATGAAGGGCCATGGTGTTGCATATGCTGATTCCAGGAAAAATAAGGTTAAAATTGTTCACTTGCATTTTTTTTATTTTAGGGGTATTGACCTTGTGATACTTTTGATGGCTAAATTTTACGGTTTAAAGTCAGTTGTAACCGTCCACGACGTTAATTCGTTTCATCGTCATTCGCTAAAGTTTATTGAAAAATTATGCTACCGACTGATTAATGGGGTAATAGTACATAATTACACCAGCCGGGATATAATCAAAGAAAAGTCAGTTAAACTTCGCGAACTATCTGTGATACCACATGGCAATTATCTTCCGTTTATTTCTGTTAACCGTAAAACTATACCCCCTTCAGACCAATTTACCATATTGTTTTTTGGACAAATAAAAAAGGTAAAAGGAGTGGATGTGCTGTTGAAGGGCATATCGCACGTAACCGCAGTCAACAAAAAAATCCGCTTATTAATAGCCGGGCGACCATGGAAATATGATTTAACCAATTATGAAAATATGATTGCTGAACTTGGCTTGTCTGCATTTGTTGAAACTGATTTCAGATACGTTCCGGATGAGGAAGTTGCTTGCTTTTTTGAACGGGCCGACCTTGTTGTTCTGCCTTACACGGAAATTTATCAAAGTGGTGTTTTATTGCTTTCAATGAGCTATGGAAAACCGCTGTTGTGTTCGGATTTGAAGCCATTTAAAGAAGTGATTAAAGATAATGAAAACGGTTTCCTGTTCAAAAGTCAGGATGATCAGGATTTGGCCGATAAGCTATTGAAAATTATGAAAGATCCGCAATTATTGACGAAAGTTTCAGAAAATGCTTCAAAACAGATAAGAAAGGATTTTGACTGGGGTGATATTGGGCGTAAAACACTTGAGTTATATAACAAAATACATTAAAACGCAGGTTATTGCTATTATGAGCAATGTCGAAAGGTCTGACGAATACGAATACTGGTAATGGTGACTAACAAAATCAATAATGATAATAAAATTGACTGACCTTGCCATCGATATATCGATTAATAATTTTGGATACTTTGACATGGTCACGCCTGGTTGTTTGTATGGACGAAATCGGGTTGTCAAATGCATATTTTTTTGCGGTTAAGTTTCCTCGAATATTACCCTAAATAAAGTACGCCGGCGATAACGAATTTCGCTTGTTTTAGAAAAAGGTTAGTGGTCTGAATTAGTCTTTAAAAAGCATCGCAAAGTGATGTTGTTTGTCGGCAGAGACTTAAAAATTGCCGGATAATTGGTTATTTTAGCCAAATTGAATATCTTAGCAAAAAGTGACTATAATTGCAATTTTTTGCATATTTTAGGCATTATTTTAAGAAAAATTGTTAAATTATTATCTATTCATTAAAAAAAATAAAAACCTATGGTAACTTCTTTAGTAACTGGCGGGGCCGGATTTATTGGCGCCCATGTAACAAATGAATTAATTAAACTTGGACATAACGTTATCGTTTTAGATGATCTAAGCGGAGGTTATGAAGAAAACATTAATCCTGCTGCACAATTTATAAAAGGATCGGTTACCGACCACCAGCTATTACAAAAGATATTTGAAGAAAATAAAATTGACTATGTATATCACCTGGCTGCGTACGCAGCTGAAGGCTTAAGTCACTTTATCCGGAGATTTAACTATACTAATAACCTGGTAGGCAGTGTCAATTTGATTAACGAATCGATTAAACATAAAGTTAAGTGCTTTGTATTCACCTCATCCATTGCTGTATACGGGGCTGGGCAGTTGCCGATGACCGAAAGCATGATTCCAACGCCTGAAGACCCCTATGGAATTGCAAAGTTTGCCGTAGAACTGGATTTGAAATCGGCTCATGAAATGTTTGGTTTAAACTATGTTATTTTCAGGCCGCACAATGTTTATGGCGAATATCAAAACATAGCCGATCGGTATCGGAATGTGCTGGGAATATTTATGAATCAATTATTGCAGGACAAACCTTTAACCGTGTTTGGCGACGGCACGCAAACCAGGGCCTTTAGCTACATCGGGGATGTTGCCCCATATATCGCTAATTCAGTGAATGTGAAGGAAGCCTATTGCGAAACCTTTAATATCGGCGCTGACCAGGAATACTCGATAAACGAATTGGCCACCACCATTATGGACATATTGGGAAAAAGAAGTAACCTCAACTACCTTGAAGCGCGAAACGAAGTACTGCATGCTTATTCCGACCACTCTAAAGCGAAACAAGTTTTTAATATAAACAGTTTTACCTCCCTTCATGATGGAATAACCAAAATGGTTAATTGGGTAAAACAGCACGGCGCCCGTAAAACCCCCCTGTTCGGCGACATAGAGATAACCGAAAAGCTTCCTGCGATATGGACGCAAGCCTGATAGGTGACACAATATTTACGAGTAACAAAAAATTAAGAATGAAGATTGCAATTTTGGGCACGCGAGGCGTCCCGGCAAATTATGGTGGGTTTGAAACGTGTGCTGAAGAAATTAGCGTAGAGTTGGTTAGGCGGGGGCATGAAGTAATCGCTTATGGGAGGAAGGGAAATTATAACGACAAGGAAAAGTATTACAAAGGGGTACGATTGTATCATATGCCGCGGATAAAAGGCAAAGTGACCGAGACCTTCTCCAACACTTTATTCGCAATGCTGCATGTAATATTTAAAAAGGTCGACGTTATTTACGTGATGAACGCTGCTAACAGCCCGCTGTGTATTATACCGTGGCTTTTACGGAAGAAGGTGGTGATAAATGTTGACGGGCTTGAATGGAAAAGAAAAAAATGGGGCAAGTTCGCCAGGAGTTATTACCAATTTGCCGAGAAGCTATCCACCATTTTTTCAAATCGTGTGATTTCCGACTCGATGGGAATAAAGGATTATTACCTTGAGCGGTATAAAACAGATTCGACATTTATAGCCTATGGCGCCCAGATAGAACAATCTGAACGACCTGAGATATTAAAAGAATATGGCCTGGAGCCGGGAAGCTACTTTTTTGTTGCCAGCCGGCTCGAGCCAGAAAACAATGCGGATCTCACCGTTAAAGCTTTTGAAAAAGTGAAGACTGATAAAAAACTGATCATTGCGGGCGGGGCGAACTACAAAAGCAGCTTTATTGAGGAATTGAGGAAGACCACTGATCCACGAATACAATTTTTGGGTGCGATATATAAAGAAGGGCATATCAAAGAGTTGCATTGCCATTGCTATGCCTACGTACATGGCAATGAGGTTGGCGGCACAAACCCGGCACTTTTAAAAGCGCTGGGTTATGGCAACACCGTTTTGGCGTTAGATGTTCCATTCAATTCTGAAGTGGTGAAGGACGGGGGCGTAATGTACGAGCGCTCCGTTGATGACCTCGCGGCCAAGATGCAGCATTTAGTGGATGATCCGGAACTAACGGCCTCCTATAAGCCTAAAGCTATTAACAGGATACTGACTGATTATACCTGGAAAAAAATAACAGACGAGTATGAAGCATTTTTTGAAGATGTGATAAAAGGGGTTTATTAATTTTTGGCGCGATGCGTGTAACCCATCCCCAATATGCTCGCTTAACTGCTTAGTGAACTGAATAGGATTAGCTGCAAATAATACTGCACTTTTAGCCAAAGCGAACACACAACTCACCGGAGATTTACAAAAAATTGCCGGAAGCAGAAAAAGTGGTGGCAAGATTTTGTCGCTGACGAAATCTTGCCAGTAGTTAATTTGTTAATTATCAGTGTATGTCGCTTTGTGGAACGATGCAGCACGAGTATCGCTATGGGCTGCATCGGCTAAACCGACACACTTCATTACATTTCCATAGGCTAAAATAAAAGGCAATAAATTTTGGCCAATCTAACTAATGCGGAGTTATTTTTAGCAGATTCTGAGATGCAGCGAATTTTCAAATGGGCTCGTCGGCAATTTCAACCGCCGCTAATTCAGACTGACCCTTGGCTTTTATATCCTTGAGAAAATAACGTTTCATTATAGGTCCGGACATTAGCACTGTTATAACCGTCATTACAACCAGGCCTTCGAAAACTTTTTCGTCTATGATCTTTGCCTGGAGTGCGAGCAAGCCCAATACGATTTCCTGAGTCCCGCGGGCATTCATTCCAAACGCAATTGCAATTGATTCGTTTCTATTTAGTCCGCCTATGCGGCCGCCAACAATTGTCCCCAGCAATTTGGCCACGCATGCTATCCCGACTATTATTGCTACGACCTGCCAATCAAAGTTTGCAACAAAATTCAATGTCAATCCTATAGATGCAAAAAACAAAGGCGCTATGATATTCACCGTAAATTGGTGTAATACTAACTTATGCCGTTCGGAGAAATATTCGGAATCTCCAATCGCGATACCCATCAGGAATGCCCCGAACACCCCTCTTATACCTAAATAAGCGGTTATTATTGCACCAATAAAGCACAAGCAGATAGCCAGCGTTATCACCCTGCCGATTTTGAGATTTTTGTGGGCCACAAAAAGCAGTTTATTGATAATCCAACGCCCCCCGGTCAGCATAACCAGGACAAAGCCCAAGACCATCAATACCGCGACATATGACCCTTCACTTTTGCCGGTATGCATCATTTGGATGATGATGGAGAATAAAACCCAGCCCAAAAAATCATCTATCATTGCCGCAGTTAATATCAGGTTGCCGATTTTTGTTTTCAGGATATCAAGGTCCATTAATATTTTAGTAATAACAGACAGGGCGGTTAGAGACAATGCGGTACCAAAAAATAGCGATGCTATAAACTGATTACTGCCCCCTTGCGAAAATATACGGTCATAAAAAAACCAAGCCGCGCCAAAACCAATGGCAAAAGGGAAAATAATTCCTGTTAAACTTATAGCTGTGGCTTGTTTGCCGTCTCTTCTTATTTGTTTAAGATCCACCTCGAACCCGGCAATAAACATTAGCAAAATAATTCCAATATTGGCCAGACCGTCAAATGCGCTATAAGCTTTTGGCGAGGCGGTATAAATATCATGAAAAAGATTGGGCAAGAAGGTGCCCAATATGGTAGGCCCAAGGATTAAGCCGGCAAGAATTTCACCTATGATCGCCGCCTGCTTATATTTCCGGCAAATTTCTCCTAAAATGCGTGCCAGTACCAGGGTAATAGTTACAATTATCAGGAAATGCAATACTTCGGCTGAGCTGAGCTTGGCTACCATTTTAGAATATTAAATTATACATAGGCGATATGAGCAAATATAAGATTTAAATTTTGTTTGTGTGTCTTGAGCAATCTCCGGGATTTGGTAACGAACAAAGTGAGACGTTGCGAAACAGCATCGCTACCGTCGTTGCAAGCATTACTTTAAAAAATATAAGCAATTACAACACGACGTTTGGAAAATTGAAATAACTGAAGACTATGACAAGGTACTTACGATTTGTTTTAATTATAATCATTTTATCAATGGTTAGTTTATATTTGTAATATCTCATTAATTGTAATTTTTTTAATCGTAAAACTTTTAACATTCTACCTATGAAGAAAAACATTTTTGGATTTGTTTTAATATTGGGCACACCTATTACTTTCTTGTCCTCTGTTTGGCTAAAAATTGTTATGAAATTAAAACCTACGGGGGTTACGGACAAAATATTTTCTAAAGTGGGAATTTTACCCGTCCCGGACCATTATTATCAGCCGCTTGTTAACCCTAAAAAACATTTAAAAAAATCATTAAGAGATGACCGGACATTGCCCGGACTCGACCTGAACGTTCAGGAGCAATTAGATATCCTGGGTAAATTTGATTATAGTCTCGAACTTTTGAATTTTCCAATCGACGAAGAAAAAGGAAGTGGCACAATAGAATATTTTTATAACAATAGGTTCTATGGGCCCGGTGACTCAGAGTATCTGTACAATATGATAAGATACTTTAAACCCGGGAAAATTATAGAAATTGGTAGTGGATATTCGACATTAATGGCGAAAAATGCGATTGACAAAAATAAAAATGAGGATAAAAGTTATGAGTGCGAGCACATGTGTATTGAACCGTACGAAATGTCGTGGCTTGAAAGTAAGAATGTAAAAGTAATAAGAACTAAAGTCGAAGATATTGATACGTCATTTTTTAAACAATTAGGGCCAAACGATATTTTATTTATTGATTCTTCGCATATTATAAGGCCTCAGGGGGATGTGCTTTTTGAATATTTAGAAATACTTCCTGTTTTAAATAAAGGGGTAATAGTTCATATCCATGACATTTTCACTCCAAAGGATTATCTTGATAAGTGGATATATGAGCATCGTTTATGGAATGAACAATATTTATTAGAAGCATTTTTGTCATTTAACAATAGCTTTAAGATAATAGGGGCTACAAATTTTCTCAGTCATAATTACACCAGCGAGTATTCTGCAAAATGCCCGGTTTTCGCAAAACAACAACGCTGCGAACCTGCCGCTTTTTGGATGAAGAGAGTATAATGGATTAATCAAAAGTTTCAGCGACTCAGTTAGGAATTCTAAATTCCTTAAAAATCTCCTCAATTCAAGAACATTTTTCTGATAAATCTATTAAAAAGACAAGGATTGTCTTTTTAAAATGAGTCAGCGGAGTTCGGACTTTAAATATGGGTTGTAAAATATAATGGATAAATCATCTGAAATTTATATTGCAGGGCACAAAGGAATGGTTGGGTCCGCCATCTATCGAAAACTTAAGGGCGAAGGGTTTACGAATTTTATTACACGCACTTCAGATGTGCTTGATCTGCGAAATCAGCAGCAAGTAGCTGATTTTTTTAAATCAGAAAAACCTGACTATGTTTTTTTGGCTGCCGCGAAGGTTGGAGGTATTTTAGCCAACAACACCTACCGGGCCGAGTTCCTGTACGACAATTTACAGATACAAAGTAACATTATCCATCATTCATACCTCAACGGTGTTAAAAAATTAATGTTTTTGGGGTCGAGTTGTATTTACCCAAAAATGGCCCCGCAGCCATTAAAAGAAGAATACCTGCTGACCGGGCCATTGGAGGACACCAACGAACCGTATGCAATAGCAAAAATTGCAGGCATAAAGATGTGCGATGCCTACCGGAGCCAATATGGCTGCAATTTTATTTCGGTAATGCCCACAAATCTGTATGGCTATAACGACAATTATCATCCTCAAAATTCACATGTATTGCCGGCTTTGATCAGGCGTTTTCATGAGGCCAGGGAGCAACACTCGCCGTTTGTGACCATTTGGGGAACCGGCGCTCCAAAACGGGAGTTTTTGTTTGCCGATGACCTTGCCGATGCATGCTATTACCTGATGCAAAATTATAACGAAGCCGGATTGGTAAACATCGGAACAGGTGAGGACATATCCATTAAGGATTTGGCGTTATTGATAAAAAAAATCGTTAATTATCAGGGCGAAATCCGGTTTGACACCTCCAAACCGGACGGGACGCCCCGAAAGTTGATGGATGTGACCAAGCTGCACAGCAAAGGATGGAGACATAAAGTGGAATTAGAGGAAGGCATAAGATTGGCGTACAATGATTTCCTGTCGAAAGAGAAAGTTTTTTCGGCCTGAATACTTAAAAATTATGATAAAAAAAATTCTTATTACGGGTGGCGCAGGGTTTATTGGTTCGCACGTGGTGCGAAGGTTTGTAAGCAAGTACCCGCAGTATTTAATTGTGAACGTTGACGCGCTTACCTATGCTGGAAACCTTGAAAATCTTGCCGACATTGAGAATAACCCGAATTATTCGTTTGAAAAAGCGGACATAAAAGACCAGGCAGCGATAAGTGCCATTTTTGACAAATACGATATTACGGACATCATTCATCTGGCAGCAGAATCTCATGTAGACAGGTCGATATTAAGCCCCCTGGATTTTGTGTACACTAATGTGATCGGTACGGTAGGTCTGCTGGAGGTAGCCAAAGAGAAATGGAAGGAAGATTACAGCAGCCACCTGTTTTATCATATTTCGACTGATGAGGTTTTTGGTGCATTGGGCGACACGGGTTTTTTTACGGAAGAGACCAGGTACGACCCCCACTCGCCCTATAGCGCCAGCAAAGCCGCATCCGATCATTTTGTAAGGGCTTACTTTGATACTTACGGCATAAAAACCATTGTGTCGAATTGCTCGAACAATTACGGGCCCAATCATTTCCCCGAAAAATTGATCCCGTTAATGATCAACAATATTATTAATAACAAGCCATTGCCAGTTTATGGCGATGGTAAATATACGCGCGACTGGCTTTTTGTAAAGGACCATGCGATGGCGATCGATCTTTTGTTTCATGAGGGAAAGGCGGGGCAAACATACAATATCGGTGGTTTTAACGAATGGAAAAATATCGACCTGGTAATGCTGCTGTGCAGGCAAATGGACGAAAAGCTTGACCGTGAACAGGGAACAAGCGCAAAATTAATCACTTATGTAAAAGACCGCCCGGGACACGACCGGCGTTATGCGATCGATGCCACCAAGATTAATAAAGAGTTCGGCTGGAAACCCTCGGTAACATTTGAAGAAGGGCTTTCGCAAACAATTGACTGGTTCCTGTCGAATAAAACCTGGCTGGAACATGTTACCAGCGGTGCATACACCAGCTATTACGACCACCAGTACGAAAACCGCTAAAATGTTGATACCATGACGGTAACACCCGCTCGGCTTGAAGGATGTTTTATCCTTTCCCCACGGATATTTAATGACGACAGGGGCTACTTTTTTGAATCATTCAACGCACAAAAATTTAACGACGCTGTAGGCGCCAAAATAGATTTTGTACAGGATAATCAATCATTTTCAGTAAAAGGTGCGCTGCGCGGCCTGCACCTGCAAAAAGGCGAGCATGCGCAGGCGAAATTAGTTAGAGTTACCGAAGGCGAGGTGTTGGATGTAGCCGTTGATGTACGTAAAAATTCCAAAACATTCGGGCAATTTTTTTCGGTACTTTTGTCGGGCACTAATCACCTGCAGGTTTTTATACCACGCGGATTTGCGCACGGGTTTGCGGTGTTAAGCGACACGGCTGTTTTTCAATACAAATGCGACAATTATTACAATAAGGCCTCCGAAGCAGGGCTGTATTACGCCGACCCATCGCTCGCAATAGACTGGGGGCTGCCCGCCGGCGAACTGATCGTATCTGACAAGGACAAAGAGTTGCCGTTTTTAAAAGATGCGGGAGACTTTGGTTTTTAAACCGGATCCGAAAACAAAAAATGAGTGCAAGCCGGACTGGTTTATTTACAGTAAGGCCGGATGAAAATTTATAGTTACTAAAATGCTCGGAATAGTTAAATCACATATACAGGCTTCGATAGATGCGAAACAATTGATCTTGCAGGATGCCGCATTACTGGAGTTGATCGTTAAGGCTGCGGACACGATCATTCAAGCATATAAAAACGGTAAAAAGACCATGTTTGCCGGCAACGGCGGAAGTGCAGCGGATGCGCAGCACCTGGCAGGCGAGTTAGTGGCCCGGTTTTACTTCGACCGGCCCGGCATACCTTCGATTGCGCTAACCACCGATTCTTCTGTCCTCACGGCTATCGGTAATGATTACGGGTATGAAAAGTTATTTTCGCGGCAGGTGCAGGCTATGGGCAGTGAAGGCGATATTTTTGTTGGCCTATCCACTTCGGGCAATTCGCCTAATATTTTAAGTGCCCTGGATATCTGTAAAGAAAAAAGCATCTTTTCCATCGGGCTTACGGGGATGACAGGCGGAAAGATGGCCGAAAAATGCGACATCTGCATAAAAGTGCCTTCAAACGATACACCGCGCGTACAGGAGTCACATATATTGATCGGTCACATACTATGCTGCACGATAGAGCAAGCGTTATTTTCGGATATTAGCCCCTTTAAAAGCTGATTTTTAGGAACGAATTGAACCGTATCCACATCTAATCCAAACGTCGTTAAATGAATAATATAGTTGTTTTTGGCGCTTCGGGCCAGTTAGGTAATTGCCTTAAAACCTATGCGGAAAAAAATGCAATCACTTCTATTTATTTCCTTTCGGAGACCGAAGCCAATATCCTTGATAATGTTGCATTAAAAGCGGTTTTTGAAAAATATAAACCATCATTCAGTATCAACTGCGCAGCGTACACTGCCGTTGATAAAGCGGAAGATGACCGGGAGATGGCGCTAAAGATCAACCAAACAGGTGCTGAAAATCTGGCGCGTCACTGCGCAAATACCGGATCGGTGCTTATTCACATTTCCACAGATTTCGTATTTAAAGGAGATCGGCCCGGACTGCTGCTCGAAGATGATCACGCTGACCCTATCAATGTTTACGGGCAAACCAAATTAGGCGGAGAGCTGGCGATAAAAGAACTTTTAAAAGAGCATTTCATTATTCGCACCAGCTGGCTTTATTCGGAGTACGGAAACAATTTTGTAAAAACCATGCTTAAATTAGGCGCCGAGCGCGACGAGTTAAAGATCATCGCCGACCAGGTAGGCACACCAACGTACGCCATGGATCTTGCTGCCTGCATTATGCACCTGGTTGGCAGCGGCGGTGCGGCTTACGGTGTTTATCATTACAGCAACGAGGGCGTTGCCTCCTGGTACGATTTGGCCAAAGCGATATTTGATATTTCGGGCACGCACGTAAGGGCTTTGCCAATTAAAACCTCCGAATATCCGACACGGGCAATGAGGCCCGCCTACTCCGTAATGGACAAAAGCAAAATAAAGCATACTTTTAACATCGAAATACCTTACTGGCGGGACAGCCTGGCAATTTGTATCGACAGGCTGAAACATATATAAGCTGACTATGAAAGGAATAATTTTAGCAGGCGGTTCAGGCACGCGACTTTACCCTATTACCAGGGCAATCAGCAAACAACTGATGCCAATCTATGATAAGCCGATGATCTATTATCCCTTATCTGTTTTGATGCAGGCAGATATAAGGGAAGTGCTGATTATCACCACCGCCGAAGATAATGAAAGCTTTAAACGGCTGCTTGGCGATGGAGAAGAATTAGGCTGTAGTTTTACCTACGCCATACAGGAAAAACCGAACGGGCTGGCGCAGGCCTTTGTGATCGGCGAACAATTTATCGGCGGCGACAAAGTAGCCCTTATTTTAGGCGACAATATATTTTATGGCACCGGGTTCAGTGAGTTGATACGGAGTTTTAATGACGTTAGCGGTGCTGCCATATTCGCCTACCCGGTTGCAGATCCGGAACGCTATGGCGTGGTAGAATTTGACAAGGAGCTGAAGGCGATCTCGATTGAGGAAAAGCCAGAACACCCAAAATCAAGTTTTGCGGTACCGGGCTTGTATTTTTATGATAACCAGGTGGTTGAGATCGCCAAAAAATTAAAGCCATCTCCACGTGGCGAGTATGAGATCACGGACGTAAATAAGTTTTACCTGCAGCAAGGGGATTTGCACGTGGGCGTAATGGATAGGGGCACCGCCTGGTTGGATACAGGCACGTTTGATTCGTTGAGCGATGCATCGGAATATGTAAGGGTGATTGAAAAGCGGCAGGCTACCAAAATTGGCTGTATTGAAGAAGTGGCTTACCGGCAGGGTTTTATTGACGACGAACAGCTCAAAGTTTTGATAAAAAAATACATCAAGAGTGGTTACGGTGCATACCTGGAAACATTGCTGAAATAATTCGCCGGCTTTTTTTATCCGCGCTTAAAATAAAAGTAAAAAGGCGTTCCGCTCAATACCAATAGCGCACCGATAGCGGACGCCCCCGGCTGGGTGATGATGGTATTAATAATCAACGCGATACAAAATACAATGATGATCACAGGGATAACCGGATAGCCTATAACTTTCGACTTAATAACCCCCTTCATTTTCATTTTGATCAACCCGAAAGCGCCTAATGCAAAGAACGCGTAAGACGCGAAAATGATAAGGTTGGTGATTTGGTCAAAAGTGCCGCTGATCAGCAACACGCAACTCCATAGGGCTGAATAAACGAGGGCGATGTTTGGCGTTTTGAAACGATGGTTAATAATTGCCGCCTTTTTAAAAAAAACTGCTTCCTGCGCCATGCGGAAATAAACCCGGGGGTATGAAATAATACAGCCGTTTAGCGCGCCAAAAGTGCAGGTCATAATCAATACCGCAATTACCACCGAACCGGTTTTCCCCATCAAGGCGCCCGCCACGGCGGCGGCCGCTATTTTATTTTGCCCCAAATGTGCCAATTGTGATAAGGGCAAAACCCGCATGTACGAATAATTGAGCATTACATACAGGAACATGGCGATGCCAACCCCGCCGATAATAGCAAAGGGTATATTGCGGGTTGGGTTTTTGATCTCGCCGGTAACATAGGTGATATTCATCCATCCGTCGTAAGCCCAAAGTGCGCTCAGCATAGCGCCAAACAAACCGCTAAACAATGCCCAGCCACCAGGGGCGTTGCCGACGAAAGTTTTGGTTTCGGCGTTAACAGCCGGATGGCCTGCAAATAACAGGCCGGAAATAATAAGCAGCAAAATGCCTAAAATTTTTGCTGCCGTTACTACATTGCTCAAGGCGCCGCCACGTTTTATTCCCCTGCAGTTGAACCAGGTTAACAGCGCGACCATGAGTACCCCGAGGATTTTTATACCCGAGTCGGCAAAGGGGAAGACGGAATCGCCAATACCATTATCTTTAAAGGCCGACAATGGCTCGGGGAGCGTTATCAACGTGTTGGCAGATTGTGCAAATACAAAAGATAATGCCGCTATAGCGCCGCTGCCAATGATCGTGAAAGTCGACCATCCGAAAATAAAAGAAACAAAGTCGCCGTAAATTATCCGTAGGTATTCGTAAATACCGCCGGTTTCAGTTGTCATGGTGGCAAGCCCGGCATACGCAAAAGCGCCAAACATGGTAATCACACCGGCAATTATCCAGGCGAGCAGTATATAATCTCCGTTATGGAGCGTTTGCGCCATAGGCACGATTTTTTTAAACACCCCCGAGCCGATCATGATACCGGCTACCATGAGGACGGCGGTCGGGAGACTAAGCGCCCGGATAAAGTGCGGGCTCTTGCGCTCGCCTGAAGTTTCGTTTTCTGTCATTTTTGGATGTCAAGGGTCGTTTCTATTCCAGGGCATATTGGTCGGGTCTCCGATCTTTAAAAAGATCGTTAAATGCATTAAATGATTTGTCGCGGGTTAACCCGGGTGTTATTTCGACGGTCAGTACCCGGTCTTCATCTTTACCGGCCTGTGCCAAAGGCGAGCCGTTGAAATCGTAAATAACGGAGCCGCCGTTGAAGGTTAAGCTTTGTTCAATGCCATCCGCGGCTGTTCTTACCTCGGTCCCGCATCTGTTCGCTACAGCAACATAAACTTTATTTTCGAGCGCCCTTGCAGGCATGCCCACGCCCCACAATGCCGACACCAGGTTTGATGGACAGGCAATTAAGTCGGCGCCCAACAGCGCAAGGCTCCTCGCCGCCTCCGGATAGCGCCAGTCGTTACAAACCATCATGCCAACCCTGCAATCTATAAAAGGATGATCGACAATAAAAAAGCCTGAATTTCCCGGCGCGAAGCAAAGCTTTTCCCTGAAAAAAGATGTGTCTTACGATACACCCTCAAACTTCCGTCGGGCAGGGCCGCCAGGGCAGAATTATAAACTTTATCACCTTCTTTCTCCGCAAAGCCGGCTATGATCATTGCTTGCATGTCGCCCGCCAGCCGGCGAAAGAACGCGAGGCTTTCTCCACCGGCATCTTCTGCTGCATCAAATGCTTCCTGTTTCGTTAAAAACGAGTAACCTGTTGTACAAAGCTCCGGCAATATGATAATATCAGCCTGAATGCCGGTTAGCAAATCAGCAATTTGATCGAGATTGGATTTTTTATGACCGAAGGAAGGGGTAAATTGTACGATGCTGAGTTTAACCATGTGATAAATTTAGTTTTTTCAAACCAAACTATCAGCAATCTGTATGATGTTATTAGCCACCCCTGGCTTATCGGCCGGCACCCAGGTGATATCTTTATCCTTGTTAAACCAGGTCATTTGCCGCTTTGCAAACCTGCGTGTGTTCTGTTTAATTAATGCTATGGCTGTTTCGAGGTCGGTTTTATGGTCGAAATAGTCGAACAATTCCGCATATCCAACAGTATTCAGTGCATTTAAGTGCCGATAGGGCAGAAGCGACCGGACTTCCTCAACCAGGCCTTGTTTGATCATTTCGTCAACGCGCCGGTTGATACGTTCATACAGCGCGGCCCGGTCAATACCAAGCCCAACTTTGACAATCAGGAAGGGCCGCTCTCCGCTGCCTGATTTGCGAAATGAAGAGTACGGTTTGCCGGCGCTTTCAAAAACTTCAAGCGCACGGATAACCCGCTGCGAATTATTCAAGTCGACCTGGTTGTAGTATAACGGGTCGACCAGTTTTAGCTTGTCTTGCAGATAAGCGATCCCTTTATTTAAGAATTCGTCGTTTAGTTTTTCGCGGATGCCGGGTTTTATGTCCGGAAAAGAATCAAAGCCCTCGCAAATTGCTTTTATGAACAAACCTGAACCGCCGGCAAGTATGACTACGTCACGAGTTTTGAAAAGCTCGTCGAGCAATTTTAACCCGTCACTTTCATAGTCGCCTGCCGTATAATTTTCGGTTATGGAAAGGGAATCGATAAAATAATGCCTGGCTGCCGCCTGCTCTTCGTGACTGGGCTTTGCTGTTCCGATAGACATTTCCCGGTAGAATTGCCGGGAATCGGCGGAAACGACAACTGTTTTATAGTGTTTCGCCAGTTCAATTGCAACAGCAGTTTTCCCTGACGCCGTCGGCCCTGCAATAACAATAAGGGTTTTGGATGTTGGCGGGTAGTTCATGGTTCATGGTTAACGGTTGATAGTTCATAGTTCGTGGTTCATGGAAGGGGTTGGAAAGAAAACCATTCGATAAAAGGTGCGGTGAACCATGGACTTGACTTATGAACTATGAACCATTAGCCACCAACTATGAACTGTCCTAATAGTCCTCTCCGCCGGGTAATCGGCTCTCATCCTCGAAATTCTCATCGTCTGAAAATTCGTTGCTGAACTCGTCCTCGTCTTCCTCTGTCGATGCGCTTTTAACCTCTGTTTCAACACCTTCTTCTTCAGTAATTTCCGAAAACTCTTCTGTATCTTCCTCGCTATAGGTCATTTCATTGAGGAAGTCAAAATCATCTGTGCCGGCAGGTGTGGCTGATGGCGCAGCGATATTGCCGAACTGTTTCGGCGCTTCACCAACCGACTTGATAATAGCAGGGTAGGTAGTTCCCGGATTTTCGTCCAAAATTATCTTTAGCAACTCCACATGGAAGTCAAACGGCCTGTCGAAATTGAAGGTGTAGTAAAATTTTTGATGCGGGTCGTCGATATACTTCAGCAGCTTTACTTTATCCATTAACGCAACACCTCTGTCTATCCGTTTTTGGTTAGGCATAAAAGTGATCTCCTCGCCTTTTATCCATTGGTCGTTAGCAATGTAAAAAGAAGAAGGGTATTCAGGATTGTAGCCCGTTGATTGGTGGATTGCCCGGTGAAGATCTTCGAATGTTTGGTTCGATTTAACATCGATCTCACGCATCACATCGTCGTAATCTTCAAAAGTGATCCTGAACCTGTAAAGTGCCATTTGTTAGTAGATTTTTGCAAAAATAATAATGTTTTAGTTTTTTTTCGGATTTCAGCTCCGATAATTATCGGGATTCCAATTTCGGATTTGCTTGTTGTCACGCACGGCTGGTTGCATGCAAAGTTAAATATTTCGCATGTTTATTCTGCTTACCTGTTTTCCGCAACACAATTCCGAAATCGAACTCCGATAGCTATAGCGGCCGAATCGAAATCATTTTCCCGCAACTTTTAAGCCAATTTCGGCGCCCCTGGCAATTGTGTAGTCCATTGCCGCCTCGCGGGAGTTCGGTATTTCGCCTTCAAGTATAGCCTCGCGTATTTGGTTTTTAATAATACCCACCTCGCGGCCCTCCCTTATCCCGAATAGTTCCATAATATCGTTGCCTGTAACGGGGGGCTGCCAGTTCCTTATACTATCACGCTCTTCAACGTCCTTTAGCTTTTGCTGAACGAGTTCGAAATTCTGACGGTATTTTTTTACCTTATATTCATTTTTAGTGGTGATGTCTGCTTTACACAACAACATCAGGCTTTCAATATCGTCGCCTGCCTCAAAAAGTAAGCGCCTTACTGCTGAATCGGTTACGATGGATTGAGCCAAAACTATCGGCCGCAGGTGAAGCAGAACCATCTTTTGTACAAACTTCATTTTTTCATTAAGCGGCAACTTTAGCTGCGCGAAGAGCCTGGGCACCATGCGCGCGCCCTTGTCTTCGTGACCGTGAAACGTCCACCCATGGCCAGGTTCAAAACGTTTGGTAGCCGGTTTGGCAATGTCGTGTAAAATAGCAGCCCATCGCAGCCAAAGGTCATCGGTGGTTTCGCAGATGTTATCCAGTACGTGCAGTGTGTGGTAAAAATTATCCTTATGGCCTTTACCGTTGATGTAATCAACGCCGTAAAGCGCCGTCATTTGCGGGAATATTTTGTGCAGCAGTCCGGTGTCAAACAAATAATTAAAACCGATGGACGGCTTTGGAGATAAAATGATCTTGTTCAATTCATCTGTTATGCGTTCCTGCGAGATGATGCCGATCCTGTCAACATTGTCCCTTATCGCTTTTACAGCAGATTCGTCAATGCGGAAGTTAAGCTGGGTTGCAAACCGGATGGCGCGCATCATCCGCAGCGGATCGTCCGAGAATGTGTCGGCAGGATTTAAAGGGGTGCGTATGAGCTTGTTTTCAAGGTCGCCAAGGCCGTTAAAAGGATCGAGGAGGTTACCAAAGGTGTCCGGGTGTAAAGATATTGCCAGCGCATTTATGGTTAAATCGCGCCGTTTTTGATCGTCCTCCAGGGTACCGTTCTCCACAATCGGTTTGCGCGAATCCAGACGGTACGATTCTTTTCGTGCGCCAACAAATTCAATCTCCAGGTCTTTATATTTTAATGAGGCCGTGCCGAAGTTTTTAAACACCGACAATTTAACCTTTAGCGCCTTTGCAACTAATTCAGCAAAAGCGATCCCATTACCGATAATTACGATATCAATATCTTTAGATGGCCTGTTCAAAAAAATATCGCGTACGAAACCGCCGATAGTAAAAACCTGCAGGTTCTGTTCGCCGGCAAGCTTTGATATGATGGAGAATATGGGGTGTTTTAAATGCTTAGTCATTAAATCTGAGATTTACGAATTACGATTTTAGATTAGGGACTTACATAATCGTAAATCGTAATTCTGAAATCGTAAATCCAACCTATCGTCTTATAAATTCAAATTTCCCGTCAGGCGCCAGCCGCATTATGGTCGACGGTTTTTTTATTTCCATATTGTGCTGCTCCAGGTCAACTACATAGTCCACGCCATCGACAATTTCAGCGGCAATTTGCGAAAAGTATTGCGGCGATGGTTTACCGCTGATATTAGCTGACGTAGATACCAATGGCTTCCTTAATTGCTGTACCAGTTGCTGGCAAAACGGATGTTTGCAAACACGTATCCCAATACTGCCATCGCTGCTGATCAATGCCGGCGAGATATTTTTGGCGCCGGGCAGCACCAGCGTCAACGGGTTTTCCGCGTACTCGATCAGATCGTACGCCAGCGGGTTAATATCGCTTACATAGCTTTCCAGCTTGTTTTCCGTATCCAGCAAAATGATCATGCTTTTGGCTTCGTCGCGCTGTTTCAGGCGGTATATTTTATTGACAGCTTCGGTATTGGTCGCGTCACATCCTACACCCCAGATGGTATCGGTAGGGTAGAGGATGATCCCGCCTTCCCTGATAATTTTTAAAGCCTTTCCAACTTCATCTTTAAGCATCCGGCAAATATAAGTGCAATGTGTTAATCATGGCAACATGTTTGGCGGTTTGTGTTATTTGCTGCAGGTATTGTATTTTTTGGCGGCAAATGCGTGGCTTAAAAACCAGCACATTTAAGCCCATCACCATCATATTTAACCAATCAGGTTTTAAAGCGTTGTGCCTGTGCTTTCGCGCAGAAAAACTGCGTTTAAAATCCCGGGATTTAATCTGGGTTAATGAATTAATACATAAAATTCTTCACAAAAGCAAGCAAACCGCAGAAAATATTAGTGACCCAGGTGTTCCAGGTGTATTCAGGTGTTCCAGGTGGTTCAGGTGTATTCAGCCTCCGATTGGTCCGGATGTATCGCTGACCTGATCATGGTTGCTGTGATTTTATTGGCAAATCGTCATACAAAATAACCGTAAGTTTTAAAAGGCCTTTTCGCAACACTTTTCGTGCAATATGAATTTTAAAATCTCATTACCTATTTTAGTGTCGGCATTACCCTGATATGCATGCAATGAATAGAAAAGTACCGCTTTGGTTTGTGCTGCTGCTCCTTTGGTTTTCATTGATAGGCGCCCTGGCTTTTGGCTGGGCCGTTTGGCGGATAAAAACCAGCCGGCAGGGCGCCCATACCGCAACTGACCATGCCATTATAGCCATCGCGTCGTCCCCGTCGCTGTTAAAAGAAAGCATTGCACAACTAAACAGGCACAGCCCGCTCATAAGCCAGGATGACTACCCGGCGCTAAAAAGTTTTAAAGCGGAAAACGGCTATGTTGACAGTGGCTACCTTCTGCTGGCTACTTACAGCAAAAGTAAAGACCAGTCGGTGGTAAAGCTGGTACGCCTGTCCGACAAAAAAACCATTTATGAATGGGCGCCCAACTATAAAGACATCATCAGGCAAATTGGCGGCCGGAATAAAGCATGGGCTGCTCAGCCCATACACGATTTGCGGCTATACCGCCCGTTGCTGTTGCCTGATGGCTCATTGATCTTCAACAACCTGTTTTCGCCACTGTTAAAAATAGACAAATACGCCAAACTGGTTTGGGCTGCTGATGGCAGCTACCATCACTCTATTGCTGTTGACGCCGTGGGCAATATTTGGACGTCCTCCGTTATCCGGCCATCGCCATTTTTTTCAACTGTTTTGACCGATTTTAAGGACGATGCGATAACAGAAGTCTCACCGGCAGGCAAAGTACTGTTTCAGCGGTCAGCTGCAAAGATATTGTTCGACAATGGCTACCGCGCATTGTTATTTGGCGCCGGCCCATACGAAAAGGATTTGATACATCTAAACGAGGTACAACCCGCACCGGCTGACGGAAAATATTGGATAAAAGGCGATTTGCTGGTCAGCGCAAGAAACAGGAGCACGGTGTTTTTATACCGGCCTTCCACAAATAAGGTTTTGTGGCTGCAAACGGGGCCCTGGCTTAACCAGCACAATGCCTGTTTTTTGGGCGATACGGCTATCAGCGTGTTCGGCAATGATATGGTAAGGGTTTTTGGCGACGAAAGACTTTTGAATGGCTATAACGAGGAATATATTTATAACTTTAAAACAGGGAAAATAACAACGCCTTTTACGCGGTTCCTAAAAGATGCAAAGGTATCTACTACCAATGAGGGTATGGCGGAAGTGCTGCAAAATAGCGATCTATTTGTGGAAGAAACCAATAAAAACCGGCTGCTGAGAGGGAATAAAGAGGGAGTCATCTGGCAATACGTTGATCGCATCGACGACCGCTCGGTTGCAGCATTATCTTGTTCGACGTATATATCCGGTGAGGAGTTTGGCAAGCTGATATTTTTAAACAAAAAATAAATTGGGGATATGATCCTGGGGATATTATCGGTTTTAGGTTATATCGGGCCGGGCCTGGGTGGAGGGGTCATTACTGCGGTCCTTGGGTTCTTTACCTCAATTTTCCTGGCGTTATTCGCCATTGTCTGGTACCCGGTAAAGCAGTTGATCAGGAGGATTAAGAGCAAAAAAACGAGTGATGATAGTGCTGATTAGCTTTACTTATGCTGTTTTTTTTATGCTTGCTTTCGTAGCAGATCTTTTGCCGTTGATCAAATTCACAAGGCAGATTTCAACGCTCACCAAAATGTCGGTTAAAACCATCGGTTCAGTTAGTTTGACAGATTCAGAAAAGCAGCGGATACTGCTGGGCAACTCGTCCCAAATATTCAAACAATCCCTTAAAATTGGCGCTATTGTAGTTTTAATTTTAGTTATTGGATATTTAATAATGCTGGTGGCCAACTTTTTCCAACTCGTTAAGCGCGCTGTCTTCTTTAATTTCGTGGAATCAATTGGCGGGATAACTGTTTCTGTGCTCGCTTTTTGTTCATATTTCTTAATTAAGAGGGTTTATGTCCGGGCGCGATTATAATTTCCTTTCCCGGTTTATTCATAAAATCGCGCTGCAATACCCGGCCGTAGCCGAAATGTCTTTTGATATCGAAAACGCTCTGGTTAAAAAGAAGCAGAACGATCAGGGTGATCATGTCTTTATCATAGGCCTCGCACGATCGGGCACCACGGCTTTATTGAACTATTTATATCAAACCGGCGAGTTCAGTTCGTTAACCTATGCGGACATGCCCTTTGTGCTAATGCCGAATACCTGGAGGAAAATATCGCACCGGGCAACATCGGCGTCACACCATGAAAGGGCGCATAGCGACGGAGTGATGATTGGCCCCGGCAGCCCGGAGGCTTTCGAAGAGGTTTTTTGGAGGGTTTTCTGTGGTGATAATTATATTCGGCATGACCGCCTGCTTCGGCATCGCATCAACCGCGAGCTATCCCGAAAGTTCAAAAGTTATATCGGCAATGTTTTAAGCGCGGGAATTAAAGGGGACAGGACGCGTTACCTGTCAAAAAACAATAACAATATCCTGAGGATTGATTATTTGCAAACGACTTTTCCTGAGGCCTTCGTCATCGTGCCATTTCGTGACCCATTACAGCAAGCGATATCGTTATTGAACCAGCACCTTCATTTTGCCGAAATGCATCAGAACGACAGGTTTTCATTAAAGTACATGAACTGGCTCGGGCACTTCGAATTCGGTTTAAATCAAAAACCATTTTTCATGGACGACGAAGCCGGCTTTAAAAAGATGCACAGCTATCCCAAAACCGACATTAATTTTTGGCTGCACACCTGGAAAAATTATTACAGGTATTTGACTGAGCGTGTGTCAGGCAAGGTTATTCTTTTTAGTTACGAAAAGTTTTGCGCGGAACCGAAGTCGCAGCTGACCGCCCTATTTTCAACAATACGAGTTGCTAATCAGGACATTACGTTTCTGTCGTTTAAACCGGTTATCAGGACCGCAGGAGGTTTTGACGAAGAAATTTTAGCAGAATGCAATATCATATACAACGAAATGGCAAATAAGACGGATAGCCACTTAAATTAACCAGCCGGAAGATAAGTTTTGAGCGCAGCGATGATTTGTAGCTCGTCGATCATCTCCATGCACCTCGGTACCCCGTAAAGCTTGCAGGTGTTCTTAACACAGGGCTCGCACTCAAGCTTGCCGTAACGGATAACGTGCAGGTCATTTTTATTATACGGCGCCGTATTGCGTTCATTCCCGGCGCCAAATAGTACGATGGTCGGTGCGCCAACACTATTCGCCAAATGGGCCGGTCCCGAATCGGTAGTTAGTACTGCGGTTGCCGTCCCCAACATTTGCGCCAGGTCCGCCAAGTCAGTTTTGCCGGCTATATTCTCCAGCCTGTCCGCGTTTTCAGCCCCTTGAATAATATTTCTGATAAACTCAGCCTCTTTTTGGGAGCCGATAAAAGTAAACCGTGTTTTGCGAAAAGTGTTGGTGAGCAGATTGATGATCTGTTTAGCTTTTTCAAGGGGCATACGTCTTGACGATGCTTCCGAGTTGAAATTAACGATCACCGGTCCGCTTGCGGGCCTGGCCGGTTTCGCAGGATCAAGCTTTACCTGGTAATTTTCAAATTTCTTACCTGCAAACTGTTCTGCCAGCGAAATATATTCCTCCACGCGATGAACATTTTTAGGCTTTTTAAAGCTATCTGTCAGCAAAAAAAAGCTGCCTTCTTTGTTAAAGCCAATACGTTTTTTTGCGCGCGTCCCTTTTGCCATCACCTGCGAAGAAAATGATTCAGGCAAGTTAAAAAAGAGATCGTATTTTTCAGCCCTCAGTTGTTTTCCAAACGAATATGCACCCGTGAGCCCGGGGCGTTCCTGTTTCGAGAATAAGTAAAACCGGCTGATGCCCGGGATTAGGTTAGCCACGCCGGCCAGCTCTTTTTTTACAATGGCGTCAATAACCGCGTCCGGGTAAAATTCATTGATTGCACCGACAAAGGCGGAACTCATCACCACGTCGCCGAGCCAGTTAGGAAGCCTGATCAGGATTTTTGTGTTTGAGACAGGAGATGTGAGATGCGAGATTCGGGACATTTTGCCACAGCTTTAATTTAGTAGATATTTCCCTCAACCGATCTCATATCTCACGTCTCATATCTCACATCTAAACGGCCACATTATTCTCCCGCAATGCATCATTCAGCGAAGTTTTCTTGTCGGTTGATTCCTTGCGTTTGCCAATGATCAAAGCACATGGCACCTGGTATTCGCCGGCAGGGAATTTCTTGCTGTATGAGCCGGGAATTACCACCGAGCGGGCGGGTACGTGGCCTTTATACTCAATTGGTTTGTCGTGCGTAACATCGATTATTTTTGTTGACGCGGTTAATACTACGTTTGCGCCCAAAACCACTTCAGTTTCCAGGTGGACACCTTCAACCACGATGGACCTTGAACCCAAAAAGCAATTATCCTCAATAATTACCGGTGCAGCCTGTACAGGTTCCAAAACACCGCCGATACCCACACCGCCGCTCAGGTGAACGTGTTTACCAATCTGCGCGCATGAGCCAACGGTCGCCCAGGTATCCACCATGGTGCCTTCATCAACATAGGCACCAATATTTACATACGACGGCATCATAATTACGCCTTTTGCCAGGTGTGCTCCGTAGCGCGCTATGGCGTGTGGTACCACACGAACGCCGGTTTTGACATAATCAGTTTTGAGTTTCATTTTATCATGAAATACAAACGGGCCAACTTCAATTTCCTCCATTTGCCGGGTGGGAAAATAAAGGATAACTGCCTTTTTTATCCAGTCGTTGGTATGCCACCGGGTACCGATCAACTCTGCCACGCGCAGTTTGCCTTTGTCCAGTTTCTCGATAACCGTATCGATGGCGTTAACATATTCGGTGTATTGTAACAGCTTCCTGTCGTCCCAGGCCTCTTCAATCAATTTTTTCAGGTCTTGCATCGGTCATAAAAATTTTGACAAATTAACGGAATTTTAGGGAATTTGCAGGGTTTTGTTAATTCGTATCCTGGCAAAGATCGCAGGCGGTGCAGCTTTAGGGTATCATAATTGTTCGTAAGTTTGATGACTGATCATGGCAGAAAAAGAAAAACTTAGAATTGACAAGTATTTGTGGGCCATCAGGGCGTTTAAAACACGCACGCTTGCCGCCGATGCCTGTAAGGCTGGGCGCGTAAAGCTTGACGGACAAAATGTAAAGCCCTCCCACGAAGTGAAGACAGGCGAGGTTTACCAGGTAGTGAAAGGCCCGGAACGAAGAGTTTTGAAAGTTACAGGGATGGCAGAGAACCGGACCGATGCAAAAACAGCCATAAATTTTTATGAAGATATTACACCATTCGAGGAAACCCATGCTTTTAAATCGGTGTTCCAGGCGCCTGTTTTAAAAAGGGACAGGGGCGCCGGACGACCTACAAAAAGGGATCGAAGAGAAATTGACGACCTGAAAGACGGCTTTTTCACCGGGTAAATACCACACGCGTTAATGTTAAAATAATACCAGCCAGGCGACAAAAATTTTCTGTTGCAGATTTGACCTTAATTAGCGTCAGGCGGATTTTTGAACACTTTTGGAATATTTGATTTTAGTACTTTGAAAAAAAAACATATTTTTGAATACCCCATTGATAAAAAAATAATATTGGCCTACAATAATTAATATTTATGGAAATAAGGTTCCACCAGAATGTTTTATTATATCAACGTTTAAATGTCACAGTAAAACCGGCTTTCCGTAAAATGTCGGCTTTACCGGTTAAAAAATCCCCGGAAGTTCAGGGGGATGCCATAGATTTCAACAAGCAAAAACCCTTCGGAGCCGCGCTTTTGACAGCGTCGGTTTTTTATGGAATATTTAATCCTTTAACGGCTGCCTGGTTAACATAACCTATACAGAAGACTCTGTTACCGCACCTGCTATTTTAATTATTACTACCCCCGGTTTCAGCGGAATACATGCCAGCTAAAACCGATAATGAGAATTTCAATCGTGTGTAATGTATGTAAAAAATTACCTAAGGTTTTAAATGATAAACAGGCATACTACTTTTTTTAAGGCGTTAAATCTCGCGATCGACTATATTATCTTAAATATAAGCATGGTATCGATATACCTGCTGGAAAATCGATCCGCGGTTTATTATTCGACCAACAGGAGGTACCTGCCAATCGTGTTGGTTTTTAATCTGATCTGGCTTTTATCAGCAAACATTTCCGGGTTGTATGAGCAAGTGCTGAATAAAGACTCGATTAAAACCTACCGGGTAGTGATTAAAACGTACCTCATCTTCGTGAGTTTTATCTGTTTTACCATTTTGATACTGATCGGTACCGAAGCCTATTTTATAACGCGCCAATACCTTTTTTATTCACTGGCCCTTTTCGGATTTTTACTTGGCTTATGGAAGTTGATTTTCCTGAGTTTGAGAAAAGGAGAGCGGGCTACATTGCGCGACATCAGGGAAGTGATTATAATTGGGGCCGGCCGCATCGGCTTTGATTTGTACGATTTTTTTAATGAAAATCCCGAACACGGGTATAAGCCGGTTGGTTTTTTTGATGATGACCCTGGAAAAATAAAGGACAAACAATTGTATTTGGGCGAAACGGATCATTGCATTGATTATGTTTTGACCAAGAAGGTGGATGAGATATTTTGTACATTACCTATAACCGATCTTAAAAAAATCGAAAAATTGATGGTTGACGCGGATAAGAATCTCATCCGTTTCAAGTATGTGCCCGAGTATTTCGATTTTGCCAAACGACCCACCATTGTGCAAAGTTTTGGGCACATTCCCGTGATTTCGGCCCGGACCGAACCCCTTGAAAACTTGCTTAACCGGTCGATAAAGCGACTGTTCGATGTTTGTTTTTCGCTTTTTGTGATCATATTTATTTTCAGCTGGCTTTTCCCCATATTGTTCATATTGATCAAGCTGGAATCCAGGGGCCCTGTATTTTTCACCCAGGTTAGGTCCGGGAGAGATAACCATCCCTTTAAGTGCTATAAATTAAGAAGCATGTATGTGAATAACGATGCAGACGACAAGCAGGCTACACGACATGATAAACGGATAACTAAAGTAGGAGCTTTTTTAAGAAGAACCAGCCTGGACGAATTGCCGCAGTTTTTTAATGTTTTGCTCGGTAATATGTCCGTAGTGGGCCCAAGGCCCCACATGATCAAACACACCAAGCAATATGCAGCCCTGATCGATCAGTTCATGGTAAGGCATTTCCTTAAACCTGGCATTACTGGCTGGGCACAGTCGCAAGGTTTAAGAGGAGAGACCAGGACAGTTGATGCGATGCTGAAACGCGTGGAGGCAGACGTATGGTACCTCGAAAACTGGTCGTTTTTACTTGATCTGAAGATCATCGTTTTAACCATACGGAATTCGTTCCTGAAACAACACGAAAACGCGTTTTAAAAACAAAGCGTTTATCAGCAAATAGATATAAAACAAAAAAACCTCAGATGTCATCTGAGGTTTTTTTGTTAAAGAATCATATTTATTTTTTCTCTTTTGCGTATTCGTCGTTAAGTCTTTTTAACACATCAGCAGTGACATCCATACTTTGATCACCATAAAGAATGGTCGGATTGGCTTTGGAGTACATCAAAACTAGTTTATAGCCTTTTTCTTTTGCATATCCTTTTGCAAAATCAGCAATCTTATCATACACCTGGTTGTTTGCGCGCGCCTGTTCATTTTGAATGCCAGCGGCGGCATTTTGCTGGTAGCTTTGAAAATCCTGTTGTTCTCTCTGCAGGTGTTGCTCAGTCGATTGCCGCTGGTCGGCCGACATCGAGTTTGCATTCTTTTGGTAGTCGGAAAATTCATGCTGGATAGCCTGCCCTTTTGACTGTACCTGGTTTTGTGCATCTCTGCCTTTGTCCTGCAGTGTCTTGGTCACATCCTCGGCATATTTATAATTCTTTAAAAGGGTATCCTGGTTAATGTACACTATCGTTTCTTTATTGACCTCGGGTGCTGCTGCAGCGGGTTTTTCGGCAGGCTGTGGTTTATTACACGCTAATATACTGCAAGCCAATACGGTAACAGCAGTAGCTTTTGAAAGGAAGGGAACGCTAATTTTCATTTTACTCAGTTTTGCAGACCCCGGCAATGCGGCAGGTCCAAATTATTTCGTTTTAAAAAATTTTGACAAAGATAACGTTTCAGCCCAAGTATCCTAACGGTAAAAATATGTGTTAATATAGTGCCCTTTTTATCCACAGATGCGGTAATCCGGCTTAAAATCCGTACTTTTGTGGGTTGTTTTTTTAACCAAAATATGAGCGAAGAAAATCAGGATAAATCAAATTACTCAGCAGATAATATACAGGTTTTAGAAGGTTTAGAGGCGGTGCGGAAACGCCCGTCGATGTATATCGGTGATACGGGGTCAAAAGGCCTTCATCACCTGGTGTACGAAGTGGTGGATAATTCGATAGATGAGGCGCTGGCCGGCCACTGCGATACCATAAAAGTTATCATCCAAAAGGATAATTCCATTTTAGTTTCTGACAATGGCCGCGGTATTCCAACCGCCATACACACCAAGGAACAACGTTCGGCACTGGAAGTGGTAATGACGGTACTGCATGCCGGCGGTAAGTTTGATAAGGACACCTACAAGGTTTCGGGCGGGTTGCACGGTGTGGGTGTAAGTTGCGTTAATGCGCTTTCTATTCATTTAACGGCTTTAGTTTATCGCGAGGGTAAAATTTGGACGCAGGAATATGAAAAAGGTAAGCCATTATTTGACGTAAAAACCATCGGCGATACCGACAAAAGAGGTACTACGATCATATTTAAACCCGATGCGGAAATATTTACGCTAACTACCGAGTATAAATATGAAACACTTGCCGCCCGCTTGCGCGAGCTGGCGTTTTTGAATAAGGGTATACGCCTTACGTTAACCGACGAACGCGAAACGAATGAGGATGGAACCCATCCGGCAGAAGAGTTTTACTCGGAAGGGGGCTTGCGCGAATTTGTTAAATATCTTGACGGCACCCGCCCGTCGCTGATACCGGAGCCTATTTATATCGACGGCAATAAACAGGGTATACCTGTTGAGCTGGCTTTGCAATACAACGATTCGTATTCCGAAAATGTGCATTCGTACGTTAATAACATTAACACCATCGAGGGCGGCACACACGTGGCCGGTTTCCGCAGGGGGTTAACGCGCACACTGAAAAACTATGCAGAAAAAGAAGGCCTGCTGAAAAACATGAAGATAGAGATCAGCGGTGACGACTTCCGCGAGGGATTGACTGCCGTGATTTCTGTTAAGGTGGCCGAACCACAGTTTGAAGGTCAAACCAAAACCAAGCTGGGGAACAACGAGGTGATGGGTGCGGTGGATATGGCCGTAGGCGAGATATTGGGCAATTACCTGGAGGAGAATCCGCGTGAGGCCAAAATGATCGTGAATAAGGTGATCCTTGCGGCTACGGCCCGCGCTGCAGCCCGCAAAGCACGCGAAATGGTGCAGCGTAAAAACGTGATGAGCGGCTCTGGGCTACCGGGTAAGCTTGCCGACTGTGCCAACAGCGACCCTTCGTTATGCGAGATATACCTGGTGGAAGGTGACTCGGCAGGCGGTACCGCCAAACAGGGCCGCGACCGCGAATACCAGGCGATTTTACCACTGCGCGGTAAGATTCTGAACGTGGAGAAAGCCATGGAGCATAAGATCTACGAAAATGAGGAAATAAAGAATATGTTCACGGGGCTTGGCGTAAGTATTGGTACACCTGAGGATGCTAAAGCTTTAAACATAGCAAAGCTTCGTTACCACAAGATCGTTATCATGACGGATGCCGACGTGGACGGATCGCACATCACGACGCTGATCCTGACATTTTTCTTCCGGTACATGAAAGAACTGATTGAATATGGTTACGTTTATGTGGCTTCGCCGCCGCTTTACCTGGTAAAAAAAGGCAAGGATTTTGAATATTGCTGGACGGAAGAGCAACGCGACCTTGCCGTACAAAAATTAAAAGGGGCGGGTAAAGAAGACAGTGTGCATATACAGCGCTACAAAGGTTTGGGTGAAATGAACGCCGAACAATTATGGGAAACGACAATGAACCCAGCAACCCGTACGCTAAAACGCGCGAGCATTGAAAATGCTGCCGAATGTGATCATACTTTCTCCATGCTGATGGGTGATGAGGTGGGACCACGCCGCGAGTTTATTGAGAAGAATGCGAAGTACGCAAGGATAGATACGTAGTGTTTAGTTCATGGTTCATAGCTCATGGCTGACGAAGACCAGGAATAAAAGCAGACGGAGAGACTTACGAAGTTTTAGAAACTTCGTAAGTCTTTTTTTTGTGACGCTTTTTTTGATCTTTCAGCACGAGTTGTTTCTTTCCATAATTGATCACCGCCCTGTATTTCATCAATATATCACCCCCTAAAACTCCTAATACCTCCGGATGCCCCAGTTGTGCATAAGCATAGTTGATGGTACTCAGGTCCAAAACTGCTACTTCAAATTCGTCGACTAACAAGTCGCCTATGTGCAGATCATGTACCAGCATGGTGGATGAGACCATATCGTTAGTGCCGAGGCCCGTTGAAAGCCGGTCGCTAAGCGTTAGCTGCCGCCCTTCTGCTTCGATTTTGCCCTGATCTAGCGCCGTTTTTGAAGCTCCCGTATCCAGCACCAGCGTGAAAGGTTTGCCAAAAAGCGAGATCGAAACCAGGGGGTGAAACCCATCTTCCTGCAGATCGATGATCTGAAGCGGGATTATTGTTTTATTTTTCTTTTTAGAAGACATGAATGATAGCGTGAGCAAATTTAGCTTTTTAAGGACGTAATAGCTTATTAGTCGTGATGGGATGCTTCTTTGGCCATCTCATGGAGGATGGCGTCCATCCGGTTTATTTCTTTTTCCATATGCTCGAATACGGCCGGTTCAGTGGGGTCTTCTTTTAATATTGCCGCCAGGCCTTTTAAATTGGCAAGAGGACTGCGTATCAAATGGGATTGTTTCCAGGCCATTTCTTTTATACTGTCAATATGGGCCTGTATGCGGCTATAAGCATCTTTCAGGTGTTGTTCGGCATTTTTGCGTTCGGTTATGTCGTAAAAAGCCACCATCAGGCCTAATATTTCTTTGCTGTTATTCGTTATCGGAACCAATTTTACATAGTACCAATAAACGGATTGATCCGCTTGCGGATAATCCACCTCATAGCTAAACGTATTGCCGTTAAGCACTTCCCTAACATATTCAGCAAATCTCGGGAATCTTATTTTTGGAAAATAAGTAGTCAGTTTTTCACCTTTTGCAGGAAATTCATGGTATTGTTCTTTTACAAATTCTTCAGCCTTTGGATTAAACGCCAGGATATTCAGCTCCAGGTCGCACAGCACGTAGGCGGTATCTGTGTTTTCAAGGATAGTTTGCAGGTTGGCCTCCGATTTTTTTAGCGATTCTTCAGCCTTCAATTTTTCAGTAACATCAAGTGTCATCGATAGCCTCACCGGCCGTCCTTCAAATATGATATCCCTGGCGCTGATTTGGATATACATGATGCGCCCGTCTTTTTTAAGGTGCCTGACTATAACCGGCTGCGACGACTCGTCAAATCGTTTTCGGTAACCTTCCAGTTGTTTGTTCCGGTCCTCCGCCGGCCTCATGTCGCGGACATTCATCTGTATAAGTTCTTCCCTGGTATACCCATATAAACTGGCGGCAGCATTATTAACAGCAATTATCGATTGATCGTCTTTTGCGATCATCCACATCGGCATGGGGTTACTGTCGAAAAGCAGGCGATATTTTTGTTCTGAAGATTTTAATTCTTCCTCGGCCCGTTTGCGCTGGGTAATATCGATCATTGACCCCATTATCGTGGGTACGCCATCCAAAACTGCCCTGCTCCCGTAAAATTCAACCCAGTTTGTGGTGCCATCTTTTTTTTGGCCCATCGCTTCATAATGTACACTTTCCACTTCTCCTTCAACCCTTTTTCTCACGTTTTCAAGCGCGGTACTCCTGAAGCTTTCGTGAAAAATAGCCTCCACCGGCACAGTATTGGTCAGTTCCTCCGGCTCATAGCCAAAAACACCCGCAAACCGGGGATTAACATAACTGAATTTGCCGTGCTGAACGGTATACACGCCGACCATTGATTTATCAGCAATGGTCCTGAATTTTAACTCGGCGTCACGCAATTCAGCTTCCATTTTTTTACGATCAGTAATGTCCCTCGCGATAACCAGTATCCGGTCATCAGCAAGGGTTTTTACATTAATCTCAACAGAAAAGATTTCTCCGTTTTTTCGCAGGTATTTGCGCTCGCGGATTACATCATCTTTTAACAAGCTAATCCGCCCTTGTAAAGGTTCAGCTATCAGTTCTTCCGGTTCGAGTATTGACTCCACGTTCATTTGCAGCAGTTCCTCACGACTATAACCCGTCATTTTGGACAACCTTGCATTTACATCGGTAAAATTTCCTTCATTATCGATCACAAAAATCGCATCAGAAGCTTGTTCGATCAGGCTGCTATACCGCTCCTCACTTTTCTGGTATTCCGCTGAACGTTCCTCAACCATCTTTTCCAGCCCGGCATTCATCCTTCTTACTTTGTCTTCTGCTTCGGTGCGCTTTTTGTCGATGCTGTTCAGCCAGTTGGCGGTATTCCAGATCAGCAGCAGGCTTACTAACAAAAAACACACAGCCAGTATCGAAATGCCAAGATCTACCGAGGAAAACAATCCGAACCGGTGTGTCTGCATCCTTAGCGAGCCAAAAATGATCACCATTAGAAGCATCAGGCCAAAAAGCCTTTTGGCCATTTGATTCCCGACTTTTTTACCTGAAAATAGACTGGTTATACCAACGGATGGATGAAGTAGTGACGCTGCCACGGACATGCCAAAAAACAGCAAAGCTGTATGCGTCGCCATTGAAGTTTTGTAAAGAAACACCCTGAAAAATGACACGCCGTACAAGTAGCCAATAAGCGAAATGGCAGATAAAATGGTAACAATGTGAAAGAAGACCTGCGCAAATAGTATCCAGCCTCGTTTTTTTGCCTTTGCGATGAGAAGGCCCGCGCCGAGCATCGAAAAACTAAACGATGCATTGAACGCCATGCGGCCTGGAAAAGGGATGCTATATGATGCAGGCGTTTTATCAATCACAAAAAACTGATCGAGGCCGGAATTAAAGTGAAGAAGATCCTGCAACAGCGTGGTTAATCCGATACCTGCGCCCAAAAATGAAAAAATGTAAAACAGCGGTTTGCTATAGCCGCTTGTTTTAAACTGGGTTAACAACAGTGCTGAACCAAATAAAACGAAACATAGCGCCGCGTTGAACCGCATACGGTCAAAGCCGGGGATAATCGACTCGAGCCGCGGAATGTTGAGCAGCCACCCCATCATTACGGTAATCCCGGCAGCCATAATGAGGAGGCTAACAGTTATTATTATCTTATTTTTCTGAGGGTCGGCCATAAAGAATTGTATACGGACGCGCGTAAGATTTAGATTGAAAAAAATGTTTTTTTAGCAGAAACCCAGGGGATATAAAGGTAGGATTAATTCCTGACAAGAATAAACAAAATTTTCCGGATAATTAAACGTCAAGGTGAAGCGCGTTAACCTAAGGTTAATAATCGCCTGGCCTGCGATGGCGGGTAAACAACAAAGGCGTATTTAAAACGGATAACCGATCGCCACGCCGCTATGGACCCCAGGTTGTGCCTGGCTAAGAAAGAGCACGTTAATTGTATAAAAGAAGCAAATACCTACCTTAAAATAAAGACATAATATAGAATGTTAGTGCTTTATAATAATTTGCTTCTCAACTACATTATCTCCATCAATTACATGAAGATAATATGTGCCGTTCGGAATATCAGCAATATTTAGGTTACATTTTTTGTTCGCCGTATCACTTGACCTTAATATTTGTCCTTTATTATCATATAAAATTACCCGATAGTTTTTGGAGGGCGTCTTTGCAACATTATTAGGTTGGGTTGTTACTGCTTCGTTTACCGCAACGTTTAATTCCGAACTTGCCGGATTGGGATAAGCCACTATTCCCGCCATTGGCGACGACCCACCGCAATTTGTATTGTAGGCATACTGGGTATTTGTGACTGTACCGCACGGTGTAACTGCCTGGCAGCAATAATAAACTGTACCGCTACAGGGAGCTAACGGATAATGCGACAGAGTGAAACCATTGCCAATTTGAGTAGTAGGCTGGCCATTACTCACCAAGTACCAAGTGTAGTTGCTGGTAGTTGTTCCTGGAATTTGTGTAGCCGTAGCAGTTAAATATTGGTATTTGCTCGGTTGTGGTGTCCTGTCGACGGTTGCATTTACTACAAGCGGTTGTTTTCCCACATAAATAGTGTTAGTTACTGATCCATTTGTTACTGTAGCAGTTAAACTGCCAGTTCCTCCATTCGCGTCAGTGTTAGTTACATTCACAAAAGCATTATTTGTTGCGATTATTTTAACTTCTCCGGTGGAAGACCAAGTTACTTTATTTGGATATAATGCGTCTCCTTGATTTAATTGGTATGAATTGATTGTACCATCGCAAAAAGCGCTATTCCCGGCGATATTGATGTTGAGAGTCTCATGAATTACAATTTTATTGATTAAAATAGAACCGGCATTTTGAATGGTTTCGTTCGTTTTAGCATTTAGCCAAATATAGGCGTAATTTGAAGTCGGACTTAAGACAAAATCATGATGATATCCAATGCCTACTGCATTGACAAATTGTGCCCACGGATTAGAAGATTGTGTTAGATCATAGTCAGGTGCGTTAGTAGTGGGCGGAGAAGCCAAACAGTCTCGTCCATAAGTATAATTTGGGGTGTTGGTTAGCTGCATTTGTAAAGCTGGGGGATGCGGACCACTATGTGGGTCATAATCAGCGAATGCCAGATCCACAACGATATCGTATCTATAGCCAGATTTAAAAGGGTATTTTATCGTAAAACCATCCTGATACTTACTTGGCACATAGGGAGGAGAATTATTTATTCCGTCTAGCACCAGTGGATTTTTACCATAATAAGCTGCGCCTGGATCGCCTGTTACGCCTTGCCATTGGTATCCGAAAATAGTTTGCGGCGCCGATCCGCCAGGAATATCTACTCGGGTAGGCTCCGGACATCCAGGCCTAGCGTACGTTTGCGCAAAAAAGCTATTGTAAATATCAAATACAACACTATCGGTTTGCGCGAATAAATCGCAGGAAATAAAAAGAAAGACGATAAAAACTGTGGCTTTTTTCATAGTGAGTCGGGTTTAATGACTCAAATGTAGTAAAACATTTTACAATTGACAATTAAATTTAAAATGGGATAACCTACAGCTAAGTTAAATACGAGTTTTAAGCCTATTGCCATCGTAAATGGTAAGGCCAGGTTCTGATCTATATGCTGATGTTCAATGTTAATGTTATAACAATTTTTGAAGATATAAACAATGCCGTAATTTTCGTATTGATCGTTTGTTTTGGCATTGATCCTAGATAGAATAGCTGACAGACGGGCGTAAGACAAAGTGTGAACGTAGTCAATTTTCCCCGTGCCTACAAATTGGGCATTAGGTTTGGTCGATTTTGACAAGTCATATTCAGGCGGGTTATTTGGGATCAACAAAGTAATCCCTGCCATATGTATAGTGCGGTGTATTTGTTAATTGTAATTGCAGCGCGGCCGGATGCAGCCATATTTTGATCAATATCATCAAAGCCTAGGTACATGGTGATGTTATACCGGTATCCGCCTTTAAACGGGAACTGGATAGTGAAACTGTCCTCCAGCTTATCCCAACCGTCGGTTGGCGAATATGTACCACCGAGTGTCATGGGATTTTTTCCGTAATAACCGGCGCCTGGATCGCCGGTAACCCCTCGGCAATTTTAACCACAAATTAATCGCTGGTGATTTCCGGCAGGTATATCTACCGGGGGGCGCCGGACACCCGGGCCGCGCGTACGTTTGCGCAAAAAGCTGTTATAGATATCAAACGTGACGGTATTTTGGGCACATGCGCTCGATGTTAAAAAAAAGCAGAGCTATAATTGATTGCTTTTTCATTAGGATTGGTTATCAATTTAAAGCTAATAAATCAAATTAGAAAAACGAAAAATTAAATATTTTTTAAAAAGGATAGCCTATCCCCAGATTAAAGACCTTGTCCTGCCCAAAGGAGCGGTTTTCAGCATGGTTAGGATAAAGGACCGGAAAGCCAATATCGGTTCGCAACAACAATATGGTAAAGTTGAAACGGAGCCCAAAGCCTACGTCTGCCGCAATCTGGCTCAAAAAATTCCGGCCGAAAGCTCCGCCCTGAACAAACTTATTGCTATTTAATAACCAAATATTACCAGCATCTACAAAAAGTGCCCCCTCCACTATACTAAACAATTTGGGTCGATACTCTAAATTAGCTTCGATCTTAATATCGCCTGACTGGTCTGGGAGGAAATTAGTTCCATTTTTTAAACTGTCAGGCAAAACATAAGAACCGGGGCCGAGGGAATGTGCTTGGAATCCCCTCAAACTATTTGCGCCGCCGATAAAAAACTGTTGAGAATAGGGGAGCACTGTTGAATTACCGTAAGGCAGGCCCACATCCACCATTAATCGGGCCGCGATGCTACTATGCGGGCCTGTTTTATGATAAAACCTGATCTCGTTCTCGAGTTTTACATATTGATCGAACGGCGTACCAAGTATTTTGCTCACCCGGCGCGGCGTATCGGCTCCGGTAAGTATACCCACCAGGTTGCCGGAAAGGCTTACTTTCCCATTGTAAAAAAATGTATTGGCCTTAGCCGTTTCCATCGTATTGGTATAAGTAAAGCTGTACGACGGGCCGAAGGTGAATTGCCTGTTGATGACGTGCGCCAGTGAAGGGTTACGGGATTTTTTAATGCTGTCGGTATAAGTTTTAGTGACATTATTGGGATCTACGAATGTGAGGTCTTCTAAATCCAATTGATGCTGTACACGGATATTGGGCTTCCACTGGTACCCGAACGAAGCGTTAAACGAATTGAGCGAATACAATTGTGTGCGGTTGATGAACGTGTATCCTACCGTCAGGATCGATCTCGGGATAAAGGCATTGTCGGTATGGAAATTAAAAGGGCCCACAAATCGTGGCCAGGACACGGAAGGCTGAATGCCATACTGATAAATATTATACCCATGATTATATGGGCCAAACTGTATATCCCGCGCGGCCGAGAATGTAAGCGTGTATAGTTCGGCGCCCTTAAAAGTGTTGCGGTTACGGAAATTGATATCCAGCTGGGTACCATCGTAATTGGCTGAATTTTGGCTTAGCACAATGTCGGTTTGGAGCGACTTCCGTTTTTGCTGGGTTAAAAAGTAGTAAATATCCAGTTTGGCCGAATCGGGTGTTACATCTTCAAACCGGTTTTTTACAAATTTAAAGGGGCCCAGCTCAATAAAGCGGCTTAGCGAGTTGGTATGTTCCGTACGGTTATAAATGTCTCCGGGATGGAGTAAAACGGTGTTTTTGAAAGTGAAGGGACGAAACTGGTTTTTCGGGTCGATAACATAATACCAGGCATATTTTTTTGCCGAATCCATTTTCAGCGCGGTATCCCGGAGCTTATAATCCGGGTAAACGTAAATGTTGCGCACACTATATATCCACCTGGCTTCTTCGGGCGTTTCGGGCTTTATTTTTACCCACATATCTACCTGGTGATCTTTCACGGTACTGTCGTATTTCATGATCAGGTCTTCGGGCGCAAAATAAAAATAACCTTCTTCTTTCAGGCGGGCATCAATGCGTATGCGTTCAGTTTTTATTTTATCCAGGTTAAAGGGGTCACCAGGCTTAAGCAAAGTTTGGCTTTGGGCGCCGGCCACCGCTGTGTCCAGATCGTCGCCGCCTTTTGGGAAAGTGATACTGCGGTATTTATATTGCGGGCCGAGCTGTATGGTATAAACAGCTTCGGACGTTTTAGGCTTCCCGACGGTATCGCCGCTTACCTGTGCTAAAAAGTAGCCTTCGTTTTGCAGCCGGTTTTGAAGGATAGCCGAGTTTTGCTCCAGGTCCACCGAACTAATAAGTACCGGCGGCTCGCCTTTCGACATCAGGAAATGTTTCAACCCTGTTTTTTTTGGTGTTTTATAACGGTCGTATAACCATAGTTTCATACGAATACCCAGTACCTTTCCATTTGGCAGCGGCCTTAGCAAGGCTTCCATCTCGTCTTCTATATCGCCCTTAACGCTTTTCTTAACGTCTTTGTCGGTAATCTTTATCTGTGCACCTGTGTACAGTTTTTGGCCAGGGCCCAAATACTTGGTCGTATTGCACCCGTATATCACTAAAACAGAGAATAAAGCTAAGTATCGATATCTGGCCATTTTAATTTGATGTTGATGATTTGGGCGGAACTGCGGGCTGTACCTGCGTAGCCGTTGAGTCTGCTTTTTTATCGGCAGCTTTTTGTTCCTCCTTTTTCTCTTTTTGCTGTTTATTGTATTCTTTATGTAATTCCTTTTCTTCTTTAGTTCTTCGGCCGAACAGTTCCCTGAAACGGTTAAAATCATAAGTTATCGTAAAACCTACGCCCGTTTCAACCACTTCGCCTTCAATCACGATGTACTGATCGCGCCGGTAAACCCTCACCAGGTACCGCCCATCCTTCGTCAGCTTATAGTTTACTGATACGTCGCCCGCAATGTCGGTTGTTTTTTCGCCCGGTTGGTTTTGCCCCTCCAGGTTAAAATTATTGCCTACAGTCACGGTCACCCGGTCGTTAAACAATTGTTTTGACAGGCCGACATTCAGGTCCGTTCGATTTTGTTCCACACCGGATGAGTAATCCGCGCCCGACGTCAGGTTGAAACTCAGCTGTACGCCGCCGATAAGATTGCCTGCAAGCTTATTCAACTGGTCAGATAGCAGGCTGCTCACGCTGCTGCGTATAGCGCCATTTAAGCCTGTGCCGCCGCCCTGGCTTTGCAACGGGTTATCGCCGATGAAGTGCCCCAATATTAAAACTCCCAGCACTTGTTTATTCATTTCGTTGGGGTCCTGCCTTACCTGGTCAAGCCGGGCGTTTATAGTTGCTGTTACTTCTGGTCCTACGGAATAGCTGCTATCTGGTAAAACAATATCAAAAGCTATCTGCGGGCTCAGCAGATCATTAGTTAAAGTGAGATCGACATTAAAAGGCAGCTTTTGCTTATAAATAATGGTGTTTTGCCCGCTGCCAAGTTGGTCGCTCACCAAATCGATCGGCGGTACGTTAGCAACGTAGATGGCTGTCATGTTAATTGTCGCTTTCGTCGGGTCGCCCTCCCAAACAATCGTGCTCCCGGGTTTAAAATTGAACTTGCGTTTTACGGTTGCGTACGACAGATTGTATGAGCCCTGCGCCACGGTATATTCCCCGGTAAGGCTTATTTTTCCGCTGGGGTCTACGGTCATGTTCAACTGCGCATCGCCCCTCAGGTCAACCACGTCACCGTTGCGCTCATCTATCACCACGGTAAACTTTGCGTTTTTATTAACCTTTATGTTGGCTGATACATCAAGCCCGGTAAGCTCGGTTTTTTTCAGGGAATCCAGCTGCCTTGCCAAAAACAGCGAGTCTTCCTTCGTCTCGTTTGGATTGATTACTTCTACCACGCCTTTCCGGTCTTCAAGGCCGGGGTCATCCTGGGGCAAAACTATCGTTAGGTCGGTTTTATCATTTACCGTCAGGTTGGCATCAACTACCGGCTTTTTCATGTCCCCGCGGATATGTATGCGGGTATCAACATACAGCTTTCCGTAGTACAATTTGTTATCTTCCTCGGTAGAGTTGGTGACCCTGAAATTATCGGCGGTAATATCCAGCCCGAATTTATAATTGGTAAAGTCGGTGGTATAGAGCGTGCCGGCCACGATGGCCTTGTTGCCGAGCGAATCTACCAGGGTAAAATCATTAAACCGGACGCCGTCGTTATTAAAGGTCAGGCTTTCATTTGGCATGGTGAAGTAGGAGTTGAGCATCGACACATTGAACCCAACTTTATTGAAGTTTACATCGCCCCTGATGACTGGTTCAGCCGTTGTACCCGAGATTTTCAGGTCGCCGCTGATCATACCGCTTGACCGGCGGATAGCCCCAAAACTAAAACCTTCAATGCTTTTCATATTCAGGTGGGCGATGTTCAGGTCGAGGTCGAGTTTACTAGCGGGGCTGGTATAATACAGGCCGGTAAGGTTTACCTGGTTGCCTTTTCCGGTAATAGCAACATCGGCAGCATAAGCGTTGGCAGTTTGATTGTTCACTTTTAAGGCAACATTACCTACCGTATCCTGCTTAAAGTTAAAATCGTTGATGTTTAACGCGGCGGTAAATTTCATGGCCGTTTGAAGATCGCTCAAATGGGCTTCTCCGTTTATCACGCCGCCTACCTGCAGCGAGTCCTGCTCGGCAGCCCGGGTTAGGGTTTCAATTTTAAAGTTGCCAAATTTTACGGTCAGCGGCGCGTTCATCGTTGGCGAATCGCTGTTAATACTCAGCACCTGCCCCGCATTACTAATGGAAAAGTCTTTCGCCAGCAAACCCCGCGCGCCAAACTGCAGTGCATTGTCGGCACTAACCGTCCAGTTTTTATAGTCCAGCAGTAAGCCGTTCGGCAAAAAGCTAAACTGGTACTCATTCGGCAGGATACTGACAACTCCGGCAATGCGGTAACGGGCTTTTTTTGATTCGTCGCTTACTTGTACCGCCAGGTTTAATTTATCGTTTTGCAGGTTACCGCTCACGCTCGTATATAACAAGTTAAGCGACGAGCCGGCCTTTATATCATCGGCGGTCAGGCTGTAATTTAAGGCGTTATTACCGGTGTTAATGGCAAGTTTCATGTTGTTTACCACGTTGGTTCCATACACCACTTTCGGCATTGAGCCATTTACAACCAGGGTGCCGGCCTGGCTGTCAAACTGCCCGGTGATCAGTACCGGGTCCAGCGTTTTTAAATCAGGAACCAGCGTTTTCGAGACAGGTGTTTTAACGATGTGAAGATCAAATTTGAATTGCTGAGGCGGGTAGGTGGTTTTTGCAACCGTCTTTGCATTCGCCACAGATTGATTGAAATATTTGTTGATGAGATCCTGCATGGCCGGTGCTATGTCCGTCAGCTGGTATTTACCTGCCATGTGCGCATAAAGCATCGGCGCCTTTAGCTTGATGGTGCTGCTGTCAGCGGTTGCGGTGGATACCAGGCTAACAGTATCGAGCTTAACCGATTGGCCCTTTTGGTCGAGCAGCAGGTTGGCCATTTTAATATTGGCATTCAGGTAATTCGGGTCGGCAGTCGGTACGTCGGCCACGATCTTTCCGCGAAAACGCATTTCTGTTTTCGAGAAGCCCAGCTTCTGCATGTTGATAGAGTCGACCACCAGTGTTGCGCTCACGGAGGGATATTTTTTATTCATATCGGCTTTGCCATCCAGGCTAAAACTGATGTTGGGGTCTTTCATATTGGCCCTGGCTGTATAGCTGCCGTTTTGCGACGTGCCCGAAAGCTGCAGGTTCCTGTACTCGTAGCCTTTTACATAGGCGTCCGCAATGTCACCATTAAATTGCAGGCTGGCCGTTTTAGGATTGAGCCCATGGCCTTTCACATGGGCTGTTAAAGAAATATTGCCAACGGTTTGCGGCTGTTTAGTTAGCGCCCCGACATTAAGATTATTTGCTTTAATATCGGCCGTATAACTTGCGGCCGTTTTGCTGTTGCCATTGCGCATCACGGCATTCAGATCAACAGCGCCATAGGTTGTGCGCAAGCCCAGCTTCGTGTCGAAATTGTACATGCCTCCCCTGAAAGTTCCCCTCAGGTTCAGATGGGCGGGTACCATTACTGACGATGGGATCATACCCGGCGAAACCAGTTTGGCAATATCGCCGCTGCCGGTATTAAAATCAACCAGGTTAACATCAAAATAAGCCTTGTTCATATCCGGCAAACCTTTCAGCGTTGCCGAGGCTTTGATGTGGGTGTTGCTCAGTCCGCTGATCTCGAAGTTCGGTATCCGGAGATCGTTTACCCTGCCCACAACCCGCCCGTCTATCCTGAAAACTGCATTCGGCGAATGTTTAAACGGGTCCATATTGGCCATGGCAGGCATCAGCAGCAATACATCGCGCAGGCACAGATGGCTGCCGTCAAGGTTTGCGTTGACGAACAGTGCGCCCGGGTTGGTGCTCAGCGCGGCTATGGACGGATAACTGATCTGCAATTGTTTTTGAATGAGGGATTGCGGCGTTTGTACCAGTAAATCATTCAGGTAAGCGTTTTTTGGCCCGTATAAAAATCTGGTATGGAACTTATTAATGACGAGCCCGCTTTTTTCCCTGAACGCAAAGGAATTTACGCTGCCCGAAATGGTAGCCGGATCATAACTAAAATTCTCAATATCGGCGTTCAGGTTGCGGATGTCCATGTGGCCGAAATCGAGACCTTTAGGCAGCGGTGCCTGGGCATTGTTATCAAACTTGATATTGTCGTTTGTAAAAGTGAGCTTACCCAAAGTTGCTGCCCATCCCTTTTGGGTTTGCGGCGACGCGACAACGGTATCCAGCTTTTTAATCGCTTTAACCACTTCTTTTTTAACCGTTTGCGGCTTCGCCAGCGCCAGGCCGGCACGGGTATCGCTTAGTCCGATGCTTTTAATGGCTACTTTTTGATTCTTCAGGTTGATCTTGTCAATATCCACCAGCAATTGCCCCAAATCAACCTTTGTCGCCATGGTGCTGCTCCGGTAATCAACCTTTATTTTCGAGATGTCGATGATACCCAGGTTCAGCGTCATATTCAGCGGCTTAACTGCCGTATCCACTGGCGCCGCCGCAGCAGCAGCTGCAATAGGGCTTTGAATAATTCGCGTATCGATGCCCGAAATGGTGATCTTCGGGATGGTAAATTTCATCCTGTCCAGGTCGAAATCCTTGATCTTCGTATCAAAATGACCCAGTATAAATTTGATGTTGTTGCCGGTGATGGCATCCTTGTAGGAAACGTTTATCCTGTCGAGGTTAATGGTGCCCACCGAGAACTTCATTGTCGACGACGTATCCGTCGGTTTAACCGGCTTTTTCTGTTCGCCGGCAAAAGCATTTAAAATATACTGGAAATTGAAAACACTATCGGCCCCGCGGCTGATATTTGTCGTAATGCCTTCCAGGTCTATCTCGTTTACTTCCACTTTATGGCTCAGCAATTTGAGCAGGCTGATATCAACCTTTAGCTTATCACCTGCGATAAGCGTATCTTTTTTCTGGTCCTCGAAATATACGCCTTCCAGCACGATGAGTTTTGGCAGGCCGAGGCTGATGTGGCTGATCTGTACTTTGGTGTGTATTTTATTTTGAAGAAATGTAACGGCTTTATTCTTGGCGAAGTTTTGTACGGCAGGAACCTGTATCAACACAATCACCAGCAGAATGAGAAATATGATACTGGCTATTATCCAAAGTATCGTTTTGAGAGCTATGCGGCCGAATCGTGTCAAGGGTATAAGTTTTTCAAATGGTTAATTTTACCCTTATAATAAGAAAAAGCGGGCAAAAGTTTTTTGACGCAGCGATATTTTTAAAAAAATATGCACTTAAAATATTATTATCGCCGCCTTGTTGCTTTTAGGTCAAAAAAATGTCGCAACGGTTTAGCGCCGCGGGCTATTTAAAAATTCGCGAGACACCATGCCTATAGTTTCAGCAGTTTTTTGTTGATCCGTTTGATCAGCCCCGGCCCTTCATAAATAAAACCTGTATACAGCTGCACGAGATCGGCGCCCGCATTCAATTTTTCAATAGCATCATGGGGGGAGTGAATGCCACCTACACCGATGATTGGAAAGGCGCCATTCGCTTTTTGATGCAGATAGGCGATCACCTCCGTTGCGCGTTGGGTTAGGGGTTTGCCGCTTAGTCCGCCGGTTTCATTCTTTAATGCTTCCCTTGAAATCAACCCTTCGCGACTGATGGTTGTGTTTGTGGCAATAATGCCTGCAATGCCGGTTTGTTGTACAATATCGACAATGTCGTCCAACTGTTCATTTGTTAAATCGGGCGCTATTTTTAACAGGATAGGCCGGCTGATCCCATTTTTGGAGTTCCGCTGCTGTAACGTGTTCAGTATCTCCATCAGCGGGCCTTTTTCCTGTAAGGCGCGCAAACCAGGTGTGTTGGGCGAGCTTACATTCACCACAAAGTAGTCGACCACGTCAAACAGCCGGTCGAAGCATTTGATATAGTCGTTCACCGCCTCCTCATTCGGGGTAACTTTATTTTTGCCGATGTTACCGCCAATAATTAAGCCTTGCTGATGTTTGTTGGGCTTGCGGCGGTAAGCGGCAAGCCGTTCGGCAACCACATCAACGCCAAGGTTATTAAAGCCCATTCGGTTAATGAGCCCGCTATCCTGCGGCAGCCGGAACATTCGTGGTTTAGGATTACCGGGCTGGGGGAGGGGCGTCACCGTCCCAACTTCAATAAAGCCAAAACCCACATCAGCCATTTCGCTGATAAATTCGCCGTTTTTGTCAAAACCCGCGGCAAGCCCCACCGGGTTACGGAATTTGAGACCGAAAACTTCTTTTTCAAGCCGTTTATCTTCAAAATCCCACAAAGCTCTGCTTATTGCCGGCCCGCCCGGCATGCGGCTGGCACGTTTTAACGCAGCTGTAACGGTATGATGTATTTTTTCAGGATCGAACTTAAAAAGGATGGGCTTGATGAGGAAATACATGAGCGCGAAGGTAGGATTTTTGGTTCATGGTTCATAGTTCTGCCGGTTCATGGTTCATAGTTCATAGTTCATGGTAGAAGGGTAACGGTTAGTTACGATCATTCTGCCATCGGCTATGACCCTGTTTTCTACTATGAACCATGAACTATGAACCATGAACTTCGCCTTTCAGCTTTCGCCTCAAAACGGTATCTTTGCGCCCGAAATGATCGCTATAAATAACCTCACGTTCGAGATCGGTGCAAGGGCATTGTATGATGAAGCAAACTGGCATATCAAGCCGGGAGAAAAGATAGGCCTTATCGGGGCCAACGGAACCGGGAAAACCACGCTTTTAAAAATAATTGTAGGGGATTATGCGCCTACATCGGGCACCGTATCGATGGCCAAGGATATTGCAATCGGCTATTTGAACCAGGATCTTCTGTCTTATTCGTCGGATAAAAATATCCTGCATGTGGCCATGGAAGCTTTTGAGCGCCAGAACCAGCTGCACGACGAGATAGAAATATTGCTGCAAAAGCTGGAAACTGATTACAGCGAGGACCTGCTGCACAAGCTGAGCGACCGGCAGCATGAATTTGAAGTGCTGGATGGCTACAACATCGAATATAAAGCGCACGAAATATTGGCGGGCCTGGGCTTCAGCGAAGCGGACACGCACCGCAAGCTGAGTGAATTTTCGGGTGGTTGGCGCATGCGTGTAATGTTGGCCAAGATATTATTGCAGGCGCCGGATATCCTGCTGCTTGACGAACCTACCAACCACCTCGACTTACCCTCCATCCAATGGCTGGAAGAGTATTTAAAAGCATTTGAAGGGGCGATCGTGATCGTATCGCACGACCGCTGGTTTTTAGACAGGGTGATTAACCGCACGGTTGAATCGCGCAAGGGCAAGCTGACCGTGTACGCAGGTAATTATACTTTTTATTTAGAGGAGAAGGCGTTGCGCGAGGAAATACAGCGCGGCGAGTTTAAGAACCAGCAATCGAAAATAAAGCAGGAAGAAAGGCTGATCGAGCGTTTTAGGGCTAAGGCATCCAAGGCAAAAATGGCGCAATCGCGCATTAAGGCGCTGGACAGGCTGGAGCGCGTGGATGATGTGGATGACGATAACCCGACAGTAAACTTTAGTTTCCGTTTTTCAAAACAATCAGGCAGGCATGTAACCACGCTGGAAAATATCAGCAAATCATATCCCGGCATTGAAATATTATCGCATGCCGAAGCCCTGATCGAAAAAGGCGACAAAATTGCATTGATCGGCGCTAACGGTAAAGGTAAATCAACCCTGCTGCGTATTATTGCCGGCACTGATAAGGATTTTACCGGAAAGCGCGAGACAGGGCATAACGTTACGCAAACATTTTTTGCGCAGCATCAGCTGGAGGCGCTGCATTTGGAACATACGGCCTTGCAGGAATTACAGTCCTTCGCCCCAAAACATACCGAGACAGAATTGCGGACTATTTTGGGATCATTCCTGTTTACCGGGGATGATGTATTTAAAAAGATAAAAGTTTTATCGGGTGGAGAGAAATCACGCGTGGCATTGGCTAAAGCGCTTACCGCGGATGCTAATTTCTTAGTGCTGGATGAGCCTACCAACCACCTGGATATGCAGTCGGTAAACATATTGATACAGGCCTTGCAGCAATACGAAGGGACGCTGATCGTGGTATCGCACGACCGGTATTTCCTGGATAATGTGGCCAATAAGATATGGTTTATCGAGGATCATAAAATAAAAGAATACCCGGGTACCTACCAGGAGTACGATGAATGGAACGCCAAACGTAAAATTCAGCAAAAGAACGGTGCGGCAGCGCCTCCTCCTCCACCTAAAAAGGAAGAGAAAAAAGAACCGGCACCGGTTAAACATAATGAAAACAAAACGCAGCAATTAAAAAAGCTAAACCATGACCTCGCTAAGCTTGAGGAACAAATTGCTGAGCTGGAAAAGTCCGTGAAGACCTTTGAGGAGCAACTGGCCGACGAAAAGCTCTATAACGATTTGCCGAAGATGACGGAGATCAACCGAAATTATGATCTGAAAAAGTTAGCGTTGGGCCATGTGCAAATGCAATGGGAAGCTTTGGCGGAGCAGATCATGGAGTTGGAAGCGTAGTGATTTCGGCCCCGATAGCTATCGGGGTCGGATGTTCGATTTCGGAATTATTTATATTTCGGGTTTCGTCCCGCATGTGCGGGATCGCTTTCGAATTTATTATTTTCGCTTATGGAAAAAACAAGTTGGCGTCCGGGCGTAAGCAGATTTATTTCTAAATCTTGGTTGATCGGTCAGTTCAGAGGTTGCTTCGTGCCTCGCAATGACGTGTGGGTGAAGATTCTTATCACAGCGCTGATTGCCTTTGGTTTCGTAACCTCATCCTTCGCCCAAACTCCCTATGATAACACGGTTTATCACCCTGAAATAAAAAGCGTTGAGTTTTATAACACAAAAAAGCCGGCTTCATTCCCGCTGGTCACGCTGGGATCTGGCGAGAAGGTTTTGCTGGCATTTGATAATTTGCTGGGTGGGTCGAAAGATTATTCCTATACCATTGAACATTGTGATGCTGACTGGAACTCGTCGAACCTGTCGACTACGGAATACCTGAAAAGCTATTCGGATGATAAGATCACCGGTTATACCTATTCGCTTGGCACGATTCAAAAATACACGCATTACGAGCTTACTTTACCCAATGAAAATATCGCACCCAAAATCCCGGGGAACTACGTGCTAAAAGTTTATGAGGACGGCGACCAGTCGAAACTGGTGCTAACCCGGCGGCTGTATGTGCTGAGCCCTAAGATCGGCATCAGCGCCGAAGTGGTGCCGCCGACTGACAATGCGCAACGCGAAACGGATCAAAAAGTAAACTTTACGCTGAATTATGGCACTTTAAGGATACAAAACCCGGCGGCTGAATTACGCACCTTTGTGATGCAAAACGCACGAAGTGAAACCGGGATAATGAATAACCAGCCCACATATATTAATGGCAGCCAGTTGATCTTTAGTGATATTACGCAAAATAATTTCCCCGGCGGGAACGAATTCAGGCATTTTGATACGCGTAGCCTTAAATTGAACTCCGATCGGGTTTTGCGGATCGTGAAGGATACTGCCAACGCCATCGTGATGCTAACCGACCCTGACATGAGCGGCAAGCCCTATACTTTTCAGTACGACCTTGACGGCGCTTATTATATTATGAACCAGGACGGCACCGACCCGCGTAACGATGCCGACTACGCGCATATGTTTTTTACGCTTGGCACCATGCGCACCATTAATGAAGGAACGCCCTACCTGGTCGGTCGTTTTAATGATTATAGGCTTGACGACAACAGCAAAATGCAATTTGATAGCCGGAACGGGAAATTTGCCATCGCGCTGTTTTTAAAACAAGGCGTTTACGACTACACCTACGTGTGGGTGGATAAAGCAGGTAAACAGGACGATACTGCGGTTGAGGGCAGTCACTTTGAGACGGAGAATACCTACCAGCTACTGGTGTACTATCGACCCGCGGGTGCACGCTGGGAGGAATTGATCGGGTTCAGGGAGTTGTCGTCGGTTAAAAAATGAGATAACGCTTTGTCATTCTGAGCGCAGCGAAGGATCTCAAAGCGACATTAGCGCCTGCAGTCCCGATAGCTATCGGGATCGGATGCATGGCCTGGAAGAGCCTTCACAGCGTTCAGGATGACAAAAAAACACTGCTGATGATGACAAACGCTGCGTTCAGCCATTAATTGTTTTTCACCGACGTCTGTTTTCTTAAAAATCGCCATAAAAAAAATCCTACCAGCGTGCACCGATAGGACTCTGAAATATTTTGTCAGCATAAAAACTCTTCCTTTGGGAAGAATTTAGAAGCATTTTAAGCCGGTTTGGTTATTTGGCAGCTGCAGCTTTTGCTAAGGCGGCATTGTTTTTTGCTACCTGGCTGTTTTTTGGCTCGGCAGAACGGCTGCCCTGCTCAATATTGGTGGCCAGCTTTAAAAATTGCACTTCTAACCTCGAAGTGGTTTTGTTTTTCCTGTCTTTTCTTTTTAAACGGGTAACGCCCATGATGCTATAATTTTAATGTTTTTAATTCTCGAGGTCGGGAGCGGATTCGAACCGCTGTAAAAGGTTTTGCAGACCTCTGCCTAGCCACTCGGCCACCCGACCATTTTTCAAGGCTGCAAAAATAGGAAATTATTTATTGCGGGGCAAGTTTATTGCATACTATTTCCGTGGTAAGTGCATACTTTGGCATTTTTACCACAAAGAGCACGAAGGTTTTCACAAAGGGCACAAAGCCTGTCGCGTTAAAATTTTATTGGTGTGTTGGTGTTTTGTATAGAAGTGATGTTCGCGAACCTTTTGCCATGTTTAGGCCTCGTGATCTTTGTGAAATCTTAGTGTTCTTTGTGGTAAAAAGGCAAGTGTTTAGGTGACCTTATTCCTCGCAATCTCCGAACAAAAAATGGCGGTGGCAATACCCACGTTCAATGATTCGGCATTGCCCACGCGGGGTATGGTAACAGCTTTGGTGATCAGCCTTTCCACACCAGGCCGTACGCCGCTACCTTCGTTCCCTACGAGGATTAAACCTTCATTGCCGAAATCGGTCTGGTAGATGTTGTGGCCGTTGAGCATCGCTCCAAAAATGGGAAGGTTGACCTGGGGTAAAACGGTCTGCAGGTCAGCATAAAACACTTTTACACGCGCAAGCGAGCCCATACTGGCCTGTACTACTTTTGGATTATAGGCGTCAACGGTGTCGGCAGAGCAAATGATGGATGTAATGCCAAACCAGTCGGCCGTGCGGATAATCGTGCCCAGGTTGCCGGGGTCCTGCAGGCCATCTAAAACTATGGCGAACTTTTGCCGCAGTTGTGCGTTATTGATTGCGGGCCATGCGGGAATCTTTATCAGTGCTGCAACGTCCTGCGGGGTTTTTAAACTGCTGATCTTTTCCATATCCGAACCGGAAATTTCAGTTAAGTTTATTTTACGGGATAATTTCAGCATTTTTGAATCGAAGGCGGTTGTATGATAAATGGCCTCCACCTGGTAAGGGGAATTAATAAATTCGACGACCGATTTATATCCTTCCGCCAGGAACACCCCGTGTTCGGCACGGTCTTTTTTATGTTGTAATGACTTTAGTAAACTGATTTGAGATTTTGAAAGCATATACCAGGCACGGTGGCTACCGTTTTACAATATTAAGTATTCTTCTGCTCTTTCTGATTTCAGGTTGTAGTTTAACCCGCCGTTTAAAGGGCAACCAGGCCTTAGTGCGTAAAATAACCATAAAAGGCTTTAGCAACGAAGATTTTGCCGAGGCTGCGGTGAATTATGTAGATAAAGATCAGCAGCCCAATAATGCCCTCAACCTGCAGTTTTATTACCTTTTCAGCAAAAATGGGAAAAGGGATATCGGCGAGCCGCCGCGTATCCTGGATAGCAACCTGGTGGAATTTTCGCGGGAGCAGATCGAAAAATTCCTGCAAATAAAAGGCTACCTGAAGGCAAAGGTGGCTGATACGATAAAGATCAAAAAGAAAAGGGCTGAGTTGGTCTTTTCGGCGACCGAAGGGCCCTTATTTAAAATAAGAAAAATAGAGGACAGTATTGCTGACCAAAAGGTTAAGGACCTATACCGGGTAAACCGGCCGCGATTTTCGCACGTGAACCCAGGCGGCAGGTTTGACGCCGACAGCCTTGCTTATGACCGGGATGAGTTTTTCCAGGTGATGAAACGAAATGGGTATTTTGATTTTTACCGTCAGTATATCAACTATACTTGTGATACCAATTTCAGGAGCAGCGTAGTGGATATTAAAATGATCATCAGCAATCCCCAGGGAAAATCAGCGCACCCGATATACAGGATCAACAATACATTGATTACGGTGGCCAAGAGTGACGGCCGGACAGACGGAAAAGCCGATACTATACAGGTAGACCCGCAATTCAGATACGTGGACTTCTCGCATAAATTTCAGCCCCGTACCGTTATCGATTATGTTTTTCAGCGTAAAGGACAACTGTACGACATTGACAAGCAAACGCTTACTACTTCGCGATTGTCGGAGTTGAACATATTTCGTAATGTACCCAACCCGGCTTATACCAAATTGCCGGACAGCACCAACCGGCTAAACTCGAGAATCGATATTATACCCCTGAAGCAAATGTCGGACCGCGTGGAGGCGGAGTTCCTGTTCAATTCAGGGCAGTATGGTTATAACCTGGGCAATATTTTTACAGACCGGGATGTTTTTAAAAATGCGGCAATACTGCAAATAAAGCTTAACTGGAGCGTGCTGTTTAACCGGGGCGGCAGTGCAAGCGGTATTCAAAACCAGGACCTGACCGTTGGCGCCAACCTGATCTATCCAAGGATCATTTCTCCCTGGCACTTTCCTATCCTTGGCAAATATGGTGTGCCGCATACCACGTTTTCAACCAACTACCGGTTGTTTTACGAGCAGGGTTTGGTACAGCGTACCAGCTTTATAAATAACATAACGTATGATTTTTCGGAAACGGCCCAAAAGACGCACACGGTTACACCCGTTGACATTGAGTTTTCGCGAGGGGTGATCAACCCGATTGCGCAGGCGGAGCTGGCCTCCAAAAATCTTTTTGCCTATAGTTACCTCATCGGGCGCACAGTGTATATAACCGCCAGCCAGTATACCTATCAGTTTAATGCCAATAAGCTAAACACTTACGGTAACTTTGTTTATTTACGCGGCAGCATGGATGTTGGTGGCAATACCATGGCTATTTTGACGAACCTGTTAAAAACGCCCAGGGACTCGTTAGGCAGCCGCACCATCTTTGGCCATGCATTTGCCCAGTACACCAAGCTCGATGCGGATTTCCGGGTTTATCATAACATGGGCGGCGAGCGGCAACTCGTTTTCCGGCTAAACCCGGGGTTTGGGATTCCATACGGCAACAGTCACCAGTTAAAGTTCAAAGACACGACTTATATCGGCGGGTTGGTATTTGAAAAAAACTTCTATGCCGGCGGCGCAAATGATATGCGGGCATGGCTTCCGCGAACACTTGGGCCAGGTCAGTTTAACCGGGCGTTGTTTTATGGGCCGCCGGGCACCCACGATGCGCCGTCGCAGGGAGATGATCTGCGCACACGCTTAAAATACCTCGACCAGTTTGGTGAGATCAGGATAGTATCTAACCTGGAGTACCGTTATAAAATCGTAAACGACTTTTTTGGCTCTGTACTAAGGGGCGCCATGTTTGTGGATGCGGGCAATATCTGGCGGCTGCAGCCGCAGCAGGGCGCGCCAAACGTTGAGTTTAAGCTAAACAACATTTTACCGGCAACCGCCATGGATTTTGGCACCGGGTTAAGAGTGGACCTCGCCTTTTTTGTTTTCAGGTTGGATGTCGCCTTTAAATTTAAAGATCCCCAGTTCCAGGGAGCGCAGCAGTGGGTGCTGATCAACCACTTTAACGAGTTGTTCTATACCGGTCCTTTCAAGAGAGCCTATCAAGTCAATAACAGCGGTGATACCTACAACTTTATGCAGTTGAATTTCGGGATTGGGATGCCGTTTTAAAGAAACCCTGAAGTCCAGAAGGCCAGTGTTAAAAAAAACAATCGCTGAAAATTATTTCAGGCTAAAAAGGCATCGCTTGATAACTTCTTTGTTTCTTCAACTGCCGGGCGACGGGTTCCAGATAGGCGTCGACCAGGCACACGTCTTTTTTATAGGGATATTCCTTTTCAACAGCGATGAGGTATTGAAATGAGCAACGGGATTTAACGGGCGGATTTTAAGCGTTCACGACAGATCAAAATAAAAGCCCCCTTACTCTCGCAGTTCGGGGGCTTTAACCTAAACCTTATCACAAAAGGCAAGTAGTAGAACCTGCCATATGAAGCGACAAATATACGATGTGTATTTTAATTTATAAAATTTAAAAGTGTTAAATTGACGCATTGGGCGTCAAAAAATTTCAACAATGGCAAATTTATGCGGGATAAGAGTCATTTTGACGCGATATTATGTTGAGAATTTTTATTATTTATATTTAATAAGGGAAAGCAAGCTTAAAATATTTATTAAAACCGGCGGAAAATATGGCATATATAACCAGGATATAATCTGAAAAAGGCTTTATACCGTCGAATGTGCCTTTCTGGGCGTCTTAAATACTTCGAAAAAATATAATGCATAGCCCGCTATGTCGCCAGCATAAAGCAGTCAAGTATAATACTACCTAAAAAATGTTTTTTAAGCCGTCTATGATGCTTTCGAAAAAAGTGGAAATGCTTAGCCCGTTATGATAGTTGAAGAACACAAATATAGCGAAGATAATGATGGCCACGATGATGAACCGTTTAAACATATAACCCAGCAGCACGAGCAGGCAGGGGATGGCCAGCAGCAGGTACCACGGGATGTGTACCGGCGTTAACTTATCATCGGTACGGTACACATAGTACAGGATAGAATGTGTGCCGGTTTCGTTTTGGTGGCGCACATATAAAAAGGAGGAACGGATAAGTTTGTGCCGGTAAAATGCGGCCCCGTTTTCGAAATGAAGCGTATCATCAAGTCCGTTTACCGTGAAATTGAACATCCCGTTTACATTTTGCAGCACATTGCCAAGCGAGTCGGTGGCCACGATGGCGATCTGGTCTTTGGCAAAGGGGTTCTCTTTTATCGCAAAGTGATTGATGGCGACGTTTATGGTTTGGGCATGGGAAAATGCCGCCGATGTAAAGATGAAGCAAAATACGAGGCTTAATTTTTTCATTTCATGGCGAAGATTGGCTGCATAAAAGTAATACATTTTGCTTAACGGTTAAGCGTGTAAATACTAAAATTAAGCAGTGTAGCAAAGCTTACCCATAAAAAATAGGGCAGGAGCAGCCAACTGGCCGTTTTGCTGAACTTGCCAAACCAGCGGACATTGAGGACGATCATCAGCCACAACAAAATAATGACCAATAATGCGCCGGGAATGGAGTGCAAACCGAAAAATACTATAGACCATGAAAAGTTGAGTGCCAGCTGGATCACATAAACGGCTCTTGCGGTTAAGTAATTAGTTGAGCCGTCGCGCTGCTGCCAAACCAGCCAGGCGGCGATAGCGATGAAGATGTAAATACATGTCCATACTGGTGCAAATAGCCAGGGAGGGGGATTGAATGATGGCTTGGCAAGTGTAGTGTACCATCCGGAAATTTGAGGTCTGGTAACTAATGAGGCTACGAAACCGATGCCCAGGGTAATGACTAAGCTGATGAACAGGGCGAAAGGATTGAATTTTTTAGTTTTTGTTGCGTTTTGCATTTGCTTTTGAACATTAAGGTAAACATCAGGGATAGGAAAGGCCCATCCGCGCACCATCGTGGTAATGAAAGGGTATGAAAGGTTGTTCTGCCAGCTCGCAGCTTACCATCATCGAAGTAAATTGGACATCCCCAAAAATATTGGCAATAGCAGTATCGGCAGCGTCCCGGCCCGAGGCGATTTTGACCAGGCCATTAAGCGGCACTAATTTGGTTGCATCGAACAAAACCCATTCGGTGCCGATATAAGCCTCAAAGCAGGCATGGAAGTCGGCAGGCTTTAACTGGTAGGCATAACCGGTAAAATAGCGCGCGGGGATGGTTAGTGCACGGCAGAGCGCGATGCCCAGGTGGGCAAAATCGCGGCACACGCCCGATTGTTCGGTAACGGTATCAAAAGCGGAGGTTTGGGAATTAGTTGATCCGCTTAAATATTGCACATTTTGGTGGATCCAGTTTGTCAGCGTGGCTACTTTTTCAAACGGGTTGACGATATGGCCAAAGAGATTGGAAGCGAGCCGGTAGAGTTTATCAGACTGGCAATACCGGCTGGGATACAAATACGGCAACACCGCCGGGTACATCTGCGCAACAGGCATTTCCTCAATCCCGCTAAAATCCTTTATTTGGCAAAAATTGTCAATCTTGGCGTTATAGGTAATTTTAAGCGAACCCGCGTCAGCAATCTCAAATCGCATTAGCCTGTTTTCGCCCTGTATGGCGACTAATTCTTCAACCTTGATATACGGATCGGTGGCAAATGTCTCGCTGATCACCGCTTGATGCGGTGTACGTAACGCATGGATATTTAATATAATGGTCCCCGGGCTGCCGGCCGTATATTCCATTTCAGCAAAAATGTCAAACTTCATGGCTTTTAATTGAAGACAGCATATAAATGCTTAATGTAACTAAAGGTTTTGGATAAGGTGACATTTTACACCCGCTAATCTTCACGAGCCTTACAACTCAATCAACTCTATCCAGATCCTCAAAAGTGGAGTCCATCCAGTCTTCGGAAATGTGTTCGAGAGCTGCTTTCAACTCTTCGGCCCACTGAGTGGAGATGTACTGCAGATCCTTTGCTTCATAGCGCTTTTCGACCATGTGGAAGGTATCGCGGCGGTAAAGGGCGACATCAATAGGGAAGTCAACGTTATTGGAGCTTACGCGGGTGGAATCAAACGATAAAAAGCCGGTTTTCAGTGATAGCCGGAGGCTTGAATTTTCGTCCAGTGTTCGGTTAAGAATAGGTTTCCCGTAACCGGAATTACCTATGATAACATAAGGCGCACCCTGGCCAAGCTCCACCCAATTGCCTTCTGGATATAATAGGAACAGTTTGTGCTCGTCGTCGTCCTTTAGCTGCCCGCCAATGATCGTGTTTAGGTCGAATTTAAAGCCCGCCTTCTCCAGCGACTCCCTGTCTTCCTTTGCCACACGCTTTACCTGTTCGCCAAAGGAATTAACGGCTTTGTATAGCTTGTTGTATTCTTTGGTTTCCAGCAGTTCAGTAAAGTAAACCAACGCTTTATCGCGGACGGAGCGCAGTCCGCTGGTCATGATAAAAAGGGAAAAACCGTCTTTTTGCTGGATGGTGATCTTCTTTTTTACCGTGGTGTCGGTGCCGGAGGTGATGCGTGTGTCGGCAATGGCAAGGAGGCCTTCTTTAACTTTAATTCCTAAGCAGTAAGTCATTTCTTTTTGATTTCACCGATTACTTTAAACGATTTCACCGAGTTTAAATTCTTAACGGGCGAAGATAACTTAATCAACGTAATCCGACCTAATCAACTTGAAATTAGGTGCGGTATCACGGTAGTACTAACCCTTAACTGGTTATGGTTGTGCGCCGCTATCCGCTACATGCAGCAAAGGTATTTGCTTGCGTCGTTAAGCGCGGGAATTGTCGCAGGCAGACCCATACCGGTTTCAGGCGCAAGGTGCAAACGCTGCGACACCCGGATTGGTATCCTCCCTCAAACGCCAGGTCATCTCAAATAATTTACAATATACCCAAGCACTTCTTTTATGTAGATATTCCAGCCCGCCAGTACTCCCGGGTCGGGTAAAAAATCGCCGATCCCTGAATAACCATCGGCGGTCAGGTAATTGCATGAAAAGGGTATGACGTCAATTTTGGTTTTTTTAAAGATTTGCAACGAGCGGCGCATATGATATGCCGAAGTGATCAGTACGTATGGGCCCAGCAAATGTGCGCTGTCGAGCTTAGGTTTTGAAAATGCCGCATTTTCAATAGTGTTCCGGCTTTTGTCTTCGATAATAATGCAACTGTCGGGTACCTTAAATTCCTGTAGCTGGGTTTTTACCCAATCGCTTTCTCTAAAATTATCAGGCAGAAGACTGCCGTTGCCGCCGGTGACCAGAATATGTGTCACTTTGCCCGTTTGAAACAGTTTTAGAGCTTGTATAAACCTGTCGGCCGAGCCATTGAAGTAAACGGCGCCGTTGGCCAATTCAGACGAGAAGCCGCCTAAAACAATCGCACAGCTATAGGTGGGTTTGTTGTGCAAAATGACCGGTTTAATATCCCACCGTTTAGTAAATTGGTTCAGCAGGAAGGCGTCTGAGAAAATAAAGAATACAACCGCCGCCGCAATAAGGAACTTCCTTTTTAAGCCAGGCCTTTTGATGAAAATGGCGGCAATTACCAGGATAACGATCCAGGAAAATGGATAAATGAAAAACTCCAGGATTTTGGAAAAAAAGAAAAACATAGCAATGCTTCGTCTAAGTTGAACCCCTTTTGCCTGCTAAGATAATATTTAAAGTAAATAGCCGCCCTATTTGTATTCGTTTATAAACGGAAGAGCAAGGGATGACGAAAGATCAGGAAATTATTCGGCCAGTGAATTTTACACTTTTATGTGTTTTGATTCAAGGATTTTAAATTAATTTCGTAACAAGAAAATCGCATTTAAATAATAAGTAGCCTCATAAATCCATAACCCCAATGGCAAAGAAGGTATTATTTATAGTCGGTTCTATGAACCAAACCCGGCAAATGCATGCAATAGCGAAGCAATTGCACGAATATGATTGCTGGTTTAGCCAATTTTTTACAGACCTGAAATGGGCGAATGCACTAATCAAATTCACCCCCATTTTTAATAGCACCATACTTTCAGGACAGTTTAAGGAAAATTCCGAAAGATATTTACGCGCCTGTGGGTGCCAGATTGACTACCAGGCAAAAAAGAATAAATATGATCTGATCATTTACTGCTCCGACCTACATATACCCAAACGCATGCGCAAAACTAAAATGATTTGGGTACAGGAGGGGATGACCGATAAATTGACCGCCTGGGCGAAAGTGATAAAATCGCTGGGCCTATCAGGGGGCCTTAGCGGTAATACGTCTTTAAATGGCTCCTCAAATATTTGTGACATTTATTGCGCCGGCTCCGAGGGCTATAAAGAACAATTTGTACGGCTTGGAACCCGAAGAGAAAAAATTGTGGTAACAGGAATTCCCAACTACGATGATATCGAACAATATCTCGACAATGATTTTCCCTATAAGGATTACGTGATGGTAGCCACTACCGATATGCGCGAAACATACCGGTGGGAGAACCGGCCGGCGTTTATAAAACACGCGGTAAAAATTGCCGCCGGCCGCCGGTTGCTTTTCAAGTTGCATCCCAACGAAAATTTTAAGAGAGCCGAACGGGAGATCCGGAAATACGCACCGGCAGACAGTATGATCTACCATGCAGGCAATACCGACCAAATGATTGCCAATTGCAGCGAACTGATCACCCAATACTCAACGGTGGTATATGTTGGGCTGGCACTAGGTAAAAAAGTACACTCGTATTTCGACCTGGATGAACTGAAGCGGCTTGCACCCGTGCAGAACGGCGGTACTTCAGCACTTAAAATTGCAGATATATGCAGGGACATTTTAGGGCCACGGGAAAAGCCGGCTGACACCATGAGGCGTTACGACTTTGAGCACAGCACTTAGGGCTGCATTATTGGTGTGTTGCGACGCTGCCGTTGTTATCCAATTCAAGGAATGGATTATAAGCGATTTCCCAAAGGTTGTCCTCGATATCGGCGACATAACCGCTATATCCGCCCCACGATGTCTTTTTCGGCATTTTAACAATTCGAACACCTTTACTTTTTAAGGCCTCAAACTCCCTGTCAACTTCCGTTTCTGACCGGTAGTTGATAGCCAGCGTAAATTTTTTAAACCCTCTGCCTTCTTTTGAAACGCCCGCGTCTTCCGCCAGTTCGTCCGCCGGGAAAATCGACAATATAAAACCGTTCATTTTAAAAAATACGATGCCATCGGTTTTTATAGGCGTCCAGCCGAATTTTTCGATGTAAAATTGCTTCAACGTATTCATATCCTTTGCGCCAAGTGTGATAAAAGTTAATCGCTGTTCCATAGTTTGCATTGTTTTTTGGTTCGATTGTCCGTTTGCCTTTGAAATACTTAAAGCCAAAAGCGCAAAGCAAAAAGTTTTGAGTGTGTCTTTTACAAGCATGGTGTTTGATTTTAGCTGGACGAATTTATTGCATTCCCGAGGCTTCCACTTTGGAAAAATGCGACAAAATTATAATTGCGCCGGGGCGACACCGGTGTATCTTTTCATCTCGTTGGTAAGGTGCGAGTGGTCGTAATATCCGCACTCGAAAGCGATTTGCAGCAGGCTTTTTTGTAATGTGTTATTTTTGATCACCCTGAAGGTGGTTTGGTACCGTACCAGGTTAATAAATTCTTTAGGCCTGATACCCATTTTCCGGTTAAAGGCCCTCTCCAGTTGCCTCGTCGTAGTAAAATACTTTTCTGCGAGCGCTTTAACGGTGAGCAGGCCTTTTGATTCCTGTATTCCCGAAATCATCGGAAGGATAGACCGAACCGGTTTAGATAACTTTTTTAGAAAGAAATGATCGAGATATTGAACAGCATATTTTATAGTGTCATCAAAGTCAGGTGCAAAGCTCTTGTCCAAAGCAACGGTGGTATCTGTCAGCTTTTCCAGCGAAGGATAGTCGTAAAACACAGTGAATGCCGCTGGTTTGAAACGAATACCCAAAAGCCGGGTTTCAGGCAGCATCAGGGTTTCTTTAAACCGTGTCATGGTGCCGATGAGGTAGGCTTGCCCGCTATCCAGCACATAGGAGTTGTTTTCCGAAAGGCAGTCAGGGCCGATGTTTAAGATGATATCGATACAGCCATCGGGTAATATCTTTTCGGTTTGTATGCCTTTCACTTCGCCCGCAGCTGTCCAATAGGCGTCGATATAAGGCGCGAGGGCAGGGTGAGGGGCAAACTCTGTGTATTGCATAGCGGAAATCAATGTTAAAAATAGCCCTTTACGCAGTAAAATACTATTTGCCCTCAATTAAATAAAAAACGCCCCGGGTTGCTCCGGGACGCTAATTGATTGATATTATATTGGTCTGTAAAAGATTGTTTTCGATAACAAAGCGATGAGCCAGTCAGTGAAATCATAAAAATCACTGAAAATCTGTGATCTTACTCGTTAAACCCCGTGTCCCTCAGCTTAATGTAATCGTCCAGCGTATGCAGTTCCATGCCTTTATTGCGCGCTTTTTTAATAAAGGCAGCGCTTACACCGTGATCGGCCAGCTGTTCAGCTTTGTCGAGGCTCAGATCCTTAAAGCCAAGGGCCTTAATTTCGCGGATAAACTCCCCGCTTACGCCATGATCAACCAGGTTTTGGGCGCGTTCAAGCGAGATGTCTTTGTATCCCATGCTTTGCAGGTTGCCTATGAAATTTGCACTAACGCCGTGGTCGATCAACTCTTCGGCGTGGTCGACGGTTACGTCTGTATAACCCATTTTATGCAGATCTTCAACGTAGTGAGCGCTCACGCCATGATCTACCAGTTCTTCAGCTTTTTCAAGCGTGAGGTTCGGATACCCCATCTTTTTTATTTCATCGATATAGCGGGCGCTCACCCCGTGATCACACAATTCCAGGGCCCTGTCCAGTGAAAAGCCTTTATAACCAGCCTGGTGTAATTCGGCGATGTAGCGGGGGCCGACGCCGTGTTCCCTCAATTCAACAATTTTATTTAAACTTTGATGGCCATAGCCTTCGGTTTTAAACAGGTTAAAATAATCTGCCATTACCTTGCGGTTCAGGTCTTGCTCGGCCAAATCTTTAAACTGCTCGTTACTAATGCTGGCGTAGCCATTGTCCCTCATAAAGTCAAAATAAGCCTTGTTGATGTCGCTGGTGAACACACTGAACATCAACTCTTCGTTTAGGCCGGTATAACCTTTCTGTCCGAGCCAGGTTTTATAGGTCGCATTTTCCTCAAAATGATAAGTGCCGTGCCCCCAATGATCCTGGAAAACGCCTTTAAAGGAAACTTTACCAGCATCGCGGGTCAGGCTGAATTCGCCGACCTTTTCCATCGGCAGGGTCCCGAAATCCGAAACGCTGAAATTGCGGCCATCGCTCCAGTCTTTCCCATAAAACTGGATATTAATTATATTGTCCTTTATCACGGCGTCCCAGGTACCGGGCTGGTTATTGCTCCAACCATTATGCCTATTCCCGCTCCAGTCTTCGTCCCTGGTTTTTTCCTTTACATTTTCTTTTACTTTCTCCTTTACTTTACTCTGTGAAAACGCAGCACCACAAAAAAGCGTCAGCATAAAAACGGCTGAAAGGCCTGTTGAAAATATTTTTTTCATGATCGTCAATATTTTAACTTAAACAATACAGTCAACTTAATCAACTCAATTAAACGAATTCTTCAGCTCGATATACTTCCTTAAATTATCCGACTTAAAGCCTTTTTGCTGCATTTCGGCTACGTATTCGGGAGTAACGCCGGTTGATTTAAGCGCAGGCAGCTCGTGTAGCGGGATATCCTTAAAGCCAAGCTTTTTAAAGCCGTTAACATAATCGGCGGTGATATTCATCGATTTAAGCGGGATGATGGAATGGGCCGCTACATCGCTGTAGCCCAGGTCGATCCAGCTTTTAACATATTCGGGCGTGATGTCAAGCGATTTAAAAGCAATAATATCATGCGCTGCAATATCCTTCATGCCAACCGAAATGAAGCCCTTAACGTATTCCGGGGTGATTTTTTCTGACTTAAACGCTACGATGTCATGTGCGGCGACGTCGTTATAGCCAATTTCTTTAAAGCCTTTAACATAATCAGTGCTGATGTCCATCGATTTGAAAGCGATAACATCGTGCGGGGCAATGTCTTTAAAGCCGGCATCCATTAAACCTTTGACATATTCAGGCGTAATTTTTTCTGATTTGAAAGCGATGATGTTGTGGATAGGGATGTTGTTATACCCAACCGCAGCGAAGCCTTTTACATAATCGGCTGAAATATCCATCGACTTGAAGGCAATGATATCATGCAGCTTTACGTCCTTATAACCAAACTGGCTGAAATTTTTGACGTAGCCGGCAGTAATTTTCATTGATTTAAGGGCGATCAGGTCATGCGGCGCCACATCGTTATAACCAATGGCTTTAAAAGACTGGATATAAGCTGCGTCGACTTTCATGGCGCACATGGCAGTAAGGTTATGCGATGCAATGTCCTTATAGCCGTTTTGCGCCAGCATCTCAACATACGCCCGTGTTACGTTGGCAGTAAACCACTGGAACGGGTCGTTATCGTGGATGTTGGTTACGCCTGAGTGTTTGATATAATCGACCAACTCCTTGTTTGGAGTTAGCTTGTAAGTGCCAAAACCCATATCATCTTCAAATTTGCCGTTGAATACTAAAGTGCCGGCTTCTCTTTTTAAACTAAATTCGCCTTTTGCGCTTCGGGGCAGGTTAGGAAAATCGCTCAGGCTGAAGTTTACATTGTTTGACCAATTGTGTTCTTCGCTGGTATCCAGCTGTTTGCCTTTAAATTCAATTTCAAGCCTGTCACCTTTAATAGTGGCAAACCATTTGCCTTCCAGCATATCCACATCTGTAATATTTACGTCCACGTCCATATTCGGATTAACATCGATATCCGGGATAACCACCGGCGGCACGATAACCGGGTTAACCATAGGATTGACATTAATAATAGGGTTGACAAAGGGATGAACATTTGCCGCAATATTCGCGCTGATTACGGGCGCGAGATGCGCATTTATAGTACTGGTGATAACAGGCGTAACCATCGCGTTAACATTGGCAGTAACCGCTTCAGTTACAACCGGTGTTACGGTTGATGTCACCACTGGCGCTACTACCGGCCTAGTGGTCGCCACCACCTGGGCGTTGGCGACAGGCGTGGCCAGCGCAAGGCAGGCCAGGGCTATTTTGCCGCTCCTGCTTAGCTGGTGAAATATTGTTGGTTTCATAATTTTGTTGTTTTATTGTTTGTTGTTGATTGTTAGTTTGTTAAGTGCTCGTTTTGCCCGATTTATTAGCGTGACACACCCCCGCCCCCTCTCAAGAGGGGAATCGCACGTGGCCATAAAAAATTAAATAGTCTCTAATCGCCAGCCTCTAATCTCTAATTAAAAGCATTCTTCAGCCGGATGTATTTCTCCAGGTCGTCTGAGTTAAAGCCTTTTCCGCGCATTTCGGTAACATATTGGGGTGTAATACCCATAGCTTTTGCCGAGGAAAGTTTGCTAAGCGATACATCTTTAAATCCAAGATCTTTAAAACCTTTGATATAATCGGGCGTAACATTCATTGCCTTTAATTCAGTAAGATTATTGACCGAAATATCCTTGTAGCCAACCGCTTCGAAGCTTTTGATGAAATCTTCGGTGATGCCCATCGCTTTCAGGGATGATAAATTGTTCACCGTTAGATTTTTATAACCGAGGGCCTCAAATTGTTTTACATATTCGGGAGTAATGCCTAACGATTTAAGCGACGATAGCTGGTTGATAGTGAGGTTTTTGTAGCCGATCTCTTCAAAGCTATGGATATACTCAGGCGTAATGCCCAGCGCTTTTATACTCGTCAAATTATTCGGACTCAGTTCTTTAAAACCCATGGCCTGGTATTGATGGACAAAGTCGGGGGTAACGCCCATAGATTTCAATGATGACAATTCATTTATCGACAGGTTTTTGTAGCCTATCACGTCGAAGCTATGGATGTATTCGGGCGTGATACCGAGGGCTTTTATAGACGACAGCTTATTTACGGAAAGGTCTTTATATCCCAAATTGCGGTACTTGATAACGAACTCAGGCGTAATGCTCATCGATTTTAAAGTCGCCAGGTTTTCGACGCTCAGGTTTGTAAACCCGATAGCTTTAAAGCCGCTAATAAACTGTGGGGTAATACCCAGCGCTTTAAAGGTTGTCAGTTCGTGCATCGGCAGGTTTTTGTACCCGGCCACAGCCAGTGAATGAACGAAGCTGGAATCGATGTTCATGGCTTTAAAGCTGGAAATAGCTTCGGCACTTGGCATGTGATCATCACCGTTGCCGTCACCATCTTCCTTTAATTTTGCTTTTTTCAGGCTTGCAATATAGGCGCCGTTAATATGCTGTGCTTTAAAGCTGATCAGTTCGTTAAAGGAAATGTTTTTATAACCGGCTTTATGTATCTCCTCAACATAAGCGGCGGTAATGCCCATTGCTTTACCCGATACGAGGTCGTTCGGGCTCAGATCGGCATAACCATTTTCTTTCAGCATTTTGATGTAAGGCTCATCCACTTTAAGCGCCGACATCGAGATCAGGTTTTCTTTCGACAGATCCTTGTAGCCATTACGTTTCAACATGGCCAAATAATCTTTCGTTACATTCATCACAAAGAATGCAAAGGAATCGCCATCTTCAATATCGTCGATGCCTTGTGATTTTAAGTAGGCGGTAAAATCTTTATCGGCCGTAAACTTGTAGTGTCCGTAACCATCATTGCCTTCAAAGCGGCCGGTGAACAGGATGCTGCCGGCTTCGCGTTTCAGCGTAAAGTCGCCCTTTTTGTCTTTTGGCAGGGCCGAAAACTCGTTCAGGTTAAAAGTCGAGCTGCTCGACCAGTTGTGATCATCGTCATCGCTTTTAAACTCGATCCTTACCTTTTCGCCTTTGATGGTAGCAAACCAGGCGCCTTCGGTTTGGTCGTTTGTAAAATGGAAACTGATATTCGGTTTTACAACAGGGTTAACTTTTATCGAGGCGTTTACTTTAGCGCCGGCATCAGTTGATGTTTTGCTGTAGGCCATGGGGCTGTTCAGCGCGCACACCAGGCCGCCGAGCAGGGGAACCAGGAAGAAATACTTCCACATGATATGTATGTTTGATCGTTTTGCGTTCATCATTAAAATTCTTCTTTTCAGTAAGGATTGGTTGTAGTTGGTGGTGATGCCCAGCGACAGGTGCGGGGCCGATACTTTCAGCAGGCTCATCTGGTAGCTGGTCCGCTCAACCTCTTTATGTCCCAATACCGAATCGTCGGTTAAAAACTCCAGGTTATTTTCTACCTCTTTGCGGTACAGCCAGGCAAACGGATTAAACCATTGCAGCACCAGCATCAGCTCGGCCATAATTATATCAAAGCTATGGCGCTGCTCAATGTGTATCTTTTCGTGCAGTAATATCTGGCTGTAAGTATCCCAGTCGTATTTTTCGGGGTTGATAAAAATATTATTGCCGAAGGAGCAGGGCGCTTTATCGCCGCTCAATTCGACAATACGGAACTTGCCGTCCCGTATAAAAGGACGTGTATAAGCGTGGAAAAGCAACACAATAAATTGCAATAACAGGTTAAGCCCGAATGCGGCCACACCTATCCAGTATAAATAAAATAGCCATTTAAGTACTGTTGGCAATATTGGGGCTGATGGCTCGCTGGGTTTTACCGCAGGCTGAACTGCCGGCGCGGCTTTGGCAATAACAGGCGTCACATGTACCGGGGCAACCGGGCTGGCCTTGTGCGTAGCCTGCTTTGTTTCGGTTTGAACCGGCAGCACGTTGGTTTGCGGAACGTCCACAACCGGCTGTGAAACATTAACCGTTTGTTGCGGGGCTTCTGTTTGTTTTGGGGCGATTTGCAAAGCCCATTGCTGTGGTATAGAAATTAACGGCAATACAAAGGCCAGCGCCAGGCAGCAAACCAGGATGATGCGGTTTAGCCGGTAAAATGTTTCCTTTTGCAGCAGCAGCTTGTAAAACAAAAGGCAAACGGAAATAAGTAATGCTACATGCAGAATGTACGGTATCATTTCTGTTGCGATTTAATGAGGTTTACAATTTCGTTTAGTTCAGCTTCGGATATTTTTTGCTCTTTGGCATAAAACATCAGCATATTGGGATACGAATTATCAAAGTACTGGCTCACTATATCACTCATCGCCTGTTCCTGGTACAGCTTTTTTGATATGACCGGGTAATACCGGAAAACGTTACCAAAAGTTTCGTGCGCCAGGAACCCTTTGTCTTCCAGTATCTTTACCATAGTGGCAATGGTATTGTAATGCGGCTTTGGGTCGGGCATTTCATTGATGATCTCTTTGATAAATGCGTGTCCCAGCTGCCATATGGCCTGCATAATTTGTTCTTCTCTTTTCGCCAGTTTTTGCATGATGATCTAATTTTTATCAAAGGTTGTACTAATTTATTAGGATTGCAACTAATTGATTAGTATTTGAGTGATAATTTTTATAAGATGTTGATTATCAGGTATAAATTTTTTACTTGCGGCATATATCCCCTTTAGACACTTGAAGGGCTTGAAAAGATGAGAGAGTAAAATAAATTATGTGATTACTATTTGTGATGCCTCCGTGATTTTAGCGCGATCATGGCCTTTAGTTGCAAGTCTTTTAGCTTTTCTATCGCGCTCTCTCTGCGGGTTTGGAGCGCTGGTTTATTGTCGTGGCTTGTTTGTGTGTCGTTGCTTTTCATCTCAATTTGTATTTGGCGTACTGTCATTGCACAGGCTATAAATACCGCTAAATCTATTGCCAGCGTGGTGATATAGAAATATCTTTCCGCCGTGTGACGTATTGTTATGATCATCGTTAAGATGCCGTGAACGATCAATTGACACATTGTCACTATGAGCGCTATCGCCAGTATTGCGCCTGTAATATTCCGCTTGACATCAAAGCCCAGGGAAACAAAGAATAGCAGAATTGCCACCGAAACCGCAATGTGTACATAAAAATGAAGCATAAAGCAATTTGTTTGATCGCATTAGCCTCTATCATGCAGGTCTATAAAAAGCAAGCGTGAGGCCTCATAAGCTACCACGCCCGACCAAGAGCGTACACACGATGAGTAACCCCACGCTATTGCGTGAGCATAACTCTCCCTCGTATGTTCATGCTTGAATTTTTGGTCGGTTCGGTAGCTTGAACGAGTTCGCTATTTCAATAAAATTGAAGTAAAGATAGTGATTTTTGCTGCGGCAAATTGTTGAAAACTTTATTAAAATAAATTTAGTTTATTAAAATTCGTTAGTATATTTGGCTATATATTTCTAACGAAATGATAGAGCGTTTTTACATATCTCCGGAAATTGAAGCAGCTACAAAAAAGGCGTGGGAAGGTGACCCATTAGCTAAAGAGATTGAAGAAATCAATCGGACTATCGAAACCAAAGCGTCTGAAATTGCAGAATTAGAAGGTAAATTAAATCGCTTTAAAACTGAACGTGCCGCGCTTCCCATAAAATGGCGACATTCTACTCTTTGGTGTTTAGCAGTTGATGAAAAAAATAGGCGCTATTTTTTGAAAACTACTCCCGGCGTTTATAAATGTGTGGCATTTAAAAATCAGATCGATGTGACCCCAGACATGAAAAACAAAGTTGCGGTTACACTTGCCAATTTATTTAAGGACGGTAAGATCGGCCGCATTTATCATAATGGTACATATTATTACGGACTAAGGAAATTCTTTACAGAAGATTTAACACAGTTAAAAGACGAGTATTTATCTGATTTAGATAAACTTGTGATATAAGTATAAAATAAAAAACCGCTATTCGATGCTTGAGACACGGAGAACAGCGGTTTTTAAGATCAAAACAGGGGAATGTATTGGATACCGGCAGACCTCTGACACGTAGGCCGAAGGGTTCGAGACCCTTATTCTCCACCATTTTTGCTTGCTACAAAGGTAAGCACATGTTTTTGTTTTTGCAACTACTAAAACTTACTGGCATGAAATACACCTTACAAGAGTTCATCAAAGAGTATCCAAACGATGCAGCGTGTTTAGACAAAGTGTTTAAACTACGGTTTGGCGACATGCACCGTACTTGCCCCTGTTGTGGGAAGGAAACAACATTTAGACGCGTTGTAACGCGCCGATCCTATCAATGCAGGCTATGTTATCACCAGTTATATCCGTGTGCTAATACGCCGTTTAACAAGACGCGAACGCCCTTGAATTACTGGTTTTACGTGATGTACATTATGACAACAACACGCAACGGCGTGGCCTCTAAAGAGGTGCAAAGGGCGTTAGGGGTAACTTACAAAACCGCGCATAAAATGACTACCCAGGTTCGCAAGCTCATGGCAGAATACCAGCACGGCAAGCGGTTAGGCGGCCATGTTGAAATTGATGAAACCTACGTACCGATCAAACGGCAAAAGAGCAACGAAACGGGACGCAATAACGACACTAAAAAGGCGGTGATTGGCATTGTAGAGCGATTAGGAGAAGCACGGGCAATTGTTGTCGATGATGTTAAGGCAACAACAACCCATCCGTATATCGAGGCTAATGTTGACAAGGAAGCACAGGTAAGCACAGATGAATTTCACTTGTATAAAAACCTTCAACATTTGGGATATATCAACCACGAAACCATTAACCACGGCATGGAGGAATACCGGCGCGGGCGCGTATCAACCAATACAGTTGAGGGATTTTTCAGCCAGTTAAAGCGGATGATCGGCGGCACACATTTACATGTGTCGGGTCAGCATTTGCAAAAATATGTTGATGAAGCGGTGTTTAGATATAACCACCGATTTAAGGACGTGGATATGTTTGGATGCTTAGTCCTAAAGATCATTGCTTATCAGGAGAAGCCATCTTCTTAAGCACAAAATCGAATAACTCTTTCCCATCTTCTTTTGAGCCGACCTGCGAAACCGCAGGCGGGAATTTATCATTTTGCTTTCGCGGATTTCTTGCACCAAGATTTGCGGCCAGCTCTTTAGTTTTAACAACTGGTAATAACGCTTCCCCTTCCGGGTCGTCGTCATAAATCCTTTCAGCCTTTCTTTTCTTTTTTTGCTTCGCCATATCGTAAAGATACAGCTATTCTAAATTATCACAAGTGTCTAAAGGGGATATATGCCTTTACTTGCGAGAGAGGCATAGGAGCGCGCATAAAAAAACCAAATCAGCAAGTGTCCGTAATCGGACACCTGGTATATCAAATACGGACGGATTTGTGCTATTTTTTCGTCGAAAATCTTGCCCCATCGGGGCAATCTATTTGTAGAAAAAATCGACACATAACATATTGCCCCGCCAGGGGCTACCTAATTTTGCGGTTTGGTTATTGGATTAGGCGGTGAAGATAATAGGTAGCCCCTACGGGGCAAATCAAGGTTTAATTGTTTGTGCTACAAATAGGTAGCCCCTAACGGGGCATCAGTTCGCTTGGATTAAGCCCATAAATTTCACCGCTGATAGTAATCCTAAAATCCATCTAATCCTACAAATCTTAGTCAACCGTCCGCCACCGAACACCCACCATACCAAATCCGAACGCGTTAGGAGTTTTTAAATCTGCATAAATAGCTCATATTAAATGCCTTATAAAAACGGCATAATCTTAGCGGAAGCATTCGCCAAACCGCTTACGTTATGATCAGGAATTACTTACTTATCGCTTTCAGAAACCTTTCAAAAAACAAGGCTTTCTCGTTTATCAATATTTTTGGCCTTGCCGTGGGTATGGCCGCCGGACTACTTATTATACAATATGTAAGCTTCGAGCTAAGCTTTGATACCTTCCACTCCAAAAAGGACAGGGTATTCAGGGTAACACAGGACCGCTACGACCGCGGCAAACTGAGCACCCAATGGGCAGGGGGCGCTTTTGCGGAGGGTAACGCATTTAAAAATAACTTCCCGCAGGTGGAAGATTTTGAAAAGATAGTTGACGCCGGTTCGGTACTCGCTATTAACAACGACAAGAAGATCGTACTCGAAAAATCCTATTTCGCAAGCGCTTCTTTCTTCAATATTTTCAGCTACCCGCTGCTCAGCGGCGACCCGAAAACAGCATTAAAGGACGTTTACTCCGCTGTGATCACTGAGTCTGTCGCCAAAAGACTTTACGGAACTACTGATGCAGTTGGTAAAACTTTTAAATATGATGTGAATGTGATGAAGGTTACCGGCGTGATGAAAGATTACCCGGAAAATACACATTTCCGCAGCGATCTGTTGATTTCGTACAGCACTTTCCTGAAGTTCGTAGGCCCGAAAAACGATATCGACAATGCCTGGCTAAACGACGGCTGTTTAACCTACCTTTTACTCAAACCGGGGGTGGATGCCAAACAACTTGAGGCTAAATTTAAACCCTATGTCGACGGGGTATATAAAAAGATAAACTGGTCGGGCGCCAGCGCGGTGTATCATTTACTGCCTTTGGAGAAGATCCATCTTTCGCCCAATTTAATGCTGGAGTCGGAGCCCCATGGCGATGGCAAATCGGTTTATTTATTAGCAGGCATCGCCATTTTTGTGATCATCATCGCCTGGATCAATTATATCAACCTGGCTACGGCACGCGGTATTGGCCGCGCCAAGGAGGTGGGTGTTCGTAAGACGCTTGGATCAAATAAGGGCCAGCTGCTTTGGCAATTTATGATGGAGGCCTTGCTGCTCAATGGGCTGGCGGTGGTGCTTGCCATTATATTAATTATGGTGTTCCTGCCTATCTTTTCGGCCCTGTCTGGTCAAACTGTCACCCTCAGCTTGCTGTTTACCCCGGTATTTTGGGTAGGGGTTGCCGGGTTATTGTTGGTTGGATCATTCTTCTCCGGTTTCTACCCGGCTATTGTGCTTTCCAGCTTCAGGCCGGTAGAGGTATTAAAGGGAAAATTGTCCGCCTCGTCGCGCGGTGTCATCCTACGCAAGGTTATGGTTGGTTTTCAATTTGCAGCCTCTATATTCCTGCTCATCTGGTCGCTGACCGTTTACCGGCAGGTAAGCTTTATGGAAAAGCAAAACCTGGGCATTAATATTGATCAAACACTGGTGATCAAACAGCCTTTGGCGCATATCGATTCGTTTTACCGCAGCATGAGCGCCTTTAAAAACGAATGCCTCCGCAACCCATCGATCAAAAGTATAACCGTGTCAACGTCCATACCCGGCGAGCCGGTGCAATGGAATGCAGGCGGCATTAAACCAAAAGGTACCGATCAATCCCAGGGCAAACAGTACCGCATCATTGGCGGCGATTATGACTACCTGAAAGCGTACGGCGCCAAGCTGATAGCCGGCCGGGTGTTTTCAAAAGATTTTACGAGCGACCCGCATGCCGTTGTGTTTAACGAAAAGGCAACAGAAGAAATGGGCTTTGACAAGCCTGAACAAGCCGTAGGCAAGCAAATTGATTTTTGGGGACAGGTGTACACCATTATCGGCGTGGTGGAGAATTATCACCAGCAATCGCTGCATGATGCATATGATGCCCTGATATTCCGCTGCATACCTGATGTACGCGGCAATGTTTCCGTAAAGGTGAATGCGGCCAAGCTTGATCAAACCCTGGCGACTTTAAAATCAAACTGGAAGGCGTTTTTCCCGCAGGACCAGTTCGATTACTTCTTCCTCGATCAGCATTTTAACGAGCAATATCACGCCGATAAGCAATTTGGGCAGGTGTTTGCAACATTTACCGGAATCGGCATTTTGGTTGCCTGTTTAGGGTTGTTCGGCCTGGTTTCATATACCATTGTACAGCGTACCAAGGAGATCGGCATCCGCAAGGTACTGGGCGCTTCGGTTAATACTATTCTCCAGTTATTATATAAGGATTTCGCTCAATTGGTGTTCATCGCCTTTGTAGTGGCCGCGCCGCTGGGATGGTTCGCCACTCACAAATGGCTGCAATCGTACGCCTTCAGGATCGATATCAGCTGGCTGTTTTTTGTGATCCCATTTGTTACGGTGACGTTTGTGGCCATGGCAACGGTATCGTACCTGAGTATTAAAGCTGCTTTGATGAACCCGGTGGTAAGTTTGAAGGTGGAGTAGTGAGAGGTGAGTAGTGAGTGGTGAATGATTGTGAAATTTTATATTTACATTAGTATTATACAACAATACTGACTACTCACCATTCACCGCTCACCACCATGCTTAAAAACTACATCAAAACTGCCTGGCGCAACTTGCTGAAAAACAAGTTTTACTCCATTATCAATATCGCCGGCCTAACCGCCGGGCTCGCGATCGGCATCATGATATTATTATGGGTGCAGGATGAACTTAGTTTCGATAGTTTCCACAAAAAAGCGCCCAATATTTACCGACTTGAGCTTTTCGGCGGTACGGGAGCCAGCCGGCAGATTTGGCCCTTCGGCGTGGCGCCTATAGGCCCGCTTTCAAAAAGAGCCTTGCCGCAGATAGAAGACTTCGTGCGCATCACCAGCAAAGCGGATCTTTATGCTCCCCTTTATATATATGGTGATAAAGTGTTTAACGACGAAAAAGCAGCCTTTGCAGATCCGTCTTTTTTTTCGGTGTTTGATTTCCACATCATAAAGGGCAATCCTGCAAACCCTTTCCCGAATGATAATTCAATAATAATCACCCAAAAGACGGCCGAAAGATATTTCGGGAACAGCAACCCGCTCGGTAAAATTATCTCGACCAGTTACAGGGAAAATTATACTGTAAGCGGTGTCATAAAGGATTTTCCGGACAACTCAAGCATTAATTACGATATGTTGATGCCTTTCAGTTATTATGTCCACCATATGCCCCCCGGGGTGGATATCAATAACGATTTTATGTCGTATGGCTACGAAACTTATTTGCTGCTAAAACCCGGTACCGATTTAAAAAGTCTCTCCGTTAAAATAAGGCAGGTACATTTAGCCCATAAACCCGACGATACGGATGCCGATTACCTGCTGTTGCCCCTGGCAAAAATGCACCTCTACAATGCCGACCTTACCGACAAAGGCATCGGCACCGTAAGGATATTTATCATTATCGCGCTGCTCATACTGGTTATTGCTTGTATCAACTATGTGAACCTGTCGACTGCGCGATCTATGCTACGGGCAAAAGAGATCAGCATGCGTAAAATTGTTGGTGCTGCAAAATCGCACCTGTTTATGCAATTTATTTTCGAAACAACATTATTATTCCTGCTGGCCGCAACCCTCGCTATCGGTCTCATATTTATTTTGATGCCGTTGTTTAATCATATATCGGGCAAACAATTAATATTAAACCTGGCCGATTACCGCATCTGGCTGGTCATACTCGCCACAATTGCAGGCACGCTTGGAGCATCCAGTATTTATCCGGCGCTGTTGCTTTCTTCATTTGAACCGCTAAACGCATTAAAGGGCAAAATATCCGCCGGTATCGGCGATGTGCTGTTTCGCAAAATACTGGTGGTTACGCAGTTTGTATTTTCAATTGTGCTTATCGTAGGCACCATAGTGATCACCGGCCAGTTAAACTACATCAGGTCGAAAGACCTGGGGTACGACAAAGCAAACGTATTTATGTTTGATATGCGCGCTATTGGGCCCCATTACGATGCCGCGCGTGCCGAATTGCTAAAACAGCCTGGTGTATTGGATGTGACGCGTTCAAGTGATCCTATTGTGAAGATAAGTGGCCAGGATGGTACGCCTCAATGGGATGACAAACCCGCAAATTCAACCTTTATCGTTCATCCCATGATTATCGATAAGGATTTTATACCCTTTTTTAAGTTGAAAATGGCAGCAGGTTCCGCATTTACCGGATCAATGAGCGACCCGGTTCATTTTATTTTAAACGAGGCTGCTGTAAAAGAGATCAGCATGAAAGACCCCATAGGCAAACGCTTTAAAATTGATGATATCGATGGAACGATCATTGGGGTTGTTAAAGATTTTCACTTTGCTTCGATGAAGGAAAAAATAGGGCCCACTATTTTTCTTTACACGCCACACTTCCTGCCCTACATATATGTAAAAACCACCGGCCGCGAAGCGCCAAAAGCCATCAAAGCCGCCGAAATCCAATTTAAGCGCTACAACAGCCAATATCCATTTAACTACCGTTTTTTGGACGATATTTTCAATAACCTTTACAAAGGCGAACAAACCGAAGGCACCTTATTTAATTATTTCGCGGGCATAGCCATATTTATCTCCTGCCTGGGTTTATTGGGATTGGCAGCTTATACTGCACAGGTCCGCACACGTGAAATTGGTGTACGCAAAGTGCTTGGTGCAAGTACAGGCCGCATTGTTGGCCTGCTGGCGCAGGATTTTGTGAAGCTGGTTTTCATCGCCATTTTAATTGCTACCCCGGCGGCCTGGTTTGCTATGCACAACTGGCTGGAGGGGTACGCTTACCGCATCGGTATTGGCTGGTGGGTGTTTGTACTGGCCGGGCTGCTGGCCGTTGTTATTGCATTTCTGACTATCAGTTTTCAGTCGGTAAAAGCGGCGATAGCAAACCCTGTAAAAAGTTTGCGGGCGGATTAGTGTCAAATCAAAAGTCATTAGTCGGGAGTCACTGTTGTCCGGTAAAATAAAAAAACAGGGGCGAAAGCCCCTGCATAGTTTAATTTTGAATTACCACACTCAAAAATCAGACTATGAGCAAAAGTACATTTTTTACCGGACAGC
>Ga0068856_100000074_pt1 | contig 94656 bp, 61 predicted proteins | sample KBSCornC62_FD_66595 | JGI IMG/M metagenome (GOLD analysis project Ga0068856, IMG submission 66595) | Corn rhizosphere microbial communities from Kellogg Biological Station, Michigan, USA - KBS Corn C6-2 | ecosystem: Host-associated > Plants > Roots > Rhizosphere > Soil ...
GCGTCTTCCTCGGCGCTGCCGCCGATCTCGCCGACCATGATGATGCCTTCGGTCTGCGGATCGTCCTGGAACAGCTTCAGGCAGTCGATGAAGCTCAGGCCGTTGATCGGATCGCCGCCGATGCCGATGCAGGTGGACTGGCCCAGGCCTTCGTTGGTGGTTTGGAACACGGCCTCATAGGTCAGCGTGCCGGAGCGCGACACGATGCCAACCTTGCCCGGCTGGTGGATGTGGCCCGGCATGATGCCGATCTTGCATTCGCCCGGGGTGATCACGCCGGGGCAGTTCGGCCCGATCAGCACGGTTTCCGGATGCTGCGCCAGCACGTTCTTCACGCGCAGCATGTCCAGCACCGGGATGCCCTCGGTGATCGCCACGATCACGCGGATGCCGGCGTCGACCGCTTCCAGGATGGAATCGGCCGCGAACGGCGGCGGCACGAAGATCACCGACGCGTCGGCGCCGGTTTCATCGACGGCCTCGGCGACGGAGTTGAAGACCGGCAGGCCGATGTGCTCGCTGCCGCCCTTGCCGGGGGTGACGCCGCCCACGACCTTGGTGCCGTAGTCCAGCGCCTGCTGCGCGTGGAAGGTGCCCTGCTGGCCGGTGAAGCCCTGCACGATCACCTTGGTGTTCTTGTTGACGAGAACGCTCATTGGTATGTCCTGTGTTCGTGTAGGAGCGCACCCTGTGCGCGATGCTCTTGAGGCGCGTGAAAAGCAAAAGCATCGCGCACAGGGTGCGCTCCTACAGGATGATTATTTGGCCGCGGCGACGGCCTTCTGGGCCGCGTCGTTGAGATCGTCGGCCGGCGTGATCGCCAGGCCGGAGTTGGCCAGCAGCGCACGGCCCTGCTCCACGTTGGTGCCCTGCAGGCGCACCACCACCGGGATCTTCAGGCCCACTTCCTTCACCGCGGCGATGATGCCCTCGGCGATCAGGTCGCAGCGCACGATGCCGCCGAAGATGTTGACCAGGATCGCCTTCACCTTGTCGGAGGAGAGGATCAGCTTGAACGCCTCGGTGACGCGCTCCTTGGTGGCGCCGCCGCCCACGTCGAGGAAGTTGGCCGGCTCGCCGCCCGCCAGCTTGATCACGTCCATGGTAGCCATCGCCAGGCCGGCGCCGTTGACCATGCAGCCGATCGAGCCGTCCATCGTCACGTAGTTGAGGTTGTTCTGCACCGCGGCCGCTTCGGCGGCGTCTTCCTGGGTGAGGTCGCGCATCGCGGCCAGGTCGGCGTGGCGGAACTCGGCGTTGTCGTCGGAGTTCACCTTGCCGTCCAGCGCGGCGAGGTTGCCGTCGACCAGGATCGCCAGCGGATTCAGCTCGACCAGCGAGAGATCCTTCTCGTTGAACAGCTTGTACAGGCCCAGCATGATCTTCGTGAGCTGGTTGACCTGCTTCGGATTCAGGTCCATCGCGAAGCCGAGCTGGCGGCACTGGTAGGGCTGCAGGCCTTCCACGAAGTCCACCACGATGGTGTGGATGTCCTCGGGGGTGTCCTTGGCCACCTGCTCGATGTCCACGCCGCCGTGCTTGGAGGCGATGAAGGAGACGGCCTTGGAGTCGCGGTCCACCAGAATCGACAGGTACAGCTCCTTGGCGATGTCGGTGGCGTCGGTGACCAGCACCAGGTTCACCGGCAGCGCGCGGCCGGCCGACTGGTAGGTCTCCATCTTGGTGCCCAGCATGCCCTTGGCGGCGGCGCGCACGTCGTCGAGGCTGCGGCAGAACTTGACGCCACCGGCCTTGCCGCGGCCGCCGGCATGGATCTGCGCCTTGACCATCCATTGGGAACCGCCCAGCGCCTTGGCGGCGTCGACGGCGGCATCGGGGGAGTTGGCGACCTTGCCCGGCGGTACGGTGATGCCGTACTGCGCGAACAGTTCTTTGGCCTGGTATTCGTGGAAATTCATTCGATAGCCTCGAGCGAACGGGGAAAACGGCCTCGCGCGGAAGGGACGCGGCGCGGGCTTGCGGGGGTCGGACGGCGTGGAGCGTGGCCGGTGGAAACGTCTGGAGCGAAAGGCTTGCCGTGTGGGGACAGGTTTTCGTCGTTTTGCCGGCCCATAGCGGTTTCACGGGCCAAGAAACGGCGGAAATATGGACCACACGGCGGGCCTTGCAGCCCGGGCGGCTTCCACCGGCCACACTCCTGTGTGCTGCCGGCTTGCGATGCGCGCGGCGATGTCCCGACGAGGCGGGAACCGCGCGAAACGGCCGCCCATTTTCGCGGAAGCGGCCCCCGATGGAAAGGGGCGGCCCCGGAACCGGCCTTGGGCGTGGCATGCCGCCGGAGCGCGGATGGCCGCCCCGGCCCGGCTGTCGGCCGCCCGGGCGACGGCGTCGGGCCGCTCGCCGGGCCGAACCGTCCGGACGGCTCGAAGTTTCCACGGGGGCAACCCTTATACTCCGCCAGACCGCCCGGGAGCGTCGTACACCGTGTCCAGCAACGTCCTGCCGCAGCTCAACGCCCAGCGCGCCGTTCCGGCGGCGATCCGCCACGAGATGCTGTTCCTCAACGCGTTCCGGCTGATCCAGGCGTTGATGTACATCGGGCTGGCGTTCGCGCCGATGCAGCTCGGCGGCGTGCCGCTGACCTCGCCGCAGCTCGCCCTGCTGGTCACCCTGCCCTACCTGCTGTTCGCCATCGCGGCGCTGGCGCTGACCGGGCGCTGCGTGCCCTACGCCAAGGTGGTCGTGTCGATCTGGCTGGTGGTGGACATCACCGCTGCGGTGCTGACGCTCAGCGCGATCGACTACGCGCGCATCGGCATCGCGATGATGCTGGCGGTGAACCTTGGCGTGGGCGCGCTGATCCTGTCGCTGCGGCTGTCCAGCTTCTTCGCCGCACTGGCCACGCTGGGCCTGCTCGCCCACGCGCTGCTGGCCCAGCCCGGCAGCAACGCCGGCGACCGCAACCTGCTGGAATCCGCGCTGTTCGGCCTGGCCTATTTCGCGATCACCACGCTGTGCCACGTGCTGGGCCGGCAGCTGCGCGCCAGCGAGGCGCTGGCCGAGCAGCGCAGCACCGACCTGGCCAACCTGTCGCAGGTCAACGAGCTGATCATCCGCCGCATGAAGACCGGCGTGCTGCTGGTGGACGACGCCAACCGCATTCACCAGATCAACGAGTCGGCCTGGATGCTGCTGGGCAACCCCAGCGCGGACCAGCGCGACCTGGGCCGGCTGGCGCCCGAGCTGTCGCGCCGGCTGTACCACTGGATGACCTCGGGCAAGCTGGACGAGACCGCCACCCAGCTCGCCGACGGCGTGCCCGAGGTGGTGCCGCGCTTCTCCCGCCTCGCGCCGAACGACGACTCGCTGGTGCTGATCTTCCTCGACGACACCTCGCTGGTCTCGCGCCGTGCCGAGGAGCTCACGCTCAGCTCGCTGGGCCGGCTGTCCGCCTCGATCGCGCACGAGATCAGAAACCCCTTGGCGGCGATCCGCTACTCGGCGCAGCTGCTGGCCGAGTCGGAAAAGATGGACAGCTCCGACCAGCGCATGGTGGAGATCATCAACAACCACTGCGTGCGGCTCAACGAGATCATCGAGAACATCCTGCAGCTGTCGCGGCGCGAGCGCTCGCGGCCGGAAACGCTGGACCTGGGCCGCTGGGCGCAGGGCTTCGTGGACGAATACAAACTCGGCAACGACATCGGCAACGACACCTTGCGGGTGGTCGTGGGCGGCGCCGTCGCGGTGGCCGCGATGGCCGACCCGCAGCAGCTGCAGCAGGTGATGTGGAACCTGGTGCAGAACGCGCTGCGCTACGGCCGCCTGCCCGGCGAGCCGGCACGGGTGATGGTGATCGTGCGCAACGGCGAGCACGGCGAGCCGATCCTGGAAGTGACCGACCGCGGCCCCGGCATCGCGCCGAAAGTGGCCGCGCAGATCTTCGAGCCGTTCTACACCACCCACGAATACGGCACCGGCCTCGGCCTGTACCTGGCCCGGCAGATGGCCGAGGCGAACCAGGCCTCGCTGGAATACGTGCGCGTGGCCGGCGGCGGCAGCTGCTTCCGCCTGCTGCTCACGCCGCCGCAGATGAACCGGCAGGCGGGCGAGGCGGCCGTCGGCTGAACTGCGCCGGCCGGGCTCAGGTCGCCCGCACGATCAGGCTGGTCGGCAGCATCTGCGAGGCCACCGGCTGGCCGTCGATCAGCGCCAGCACCTTGCGCGCCAGCAGCACGCCGCCCTCCTGCCAGTTCTGCCGCACGGTCGACAATGGCGGCAGGAAGCTGGCGCCGTGCGGGGTGTCGTCGTAGCCCACCACCGCAACGTCGTTCGGCACCGACAGGCCCTGCTCCACCAGTGCGCGGATCGCGCCCATCGCCAAGAGGTCGCTGCAGGCGAAGATCGCGTCGAAATGCACCTTGCGGGCGGCCAGCGAGCGCACCGCGTCGACGCCCGATTCCAGCGTCCAGTCCACCCGCTGCAGCAGCAGCGGCTTGATGCCGTGGCCGGCCAGCTCGTCGACGAAACCATGCAGGCGCTGGGCCATTTCCGGATGGTCGGAGTTGCCGATGAACACCGGGTGGCGCCGCCCGATCGAGAGGAAGCGCTCGGCCACGCTGATCCCGCTGTGGCGGTTGTCGCTGCCCACCACGATGTGGTCGTCGTGCGCCGACTCGGCGCCCCACACCACCATCGGCAGGCCCAGGCGGTCGTACAGCTTCACTGCGTCCTGGTGCACGCCCTGGCCCAGCAGGATCAGGCCGTCGGCGGCCTGCACCGCGGCGTTCGCCGCGTCGTGGCGGGTGGTCAGCAGCACGCTGTAGCCGGCGGAGGTCAGCTCCTGCGAGATGCCGCCCAGCAGCGACAACGGGTACGGATCCCACATGGTGCGGCCGGCCGAGGGCTTCATCTCCACGATCACCGCCACCGTGTGGCTGCGCCGCAGCCGCAGGTTGCGCGCGCTGACGTTGAGCTTGTAGCCGTGCTTGCGCGCCAGCGCCTGGATGCGCTCGCGGGTCTCCGCCGTCACCAGCGGGCTCTCGGCCAGCGCCCGCGACACGGTGATCTTGGACACCCCGGCCAACTTCGCCAGGTCCGCCATGGTCAGGCCGGACTGCGCCGCGGCGGGCGACTTCTTCTTGGCGGAACTCACGGTCAGCCCTCCGGGCGTGATGAGGGCGGCGCGGGCCAGCCCAGGCGCGCTAGTGTCGCCCGCGACGGCGGCTCCGTCCAATGCACCTGCGGAGCGCCGGCAAACCGCGCCACAACAGCTCCACAATGAAATGTTATCGATATCTTGATATCGATAACATTCACTCGTATGCTGCGCCCGAAACCGCGCCGGCGCCGGCGCGGCGCCCGCTGCAGCCACGCGAGGGGAACATCACGTGCAGACTCATGATGCGGTTCCGTCTGCCCTGTCCGCCGATGCGGGCACGGCGCCGCGCGCCGCCCATGTGGTCGATCCCTGGCAGCTCGTGCGCCGCGGCCACGACCGCGCCGGTTTTGCCCAGGACGAAAGCCTGTTCGCGCTGGCCAACGGCTCGCTTGGCGTGCGCGGCGGACTGGAAGAGGACGACAGCCCCAGCCAGGGCTGCTTCCTCGCCGGGGTGTGGGAACGCTCGCCGATCGCCTACCACGAGCGCTTCACCGGCTATGCCCGCGCCACCGACACGCGCGTGCCGGTGGCCGACGCCAGCCGTATCCGGCTGCGGCTGGGCGACGCGCCGGTGCGGCTGGACGAAGGCGACTGGCTGGCGCTGGAACGCCGGCTCGACCTGCGCGGGGGCTGCTACCGACGCACCCTGCGTTGGCGCGCACCGGGCGGCGGCACGCTGGAAATCATTTCGGAGCGGCTGGTGGCGCTGGACCGCCCCGGCCTGCTGGCGATCCGCTACCGGGTGCGCTCGCTCGACTACCGCGGCCCGATCGCGCTGGAATCGGCGGTCGACACTGCACGCGCCGCCGTCGGCCAGGGTGACGATCCGCGCATCGGCGCGCACCTGAGCGGCGGCCTGCAACTGCACGACGCGCACGCCGACGCCGACCTCGCCTGGGTGGCCCAGCACACCACCCACAGCGGCATCCGGCTGGTCTGCGCGCAGGCGCACCGCCTGACCGACCCCACGCTGACCTTCCGCGATGCCGTGCGCACCCCGCACGGCGTGGTGCAGAACTTCGTCGGCCAGCTCGCCCCGGGCGGCGAGGTGGTGCTGGAGAAATTCGCCGCCTGGGCCTGGTCGCAACCCGAGGCCGCGGCATCCGTCGATCCCGTCCTGCTGTCCAGTGTCACGGAAACACTGGCCTCGGCCGGCCACGCAGGCTTCCCCTCCCTGCTGGCCGGCCAGGCGGGACAACTGTCCACACTGTGGCGCGCGACCGACCTCGCCGTCGACGGCGCGCCGGAAGTGGAACAGGCGCTGCGCTTCAACCTGTTCCAGCTGTTCCAGTCCGGCAGCCGCGACGACCATGGCGGCGTGGCCGCCAAGGGCCTCACCGGCGAGGGTTACGAAGGCCACTGCTTCTGGGACGCCGAGGTCTTCATGCTGCCGGCGCTGGCCACCGCCGCGCCCGAGCTGGCACGGCACATGCTGGCCTGGCGCCACGCCACGCTGGACCGTGCTCGCGCCCACGCCCGTGAGCTGAACCACACCCGCGGCGCGCTGTACCCGTGGCGCACCATCGCCGGCGACGAATGCTCGGCCTACTTCCCCGGCGGCTCGGCGCAGTACCACATCAATGCCGACATCGCCTGGGCGATCCGGCTGTACGTGGATGCCAGCGGCGACGAGGATTTCCTGCGCGACATGGGCGCGGAGATGCTGTGCGAGACCGCGCGCATCTGGCTGCAGGTCGGCCACTTCAATCCGCGCCGCGGCGGCGCGTTCTGCATCCACGAGGTGACCGGGCCGGACGAATACTCCGCGCTGGTCGACAACAACCACTACACCAACCGCATGGCGCGGCGACACCTGCGCGACGCCGCCGCCACCGTCGCGTGGCTGGCCGCGAAACATCCCGCCGAGCACGCCTCGCTGGCGCAACGCATCGGCCTCGATGCGGACGAGGCCGCGCAATGGCGGCGCGCCGCCGACGCCATGTATCTGCCGGTCGATGCGGAGCTGGGCATCTTTCCGCAGGACGACGGCTTCCTCGACAAGCCGCGGCTGACGCCCGCGCAGATGGGCGACCCCGCGCTGCGCCCGCTGCTGCTGCACTGGCATCCGCTCACCATCTACCGCCACCAGGTGTGCAAGCAGGCCGACACCCTGCTCGCGCTGGTGCTGGCCGGCGAGGAGGTGGATACGGCCGCCAAGCGGCGCAACCTCGACTACTACGAAGGCGTCACCGTGCACGACTCCACGCTGTCCGCCTCCAGCTTCGCGGTGCTCGCCGCCGAAACGGGGCGCGACGCGGAGGCGTACCGCTACTTCCTCGACACCTTGCGGGTGGATCTGGACGACTCGCACGGCAACGCCGGCCACGGCCTGCACATGGCGGCGATGGCCGGCAGCTGGCTGGCGCTGAGCTGGGGTTTCGGCGGCCTGCGCGTGCGCGATGGCCGACCCGCGCTGGCGCCGCAACTGCCTGCGGCATGGAACGGCTACCGCTTCGGCCTGCGCTGGCGCGATGCGCAGCTGCGCATCGAAGTGGACGCCAGCGGCGTGCGCTACAGCCTGCTCGAAGGCGCGGCACTGGACTTCCTGCACCGCGGCCAGCCGCAGCGCCTGCGCAAAGGCGAGTCGCTGCAACTGCCTGCCGCGGCACCGCACGCCGTGAAGGCGGTGATCTTCGACCTCGACGGCGTGCTCGCCGACACCGCCGTGCTGCATCGCGCGGCGTGGCAGCAGCTGGCCACCGAGATCGACGCGCCGTTCGACGAGGCGATCGCCGAGCGCATGAAGGGCGTGGACCGCATGGGCTCGCTGGAGATCCTGCTGGAACGCGCACCGCGCCGTTACGGCGACGAGGAAAAGGCCGAGCTTGCCGCGCGCAAGAACGCCCGCTACGTCGAGCTGATCGACCGCCTCGACCCGCGCCACCTGCTGCCCGGTGCGCGCGCCGCGGTGGAATCCGTGCGCGCCGCCGGACTGAAGACCGCGCTGGCCTCGGCCAGCCGCAACGCGCCGCAGCTGCTGGCCCGGCTGGGCATCGCCGGCCTGTTCGACTACGTGGTCGACGCCAACCGCATCGCGCGCTCCAAGCCCGATCCGGAAATCTTCCTCGCCGCCGCCGCCGGCCTCGGCCTGGCGCCGGCGGACTGTCTCGGCGTGGAGGACGCCGCGGCAGGCATAGCCAGCATTCACGCCGCGGGGATGGCGGCGGTGGGAATCGGCCAGGCGGAGGCCCTGGCCGAGGCGGACGTGCTGTTGTCGAACATCGCCGCGTTCGACATCGGCCGGATAACAACGACAAGCGGCCCATCGGCTCGGCTTCCCGCCGCTGCCGCATCACCATGCAACCAGAACTGATGGGGAGTCAGAACATGAGCACTCGGATACGCACCAGCTTGACCCTGTCCGCGGCGATCGCGGCCGCCCTCGCCGCCGGGCCCGTACTGGCCCAGGACAACGACCAGACCCAGACCTCCGGCAGCACGCCGGCCACCACCAGCACCGCGAAGAAAACCGAAGGCAAGACGAAGAACGGCAAGTCCGTGCAGGCGCTGGAGCAGGTCGTCGTCACCGGCTCCGCCAGCACCACCGGCGTCCGCAAGATCGACGCCAGCTACTCGATCACCACCGCTACCGCAGCCCAGATCCAGCAGGCCAACCCGCGCAGCGCCGCCGACCTGCTGAAACTCGCGCCCGGCGTGTGGCCGGAGTCCACCGGCGGCGAGACCGGCGCCAACATCGAGATCGCCGGCTTCCCCGGCGGCGGCGATGCGCCGTTCTACACCAACCAGATCATGGGCACGCCGCTGTACGGCATGCCGTCGCTGTCGTTCTTCGAGCAGAGCTCGATGTTCCGCCTCGACGACACCATCGACCACGTGGAGCTGCTGCTGGGCGGCCCGTCGGTGGTGTTCGGCGACGGCCAGATCGGCCTCACCTCCAACTACATCCTCAAGCAGGGCACCGACACGCCATCCGGCAGCATCGGTGTCACCTACGGCACCGGCAACCTGCGCCGCGTCGACGGCTTCTACGGCTTCCCGATCGGCAAGAACGGCTGGTACGGCAGCGTGGGCGGCTTCTATCGCGACTCCGACGGCGTGCGCAAACCGCAATTCCCCTCCGACAAGGGCGGCCAGCTCACCGCCACGCTGACCAAGGACTGGGACAACGGTTCGCTGGTGTTCTGGGCCCGCGGCCTCGACGACAAGAACCAGTTCATCACGCCGATCCCGCTGATCCAGGATCGCCCGGGCGTCTTCTCCGAGTATCCGGGCTTCGATCCGCTGACCGGCACCTACTACAGCAAGGCGATGCAGCACGTGTACCTGGAGAGCTATCCGGGCGGCGGCACCAGCGCCAACCTCGCCGACGGCCGCGGCGCCCAGCTCGGCTTCTTCGGCGCGAACTTCGACTGGGACTTCGGCGGCGGCTGGACCGTCAGCGACAAGTTCCTGGTCGACGGCGGCAACATGGACACCAACGCGCTGTTCTCCGGCTCCAACCCGCAGACGCTGAGCAGCTGGGAAAACACCGCCGGCACCTACCCGGACAACACCGTTCCTGCCGGTGCCGTATACACCGCCAACTACATTAATGGCGGCGCGATCACCGATCCCAATCTCGACGTGATCAGCCAGGGCTGGTGGCACATCCACAAGAACATCAAAAGCGCGATCAACGACTTCCGCCTCAGCAAGGAGCTGTTCGAGGGCAACACGCTGACCGCCGGCCTGTACCTGGCGCACTACACCGACAACGACCGCTGGTCGCTCGGCAACCCGATGCTGATGGGCAACACGCCGAACGCCACGCCGATCGCGGTGAGCTACGTGCAGGGCGGCCAGACCTACTACGTCACCAACGGCCAGGGCCTGATCTACAACGGCGGCTTCAACATCACCGAGAACGGCACCGCCACCAACAAGGCGTTCTACCTGTCGGACATCTGGACCCTCGACAAGTGGATCTTCGATGCCTCGGCCCGGGTCGAGAACGAGAACGCCCGCAACACCGTCTGCAACCTGTCCAACGTCGACATCGACGGCAACCCGAACACGCTGTACGACAACGCCGTGGCGATGTGCAACGGCACCTACGCGGTCACCGACTACAACAAGACCCACACTTCGTGGACGGCCGGTGCCACCTACAAGATCCAGGACAACATGTCCGTCTACGTCCGCGCCAACAAGGGCGCGCACTTCAACAGCTTCGACGACATGCGCGGCAGCACCACCGGCGACACGCCGCCGCTGCTGAAGATCCAGAACTTCGAAGTGGGCTGGAAGTACGCGGCCAACTGGCTCAACGCCGACATCTCGTTCTACCACCGCCAGTTCGACGGCCTGAGCTATCAGCCCTCGCTGCTGGGCGTGCCGTTCGGCAGCAAGTCCACCTATGGCTCGGACACCAAGGGCATCAACTTCAACGTGATCGCCACCACGCCGGACAAGATGTTCTCGGTGATCGCCTCCGGCGACTGGATGCAGGGCCACTACTCGCACTTCCAGGGCGACGCGGAGTTCTTCGGCCTGCCGACGCCGGACAATCCCACCGGCAAATTCGTCAGCACCTACCAAGGCAAGCAGCTGCAGCGCCAGCCGAAGTTCCAGGTTCGCCTGACGCCGACCCTGACCCTGCCCACGGCCCATGGCGACCTGCGGCTGTGGGTCACCATGGAATATGTCGGGCCGCATACCCAGGACCAGCTTGCCCTGCAGCAACTGGGCAGCTACACCGATTTCAACATCGGCGCGCAGTACACCTACGACAAGCACTGGGTGTTCACCCTGCTCGGCTCCAACGTGACCGACACGCTCGGCCTGACGGAATCGAACTCGCGCATCGCAGGCAATGCCACCGGCGCTACCGGCGTGCTCCTGGCGCGCACCCTGGAAGGCCACCAGTACAGCATGCAGGTGAAGTACCAGTTCTGAGCCAAGGAAGCTCTGATTTTTGCTCGTCATCCCGGCGCAAGCCGGGGTCCGGTGTCGGTAACCCACCGGCACTGGATTCCTGCCTGCGCAGGAATGACGAGCAAGAAGCCGGTTGCCCGGACGTTTCCTGAGCTAACGTTTACCCCGCGTAGCGGCCCGGACCGTGCGATGGCGGTCCGGGCCGCCTTTTTCGACGCAGCCACCCGCACGAGGTGCGCATGAACCGTTTCCGCATGATCGCCGCGCTCGCGCTGACCTACGTGGTCTTCGCGATCCTGCTCAACAGCGTGGGCACGGTGATCCTGCAGTCGATCGCCAGCTTCGGCGTCGGCAAGACCGAAGCCAGCCTGCTCGAACTGTTCAAGGACCTCACCATCGCCGTGGTCTCCTTCGGCGTGGCCTCCTTCCTGCCGCTGATCGGCTACCGGCGCGCGATGATCCTCGCGCTGGCGCTGCTCGGCGGTGCCTGCGTGCTGATGCCGCTGTGGCCCGGCTTCCGCACCACCGAGGTGCTGTTCACCTGCGTCGGCATCTCGTTCGCGCTGGCCAAGGTCGGCGTGTATTCGTCGATCGGCCTGCTCACCGCCGACCGCGCCGCGCACGGCCGCCTCACCTCGACGATCGAGGGCACCTTCATGCTCGGCGTGCTGGCCGGCAACTGGCTGTTCAGCGCATTCATCAACCACGCCCACCCCGCCGACCTGGCGTGGCTCAACGTGTACTGGGTGCTGGCCGCGCTGTGCGTGCTGGTGATCGCCCTGCTCGCCGGTTCGCGCATGGACGAGTCGGCCGCGCACAACGTGCACACCTCGACCATGAAGGGTTCGCTGATCGAGATGCTGCAGCTGTTCGTGCGGCCGCTGGTCTACGTGTTCCTGATCTCGGCCTTCCTCTACGTACTGATCGAGCAGAGCTTCTCCACCTGGCTGCCGACCTTCAACAACGAGATCCTCAAGCTGCCGAACGCGATGAGCATCCAGCTCGCCAGCATCCTGCCCGGCGCGATCGCGCTGGGCCGCCTCGCCGCCGGCCAGGCGCTGCGGCGGATGCACTGGTACACCCTGCTCAATATCTGCGTGGTCGGCATGGCGGCGATCGTGGTCGTGAGCCTGCCGCTGGCGCGCAACATCGCGCCGAACGCCCACATCAGCTGGGGCAACGCGCCCGTCGCCGCCTGGCTGTTCCCGCTGGTGGGCCTGCTGATGGCGCCGATCTACCCGGTGATCAACTCGGTGGTGCTGAGCTCGCTGCCCAAGCCCGCGCACGCGGCGATGACCGGGCTGATCGTGATCTTCTCCGCGTTGGGCGGCACCCTGGGTTCGCGCATCACCGCGATCGTGTTCGCGCGCTCCAACGGCATAGCCGCGTTCTATTTCTCGCTGCTGCCGATGAGCCTGATCCTGGCCGCGCTGTTCTTCTTCAAGCGCGAGAGCGACCGCCACGGCATGGCCACGGCCACGCCGGGCATCCGCCTCGCGGCGAAATAGCGCCGGCGACGCGCCCGTGCCCACGCCCGCACCCATGCCGCTCGATGCCCTGCGCCAGGTCGGCGCGCTGCTGCAGACGGGCGAGTTGCGCGGCGCGCACGAACGCCTGCAAGCCATCATCGCGGAACATCCGGATTGCGTGGAGGCACTGCGCCTGCTCGGTGGCCTGCGCCAGGGCTTCGGCGACGCCGAAGGCGCCGAGGCGCTGCTGCGCCAGGCATTGGCGCTCGATCCGGGCTGGGCGCCCACGCTCGCCACGCTGGGCGAACTGCTGCTCGCTGCCGGTCGCGACGAGGAAGCCGAGGCGTTGCTGCGCCGCGCGGCCACGAAATTGCCGCAGGCCGCCTTGCGGCTGGCACGCCATTGCAACGAGCGGCAACGCCCGGCCGAGGCGCTGGCCCTGCTCGCGCCGCTGTGCGCCGTCGGCGCGATCGACGCCGAACTGGCCGCGCAGCACGTGGCGGCGCTGGCCACGCTGGGCCGCGCCGACGAAGCCGCGGACTTCTATCGCCGCGCGGCGGCGACCGCACCCGACAGCCCGGTCGCCGCGCAGGCGCTGGCGATCGCGCTCGCCGCCTGCGGCCGCCACGCCGAGGCCGAACGCGCCGCCACGCGTGCGCTGGTATCCGGCCGCGCCAGCGCCGCCGTCCATTTCACCCGCGCGCGCAGCCTGGTCGCGCTGGGCGAGTTCGCGCGCGCCGAGGCGGACCTGCGCGACGGCCTGCGCCTGGAACCGCGCCACGCCGAGGCGCACGACCATCTCGCGCGGCTGGTGTGGATGCGAAGCGGCGATCTCGTCGAGAGCACCGCCGTGCTCGACGCCGTGCTGCGCCGCTTCCCGGCCGACGAAACCTTGCTCGCCGCCAAGGCCGCGATCCTGCAGGGCGCGGGCGATGCGCGCGGCGCCTGGGCCTGCCTCGCCGAGTCCGCCGCGCGTGAGCAGGCCGCACCTTCCCTGCTGGTGCGTGCGGGACTCAGCGCGCTGGAATTCGACCCCGCCGCCGCGCTCGCGCTGGCCGAACGCGCGCTGCGGCGTTCGCCCGCCAGCACGCCCGCGCGCAGCCTGCTGGCCGCCGCCCTGCTCGGCATCGGCGATGCGCGGCGCGCGCTCGACCAGTGCGAGATCCTGCTCGCCGACGCACCCGACGACCAGTACCTGATCGCGCTGCGGACCACTGCGTGGCGCCTGCTCGGCGACCCACGCCACGACGCGTACTGCGACTACGCGCAGCTCGTGCAACCGTACCGCCTGCAGGCACCCGCCGGCTGGAGCAGCCTCGCCGGCTTCCTCGCCGACCTGAAACGCAGCCTGGAACGCCTGCACGATCCGCTCGGCCATCCGCTGCTGTTCCAGTCGCTGCGCCACGGCACCGAGACCACCGAGGACCTGGCCCGCCACGCCGACCCGGTGATCCAGGCGCTGTTCCAGGCCTTCGACGCGCCGATCCGCGATTACATGGCTTTCATCGGCCACGGCGACGACGCGCTGCGCCGGCGCAACCGCGGCCGTTACCGTTTCAACGGCAGCTGGTCGGTGCGGCTGCGCAGTGCGGGCTTCCACGCCAGCCACGTGCATCCGCGCGGCTGGATCTCCTCGGCCTGCTACATCGACCTGCCCGAAAGCATGGCCGGCAGCGGCACCACCGACGGCTGCCTCGCCTTCGGCGAGCCCGGCATCCTCACCGTGCCGCCGCTGCACGCCGAGCATGTGGTGCGCCCCGAGCCTGGCATGCTGGTGCTGTTCCCTTCCTACGTCTGGCACGGCACCGTGCCGTTCCGCAGCGAGCAGGCACGGCTCACGGTGGCCTTCGACGCGGTGCCCGGAGAGCGGCCATGAAATGCTCCCTGCTTGCAGGCGCCTGGCTGGCGCTGGCCGCGCCGATCGCGTGCGCCGCCGACGCCACGGGCTGGCAGCTCGACGCCAGCTCGGCGGATTTCGCCCGCTACTTTCCGGGCCAGCTCGGCAACGGCTACGTCGCCACCTTCAGCGACCCGCGCGGCACCCAGGGTACGCTTGCGTACATGATCGGCCTGATGGACGAGACGCCGGGCGACATCGCGCGACCCGCGGCGATCCCCGGCTGGATGGGCATCGACTATTCCACCGGCGACTCGCCGGCCGGCCACTACTGGCTCAACCAAGTCGAACCCGACCCTGCCACGTTCCGGGATTACCGCCAGACGCTGGACCTGCGCCGCGGCGTGCTCACCACGCACTACCGCTATCTCGACCACGGCCGCAACACGCGCATCGCGGTGACCAGCTTCGTGAGCCAGGCCGATCCGCATCTCGCCGTCACGCAACTGGCGATCACGCCGGAATACGACGGCACGGCGGAGCTGTCGCTCACGCTGGACACCTGGGCGCCGCACCAGCCGCGCCTGCCGCTGGCGCAGCTGGGCGGCCAAATGACGCAGGAGGCACTGGCGGCGAACAACCTGCAGATCAGGCCCCTCCCGCCGGCCACCGCCGACCGCGCGCCACTGTGGTACCACGGCGAGGTGCAGGTGCTGGACGCCAGCGGCGACGCCCGTGCCTTCACGATGGCGCTGGATGGCCGCGCGGCGCGCGGGCCGCGCATGGCGATGGCGGTGGCCGTCGGGCGGTCCGACAACGTCGTGCCCAGCCGGGCGAATTACCGCCGCGACCCGTATCGGCTGGCGCTGGACCTGCGCGTGCCGGTGCACCCGGGCCAGACCTACGTGTTCACCAAGTACGTGGCGTTGTCGCGCGACGGCTGGGGCGGCGATGCGGCCGCCGATCTCGCGCTGGCGCGCGCCGCGCGCACGCGCGGCTTCGACGCGCTGCTGACCGACCAGGCCGCCGCCTGGGCGAAACTCTGGCGCAGCGACATCGAGATCGACGGTGCACCCGACGCACAGCGCATGGTGCACGCCGACCTCTATTACCTGCTCTCCAACGTCGCCCCCGACACCGCCTGGGCCGCCGGCGCCTGCGGCCTCTCCACCGGCTACGCCGGTCATGTGTTCTGGGACAGCGACACCTGGCTGATGCCGGCCCTGCTGCTGTTGCATCCGGCGCGCGCGAAATCGCTGGTGATGTTCCGCGCGCGCACGCTGCCGGCGGCGCAGGCGCGTGCGCGGGCACGCGGCCTGCAAGGCGCCATGTATCCGTGGGAGGCCGATCCGGAAACCGGCACCGAGCAGACGCCACATGCGGCCCATGTGCTTGGCGAGCGCGAGATCCACGTCACCGCCGACGTCGCCATCGCGCAGTGGCAGTACTGGCTCGCCAGCGGGGACGAGGACTGGCTGAAGCAGCATGGCTGGCCGGTGATCCGCGCCGTGGCCGAGTTCTGGGCCAGCCGCGCCACTTGGGTTCCCGCGCGGCACCGCTACGAGATCCTGCACGTCACCTCGGTGGACGAGGATTACAACGACGTGCCCAACGACACCTACACCAATCTCGCCGCGATCAAGGCGTTGCGCATCGCGACCGCGGCAGCGAAGCAGTTGGGCGAGGCCGCCGACCCGCGATGGGCCAAGGTCGCCGACGGCATCTACGTGCCGATGGCCGCCGACGGCAGCCACCACCTGGACTTCGACCCCAGCGTGCCGCACGACCTCGACACCTGGGGCGGCAGTTCGCTGCCGATGCTGGCGTTGCCGTCGCTCGACGTGGCGATGAGCCCCGCGCTGCGCCGTGCCGATTACGCCTACGCGATCGCCCCCGTGCGTCGCTCCACCAGGGATCCCAACAGCATGGGCCTCGCCCCGCTGTCGATCGCCGCCGCCGCGGCCGGCGAAACCGCCGATGCCGACGACTGGTTCGAGCGCAACCTGCATGCGCAGGTGGTGCAGCCGCCGTTCGCCGTGCGCACCGAGACCGCTCACAACAACACCGGCTACTTCCTCACCGCCAGCGGCGGCATGCTGCAGAACATCCTCTACGGCTTCACCGGCCTGCGCATCGAGCCGAAGGGACTGGTGCCGGCCTATCCGCCGATGCTGCCCGCGCGCTGGACCGCGCTGACGCTGCGCAACCTTGTCTTCCGTGGCCGGCTCTATGACATCAGCGTACGACGCGGCGCTGACGGCAAGCCCGTGCTGTCGATGACCGCCACGCCTTCCACAGGGAGTCCCCACCCATGAAAATCCACATCCGCCTCGCCGCCCTGCTGCTCGCGCTGTCGTCCGCACCCATGGCCTGTGCCGCCGCGCCCGACGCCACGAAGACGCTGGACTACATCCACCATGCGTGGTCCACGCTCACGCGCCGGATGGACGACTGTTCCGCCTTCGGCAAGGGGCCGGGCGACACGCAACTCGCGGTCTACCTGCCGCAGCAGTTGCCGATGCCAGCCGAGCTTTCACGCATCGCGAAAACCTGCCATGCGGAAGTGCGCCGGCTGCCGCGGACGATCCATCAGCTCGGCGACTTCGACGCCGCCACCCTGCCCGTGCAGGGCCTGCTCTACCTGCCGCATCCCTACGTGGTGCCCGGCGGCTTCTTCAACGAGATGTACGGCTGGGACAGCTACTTCATCGAGCTGGGCCTGCTCGCCGACCACCACGAGGCGCTGGCGCGCGACATGGTGGACAACGCACTGTTCGAAGTGCGGCACTACGGCGGCGTGCTCAACGCGAACCGTAGCTACTACCTCAGCCGCTCGCAACCGCCGTTTCTCTCCGCGATGATGGCCGCACTGCTGGCCGATCCCGCCAGCTTCCATGACGACGCCGACAAGCGCGCCTGGCTGGCGCAGGCCTATCCGCTGGCGGTGCGCAACCACGATCTCTGGCTGCGGCCCGGGCACCGCGCCGGCGATACCGGCCTGGCGCGCTACTTCGACTACGGCCACGGCCCGGTGCTGGAGGCGCACGACGCCAGCTACTACCGGGGCGTGATCCGCTGGCTGCTGGCGCATCGCGCAGAAGACCCCGGCTACCTGCTCAAGTCGGCGCAGCATCCCGATGCCGCCGAAACCGCACGGCTGAAAACCGCGAGCTGCGATGTCGCGGCCTCGAAGGTCTGCGCCGGGGCCTGGGTGGATGGTTACCGCCTCAGCGCCGACTACTACCTCGGCGACCGCGCGATGCGCGAGTCGGGCTTCGACGTGAACTTCCACTTCGGCCCCTACGCCGGCCTCACCCACCACTACGCGCCGGTGGGCTTGAACAGTCTGCTCTACCGCTACGAACGCGACCTGCACGATTTCGCAGCCGCGCTGGGCAAGACCGCCGATGCAACGCAGTGGGCGCAGGCGGCCGCCGCGCGCAAGGCGGCGATGGACAAGTACCTGTGGCGGCCCGCGCAAGGCATCTACATGGACTACGACTTCGTGGCGGGCAAGCCCTCGGCCGACCCCTACCTCAGCACGTTCTACCCGCTATGGGCCGGCGCCGCCTCCACCGCCCAGGCGCAGGCGCTGCGCGGCAAGCTCGCGCTGTTCGAGCAGCGCGGCGGGCTGGCGATGAGCACGCGCACCACCGGCGCGCAATGGGACGCGCCCTACGGCTGGGCGCCCACGAACTGGCTGGCGATCAAGGGGCTGGACGATTACGGCTTCCATGCCGACGCGCGCCGCATCGCCGGCAAGTTCATGGCCACCGTGGACCGCGGCTACGCCGACGACGGCACGATCCGCGAGAAATACAACATGGCGCAGGGCAACGCCGCGGTGCAGATCACCGCCGGCTACACGCAGAACGTGGTCGGCTTCGGCTGGACCAATGGCGTGTACCTGAAGCTGCAGCAGTTGCTCGGTGGCCTCGATGAAAGCCGGAGCCCGGCACCTTGAACAGCGCAAGATTCCGACCTTCGCCCACTGCTGTCCGGAATATTTCGCAGCCGCCCTTCACCCCTCCCCCTCCGGGAGAGGGGTGAAGGGGAGGGTTCGGACTTGCCGCAGCACTTCGCTCCGCCCGAACCCTCTCCCGGCTGTCGCCACCCTCTCCCGGAGGGAGAGGGGCTCACTAGCCAATGCTTGCGCGCCTTCAAGTCTCCCGGCTTCGTTGCTCAACGCGAGAGCTTGTGAATGGAGCCTGGGGGCTGGGATCTCGAGTACCTCGGACAGCAATGGAATTTCGACGACGTACCAGGAATATCCCCGCTCACACTCGGCAACCCACGAGGAACCGCCATGCACCGCCCCCGCCTTCCGCACCTCGTCCCGGCACTGCTGCTCTGCTCTCTGTTCGCCGCCGGCACCCTCGCCCAGGACGCCAAACCCGGCGTGCAGTCCGACGGCACCGTCACCGCACCCGCCGCCAGCATCCCGTATTCCGCGTTCGCCTCGCCGCAGGCGCGCGCGTTCTTCCCGAAGATGCTCGCCGAAGGCGCCAAGGCACCGCCCATCACGGCGCCGATCGCCGAGAGCCGCGCCTTCTACGAGCGCATGAACGGCGACCGCGCCGCGCGCATGGAAAAGCTCTACCCGATAAAAGCGCACCGCGACACGATCGCCGGCGTCGGCGTCGACGTGGTACTGCCCGCGCAGGGCGTGGCGCCGGAGAACCGCCATCGCGTGCTGCTCAACCTGCACGGCGGCGCCTTCCTGTGGGGCGCGCACAGCGGTGCGCTGGTGGAATCGATCCCGATCGCCAGCCTCGGCCGCATCGAGGTGATCGCGGTGGACTACCGGCTGGGCCCCGAGCACGTATTCCCCGCCGCCAGCGTCGATGTCGAAAAGGTCTACCGCGCATTGCTGAAGACCCACAAGCCGGAGCAGATCGGCATCTACGGCTGCTCGGCCGGCGGCATCCTCACCGCCGAGGCGGTGGCGCGTTTCATCACCGACAAGCTGCCGGCGCCCGGCGCGATCGGCATGTTCTGCGGCGCGCTGACCGACCTTGGCGGCGATTCGGCCTACATCGCGCCGCTGCTCAACGGTCAGGGCGTGCCGGCGCAACCGCTGGGGCTGGCCGCGATTCCCTACTTCCGCGGCGCCGATCCGCGCGATCCGCTGGTGCAGCCGGGCCTGTCGCCCGCGCTGCTGGCGAAGTTCCCGCCCGTGCTGCTGATCGCCGGCACGCGCGACATGGCGCTGAGCTCGGTGGTGCACAGCAACGAACTGCTGCGCCAGGCCGGCGTGCCCACCGAGCTGCGCGTGTGGGAAGGCATGTGGCACTCGTTCTTCTCCGACCCGGAGCTGCCCGAGTCGCGGCAGGCCTACGCCGCCATCGTCGACTTCTTCGACCAGCGGCTGGCGCGTTGAGCCAAGTCACGTCCGCCGGAAACCGAGCTTTGCCCCCTGTCGGCGCCGCTGTATCCTCACTGGCACCGCCGCAACCATTGCCACAGCCCATGAGCCAGCAGACCGTCCTGGTCATCGACGACGAGCGCGACATCCGCGAACTGCTCACCATCACGCTGGGGCGGATGGACCTGCAGGTCGACGCCGTGGGCACCGTCGCCGAGGCGCGCTACGCGCTGGCCGGCAAAACCTACGACCTGTGCTTCACCGACATGCGCCTGCCCGACGGCAACGGCCACGAGATCGTCGAGCACATCGCCGCCAACCACCCGGACATGCCGGTGGCGATGATCACCGCCTACGGCAACGTGGACGCCGCGGTGAACGCGCTGAAGGCGGGCGCGTTCGACTTCGTCTCCAAGCCGGTGGACATCCAGATGCTGCGCCAGCTCGTGCGCACCGCGCTGCGGCTGGCCGAGGAAAAGCGCAGCGGCAAGGCCGCGGCCAAGGCCGGCGGCGCCGGCGACCGGCTGATCGGGGACTCGCCCGCGATGCAGCAGGTGCGCTCCACCATCGCCAAGCTCGCGCGCAACCAGGCGCCGGTGTACATCGCCGGCGAGTCCGGCGTGGGCAAGGAGCTGGTGGCGCGACTGATCCACGAGCAGGGCCCGCGCGCGACCGGTCCGTTCGTGCCGGTGAACTGCGGCGCGATCCCCTCCGAGCTGATGGAAAGCGAGTTCTTCGGCCACCGGAAGGGCAGCTTCACCGGCGCCGGCGCCGACAAGGAAGGCCTGTTCCAGGCCGCGCACGGCGGCACGCTGTTCCTCGACGAAGTGGCCGAACTGCCCCTGCACATGCAGGTGAAGCTGCTACGCGCGATCCAGGAAAAGGCCGTGCGCCCGATCGGTGCGCGCGAGGAGGTGCCGGTGGACGTGCGCATCCTCTCCGCCACGCACAAGAACCTCGCCGCCCTGGTCGAGCAAGGCCAGTTCCGCCAGGACCTGTTCTACCGCATCAACGTGATCGAACTGCGCGTGCCGCCGCTGCGCGAGCGCCGCGGCGACGTGCCGCTGCTGGCCGACTTCATCCTGCAGGGCCTCGCCCGCAAGAGCGGCGGCCAGCCGAGCCGCCTGCTGCCCGAGGCGCGCCAGGCGCTGGAAGCCTACGACTTCCCCGGCAACGTGCGCGAACTGGAAAACATCCTCGAACGCGCCACCGCGATGTGCGACGGCGAACACGTCGACGCCAGCGACCTGATGCTGCCGCAGCGCCTGCCGCGTGCGGACGCCCCACCCGCCGCCCCCGGCCAGCCGGCACCCGCCGCGGCTCCCTCGCCCGCCAGCGCCACCGGCGACGGCGGCCTCGACGACTACATCAGCAACCTCGAGCGCGGCGCCATCGTGAAGGCGCTGGAAGAGTCGCGGTACAACAAGACCGCCGCGGCGAAGAAACTCGGCATCACGTTCCGGGCGCTGCGCTACAAGCTCAAGAAGCTCGGCATCGACTGACGCCGCCTGTGGCCTTCTCCCCGTCGGGGAGAGTGCGCGCCGGGAGCGCGCCGCTTTTCCGGGGCCACTATGGCGCGGCGGGCGGGTGGAGGAAAGTCCGCAGGATGGCCCGCAGGGATGCGGGCCAGTTTTTCGCCGGGACAGGAGTCCCGTCGAAAAACCCCGTAACCCGCCCGCGTACCCGGAAGGCAGGACGCCTGGAGGGCGCGCCATCGGGGTGTCGTTTTCTCTTGGCTACTTCTCTTTTGGACAAGCACAAAGAGAAGTAGCTCGGGCGTCGGCAGGCGCACGAAACCGCTTTGTTTCTAGCGAAGCGAGAGGAGAAGCCCCTCTCCCCCAACCCCTCCCTCGCAAGCGGGCGAGGGAGACGGCGAGTGTGGTGTCGGGGCGAGCACCCGCCCCTCACCCAACCCTCTCCCCGGCTGGGAGAGGGCTTGAAGCGCTTCAGTTGGCCGCGCTGACCAGCGCCAATCTCAGCGTGCGCAGCAGCTTCCGCGTGGTAACCGGTTTGTCGAGCATGTGCAGGCGCGGCAGCGGCGGCAGTTCGTCGAGGTTCGGCGGCGCGTCGGGGCGTACCAGCATCACCACCGCGCTGTCGTAGCCCTGTTCGACCAACGCGCCCAGCGTGCGCACGGCGGTGAACAGGTTCATGTCGGCGTCCATCAGCACCAGGTCGGGCAGGCCGTGCGCGCCGATCCACTGCAGCGCGGCGGTGCCGCTCTGGCTGGCATGGGCCTGGTAGCCCCACGCGTCCAGCGTGTCGCTGAGCAGGGACAGCTGACTGGCCGCCTCGGCCACCACCAGCACCTGCTCGGCGGCGCCTTCGAGGCTGTCGCTGTCGTCGCCGTTCGCCTCGGCGGCGTCCGCCGCCAGTTCCTGCAGCGGGATGTACAGGTCGAAGCGGGTGCCGTGGCCGGGCACGCTGTCCACCCGCATCACGCCGCCGTGGCTGGCGACGATGCGCCGGCAGGACACGAGGCCGAGGCCGGTGCCGTTCTCTTTGGTGGTGAAGAACGGTTCGAACAGCCGCGCCAGCACCTCGCGGCTCATGCCGGGGCCGTTGTCGGCCACGCTGAGGCGCAGGTGGCGACCGGGATGCGGCTCCTCTCCGGGCAGGAAGAACTCCGGGTCGAGCCGTTGCTGCGCGGTCTCGATGCGCAGCTCGCCGCCTTCGGGCATCGCCTGGATCGCGTTGAGGCAGAGGTTGAGCAGACATTGCTGCAGCTCGGTGTGGTTGCCGGCGAACGCGAGTTCGGGGGCGTCGACCGCCATCTTCATGTGGATCGCGCGCGGCACGCTGCCCTGCAGCAACAAGCCCAGCGCGTCCATCAGCGCGCCCAGGCGCACCTGCTCGGCGCTGCGCGCGCCGCGGGCGAAGGACAGCATCGACTGCACCATGTCCAGCCCGCGCTTGCCGCAGTCGCGTACCAGTTCGCCCAGCCGCGCCAGCTGCGGGTCGTCGGCGCGGTCGCGCAGGCTGTCGCCGGCCAGCAGCAGCGGCTGCAGCAGGTTGCGCAGGTCGTGGCTGAGACCGCCGGCGAGCATCGCCAGGCTCTCGAAGCGCTGGGCGCGGATCAGCTCGGCCTGGGCGCGCTGGCTGGCGCGCCGCTCGGCGGCCTCGGCCAGCGCGCGGCGCACCGCGCTGGCGAGGCGCGCGGGGTTCTGCTTGAGGATGTAGTCGGTGGCGCCGTTGCGCAGCGCCTCGATCGCCGCCTCTTCGCCCAGCGTGGCGGAGACGTAGATGAACGGCAGGTCCGGGTCGCGCTGGCGCAGCAGCTCCAGCGCGCGCTGGCCGGAGAAGCTCGGCAGGCTGAGGTCGGACAGCACGATGTCGGGCACGAACTCGCGCAGCGCGACGAGATAGGCCTCCTCCTCGTCGACCACCCGCGCCTCGTGCGCGAGCCCGTCGTCGTCGAGCTCGACCAACGCCAGCTCGGCGTCGTTGCGGTTGTCCTCCACCAGCAACACCCGGATCGGGCGTGTGTCGCTGCCGCGCGCCTCGTGCATGGGCTCCTCCCCTCGTCTCGCTGCCCCGCTTCAAACCCGATGCATTTCAATGGGACGAAATGCTGCCGGCTTCCTTGCCGGATGTTTTTGCTCGTCACCCGGCGACTTCCGTCGCCCGTGGATTCCCGCTCGACCGGCCTTCGACTGCGGCAAGGCGGCTCGCGGGGATATCGGCATGGTAACTCCTGATCGCCGATCGCGATTCCGCATCACTCCTGCTCGGGCGCCTGGTTCAGCACCGCCCAGAACTGGCCCAGCGTGCGCACCGCGGTGAAGAACTGGTCCACGTCCACCGGCTTGATCACGTAGGCATTGACGCCGAGATCCCAGCTGCGCGCCAGGTCGCTCTCCTCGCGCGAGGAGGACAGGATCACCACCGGAATGCGCCGCAGGTGCTCGTCGGCGCGCATGCGGGTGAGCACCTCCAGGCCGTCCATGCGCGGCATCTTGATGTCCAGCAGCACCACCGCCGGGTTGCCCGGCTCGCGCGCAGCCCAGGCGCCGCCGCACTGCAGCCAGTCCATGCATTCCACGCCGTCCTCGAGGTGCACCACCGGGTTGGCGAGGTTGGCCTCGCGCAGCGCGTCCAGCGACATTTCGGCGTCGGCCATGCTGTCCTCGACGAGCAGGATGGTGCGGATGGGGCGATTCATCATGGAAGTCTCTCAGAGCCTGTTCAATGTCTCCGCATGGCCCGCGCCGGGAGCTGTTTGCGCGCAGGCCAAGGAAGAGCGATGGAGTGGACGTCCGTCCACGACTGAGTGATGACGCAGGGATGCGGGCAAACAGACCCGGCCCTTCGGGTTGCCCTGTCGTGGCCGCCATGCGGCAGCGCGCGGCTTGGCCTGACAGCCAGTCAGGCGCTGCGCCACACGCCACCACCTGACAGCCACGGCAAGGCAACGCGAGCTATGCGGAGGCATTGGACAGGCTCTCCGGTGTTGTGCCGGACAGGTCCCGCGCCGGCAGAGAAAAGTGGAAGCGCGCCCCGCGATCCGGCTCGGCCTCGGCCCAGACCCGGCCGCCATGGCGGGCGAGGATGCGCCGCACGTTGGCCAGGCCGATGCCGTTGCCGGGGAAATCCGAGGCGCGGTGCAGGCGCTGGAACACGCCGAACAGCTTGTCGGCGTACTGCATGTCGAAGCCGGCGCCGTCGTCGCTCACGGTGAACTCGTAGTCGCCGTTGCGGCCACGCCGCACGTCCACCGCGATGTGCGCGACTTCGCGCTGACCGGTGTACTTCACCGCGTTGCCGATCAGGTTCTGCCACACCGTGCGCAGCATGTTCTCGTCGCCCACCACGATCGGCAGCGGCGCGATCGACCACGCGATGCGCCGCCCCGGCGCCTCCGATTCGCACAGTGCGCGCGCCTCTTCGGCCAGCGACTGCATGTCCACCGGCTGCAGGCGCAGCGCGCCGCGGCCGAGGCGGGAGAACACCAGCAGGTCGTCGATCAGCTGCGCCATGCGCTGCGCCGAGTTGCCGATCACGTCGAGGTAGTGGCTGCCGGTGTCGTCCACCTGCTCGCCCAGGTGCTGGCGCAGCTTGCGCGCGAAGCCGGCGATGTGGCGCAGCGGCGCGCGCAGGTCGTGCGAGACGGAGTAGCTGAACGCCTCCAGCTCGCGGTTGACGTCGGAAACCTGCGCCACCTTGCCTTCCAGCTGGTGGTTCAGCTCGTTGACCTTCTGCTCGGCCAGCGCGCGCGCGGTGACGTCGCTCACCGTGAGCAGCAGCGCCTGCGCGTCGCTGTCCTGCTGCTGGATGCGCCGCGCGTTGATCACCACGTGGCGGTCCACGCCGTCGACGGTGCGCTGCACCAGCTCGTAGTCCCACAGCTCGCGGTTGCGCAGCAGCACGTCGTTGAGCCGCTGCAGCAGCGCGCCGTCGTTCCAGGCGCCGTCGCCGATCTGCGGCAGCGGCAGTGCGCGGTGGTGCTTCGGGTCCAGCCCGTACAGCTCGCTGAAGGCGGCGTTCACCAGCAGGCTGCGCAATTGCTCGTCGAACAGCGCGATCGGTTCGCGCACCGCCTGCACGATCATCTGCGAGCGCAGCACCGCGCGGCCCTCGCGGGTTTCCGCCAGCAGGCGCTTGCCGATCTGCCGCTCGGAGGAGATCACCACCACGATCAGCAGCACCAGCTGCGCCAGCGCGGTGAGCCCGAGCACGAACTGGCCGCGGGCCACCTGTTGCTCGACGTCGCGGGTGCGTTCGGCCAGCAGGCGGTCCTCGGTCTGCGCGATGCCGTCGATCAACACGTGCATGTGGAACAGGTCGCCGGTATCGCGCAGCGACTGCCGCGCGCCGGCGGCGTCGCCCTTGCCCAGCCGCGCCAGCGCCTGGTCCACCAGGGTGATGCGGCCGGTGGTGACGCTCTCCAGCGCGCCGATGCGCGCCTGCTGGTCGGGGTTGTCGCGGGTCAGGCCACGCAGCTGCACGAGCAGGGCCGGCACCTGGTCCCGGGCGCCGCTGGCGCGCTGCTCGGCCAAGGCATCGCCATCGCCGGCGAGGATGCGGTAGCTCGCCGCCTCGCTGTCGCGGATCAGGTAGGCGATGCGGTAGGTGAGCGCCTTGACCGTGCTGGCGTGGTTGAGCCAGAGGTTGGCCTGCTGCGTCTCGTCGGCCATCACCCGGGTAGCCAGGTACGGCAGCGTCACGATGACGACCATCGCGAACAGCAGGCCGGCGACGCGCCAGCGCAGCAGTCCCCTGACTTTCATTGGAGAGGCAACATCGGCAGCTCTCGCCCGGATCGTGCGGACACCGGGCTATTCTGCGCATGTTTGCCGCCGGCCACCAGCCCGAGCGGCCAATGGCGGGACAGGCTCACGGTTGCCAGGCGCTCATCGCCGCCGGCCGGGCCGCCACCGCCGTGCCCCACTGGCGATCCGGTTCGGCCTGCATCGTGAAGCGCAGCTCGCCACCGGCGAGGATCTCGCCATGGCGCAGGTAGACCCGATCCAGCGGCTTGCCGTTCAGCGTGATCCGGCCGACGTACGGATGCGCGTCGTCCAGGTGCTGGGCCACCACGGTAAAGCTGTGGCCGTTCGGCAGGTGCAGCACCGCCTTCGGCACGAACGGCCGGCCGATCGCGTACTCGTCGCTGGCCGGCGTCACCGGGTAGAAGCCCAGCGCGGTGAAGATGTACCAGGCCGACATCTGGCCGAGGTCGTCGTTGCCGGCCAGGCCATCGGGGCGCGCGGCGTACTGGCTGTCCATGATCTGCTTCAGCCGCTGCTGCGTCTTCCACGGCGCGCCGGCGTAGTCGTACAGGTAGGCGATGTGGTGGCTGGGCTCGTTGCCGTGCGCGTACCAGCCGATCAGGCCGGTGATGTCTTCCACGTTCTTGAAGTGGCCCGGATCGACCTTGGCGTCGAACACCTGGTCGAGCTTGGCGACGAACTTCGCGTCGCCGCCCATCGCCGCGACCAGGCCGGCCACGTCCTGCGGCACGTACCAGGAGTATTGCCACGCATTGCCTTCGGTGTAGTCGCTGCCGTAGCCGGCGAAGGTGGGATCGAACGGCGTGCGGAACTGGCCATTGCTGAGTTTCGCGCGCATGAAGCCGGTTTGCGGATCCCACGCATTGCGCCAGTTGGCGGCGCGCTTTTCGAACGTGGCATAGATGCCGTGCTTGCCCATCGCCTTCGCCATCTGCGCCAGCGACCAGTCGTCGTAGGCGTATTCCAGCGTCTTGGAGGCGGCCTCGGGTTCCTTGTCGATCGGCACGTAGCCGAGTTTCATGTAGTCGGCGAGGTCGCCGTAGGGGCCGTAGGTGGCGCTGGCCACCATCGCCTTCAGCGCCGCCTCCGCGTCGAAGCCGCGCACGCCCTTGATGTACGCATCGGCGATCACCGGCACCGCGTGGTAGCCGATCATGCACCACGTCTCCAGTCCCTGGTACGCCCACACCGGCAGGATGCCGAACGGGCTGTCCTGCTGCGCCGCGATCAGCGAGCGGATGAACTGCGTGCTGAGGTCGGGCCGCAGCAGCACCATCAACGGCTCCTCGGCGCGGTAGACGTCCCACATCGACCAGCTGGAATAGAAGTCGAAGCCGTCCGCCTTGTGCACCTGGTGGTCGGGGCCGCGGTATTCGCCGTTGACGTCCATGCTCAGCGTGGGCGCGAGCATCGCGTGGTAGAGCGAGGTGTAGAACTGGGTGCGCTGGTCCGGCGTGCCGGACACGTCGATCGCCGACAGCGCCTTGTTCCACGCCGCGGTCGCCTCGGCGCGGCGGGCGTCGAAGTCCCAGCTCTTGCCGTCCTGGTCGAGGTTGGCGATCGCGTTGGCCTCGCTCACCGGCGAGATCGCCACCTTCACCAGCAGCGGCTTGGCGAGCTTGCCGAAGTCGAACACGCCTTCCAGCGCGCGGCCGTTCTCGGCGTCGTGGTCCTCGGGCTGATTGCCGGGGCCCTTGAAGCCCTTGTAGACCACGTCCGTCTCGCGGTCGTACAGCGCGCGCGAGACCATCGGCTGGTTGAAGCGCAGCGCGAAGCACAGCTCGCGCCCAGGCGCCCAGCCGCGCGTGGTGCGGCAGCCGCTGACGGTGCCGTCGGCACGCACACGCAGGCGCGACCACAGCACCTTGCCGGGGTAGTCGTAGATGCTGGGACGCAGGTCGAGCAGCAGGTGCGCGGGCCGATCCTTCGGGAAGGTGTAACGGTGCCAGCCGACGCGCCGGCCGGCGGTGAGCTCGGCGCGCACGCCGTAGTCGGCCAGCGTCACCGCGTAGTAGCCGGCCTGCTCCACCTCGGTGGCGTGGCTGAAGCGCGAGCGGTAGCCGCTGCCCGGCTTGGCCGGATCGCCCGGATCCAGCCTCACGTCGCCGGCGATCGGCATCACCAGCACGTCGCCCAGATCCGAATGGCCGGAGCCGGAGAAGTGGGTGTGCGAGAAGCCCATGATGGCGGGATCGCCGTACTGGTAGCCGGCGGCCCACTTGTAGGCGTGTTTGAAGTCCGGCATCGCGGTGTCGGGCGAGAGCTGGATCATGCCGAACGGGACCGTGGCGCCGGGGAAGGTGTGGCCGTCGCCGCCGGTGCCGATGCGCGGATCGACCTCGGCCGCGTGGCCGTTCGCCGCCACGGCGCCGGTGGAGAACAGGACCAGGGAAGCCGCCAGTGCAACCGTCAGCCATGTGCGCGGATCACGGTGTTTCATGAAGCTCCCCTTGCATCAAAATTTGGATCGTTCCAAGCTGCACACGCTAACACTGGGGCGCGCACCGGTGCATGTTGCATCGCGGAACCATCCGCGGCACGCTTCCGGTACATTTTGATCGTTCCAATCGACCACGACGACGAGCATGGCCACGGACAGCACGCCTCACGCCAATCGCAAGGTTACCCTCACCGATATCGCCGCTGGTTGCGACGTGTCGCGCGCCACGGTGTCTCTGGTGCTGCGCGGCAGCCCGCTGGTGAACAAGCTCACCCGCGCACGGGTCGAGGAGGAGCTGCGCCGCCAAGGTTACGTGTACAACCGCGCCGCTGCCAACCTGCGCCGACGCACCTCGTCCAGCATCGCGCTGGTGCTGAACGACCTCGCCAACCCGTTCTTCGCCGAGTTTGCCACCGGCGTGGACGAGGCGCTGGGCGGCGCCGGCTACGTCACCCTGCTCGGCAGCACCGGCGAATCGGTCGCGCGCGAACAGGCGGTGCTCGGCTCGCTGCTCGAACACGACCCGGCCGGCATCATCCTCTCGCCCGCCGAGGGCAGCGACGCCGGCAGCGTGCTGCGGACGATCGGCCTGCGCACGCCGATGGTGCTGTTCAACCGCGAGCTCGGCGGCAAGGTCTCGACCGAGGCGCCCTGGGACCGGCTGATGCTGGACAACCAGCGTGGCGCGCGGCTCGCCACCGAGCATCTGATCGCGCTGGGCCAGAAGCGCATTGCGTTCTTCGGCGGCCACGCCAGCTCCAGCTCCTGCCAGCAGCGCCACGCCGGTTACGTCGAGGCGATGAAGGCGGCGGGTCTGCCGATCGAACCGCACTGGCGCATCGAATGCGCGCCGAACCGCGTGGACGCGGCGGCGCAATGCGGCGCGCTGTTCTTCGACGCGCCCGCCCCCACCGCGGCAGTCTGCTACAACGACGCGGTGGCGCTGGGCCTGATGCTCGGCCTGCACCAGCGCGGCATCCGGCCCGGCCGCGATTTCGCCGTCACCGGCTTCGACGACATCGCCGAAGCCGGACTGAGCGCGCCGCCGCTCACCACGCTCGCCTCCACGCCGCGCGCGCGCGGCCGCCAGGCCGCCGAACTGCTGCTGCAGCGTCTGCGCGACCCACAGGCGCAACCGCAACGCACCGTGGTCCCGGTGCAGCTGGTGGTGCGCGGCAGCAGCTGCCCACCGCCCAGCGCCTGAGCGCACGCACCCACCCACAGGGGAACCGCATGGCCTTCACCGCACCACTGCAGTCCACGCCCGCATCGGGCGGGCGCCGGAACTACACCGACTACCCGATGGCGCTCGGCGTCATCACCACCGTGTTCTTCATGTGGGGTCTGCTGACCGCACTGAACGACATCCTGATCCCGCACCTGAAGTCGACCTTCCAGCTCGACTACGCACAGGTGATGCTGGTGCAGTCGACGTTCTTCGGCGCGTATTTCCTGATGTCGTTGCCGGCGGGCAAGCTGGTGGCCACGCTGGGCTACAAGAACGGCGTGGTGGCGGGACTCGCCATCGCCGGCGTCGGCGCGCTCGGCTTCTGGCCGGCCGCGGCGCTGCACCTGTACGACGCCTTCCTCGCCGCGCTGTTCGTGCTGGCGACCGGCATCACCGTGCTGCAGGTGGCGGCCAATCCCTATGTGTCCCTGCTCGGCCCGGAGCGCACCAGCTCCAGCCGCCTCACCCTGGCCCAGGCGCTCAACTCGCTGGGCACGGCGCTGGCGCTGTGGTTCGGCGGCAAGCTGATCCTTTCCAGCGTGGTGCAGACCCCGGACGCGATCGCCCGGATGGCGCCGGCGCAGCAGCTCGCCTACCAGACGCAGCAGGCGCACGCGGTGCAGGGGCCGTATATCGGCCTGGCCGTGGTGCTGTTCCTGCTGGCCGTGTTCGTGTGGCTGTTCCGCCTGCCCGCACTGCGCGAGGCCACCGACAAGGCCGACGTGTTCCACCACACCTACCTCGACGTGCTGCGCCATCCGCATGTGCTGTTCGGCGTGCTCGGCATCTTCTTCTACGTGGGCGCCGAGGTCTCGATCGGCAGCGCAATGGTGAACTACCTGTCGATGCCCGACATCGGCCACATCAGCGAACGGCAGGCCGCCTACTACACCTCGTTCTACTGGGGCGGGGCGATGGTCGGCCGCTTCCTCGGCTCGTGGCTCACCGCGATGCTGTCGCCGCGCAAGCTGCTCGCCGCGTTCGCCGCCATCAACATGGCGCTGGTACTGACCACCATGTTCAGCCACGGCGAAGTGGCCATGGTCAGCGTGATCGCCATCGGACTGTTCAACTCGATCATGTTCCCCACCATCTTCGCGCTCGGCATCGAGCGGATGGGGCCGATGACCAGCAAGGCGTCGAGCTTGCTGATCATGGCCATCGTGGGGGGCGCGGTGGTGCCCTGGCTGCTGGGCGTGCTGGCGGATCGCATCGGCCTGCAGCAGGCTTTCGTGCTGCCGCTGCTGTGCTACGCGTACATCATTTTCTACGGTCTTTCCGGTTCGCGGATCCGCACCAGTGCGCCTGCCACCGCATCGGCCACGGAGGCAACGGACTGAAATGCGTTCCATACTCTGCTTCGGCGAAGCGCTGATCGATTTCCACGCCGAGGGCCGCGATCCGCACGGCTACCCGCGCGCCTTCGTGCCGTTCGCCGGCGGCGCGCCCGCCAACGTGGCGGTGGCGGTGGCGAAGCTGGGCGGCAACGCGCGCTTCGCCGGCATGCTGGGCACCGACCTGTTCGGCGACCTGCTGCTGGACAGCCTGCAGCACGCCGGCGTGGACACCTGCGACGTGGCGCGCACCGGCGAGGCGAACACCGCGCTGGCCTTCGTGGCGCTGGACGCACACGGCGAACGCAGCTTCAGCTTCTACCGGCCGCCCTCGGCCGACCTGCTGTTCCGTCCGCAGCACTTCCGTGCCGACACGTTCACCGGCACCGCGGTGTTCCACGTCTGCTCCAACAGCATGACCGAGCCCGACGCCGCCGAGACCACGCGCGAGGGCATGCGCCGCGCGCGTGCCGCCGGTGCGCTGGTGAGCTTCGACCTCAACCTGCGGCCCGCGCTGTGGCCGCGCGACGCAGACGAACGCGCCCAGGTCTGGCCGGCACTGGCGCTGGCTGACGTGGTGAAACTCAGCGCCGAGGAATTCGCCTGGCTGGCCGTGGACAGCGAGGCCGCCGTGCTCGAACGCCTGTGGCAGGGCAACGCGCGCCTGCTGGTAGTCACCGACGGCCCGAACCCGTTGCGCTGGTTCCACCCCGATGCCGAGGGCGAACTGCCCGCCTACCGCGTGCCTGCGGTGGACAGCACCGCGGCGGGCGACGCCTTCGTGGGCGGCCTGCTGCAGCAGCTTGCCGAACAGGAGATCGGCGCCGCCGGACTCGACAACCTGGTCAGCACGTTGCCGCGCCTGCACGCCACGCTGCGCCACGCCGCTGCCGCCGGCGCGCTGGCGGTGACCCGGCAAGGCTCGTTCGCCTCGCTGCCGACCACCGCCGAAGTCCACGCCTTCATGGCATCACACGCCTGAGTCCCGCACGCATGAGCAACGTCCTCCCCCTCGCGCCGCTGCCCGATTTCCGTTCGCCTGCCTTCCTGCGCCGGCACATCGCCGACACCATGGCGTTCTACCACCCGCACGCGATCGATCCGGATGGCGGCTTCTTCCACTACTACAAGGACGACGGCACGATCTACGACCGCAGCCATCGCCACCTCGTGAGCAGCACGCGCTTCGTCTACAACTACGCGATGGCGGCGCTCGAGTTCGCCGACGACGCGAAGCTCGCCGCCGAATACCGCGACGCCGTGCAGCGCGGCCTGCGTTACCTGCGCGAGGCGCATCGCAACCCGCAGTCCGGCGGCTACGCCTGGACCATCCGCGACGGCCAGCCGGAGGACCGCACCAACCACGCCTACGGCGTCGCCTTCGTGCTGCTGGCCTATGCCAGCGCGCGCAAGGCCGGCGTCGCCGAAGCCGCCGCGTGGATGGACGAGACCTGGGAGCTGCTGGAACGCCGGTTCTGGGACGCCGAGGCCGGCCTGTACCGCGACGAGGCGGACGCCGACTGGCACTTCAGCAGCTACCGCGGCCAGAACGCGAACATGCACATGTGCGAGGCGATGCTGGCCGCCTACCAGGCCAGCGACGAGGTGCGTTACCTGGACCGCGCGCTCATGCTGGCCGACCACATGACCCGCCGCCAGGCCGCGCTCGCCGACGGCCTGGTGTGGGAGCACTACGACGCGCAGTGGCGCATCGACTGGGACTACAACCGCGACAACCCCAAGCACCTGTTCCGTCCCTGGGGTTTCCAGCCCGGCCACCAGACCGAGTGGGCCAAGCTGCTGCTGATCCTCGAATCGCTGCTGCTGGAACGCAACCGCGAGGAGGGCTGGCTGCTGCCCACCGCCCGCTACCTGTTCGACACCGCGGTGAAGCACGCGTGGGACGAGGTGCACGGTGGCCTCTGCTACGGCTTCGCGCCCGACGGCAGCGTGTGCGACGACGACAAGTACTTCTGGGTGCAGGCCGAATCGCTCGCTGCCGCCGCCCTGCTGCACGCGCGCACCGGCGATGCCGGCTATGCCGCTTGGTACGACAAGCTGTGGGCCTACTCCTGGGAGCACTTCGTCGACCACGAATACGGCGCGTGGTACCGCATCCTCACCCGCGACAACCGCAAGTACAGCGACGAGAAAAGTCCCGCCGGCAAGGTGGACTACCACACCATGGGCGCCTGCCACGAGCTGCTGCAGTTGCACCAGCGCTGACGGCAGCGCTCGATTCCCAAAAGCCTGGACGGCCCGTCGCGACTACGATGGGCGTTGGTCGCGGGTACTGAGCCGCCCGGTTTCGAGAGGCACAGCGGCGCAGGTAGTTTTCCGAACCCGCCAGTGTCAACGCAATGTCGTACCATCCGTGGCTCGCGGCCAAGTCGCACGCCCATTCCTTGGTGGTACTGGGTGCAAGATGCAGCCGTGCGACGACGACAATATTCTGGGTGCAAATCAAACCACTCGCTGCCTTGCCTATTGCACGCGCGCCTGCGACGCTGGCTACGCCGCGTGGCGCCACAAGCTGAAGGCGTACTCGTGGAAGCACTTCATCGACCACGAATAAAGCGCGCGGCACCACATCCTCCCCCGCAATAATCGCTGGTTAAAGTAATGAAAAGAGCTCGGCCGGTAAGGTGAACTACCACGCCGCGGGCGCGTGCTACGAGTTACTACGGTCACACAGCTTTGCGGTCTGTGCTCATTATCCAAACCCCACCCAACACACCACTACAGCCGTACATTTTGTTGCTTGCATTCCGCACAAAGCGCCCCAGCAAAAGCTAGGGCGCTCTGCAAAGCACGCAGTCGTTTAACCCACACGGATCAAACCTTAGCCCTAATTACTCACAATCTCCAAGGCAGGAGCAACCGTGAGAGCATTTGCCGTCCATATAAAGCAACCCTGCGAATTTACTGTATAGAGCCCCATAGATCCCGATGCCGTATCGGTCCCCGCAGTTACACCCGAGCAGTTGTATACTCCTGCACGATAATATCCAACCCCCTCAAGAAGGGCCTGATAGGTCCCTAACGACAACGCGTGAAGTCTCCATGGGAAGTTCCTCGGATCCAGCATACTGCAGAATCCACCCGAAAGGACCGACATTGAAGTTACACTCGCCACCCCATTAACGACACTACCTTTCATCGTCACCGTGCAGAGATACTGACTAGTTGAACCACCCGTCGTGTATCCGAGAGTAACCGGCATCCCAACATCAGCCGGGTCATCTACATCCGTCTGATTATCCGGATAAAAAGTAACTGTCTTGAAAGTCGATCCAGTCGTCATTCCAAAATATACTGCTCCGCTAATTGTAAAGTTTCCATTTTCACTACCTCCAACCGTGAAATGATTAGCAAGTGCCGTGTTAATAAATCCGACACCTCCAACCACCAATGCAGCACTCAATGTGGCTTTCGAGAATTTCATGTGACACCTCGCTCCTGAGATTATCGCATTTGGCTATAGAGCCCCTCGGCATTGATGTACATGAAAAGTTCTCATGTACACCTTAATTCTCATGCAACAAAAATCCACATGCAATTTGCGCTGCAGCACCGCATATTTCATACCACTGACGCCAATTCGCAAAATGTCGCGCACTCAAATTGTGATGGAGCACGAGTAATTCGACATAAAAAAACGCCCCGGCCGAAGCCGGGGCTGGGGGAACAAGTTCAACCTGAGAGGGATCAGTTGAACTTGTAATCGAACGACAGGAACATTTCTCGGCCGGTGTATTCGTCGGCGGTCTGGTTCGTCGGGACGAACTCGAAGCCGCCGGCGTAGTACGGGATCGCCCCCATCTTGTCGAAGATGTTGGACACGGTGAAGGTGACCTTGGTCTCCGGGTTGATCTGCCAGCCGACCGAGCCGTTCCAGGTGATCCACGGCGGTACACGACCCAGATACATGGTGTCGTTCACGACTTGGGTGCCGCCGTTGTACGACACCGTGCAGACGCCGGTGCTGTAAACGGTGCCGTTGGCTGCGGTAGCCGTGCCCATGCCCGGCTGGATGCCGTTGTCCAGCACGTTGCAGCCACCGTAGTTGTTGGCGCGCACGCTGCCGACACGCACGCCGGAGATCGACGCGTCCCAGTCACCCTTGTGCCAGGTGGCCATCCACGTGACCCTGCTCGCCGCGTTGTTGTAACGAGTGTTCAACAGCGGGTCGGAGGCCAGCACGCGCTGCTTGTACGAGAGGTTGTCGGTATAGACGATGTTGGCGGTGAAGTCGCCGTAGTCCTCGCTGCGCCACTTGTAGTCCAGCGAGGCGTCCACGCCGCTCACGTACAGCGAAGCCTCGTTGATCGGGCCGGAGTGCACCGTATTGATGGTGCCATCCGCATTGCGCTGGACCATGCCGATCACCATCTGGCAATACGCCGAACCCGGATCATGCGCCGTGTATGGCTCCAGCGTGCTGGTGCCCACGACCTGCAAGCCGGTAAGACAACCTGCCTCGTCCTTCAGCACGGTGGGGTTGTCGAGGTACTGGATCGAGTTGTCCACGCCCATGTGCCAGTAGTCGGCGGACACCGACAAGCCCTCGACGCCCGGCACCTGCAATACGAAACCGTAGGTCCAGGAGTGACCGGTTTCCGGCAGCAGCAACTTGTTGCCGCCCGTCAACGATGTGTAGTACTGCGACTGCGGACGCTGGATGTTGGGGTTGCACCACGTGTTGTTGGTATCGCCTGCCTGAAGCGCCTTGATGCAGGTCAGGTCATCCGCATAGATGCCCACCGGCACGGTGGAGCCGGTCTGATACACCGCCTGCATGTCCGGCGCCTTGAAGTTGGTGCCGTAGCTGCCGCGGATCAGCAGGCTGTCCAAGGGACGCCATTCGAGGCCGGTGCCCCAGGTGCGGGCCACGTCGGCGCGGCTGTGGTCGTTGTACTTGTCCAGGCGCCCGGAGATGGTCCAGGTCAGCGAATCCAGCACCGGCACGCGGAATTCCGTACCCAGCGAGTAGCGCTGACGATTGCCGGCACCAGTGTTGTCCGAATAGAACGGATTCACGAACGTCGCCGAATTCGATGCGCGCGCGTCGGGCGAAAGCTGGAAGCCATTGTGCGCGGCTTCCAGCACCGCCGCCCAACCCACCGACTGGTCCACCCACGGCAACTTGAACAGGTCGCCGTTGATGCGGAACTGCGCCTGGTCCAGCCACGACGATGCGCTGTCCTGGCCATTCACCGCAAACTGGCTGTACTGCTGCGGCGTCATGGGGTTCCACCACTGCTGCCAATTCATGGCGTAGATGGGCGTGCCGTCGGCAGTGGAGCCCAATTGCGGGCCGAGGAAGAAATTGTTCGCGGCCTGCTGATTGAAGGCCGTGTAGTCCTCATGCACGATGTACTTCTGGGTATTGAGGCTCAAATCCCAGTTGAAGTTGCCGTCGAACACGGTGCCGCGCACGCCGGTGGTGATGTTCCAGTTCTGCTCGCGGTCATGGGTATTCATCGAGGTACCCGTTTCCTGCACGGTGAACTGACGGGCGGCACCGCTGATGAGCTGACCCGTGGTCTGGTCGTAGAACGGACCCGTACCCTCGCCCCACAACTGAGTGTTGGAAGTGCCCACTGTGTCGTACAGGGCCGCCGAACCGTAGAGTTGCAGGCCATTCTTGAAGTCGTACTCTCCGGCCACGTAGCCGTTGTTGCTGCGGCTACCCCCCGTCAGCACCCAGTTCTGGAACAGGGCGGGCTGCTCGCAGTAGTAGCCGTTGTCGGTCACACCGGTGACCTGGGTGCCATTGGTGCTGACGGTGTGTGCGTGGTAGAGCCGCGAGTTGCTGAACTTGTCGCAAGTGCCGGCGGGCGGCGTGATGTACTGGCCGTTGCCGTCCCTCGCATAGAGCGCGGGGCTGTTCGGGTAACCGAACATGCGGGCATTCGGATTCCAAGCACCATAACCTGCATCGGATTCCGAATCCTGATACGGACGATCCATGCCCCACATCGGCGAACGGTTGGACTTCTCCACGTTGTAGAGGATGTGCCAGTTGTCGCCGGACTTGCCGCCGAAGAAATTGATGTCGCCATAGGCGCGGCCGCCGTGCTGCGCGCCGCCGCCGGTCACCTGCAATTCGTCACCCTGGTAGTTCTTCTTCAGGATCACGTTGACTACGCCTGCCACCGCGTCCGAACCGTAGATCGACGAGGCGCCGGAGGCGAGGATTTCGACACGGTCGATCATGCCGGTGGGGATGTTGCTGGGGTTCTGGAAGTTGCTTTTCGCGTACAACGGCTGCGGGTAATCCACCACGCGGACGCCGTCGATCATCAACAGGCTGAAGCCGGGGCCCAGGCCGCGAAGGTTGAGCGGGCGCGCGTTGACCGCGGTGGCGCCCCACGAAGCGGAATCCTGCACCTGCGGGCCCATCTGCGGCAGCGAGTCCAGGAATTCCCACATGGTGGTGAAGCCCTGCTTCTTGATCTCCGCGCCGGTGATGGTGACCACGGGAGCCGGCCCCTCGATCTGCACGCGCGGGATCATCGAGCCGGTAACCGTGACGGCTTTCAGGTTCACGGCCTTCTGCTGGTTGGACGGCGTGGCCTGCTGGGCGTTGGACTGGTTGTCGCCCGATGCGGCCGCGGTCTGCCCGTAGGCGACCACTGGCGACAGCAGGGCGATGGAAAGCGCACTCACGAGTGCGTTGCGACGCAGTGCGATGGCATGACGCATGGAAACCCCTCCCTCAAACATGTTTGTTGTATTGGCTGTTGCCGCATGGGCCGGCGGGACACCCCTGTATCCGCCTGACCCCGGTTGATCCGATCTCATTGCCCGACTCGATTGAATCGTGTCAAACCAGAGCGGGATGGTTGGCGCCGCAGCCCGCGGAAGCCCGCCTGCCAACCCGCTTTTCACCACTTTCCGCCGTCGGCTGGAATCCGTGCCGTTATTTGGATCGATTCATATTTGAAACTATCACTCACCCATGAACGTTGCAAGCGGCATTGCAATATGGCGGTCACTTTCGTCGGGCAGGCCCCGTCGTCGGATGGCCGCGCGGCAGCGCCATCCGCAGTCCGCCGCGGCTCAGTTGCTCTCGATCGGCTTCACTTCGTCGTGGAACAGGCGTACCGGCCCGTCCAGGGTGAGCGCCAGCACGGTGACCTCGGGGTCCAGCGTGGCAGGCGGCACGGTAACGTAGAGCAGGCCCGGCACCTTGCTCCAGTACGAACCGCCAACCACCTGGGTATCGAGCGTGGTGCCGTTGCCGACCACGCGGGCGTGCAGCACGCGGTTCATCAGGCCCTTCACCAGCACCGGCCCGTTCGGCCGTCCTTCCACGAACAGGTACAGCGTGCTGCCGTCCTTCGACAGCGTGCTGGAACCGGCGTAGTAGTCCTTGGGGATGCCGGCCTGCGCGCCGTAGATCGCCTCGGCGTGCTTGTGCGTCCAGCGGCCGATCTGTTTCAGCGTGTCGATTTCCTGCTGCGGGATCGTGCCGTCGGCGCGGGGGCCGACGTCGAGCAGCAGGTTGCCGCCCATGCCGACGGTATCGGCGAGGATGCGGATCAGCTGGTTCGCGCTCTTGAAGTGCTGGTCGTTCGGCTGCCAACCCCAGGAGTTGTTCATGGTCAGGCACAGCTCCCAGTACTTCTGGGGCGGGCGCGTGATCGGCACGCCCTGTTCCGGCGTGGCGTAGTCGCCGTAGCCGGCGAGGCGGGAGTTGATGATCGCGCCCGGGTTGCGCGCCAGCAGCATCTCGCGATCCTGTTTCGCGTGCCACTCCGCGGCGCTGTGCTCCCAGTCGCCGTCGAACCAGTAGAGATCCGGGTTGTAGCGTTGCGACAGGTCCTTCAGCTGGCCCTGGTAGTACGTCACGAAGCGGTTCCAGCGCGCGGGATCGGCCTTGGCGTCGTAGCGCGACTCGGTCTTGGTGAAGCCGGGGTAGTCCTTGTACGACCAGTCGATCAGCGAGAAGTACAGGCCCACCTTGAGGCCGTCCTTGCGCAGCGCCTGCACGAACGGCCCGACCAGGTCGCGCTTGGCCGGCGTGTCCTTCACCACGTTGAGGCCTTGCTTCGTGTCCCACAGCGCCACGCCGTCGTGGTGCTTGGCGGTGAGCACGGCGTAGCGCGCGCCGCTTTCGCGGATCAGGTCGGCCCAGGCCTGCGGGTGGTAGTCCGCCGCGGTGAAGCCCTTGAGCTGCCGCATGTAGTGGTCGTAACTGACGTAGCCGTCGAAGAACGACCACGACTCGTCGATGCCGTCCACCGCGTAGATGCCGTAGTGGATGAAGATGCCGAACTTCGCGTCGGCGAACCACTGCATGCGCTGCGCCTCGCCGGGCGCCGCGGCGGTCGACGCGGCAGCCGGTGCCGCCGCGTGCGCAGCGAGGCTGACGAGTGCGCACGCAAGAAGCATCGCAACCCGTCGCCCGAAACCGTTCGGGCTGAGCGTAGCGCCGCAGGCGCGGAGTCGAAGCCTGTCGAGGCCGGCACTTCGACTTCCTCGCTCCTCAATGCAGCGACCATCCTTGGTCGCTCCCCGCGTATGCCGCTTCGCGGCTACGCTCAGTGCGAACGGGGATACTTCAAGCAGCCATCGTTGCAGTTTGCATCGCATGTCAGGCCTTGTCCGCCTGGGTGGCGGACAGGCCGAACGACGGCGGGCGATCCGCCGGCGCAGCGCCGAAGCGCTTGTTCGGCGAGGCGCCCATCGTGAACGCCAGCGTGCCGCCGGCGGCAAGTTCGGCGTGGCTGATCCAGCTCTTCGTCCACGGCTTGCCGTTCCAGCTGACGGACTGGATGTAGGGCTTGCCCGGACCGTTGCCGTGCGCCGTCACCACCAGCTTCTTCCCTTCGCCCAGCGCCACCTCGGCGCGATCCAGCAGCGGACTGCCGAACACGTAGTTCGTGCTCACCGGGTCGACCGCATACAGGCCCAGCGCGCCCAGCACGTACCACGCGCTCATCTGGCCGCAGTCCTCGTTGCCGGCGAGTCCGTCCGGCGCCGGCGGATACATGGTCTCCAGCAGCATGCGTACGCGCGACTGCGTCTTCCAGTGGCTGCCGGTGTAGGCGTAGAGGTAGGCCACGTGGTGGCTGGGCTCGTTGCCGTGCGCGTACTGGCCGATCATGCCGGCGATGTCCGGCGGCGCGTCGGCTGGCAGCGCGGAGCTGGTGGTGAACAGTTCGTCCAGCTTGCGCTCGAACGCGGCCACGCCGCCGAACATCGGCATGTAGCCGTACAGGTCGTGCTGGTTGAGGAAGGTGGCCACCCACGGGTTCGACTCGGTGTAGTCGCGCCACTTGTCGAAGTGGCCCATCTCGATCGGGTCGAACGGCTCCAGCCATTTCCCGTCGGCGCCGCGCGGACGCATGAAGGCGAGTTTCTCGTCGAACACGTGTCGGTAGTTGCGCGAGCGCTCGCGCAGTCTCTGCGCATCGTCCTTCGCGCCCAGCCGCTCGGCCATGTCCGCCAGCGCCCAGTCGTCGTAGGCGTATTCCAGCGTCTTGCTGACCGCCTCGCCTTCCTTGTCGCTGGGGATGTAGCCCAGCTTGCGGTACCACGGCAGGCCGCGGTAATCGTCGTCGAACGCGCGCTTGCGGAAGATCGGCCACGCCTTCGCGTAGTCGACGCCGGCGAAGCCCTTGGCCTGCGCCTCGGCGATCACCACGGCGGAGTGGTAGCCGATCATGGTGCCGGTTTCCACGCCCTGCAGCGGCCATACCGGCGGACCGTCCGGGCTTTCCGCGGCCATGCGCACCAGGCCATTGACCAGGTCGGGCACCTTGTCGGGCTGGTACAGCGTGTACAGCGGATGCAGCGCGCGGTAGGTGTCCCACAGCGAGTAGGTGCTGTAGTTGTGCTGGCCCTGCGGCAGCTGGTGCACGGCCAGGTCCATGCCGCGGTAGCGGCCGTCCACGTCGCTGAACAGCGTGGGCGCGAGCATGGTGTGGTAGAGCGAGCTGTAGAACGTGCGCTTCACCGGCACCGACGGCGTGTCGACGCGGATGCGCGACAGCTCGGTCTCCCAGCTGTCCGCCGCGGCCTGCCGCACGTGCTCGAAGTCCCAGCCCGGCAGCTCGGATTCCAGGTTGCGCAGCGCGCCGGCTACGTCCACCGCGGAGATGCCCACCTTGACCAGCAGCGGCGCCTTCGCCGCGTCGTCCAGGTGCAGGGCGGCCTTGAGGTGCGCGCCCGTGGCCTCGCCCGTGCCGCTGGGCAGCGGCTGGTTCTCGCTGTACAGCGTGGCCTGGGTGAACGGCCGCGACAGCTTCATCGCGAAGTAGATGTGCCGTCCGTTCGCCCACTGGTGTACGCGGCGGCCGCCGACCAGGGTGTCCTTGCCCACCAGTTTCAACGTGGCGTCCGAGACCTTGCACGGCACCTTGGGGTCGTCGTGGTAACCGTGTGCGAGATCGACCAGCAGGTGCGCCTTGCCGTCCCTGGCGAAGGTGTAGCGGTGCAGGCCCGCGCGCAGCGTGGCGGTCAGCTCCGCCAGTATGTCGTGGTCGGTGAGGCGCACGCGGTAGTAGCCGGGTACGCCCTGCTCGGAGGCCTTGTCGTAGCGCGAGCGATAGCCCTTGCCCGGGTGCGCCACCATGTCCGGCGTGAGGTGCTGCCCGCGCGCCGCGCCGTCGAACTTCGAGTAGTAGTTGTGTTCCGGCAATCCGCGCGCACCGGGATCGAGCAGCACCTCGCCCTGCGCGGGCATCACCAGCACGTCGAGCATGTCGCTGGCGCCGGTGCCGGAGAGATGGGTGTGCGAGAAGCCCATGATCGAGCCGTCGGCCTGGTGGTAGCCCGAGCAGGCGTCCCAGCCGAAGTCGTTGGTGTCGGGCGACAGCTGCGCCATGCCCCACGGCATCGACGCGCCGGGATAGGTGTGGCCGTGGCCGCCGGTGCCCACGAACACGTCGACGAACCGCGACACGCCGTTCTTCGCCATGCCGGTCAGCGCCGCCGCGCTGCCTTGGCCGCGCGGCGCGGCGAGCGCGCCACGCGGATCGAGGCCGCCAAGCAGCGTCAGCGCTGCCGCGCCTTGCAGGAATTGTCTGCGGGTCACCATGTCGTGGACTCCTGTGGGATCGGTCGGGGAAAACGGCGCTCAGGCGCGCCGCAGCAGTTCGGGGCGGTGTTCGGCCAGCGCGACGATCAGCTCGCCGAACAGGCTGTTGGCCCAGGCGAACCAGGGCCGCGTGAATTTCGCCGGATCGTCCTGGTCAAAGGCTTCGTGCATGAAGCCGGTGCCGGCGTGCGTGGTCTTCAGCCAGTGCAGGCACTGGCGGATCTCGCCGGCGTCGTCGCTGGTGAGCGCGCGCACCATCAGCGACATCGGCCAGATCATGCGCAGGCCTTCGTGCGGCCCGCCGATGCCCTCCGCCGCCTTGCCGCGGAAGAAATACGGATTGCGTCCGCCCCAGGCGCGGGCGCGGGTGCGCCGGTAGCGTGCATCGTCGCGCGCGCAGAAGCCGAGGTACGGCATGGCCAGCAGGCTGGGCACGTTGGCGTCGTCCATGAACAGCTGGTTGCCGTAGCCGTCCACCTCGTAGGCCCAAAAATCGGTATCGCCAACCTCGCGCATCACGGCATGCTGTTGCAGCGCCGCCTGCACTTCGCCCGCCAGCGCCTCGCAGTCGGCGGCGAACGCGGCATCGCCGTGCAGCGCACGCGACATCTCCGCCAGCTGGCGCAGCGACACCACGGCAAAGGCATTCGCCGGCACGAACAACGGATAGACGCAGGCATCGTCCGAGGGCCGGAACATCGAGAAGATCAGCCCCACCGGCTTCGCCGGGTTGCCGTAGCCGCCCAGCGGCACCGTGTCGGTGGGCACCGCCGATGCGCGCTGGAAGTGGTACGGCCCCGGCCCGAGCTTGCGCTGCTGCGCGCGGAACGTCGCCAGCACCAGGTGCATCGCACCGCGCCAGTCATCGTCGAACGGCGTGCGGTCGCCGGTGGCTTTCCAGTAGCCATGGGCGATGCGTATCGGCCAGCACAGCGAGTCGATCTCCCACTTGCGCTCGGCCACGCCGGGCTTCATCTCGGTGAGGTCGTGCTGCGCCCAGTCCAGCGTGGTCTTGCCGCGCGGGTCGGGCAGGAAGGCGTTCGCGTAGGGGTCGATCGAGATGCACAGCGCCTGGCGGCGGATCAGGCCGCGGTACAGCCGGCGCAGCGACTCGTCCTTCGCGGCCAGCGGCAGGTAGGGCCACACCTGCGCCGAGGAGTCGCGCAACCACATCGCGTCGATGTCGCCGGTGATGACGAAGGTGTCCGGCTTGCCGTGCAGCGTGCCCATCTGCACCGTGGTATCCAGCGTGTTCGGGTAGCAGTTGCCGAACATCCACGCCAGCTCGGGATCGCCGATCTTCGCCTGTACGCGCGCGATTTCCGCTTCCACAGCGGCACTGGTGAACTTGCGTCTGCCGGGCGGCGGACGATGGCTGGGGCGCGCCTGCGCCGTGCCCGGCGTGCCCGCCATGGCGAAGCCGGGCAGCGCCAGCGCCGCGGCACCGCCGCCGATCAGCTTGAGCAGGTCGCGCCGGGAGAGCGTTTCCATGGTCATGGTGCCAACACCTCGCTGCCTTGGATGGTGAACGTGGCCGCGACACCCTTGGTGTCGCCGGGCTGGCCGCCGCCGATGAACACGCGATAGCGGCCGGCCCTGACGGCGCGCTTGCCCGCCGCATCCACGCTGCTCAATTGTCGCGGTGACAACGTGAAGTCCACGCGCCGGCTTTCGCCCGGCGCGAGATGCATGCGCTGGAAACCGACCAGTGCATGCCGCGGCGCCAGTGGCGACGGCGGCGTGTCCAGGTACACCTGCACCACCTCGTCACCCGCGCGCGCACCGGCATTGCGCAATTCCGCGCTCACCTGCAGCGCGTCGCCTGCCTTCAGCACGGTCGCCGACAACGTGGGCGCGGCGTACGCGAAGCGCGTGTAGCTCAGCCCGTAGCCGAACGGATACAGCGGCGTGCCGCGGAAATAGCGGTAGGTGCGCCCCTGCATCGCGTAGCTGGCGAACGGCGGCAGATCCTGCGCCGAACGATAGAACGTCACCGGCAGGCGGCCAGCGGGATCGGTGTCGCCGGCCAGCGCCTGCGCGATCGCCGTGCCGCCGGCCTGCCCCGGATACCACGCAGCGAGGATGGCGTCGGCGTGCTGCTTCGCCCAGTCCAGCGCCACCGCACCACCGGACATCAGCACCACGATCAGAGGCTTGCCGGATGCTGCCGCACGCTGCAGCAGCACGCGTTGCGGCGCCGGCAGGTCAAGCGAGGTGCGGTCGCCGCCCGCGAAACCGGGCACCTCGATCTGCAGCGCCTCGCCTTCGACGTCGGGCGACAAGCCCACGAAGGCCACCACGGCATCGACCTTGCGCAACGCGCGATCGACCCCGGCAAGCTGCGCCGCGGGCGGCGCCAGCCACTGCAGGCGAACACCCTGATCGCGGCTCCGGTGCACCAGCTCCAGGCGCAGCGCGTGCGGCCGGTCGTCGGCGAAATGCAGGTGCGCCTCCAGCTGGCTGTTGTCGCTGCCGGCATCGGCGATCACCGGCTTGCCATCCACGAACAGGCGCACGGGATCGTGGCCCGCGCAATCGAAGCAACGGTCCACGTGCACGGCCAGCACGTAGTCACCCGGTCCGGGCGGAAGCAGCTCACCGCTCCAGCGCGCCGCGTAATGGCCGGCATCGAGGCCGGTGGCCGGGGCCACGCGATCCCAGTCGAAGTCGATCACGCGATCGGTGCGCGTGGCACTCGGCGCGCCGCGGAAATCGGGATTCGCGTAGTACGCGCCGGTCAGGCCCGCGGCGCCGTCCGCAGTGCGCAACGCGGTTTCCGGCACCGGAATCGGCACGCCGGCCGCGACCGGCGCGCCCTGCGCGTAGCTCACGCGATCGGCACCGAAGCGTGCACGCAAGCCCTCGAGCGGCGTCACCGGCGCGCGCGCGGTGCCGTGGTAGTTCGCTTCCAGCGTTTCCAGCGTGTCGGCGTCGGGGCCGATCACCGCAAGGCGCAGGCCGCCGCCCAGCGGCAGCGCGTCGTGCGCGTTCTTCAACAGCACCAGCGACTCCTGCGCAGCACGCAGGGCCAGCGCGCGATGCGCGGGGTTGTCAATCTCTCTGGCGCCGACATGCGCATACGGGCCATCGCCGCCACCGAGTTCGCCAAGGCGATAGCGTGTGGTGAACAGGCGCAGCAGCGCCGTGTCCAGCGCGGACCCGGCGACGATGCCCTGCTGCACCGCTTTGGCCAGGCTGGCGTAGGTGTGGCCGCAGTCGAGATCCGTGCCGGCGCGCAACGCGGCCGCGGCAGCCTGCGCGTCGTCGGGCTTGTAATGATGGAAGGCGGCGATGTCGCCCACCGCGTCGCAGTCGGACACCACGTAGCCCTTGAAACCCCAATCCTTGCGCAGGCGCGTGGCGAGCAGCGGCGCGTTGGCGCAAGTGGGCACGCCGTTCAGGGCGTTGTACGAGCACATCACCGAACCGGCGCCACCCGCGGTGACGGCTGCGCGGAACGCCGGCAGGTAGGTGTCCTCCAGGTCGTGCGGCGAGACCACCGCATCGAAACTGTCGCGGCCCGGCTCCGGCCCGCTGTGCGCCACGAAATGCTTGGGCGTGGCGATGGCGCGCGGATGCCGCGGATCGTCGCCCTGGATGCCGCGCACGAACGCTACCGCGAGCCTGCCGGTGAGAAACGGATCCTCGCCGTAGGTTTCCTGGCCGCGCCCCCAGCGCGGATCGCGGTCGATGTTGATGTTCGGCGACCAGATCGTCAGGCCCTGGTAGCGTTCGTGCGCATGGCCGGCGCCGACCCTGTTGAAGCTGGCGCGTGCCTCGACCGACACCGCGGCTCCCACCGCCTGCAGCAACGGCGCATCCCAGCTCGCGGCGAGGCCGATGGCCTGCGGGAACACCGTGGCGTAACCGTCGCGCGCGTGGCCGTGCAGGCCCTCGTTCCACCATTCGTACGCCGGCACGCCGAGGCGCGGGATCGCCGGCGCGTCGTTCTGCAGCTGCGACACCTTTTCCGCCAGCGTCATCTTCGCCACCAGCGCCGACGCGCGCGCTTCGGCGCCCTGCGTTTGCGCCGGAGCTCCCGTCGCCGCCAGCAGCAGCGCAAGAGCCGCAGCGCTGGCGACGCGTTTCCTCACGGCGTGGTTACCGTGGCGCCGTACAGGCTGCGCACCGTCAGCGCGCGCCGCAGCGCGGCGGCATCGGCCGTGCTGTCGACGTGCAGCGTCACCGACTCGCCGGGCAGCAGGTCGAACGCGTTGTCGGACAGGCGTGCGTCCAGGGCGCCGAAGTCGATCCACACCTCGCGCGCGAGGTGCTGCGCGCTCACCGTGAGGCCGTGGCCATCGGCGGAAAGCTGTGCCTTCAGCCCCGGATCGGGCAACGCCAGGTTCTTCGCATCGTCGAAGTACAACAGGTGGCGCGAAATCGGCTTGCCGTGATCCAGCAGCTCGAACACCGCCACCGTGCGACGCGGATCGGCGCCGTGCAGCAGCTGCGCGTCGGTGTAGTCGCCGGCCGGCGTACTGGCCAGCGCCGCCACGTGCGCGGGCTGCGCGTGTTCCCACAGCGGCTTGCCATCCATGCCCAGTACGCGCACGCGCAGCTCGGCAGCCAGCGGCGCGGTGCGGTCGGACACCAGCGACACGTGTGTCTTGCCGTCCTTGCGGATAGCCACCACGCGCAGCGGCGCATAGAAACGCTTCGCGTGGTACTGAAGCGCCTTCCAGCGGCCGTAGTAGTCCACGCTGGACCAGGTGACGCCAGGCCACACGTCGTCGAGCTGCCAGTACAGCGAGCCCATGCTCTGCGGACGCGCGGCGCGCAGGTGCTCGGCGGCGAGCTGGATGCCCTCGGCCTGCATCACCTGGCTGAGGTACACCAGCGCGGCGAAATCCTTGGGCTTGCCGTACTCGCGCTCCACGTACATCAGCAGGCGCTGGTTGCCCTTGCCCTTGTCGAACTTCTGGTGCGCGCGCAGCACGGGCGAATCGACGGAGAGGTCGGACGGTTCGAGCACGCTGCGCAGCGTCGCCATCGCGGGGAAGGACTGCAGGCCGTATTCGGACTGGAAGCGCGGCGTGACGTCGAGGTAGGCGCTGGCCGGCAGCGCATCGCCCGACCACACGTTCCAGTAGTGGTAGTCGCCGTTGTCGAGCACGTTGGCCTTGGTGTCGTAGTCGCTGCTGGGCGTGCTCGGCCAGTACGGCACTTCGGGCGACCGCGATGCGACCACGCCGCGCAGCGTGTGGTCGAACAGTTCGCGCATGCCTTGTTCGACGCGTGCGCTCTCGGCCTTGCCCTGCGCCTTCTTGAAATCCAGGCTGGTGCCCCAGGACTCCCACGCGGTCTCGACCTCGTTGTTGCCGGCCCACAGCACGATGGACGGGTGATCGCGCAGGCGGTCCACCTGCTGGACCGCTTCCGCGCGCACGTTGTCGCGGAACGCCTGATCGTAGGGCGGAATCGCGCCGCCGAACATGAAGTCCTGCCACACCATCAGGCCCAGCTTGTCGGCCTCGGCGTAGAACGCGTCTTCGAGGTAGTAGCCGCCGCCCCAGATGCGCAGCATGTTCATGTTCGCGTCGCGCGCGGACTGCAGCATCGCGGCTATGCGCGCCGCCGTGACGCGGTTCGGGAAGCTGTCCATCGGGATGAAGTTCGCGCCCTTGGCGAAGATCGGCATGCCGTTCACCACGAAGGCGAAGCTCTTGCCCCACTGGTCCTTCCGGCGCAGCAGCTGCACGCTGCGCAGGCCGGTTTCGCGATCCGCGCTGGCCACGACATCGCCGTGCAGCGCCACGTCGACGTGGAAGTCGTACAGGTTCGGCGCGCCGTAGCCGACGGGCCACCAACGCTGCGGATGCGCGATCTGCAGCGGCACGGCGACGTGGTTGTCGCCGGCCTTCAGCGCCACCTCGCGCACCAGCGATTGCGTGCCGCCGTCCGGCGCGCGCCAGCGCAGCGTCACCCTTGCCTTGCCCGCCGCATCGGCGGCGATGTGCAGCTGCGCCTGCAGCTGCGCGACATCCGCCGTGACCTTGGGCTGCGCGATATGGAAATCGGCGAGGCGCAACGCACTCCAGCTTTCCAGCCGCACGTCCTTCCAGATGCCTTCGGTGACGATGCGCGGCCCCCAGTCCCAGCCGTACTGGTAGGCGGCCTTGCGCACGTAGTTGGCCGTCTGCTTGCCCTCGGGCTCGTCGCCGAAGGCCGAATCGAATTCGCCCGGCAGCGCGTAGGGCTGTTTCAGAAGCCACGGCTGCAGGCGCGCGACCGGCGAATGCAGCGTGACTTCCAGCGTGTTCGCGCCCGCGTGCAGCCACGGCTTCGCCGGCACGCGCCAGCGGCGGAACATGTTGTCGGCGGCCAGCAGCTTGTGGCCGTTGAGCGCGACGTCGGCAAAGGTGTCCAGCCCGTCGAACACCAGTTCCACGTGTTTGCGCGCCAGCGTGGCGGCATCCACGTTGAACTGCATGCGGTACTGCCAGTCGGACAGGCCCACCCACTGGATCTTCGCCTCGTTGTCGCGCCAGTACGGATCCGGCACCAGCTTCGCGGCCAGCAGGTCGGTCTGCACCGTGCCGGGCACGGTGGCGGGCAGCCATTGCGCAGCCTGCGGATGCTCCGCGGCGTGGCGGTCGCCGGGCATGAGCCGGAACTGCCAGCCGGCGTCCAGCGATTGCGTCGACTGCGAAGCCGCCACGGCCGACAGCGGCGCGCCCAATGCCAGCACAAGCAGTGCGCCCGTCAGCCAGCGCCCAAGTCCGCCTGCCCGCTCATGCGGGCGACGCTTCGTGGGCGTATCCATCGTGCGCCGCGCCAACCGGTTTGCCATCGCCCGCCCCTCTTGTCACGCCCGCACGTCGGGAACCGCCCCGTCACGCCCGGAACGGCACGTTGAGGCAGTTGTCGTCATCGATTTAGATCGATCCATGTGGACGCTAACACCGACCCGACCATGGCGCATGCCGCACTGCAATAAATCAGGCGTGAAGTCGTTGAAACAGCGCCCCAAGGTCGCTTCAACCGATCCAAAGCACGCAGTCATCCGACGTGATCGCGGGCATCGGCCGGTCAGTAGTTCAAATGCAGGCCGAGCAGATGCAGGCTGCCGACGAACCACAGCGAGGCGAGACAGGCTGCAAGCAGGGCCACGCTGTTGAGCTTGCGCCACCAGCCGCCCGGCACGCGCCACGCATGCCAGGCGTTCATCGCCGCCGCCGCGATGCCGAGGATCGCCAGCACGCCGACCAGCTGGATCAGCCGCAGGCTGCCGTCGAAGCCGCTGCCCATGCCGACGATGCTGGCATCGAGGCGCAGCAGCACCCCGATCCAGCCGAGGTAGAACAGCAGCTGGACGATCGCCGCCACGCGGCTCAGCCGGTACCAGAGCCGCGCCCGCCCCGCCAGCGCGAACGGCTTGCCGCAGGCGCGCCGCACCAGCGCGGCGACCGGCCACAGCAGCGCCACGAACGCGAACACCAGCACGATCAGGCCCAGCAGCGGCAGGATCCACGCCGCCGAATGCCAGGCCGACACCGGCAGGAACACCATCACCGGCGACAACGCGTCGATCGAGAGCCAGCGCACCCGGCCGTGCTCCACCTGCGCGCCGAGCAATTCGCGGCCGCCCACCGCGCGCCACAGGAACGGCGCCACTTCGCGCCAGTGCCGCGGCTGGCCCGCGAGGTCGTGGAAGTCCGGCGTCACCAGCTCGCCGTTGGCCGCCTGCTCGATGCGCACCTGCGAGAACAGGCCGAGCATCGCCATGAAGTTCGACTGCGAGCCGCGGCTGTTCGTGTAACGCCCCACCAGCAGGGCGCCGTCCTTGCGCGCGCTCGCCAACGCGGGCTGCGCCACTTCCGGCGGCGCCGGGAAATAGCGATCGACGAAGCCGTCCAGCAGCTGCTTGCGCAGGCCGCCGTCGCCGCGGCCGTCGATGGACACGAACACGCCCACGCCCTGCTGCGGGAACAGCGCCAGCTCGCTGTGGAACCACTGGGTGTCGCCGGCGTGGCCGAGGATGTCCTGGCCGTTGCGATCCATGTGGTAGAAGCCCAGCGCCATCGCAGGCAGGCCGGGCACCGCGGCGCGGCGGTAGTCGAACATTTCGCGCACGGTGGCAGGCGCGAGGATCTGCACGCCGTTGGCGCTGCCGCCTCCCAGCTCGGCGAGCATGAAGCGCGCCATCGCCTCGCCGCTGGCCGACAGCGCGCCGGCCGCCGCCGCGTTCACCAGCTCGAACGGCTTCGACGACGCGCTGGCCTGTGCGTAGCCCAGCGCCATATGCGCCGCCAATGCCTGCGGCAGCGGCTGCCGGAACGTCGCGTACTGCATGCCCAGCGGCTTCAGGATGTGCGCCTCGACGTAGTCGTCGAACGGCTGGCCGGACACGCGCTGCACGATGTAGCCCGCCAGTGCCGCGCCGTAGTTGGAATACGCAGGCACCTGCCCCGGCGGATAGATGCGCTCGGGCACCCACTCCTTCACCCACGCCGCGTTGCCGAGGAAGTGCCTGGTGTCGGACGCGAACAGGTTCCTGATCGTCTCCTCGAAGCCCGGCGTGTGCGTCATCAGCTCGCGCAACGTCACCGGCTGGCCGTCGCGCGGCGGTATCCTGAAATCGAGGTAGCGGTTCACGTCCGCATCGAGATCGAGCTTGCCCTGCTCCACCAGCTGCATCACCGCGGTCCAGGTGAACAGCTTGGAGATCGAGCCGACGCGGAACAGCGTGCTGGCCGGATCCACCGGCTTGCCCGCCGCCACGTCGGCGTGGCCATAGCCCTTCGCCAGCAGCACCTGGCCGTCCTTGACGATCACCACCACCGCGCCGGCGAGGTCGTTCTTCCGCAGGCCATACGGCATCAAGCCGTCCAGCCACGCGCCGGCATCGTCCGCCGTCAGCTGGTGCGCGCCCAACGGTACCGGCTTCGGCGGCGCCTGTTCCGCCAGCGGATGGATCTCGACCTGCGCCATCGCCGTCGTCGCGAACATCGACAGCAAGGCGCACAGACACAGGCGTAGCGGGCGATTCATGGGGGCATCCGTGGCAACGGCGGGAACGCGACCGCGCCATCAAAGCACGCCGTTCGTGAAATCCAGCCAACGGCACGCGGCCACGCGCCGGAGCCGCGGCATTCCGCATGAATACGTTTGTGAACACTGGTTGCTGCATTGCGATGCTGCCTAAGCTTGGGCGAATCACGCCGCGCAGGATCCCGCTCTTGACCCCACCCTCCCAGCCAACGCGGCCCGGTCCCCGCACCATCGGCGGCGCGGCCGCCCGGCCCGAGCTGTCGTTCCGGCAGATCTGGAACATGTGCTTCGGCTTCCTCGGCATCCAGTTCGGCTTCGCGCTGCAGACTGCCGACGTCAGCCGTATCTTCCAGACTTTGGGCGCCTCGCTGGAACAGATCCCGCTGTTGTGGGTGGCCGCGCCGATCACCGGGCTGATCGTGCAGCCGATCATTGGCCACTGCTCCGACCGCACCTGGACGCGGCTGGGCCGGCGGCGCCCGTATTTCCTCGCCGGCGCGCTGCTGGCCACGCTGGCGCTGCTGTGGATGCCGAACGCCGGCACGCTGTGGATGGCGGCGATCCTGCTGTGGCTGATGGACGCCACGTTCAACGTGGCGATGGAGCCGTTCCGTGCTTTCGTCGCCGACCAGCTGCCGGTGCGCCAACGGCCGCTGGGCTATCTGCTGCAGAGCTTCTTCATCGGCGTGGGCGCGGTGGTGGCCTCGACGCTGCCGTGGCTGCTGGCACACTTTGGCGTCAGCAACGTGGCGCCGGACGGCGGCATTCCCGACACGGTGAAGTATTCGTTCTACGCCGGCGGCGCGACACTGCTGGGCGCCGTGCTGTGGACGGTGGCCAGCACACGCGAATACCCGCCGGAGCAGTTGCTGGCGTTCGACCCCGTGCCCGATGCCGGCGCGCTGCCTGATCTGCGCGGCATCTGGCGCAACGGCATGCTGTGGTTGCTGGCCGGCATCGTGCTGGCTGCATTGATCCGTTTCGCTCATCTGCGCGACGAGGTCTATCTGCTGGCCGCCGGCCTGGCCGTCTATGGCCTGCTGCTGGTCGGCTACGAGGCAGCGCTGAAGCTGCGCCCCGCACTGGCGCACACGCGCGGCCTGCTCGGCCACGTGCTGGGCGACCTGCACGTGATGCCGGCGGCGATGCGCCAGCTGGCCTGGGTGCAGCTGTTCTCATGGTTCGCGCTGTTCGCGATGTGGATCTACGCCACCGCGGCGGTGGCCCGGGTGCAGTACGGCGCCACCGATGCGCATTCGGCGCTGTACAACGAGGCGGCGAACTGGGTGGGCGTGCTGTTCGGCGTCTACAACGGCTGCGCCGCCGCCGCGGCCTTCGTGATTCCGTGGATGGTGCGCCGCTGGGGCCTGCGCGTGAGCCACCTGATCAACCTGTGGCTGGGCGGCGCCGGGCTGCTGGCGTTCCTGTTCGTGCGCGATCCGCACTGGTTGCTGCTGCCGATGGTGGGCGTGGGCTTCGCCTGGGCCTCGATCCTGGCGCTGCCCTACGCGATGCTGTCCGACAACCTGCCCGCGGCGAAGATGGGCGTCTACATGGGCATCTTCAATTTCTTCATCGTGATCCCGCAGCTGGTCGCCGCCAGCGTGCTGGGCGAACTGCTGAAGCGCTGCTTCCACGGCCAGCCGGTGTGGGCGCTGGCAGTGGGCGGCGCCAGCCTGTTCGTGGCGGGGCTGTGCACGTTGCGGGTGCGGTTGGGGGAACCGCAACCGGCGCCGCAACAGGCTGCGTAAGGCTGCGGCGGCCACGACCGGACCTCCGTGTGCGTGGCATTCACAGACAAGCGCATTGACTGCCGAACCGGTTTCATATCGAAACCGATGGCGAGTAATATCGCGACGGGACGAACTGGAAGGGTTAATCGCCCAGCGAGTGTCGGAGGGTGTGCCCATGGGTATGCGTGCATTGGCGGTTGCGCTTCGAGCAGTTGCAATCCTTGCGCTTGCTGCTGGCGCACCCCGCACCGGCGCCGCAGAGAACGCTCCTGCGGCAGACCCGGGACACACCACCGAGATCGTTTTCCTCGGTACGGCCGGGGGACCGCCGTTGCGGCTCGATCGGTCGGAGCCCTCCACGCTGCTCATCGTCGACGGGCGCGAGTATTTGATTGACTGCGGGATCGGAACCATGCGCCGGATGATCGAGGCCGGCATCAAATCCGAGCAGATCAAGACCATCTTTTTCACGCACCTTCATGCGGACCATGACCTCGGCCTGGCCGATGTCATGGCGAACGATTTTGTCCGCGAGGATCTTTTCGGGGCGACTGGATCCGTCGACATATATGGGCCCCCACAGACCAAAGAACTTGTCGGGGCGGCGTTCCACTTCATCACCATCGGCTTTCGACCCTTTGAGGCTGAAACTCCTTCTGGTCGCCACGTCGCCAACGGACAGTTCGTGAGCCCCTTCGTTGCCCACGAGTTCAATCGGGACGGCGTGATCTTTCGGGACGACAAGATTAGCGTCACCGCGGCCGAAAATTCCCACTACGCACTGATGCCGATTCAACGACGCGAAGAGTTGAAATCCTATTCTTATCGGATCGAGACACCGCACGGGGTGATTGTATTCACGGGCGATACAGGCCCGAGCGACGCCGTTGCCCGATTGGCGAAGGGAGCCGACGTGCTGGTGGCGGAGGCATCGAGCCGCGACGCCGAGGATCGCGATCGATTCATCGACTCGATGGGGGCGCGCAATCATTGGTCGCCTGGACGCGTCCAGGCGTTCCGTGCCCATTTCCGGTTCGAGCATCTCGACACGGGCAGCATCGGAGAACTTGCCTCGCGGACCCACGCAAAGGCGGTAATGCTTTATCACTATGATCCCGAGGACAAAACCGACCAGGCGGCCTATGTGAACGGTGTCAAAAGGCACTTTGTGGGCGCGGTTTATGCCCCTGACGATCTCGACCGCTACTGCATGGTCACCGGTATTGTCGGTCCTTGCCATGGGCAGGAAAGCACCGGCGGTCCGCATCAACCGATGCCGGTGAATCCTCCCAAGGCCCGCAAGGTGTCCTTGTAGGTCCGCTCCGGATCGATAGCGGAAGTCCGTGTTGCAGGACCGTGCAATGGGCAGCAGCGGGCCGGCTGCGCCCGCGAGAGCATGAATCCGACAGTTTCGGGCGGTAACTGGGCAAGCGTCCCGGATGCCTGCCGCGTTTGTGGTTCCTACCATGGTTGCGATCCGGCGGCTTCGCCAAGTCGTCCGGCAATCCACCCGACATGGCAGGAACCCTACATGGCCGTCGACCTCGACCATCCCTATCCGCTCACCGCGCAGCAGATCGCCGATTACCGCCGCGACGGCTTCATCAAGCTCAAGCAAGTGTTCAATGCCGGCGAGCTCGCCCATTACGGCGCTGAGATCGCCCGGCTCACCATCGCGCTGAACACGCAGACCAAGCCGCTGGAGGAGCGCAGCACCTACGACCGCGCCTTCCTGCAGGTGATGAACCTGTGGGAGGAAAGCGGCACCGTGCGCGAGTTCGTGTTCGGCAGGCGCCTCGCCGGCATCGCCGCCGCGCTGATGGAAGTGGACGGCGTGCGGCTGTACCACGACCAGTCGCTGTACAAGGAGCCGGGCGGCGGCATCACGCCGGCGCACGCCGACCAGTACTACTGGCCCGTCGCCAGCGACCGCACCGTCACCGCGTGGGTGCCGCTGCAGGCGGTGCCGCAGGACATGGGTCCGCTGGCCTTCTTCGCCGGCAGTCAGCACGAAGCGTTCGGCCGCGACCTGGAGATCTCCGACGAGAGCGAGCGCGCGATCACCGCGAACATGCAGGCGCACGGTTTCCCCGTGGTCGACGAGCCGTTCGACCTGGGCGAGGTGAGCTTCCACTCCGGCTGGACCTTCCACCGCGCCGGCCCCAACCGCTCCGCGCGGCCACGCTCGGTGATGACGGTGATCTACATGGACCGCGACATGCGGCTGAAGGCGCCGGACAACCACATGCAGCAAGCCGACCGGGAGCGCTGGTGCCCCGGCGCGGTGGTCGACGCGGTGATAGCCACGCCGAAGAATCCGGTGTTGTTCGAGGGCAGGCGGTCCGGGGGCAAGGCGGTCGCATGACGGCCGGCATCGTCCGCGGCAACGCGATCATCGCCGACGGCGCAGGCCGTTTCGTCGTCGACACCGTCGAGGTCGATCCGCCCGCCGCGGGCGAAGTGCGCGTGGCGATCGCCGCGGCCGGCGTCTGCCACACCGACCACGCCTCGCTGCGCTGGCCGGGGCCGCTGGTGATGGGCCACGAAGGCGCCGGCCACGTCGAAGCCATCGGTGCGGGCGTGGAAGGGCTGGAGATCGGCCAGCCTGTGCTGCTGAACTGGGCGATACCCTGCGGCCACTGCCGGCAGTGCGAACATGGCGCCGCGGCGCTGTGCGAGCGCACCCACGAACTCGACGTGCCACGCCTAGGCAACAGCCGCGCCCATGCCGGCGCCACGCGCCGGCGCGGGCAATCCATCGAGCGCGCCTTCCACCTCGGCACCTTTGCGCACCACACGCTGGTGCGCGCCGAAGCGGTGACGCCGTTGCCGCCCACGCTCGCGCCCGACACGGCCTGCATCCTCGGCTGCGCGGTGATGACCGGCGTCGGTTCGGCGGTGAACGTGGCCGCGGTGGCGCCCGGCGACACGGTGGCGGTGCTCGGTTGCGGTGGCGTGGGCCTCAACGTGATCCAGGGCGCGCGCATCGCCGGCGCACGCACCATCATCGCCATCGACCGCGTGCCGGCGCGGCTGGAACGCGCCCGCGCGCTGGGCGCCACCCACTCAATCGCACCGCACGAAGGCGATACCGACCACGCGCAGCTCGTCGCCGAAGTGCGCGCACTCACCGACGGCCGCGGCGTGGACCACGCCTTCGAGGCCACCGGCGTACCCGCGCTGGCCTTCCTGCCGCTGAAACTCGCCCGCAACGGCGGCAACGCGCTGCAGGTGAGCGGTGCGCACGGCCACGCCACGCTGGAACTCACCGAGCTGTTCTGGAACAAGCGCTACCTCGCGCCGCTGTACGGCGGCTGCGTGCCCGCACGCGACTTTCCGCGGCTGTTCGAATGGATCGCCGGAGGCCAGCTGGAACTCGCCGCGCTGGTCAGCCACCGCTACCCGATGGAGGCGCTGGATCGCGCCTTCGACGACATGCTGAGCGGACGCAGCAGCAAAGGCGTGCTGCGCATCGCATGAACGACGAAGTCTTCCGAACCATCGAGATTTCCGATCCCGCCATCGCGGCGGACGGGCTCACCTTCGTCACCGTGAAAAGTCGCGCGCTGGGTCGGCGCGCCGACGTCACCCTCTACGTGCCGCCCGTGGCGCAGGGCGTGGCGGACCTGCCGGTCGTGGTGCTGCTGCACGGCGTGTACGGCTCGCACTGGGCCTGGGCACTGAAGGGTCGCGCGCACCTCACCGCCGCACGCCTGATCGCGCAGGGCGCGCTGCCGCCGGCAGTGCTGCTGATGCCCTCGGACGGCCTGTGGGGCGACGGCTCCGGCTACGTGATGCATGCCGACCACGACATCGAGCGCTGGATCGTCGACGAGATGCCGGCGCTGGCGCGGGAGCTCGTCCCGGACTGCAGCGCACGATCGCCGCTGCTGGTGGCCGGCCTCAGCATGGGCGGCTTCGGCGCGCTGCGGCTGGCCGGCAAGTATCCGCGGCGCATCGCGGCGGCGGCGGCGTTGTCGGCGGTGACCGACGCCGCGCAATTCGACGCGCTGATCGAGGAAACCCGCGCCGGCTGGAGCGCGGCGTCAGCCGACCGCAGCGTGCTGGCCGCGCTGGTCGCCGGCGGCGGTCCGCGGCCGGCGCTGCGCATCGACTGCGGCCTCGACGACCCCTACCTCGACGCGAACCGCGAGCTGCACCTCGAATTGCAGCGCGCCGGCATCGCACACCATTATGCCGAAGCTCCCGGCGCCCACGACTGGGGCTACTGGTCGGCCACGCTGGAACATACGCTGCGCTTCTTCGGCCGGGTACTGCACGCAACGGAGGATGTCGCATGAATTCCGCACGCCCCCTGCTCGCTTGGCTCGCCGCGGGCCTGTTCGCACTGCTGTCCGTGGCTCCGGCAGGTGCCGCGACACCACCGTCCGCGCAGCCGGACAGCCAGGTGTTCTACCAGATCTTCTTCCGCAGCTTCCGCGACTCCAACGGCGACCGCATCGGCGACCTCAAGGGGCTGACTTCGAAGCTTGGCTACATCAAGCAGCTCGGCGCCACCACGATCCTGCTGACGCCGCTGCAGCCCTCGCCGTACTACCACAACTACTTCGCCACCGCGTTCAAGGCGATCGATCCCGCGTACGGTACGCTGGACGATTACTTCGCCTTCGTCCGCGCCGCGCATGCGCAGGGTCTCAAGGTCTACCTCGACGAGGAATTCCAGTACGTCGCCGAGGGGAATCCATGGTGGCGCGACTCGATCTGCAAGCCGCGCGCGAAGTACGCCGATTACCTGCTGTGGAAGGACAAGCAGCACTGCGTGGCCGAGCCCTTCCTCGACAAGGCGAAGTGGCTGGGCTACGACGGCCGCGACGTCGGCATCGCGATGGTGAACTTGGAAAACCCGGCGGTGCGCGCGTACTTCCAGGACCTGCTGCTGTACTGGGCCGACCCGCACGGCGACGGCAGCGGCCGCGACGGCGTGGACGGTTTCCGCATCGACCACATGATGGACGACCTCGACCACAAGGGCCTGGACGCGCACCTGTTCGCCGGCTTCTGGGCGCCCATCTTCCAGGTGCTGAAGGCGCGCCGCCCCGCGCTGCGCATCCTCGCCGAGCAGGCCGACTGGGGCTACGGCGCGAAGTGGCTGACGGACGGCCACGTCGACATGGTGTTCGCCTTCCCGCTGCGCGGCGCGCTGGTATCGCTGGACAAGCCGACCATCGTCAGGAACATCCGCGCCACCGACGCCGCCACGCCACCGGGCAAGCAGCAGGTGATCTTTCTGGAGAACCACGACGTCGACCGCTACATGTCGGAAGTCCACGACGACCCCGCCAAGGCGCGCGCCGGCGCCGCGATCGCATTGATGCTCAAGGGCAATCCGCTGATCTACTACGGGCAGGAACTGGGCATGCGCGGCGTGCAGCCGAAGAACATCGGCAAGTCCGGCGGCATCCCGCTCACCGACGCCGTCGGCATTCCCGTGCGCGAGGCGTTCCGCTGGAACGCCGACCTGGAAGCACCGGGTTCGGCGATCTGGTACCGCGGTGACCAGTGGTTCTGGAAGGACCGCTACAACCGCTCGCACGACGGCGTCTCGCTGCAGGAAGAACAGGCGCGACCCGACTCGCTCTACCACTGGTACCGCAAGCTGCTCGCGCTGCGCCATGCGCGGCCGGAAATCGGCGGCGGCAGCCAGCGCATCCTCTGCGACGACGACAGCGCGGTGCTGTGCATCCTGCGCGAACAGGGCGGCCGGCGCACGCTGCTGCTGGTCAATCTCGGCAAGATCGCGGCGCGGCCACGGCTGGGCACCGGCATCGCCGACGACATGCACTGGGTCGACCTGCTCGACGACGGCAAGCCCGGCGCCGCGGACGCGGTGCTGCAGCCGCTGCAGGTGCGGATACTGGGTACGTCCGCACACTGACCTTGCCACTCCACCGTTCGTCCTGGGCGTAGCGGAGCGCACGCGGGGAGCGGCCATGGATGGCCGCAGATTCGAGGAGCGGGGGAGTCGAAGGACCATTCGCCGGCAATGCGCTTCGGCCTCCTCCCGCGGTGCGGGCTGCGCGCCATGCGAACGATTGGGCGACAATGCCCCCATGGCCCTGCCCCACCTCGACCGTCCGATCTGCGAGCCGGTGGAACTGCCGCCGGGTGCGCCGCTGCGTGCCGAGCGCGTGCGACAGGGCCGCGGGGCCGCGGCCAGCGAACCGTTCGTGCATTTCCATGACGTGCACGAACTGGTGCTGTTCGGCCGCGTGGCCGGGCACTTCGATGCGGAGGATCGCCGCTACGCGTTGGCTCCCGGCTGCATCGCCTTCATTCCCTCGATGCGCCAGCACGACTTCGCGCTGGAAGCCGGGCCGCGCGACTGGGTGCTGCTGCAGATCGAGGCCGCCGCCGGCGAAGCGATTGCGCGCGCACCGGGGCTGGAACGCCTGCGCGAGCCGTTCTGCGCCCGGCCGGACCGACGCCTCGGCCAGCGCCTGCAGCAACTCGCCGGCTGGCTGGTCGAGCTCGACGCCCGCGACCCGCTGGCCCTGCCGCTGGCCGAATTGCTGCTGCGTGCGGCCGCGCTGGCGCCGGCAGTCGCCGGCGAAAAGCTGGCCGCCGATGCGCGCGGCCTGCAGCGCCTGCGCCCCGCCATCGACCGCCTGCGCCGCCGCCCCGCGGATGCGCCCGGTGCGGAGCAGGCCGCGGCGCTGTGCGCGATGTCGGCCGCGTATTTCAGTCGCCGCTTCAAGCAGCAGGTCGGCATGAGCTGGAGCGACTACGTGCGCACCCATCGCCTGCATCTGGCCAGCCGCCGCCTGCTCGAAACGGAACAGAGCGTCGCCGCCATCGCCGCGGACCTCGGCTTCGCCACGCCCTCGCACTTCGGCGAGCTGTTCCTGCGCCGCTACGGCATCACGCCGGGCGAATACCGGCGCGCCGGGCTCGACCGCGCCGCTTTGGCACGCCGCTGAATCACCGCGACGTCTGTTTCGATGCCGGCGCCAGCAGGAACGTCATCGGGATCGCCAACCGCGCCGCCCAGGATTTTTCGCTGTGTTCGGCGCCTTCGAACACGCGGCTCTCGAAATGGCTGCCGGTCCAGCCCTTCGTGCGCAGCAGCTGGTCGACGCGCTGCTGGATCGGGCCGTAGTACGCGTCGAGCGTCTTCGTGCCGTGGTCGAAATAGATCCTGTGCCGGTCCGGCGCGGGAAAATGCTGCCGGATGTAATCCACGAATGCGTCGGGTGCGGGGTCGTCGGTCTTCGCATCCAGCGAGAGATACGGGCCGGGCCAGTGCGTGGACAGGCAGGCGGCGCCGCCGAACGTGCCGGGGTACTCGGCCAGTGCGTACCAGGCGATCAGGCCGCCCATGCTCGAACCCATCGCGAAGGTCGCCTCCGGCCTGGCGTCCACCGCGTAGCGCCGGTCGATGGCGGGCTTGAGCTCCTGCGTCACGAACTTCAGGAACGCATCGGAATACGGCGCCACCGGCAGGATCTGGAACGTGCCCAACTGCTGCGCGAACAGCGTCCGCCGCTGCGCCGGCGTCAACGCTTCCCACGGCTTCTGCGGAAAGTACTCGCTCATCCGCAGCGACTGCGCGTTTGCGATGCCGACGATGATGAAGGGGCGCGTCTTTCCCGCGGCGATCAGCTGCGCCGCGGTGGCCGCCGCGTGCCAGCTCTGCATCTTGCCGGCCTCGCGCCCGCCGAACAGGTTCTGGCCGTCGAACATGTACAGCACGGCGTACGGCGCCTGCTTCGGATAGTCCGGCGGCAGCCACACATCCACATCGTGCGGTGCCACGTATTGCGAGGGGAAGCGGTCGAGCCGCACGATCTTCCCGACAGGGACGTTCGGCGGCGATGTGGCGTCCGCGGCATGTGCGCGCATGGCGAGGCCCGGCGCGAGCAAGCCAAGCAGCAGCATGGCAAGGGCGTATCTGAAAGATCGCATTGCAGGTTGCATGGGTTGTCCTCGTCCAGGCTTCGGCGGGTATTCGGTTCAGGCGCCGGTGGCGGATTCCACGATCTTGCCCGCGCTTTGCATCGGCAGCGGCGCATCCAGTTCGGCGAACAGTGCTCCGTAGCCAGGCAGCAGGATCCGTCCGTTCTCGATGCGTCCCCGCGGAAGCCCGTGATCGTCGCAAGCCCGCACTGCGCCAGCCGGCAACGGCAAGGCCGCATCGTCACCGCCGAGATTGAAAACGGCCAGGATCGCCTCGTCGCGAAACCTGCGCACGATGGCCAGCAACGGTTCCGGCGTATCCAGGAAGCAGATGTTTCCCCACTTCATCGCCGGCCGCTGCCTGCGCCACTGCAGGAAGCGGCGGAAGCGGTTCAACGGCGATGCCGGGTCGGCTTCTTGCGTTGCCACATTCAAGCGGCGGTGTTTGTCATCCAGCGGCAGCCAGGGCGCACCGCTGCTGAAACCGCCCTGCCACGCATCCTGCCACGGCATCGGCGTGCGGCAGCCGTCGCGGCCCTTCGAATCGGGCCAGAAGGCAATGCCGTAGGGGTCGCGCAAGGCCTCGTAGGGAACCTCGGCCTCGGGCAGGCCCAGTTCCTCGCCCTGATAGACGCAAACCGAGCCGCGCAAGGTGCAGGCCAGCGCGCTGAACAGGCTCGCGGCGTGGTCGGGTGCGGCGGGCGCGGCCCAGCGCGAGCGCACCCGCACGCAATCGTGGTTGGAGATCGCCCAGCACGGCCAGCCACGGGGCATCTGGCGCGCCAGCGTTTCCACCGTGTCGCGGATATAGCCGGCGGAGTGCTCCCCGCCCAGCAGCTCGAAGCTGTAGCTCGTGTGCAGGCGCCCATCGCCGGTGTACTCCGCCATCGTGGCCAGCGAATCCTCGGACGAAACCTCGCCCAGCGCGACGCGATCCGGATAGCCATCCAGCAGGCGGCGCAGGCGCGCCAGGAAGGCGAGGTTCTCCGGCCGGGTGTTGTTGAACTGGTGGCGCTGGTAGGCGTAAGGGCTGTCCGGCGAGAAGCCGCGGCCCACGCGCTGGTCGGCGGGCTTGGCCGGGTTGTCGCGCAGCAGGTGGTCGTGGAAGCAGAAGTTGATCGAGTCGAGGCGGAAGCCGTCCACGCCGCGGTCGAGCCAGAAGCGCAGGTTCTCCAGCACGGCATCGGCCACGCCTTCGTGATGGAAATTGAGGTCGGGCTGCACGGCCAGGAAGTTGTGCAGGTAGTACTGCCTGCGCCGCGGCTCCCATTGCCACGCCGGGCCGCCGAAGATCGACAGCCAGTTGTTCGGCGGCGTGCCGTCTTCCTTCGCGTCGGCCCACACGTACCAGTCGGCCTTGGGGTTGTCGCGGCTGCGGCGGCTTTCCTCGAACCAGGGGTGTTCGCTGGAGGTGTGGCTGGGCACCTGGTCGATCATCACCTTGAGGCCCAGCGCGTGCGCCTTGTGCAGCAGGCGGTCGAACTCGGCCAGTGTGCCGAACACCGGGTCGACGTCGCGGAAGTCGGCGATGTCGTAGCCATGGTCGGCCATCGGCGACTTGAAGAACGGCGAGATCCAGATCGCGTCCACGCCGAGGCTGGCGACGTAGTCCAGCCGTTCGGTGATGCCCGGCAAGTCGCCGACGCCGTCGCCGTTGCTGTCCTGGAAACTGCGCGGATAGATCTGGTAGATGACTGCGCCGCGCCACCAGGGCGTGTCGTTCATGCGGTGTCTCCGGTCCGGGGGGCACGCGTGGCGACGCATGCGCGGCTCAAGGCAATGTCGAAGCGGCAAGCCTACGTGACCCGCAGACGCGCGCGCAGACGCCGCAAACGTATTCATTGCAAAAGCCGGTGCCGTGCAACCGACAGACGCTCCGCGAGTGGCGCGCGCTCGTGGCACACCCGATGCTGCACGACATCACGAATCAGCATCCGGCTTTTCCAACCCCTTGATCGCCATGCCTCGACGCATTTATTGCCGCGCATGATCGAGCGAGTCGCGACACCGTCGTCGAATGCCGCCAGTTCCCGAGCCGCATTTCCCGCATCGCCTCGCAATGGCATGCCGGGATTGCCGCGCCCCGTTTTTCACAAACGTATTCATTCGTCGCATACGTATGCGCAAGTTGTCTGCCGCGAAAACACCGCTCTAGCATCCCTCCGACCTGGCCTGCGGGACATGCGTTTCGTCCGGAACGAAAGGCATGGGCCATTCGAAGAGCATTCATTGGAATGCACCATGACGAAACGGGAGGGCGTGCTGTCATGAGTTTCAAGCGCAATATTCTTGTATTGGCGATGGCGTCGGCGGGCATCGGCGTGTGCTGCGAGGCGCGCGCTGCGAATCCCGCGCAGGACGTCAAGGCCGGCAGCAGCGCCGTGCAGGGCAACAACCAGAACAGCAGCCCATCCACCGGGAACGACGCCGGCAACGGAAGCGACCAGGCAAGCGTCAAGAAACCGGGCAAGGAAGACAAGCTCGCCAAGACCCTGAGCACGGTCACCGTGACGGGCTTCAGCCGCAGCATGGAAACCTCGATCGATATCCAGCGCTTTTCGGACAAGATCGAAAACGTCGTCACCGCCGCCGACATCGGCGGCCTGCCGGACCAGTCGATCGCCGACGCGCTGACCCGGCTGCCCGGCGTGGCGGCGCAGCGCATCGGTGGCCAGGCCTCGCAAATCAACCTGCGCGGCCTGCCCGGCAACTTCATCCAGACCACGCTGGATGGCCGCGTGCAGCCTTCGACCAGCGGCAGCAACTACATCCAGTTCGACGACTACCCTTCCGAACTGATCCACCAGGTGGCCGTATACAAGTCTTCGCAGGCCGACATCATCGAGGGCGGCATCGGCGGCACGATCGCGATGCAGACGGCCAACCCGCTGGACAACACCAAGCCGCAGACCTTCAGTCTCGACGCTCGCGGCAGCTACAACTCGCGCGCCAACGACGTCTACGGGGCCAATCCGCGGGCGTTCCGCGTGAGCGCCGCCTGGCAGGGCAAGTTCCTCGACAACACCCTCGGCGTCGGCCTTGGTTTCGCCGATCTGTACCAGCCGCATGTCGCCGAGCAGTACGTCAACGAGTCCTATTCGACGACGCCGGTGCTGCTCGGCGGCAAGTCCACCTATGTCAACACCGGCATGCAGATCAACCAGGCCGGCGGCGCCGAGCGGCGCCATGGCTACATGGGCACGGCGGTGTGGCAGCCGGACGAGCACTTCAAGCTGACCGGCAACGCGTTCTTCTCGAAGTACGACGACAGCTCGTTCCAGCGCGGCCTGCGCGCGCAGCTGTTCACCAACGGCGGCGCGGTCATCACCAACCCGGTGACCGCGCCGAACGGCGCGCTGATCGGCGGCACGGCGAGCAGTATCCCGGGCGGTTTCTTCGGCATCCCCGGGCTGCGGGCGTTCTCGGTGCAGACCACCGCGAACGACCAGTCCAACGACGCGAACGTGTTTTCCGGCGGCCTGAACGCCGAGTGGAAGGACGGCCCGTGGACCGTGACCGCGGATTTCTCGGCCTCGCGGGCGCAGAGCCACACGGTGGGTTCCGATGTGAGCGCCGATCCCTACAACGGACTCGGCTCTGGCTTCCCGCTGATCGCCGACCAGTCCGTCACGTTCGCTCTGCACGGGCTCAACGTGGGCGATTTCTCGGTGGCCAACCCCGGCATGTACACCGATCTCGGCAAGATGGCGCTGTCGAGCTACGGCGTGTATCCGACCGCCTACCACGACCAGCGCAAGGCATTCCGCACCTCGGTGCGCTACGACCTGCTCAACAACCCGGTGTTCTACGCGCTCGAGGGCGGCATCTATCTCGACAACCAGAACTGGAGCGCCGACCGCGCGGTGTGGCTGTACGGCTCCGCCTGGGGCCAGTACTGGCTCTCGACGCCGAAGCAGCCGCCGCTGGGCCTGACCGGTTCCGACGCGGTGAAGACCTGCTGGAAGGGCGGCGAGTTCGGCGGCTTCCCGTGCTTCCTCGCGCTGGACCCGGCGGCGATCCTGGCCGCCCACGGCATCGTGCCCGATCCGCAGAAGGACTGGTCGCAGAACTGGACCGAGACGCAGAGCGGCGGCGTCAACGTGAAGATCCGCGACGCCTTCCTGCAGGCCGACATCGACACCACCGTGTTCGACCGCGAGCTGACCGGCAACGTGGGCCTGCGCGTGGTGCACACATCGCAGTACAGCCCCGGCCTGCAGCAGGTCGGCAACGGCGCGGGCGAGCCGATCGCCGACGGCCGCGGCGTGATCAGCAAGGACTACGTGCACGTCAATCCGGGGCAGAGCTATACCGACTACCTGCCCTCGCTGAACCTCAACCTGCACCTGGACGACGACAACCAGCTCCGCTTCGCGGCGGCGAAGGTGATGGCGCGCCCGCCGATCGATCTGCTCAAGTCCGGCGTCGCCTCGTACATCCTCAACGGCACCTACAACCTGTCCAGCGGCACCAATCCCCTGCTCGACCCGATGTACGCGACCCAGTACGACCTCGCGTTCGAGCACTACTTCCCCGATTCCAGCGGCGCGTTCGTGGCCGACGCGTTCTACAAGCACATCGATTCGTTCGTGCAGACGATCACCGACCCGAACTACGACTTCGCCGCCCACGGCTACACCGTGCCGATCAACCCGCAGACCGGCAAGCCCTACCTCAACGGCGTGTTCCAGACCGCCTACAACAACACCAAGGGCGGCTACGTGCGCGGCATCGAGCTGCAGTTCATGAAGACGCGCTTCCTGCCCGGGCCGTGGTCCGGCCTGGGCGTGAGCCTCAACTATGCCTACACGCAGAGCGGCACCAAGGTCGAATCCGACCTGGGCGGCTTCCCGCAGCAGCAGGGCCTGCCGGGATTGTCGAGGAACGTGGCCAGCGCCGCGCTGTTCTACGACAACGGCAGGTTCTCCACCCGGCTCGCCGCGAACTACCGCTCGCCGTTCGTCTCCGCCGCGCAGGTGTCGTTCACCTTCCAGACCGTGTATTTCGCCGCCGAGAAGGTGGTCGACTACCAGGCGGCCTACCATTTCAACCAGCACCTGAGCGGCCTGTTCCAGGTCCTCAACCTCACCGACCAGCCGACACGCACCTACTTCGGCAACCCGACCCAGACCAGCACCCTGCAATACTTCGGACGCACCTTCTATGCGGGATTCGGCCTCACGTTCTGAATGCGCAACACGCGCCAGCCACACGCCGGCAACGGAGGACGCATGACACGCATGCCGAACCATCGTTTCGCCAGCTGCCTGCTCGCGAGCCTGCTGGCCTTGCCGCTGGCCGCTGCGGCGGGCACGCTGCCCGCGGCACCGGCAGGCGTGCAGACCGTCGAAGTCGCGGTCGATGCGCAGGCGAAAGGCACGGCTTTCCCGCATTTCTGGGAACAGATGTTCGGCTCCGGCCACGCCGTGCTCGCCCTGCGCGACGGCTATCGGAACGACCTGGAGACGGTGAAGCAGGCGACCGGCTTCACGTACGTGCGCGCGCACGGCATCCTCGACCGCGAAGTCGGCGTGTTCGAGCTCGACCAGCAGGGGCGGCCCGTCTACAACTTTTCCTACGTCGACCAGATCTACGACGGCCTGCTGGCGCGCGGCGTCAAGCCCTATGTCGAACTGGGCTTCATGCCGCCCGACCTCGACAGCAAGCCGGACGCCGCCAAGGTGTTCTTCTACCAGCTGCACGCCTCGCCGCCGAAGAGCTACGCGCTGTGGGACGGCCTGATCGAGGCGTTCGCGCGGCACCTGGTGGAGCGCTACGGCATCGACGAAGTGTCCAGCTGGTACTTCGAGGCCTGGAACGAACCCGACATCGCGTTCTGGAACGGCAAGCCGGCGCAGGCGAGCTACTTCGAGCTCTACGACCACACCGCGCGTGCGCTGAAGGCGGTCAGCCCGCGGCTGCGCGTCGGCGGCCCGTCCACCTCGGCGGTCGCCTGGATTCCGGAGTTCCTGCAGCACGTGCATGCCGCGCGGGCGCCGATCGATTTCGTCAGCACCCACGACTACGGCAACGTCTGCCCCGACGTGCGGAAGGTGCACCGGCAGATCGCCGCCTCGCCCTACCCGAAGCTGCCGTTCATCCTCAGCGAGTTCAACGCCTCGGCGTTCACCCGGCCCGACATCACCGACGCGGTCTACATGGGGCCGTACCTCGCACGGGTCATCCACGACTGCGCGGGCGCCGTGGACATGATGAGCTTCTGGACCTTCTCCGACGTGTTCGAGGAACAGGGCGTGGTGAAGACGCCGTTCTACGGCGGCTACGGCCTGATCGCCGAACGCGGGATTCCGAAACCGGCGTTCAACGCCTTCGCGATGCTGCACAAGCTCGGCCACACCCGCCTGCCGGCCGGCGACGGCCCGGTGCTGGCGACGCGCCGCAAGGACGGCAGCGTGGTGCTGGCGCTGTGGAACTACGCGGCGCCGGTGAGCAGCACCACGAGCTATGTGCCCGGGATGCCCAAGGGAGCAACGCGGCGCTTCGAGGTACACATCGCCCACCTTGCCGGCGTCCATCAGGCCACGCTGTGGCGGCTCGATACGAAGCACGGCAACGTCATTCCGGCGTTCGACGCGATGGGGCGCCCCGCCTACCCCAGTCTGAAGCAGATCGCGGCGCTGCGGCAGGCCGGCCGCATGTCGCCGCCCGAACACGTCCCGGCACACGACGGCAGGTTCGACGTGACGATTCCGCCGCAGGGGCTGGTGGTGGTGGAGTTGCGCTGACCAGCCGGCCGCGCCGGCAGGCGCGGCGGCTCAGCCGACGGAGTGCTCCGCCACGCTGGAATGCCGCACCACCAGATGCGTGGGCAGACGGGTGCTCTGCACCGGCTTGCCCTCGATCAGGTTGATCAGGGCCTCCACCAGCAGCCGGCCGGCACGACGCGTGTCCTGCGCCACGGTCGTCAGGGACGGGCTGACGTTGCCGGCCATGGCGATGTCGTCGAAACCGGCCACGGCGATGTCGCCGGGCACCTTCAGGCCGCGCTCCGCCAGGGCGCGCATGGCGCCGATCGCGATCAGGTCGCTGGCCGCGAACACGGCGTCGAACGGCTGGCCCCGATCGAGCAGCGCCAGCACGGCGTCATGGCCGGACTGCTCGGTCGTCACCGCATCGATGCGCAGCGCCGGGTCGATCGCGATGCCGGCCATGCGCAAGGCCGCCTCGTAGCCGCGATAGCGTTCCATGACCTCCGGCGAATGCTCGGGCGCACCGAGAAAGGCCACGCGACGACGTCCCTGGGCCACGAGGTGCTCGGCCACCATGCGACCGCCCAGCTGGTTGTCGCTGCCGATGGTGATGCCGGGCTGGTCCGGCAACATGGAACCCCAGCGCACGAACCGGGTACCCGACTCGGCCAGCGCGTCGAGCTTGCTGCGGTAGGCCAGGAAATCGCCGTAACCGAGCAGGATCAGGCCATCCGCCTTGTGGCTGCCCGTGTACTCGGCATGCCAGTTGCGCGACATCTGCTGGAAGGAGACCAGCAGGTCGTAGCCGCGCTCGGAGCAGACGCGGGCGATCCAGCCCTGCATCGCCATGAAGAACGGATTGATGTTCGACTCGTCGGGCGTGGGGTCCTCGAAGAACAGCAGGGCCAGCGTGCGCGTCTGCTGCGTGCGCAGGTTGGAGGCGTTCTTGTCGACCGTGTAGTCGAGCCGACGGGCGATCTCCCGCACCCGGTCGCGGGTCCGCTCGTTGACCATCGGGTCGCCGCGCAGCGCACGCGAGACCGTGGACTGCGAGACACCCGCCAACTGGGCGATATCCAGGGAAGTGGCCATGTGCATGTTCTCCGCACCGGCCATGTGCCGGCAGCCCCTTCCGGGAGTGTAGGGGCGGCGTGCAGCTCGTGCACCAGGCGCAGTCGCCAACACGCGAAAGCCCGCCATGACGGCGGGCTTTCGCAATCGGAATCAACACTTCCGAACATGTATTCGCTAGAACGGAATGTCGTCGTCCTCGAAGCCGCCACTGCTGGCGGGCGACGACGGCGCCGGGGCGCCGCCGCCACGCGGCTGGTTGCCTTGACCGCCGCCGTAGTTGCCGCCGCCCTGCTGGCGCTGGCCGCCTTGCGGACGCTCGCGCTGGAAGCCGCCGCCGCCCGCGCCGCCTTCGCCACCGCCGGGACCGCCGGGACCGCCGAGCATCTGCATGTCGCTGGCGACGATGTCGGTGGAGTACTTCTCCACGCCGCTCTTGTCGGTGTACTTCTCGGTGCGCAGCGAGCCTTCGATGTAGACCTGTCGGCCCTTCTTCAGGTACTCGCCGGCGATCTCCGCCAATTTGCCGAACATCTTCACGCGGTGCCACTCGGTGCGTTCCTGGCGCTCGCCGCTCTGCTTGTCGGTCCAGCTTTCGGAAGTGGCCACGCTCAGCGTGGCGATCGCGGTGCCGCTGCCGGTGTAACGCACCTCCGGATCGTTGCCGAGGTTGCCGACCAGAATGACCTTGTTGATGCCGCGTGCCATGGATTCGCTTCCTGGTTGAGCCGGCCGCACGTGAGGTTGGATTGCGGCCGGGGTTGGTAGAGGGGGGCATCTTACCCTGTCGCCGGCCGGAAGCACGCGGCCGGGGCCGCTGAACGCTGTCGGCCCCGGACGATCCGGCCGCACGCTTCCTGCCAAACCGGACCCAACGCCCTCCGCCGTGAAGGCCGGCGCGGTTCAGGCTTGTTGCCGCCGGTCGACCCGTGGACGGGCGGCGCCCTCCGGCGGGCTAACCCGCAGGCACACGCACCCAGCCTTCCATCAGCACGCGCGCACTGCGGCTCATGACCGCCTTGGTGACGGTCCACGTACCGTCCGCCAGCGCCGCCTCGGCGCCCACCCGCAACGTCCCCGACGGATGGCCGAAGCGCACCGCCTTCCGCTCGCCGCCACCCGCGGCGATATTCACCAGCGTGCCCGGGATGGCCGCGGCGGTGCCGATGGCCACCGCCGCCGTCCCCATCATGGCGTGATGCAGCTTGCCCATCGACATCGCGCGCACGAGCAGGTCGATGTCGCCCGCCTTCACGGGCTTGCCGCTCGACGCGACGTAGTCGACCGGACGGGCGACGAAGGCCACCTTGGGCGTGTGCTGGCGGGTGGCGATCCCGGCTAGCGATTCGATCAGGCCCATGCGCAGCGCGCCGTGCGCGCGGATGGTCTCGAACATCGCGAGCGCCCTCGCGTCGCCGTTGATGGCGTCCTGCAATTCGGTGCCGGTGTAGCCGATCGCGGAAGCCTCGACGAAGATCGTCGGGATGCCGGCGTTGATCATGGTCGCCTTGAGCGTGCCGACGCCCGGCACCTCCAGGTCGTCGGCCAGGTTGCCGGTGGGGAACATCGCGCCGCCAGCGCCCTCTTCTTCGGCAGCCGGGTCCATGAACTCCAGCTGCACTTCGGCCGCAGGGAAGGTCACGCCATCCAGCTCGAAATCGCCGGTTTCCTGCACCGCGCCGCCAGTCATCGGCACGTGGGCAATGATGGTCTTGCCGATGTTGGCCTGCCAGATGCGCACCGTGGCGATGCCGTCGCGCGGTACGCGCGCGGGATCGACCAGGCCACCCGCGATGGCGAACGGACCGACCGCCGCCGACAGGTTGCCGCAGTTGCCGCTCCAGTCGACGAAGGCCTTGTCGATCGCCACCTGGCCGAACAGGTAATCCACGTCGTGGTCCGGCCGGGTGCTCCCGGACACGATCACCGTCTTGCTGGTGCTGGAGGTGGCGCCGCCCATGCCGTCGATCTGCTTGCCGTAAGGATCGGGGCTGCCGATCACGCGCATCAGCAAGGCATCGCGGGCGGCGCCCGGCGCCTGCGCCGCCTCCGGCAGGTCCTCGAGGCGGAAGAACACGCCCTTGCTGGTGCCGCCGCGCAGGTAGGTGGCGGGAATGCGGATCTGGGGCTTATGGCTCATGGAAATCCTGTGTCGATGCAATTCGGCCATCTCCCCTCTCCCCTTGTGGGAGAGGGGTTGGGGGAGAGGGGGCGCCTTTGGCAAGCTCTTTCAGGACGGCCTCAAGCACCGCTTCGATGTTCTGCAAAATGTCGTCGTTCCAAAAGCGCAGCACCGTGAAACCTTGGTTGCGCAACCATGCATCACGTGCCGCATCGTCCACGCTGCCGTTGTGCTGCCCGCCATCTGCCTCGATGACCAAGCGCGCACCGAAATGCACGAAGTCCACGATATACGGCCCGATCGGCTGCTGCCGACGGAACTTCAAATCGTACATGCGGTGTGCTCGGAGATGGCGCCAGAGCAGTTGTTCGGCGTCGGTCATGTTTTTGCGTAGAGCCTTGGCGAACCTTCGCTGATCCATCGCCCCCTCTCCCCAGCCCCTCTCCCACGAGGGGAGAGGGGCTTTAATCACGCCGCCTGCGAGGCCTCGATGAAATCCTGCGCGAAGCGCTGCAGCACGCCGCCCGCCTCGTAGATCGACACTTCCTCGGCGGTGTCCAGGCGACAGGTCACCGGCACCTCGACGCGCTCGCCGTTCTTGCGGTGAATGACCAAGGCGAGATCCGCGCGTGGCGTGCGCGCGCCCACCACGTCGAAGGTCTCGGTGCCGTCGATGCCCAGCGTCTTGCGGTCGGTGCCGGGCTTGAACTCCAGCGGCAGCACGCCCATGCCGATCAGGTTGGTGCGGTGGATGCGCTCGAAGCCTTCGGCCGCGATCGCCTCCACGCCCGCCAGGCGCACGCCCTTCGCGGCCCAGTCGCGCGACGAGCCCTGGCCATAGTCGGCGCCGGCGATCACGATCAGCGGCTGCTTGCGCTCCATGTAGGTCTCGATCGCCTCCCACATGCGCATGACCTTGCCTTCCGGCTCCACGCGGGCCAGCGACCCCTTCTTCACTTCGCCATCCACCACGGCCATTTCGTTGATGAGCGTGGGGTTGGCGAAGGTGGCGCGCTGCGCGGTGAGGTGGTCGCCACGGTGCGTCGCGTACGAATTGAAGTCTTCTTCCGGCAAACCCATCCGCGCCAGGTACTCGCCCGCGGCGCTGTTCGGCAGGATCGCGTTGGACGGCGACAAGTGGTCGGTGGTGATGTTGTCGCCGAGCACGGCCAGCGGACGCATGCCCGTGAGCGTGCGCGCGCCCGCGAGCGCGCCCTCCCAGTACGGCGGGCAGCGGATGTAGGTACTCTGCGCGCGCCAGCCGTACAGCGGCGCGGCACGGGTGCCGCCGCGGCCGGTACGCGCGAACATCGGCTCGTAGACCTTGCGGAACTGCTCGGGCTTCACGCTGGCCGAGACGATCGCATCGATCTCCTCGTCGGTCGGCCAGATGTCCTTGAGCGTCACCGGCTGGCCGCTGGCATCGTGGCCAAGCACGTCCCGCTCGATGTCGAAGCGGATGGTGCCGGCGATGGCGTAGGCCACCACCAGCGGCGGCGAGGCCAGGAAGGCCTGCTTGGCATACGGGTGGATGCGGCCGTCGAAATTGCGGTTGCCGGACAGCACGGCGGTGGCGTACAGGTCGCGCTCGACGATCTCGCGCTGGATCGCCGGATCGAGCGCGCCGGACATGCCGTTGCAGGTGGTGCAGGCGAACGCGACGATGCCGAAGCCGAGCTTTTCCAGCTCGGACAGCAGGTTCGCTTCCTTCAGGTACAGCTCCACCGCCTTGGAGCCGGGCGCCAGCGAGCTCTTCACCCACGGCTTGCGCGTGAGGCCGCGCGCATTCGCGTTGCGCGCCAGCAGCGCCGCCGCGATCACGTTGCGCGGGTTGCTGGTGTTGGTGCAGCTGGTGATGGCGGCGATGATCACCGCGCCATCGGGCATCTGGCCCGGTTGTTCCTTCCACTCGCCGGCGATGCCGCGCGCGGCGAGATCCGACGTGGGCAGGCGCTTGTGCGGGTTGGACGGGCCGGCCATGTTGCGCACGACGGAAGACAGGTCGAACGTCAGCGTGCGCTCGTACTGCGCATGGGCCAGCGTGTCGGCCCACAGGCCCGCGGCCTTGGCGTAGGTCTCCACCAGCTTGACCTGTTCGTCGCTGCGGCCGGTCAGGCGCAGGTAATCGAGAGTCTGGCCGTCGATGAAGAACATCGCGGCGGTGGCGCCGTACTCGGGCGCCATGTTGGAGATGGTCGCGCGATCGCCCAGCGTGAGGCTGGCCGCGCCTTCGCCGCGGAACTCCAGGTACGCGCCGACCACCTTCTCCTTGCGCAGGAATTCGGTGAGCTCCAGCACGATGTCGGTGGCGGTGATGCCGGGCTGGCGCTTGCCGGTGAGTTCCACGCCCACGATGTCCGGCAGGCGCATCCACGAGGCGCGGCCGAGCATCACGCTTTCCGCCTCCAGGCCGCCCACGCCCACGGCGATGACGCCGAGCGCATCCACGTGCGGCGTGTGGCTGTCGGTGCCCACGCAGGTATCGGGATAGGCCACGCCGTCCTTTACCTGGATCACCGGCGACATCTTCTCCAGGTTGATCTGGTGCATGATGCCGTTGCCCGGCGGGATCACGTCGACGTTCTCGAACGCCTGCTTGGTCCACTCGATGAAGTGGAAGCGGTCTTCGTTGCGGCGGTCCTCGATCGCGCGGTTCTTCGCGAACGCATCCGGGTCGAAGCCGCCGCATTCCACCGCCAGCGAGTGATCGACGATCAGCTGCACCGGAACCACCGGGTTCACCTTGGCCGGATCGCCACCGCGATCGGCAATCGCGTCGCGCAGGCCGGCCAGATCCACCAACGCCGTCTGGCCGAGGATGTCGTGGCATACCACGCGCGCCGGGAACCACGGGAAATCGCGCTCGCGCTTGCGCTCGATGAGCTGCTTCAGCGACTCGACGAGGATCGCCGGATCGCAACGGCGCACCAGGTTCTCGGCAAGTACGCGCGAAGTGTAGGGCAGCGCGTCATAGGCGCCGGGCCGGATCGCCTCCACGGCGGCGCGCGCATCGAAATAATCCAGCGACGTGCCGGGGAGGGATTGGCGGTAGACGGTATTCATGGATGGCAGGAACCTTGGGAGTGAACGCCCGACTGACGTGTCGACGGCGCATTTTAGCGGGTGAAGGCCCATCCCCTGAGAACCCTCGTAGCCGACCACCGCAGGCCGCACCGGTGAATGGCTACGCAACCCGGCGCCAAGGGCAGCGCTGCAAGCGGGCCAACTACCTTGTGACAGGATGGTGCACAGCACCAGTCTCGGCCGATCGCAACCATTGCGTGATCGCCTCACACGCCGGAACGAACAAGGCCGCCGGTTGCCCGGCGGCCTTGTTCGCTTGCCCGAACCCCATGCCTCTCGTACCAACGGTTCGCGGCGGCACGAGAGGCGGAGACTTGCTGCTTACCAGTCGTACTTGACGCTGAATGCAGCATAGCGGGGCGCTTCGATGCCCCACGGCAGCTTGTAGGTGGAATCCGGAGCATTGCCGTTGCCGGTGCCACCGTAGAAGTCGCTGTAGGCAGTGACTTTCTGCTCGTTGAACACGTTGTGGACCTGCAACTGGAAGCTCAGGTGCTTGCCCGCCCACTCCGGTATGTAGTTCACCGCCAGATTGAGCTGGTGCGTCCATGGCGTGTGACCGGCATCGCCGGGACGCGACGGCACGCCACCGCACCAGTGGTAGTTCTCGCCATACTGGATCGGATCGGTCTGGGCAGGGCCGAAGTAGCCAAGACAGGTGATCGGCGCGCCCGACTGGATGATGTACGTACCGCTGACCAGCCATTCCGGCGTGATGGCATAGGTGCCATAGGCCTTGAAGGTATGGCGATGCGAATTGGGCAGCTCGCCGTTGGCGTACTGCATCACTTCGGGGAAGTCCCATGCCGTGGTGATCGAGCCGGACGTGTGGCCACCGGCAGCGCCCGAAGCATTGCTGATCTGGTGCGTGGCCGACTGGGTCGGACCCTCCGTGGTGCCGTAGCTCTTGGAGAACACGTAATCGATCTTGCCCATCCACTTGCCGTCCCACGGATGCTCCAGCGACTCCTCCAGGCTGTAGTACTTGCGGAAGGCCGCGGGGAAGCCGACCACCTTGCCTGCGGGGCTGGCGGCCGCGCCGGGATTCCAGGTGTAGGTCTTGTAGGTGCCGTCGTTCGCCAGGTAGCGCAGGGTATTGCTGCGACCCGGGTTGACCAGCACGTCGATTTCCGAGCTCAGGTCGCTCGGGTTGGCGTCCGCAGGAATGATCAGGTTGCCGGCGGCATCGTAGAAGGACCCGGTGTCATCCACGATGTCCTTCATATCCGAGTACGTGGCCTGCGAGGTCCAGACCAGCGATTGGCCGAACGCATGGAAGGCCTTCTGGAAGCCCAGCACGTACTCGTCCTGGTACATCGGCTTCAGGTTTGCCGCAGCGACCACCTTCGGGTCCTTCGGCTGGCCGTACTCGCCATCGGCGGAGTACGGCGTCGAGGTCGTCGGAACCTGGGTCAGGCCCTGCGGAATGCCGTTGGCATCGATGGAGGAGTAGGTGTAGTACAGGTAGCTGAAGTTGTTGGAGCCCGCCATGCGGGTACCCAGGCCGGAAGGCAGGGCGAGATAGTAGCGACCGGCATTGCCGTACAGCTTGGCGCTGCTGTCGCCGAAGATGTCCCAGCTGAAGCCGAGGCGCGGTGCCCACTGCGGCTTGGTCTGGCGGACGTAGGGCTGCATGTCGCCGTTGTAGTTGGTGAACTGGTCGTTGCGCAGGCCGAGGTTCAGCATCAGGTTCGGCGTGACTTGCCAGTTGTCCTCGACGTACTGGGCCTTCTGCATCACCGTGAACGAGGCCACACCGCCGTAGTACACCTGTGCCGCGTAGTAACCCGTCTGGCCGTTGGGGTAGAGCGTCGGGCTGTAGGCGCACTGGCCGAGGCTGTTGCACGCCATGTACTTGCCGTCGATGAGCGTGGCCGGCGCCTGGCCATATTGCCAGTAGTAGCCCGGGCCGCCAGAGATGGCGCCGTCGTTGATGTCCGTGCTGCGCTGGTTGTCGATGCCGAACTTCAGGTCGTGGTTGCCCAGTTTCCAGTCCAGGTCCACGCGGAAGTTGTTTTCCGTCGACTTGTGGTCCGGCGAAGGCAGCGTGTTGGCGTAGTTGTTGGTGTTGCCGAAGCCCGGCACGCCCGGGTTCTGGAACTGGGTCGTGACGAGGCCCGGCGTCAGCGGGTTGTAGCCGGGGTAGGCTTCCTGCTGGCTGAAGTACGTGCTCTTCATCTTGCCGCCAAGCACGCTCAGCGTGAGGTTGTCGGTGATGTACGAGGTGTACCTCAGGATGTCGACGTCGAACTTGCTCGAATACAGCGGATTGTTGATGGAGTTGAAACTGCCTATGGAGTTGTTGCTGTAATTGTAGTTGTAGGCGTTGTTGAACTGATCCATCACCTTGCTCTGGATATGGGTCAGTTCAAGGGTGTTGCTGTCGTTGATGTTCCAGTCCAGCTTGCCGTAGAACTTGGGCGAAGTGCTGCCATAGGTGTTGTAGTACGGCGAGAGAACCGAACCGGTGGACTTGGTGTTGTCGTGCTGGGCTTCGGCCGTGAGGTAGAAGAACAGCGTGTCCTTGATCAGCGGACCGGTGAGGTAGGCATCGTAGATCGTGGTCCAGCTGCTGTTCTGCTGGCGGTTCCTGTAGATGTCCCCGTACTGCTGGCCCGGCGTTGTGACCAGCGGGTTGGCGAAGCGCTCGTTGTCGTAGTTGCTCTGCGCCCAGCTCGGCATCCACGTCGCATAGACGCCAGCATGGAATTCGTTGCCTCCACGCTGCCCCACCTGGCTAATCACGCCACCGGTGGAGCGGCCGTACTCGGCGCTATAGCCGGAGGTGATGGTCTGCTGCTCGGCAATGGCGAAATACGGCAACGCGACACCGCCAGCACCACCCACCGGATCGGTAGTGTTGAAGCCGTTGATGTAGTACGCGTTCTCCACCACCGAGTCGCCGCCGAAGGAGATCAGCGGAGTGCCGCCAGGGCCCGTGCCCAGCACCGCGTTGCCGCCGGCCGTGCCCGGCGCCAGCAAGGCGATGGACTCGGCATTGCGCGCCACGGGCAGCACCTTGAGGTCTTGCGACGTGATCACCGAAGTCTGGCGGGTGGAGGACACGTCGATCGCGGGGACCGAGTTGGCCGTGACCGTGATGCTGGAAAGGTTCTGGACGTTCTTGCCGGCTTCGGCAGCAGCGGTGAATGGCACTTGCGAACCGCCGTTCACGCTGACCTGCACATGGTCGTGCGAGGCGACGACGGCGCCGTTCTGCATTAGCGACACGCTGTAGTCGCCCACCGGAAGGCTGCTGGCGCTGTAACGGCCAGTGCTGTCAACCGGCACTTCACGGGTAAATCCGGTCTGGTTGTTGACCACCCGGACCGTTTCGCCGGAAGCGACCGGTGCAGTGCCGAAAATGGTACTGGTGGTGGACTGCGCCAACACCTGGCCGGTCATGCCAGCGCTGGCGGCGATGGCCAAGGCCAGCGCAGTGCGGCGCAGGCGCGCAGCACGCAACGGTGAATTGCGGAAACTTGCGATATTCATTAAGCGACTCCCCAGCATTTGCGTGAACAACAGTCTCGGCCCCGAAAGCCGGCGACCCCAAAAAAGTCTCTATCTCGCAGTTGGAAACACTGCGCGCAAACAGCAGCAAACAACTCGTTCGCCGGGCAATAGCGAACTTCCGGCACTTGCATGTCGGCCACCCGTGATTTACCCCGTTTTTTCCAGAAGACGAGCGGCAATACCCGCAAGCGCGTCGCGTTCAACCGCAAGCTTTCGCACGCAGGACCGCAATTGGTCGACATCGCTCGGGCGAACGTTCCCGCAGCGAAAGCGGCGCACCCAAACCCGGACGACCTCGCTGCGCAAACCCAGCTGCGAGGCAGCCTCCCGCGTGCTCAGGCGATGCTTGATTACCAACCGGATAGCCTCATCCTTCAACTCGTCCGGATAGAACTTCATGCGCATCCATCAATCTCCATTGCCGCGTAGCGCGCGGCCAGCGCGATGCAACAATTTGCGAATCATTACACCCATTCGGGCCAGTCAAACAAATGTCGATCCAACGCTTCTGATGCCATTTCATTTAAATCGACCATCTGGTCACAATAAATAAACATTTGCACCCGTTACAGAACCAATCAGCGTGAAGTCAATATGACCAATGCCCATCCCAACACGCTGAACAAACTGCGCCCCACCAGTGCCCGGACATGTCTTGTGGCACATGACAGTGCATTTGGATGGTGCAAACAGTGCGACTCACGCGCACCACTCCCCTAGCGAAATCCCGGCATTTCAATTTCCGAGCCGTCAAACGTCCTTGTTTTGGCGCGGCACCGCAGCAATGTCACAGACATAACCAATCCCATGGAAGCGCACATAACCAATCAGGAGGCGACATGTTTCTCGAACTCGATGGGCATGGCCCGCACTACAGCCAGCTGACTCGCGCCATGAAGGCCGCCATTCTCAGCGGCCGGCTGGCCGTCGGCGCCCGCCTGCCTCCCACCCGGGCGCTGGCCGAGGAGCTGGGGGTTTCGCGCATCACAGTGCTGACGGCCTACGAGCAGTTGCGCGCCGAGGGCTACATCGTCGGCCGCGTAGGCTCCGGCAGTTACGTGAGCAGGTCGCAGGCCGATCCCATGCCGCCGCGGCAGACCTCGTCCAGATCCATCGCCCCGCTCACGCGCTATGCCAAGCGCGCGCGGCAGCTGGCGGACTGGTCGATCGCGGCGAAACATCGCGATCGGCGCCTGGACATGCAGTACGGGCGCCCGCAGGTCAATCCCACGTTGGGCACCCTCTGGGGGCGCGAGCTCGCCTGGGCCGCCACCCACACCAAGCTCGAGTACGCCAACATCCAGGGCCTGCCAGCCCTGCGCGAGCAGATCTGCGATTACGTGGCCCGGCGCCGCGGGATCCGGACCTCGCCGGACCAGGTGCTGATCGTCGGCGGCACCCAGCAGGCCATCACGCTGGCAGCGCGCGTATTGCTGGACGAAGGCGACGAAGTGGCTCTCGAGGAGCCGCATTATTTCAGCGCCTGGCAGCAATTCGGCGCCCATGGCGCATCGCTGCTGGCCGTCCCCACGGATCAGGAAGGCCTGGTCTGCAGCGCCTTGCCGAAACAGGCGCCGCGCCTGGTGATGGTCACGCCATCCCACCAGTTCCCCGCCGGTCCGGCGCTTTCGCTGCCGCGTCGACGGGATCTGCTGCACTACGCGCGGGACATGAACTGCTGGATCATGGAGGACGACTACGACAACGAGCTGCGCTACGACTCGGCGCCGCTGCCGGCCCTGCGCTCGCTCGACGGCGACGACCGGGTGATCTATGTCGGCACCTTCTCCAAGGTGATGTTCGGCGCCATGCGACTCGGTTACATGGTGCTGCCGGAAGCCCTGTGCGGCGACTTCGTCAATGCCAAGTACCTGTGCGATCGCGGCAGCCCGGCGATCCAGCAGGCCGCCCTCGCGCATTTCATGGAGGACGGCGGCTTCGAGCGCCACCTGCGCTACATGACCCGGGAACTGGGCGCGCGACGGCGTGAATTGATCGCGGGATTGCACCGGTACGCCGGCGACCGCGTGCAGATCGCGGATGCGCATGCCGGCATGCACGTCACCGTCTGGCTGCCCGCCTACGACCATGCGCAGGTCGATGCGCTGATCGCCGAGGCGCACGAACGCGGGCTGGGCCTGTATTCCATCGCACCGCACTACCGGAAGCCGCCGGCCACGCCTGGGCTCATCCTCGGCTACTGCGGCCTGTCCAGGGCGCAGCTGCACGAAGCGATGCAGCTATTCGGCGAATGCCTGGATGCGGTCGATACCGCCGCAGCACAGGCATCGGCCACTGCGCGGCGCAGGCAGGCATGAGCCGCCTCGTCACGCCCGTGCCGCACCGCGCTCAACCCAGGAAGCGGTAGCCCACGCCCGGCTCGGTCTTCAGCCAGCGCGGCTGGGCCGGGTCGTCGCCCAGTTTCTGGCGCAGCTTGCCGACCACGATGCGCAGGTACTGGCTGTCGGCAACGTGGCTGGGGCCCCACACTTCGCGCAGCAGTTGCGGCTGGGTGACCACGCGGCCGGCGTGGCGCAGCAGCAGCGCCAGCACGGCGTACTCCTTGCGGGTCAGCGCCAGTTCGTCACCGTCCAGCCGCACTTCGCGGCGCAGCAGGTCCACGCTGAGCCGGCCGTCGTCCCAGCGCGGCGGCGCCTCCGGCTCGCCGGCCGGGCGCTGGCGCAGCAGCGCGCGCAACCGCGCCATCAGCTCCTGGATGCCGAACGGCTTGGTCACGTAGTCGTTGGCGCCGGCGTCCAGCGCGCGCACCTTTTCGGTCTCGGCATCGCGCACCGACAGCATCAGCACCGGCACCTTGCTCCACTGGCGCAGCTCGGCCAGCACTTCGTGGCCGTCGCGGTCGGGCAAGCCAAGGTCGAGGATCACCAGGTCCGGGTTGCCGGTGGCGGCCTGCGCCAAGCCGTCGGCGGCGTTGGCGGCGAGCAACACCTGGTAGCCTTCGGCGCGCAGGCCGATGTCGAGGAAGCGGCGGATCTGCGCCTCGTCGTCGATCACCAGCACGCGGGGGGAAGTGTTCATGCGGGGCTTGCAGGCGCTTCGGGCAGCGAAAGGGTGATGCGGATGGTGGTGCCGCCGCCTTCGCGCGGCAAGGCCTCCACGCTGCCGCCGTGCGCGCCGATCATGCCGCGGCAGATCGCGAGCCCCAGCCCCGTGCCCTGCGCGGCGCGGTCGCCGCGCGACACCGAATAGAACATGTCGAAGATGCGCGCGCGCTCGTCTTCCGGGATGCCGGGGCCGCGGTCGGCCACGTCCAGCAGCAGGCGTTTGCCTTCGACGCGGGCGGCTACCGTCACCGCCTGTTCCGGCGGCGAGAAGCGCGCGGCATTCTCCAGGATATTGAACAGCGCCTGCTCGATCAGCGCGGGATGCACGTAGAGCAACACGGTGTCGTGCGGCAAGTCGGTGTCTACCCGTACCGCCGCGAACAGCTTGCGCAGGCGCATCACCGCGGCGGCCACGATCTCGGCCACGTCCACCCAGTCGCGGTTGAGCTTGAGCGTGCCGTGGCCGAGCCGGGTCATGTCCAGCAGGTTCTGGATGTACCGGTCCAGCCGCTGGCCTTCGCCAAGGATCGCCTCCAGCAGCTCGCGGCGCTCGTTCGGCGGCAGTCTGTCCGCGTAATCGATCAAGGTGCCTGCCGCGCCGATCATCGAGGACAGCGGCGAGCGCAGGTCGTGCGAGACGGACGACAGCAGCGCGCTGCGCAGGCGTTCGGTCTCGCCCTGCACGCGCGCGCCCTCCAGTTCCTCGGCCAGCCTGGCACGAGCCAGCGCCTGGCCGATGTCCTGCACCATCGCGAGCGCCAGGCTGCGGCGATCCGGATCGGGCTCGCCTGCATCGGGCGGGAAGCGCAGCGCGGCCACGCCCAGCCGCTGTTCCTCGCTGCCCAGCGGCAGCAGCCAGCATGGCGCGGCGTTCAAGGTGTCGGTGTAGCGGCCCGCCGGCGTGGCATGGCGCTCGCACCAGTCGGCGGCGGCCAGGTCCTGCGGCTGCAGATGCATGTCGTGCGGTGCCGACGCCGCCGGCTGCAATGCACCGGCGGCGTCGCGCGCCAGCAGTGCGGCCTCGCACGGCAGAGCCTTCGCCAGCGCCGCGGCGCCCACCGCGCGGATGCCGGCGGCATCGGTGCTCGCGGCCAGCCGCTGGCCAAGCAGCAGCAGCGCGCGCGCCTGCAAGTGCGCGGCGCGCAGCGATTCCACCTGCTGCGCCAGCCGCGTGGCCAGCCGACTGCACACCAGCGCCGCAAGCAGGAACAGGCAGACCGCCAGCACGTCGTCGGGGCTGGAGATCTCCAGCGAATAGACCGGCGGGGCGAAAAAGAAGTTGTAGGAGACGAAGCAGAGGATGGCCGTGTAGACGGCCACCGCCATGCGCGTACGCACCGCCACCACCAGCACCGCGGTGAGGAAGATCAGCGACAGGTTCGCCACCGACAGGTAGCGCTCGCCGACGAAGGCCAGCACCAGCGCACCGAGCGTGGTCAGCGTGGCGTAGGTGTATTCGCCGCGCCGCCCGAGGCCGCCCGTTGGAACCAGCCGCAGGCGCCGACGCGAGGCTGCGCGCTCGGCCGGCGTGGCGACGATGGTGAGCTCCAGGTGCGCGCCGCGGCGCAACAGCTGCTGGGTGAGCGAGCGGCCGAACATGCGCGCGAACAGGCGCTCGCGGGTGCGCGCCAGCAGGATCTGCCCCACGCCTTCGCGCTCGGCATGCGCCAGCAACTCGTCGGCCACCCCGGGGCCGCGCAACACCACGGCGTCCCCGCCCAATCGTCGCGCCAGCCGCATCGCGGCATCCAGCCGCTCGCGCCGCGCATCGTCCAGACCAGCGCCGGTGTCCACGAAGGCCACGCCCCACGGCGCGCCACGCCGCTCGGCGATGCGCCGAGCCACGCGCACCAGGTATTCGCTCTGCGCATGGCCGTCGATCGCCGCCAGCACGCGGCGGCGCACCGGCATCGCCGCGCCGCGCGCCAGCATGCTGCCGCGCAGGTCGCTCTCGACATGGCCGGCCACGGTGTCCACCGACAGCTCGCGCAGCGCGGCGAGGTTGGTGGGCGAGAAGAACGCGTCCAGCGCCGCCGCCGCGGTTTCCGGCACGTAGACCTTGCCCTGCCTGAGCCGCTCGATCAGCTCGCGCGGCGGCAGGTCCACCAGCACGATGTCGCGCGCACGATCGAGGAAGGCGTCGGGTACACGCTCGCGCACGGTGACCCCGGTGATGCGCCGCACCTGGTCGTTGAGGCTTTCCAGGTGCTGCACGTTGAGCGCGGTATAGACCTCGATGCCGGCGTCGAGCAGCTCGGCGATGTCCTGCCAGCGCCGCTCGTGGCGGCCGCCGGGGAGATTGGCGTGCGCCAGTTCGTCCACCAGCAGCACCGACGGCTTGCGCGCCAGCGCAGCGTCGAGGTCGAATTCCTCGAACTCGCGGTCGCGGTAGTCCACGTGCCGGCGCGGCAGCACTTCAAGCCCTTCCAGCAGTGCCGCGGTCTCCACCCGGCCATGGGTCTCCACCAGGCCCGCTACCACGTCCACGCCCTGCTTCTTCAGCTCGCGCGCGGCCGACAGCATCGCCCAGGTCTTGCCCACGCCCGGCGCGGCGCCGAGGAAGATCTTCAGGCGTCGCTGCCGATCGCCGTTGACGGCATCGAGCAAGGCATCGGCGCGGGCGTCGCGGGTGGCGTCGGTCATGCGCCTACGTTAGCGCCAACATAGTGTTCCAGGAGCGCATCCAGCAATAGGTTGAGCTCCAGCACGTTGACCCGCGGCTCGCCCAGCACGCCGAGTTGGCGGCCGCGCGTGCAGCGCGCCACCAGCGCCCGCACTTCGGCGGGCGGCAGGCCGCGCGCGCGCGCCACACGCGACAATTGGTACTGCGCCGCCGCCGGACTGATCTCCGGGTCGAGGCCGCTGCCGGACGCGGTGACCAGATCCACCGGGATCGGCGCATGGTTGCCGGGGTCGACCGCCCGCAGCGCGGCGATGCGCTGCTTCGCGGCGTCGGTCAGCGCCGGGTTGCTCGGCCCCAGGTTGGAACCGCCGGAGGCGGTGCCGTTGTAGGCCTGCGGCGCGGTGGCCGACGGCCGCCCCCAGAAGTACCTCGGGTCGGTGAACTGCTGGCCGATCAGCGCGGAGCCGATCGGCTTGCCGTCCCTCGTCAACAGGCTGCCGCCCGCCTGATGCGGGAAGATCAGCTGGGCCAGCCCGGTGACCGCGAGCGGATAGACGAGGCCGGTCAGCACGGTCAGCAGGATCAGCAAGCTCAGTGCGGGACGCATAAGTGCAAATGTACGCATGGTTAGAAACTCCCTTGCAGCATCAGCAGGCCGCGCGTGCCGCCCGCATCGAGCGTGTCGTCGGCGTTCTGGAAGCTGGCGGTGTGGCGGTAGTAGCGGCCGTTGGTGGCGTGGGTGACCACGCCTAGCACCGTCCAGTGCGCGTTGATCGCGTACTTGGCGCCCACGCCGACATCGGCGTAGCTGGGGTCGCGCGCGCCGTCGGCGTTCGGCGTCGCCAGCTCGGTGCTGTAGAAGGTGTAGCCCAGATGCAGGGTCAGGCTCCATTGCGCGCTCAGCGGACAAGCGCCTTCCAGCATCAGATAGCTGGTGCCCCTGGAATGGCCGCGATAGCCCTGCTCGCGATCCGCGCCGAAGTAGTCGGTGAGCGCGTAGCTGTATTTCAGCGTCCACAGCTTCCAGTTCAGCGCCACGTTCGCTTCGCCGGTGTTGAGCGAACGCGCCGGCAAGCCGGCGTGGTCGAGGTTGGCGCCGGGGTAGACGTAGCCGTACAAACCGGCGCGCCACGACCAGTCGGTGTTGATCGGACGGCCGTAGCTGCCGTACAGGTCCAGCTCCATGGCGCCGCCCGGATAGCTGTGCTCGCTGATGCTGGAGCCCCACACGCCGGCGGCGAAGCCGCCGGCAGTGGCGAGGTCGGCACCACCCTGCACCGCCGGCTTGCCCCAGCTCTGGGTGAGGCCGCGGAAGACGTAGTCGGAGGTCAGCTCCAGGTTGCCGGTGACGGTGGTGGCTGGCGTATCGTCCGCACGCACCGCTGTCGCGCAGAGTGTCGCGGCCAACCCCAGCGTTGCAACAAAATAGTGCATTCGCATGTTGAGCATGCTGCCCTCTGGTGAGTTCATGATGGTCGGATGCCGGCGCAACCGCCGAAAGCATGGCCTTCGGCGCTCGATGGCTCATCCGACGATGCACGGGATATGCCAGCGCGCGCCGACGGCAGCGTCGTCGCCACCTCGCAGAGGGTTTCGCCGGTCGACGCGCGCAGCTCCATGTCCGGAAGCGCATCGTCGGGCGGCGATACCGAAAGTTTCAGCGTTTGCATAACAGAGCTCCATGAAGTGGAGTCGTCATCCCGGCAAAGGCCGGGATCCAGGCTCCCCGGTACAACAAGACAGCTGAATTCCGGCCTTCGCCGGAATGACGAGCAAGAGATCAGGCCAGTCCGCACAGGACCAGCAGCAGGTCGATCAGCTTGATGCCGATGAACGGCACGACGACACCACCCAGCCCGTAGACCAGCAGGTTGCGCCGCAGCAGCGCGCCGGCGCCCAGCGCGCGGTACTTCACGCCCTTCAGCGCCAGCGGGATCAGGAAGACGATGATCAGCGCGTTGAAGATCACCGCCGACAGGATCGCGCTCTGCGGCGTCGCCAGGTGCATCACGTTGAGGGCGTCGAGCGCGGGATAGGTGGTGGCGAACGCGGCCGGGATGATCGCGAAGTACTTGGCGATGTCGTTGGCGATCGAGAAGGTGGTCAGCGAACCGCGCGTGATCAGCATCTGCTTGCCGATCTCCACCACCTCGATCAGCTTGGTCGGGTTGGAATCCAGGTCGACCATGTTGCCGGCTTCCTTCGCCGCCTGGGTGCCGGTGTTCATCGCCACCGCCACGTCGGCCTGCGCCAGCGCCGGCGCATCGTTGGTGCCGTCGCCGCACATCGCGACCAGGCGGTTCTCGGCCTGGATGCTGCGGATCAGCTTGAGCTTGGCTTCCGGCGTGGCCTCGGCGAGGAAGTCGTCGACGCCGGCCTCGGCGGCAATGGCCGCGGCGGTGAGCGGGTTGTCGCCGGTGATCATGATGGTCTTGATGCCCATCCGGCGCATCTCGGCGAAACGCTCCTTGATGCCGCCCTTGACGATGTCCTTCAGCTCGATCACGCCCAGCGCGACGAGGCCTTCGGCGACGATCAGCGGCGTGGCGCCGCGGCGCGCGATCTCCTCCGCCATCTGCTTCACGCGCGGCGGCAGGTGGCTGCCGGCCGCCGCGAGATGTTTCTCCACCGCGTCGAGTGCGCCCTTGCGGATCGAGCGACCGTCCACGTCCACGCCACTCATGCGGGTCTGCGCGGTGAACGGCACGAATTGCGCGTGCATGGCTTCCAGCGAATGTTCGCGCAGGTTGAAGCGCTCCTTCGCCAACAACACCACGCTGCGTCCCTCCGGCGTCTCGTCGGCCAGCGAAGCGAGCTGGGCGGCATCGGCGAGCACCTTTTCCTCGATGCCCGGCGCCGGATGGAAGGCCACCGCCTGGCGGTTGCCCAGGGTGATCGTGCCGGTCTTGTCGAGCAGCAGCACGTCGACGTCGCCCGCCGCTTCCACCGCGCGACCGGAAGTGGCGACCACGTTGGCGCGGATCATGCGGTCCATGCCGGCGATGCCGATCGCCGACAGCAGCGCGCCGATGGTGGTGGGAATCAGGCACACCAGCAGGGCCACCAGCACGGTCAGCGTGATCGGGCTGCCGGCGCCGGCGGCCTGCACGCTGTAGATCGAATACGGCAGAAGGGTGGCGCAGGCAAGCAGGAAGATCAGGGTGAACTTCGCCAGCAGGATGGTCAGCGCGATCTCGTTCGGCGTCTTGCGCCGCGAGGCGCCTTCCACCATCGCGATCATGCGGTCGAGGAAGCTCTCGCCCGGATTGCTGGTGATGCGCAACACCAGCCAGTCGGACAGCACGCGGGTGCCCCCGGTGACCGCACTGCGGTCGCCGCCGGATTCGCGGATCACCGGCGCGGACTCGCCGGTGATCGCGCTCTCGTCCACGCTGGCCGCGCCGACCACCACCTCGCCGTCGCCGGGGATCTGCTCGCCCGCCTCCACCAGCACGTGGTGGCCGCTGCGCAGCTCGCTGGACGGCACGAAGGTGATCACCGCGTCGCGGTCGGGGCCGGTGAGCTTCTTCGCCATCACGTCCTTGCGCGAGCTGCGCAACGCGGCGGCCTGTGCCTTGCCACGCCCTTCCGCCAGCGCCTCGGCGAAATTGGCGAACAGCAGGGTGAACCACAGCCAGGCGCCGACCCAGAAGATGAAGGCGGTCGGCGCCTCGCCGTGACCGGCCAGCGCCTGCACCCACAGCAGCGTGGTCAGCACGCTGCACACGAACACCACGAACATCACCGGGTTCCTGAACTGCAGCCGCGGCGACAGTTTGCGGAACGAGTCCGCGGCAGCCGTGAGGATCAGCTCGCGGTCGAAGCCCCGAACTGCATGGGTAGTCGTGCTCATGGATCAGCGCCCCGTAGCGGACATCAGGTATTCGGCGACCGGGCCAAGCGCCAGCGCCGGCAGGAAGGTCAGCGCGCCGATCACGATCACCACGCAGGCCAGCAGCGCGACGAACAGCGGCGTGTGCGTGGGCAGCGTGCCGGCGGATTCCGGCACGTGCCGCTTGGCGGCCAGCGCCCCGGCCATCGCCAGCATCGCGATCGCCAGCGGATAGCGCGCCAGGAACATGCACACGCCCAGCAGCACGTTCCAGAACGGCGTGTTCGCGGATAGGCCGCCGAACGCGCTGCCGTTGTTGTTCGAGGCTGAACTGACCGCGTAGAGGATTTCGCTGAAGCCATGCGCGCCGGGATTGGCGATGCCCGCCACGCCCGCCGGCAGCATCACCGCGATCGCCGTGCCGATCACCACCAGCGCGCACGGCAGCAGCACAGCGAGGCTGGCCATCTTCATCTCGTAGGCCTCGATCTTCTTGCCGAGGTATTCCGGCGTGCGGCCCACCATCAGGCCGGCGATGAACACCGCCACCACGGCGAAGGCCAGCATGCCGTACAGGCCCGAGCCCACGCCGCCGAAGATCACCTCGCCCAGCTGCATCAGCCACAGCGGGATCAGGCCGCCCAGCGGCGTCAGCGAATCGTGCATCGCGTTCACCGCGCCGCAGGAGGCCGCCGTGGTGATCGCGGCGAACAGGCCGCTGGCGGCGATGCCGAAGCGGGTCTCCTTGCCTTCCATGTTGCCGCCGGCCTGCAGCGCCGAGGCGTGCGCGTCCACGGCCAGGCCATGCAGCGCCGGGTTGCCGGCCTGCTCGGCGGCGACCAGGCCCACCGCCAGCGGCACGAAGATCACCAGCATGGTGGCGAGGATCGCCCAGCCCTGCCGCCGATCCCCGACCATCTGGCCGAACATCACGCACAGCCCGCCTGGGATCAGGAAGATCGCCAGCATCTCGACGAAGTTCGACAGCGGCGTGGGGTTCTCGTACGGATGCGCCGAGTTCGCGTTGAAGAAGCCGCCGCCGTTGGTGCCGAGCATCTTGATCGCCACCTGCGAGGCCGCCGGCCCCATCGGCAGGGTCTGCGTGGCGAGCTGCGCAGGTCTGGTCTCCGGGTTGCCGGAAGCATCCTTGACGGGATTGCCGGCCGCATCGGTCCCCGGCTGGGCGTACGTGCCGGTCTGCAGCGCCGGCACGTCCACGTACGGCTTGAGGTTCTGCACCACGCCCTGCGAGACCAGCAGCAGCGCGATCGCCAGCGAAATCGGCAGCAGCACGTACAGCGTGGCGCGGGTCAGGTCGACCCAGAAGTTGCCGAGCGCGCCCACGCCGCGCCGCAAGAAACCGCGCACCACCGCCACCAGCACCGCGATGCCGGTCGCCGCCGAGAGGAAGTTCTGCACCGCCAGCCCCAGCATCTGGGTCAGGTAGCTCATCGTGGTCTCGCCGCTGTAGCCCTGCCAGTTGGTGTTGGTGGCGAAGCTGATCGCGGTGTTCATCGCCGAATCCGGCGCCACGTTGCCGAAATGCTGCGGGTTCAGCGGCAGCCACAGCTGCACCCGCTGCAGCAGATACACGAACAGCAGGCCGAGCACGTTGAACAGAAGCATCGCCAGCGCGTAGCGCTTCCAGCCCATGTCCTCGTCGCTGCGGATGCCGCTGAGGCGGTACAGCAGGCGCTCGATGCCGCCGCCGATGCGCGTCACGCGGTTCGGCACGTCGGCGAACACCTGCGCCATGTAGCTGCCCATCGGCTTGAGCAGCAGCAACAGCACGACCAGGTACAGGCCGACCTGGACGAAATCGTTGGCGGTCATTCAAACCACTCCGGCTTGAGCAGGGCCACGCACAGGTAGGCGATCAGCAGCACCGCGATGACGGCGGCGATGGCGTAGGCGAAATGCATGCAGACACTCCCGCGATGCGAGTGACGAGGTTGGAGACGAGCGATGCGCGCTCAGCGCGGACGCAGCCGGTCGCAGACCAGCAGGAAGCCGAGCACCGCCGCGCTCAGCACGAACAGGAACAGCAGGCAGAGGAAGTCCATCGGCGCCGACTCATGGAAACGACGCCGCGCACTGTAGGCAGTGCCGCATATGAAAGGGGTAGCGATCCGCGGCCGGCGCGTATAGAACGCGTAAATTTTCCGCCGGAGGGAATCGCGCTTCAGACCGCCGTGGGCGCAGGTTCGTCCGCACCCGCTGCTTGCACCGGCGCCAGACGCTGCACCGCGTGACCGGCCGCCTCCCAGGCATCCAGGCCGCCGCGCAGCGGCCGCACGCGGCGATAGCCGCGCCTCATCAGCGCCTGCGCCGCGCGGGCGGCGGAGACCTCGTTCGGGCAGTTGCAATACACCACCAGCTCGCGGTCGAGCGGTATCGCGACGACGGCCTGCGCGATGCCATCGGCATCGGCGAGCAGGGCGCCGGGGATGATCCGGTCGTCCAGCTGCCGGGCCACCGCCGAACGCACGTCGATCACCACCGGCGCGCGGCCTGCCGCGATTGCGCCGGCCAGCTCCCCGACGCCGATGCGCGCCATCCGCAACGAATGCAGCAGGCGTTCGCGCCGCCACCACCTGGCGAGCACGTAGACCGCGAGCAGCGCTGCCGCCAGCTCGACCGCCACCGTGCCGGCATCCGCAACGACGTCCAGCACGCGGTCGACCTCGCCCGCGAAGGCGTAGCCGAGCGCGATCGCCACGCCCGCCCAGAGCAGCGCGCCCAGGCCGTCGAGCAGCAGGAAGTGCCGCGGCGGCAGGCCCATCGCGCCGGCCAGCGGCGGCGCCAGCATCGACAATCCCGGCACGAACTTGGCGACCAGCAACACCCGGCCGCGCCAGCGCTGGAAGCGCAGTTCCGACTGCTTCACGCAGGAATCCGGCGACAGCGAGATGCGGCAGAGCGTGCGCATCACTCCCGCGCCATAGCGCCGTCCCGCCAGGTACCACGCCAGGTCGCCGAGCAGGCTGCCGGCCAGCGCCGCCGTCACGATGCCGGCCAGCGGCAGGCGGTCGCCCGCCGCCAGCGCGCCGGCCACGACCAGGGTGGGCACCGCCGGCACCGGCACGCCAGCCTGCGCCGCCAGCACATTCAGGAACACCAGCAGCAGGCCGAACTGGGCGATCAACGCAATGATTTCATGAGCCATCGGAGCAGCCCCTTCCGCGGCAACGGCATGCCGCCGCCTCATCATTGGGCCGGCCGGCGCGGCTTGCAATCGCCCGCCCGATGATGGTTCGCGGCGACCTGCCCCTATAATCACCGGACCCGGACCGCGATAGCCCATGAACTCGATCCCAGCCGACGCCAACCGCCCCGCCGACTTCGCCACCGTGCGCGCGCTCGCCGACGCCGACATGCGGCGCATCGACCAGCTGATCCGCACGCGGCTGGCTTCCGACGTGGCGCTGATCAACCAGATCGCCGAACACATCATCGCCGGCGGCGGCAAGCGCCTGCGGCCGATGCTGCATGCGCTGGCCGCGCGCGCGGCGGGCTACCGCGGCGAGCAGCACGTCAAGCTGGCCGCGGTGATCGAGTTCATCCACACCTCCACCCTGCTGCACGACGACGTGGTCGACGAATCCGGCCTGCGCCGCGGCCGCCAGACCGCGAACGCGCTGTGGGGCAACGCCGCCAGCGTGCTGGTGGGCGACTTCCTCTACTCGCGCTCGTTCCAGCTGATGGTGGAACTGGACGACATGCGCGTGATGCGCATCCTCGCCGACACCACCAACACCATCGCCGAGGGCGAGGTGCTGCAGCTGCTCAACATCGGCAACGCCGACGTGGACGAGGCCGCCTACCTCGCGGTGATCGAACGCAAGACCGCGGTGCTGTTCGCCGCCGCCACCGAGCTCGGCGGCCTGCTCGGCGGCCTGCCTGCGGAACAGGTTTCCGCGCTGCGCCGCTACGGCATGGAGCTTGGCTACGCGTTCCAGATCGCCGACGACCTGCTCGACTACACCAGCGACGCCGACACGCTGGGCAAGAACATCGGCGACGACCTCGCCGAGGGCAAGCCCACGCTGCCGCTGATCTATGCGCTGCAGAGCGCCACGCCGGAACAGGTCGCCTCGCTGCGCCACGCGATCGAGCACGGCGGCCTGGATTCGCTGGACCGCATCGTCGCCGCGATCCGCGACTCCGGCGCGCTGGAGCGCACCCGTGCCCGCGCCGAGGTGCATGCCGCCGCCGCACACGAAGCGCTGTCCGCGATCCCCGCCTCGCCGTACCGCGATGCGCTGGCCACGCTGGCGGACTATTCGGTGCAACGCACGTCCTGATGGACCCTCGCGACCATCTCGCGCCCCCCGATGCCGGCGCGCCGGAGGAAACCCTGTACCGGGGCCGCTGGCTGAGCCTGCGCAAGCGCGGCCGCTGGGAATACGCCGAGCGCAACAACCCCGGCGGCGCGGTCATCGTGATCGCGGTGACGCCTGAAGACCGCGTGCTATTCGTGGAGCAGTACCGCGTGGCGATCCGTTCCCGCACCATCGAGATGCCGGCCGGCCTGGTCGGCGACATCGAAGGGCAGGAGGACGAAGGCATGCTGCTCGCCGCTCGGCGCGAGCTGGAAGAGGAAACCGGCTGGCGCTGCGGCCGCGTGGCTTTCCTGCACCAGGGGCCGTCCTCGGCCGGCATGAGCACCGAGATGATCGCCTACGTGCGCGCATTCGATCTGGTGAAGGTAAACGCGGGCGGCGGCGACGCCAGCGAGAACATCGTGGTGCACGAGGTACCGCGCGGCGAGGCGGGCGGCTGGCTGTTCGCGCGCGCCGCCGCGGGATATTCCATCGACCCCAAGCTGTTCGCCGGGTTGTGGTTGCTGGAGCACGGCCCCGCCGCCTGATTCACCGTGACGCGGCGCGCTCCCTCGCCAGCCGCGCGTCCAGGTCCTTCGCCGCCGCGCCCGCGTAATCGCGGCAGGCATTCGCGTCGACCAGCGGCGCCATGTCCGTCGGCGATTTGCGCTTCGCCACTTTTCCCCAGAAGCCGCTGGCGTCGGGGTGCGGAGTCAGCAGGACATCGCAGGGCAAGGCGGCCACGGTGGCGAAGGTCTTGCGGAAGGCGGCCACGTAATCGGGATGATCGGTGAAGCGGTAGCCGCGTGCGCTGATCGCACTGAGGCTGTCGGCGTAGGCCATGTGCAGGCAGCGCTGACCCTCGCACGAGGTCCATGTCCACGAGGTGCTGCCCGGCGTGTGGCCGGGGGTGTAGTGCGCAGTGACGGCCACGTGGCCGAGTTGCAGGGTCTCGCCGTCGCGCACCGCGTGCACGTTCTTCAGGGGCGTGTATCGGGGAGCCGAGCCGTATTGCGGATCGCTGCGGTCGGCGCCGCCGAGTTCCAGTTCGCGTTTGCCGGCAGCGCTCGCCAGCACCTGCGCGCCGCTCGCAGCCTGCAGCGCGACGATGCCGCCGGCGTGGTCGCTGTGGGCGTGCGAGTTGAGTATCCACTTCACGTCGCGCACGCGAAAACCCAGCGCGCGGATGTGCGTCTCGATCAGTGGCGCGGATTCGGGCAGGTCGCCGTCGAACAACGCCAATCCCTGACCGGTATCCACGAGGATCGACGACAGGCCATGCGGCCCGACGTACCAGGTGTTGCCGTAGATACGAAACGGCGCTTGCGGCGCGTTCCACTCGACGCGGTCTGAACTGTACGGCGACCGCGCCGCGCACATGGCCGGCAGGATCAGGCTCAGCGCCAGCATGGCGCAACTCGAAAGGCGTGGCTGCATGATGCGAATCCGCAAGGGTGACGGATGCCCAGCATCGCCGCCGCGGCTGACCCGCCGCGGGCGCGATCCTGACATTTCGCCGATCGCGATCGGCGAGTCAGTGGTGGTGGCGTGGGCGCGGGCGTGACGCGCGATGCCACCACACCAGCAACGCCAGACCGACCAGCGCGACGACGAGCCAGGCGATGGCGGTCGCCATGCTGCTGCCCAGCCACGGTATGGCGGCGATCACGCCCACCACGAGCAGGCCGCCACCCAGCGCCACCCTCGGGTCGATGCGCGTCGCATCCTGCTGCCGCAACAGCAGGCCCATGCCCAGGGTCGCCAGCAGCACGGCGAGGAGGCGCCGCGGCCACACCAGCACCGGTTGCGCTGCGATGTCGGGCCGCATGTCCAGCAGCGTGCTGTCGCCCACGTTGACTTCGTAACCGTCGCCGTCGACCGCGTTCGGCACCGCCACGAGATGGTCGCCATCGACGCGCGCGATCACCGTCACTTCCTGCAGCGGCACCGCGCTCCAGCTCACCTGCAGGTCGCCAAGGCGCGGATTGCCCGGGTTGGCACTGGTCACCAGCGCTCCGTCCTGCAGGGAAAAACTGGCCGCGAGGTTCGCCGGCAATGCCTTCACAACCGGCGCGACGGGTTCGCTGTCCGGCAACGCATGCACCAGCGCGGCATCCAGCTTGTAGCCGCCCAGTTCCACGCTGCCGGCATCGAAACGCTTGCTGGCGATCGGAAACGGCCCCGGATTGGCGTGGCCCTTCGGCTGCGTGAAACGGCTGGAATCCTGCGGCGTGGCCGCCCAGTCCAGTTCATAGGTCACGTTGCCGCCCAGGCGCAGTTCGCGCCACTGGAACATCCGCACGTGGCGCGACAGCACCGGCGTGGCCGCCTGCTGGTTGAAATCGGAATCGTAGGGCGCCTCCACCACCCGCGGCGTGCCGCTGATGCGCACCATCCGGCCTTGCAGGCCATCCTGCGGTTCCATGCTGTGGCCGAGGTCGACCACCCCGCCGCCATGCAGTTGCAGCGCCAGTCGGTAATTCCCCACGCTGCGCTCGGTCAACGCCGCCAGCACGATGCCCAGCACCAGCGATGCCAGGCCGGCCGCGATGGCCAGTGGACCACGCAAGGCAGTGATGCGGCCGAGGAACATCAGCCGAGGCTCCCGTGCAGTTCAGGCAGTTCGTCCGCGCAACCATAGCGGCCACGCTCGTCGCGCTGCACGCGCGCCGCGGCGCAGGCATGGTCGTGGGTGAAGAACAGTCGCACGCCGCGCGTCAGCTTGTCGTCAAGGAAGGCCCGCTTCTCGTCGATCAGCTTCTCGGGGTAGCGGTCGTAGCCCATGGTGATCGGCACGTGCACCCAGGCGCGGCCGGGGATCAGGTCGGCGCAGAACACCACGCCGCCGACTTCGGCCAGCATCAGGCCGGGCGTATGGCCGTCCGAATAGTGAAAGCGTACCGCCTCGCCCAGCACTTGCGAGTGCCCGCCATCGACCAGCTCCAGCCGGCCGCTGTCCTTGAGCAGCTGCGGCAGCTCCGGGATGAACGAGGCGCGGTCGCGCGGGTGTGGCTTCAGCGCGCGCTGCCAGTGCGCGGCGCCGACGACGTAAGTGGCGTTGGGGAACAGCAGCCGCGGCGGCGTGCCCTGCTCCCACGCCGCCAGCAAGCCGCCGGCATGGTCGAAGTGCAGGTGCGACAGCACCACGGCATGGATGTCCTCGTGCGTCAGCCCCACCGCAGCCAGCGAGTCGAGCAGCACGTGGCGATCCTCCACCACGCCGTAGCGCTCGCGCAGCGCGGGCTCGAAGAACGCGCCGATGCCGGTCTCGAACAGCACGTTGCGCCCGGGCACGCCGTTGACCGCGAGCCCCTTCGCCAGCAGGCAGCGACAGGCCAGCGGGATGCGATTCTGCGCGTCCGGCGCGATCCAGCGCGACCACATCGCCTTCGGCGCGTTGCCGAACATGGCGCCGCCGTCGAGCTGCTGGGAATTGCCGAGGAGCGAGAAAAGCTCCACGGACTTACTCCACCTTGCCCAATCCCGACGGCCGGCGCGGATCGCTGGCGGCGTCGAGCTTGTTGTCGCGGTGGTCCCAGGTGACCACATTCATGAAGCCCCAGGGGTCGCGCGGCTTGAGCGTGTAGCCCATCTTCCTGAGCGTGTCGCTGGTGGCGGCGTCGAACACGCCGTCCTCCACGAAGACCTCGTCGGGCAGGAACTGGTGGTGGAAGCGCTTGTCGGCCACGATCTGCTGCGCGCTCTGGCCGTCGATGAAATG